>Ga0160467_100044_pt1 | contig 192704 bp, 155 predicted proteins | sample HID1972I_E11MG_FD_108221 | JGI IMG/M metagenome (GOLD analysis project Ga0160467, IMG submission 108221) | Enriched pill bug-associated microbial communities from UW Madison campus, WI, USA - HID1972I_E11 MG | ecosystem: Host-associated > Arthropoda: Insects > Digestive system > Unclassified ... | reverse complement strand
AGTTGGTACGTGAGCATCGGAAAGCTCGGCTGAATTCAAGATTCGATGTCGAATAAGCTCTCAGTGCCACTTCGTGATCAAAGCTGTACTTTTTGAACTTCCGCTTACGCGTTGGCTAGTGCTTTAGCGGCTAGCTCAACAAACCCATTCACATGAATAGATACACCAGATATCGCATCAGTACTACCGTCATCTCCTAATGTAATAGCTGCAAGATCCTGCTTCTCGATCAAATACTGCTCAGCATTAAATGCTTGCTCATGCCACTCAGCTGCAGCATTTCCATTTTCCTTCATGCCGTACTCGCCTGATTTGGAACGCGTAACCTTATCTGTGCCTCCATCTTTATGCACACCATTCCAGCTCGCGGCAACGATTTTTCCATTCATTACAGTAATGTTCACTGTTTCTTTCCAGCCAGATTTCTCATCAAAGCTGTCTGCTTCCGCATAATAGCTGCCGTCTTTATAAGCTCCACGTTCAACTGGACCTGCTTTAAGAGCTGCATCTGCTAATTGAGCAAAACCGCTAGCAGTAATAGATACACCAGAAACAGCATCTGTTTTTCCATCATCATTTACGATAATCGCTGCTGGATCTTGCTTTTCAATTAGAAACTTTTCAAGCTGCTCTGCTTGCTCATGCCATTCAGCTGCAGCATTACCTTTTTCCTTCATGCCATATTGTCCCGCTTTAGACAAAGCTTTTTTATCAAGTCCACCGCTCTTATTGAGTGCATTCCAGTTTACGTCTACAATCTTTCCATCTTCAACTTGCAAAGCGATTACTTCTTGCCAGTCAGAGTCTTCGCTTGGAGTAGCCTCTGCATAATAAGAACCATCTGCATATCCTTCTTCAGGTTCAGTTGGTGCAGTAGATTCAGCAGGTGCATTCGTTGCTGTATTTGCAGGTTTTTCTGCATTAGATGACTTTGTCTCCCCACCGCAACCAGCAACAATAACAGCTACCAACATAAACATTAAAACGGTAATACTTACTTTTTTCATTTTCAATTCCTCCCCATTTCTATTGCATGCTCATTTTGTGAATTAATTCACTTGTTATGATTTACCTGTATTCTACTTATCAAACAGACGAAAGTATGTGATTATTGTCACAAAGTATTAACAAATCATTTGCTATATTTATTGCAAGACATAGTGAACGTATGCTTTAACATCGATCTGCCTCAACGGATAAAACTGATCTTGAAAAAGGAGAAGATGATATCATGACCACTCAAGCAAAACATGTTCAGCAAAAAACATTAGTCATTATCGCCCACCCAGCACTACACTCAAGCTCACGAGCGAATCAAAAGCTGGCGCAAGCTGCCTACGAGCACGCGGCAACCGTTCATGATTTATACGCTGAGTACAGCAATACTGCGATAAATATTGAAAAAGAGCAGCGATTGTTGCTTGAACACGATCGTATTATATTTCAGTTTCCAATCTGGTGGTATAGCTGCCCAAGCCTGCTAAAGCAATGGTTAGATGAAGTACTCACATACGGCTGGGCATACGGCGAAGGAGGAGATAAGCTCCATGGCAAGGAATGGGGATTAGCAGTAACTGCTGGCGGCACCAACGACACATATAGCCCTCAGAGCTATAATCTATTTCCGCTGGAGCAGTTGCTACGGCCGTTCGAGGTAACAGCAAGCATCATTGGGACAACGTTTCTGCCGATCTTTGCAGTCTATAACGCTATGCAGCTTAGTGAGGAGGAGCTAGAATTAAAGGCCGAGGAATATACGAATTATTTGAATATGTCTACAAAGCCTGCATATTCATCAACGTAATAAGTTTAAATAACTGAGTTGAGTAGGCCTATGTGCATGAACATAGGCCTACTCAACGTTCCGTCACTTAACAAGAGCTGGCATTCCATAAAGATAAGTGGCTTTCACTTTCGTTTCTTTAATGAAAAGCCATGCTGAACATTGGATTACAATGTTATTTTGTATTGATTAATCAACAACGAAAGACTTTAGCATCGTAACTCTGTCGTAATCAGTAGTAAAGAAATCCCGTTCGCAGCTAATAATTTCAAAACCAAGGTTGCGATAGAATGCTATCGTTGCTTCATTATCCACATGACCGAGCGTATAGAGAACGACTTCATTATTTCCTAAATCATTAATTTTATCGCATATTGTATGGATTAACCGTCTTCCGACTCCTTGTCGTTGATGATCCTTTTTAACTGCTACCCCAACGATTTCAAAGCAGTCTGCTTCTTGATTCATAATAAAGCCTGCATGGCCCAGCACATTATTATCAGAATCGACAGCTACATAATAGCAGCTATCAGTTCTCATATCTTCCTTCGATTCTAGAAACTGTGACCAACGCACAGGGTATTTCTCAATAATAAACGTAGGAAACTGCAGAGAATGCTCACTCATTATTGCAACTACATGAATTTGGTCTTTATGTTCAAGTGACCGAATATACACCTTTAAGCTCCCCCTTTATACGATAGATGGATAGCAGTAACATACCCATCTTCAGACTGAGCGTTTTCATAGCATTAGCACTAAACATTATGCCTTCCAACTACATAGTACGGATAATCCATCTTTTCTTTAACCTGCTGAACCACTGCTTCACTAGTTAGCGATTCAACCACATACAGCCCTAGATCGATGGAAGCTGATACTCCACCGCCGGTAAATATGTTCCCATCCCTTACGTGGCGTGCCTCCACTACTTCGCTGCAATAAGGAGCCAACAATTCATAAGCTGAAGGATTCGTTGTTGCTTTTTTGCCTTGTAGAAATCCTGCCGCACCTAAGATTAAAGCTCCTGTGCACACAGACACCTTGTACTCTACATCTCGCGCAGTCCGAATCCAAGCTATAAAATCATCATCATATCTGAGCTGTCTTGTAGATAAACCACCAGGGATAAATATCAAATCATAACCCGATAGATCCGGGAATACTTTATTCACTTTTACCGTTAATCCTCGATCATCTGTAACTTCTTCTTTATTAGCACAAAAATCCCATGTAACATTTTCCTTTGCTTTAAGAATGCCCATCCATGTTACTGCCTCATAAAAGCCTACAAAATCCAATGTTGTCATGTTGTCGAACAGAATAAAAGCGATTTTCATAATCACGCACCTGACCTTTCACAGCGAAATAAAAAAAGTATTTGATCATAAGATCAAATACTTTGCCCAGGCGTACGGCTTATCGTCATATGTGCTCCCTCGTGGTACCCCACGTTTACGCCAGTCACACATACCAGTTAATTCCTAATATTGTTATAACAATATTTTCTGAATATTACAACAATAATTTCCGACCTACAACAATTACATTAATATCTACCAACAACGAAACGAAAGGTCCGCTTTGGAGGCGGACCTTTCGTTAGGTTCAGTACGATTACATTGTCGACTGATATGAATTTCGATAGATAATATCTTAGCTGAAATGAGAAGATTATTGCTCGTTCTTTTCATTAAGCTTTGTAATAAGCTTATCGCCTTCGACATCCAGGTTAGGAAGCATGCGATCTAACCACTTCGGCATCCACCAAGCTTTGCTATCGAATATCGCCATAATAGCAGGAACTAATGTCATTCTTACAATAAACGCATCGATAAAGATCCCGATCGTTAATGCAAAGCCTATTTGCTTAATGATGATGTCTTCGGTGAAGATAAAGCCTGCAAATACTGACACCATAATAACTGCAGCTGCTAGAACGACACGGCTCGCTTGATTATATCCGTAAACAACGGACTCTGTGCCTCGATGACCATGCACGTAAGCTTCACGCATTGAACTTACGAGGAACACCTGATAATCCATAGCTAAGCCATACAAAATACCTGTAATGATAATTGGCATAAAGCTCAACAGTGGTCCAGCAGTATCAAAGCCGAATAGCCCACCTAGCCAGCCCCATTGGAACACCGCTGTCGTACAGCCGAATGTCGCCAAAATGCTGAGTAGAAATCCAATGGTCGCTTTAATTGGAACAACTACAGAACGAAATACGAGCAATAGAATAATTAGTGAAAGTACAACAATAATTCCAATATATAATGGGAAAACATCTGCCAGCTTAGCTGACATATCGATATTTACCGCTGTAAATCCTGTCACACCAAGCTTAATATTATGAGACTGTACAATACTCAGATCTGGATCGCGCAATTGTGTTACCAAGTCTTTCGTTGCCTTGTCCGAAGGCCCTGTCTCAGGAATTAAGCTAAAAATCGCCAGGTTGCCACTTTCACTCATCCCTAACGGAGACACTTGAGAAACATTATCCTGACTATTGAGTTCCATTACTAGCTGCATTAATGACTCCGGAGTAAAAGTTGCCGAAGCATCCGTTTGCTCTGCCACAATGACAAAAGGTCCATTAAATCCTTCGCCAAAGCCCTCTGTAATCGCATCATAACTTTGTCTTGCCGCTGTATCTAAATTCGCTGTTGCAGCTCCGGGAATCCCCATATCCATTTTCGTTACTGGTGTCGCTGCAAAGCCTAACACAACAACAATACCGATAATAACTGGCCAGCGGAACTTAATGACTCCTCTTACCCATTTATCAGAGAAACTGCTTTTCCCTTGTATTTTCGCCTTGCTTTCATGCTTTTGACGAGCTTTTTGAGAACAGATTCGCTCTCCTACTAGACCAAGCAAAGCTGGTAATAATGTCAAAGCAAGCAGAACATTAATAAATACGGTTGCCGCAGCAACTAACGCCATAATCGATAAGAATGAAATATCTATTACAAGCATACCGCACAAAGCAATAATAACCGTCAAGCCTGCAAAAAATACTGCACTACCTGACGTTCCAATCGCTCGGCTTGCAGCTTCCTTCGCACTTAGTCCTTGATCAAAAATTAGTCGGCGTTGACGATTAACGATGAATAAACAATAGTCGATCCCCACTGCTAAGCCAACCATTAGTCCCAACATCGCTGAGACACTTGTCATCTCAATCATGCTCGAAAGTGAAAATGCGCCCCCAACTCCAAGTCCAACACCTAAAAGTGCTGTGAGTAGAGGTAATCCTGCTGCAACCATCGAACCTAATGTCATTAACAGAACAAGCGCTGCTACGACTACACCAATAATCTCACCTGATCCAATGCCTAGATGAAGCGGTAGTAACGATTCGCTTGGCAGCACGGTGATGTTCGCTTCAGTCTCAGCAAGCTTTGCTGCATCAATGATCGCATCCTTAACATCCTGTGGAACAGAGTTAACATCCTTTAGAAATTGAAATTGGAACAATGCCGTTTTACCGTCGTTAGCGAGCAACACGCCTGGAAGAGGTACGCCGTCCATCATCATATACCCATAAGGCGGCAGCTGATCAGGTGTTGCATTCTGCATCATTTGCATCATTAGTAAGCTCACATCATTAGCTTCTGTAGCATATTCGGCTGTATTCAATACATCCTCTAGTTGATACACTTCGCTAATTACTTTACTAATTGAAGCCATACGCTCTGGTGTATCCATTCGCTCACCATCTGGAGCTTGAAACACAATACTACCTTGTCCACCTGAAGCTAGCGGCAGCTCTTGTGCCAGCTGGTCTAATATTCGCTGCGATTCCGTTCCTTCAATCTTCATATTACTGCTAACATGAATACCATTTACTCCAATTAGTGTTCCTACGACTGCTAATATAACGAGCCAGGCCGTAATAAAGTACCATGATTTTCGATACGCTAAATTACCGATTTTGTACAAAAAAATTGACATGTGGCGGAAAATCCCCTTTTAGTTAAAATTTAATGGTTAAAACCATTTTTCAAATGTTGATAGATTTTATCTAAGTATTGATGAAATGAGCTGTCTGTCAACGTTTGGTCTGGAAGCAGCACATTGAGGCTTCCATTTACTACCGGAAGTATCGCTCCATAAACTGCCCCTACGAGTAGGTGAATATACACTTCATCATATTTTCCATTAGAAATTTCTAGTAGGACGTTATTGGCTTGGTATTGCATATCACTCATTTTGTCAAGAAAGTAAGGCTTAAGAGAAGGGTATTCTTGACTTAGATTAACGATTTTGTTCATTTTCTTAAAAAGCTCTATCGTAATCTGCATTTTGACTAAATGAAAAAGTACATCGATAAGGGAAGTCTCTTCAGACAAATTCGCTAGCAAGTTCTCGACTTCGATCGTATCATTAATCATAAATGCTCCTGCTACTACTGCTTCTTCCTTACATGTGAAGTGATTGGCGAAGGTTCTTCTGGAATACCCAGCTTTTTGGACAAGGTCTTCTACAACAAAGCCTTCCAGCCCATGCTCCAGCGTAAGCTCAAAAGCTGCATCAGCAAGTGCTTTAACCGTTGCTTCTTTTTTAACTACGCGCAGGTTATGCTTAAACATCCGTATACTCCTTTCATCTAAATACTTACAGTAGTTTACAACATAATTGCCCAAAGTGCAATGTTGCACTTTGGGCAATTATGTGTCAAATTCAGTCCATATACATTCCGATAACACTTTTCGCCTGCTGAACGATCTTTTCTATTAAAGCTTCAGGTTGCACTACCTTCATCGCTCCTCCGTAGCCAAGTACGTAACCAATCGCTTCCTCCTCTGTGTTAAAATCCAAGCTCACCGGAATCCAGCCATCGCTTTGCACAGCACCTATAGCTACGATATGTACAAATTTATCTGTAAACGTCATACGATTAATAATCGTTGGAGCTACCAATACCTCCACTTTATAAGACGGTAATGATTGTACAAAATTGACTTTGCTTTGCTTCCAATAATCACTCAAGCTAAAGTGCTCGGGTCTTGTAAATCCTTCCTCCACCCCTTCAGCCTGAACAATTCTTGATAATCTTAAATTGCGATATTCTCCATTCTCATTCAACGTAACGAGATACCATACACTTCCCTTTGCCACTAACCCCAAAGGGCATACCACTCGTTCTGAGCTGGTACCATCCGTTTTTTGATACGTAATGCTAAGCTTCTTGTCCTCCCATAACGCTTTTTGAACAATAAGAAATACGTCACTTTTATCTTTCGAGGATTTCCACGTACTTGTATCTACGTATAGCTTCTCTAGATAACGCCGTCCTTCTGCCTTCATTGAGCTTGGCAGTGAAGCCAGCAAATTGCTTCGAAGATCTCCCCCATTGATCTGCACACCCAGGTCCTCCAGCATCTGTTCTGAAGGAAGGATAAATAATGCCTTCATATCCTGCAGCTTTAAACCACTCAGTTGCGATCGAAAATGATCCATTAAACGCCAGCCTCCTGTTTTACCACGCTCGGCTACAACAGGTATCCCAGATAGAGTCAAGGCGTCCATATCACGTAATATCGTCCGCTCCGACACTCCAAGCTCGCTAGACAGTTCCTTGGTCGTCATTTTCGTATGATTTTGAAGCAGCACCATAATACGAATCAGTCTATCCGCCCTCATAGTATTCATCTCCACTACATTTAATTGAAACATATGTATATATGACAATAGATGTCGTCATTATAAATTACAATGATAGATGTAGCAATATAAGGAGGTTAATGAGATGAATAATTTAAGAGGTAAAGTAGCTTTAGTTGCTGGCGGTACACGAGGGGCTGGGCGCGGAATTGCCGTTGAATTAGGTGCCGCAGGTGCAACGGTTTACGTTACTGGACGAACAACAAGAACGGAGCGTTCCGAATACAATCGCCCTGAAACGATCGAGGAAACCGCAGAGCTTGTCAATCAAGCAGGCGGACAAGGCATTGCGATTAAAACGGATCATCTGATGCCCGAACAAGTCCAGGCTTTAATCAAACGTATTGAGCAGGAACAAGGACGACTGGACATTCTTGTAAACGATATTTGGGGCTCTGAGCATTTGGTGGAATGGAATGTTCCCGTATGGGAGCATTCCCTGGAAAATGGGCTGCGTATGCTTAGACTAGCAATCGATTCGCACATCATTACGAGCCATTATGCACTTCCTCTTTTAATAAAAAATAAGCATGGGCTAATTATCGAGATGACGGATGGGACATCAGAATATAATCAAAAAAACTACAGAAACCCATTGTTCTACGATCAAGCGAAAACCTCAATTATTCGTATGGCTTGGGCTCTTGCCCACGAGGTAAAGCCATATCATTGCACAGCTGTTGCTCTAACACCAGGCTGGATGCGCTCAGAGATTATGCTTGAGCATTATAACGTAAAGGAAGAAAATTGGCAGGATGCCGCTCAGCAAGAGCCTCATTTTGTGATCTCGGAATCTCCACGCTATGTAGGACGCGCAGTCGCGGCTTTAGCCGCAGATCCAGAAGTTATGCGCTTTAACGGGCAATCCCTTTCAAGCAGTGGGCTAGCGCAGATCTATGGCTTTACCGATATTGATGGTTCGCAACCGGATTGCTGGCGCTACCTTGAAGACATCGTGGAGCAAGGAAAACCAGCTAATGTTAGCGGCTATAGATAAAAAATAAGAGCGACTTTTCATGTCGCTCCTTCTTACTGCCTATTTTTGAGCAACGAGTATGAACATAGATGCATCCTTACCCATGAATAGGTTGCTTCCAGTATAAAAGGTTTTTGACTGAATTTCTTTATACCCTATCGTAGTCATGAGCTCCTTAAGCTCCTCTTGATCGAATCCGTTATGTACCAAATCTGAGGCTACTTCTTCATTTTTATTAAAATCCACAATGATTAAATGTCCTCCTGGATTCAACACATCATATAATCGCGTTAAGAGTTGCTCGACATCTTGAATATGAAGCAAAACCTGTACCATGAAAATATAGTCTGCATCGATATCCGATCGCTTTTCCTGTTCGAAATCAAAGCATAATGTATCTGCATTCTGAATATTTAATTCAGCAAGTTTATGTTTAATCTGATTAATCATATTAGACGACGTATCCAGAAAAAGCACAGACTTAAAATCGTTCAACAGGTTCATTCCTACAAGACCCGTTCCACATCCGAAGTCAATCGCGCTCTTTTGAGTAGCGTCTTCTAAATAATCTCGAATGGCATCCGATGATACCTTTGCAATATGCACATTTCTCGGAGTATCATAGCTGCTAGCTATCATTTCAAACTTATCCGTATTTCCCATTTCATCATCCTTCCTTATTAAGGCTTAGTTCTCGTATGACTTTGTAAACCAACAGAATCCAGCTATGTCTCAGGCCCCTCTCAACACATTACAACTTAAGCTTTCTCAGGTTCCCGATCCATGATGACGGAATCTTTAGGCAGCAGCAGGGCAAATACCCCTAACAGAGGTAAATAGGCACATAGTTGAATAATGATCGAAACACCATAGGAATCCATTAACCATCCCATGAATACTGAGCCTAAACCAGCTAGACCAAAAGATAATCCAAAAAACAATCCCGCTACCGTACCTACATGACCTGGCAATAGCTCTTGAGCATATACGATAATGACTGAGAAGCCAGACATTAGAATCAATCCAATAACAACACATAATAGTATTGCCAACAAAGGATTTACATATGGAAGCAATATGGAAAACGGTGCTGTTCCAAGAATTGAGAACCATATAATTTTCTGACGTCCAAAGCGATCAGCAAGTGGTCCTCCAATAAATGTTCCTACCATACCTGCAAATTGTAAAGCGAACAAACACATCTGTGCGCGAGACAAGGGCAACTCATATTTATCCATGAAATAGAAGGTGTAGTACCCCGTCATACTTGCTAAATATACAAACTTGGAGAACAACATCAAAATAAGAATAAGCATAACATAAAAAATAAAGCCTTTGCTAAACGCTTTGCGAGGGGCTTCTGCTGACAGTGAATGTTTACTAATCGCAACTTCCTTAACCTTCCTACCATACCATCGTCCAACTGCATACTGTACCATTATCCCAATAAGTGCTAGTAGTGTGAACCATAGAAAGCTAGATTGACCAAGCGGTAATATGATGACGACGATAATTACTGGTGCTAACGCTTGACCGAAGTTGCCTCCTACCTGAAAAATAGATTGAGCTAATCCTTTCCCCTTGCCTGCTGCCAGATGTGCAACTCGAGACGATTCCGGATGAAGAACAGAGGAACCGACACCTATTAGCGCAGCAGCTAGCAGTAGAGTGCCAAAGGATGGAGCAAACGCTAAACCAATCATTCCTAGCAAAGTGAAGACCATGCCTAAAGGCAGCAGCAGCGGTATCGGTTTACGGTCTGTACAATAACCGATTAGCGGTTGTAGAATAGAAGCTGTAATGTTCAATGTAAAAGCAATCCATCCTACCTGTGTGAAGGAAAGATTCAAATTTTGCTGGAAAATCGGAAATGCTGCAGGTACGATAGATTGCATAGCATCGTTTAACAAATGTGCAAAACTAACGCCAAGCAGGACGGTCATTGCCGTTCTCGTTGTTTTTGTCATAGGATGACATCCTCTCTTGTTTAATCATAAAAGCTATTGTAACGAAACAAGATGGAGGCTGTCGCTGTTAAAATTGCGATAAAATAAGCAATTTTCGCTACTTATCAGAGAGGTGTTTCATTATGCATATGCAAATTGTTTTTCCACAGCTGGAGCTGCACAGCATAGAGAGCAGCTTCACCAATGTTCCACATATTCATCCATCGCATTATCAAATGACAATTCCGATACGTGGATATTGTCATTTCACACATAAAAGCAAAGTTAGAAAACTAGTGGCTGGTGAAGGATTGTTGCTTCCTCCCCAAGATCAGCACCACTTCTATCAGGGACCTGAGGATGGCATAATTATTTTTCAAATCAATGATGATAGCCTATATCCAGCCGATGCATCCTCTTTTCCCGAGCCAAATTATAAATACGAATTTAATCCAACTGATGTATCCGCATTTCTTCATCAATGGAGTTCTTCGTTCTTTCCTTCTGTAGGTTCCGAACGGTTAGCCTTAGAAGAAAAAGAACTTCAAGCTCTTCATTATGTGCATCGCTTAATATGGGGACCTGAGTCTAGCAGCTCCAACCAGTTTCGTACACAGCCTCACCAAGATAACCGTTATATTAGTAGAGTTATTGACTATATTCATGCTCATTACTATGAGCCTATTCGTATTGAGCAATTATCTGCTATTGCATTACAAAGCCGTTATCACTTTATTCGATGCTTTAAGAGCAGCACTGGCGTTACCCCATATCAATATGTGCTTAGACTTCGGATCGAGAAGGCACAGCAGCAGCTTAGACAAACACAAAAATCTGTGCTAACCATTAGCCTAGAATTAGGCTTCTCTAGTCCAAGCCAATTTTATCGCTCCTTCATTAAAATAGTTGGTGCTACACCGGAACAATATCGGCTATCCACAACCATTTAAAATAGTATGAAATAAGCCGAAGCAGAGGATGAGCTCTCTGTTTCGGCTTATTTCATGTTTTCTATTACTGGAACACTATGTTTTATTTATGCAGTATACTATAAGGCTCGAGCTCAATGGCAGCTTCCGTGTCGCTGAATACACTTCTGGCTTCCACCTCAAGTTTAAGCACATCCTCTTGCTTATATCTAGAGCTAAAATGTGTAATAAATAGCCTCCCTACTCCAGCAGCATGTGCAATCTGCGCCGCCTGTAATGCAGTAGAATGTCCGTACTCATTCGCCTTATCAGTCAAGTCATGTGCAAAGGTTGCCTCATGAACAAGGACATCAGCGCCCTCGCTCAGCTTCACAGCATTCGTACAAGGCCTAGTATCGCCAAGTATAGTTATAATGCGACCAGGCAATGGCTTGCCTAATGCATCTTCAGAACGAATCACACGCCCATCGTCTAGAGTAACATCCTTACCCGCCTTCAAAAGCCCATAGCTGGGACCTGGAGGAACCCCTTCGTCCGCCAACCATTGGGCGTTAAGTGCACCTGCTCTCTCACGCTCTACCATTCGATATCCGTAGCTATCGATTCGATGATCCAGCTTAGCTGCCTTGACGGTCATGTCGTCATCCTCAACGATAATCCCTTCTTCAATTTCGACAATGTTCAACGAGAACCCTAAATGAGTCTCCGTTATTTGCAAACTCATCTCAATCAGCTCACGCAATCCAGTCGGACCGTAAATATCTAAACACTCCGTACCACCAAGCGATGAACGGGAGCTCAACAATCCAGGCAATCCAAAGACATGATCCCCATGCAAATGAGTAATGAATAGCTTGTTCAATCGATTAAGCTTCAAGGACGTTTTCAGCAGCTGGTGCTGGGTTCCCTCTCCACAGTCAACCATCCAAAACGATCCGCTATTCTCGCATATTTTTAGAGCTATAGATGTTACATTCCGATCACGAATCGGCATACCCGCATTTGTACCCAAAAACCAAAGCTCCATTCAACGCCACCTCTAGATTATTTATATACGTTATACATTGTTCCTATATTATTGACACATTACACCAATTATACAATCAGTTGTACCTCAGCGTCATTTATACATGTAACTTAGGGGTATTTCCCCACGTATCTTAGGGGCATTTTCGGAGAAGAACAGACAGACGAGCACCATTATTATGGCAATGAATCGACAATAGGAACGGAGCTAACGGAAATGAGAAGCGTTATTTAGCCATAAACAGTCGGGAATAGATTGTAACGGAACTCAGAAGCGTTATTGATTGAATTTTCCTGGTTTTTACCTCAAATTTCTCAAATAGCGGCACTGAGTTCCGTTACATTATAGTTGGTCCCCTATTCAAAGCAATAAGATCGCTGAGTTCCGTTACAGTTATTTCAGTAATTACAGTATCTACAGTGACTACAGCAAGTTTAGTGATTACAGTATCTACAGCGACTACGGTTACTACAGCGACAATAGTGACTACAGCATCTCAGTGACTACAGTGACTACAGTATCTACGTTGACAACAGTATTTGATATGTTTCAAGCGAGGTTGCATGTGTCCAACATAAGCGTTGTACCGGAACACGCCTAGATTATTTTTTATAAAACAGGGTTGACATTACCTGGGAACATGTTAAACTATTCCCATAAGTTTACTAAGAATTGTTTTATCCCTTATATATTATGCCGATTAGTTAACTAAAGGCTCCTGCGTCACTTTAACAAGTGAAGTAGGAGCCTTTCTGTTTATATGAGCATTTCATATGTTGATTTCAAGTAAAGTTGAATCGATGGGGATAAATTTATCATAAAACCAAGTAAACATATAAAAAAACTTAGATATATTATTGCAAAAGGAGTTGATTGTATGGGAGAGAAAATTAAAGTTGATCGCGTTACGAAATCATTCTCAATACGTGACAACGATCAAAAGGGTGCTTCAAAGGAATTCACTGCGATTAGTAACATGGAGTTTTCCGTTAACGAGGGAGAATTCCTAACGATTGTTGGTCCTAGTGGGTGCGGTAAGTCTACGCTGCTTGATTTATTGGGTGGTCTATCTACCCCAACGAAAGGACGGATCCTACTTGATGGTCAAGAAATTAAAGGGCCCGGACTAGATCGAGGCACGGTCTTCCAGCAATATGCTTTATTCCCTTGGAAAACAGCACGCGGCAATATCGAATTTGGACTTGAAGCCAAAGGGATACCTAAGCGTGAATGGCGAGCGCAATCCGATCATTACTTAGATCTGGTCGGCTTAAAAAGCTTCGCCGATCGATATCCTCATGAATTATCGGGTGGAATGAAGCAACGTGTCGCCATTGCTCGTAGTTTAGCATTTAATCCAGATGTTTTACTAATGGATGAACCCTTTGCAGCTTTAGATGCTCAAACCCGAGAAACGCTGCAGAGTGAGCTACTGCGGATATGGGAGAAAACTAAAAAAACGATTATTTTCATAACGCACGGTATTGATGAAGCGGTCTATCTCGGTCAACGGGTCGTTATCCTTTCAGCAAATCCAGGGCGTGTAAAAAAAATCGTCAGCATCCCATTAACACATCGCTTAGCGGATGCTGATATTCGATCTAACCCAGCCTTTGTTAAAGCTCGGCATGAAGTTTGGAGCTTACTTCACGAGGATGAATATGCAGGACTATATATTTAGCCTAAACATTCAAGAAACTTTTCGTTAGCAAGAAAGGTTTATTAGGAAGTAAACCAAAGGAGGTCAGAGAACATGGTTGCTATTAGTAAACAAGTAAAATCGTCTAGAAGGCTTCAAAAATTAACGTTTAATCCATTATTGACGCTGCAAAAGCTATTCAAACAATCGATCGTACTATTGCTATTTTTAGTTACTTGGGAGGTTGCCCCAAGAATCGGCCTAGTCGATCCTGCCTTCTTCCCTACGTTTTCTGAAGTAGCTGCATCATGGTGGAACATGCTTATAACGAACGAATTGTTTTCGCATTTCAGTGCGAGTATTATTCGCTCCATTGCTGGCTTTGGTTTAGCAATCGTTGTTGCTATACCACTCGGGCTAATCATTGGCTGGTACCCAATTGCCCGTGATCTACTCAATCCGATACTGGAATTGTTTCGTAATACTGCAGCATTAGCGTTATTACCGGTGTTCATCTTATTGCTAGGGATCGGCGAAACCTCGAAAATTGCGATTGTTTTTTTCGCTTGTACTTGGCCGATTTTATTAAATACGATCGCAGCCGTTCGTAACGTTGACCCTCTGCTTATTAAATCTGCACGGTCGATGAACATCTCTTCCTTTGCCTTATTCTATAAAGTTATTCTCCCTGCTTCCATCCCGACGATGTTTACAGGTATCCGAATGGCGGGAACTGGAGCAATATTAGTATTAATTGCCGCTGAGATGGTTGGTGCAAAAGAAGGCCTAGGGTACTTCATTACGTATTCACAATACAATTTCATGATCCCAGAAATGTATGCTGGCATTATTACAATCTCACTGCTTGGACTGCTCATAAATTACGGTTTGTTGGCGTTAGAAAAAAGATTGTCACGCTGGAAGCAAGATCCGAATGCATAATTTTTTTACAACATAAACCAAGTAAATTAATCGGAAAAATAGGAGTGTGTTTATAATGACAAAAAGACAATTAAAGCTAGGTGCATTTTTCAATTTACCCGGACATCATTTTGCAAGCTGGCGCTACCCTACCACTCATCCTGAGCGCTCACTTGACCTCGATTACTTTATCGAGCTTGCCCAAATCGCCGAACGCGGCAAATTCGATACAATCTTTTTTGCAGATGGTTTCGGTCAGGAGCTACAGGAGAATTCTCCTTCTGGCATTAAATTAGATCCGATTATTATTCTTGCGGCGTTAACTGCTGTAACAAAAAACATCGGATTAGTTGCAACGCTAACGACGACGTATAACGAGCCTTTTCAAGTCGCACGAAAATTTATTGGGATCGATCATTTATCGAAAGGCAGAGCCGCTTGGAATGTCGTCACTTCTGCAAATGGTAAAGAATCAACGTTATTCGGTAAAGAAAAGCATCTAGCCCATGCGGATCGTTATGTTCGTGCTGAAGAATTTGTAGACGTAGTGAAAAAGCTATGGTCCTCTATTGAACGTGATGCCATTGTCATCGACAAAGAAAATGGTCAGTATCTCGATCTTAGTAAGGTGCACCGAGTAGACCATGAAGGGCAATCGTTCAAGGTTCAAGGAACATTAGATGCCCCATCCTCTCCGCAAGGTCATCCTGTTATCGTGCAAGCAGGCTCTTCAGAAGCTGGAAAAGAGCTCGCTGCCAAAACAGCAGAGGTTGTGTTTACGGGCTGGCAGACGTTAGAGGAAGCGCAAGCCTTTTATCGCGACCTAAAAGGCCGTCTAGCTAAATATGGACGAAAAGCTGATGATCTTAAAATTATGCCCGGTGTGTTCATCACGGTAGCTAAGACAGAAGCTGAAGCGATCGCGAAACGAAAAGAATTAAATTCTTATATTTTACCTGACGTAGGTCTTGCTTATCTTTCCCACTTTATTGGTGCTGATCTAAGGAGCTATGACGTTGATGGTCCGATCCCTGCACACTCTGACAATGACGATCCATCTAATCCGCAAACTCGTGCCAATATTGTTCGAGGGATTGCTGAGCGTGAAGATTTGCAGACGATTCGAGAGCTTTATGAATTTATTGCAGGTGCACGCGGACATCGTGAAATTGTTGGAACACCAGCCCAAATTGCAGATCAATTACAAGAATGGTTTGAACATGAAGCTGCTGACGGCTTTAATGTAATGGCACCTACTTTCCCTGATGGTCTGAACGATATCGTCGAGCTTGTCATTCCTGAGCTGCAAAGACGTGGTCTATTCCGTACAGATTATGAAGGAACGACACTACGTGAAAATCTAGGCCTATCACTACCTGTTCACCCTGCCGAACAAACGACAAACATCATTCGATCTTAAGGAGACATGTCCTATGCAAAAAACTAACAAATTCATCTTATTTATGCTAGTCAGTTCCCTATTCATCGGTCTATTAGCTGGCTGCTCTTCATCTAACAAGGTTGCCACAGCGAGAGGCGGTAACAATGCCAGCGAAGATAAGGTTTTACAATATCAAAGCTCTCCAGGATCTGTTAGTTATCCAGAATTAGCGGCTGATCTCGGTTACTTAGGTGATCTGACGCTAGAAAAAGTAAGCAATTCTGTTGGCGGACCTGAAAGCATTCAGTTAACAGCGACGGGAGATATCGATTTTGGGTCTGCTTTTAACGGCGCAACAGTCAAAGCGATATCTAAAAATGTAAAGATTAAAGCGGTAGTCGGCTCTTATGGCAGTGATGAAAACACGTATATTGGCGCCTATGTACTTGAGGATAGTCCGATAAAAGGCCCTAAAGACTTTATCGGCAAAAAAGTCGGCATGAACATTTTAGGTGCACATGCTGAATTTCTCGTAAAGGACTATTTACGACAAGAAGGATTAACAGAAAAAGAAATCGACGAAGTTATTTTAGTAACCATCCCACCTGCCAACGCTGAACAAACGTTACGCAATAAGCAGCTTGATGTGATCATTTTTAGTGGGATAGCGAGAGACTTTGCCCTTGAACGCGGTGGGCTCGTCGAGCTATTCAAAGATACGGATGTATTCGGTGGAAGTTTTACAGCGGGTGATTATTTTTTTACTGAAAAGTATATTTCCGAAAACCCTACGACAGTAAAAACGTTCACGGAAGGCGTTGCAAAAGCGATTGAGTGGGCAAGAGAAACACCACGAAAAGAAGTCATCGCACGCTTTGAAAAAATAGTTACTGACCGTGAAGGAAATGAGCCTACAGAAAACCTACAGTATTGGAAAAGCACGGGTATCGCTACGACAGGCGGCGTTATTGAAGACAAAAACTTTAGCATCTGGATCGAATGGCTTGAGAAAAACGGTGAGCTAGAGCCTGGAGCAATAAAAGCTGAGGATCTCTACACGAACGAATTTAATCCATATGCTCAAGCTCAATAATAAAGCTCAATATAGAAACTCAATATGAATCTTGCATTACCTGTATTTATTAAAAGAAGGAATGGGAGTGTTACGATATGACAAAAAAACAATTAAAGCTCGGTGCATTTTTTAATTTCCCTGGACATCATGTGGCAAGCTGGCGCTATCCTACAACGGGGGCGAATCGCGTGTACGATGTCGATTATATTAAGGAGCTAGCTTTAACTGCTGAACGCGGAAAGTTCGATATGATTTTCTTTGCTGATGTTTTTGGGCAAACCTCATCGAGCTATCTAGCTAATTCTCTAAAGCTTGATCCGCTTATTGTATTATCTGCTATTGCTGCAGTCACCAAGCATATCGGGTTAACAGCAACGGCAACGACAACGTACAATGAGCCCTTTCAATTAGCTCGAAAATTTGCAGCACTTGATCATCTTTCTAAAGGTCGTGCTGGTTGGAATGTCGTGACTTCAGGCAATGAAAAGGAAGCTTATTTATTTGGTAAAGACGCGCATCTCCCACATGCGAATCGTTATGAACGTGCGGAGGAATTTGTTGAAGTTACTAAAAAGCTATGGTCTTCTATCGAAGCAGATGCACTCGTTGTTGATAAACAATCTGGCCGTTACCTTGATCTAGATAAAGTACATCCTGTCGATCATGAAGGGTCATGGTTCAAGGTGCAAGGTACACTAGATTCACCTGCGACTCCTCAAGGACATCCCGTTATCGTTCAGGCTGGATCGTCTGAGGCTGGTAAAGAGCTTGCCGCCAAAACTGCCGAGGTGATCTTTACAGCATGGACCACACTTGACGATGCCAAAGCATTTTATCGAGATGTCAAGGATCGCTTAGCCAAATATAATCGCAAGCCTGACGATCTTAAAATTATGCCTGGCGTTTATATTACCGTTGCTACAACAGAAGATGAGGCTCGTGCAAAACGCGATGAGCTAAACAGCTATATCTCGCCCGCTATTGGCCTTGAATATTTATCTAATTTCTTCGGTATTGATTTACGTGATCATGATATTAATGATCCAATTCCAACGCCTGCTGAACATAAAGATAAAACGAATCCTAATACTCGTTCTACCATTATTAAAGAATTTGCCGAGCGTAATAACTTTACGACATTGCGTGAATTGTATGAGCATATTGCCGGTGGACGTGGACATTTAGAGCTCGTTGGTTCCGTAGAACAGGTTGCTGATGTGCTGCAAGCATGGCTCGAGCAGGATGCTGCCGACGGCTTTAATGTGATGGCCCCTACCTTCCCGGATGGATTAACCGATCTCGTAGATCTATTAATTCCTGAGCTTCAGCGCCGCGGCATTTATCGAACAAAGTATGAGGGTACGACACTTCGTGATCATTTGGGTTTAGCTTACCCCTCCTCTCAGCTGCAAACGAGTGAGATTCATCGATAAGTCATCTAACGGTTACGCTGACATGTTGATGTCGTTGCTTAGAAGGAGCTGAGCATGAGCACTAATAAGGTTTGGACACGCGAATTTACGAGTATGACCGTTATAAACTCGATGTTCACTATCATCTTTTTTCTATTTATCGTAACAATCACGCCATATGCCAAGGAACAATTTCATGTTTCCATTAGCACCGCCGGCTTAGCTGCTAGCGTGTTCGTCATCGGCTCATTAATCGGAAGATTACTAGCTGGTGGCTGGATTGCATCCTATGGTGCAACGAAAGTTTTAGAGCTGAGTCTACTGTTCTTTATCATTACATCGGCTTGTTATTTTTTATCATTTATGATCGAGCTGTTGCTTGTTGTACGAATACTACAAGGGTTTTCTACAGGTGTTATAAGTACAGCAACCGGCACGGTAAGTATGCAGGCAATTCCTTTAACACGACGTGCTGAAGGAATTGCTTACTATAGCTTTAGTGCAGTAATCGGGGCAGCTGTCGGACCTTTTCTGGGGATTTTCTTCTTATCGCTTCAAGGTGGTTACCAGTGGATATTCGCGATTAATCTTATGATTGGGATCTCTAGCTATATCATTCTGCTTATGACTAAAAAGCATATCCACTCTATTCCTAAGCCTGCAACTGCAGCGCCGTCACGCTTTTCATGGAATCGCATAATAGAGGTTCAAGCTCTACCGATTTCATTGATCGCCTTATTATTTGGATTCTGTTTTTCTAGCGTCACTTCCTATCTCGTGACATACAGCGAGCACATTCATCTAGCCAACATAGCAAGCTACTACTTTTTCATCCATTCCGTCTGTATTATCTGTACTCGGTTTTTCACTGGCAAATGGATCGATGCAAAAGGTGCCAACATCGTTATCTATCCATGCTTACTCTTATTCTCCGGGGGATTACTTCTCTATAGTCAAGCAACAGTGGCATGGATGTTTTTACTTGCAGCGGCATGTATGTCCACTGGATTTGGAAACTTTAACACTGGCGCGCAGACTCTTGCTGTACGATTCAGTGAGCCACATCGACTAGGTATGGCAACCGCAACCTACTTTATGTGTATCGATATCGGTACAGGGCTTGGCCCATACGTTCATGGATTAATCATTGAGCAATTAGGTTATCGTCCAATGTACTTGATTGTTTCTATCATCGGATTGTGCTGTATGCCCTTGTATTACTATTTTTATGGACGGAAGGAAAAGGCTACGCTACGAGCACAAAAAAGCGTGCCTATCAATCAGTCCTAATTGTCGGAATTCATTTATCCGAAATTGTCCGAATCAATATATTGGAGGTTATTCATATGTCACGTATCGCTATTATTAATGGAACTAATGCCGCTAGTTCAAGAGTGAACGCGGTGCAGCAATATATCGAAAAAACAATTAACGAGGTTACTTCTATTGAAGTGTTTAAGCTGCCTGCTGCGGATTTACTCAGCGCTAATTTCAATAGTGAGCATATTCAAGCCGTCAATCAGATTGTCGAAAAGGCCGAATCCATAGTTGTTATTACACCTGTATATAAAGCTGCTTACTCTGGAATCTTAAAAACCTACTTGGATTTGCTTCCACAAAAAGGTCTTGAGCATAAAACGATTCTACCGATCGCAGTCGGAGGGTCACTGGCTCATTTACTTTCGTTAGAATATGCATTAAAGCCTGTATTATCTGTACTAGGAGCTACGACGATATTGCAGCCCGTCTATGTAATCGATAAGCAGATTGAGCGGAACGATGATGGTGGTTTTACGATCGCGGAAGAAGTTATTCAACGTCTGGATAAGGAACTGGGCAAATTAATTTCCATCCCTGCTGCACTATAATATCCTTACTGAAACTACTCCTCTGCTTACCTACTGTTAAAGAGCAGAGGAGTTATTACGTATAAAACTTAATTCGTGCATACAAAAGATGCAAGCCTAGAAACTGAAGGCAAACAATCTATTTACTGTTGTATCTTCTTACCCCTCATTCTGGTTCCGAGGATAATCAGTGCGATATAGAATACGATGGCTACTGAATCTAGAAGCGTATCCGTCAATCCCGACACATCAAACATTACAGTTACTCCAAGAATAACCATCAGCCGGACGCCCAGCATCGCCACAATTATCCAAGCGGCAAAGTGCATCTTCGACCTTTCCTTTTGAAAGGACATCATAAGGAATGCGATGCCAAAAACTAGATTTTCGGCTGTAATGATATGCCAAACATACGTGAACGCCGTCTGGGTATCTATGGATACCGTTTTAATGTCGAGTTTCGGTAGCACTGTAAATTGCCCGTTCCATGCATGAGTGAAAGCAAACAGCAGGGCAAGAACACCTGCAATCAGATAATAAAGATTTCTAATCCTCAATCCCATCACAACCTTCCTTAACATGCTCCCTTCCATTGTTGGGGATATCCTTATAAATCTCGCGGACGATCTCAGCCAGCCTTCGATCGCTATCAGCATTGAAATTTCTCAGCGTTCCAGCTGCTGTGTTAAGCAGCTGCACGATCTTTTCTAGATGGGCAATTTTCTTTAACGTGTCAGCTATCTTGGCATCGAGAAAAACAGCTACCTCCTCGCAATAATCAGGATCTACATACTCCATCCTGTGAAAACTAAGCTTCCCCTTAATTTCACTCAGTGAAAAGTCCGCATACTGCATAATTTGAATATTCATTAAGTCGATGAGGTCCTCCTTTGAATACCTTCGATATCGATTGTCTCCCCGTGGTGGTGATACGACACCAATTCGATCATAGTACCGAAGCGTATCCTTCGGTATACCAAGCATCTGTGAAACTTCTTGAATAGAATATTTATTTTCCATGCATCCAAGATATCATTTGAGCTGACTCCAATGTCAAGTCGTTTTCTCATATTGAAGACTTAGTGCGGCATATTCTCGCTTAAAGTTACTCTAACGAAAAAAGGATGATTCCTAGGTCCATACGACCTTCGGAATCATCCTTCTATATTATCAAGCTAGACTTTATTTACCCCAATATTGCTGAGCAATTTTCTGTCCTTGATTAATTTTCAACCATTGCTCTTCTTCTGTTAATTCGTTACCACCATCACAGGATGCAAACCCGCATTGGTGAGAAAGCAATAGTCGATCCTTATCAATAATTTTCGATGCTTCATCAAGCATTCTAAGTACGCGAGCTTCATCATCTAACGTATTGGTCTTTGATGATAATAAACCAAGTACAATTTCAGTATTAGGCTTGTCCTTGAATACAGCAAGTGCTTCAAGTGAACCAGCACGATCATCATCCCACTCAAGGAAAAAGCGATCATATTTAAGCTGCTTTAAGAATAGATTAGCGATTTTCGCATAGGAGCCTCCACCCATATTACGAGAATCGTAGTTACCACGGCAGTTATGAGTCCACATTTTCAAGCCTAAGCTATGGCCGTAATCGATAACTGTGTTGTTAATATCAATAAATTCGGTAGCTAAAGCCTGTACTTCCTCCTGATTAATATGCTCGCCTGTATACGGAGAGTTCGGGTTATCATCAGCAAAAAGCTCCCATAAGCAATCATCAAATTGCAGAATTTCCCCTCCAGCAGCAGCAAATTCTCCAACAAACTCCTTATATGCCTTAACTAGACCGTTCTTAAGCTCTCCACGATCCTTATAGATTGATTCCGTGCCACCGATATTATCAGACCATGACAGCTCTCCAAAAATATGTGATGGAGAAGGTACGCAAAGCTTTGTTTCATGATCACCTGCAGCAGTTTTCAGCTTTTTGTATACGTTAATAAAATGATGATTTTTACCGCTCAATTCACCTGTAATGCGCAAACCAATATCTTTCCGTGTTTCATATTTCGAAGTGCCATCCGTATCTCTGAAAAAGTAGCCATGATCAGCGATATAACGGCTAATTCCTTGGAATCCCCATACAAAGTCCAAATGCCACATGGACTTGGAATATTCCCCGTCTGAAATAATATGCAAGCCATTCTCTATTTGTTTATTGATGACAGTATGAATCGCTTCAGTCTCGCACTGCTCATAGCCTTCAAATTCTTGATAAAATGGATAGCTAATATCATCGCGATGCTCGATTTGATGCTTATATTCTAATAAATTGGATGGACGCAAAAGGCTGCCGACAATTTGAAATTTATGATTACACATAGAAATAATCCTCCTCAATCTAGTACATGTCTTTTTGTGTTGCATTGATTGTAGCATGGAAGATTAAACTATACGTTACACTTAAAACTCATATCTAGCTATAGCTAAAGGCTATAACGAAACTTCCTCTAAGCTCTCTAGCTTAGAGGGTTTCTCCACCCACTTCTATTAAAATCAATTTGTAAACTGAAACACGATTTTCTTCCCAACACCTGGATACTCTCCATACTCCTCACAATATTGTTCGTTCGTGTAGGCAGCTAAAGTCTTACGCCAAAACATTTGTGCTTTGATGTTTCGCTGCATCGCGCCCGTTTGCAGCTCCCAGTTTCCCTTGAAGCGATCAAACACCTGTCTAGCCGCTTCCTCACCCACTCCCATGCCTCGAAATGGACGCAAGAGAAAAAATTCATTCAAATAATAATCAATGTTGGGTGAGAATGGTATATACGGTGGAGTTGCAACAAAAGCTAGTCCGGCAGCTAGACCATCAACCGTAATAAGGTAGGGAAACAATACAGATGGCTTTTCCCACCATATATCAAACACTTTATTTTGTTCAGTCAGCGTCATCATTTCGTTTTCTTCATAAATGCCGAAACGATTTGGTTTGTTCCCCCATACTTCGGACAAATCGTGCAAATAGAGTGGGTAGATGTTATTAATGATAAACTTCTGATCAATCGTGCTAAGTTGAACGTTAATGTCCATGCTGAGTCCCTCGCTTAGTTTCTTTATTTGTTATCTATTTCAATTAGCTCAATTGGATTGAATAAGAACGGAGAGCCATTCAGATAATCTCTTATGATCGCTTGCGCATATGGCTGTTCTTCGATTAAACTCGAAGTCTCTCTAGGATTAGGAGCGTGGTGACAGAAATTCTCAATCATAAACATCACAAAAAAGCCCGATAAGTTTTGTTCGTAATCAACTTCTAGCTCTCTAACGCTTTCATAGCCTTGTATAAACAAACGTCGTTGATATGGATGCAGCCCCACAAGAGTTCCAGCGATATCGTATAGATGATACCCATAACCGCATCGGCCGAAATCAATAGGAAATGGCTGATCGTCCTTGAATATTATATTTCCCAAGTGTAGGTCTGCATGAATGATCCCATAATGACGTTCATTCCTTTTCATGGAGGTTAGTTGAATTTCAATTTTCTCTGCTGCTTCCTGATATGACTTCCATGCTTCTTTCGATAAAAAACGTTCGTAATAAAGCTCCAGCCTAGTCATCTCTTTACGAAAGCTTTCGATTCCCCAAGTCGGGCGTTTAAAATTATATGGCGGGGTAAAAGTTGCCGCTGCTTCATGAAGACGCGCCATCATTGCGCCTGCATTCATTACCTGATGATCAGTCAATCCATTGTCAGACAGCTCTCCTTCCAGCCATTTCATTAACGTCACACACATCCGAACATCTTGGTCTGTGACAACCTCTACGACATAAAGTCCAGCACGGGAAACGATTGCCGTAGGCACGGTTACATCTGCGCACGAACTGAGCCCGTTAAGCCACATAAGTTCAGACTCAATCACTTCCTTCGACATGCCATTAATATGAATTCGCAGCAAGTAACAACGATCCTCTTCTGTTTCAATCTTGAACGTAATCGTATCAGATTGTTGAATATAGCAAATTCGAGTCCATGCTAGATCGTATTCCTGCAACGCTGACAACGCTACCTGTCTAGCTTGTGAAAGCAGCTGTCTGCACTCTTCTTCCGTGGTCATCCGAAAAATATTATTCATCCCCTTCTCCCTTACTCTCTTTTCTAGTAGTATCTTAGTTAAGGATACAACAGGATATCGATACATAATGAACCAATATTGCTCTATTTTTGAAAGGAACATCCATTATGAACAAAAGCATCATTGAAACGATTGAATTCGCATTGGCTTATATCGAATCTGGACTAACACGCAAATTAACGATTCTAGATATCGCTAAAGCAGTTCATATGTCCAAATATCATACCCATCGATTACTCAGTCGCGCGGTCGGGCAACCGATTATGAGCTACATTCAAGCAAGAAGATTGTCTGCAAGCATCGAACTGCTATTGGAATCTCAGTACAATATAATAGATATTAGCAGGTACTTTGCCTTCGAGCATGAGCAATCGTATATTCGCGCCTTTAAGAAGCTATACCATGTGACTCCTGCCCAATTCAGAAAAGCACCGCTCGACTTGTCCCTTACGGAGAAAAACGATCTATCGCATTTAAAGGCGCTACATGACGGTCTAATCTTTACACCACGGGTCGTGTATAAGCCCACTTTTCACATCGTTGGCCCTAGGTATAAGATTGTTCAGGAGGATAACCTACAAAACTTCACAGCGAACTTAGTTGCTAACCAATTTATGAACAAGGATAAGCATTCTATCCATCATAAGATCCACGATCATGTTTATATTGGATTCACACGATATGAATCGTGGGAAGAAGAGTCCTACAGCTATTATTTTCCTTCTGTTCAAGTCTCTTCATTCGATAATCTCCCTCCAGGAATGGAAACAAACGTAATTCCAGGCGGTAAATATGCAGTATTTACATACGTTGGTTCCTTTCATCCAAGGCATTTAACGATCCTTCATTTGGAACAAATATCGGATTATATTATGAAGTATGTGCAATTGCATAAGCCAAATTTCTATCAGTCGCAGCCTTTTCATTTTGAATATATCGATGAGAGTCTAGCGACAGAACATTACTGTGAAGTCGATATTTACTTCCCGATTCAAACAATCACCATCGAATAAAAAAGATCAGGATTCACACTGTGAAGTGTACCCTGATCTTTTTTGTTACATCAGATGACCTCAAAACGCCACCATATTTCCTTGTTATTGTTAGTCAATCCTCTTCTTCCCAAGCAAGACTAAAAAGTCAAAAGTGATTTCTAATTTATTTTCACCTAGAACTTGTTGTTTAAGCTCGTCCGGTGCTCCCCAAGACAATGGGGTCATATGAACCAAATGTTCAATATACTTATTGTCCATCGTTACACTGTACTGAACACGCTCGAAGTTAACGAGATCAAAATTACGTCTGAAAAGCGCTAATGTGTTTTCATTTGAATATACCGTTCTATCTGTTTCCTTGTAAAATACCCCTCTTAACTCTTGAAGGTATTTACTTTCCGGTATAACCTTTATCACCATTCCATCATCCGCAAGCATTCTACGGAACTCGGCATAGTTGGATGGCGATAATATATTCAATATGACATTAAATTGCTTATTACGAAATGGACACTTAGCAAGATCCGCTACACACCAGATCGCTTTGTAAGCTCCCCTTGAGGCAAGTTTAATTCCCTCTTTAGCAATATCTATCCCTATTCCTAACAAGTTACATTGCGTTTGATCCGTGATCCTTTGCTGTATATCGGATAAATGTGAACCGTCTCCGCATCCAGCATCTAGTATCTTGATGAGCTCACTTGTCAGCTTCAGCTCTTGTAATATATTCTCACAAATATGCGCAATTAGCGGATCAAAAAACCCACCAAGGCTAATTATTTTTCGGGCTTCAAACAGTTTTTTATCGTATTTAGCTTTAAGGGGATGGGACAATAGGTTAACATACCCCTGCTTAGAAATATCGAAACAATGGTTATTGGAACAGATTAAACTACTTAGATGAACGACCTCAACTGGATTTGAACAGATAGGGCATATAAAAAGGTCTTCATGCTTTGAAAGAAGACTTGCATTTGTAACTTTACGATTGTTTTCGGACAACATAAAAACACCTCATTCATTCGTATTGTGAAAATGAAAAAGGCACAGTTAAATAAACCCAGGTCATCGTTACAAAAAAATGACGTGAGTATAATTAGACTGTACCTTCCATTAACGTAAACGAATGAATTTGATGATCATGAAACATCTCCTATTAACAATGATCTAAGTAGAGCGATAACGCGCCCCATCTAATAGTATAACATGATTTAACCGTACTTAGTTTTCAAAGTTTATGGGCTAGAATGTTGACTAGCTTACCAAATGGATCGCGAACAAAAAATCTCCGGACGCCCCAAGGCTCATCCGTAGGCCCATATTCTATTGAAAATCCGGCATTGTTCATCTGTTCAAACGCAGCATCGACATCATCGACTTCGATTGATAGGTCAGGTGTAGCCGTGTCTGATCCCCCTTGTGATGCAAAGCTAATTTGAATGCTCATATGCTCATTTGAACCGTACGTTCTAATCCATCCATGATCCATTAACAATTCAAGACCGAGCACGTCACGGTAAAAGTGCTCAGCTTCCGCGATATCTTTCGTTTTTACATTGGCAACGATTCGTTTGACTTTCATTTCAATCCTCTTTTCTTTTACGGTATGAGTAGTATGGTCCAATTTACTCCATTCAAAAACTTGTTGTTACTATACCGTTAATAATTTACACATTCAGTAAAAACTTGTAATACATCGAAGCGGAGAAATCACTCACGAATGGAAACAGGGACGATTTGCTACGTATTTTGGAAGCACTGTCCAATCCCTATCGTCTGCGCATCATTGCATCGTTGAAGGATAGGCGGAAATATGTCAGTGAGCTTGCTCGAGAAATCGGTATAAGTCGCCTTTGCTGTATTTACATCTACAGAGGTTAGAAGGAGCCGGTTTGGTATCCGGTAGCTTGGAGCTATCAAATGACGGAAGGCGATGAAGTTTTATGAGCTGAAGGATTTTAATATCTCACTCTCACCGGAAACCATTGCGGAATTGGTCCCAACATTAAGTACTAAAGATTCTCAAATAGGTGCCAAATAGCAACAGTCGCTAGAAAAGGCCCATTCGATAAGACATGATGGGCCTTTGTTGTATCCTACATTATCATCTGTATGACTAGTCTATAACGTATGATGTCGTAACTCATAAAAATACTGCACAATTGGATGCTTTAGTTTCACCGTCTCACGCATATTTAGAATTCTCTTTTTTCCAACACGTCTGTCCACTAAAGCTAAAATATTCAATAAAATATCATTGCTTTCTATACTTTCTTCTATAGGGCTAGATAAAAATTTATTAGCTACAACAGAAAAATTTGATTTACTTAATGATGCTTGGGCTGTTAAAAGCTCCTTTGCATACATTGTTATTTTTCTATTTCTTACAATTACTTTGAGACGATCCTCCGGAACGTTACCTTTAGTATCTTTTCTGACTGCTTCCATTTCTTCATTGCTGATTGGAATTTGGATATCTGAATCATTCTTAATTTCCAGCTCTGTTTGATACCATTTGATAAGGCTAGTTTTATCACTCATATTGAATACGTTCTTTTTGTCTACCGAAATATAACAAAGTCCTGCTTTATCGGGTGAATAACGGTAACCAGTGGCACGGTATTCGACCCTTCCAACTAATGCAGGACTAAGAAAACTCTCCAGTTGTTGCTTCAATTTACTCCAGGACATGTTTCCTCCTATGTTCTCAAAGCTGACTCACCGTATTGTCGGCTGCCGAGCTAATTTCTATGCTTTAATAGTTTAGAAGTCTTTGAAAGTATGAGTTACTATACCGTTACCTCTCACGTTCATTCCTTGTTCATTCTAACAAGATACAGCAAATAAATAAAGTTACCCAGAAACAATAATATAATTGAGTTCTGTGGGAATCACAAAAAATGGCTTTCTACCTGCCCATATGGACAGATAGAAAGCCTTTTTCACTACTAATTAAATAAGTTCAAGCTCCTTCAATAAATTATAAATTACTGAAGCTGCTTCTCCTCTTAATGTTGGACTTTGAGGAGCAAATTTGTTACCGTTTCTACCAATCATAAGCTCTAGCTTTCTTGCAGTATAGACGTCTTGAAACGCCCATCCGCTTATGTCTTCTGAATCAGAAAATTCAGCAATTTGCTTTAGATCTTCTTCGGTAACCGTTACATCCTTGTATTTCTTAAGTGTTCTAATAATAATCGCTGCCATCTCTTGTCTAGAAACAACACGCTCAGGCTCAAAGTTAGTCTCACTCACACCTTTTACAATGCCGAACGCTTGCGCAGTAGTAATGTAAGACTCATACCACTTGTCCGTCACATCAGCAAACTGGCTTTCAGACTCATTCATTGGAAGATTAAGCATTCTTACAATTAATGTAGAGAATTCAGCTCTCGTAATACCAATGTTAGGATTGAAGTTTCCTTCATTATCGCCTGTAATAATTTGTCTTGCTGCTAGGAATTCAACAATATCCTTAGCCCAATGTCCATCAAGATCATTAAATTCTACCTTGTTTTCCATTAGTGCAAGTGTTGCCGGAGAATCCAACGTAATCGTAACGGTATGATTCTGAGCATCAATAATGCCACCAACAACTACCCAACGTTTTCCGATCTCATCGTACTTGTAGATAGCAAGCTGATTAAGGTTAGTAATCTCGCTTGGCTCATAGCTAAATTGTACTACGATCTGTCCAGTGGTCTCTGCTGAAACTGCTTCAACGTTGTACACTTTGCCGACAATATGCATTTGTGGTTCCTTCGTTAACACAACTGCATTGTCTTTATTTTCTTTAATAACATAACCAGTATTTTTATTATCGACAATAACAACTGGCATTGTAGGCTCTTCCTCTGGAGTCTCTACCGCTTCTTCATCAGATTCATCAGAGCTCACTGCATCAGAGCTAGCATTTTGTACAATGACTTTTCTTGTAATTTCAGATTGGTTGCCGTTTGCATCGGTAATGATGTAACGCAAAATGTAGGTACCGTTCTTCGATGTATCTACTGAACCTATCATAATTACTCGACCTGTAATATCACCGTCTTGATTATCCGTAGCAGTAACACCTTGCTCAACATACGCTTTACCTTTTTGCACGTACACAACACTAGGTCCAGAAAGCTTAATAACAGGTTTTTCTGTATCTGTAGTAATAGCCGTATGCTTGCTATTTACACTATTTGTTACTTGTTCGCTAAGTGAAGTGTAAGTATAACCACCATCAGGCTTTTTCGTTATAAGTTCTTGAGCTACAGCGTCCTTATGAACATCAGGAAACGCATCATACTTATTCATTGCATCACCATCAAAGTCCATATCGGGATCTTCAAGAATACTACGAACTTCTTTGACTGTAATATTTTCTTTATTCATAATATTAGTCAACTCTGCCTGCTTTTGCACCTTAGTGGTCTTCATAACAGAGTAAATACTTAGATGATTCGTTAATAAGCTCATGTTTCCAGATTGTTCATCATAACTGCTTCTAATATATTCCCACTCTTCGGTTGTCTCATTAAAGTAGAACGTCATAAAGCGCAGCTGCTCATCAATGTTAGTTCCAACGAAAATATTCAAGTCGATATCTTCTGTCGTTTGGAAATTTTTGATGTCCTTTGTACTAGTAACATTACCTTGTGAATCTTCTTCAATCACTCTCATCTTGAAGTCAAAAACCTTGTTATCATAAATCGCAAAATCAGCATTCATCTTACTAATTGCTGATACTAAAGCAAGGTTTTGTTCTTGCTCAACATCTACCTTCTCAATCACTAATTCTAATCTGGAGTTTTTAGTGAATTGAGTAAGATCAAGCTCACGAATTGGTACAATAATTGAAGCATTGTTCGTGTGAAGCTCAATTTTTGTATTTTGATCATAAGCTGTTTTTAGCTGATCTTTTCCGATGCTGACTTGAATAGGAGCACCGTACTCTACTTCTTCATTCACAACAAGTACAATTTTGTCAGCTTTTTGCTTCTTAGCTTCTTTTAGTGAATCTTTGATTTTATTATCAGTGGACTTTTGGTCGCCGTCTACTTGAATAATTGTGCTGGCTGGCATTGACGCTTTCACTACAGTAATAGTACGTTCAACCTGTGCAATATTACCTGCTTTATCTGATACCGTATAAGTTAACGTATATACACCTAGCTTCTTAGTGTCTATAAAGCCACTCATTACAACTTTATCAGTGATGTTACCATCTATGTTGTCAATTGCCTGAGCACCTAGCTCTACATAGATTTGACCTTGTTCTATAATTACGTTACTGCTGCCATTCAATGCAATAACAGGCTTAACTGGGTCAGCGATAACCAGTACAGTAAAGGTCTTTTCTAGCGTGTAATCACCCTTAGTAATTGTTGCAGTAATCGTAACTTCCGTATCTACCGTAGGAGGTGTTACTTTTCCTTCTCCGGATAGGATATCCTCATGACTGCTTGTCCACTTAATATCACTACCGTAAAATCCTTTTTCACTAAGTAAAATATCAGTAGATACCCATTCAGGATGATCTCCTGGGACATAGCTTAAATGTAAAGCTGCAGTATCCTTCTCTACAGATTCTTTGTCAAAGTCTACTGTGATTTTAACAACCGCACTGTTACCCGCAGCATCAGTTAGAGTAAAGGTATATTCTCCGTTAGCCTCAATTTTAGTACCACTTTCAAACGGCTGACCATTTAATGTAGCTACTCCTTCTTCAAAACTAACCGTTGGATATTCTTTATACGTTTCTCCATCTTCAATACCTGTAACCGTTGGAGGCACATTATCTACGATTACTGTCTGTTCACTTGCCAACGAGATATTGCCAGCTTTGTCTACGACGTAGATTTTGTACTCTCCATCCAATTGTGGTGTAACAATCTTAGTTGTATCTCCAGAAGTCTTAGTCATCGTTTTACCTTCTTTGAACGAGACTGTTCCTTCAGGAGCCAACCAAATCGTATCCTCACTATCATCAGAAGGTTGAATCGTAATTAGTGTATCCCCTTGTGTAATAACATCGTCCTCAACAATTTGATCTTGATTGATTGGAGCTGTCTTATCGATATTCACTACTTTTGTCAATGTCACTTCGTTGCCGGATCTATCAATGATCATAATATCAATCATCGTTTCCCCTTCTTCTTCAATGACAAATGGCCCAGTATACTCAACATACTCTTCCATATTAGGAAGTTTGTAGTAAACAATAGCATGTTCAGCTTCAATCTCCTCAGACTCATCAAATGCTTTTGAGATTGTAACAGTTATATTCTTATTGCTAGATGCAACATCTGGTGAAAGACTCACGCTTGGGAACACAACTATTTCTCGATTAATAACGATAGTACGTGTAGTTGTCTCACTAACATTTCCTACATTATCGTACGTTCTTGTTTCAATTGTGTACGTACCTTCTTCAGTCAATACAAGTGGTTCCTCATATTGCGTCCAATCTTGCTCTACTGCTCCGACTATACGATATTCTGTATAATCTACTCCAGATAATGTATCTTGACCTGGTGTAACAGAAACCGTGTACTCAACATTATAAAAGTCTCTATCTGGCTGAAGATGTATACTTGGTGCAGTTGGCTTAACTTTATCGATATTGGTAATATGGATAAGTTGAATTCGCTCATTACCTGCGAAATCACGAACATACACCGTGTAAATGCCATTTAGATCGGCTTCAAACATATCATCAGTTGGAAGTCCGTTAGCTATAAAATAATTTACTAGACGAATGCCGTGTGCATATTTCACTTCAGCAATTCCACTTCCGTTTTCATCAGAAGCATTAATAGAAATAATAACTGACTCATTGACCCAATCTGTTGTGTGTGGTTCTAACGAATCAATCGTTGGTGTAATATTATCGACCGTAATCGTAGCAATACTTGGCTCAGAAAGATTACCTGCCGAATCAACGATATAGACATGGTAGATTCCATCAGCAGATGGTGCAATAATTTCCGAGTAATTTCCTCTAACACTCGTTACCGTCTCGCCTGCCACCAAATCCTGCAATGTAGCTCCAGGTGGTGCAACAAAAACGATATCACCAGCTTCAGCGCTTGCGTCGAGCGAAATAATTATGTCACCTTTTACAACTTGACTATTTGCAAGCACATGATCCTGCATAATAGGAGATAATATATCTTTATGAATCGATTGAGTGATCTCTACACTTTCATTACCTGCAGCATCAATAACCTTCACACGAACCGTAATCGTTCCATCAGCTAACGAGCTAATATCACTAGGGTCTATACTCCAGTTTCCGTCCTCATCAACAAACGTTGTCACAATGATTTCTTCCAAGTTTTTGTCGATGAACGTTACCTCGATCATTGCATTTGCTTCTGCTGTACCTGATATAATTACATCCGCTGCCTCTTGCTTATTAATCGCATTATCATTAGCTATTGGCAATGAAATGAGCGCAATATTGGGAGGTGTATTATCTACAATCACTGCATTTTCAGAAGCAAGCGATACATTTCCATTCGTATCAATAACATACAAATAATATGTTCCTTCTACTACAGGTGCTTGAATGATATCCTTAGTTCCGTCACCAACTAATTTGGTCATTGTCGTGCCTTCTTCGAAGCTAGTCGTACCACTTGGAGCTAACCATGCAGTTTCTCCTTCAGCAGGTGCACCAGAAGTAATATCAATACTTGTACTAGGCTTTACAGCTTGAGCTTCAATGCTTGGTCTGTCTGGAGGTGTAGTATCTATAACTAGCGTGTCCCAAACAAAATCTTCCAACAAATTCAAATTCGCATTGTTCTCGTTGCCGTCCTGAATCGTTCCATCTGCTAGCTGTAATGCCTGCTCAGCTGCAATTCGAATTTCCTCTGTGTCGTCACCAGCTTGTATCGTATATTCAAAGATTAGTTCGTTTGAAGGGCTGCCACCTGTATATTGTGCTTGACGAGTTGGCTCGTTGCCAAAATCAAGGGCTAGCTCAGGTACGCCGTTAACGATAACTTCCTCGTCAAAGGTAACCTTTATAACGATTGTGTCTCCTGCCTTATAACGTACATCTGGATCAACAACTTCAACCTTTACTACGTTAGGTGGTGTCAAATCACTAACTGTAACTTTGAAGATTTGAACTGATTTTTTTCCACCTGGATCCGTTGCTTCTATCGTAATATCAGCAGTTCCTGAAGCTCCAGCGACTGGCGTAAAGCGAATGGTACGATTTTCATCCGTGCCACCAAGTTCAATGCTTGAATCAGCGATCAGCTCTTGATTAGAAGAAGTAGCCGTTACAGTAATTAAATTAGCTGCAACAACCTCATCGCTAATCGTAAAGCTAATTTCCTCAGAAGGAGTGCCAATATTAATGCTTTGGTCTTCAATACTGCTTATTGTAGGAGCACTCTTTTCAACAATTGTAACCTTAAAGGATTGTTCAAAGGACATATCGCCATCCGTAGCTGATAAAGTAATCGTTACTTCGCCCGCTTGTCCTAGAACTGGCGTTATCGAAACAACTCTGTCCTTACCAGTTCCTTTGATAACGATGTTTTCATTAGGAATCAATGTCTGATCTGAAGATGTACCCGTTACGGTTACACTATAAACACCTGTCTCTTCATCATCTACGTGAAAACTAAATTCTTTCGTTGTTCCTTCAGTGATTGCTTGATCACCAATACTACTAATTGTTGGCTCACTATTAGGTAGAATTTTCAAAAAGCGGCTAAACGTTTCTGACCAAGTACCATGTTGATTTTTCGTTCTAAGTGAAATTTTGTAGGTGCCTACACCATGATCTGCAAAATCTAGCTTTGGTGTGTTTCTAGTATAAATTACATCGTTGCCTTTATATACTGTCCATTCATATTCAGTTATTGAAGCACTACGAGGATCGTAGCTCGTATCTTCAATCTGAATCGTACTAGACGGCCATATCAATTCATTCGTGTTTAACTCAAAGTCAGAGATCGGCTTGCCTGCCCCAGACTGTGTTGATTGATAACGAGAACGAGCTGTACTCCAAGTTCCTTGATAGTCTTTAACCATAAGTTGGATAACATAATCCTCATCAGGAACAAAGCTGAAAGGCTGTCCATTAGTCCATTCCTCATCAGTCGTGCGTTTCCATTTCCAGATCACTTCTTCGATTCCGTTGTTCTCATCTGAAGTATCTAGATCATAGGATCTGTTCGTTAACACAACTTCATTACTTTCGTTCACTTCAACTTCAAAGCGACTTACTGGTTGCCTATGTACGTAAAGTGTCTTTACAAGTACGTCAGCATAATAAATATCATATTGTCCAACTTTATTAAAAGTAGGATTGAAATCATCTAAGTAATCACCGCTATATGGAACAACACCAGTGTTGTTCTCATAAATGCTAGGATTGTGCTCAATTCTCCATTTACCATTGGGCCATTTCTCGTCTTTCGTATTCGAAAGCTCAGATGACGGGGAAACGGTCAGATCATAATTTTGACCCAATTCCAAGTATTCATTATTGGCTTCATTACGTGATTGACTAGCAATATAATCTGCCGTTTGCTGTATTTGCTGTTCATAGCTTGAGCCTGTTCGATTGATGAATGTACCCAAACCATTATTTTTATTAATAAAGGATTTTGCTTGATTTTGTGTTAAATCATCGCTTCCTTCATTATCTTGATCTTCACCCCAGCCGATATAGTGGATTTGATCGTTGCCCATTCTTGTAATAATCTCGCCTAGTGCGATAGAATCATCGAAATCAGACACCGTCTCATCATTCAAGTTAACAAGATATTTTCTAGCTGAAGATCTCCAATCTGGTTCACGAAGAACTTCCATGAAGTCCTTTGATATGATTTCAACCTCTTTCCCCTTAAAAACAGACCCATTGTTAAAATGAAAATCCCAAGAATCCTGATTACGTTTAAAGCTACCAAAATAAAATTTTGAATCTACGTAGCCAGAATGATTAATAATTTCTTGTTCTACTCCATTTATCGTTTTGAATAAATACATCGTCGTATCAGCAAAACCATTGAATGGATTAATGTATACTTTTAGCTCATTAATTTCCTCTGGAATTGTATTTAGGCTTAACGCAATAATTTCTCCCGTTCCGCCACTTCTATCGTCATAATCCAATGTACTTCCATATACTGTTTTTCTACCATAGTATAATTCAGTTGCCATTTGTGTTGCATTCTCTTCCCAGAACTCGACATGGGCATCCATATCTATACCTGCTGGTCCAGGCCATCTTAAATTAAGTTTAAATGTACCTTCTAATATATTTGTTTCATTTACTTGTACAGATTGAATATTAAGATTGCTAGCATTTACGCCTCTAGCCTCTAATGCACGTTGTAAATCTTCCTTGTAGCTGTCTATATTTTGCGTTGAATTATCCAACGCCAACACGACATCTACATCGTAGGCTTTTTGTACATTTATCCCAATTTCTACTGCTTCAGTCTCTGCACTCACATTGATTGGCATTGCTACTGTTACTAATGAAACGATCAATGTGAAGCTAAGCATGGAAATTCCAAGCTTTTTCAACCAACGTCTACTCATTATTGTTGTTCCCCCCTGATTTCAATTCTACTAATACTAGTAACTTTATAAGTAGTACTTATCTAGTGTAACAACCTGCAATCAACAAATAGTAAACAATGAGTAAACAGATTCAGTACAGTGTCATTATTAAATAGAGAAAACCCCGAATGCACACTGTATAGTGTTTGCTATTCGGGGTTTTGTTCTAATGTTTTGTTTTCATTTTATTTCATTATTATAGTTTTAATGTCGATGATAAGATTTAACAGAAAAGCTCCACTTCTACTTCTCGGGAAATTTCCTCGTTTCCATCCTAATTTCAAGCATAATTGCCCAGTTGATCGCTACGTTATAATTTCACATCGGATACAGTGTTTTGTGTATCATGGAACCGTTCAGCAAGCACGTGAATTATACCTTGGAGCACGTCAATTCGCTGGAAGCAGAAGGTGATGACCTGCTCCCGGGTAAGTTCGATTATTATGGTTCGACCGATAGCGGTACAATCCGCTGAGCGAGGTTCCCCATCGATGATCGTCATCTCGCCAAAGCTTTGGCCTACTTCAAGAATGGCCAGTACTTCGTTCCCTTTATGAACTTGGATTCCCCCCTCAATAATACCAAACATCGCATCTCCATTTTCCCCAACTCGGCAGATGTTTTCTCCGTCTTCATAGACGTTTTCTTTAACCATTTGAGCCAAATAGAGAAAATCCTGCTGAGAGCAATGAGAAAACAGACTGATCCGCTGGAGCGCTAACAGACGCCGGGCAATCTGCTCATTTCTAACATGCTCCGACAATGAATCTATAACTTGAATGGGCTTACCCTCCGCTAAAACTCCCATCGGCGCAATCTCTTGTACAGTCTCAGCAACTTTATCGGCAGCAGGGATGCGTGCATTCATGGATCGGAGACGGCGGGATAGCAGCTTCATCAGTTCCAAAGCGATTTCCGTTCTTTCAGATAACATATTGTAGAATGTATCACGGGTCAGTTGAAACAGCTCCATATCTTCCTCAGCCATAATCGTAGCGGTGCGAGGCCCTTGCGTAATTACAGCCATTTCACCAAAGCATTCATTAGCACCTAATTCACCGATTCTCGTGTCCTGTCTATAAATCCCCGCTGTTCCTTGCTTGATCAGGAATAGAGAATCTCCCATGTCCATCTCTCGAATGATCAGGGCATCCTTTTTCGCGTTTACTGGCCGCAGGTGGCGAGAAATATTAAACAAGTCCCGGCCTGTCAATTCGACAAACAGCGGAACGTTCTTCAACAGACGAACACGTTCCAGCGTTTCATCGTTCAACTCTCGTTCTGCCATGTCAGATGAAAATGAACGGACATGATCAATTAGCCACCGCAGCCACGGATCCCCGTTCTGATGTAACCAGACAAGCTGGGTCTCGATAATATTCAGATCATATATACCTTCGCGCAATACAGTTTCCTGGGCGATAACTCTCGCCATCTCGGTACGTAGTATTCCGGTTAGCATCTGATCCATCACTTCCGCTGCGTTAGCCTGCTGCCGAGCATCACCTGTTGACCAATTGATAAACACAGCCTGTATTGTTTTAGCATCATAAACCAGGCCAAGCAGCTGAAAAATCCGGCTCACTTGTCGGATAATCATCTCCTCCGCTGCTTCGCGGATCATGGTGAACCGGGCTTTACGAGGAAGCTGGCTATGTTCCAGCAGATCCCAATAAAAAGCGATCTCCTGCATCACTAACTTTTCACCGTACATAGGATCGAGCGAGCAATCGTCCCCTTTCATCCGGGATGCAGATTCCATAGCTTTCTCTCGCATTTCCACGGTCATATGGCTGTAGCCTTCTAGTAACGTATCGAAAGCTCTTTGCGTCCTTAAGCTTTCGAATACGAGCGGGATGTAAAGATAATCTTCGTCTGCGAATAAATATGACTTGAGCAGCGGAAGCAGCACATCTTCTTCATAGGAGGCCAATGCCTCGATCGCCTGTTGTCTTGTCGTAGTTTCCTGCAGCAACGGAACAAGATAAGGAATGAGTTCGGGAATGCGCAGCTGGCCGGCAGATTCCAATGCACCGATTCTCACTCGTTCAGAGGAGTCGCCTAGCATCGGGATTAATGGTTTGTAAAAGCTAGCAATACCAATCATTCCAAACAGCCGAGCCATCGCCATCCGCTCTTCCTCATCACTGCTATCGAGCATTTCTTTCAAAGTACCGACGGCATGGAACATGCCTTCGATCCCGTAATATTTAATCAATCCTGCGATTGCGACCGAACGAATTTGAATATCATCTTCATGTAAAAAGGCAATTATACGTGCCAGGTTGGATTCCTCCGCATAGGCAGCCATGGCCAATATCGCATTGGAACGAATGTCGATTATCGGCGAGTTCAAAAGAGGCTCAAGCTGTGATTCCACTTTATTGGGAACAGTAGATTGGATATATTGCAAGACGGCGACCTTGACCTCATCCGAAGGATGCATAAGCAGTTGTCCGATGTAAGGCATCATATCGAATTCATGGATACTCTGCAGAAATTGAAAAGCATACATCACTTGCTGCTGGTCATCACTATACAAAGCCTCCACCATCACCTTAATGCTCGCCGGATCCATCAGATCAACAAGTTCATCTTGTTCATGCATCGTTTTGGACTTCAGCGTAGAGAGCAGTAGAGTCAAGTATGTCTTCTTAATCCGGATAGCAGCTATAATGCCGCACAGAATAAGACCTATCGTAATGTAACTGAATTGTTCTACCGATAACCACGGAGTTAAAAGAATTAAGCTGACAGCCGCGATTCCTTTCGCTCCATTGCGAACAATGCCATCTAGAAATCCTTTTGCCTGCCCTCTCCGTTCCGGAGGAATCGGAAACATAATGAGCTGACTAACCGAGCTGTAGACCGTATCCCCCAGTACTTTATCACTCCCCTTCACCAGGGCCGCTATAGCAATGACAGGTACGATCAACAGCAAAATGCTGCCGGTAAGCAATACAAAAGGGAACACGAGAATAGCCGTAGTCACACCGAAACGAGTAATTAATTTCCCAGAGATAAAAAATTGCACAATTAGCGCAAGCAGTCCAGAAAAACCGTAAAAGCTTCCCATAAATCCAGCTAGTTCTTCATTTTGCAAGCTTTCGCGGAGAATCGTCTTAAACTGAAAGTCGATCAAGGTCAACGAAATCACAATAGTTCCAGCTAAAATAGCCACATATCGCAAATGTGGAACCGATTGAAATAATCCCTGTTTCTGGACATCGTCCCTGGTAGCGACTTTCGCAGAGTTTTGCGACTTTGTTTTTACGGAGAACAACTCGGCGCGATTAGGTATCTGCTTAAGCATAAATATCACAAACATTAAAGCCAGTAGTTGGAATCCAGCATAAACATAAATCAAATTAACGGTACCAAGCAATGGCACTAATAGCTTTAGACCAAACCCGCTTAGTATTCCACCAACAATACCGCCGCTTCCTACCCAGCCAATCGTCTGTTTCGCTTTTCGTTGATCCATGACGGCCGTGGCAAATTGCCAGAAACTCATTATCATCAAAAAATTTAATACATCATACCCGATATAGATCACATGATATATCCCGCTAACTTCCAGCATGATCAAAAATCGCGAAGCTAGCGCCAAAGCGGATGCCATCATAATTACAGCGATAACCAATTTATCAGTGCGAAATCGGCTGCATAGCCGTTGATATAGAATACCAGCCAGAAGCAGAATACCCGCTTGCGGTAGATACATATAGGAGAGCACGGATGCATCATATTTGCTCAGAAACAGTGTGTCCGCTGCCGTTCGGCCAATCGTCGAAGCCGAAACCACACAAAATAAATAGCCGAATAAGAACATGATTTTCATATATTCAAGCCGATCAGACTTAAACTGCCGTAACAGCGGACCAATCAGATTTCCCAGACGTTTCTCTAACATAAGACCCTTCCTTCATGACATTACTGTTCCTTAATTAATGATCGTATCTAGTCATATAGAACTAATTACTTTTCGACATGTACCGCTGTTTTCCTTTACAATTTTTTAATATAAAAAAAATCTCGTCCCACATGGGACGAGATCGTCATCTTGCTTTATCATCTTTGTACTCTAATTACGATTCTAGAATATACAGCAAGTTTGTCAGCAACAATATTTGCAATCGTCATGTATAGTCCATAAATAAATACTACCAATATTAATATTCGTATAATCCGAAATGCTAAGGTGAATTTCGATTCTTTTAATATTCTCTTTTCTAATTCTTTATTCCATTCTGTCATGATACCACCCTTTCTTTAAGGACCGTAACAGATAGGCTTAATTGTAGTCTATGCCTTCAATCATACTGTGCTGCTTTAAGGCTTTCAAAGCATCTAATGTCCAAATACTCTTCCAAGTCTTCTCATCCTCGCCTGTGACAGGCCAGTTTAATATAAAATTGCCCTCAGTTGATTGAGTTTCTACCTCATAGCTTAGACTTTGCAGGACATATTCTTGAATTTCATCAAACAATGGACTACTCGGAGACGTTGCATACCAGAATGGTTTGGCACAGTAGGTAGACCATCGGGTTGAATCTTTCTCGATAACTTTTCCAATCTCGTTTTTGAAGCGCTTAACGATCATCGACTTTATTGGTTCCTCGGTACATGCAGACATCTTCAAAAAGCAAAGTATTGAGAACCAGTTTAGCTGGTCTTCCATGGCGTTAAGGTTATCCAGAGCAATCTCTGTAACCTTCTGCAAAAATAATGCAGGTACTAACTCTGAGTAATAGTGAAGATAACCAACTATCTCAGCGCCCGGATTGCCCCAACCATTAAGCATTTCGGTTGCAGTATCATAGCTTCTTCCTGAGTCAGGCTGCCAATAATTGCGCTCCTCATTATAGGATTGCAGCAGATACTTAATGCCATCCTGAACTATTCTTTCGCTTGCTGTAGCACCTACCTCAACCAAGTACTGGAAAGCAACGATTGTTCCAATCGGGGACGAACAATGCCTGTCACCTTCGCCCATATTTTGAAATCCACCATCTTCGCTCTGATGTTTCTCAAGGACTTTTTTAACTTCCTCAGCAGATCCATTTTCAAATTCAAACTCGAACAGTTTTTGTTCCAATTCTCTTCCATGAGTAAATAAATATTGTTTTGCTCTCATGAAGTTCTCGAACGATAGCTTTTGCATGTACCCCTCACAGTCTTCCATAGTTTTTGAGAACCAAAAGAATAAATGTACTAAAATAAGGTTGCCACTGCAGCAAACCATGTTCATCATCCCAACCGCCATCTTCGCGTTGTGAGGATTCAAGGAAGTCAAGAAACTTGTTAAGCAATTCTGGAGGCATAGCTTTTGCTACCTTTGTATCTGGTGTACTAGCGAATTGGAATAGTGTGAAGCAGTTCTTCTCAGTAGCGCTCTTCGCGCAATCAATAATATTGCCTAAAGTTGCTTCAATGTAAGGTCTATTTTCAGGTGTATCATCTAGGTTCAGATAGTAGTCATGGGCGTGATAAGCGCCAAACAGCCAGTCATTTGCTCCAACTTTTTCAAGTGTCAGGTTTGATTTTACCCACAACGCTGTTGATTCTGCTAAAGTAGTAGAACACAACCCCAATTTAATAAGATTTCCTGTAATTGAATCAGGTGTGGTTTGTCCTCCTTTACTCCACCACGGAGCATGGGGATACTTGTGTAAAGAGTCTGGATTTTTCAAAGAGCCATCTTCATTTCTATTGCGTTCTATCCAATCGACAGTACCATCCAACAAACCCGTTATTGGAATACTGGTATCACGGACAACTGTAAGCAAGAATTCAAGTGCAAGGGGGTGAGAATCTGGACATTTAATATCATGTTCCAATCCATGCCCCCAACCTCCGTCGGGATTCTTATAGCAAAGTAGGCATTGCTGTAGCCGTTCTAGTGAACCGTCATCGAATAGATAACTAAACAATGCTTGCTCCCAAGGCAATCCATTAGCATATACAAAGTTTCTTACTCTATCTATTGATACAGGCATGTTTCGACCTCCCAAATCATGATCAGTAATTGATTACAACACAAATCTCTCAAGAGCAACAGCAACACCATCGTTATCATTCGATTCAGTAACGTGTTTTGCACAATTTTTCAATTCAATTATCGCGTTTTCCATTGCAATCGGAAATCCGCACTTTTGGAATAGTCCTAAATCGTTAAAGTCATCCCCGAAAACCATCACATTTTCTGACTTCACCCCGATATCATTAAGCACCCATTGCACGGCTTCTTCTTTTGAGGCTGATTTTTGCATGATTTGAACCAATACGCCTCCATCGGTTGCGATTACGTTCACATGACCGCCGAATTGATCGATAACATCCTTCCATGTGCTGTAACCGTGAACCAATATTTTGGTTGGGGATAGTGAACGAATATAATCCTTATCAACAACCGAGGGCTTAGGATCATTTGAACGAATGCCGAAATACCCAAGTTGCGAGTCAGGAATTGGTGTACACGTATACCAAGAGTCATTGACCTCATATGAAATTATCGATTGAGGTGCTTGTAGCTCTATGAAATTGTTAATCTGCTGACTAATCTCCATTGGGATACTAATGTGCCGCTGAGTTTGCTTAGACTTGCATGTTATTAAAGCACCATTGTAATAAACTAAGTAGTCTACAAAAGGAAAATTCTTCACAAATTCGTTAGCTGCTCTAGGCGGTCGCGCCGTGGCAACAATAATATGAATTCCAGTATCATAACATCTTTTAACAGTCTGATAGTTTCTAGGTGATATGGATTTGTCACCATCGAGCAAGGTTCCGTCCAAGTCTAAAACAATTACTTGTATATCCAACATCTACACCTCTCCTTATAAGTAATTCTTTCAATAATAACCTAATTTTAGGATATTCGCTAGACTCAATATGTAAATGAATCTGTCACTTTTTCTTCTAACCATCAATATGATATATTCCATTTATTACGTAATTTAAGATAATAAAAAATGATCCTGACCTGACTTCATCAAACATTGGTTAGGGATAACAATCAAAACGTATTGGAGTGTAGGTAGTCCGATTACTTACTCTTTCACGTGGGAAGGTAAAGACTATGAAGACAAAGGTCACATAACACTGAGATTAAAACATAGCAACTTCTCTAGCTCAACGATGTAATAGCATTCATTCGGATAAAAACTGGGAAGAAACTTTGGAGATTATTAAAAGGTTAGCAGAGAAATAGTATTTCTCTAGCCTTCCTGTTCATTATTTTTATTAATTGAGCAAGTATAGCAACAGTGACTTTTGAATATGCATCCTGTTTTCAGCCTGTTGATATATTATTGACCTGTCAGATTCGATAAGCTCTTCTTCGATCTCGTAACCGGGATGAATAGGCATATCATGCATGATATAGGGTGAGTAACCTTGGAAGTTTTTTCTATTCAGCTGGAATGGTAGCATTTGCTTAATTCTTCGATTCTTTTCATCTTGGTAATGGCTCTCCTGAAAAAACTCCATATCGACCCATGTATCAGTATAAACAAAGTTAGACCTAGAAACAGCTTCAGAAAGATTGTTTAAAGTTTCCACATATCCACTTTGGAATGCAGTCTGCATTAGTTCTTCATCCCATGAAGGAGTGTTAATAATAGGGGTTACTAGCAGAAGCTTGATACCTAATGTGATGCATCCTGCTACTAATGAATTTGCTACATTGTTATGTATACCAACATAAGTAATCGTTATTCCCGTAAATGTCCCTGCTACCTCATAGACTGTCATCAAGTCTGCTAATGCTTGACATGGGTGATATTTATCGCAGCAGCCATTGATTACTGGAACTTGAGAATACTTAGCTAATTCTAGTAAATCAGAATGTTTCTTTAATCTCGCCATAATTACATCGCAATTCCTTGATGCATATCGTGCCTCATATTGTATTGGAGAGATACTGAAATTACTGGAGTCCCAATCCATCGTTACAGAGTATCCACCCAATTGATTAATCCCGGACTGAAAAGATAGATTTGTTCTAGTCGATGTCTTTTGAAATAGCATTAATAGGCCTTTTCTTTTACACGAATCATAATATTGTTGAGGATTCTTTTTTATCTCAGTCCCTACTCGGATTATGGTTTGAAGGGTTTCTTTATTCAATTCTTTTAATGATAACAAATGGGTCACAGGTTCACTCCTATAAGAATATTTATACAAAACTTTGAATATAAATACAATTTTATTGTAACTGGATATATATGTCAACCATTGACCGATACGAATAACAACCTTCGGCTGTATGCTTATTCCGCTAAGCTAACAGGCGGACTAGAACAATCAGCAGAAGGATAAGCAGCATATATAATTGAATTATTATATTGCGGATTCTTAACAAAAAATGTTCAGTTTATGCAAAGCGATGTTATGAAAATATTCCTATAATTTTAATAGAGAGGAGGCGCATAGTGGATAATCTTAAAGCTTTCGAGAACGTAGTGGAATACTTGGAGACTATCGTACAAACTTTAAAGGAATTTTAAGCTGAGCATATCAGCTTATCTGTGTCGTCTACAAGTTAAACTTCTATAATAATAAAACTTGTCTCTTGGTATTTTAAGCATTACTGCATTATACTTCAGTCGGATGACGATGATAACATCACCCTACTGCAATACGGAAACTACTGTGAGCGGAGCTCGAATCCCCGACCTCTTCGCTGACAGTAGAGCAACCTGTTCAAATTGTCTGTTTGGATATCGATCCAAAATATTCCGTAACAACCTCACGGAATTCCAGAGCAGCCTGCGAGATGTACCGACTTCTGTGCCATAACAAAGCTATCTCTCGTACCAATTCGTGATTCTCTACTTGGAGATATTTGATATGTTCCCGTGATAAACTTGCTGTGCTTGGTATGAAGGCTATACCAATTTCTGCTTCAACAAGAGAGATTAGCCTTGCAGGTTCATCCCCCTCATACACATATTTAGGTGCAAATCCAGCCGATTTGCAAATAGAGTCCACAAGATCGCGAGTACCATACCCCCTCTTTACACCGACAAACCACTCATCCCTTAGTTCTGTCAAAGATACACTGCTTCGGTCTGCCAGCCAATGCCCCTTTGGAACAGCTACAAGGATCGGGTCGACGAACACGATTTGACATTCAATATCATTCCCTTGTAACGGTGGTGAGGACAAGCAGTAATCGACTTCTCCTCTATGAAGAAGCGTAACCATCTCGTTCATAGATAGCATTTGCACATGAAATTGGATATCGGGCCGCTTTTTCCGAAAATCTCGGAGGATATTTGGTAACGTGCTTGCAGTGGTCACCGCTAATTTGAGTGTGCTATGTTCCGTGCTGGACAAATCGCTAATCTCCTGCTTCCCCTGCTCCAATTCAAACAAAGCCCTTTCTGCACGGCGAAGGAATCTGCTGCCGAACTCATTCAATCGTAGCTTCCTCCCTGTTCGATCGAATAGAGGAACTCCTAGATCCTCCTCCAAGCGTTGAATCGTTTTGCTTAGTGACGATTGAGTAACGTGCAGACTTCGTGCAGCTTCTGTCACATGTTCCAAACGAGCTACCGCGAGAAAATACTGCAGCTGAAGAAGTTCCATTTCACACCCTCCATTCATTCCTTCTAGTCAATGAAATCATAACATAAAATGCGTTGGAATAAATAACCGATCTCAAGTACGATGGCATTAATATACTTTAGGAGGATCAAAAATGAATGTTCGCAGCTGGTGGTTGATGATATCCGTTGGCCTTGGGATACTATTGAATCCATTAAATTCTTCAATGGTTTCAGTTGCTATCCCAAGGCTGCAAAATGTGTTTCAACTTGACTTTACAGGTGTTTCCTGGATTATTTTTTCATTCTATATTGCAAGCAGCATCGCTCAACCTATCATGGGTAAGGCCAGCGATTTATTCGGTCGTAGGAAGATCTTTCTTACCGGGCTTGTTGTAGCCTTCATTGCATCATTATTAGCTCCACTATCACCAAACTTCGGGTGGCTCATCGTGTTCCGTGTTACGCAAGCCATCGGAACAAGCATGATGGTTGCGGTTGGTATGGCTATTGTGCGAATCCATATTACGGAGAAACAAGCGACTGCGCTATCTATTTTGTCCATATTCCTATCCGGAGCGGCAGCAATTGGACCTTTTATTGGCGGAGTCATCATTCACTGGTGGGGCTGGTCTGCTATCTTTTTCGTCAATATTCCAATCGCAGTGGTGAGCTTTGTATTATCTTGGAGGAATATTCCTAAGGATGAACCGTCAACATCTGTTGAGCTGGGCATGTCCTTTCGTAAATGGTTGGATTGGATTGATGCGTCAGGAATGCTGCTCTTCACAGTAGGACTGGTTGCCCTGCTCATGGGATTACTCTCAGCAAAATCATCTGGGCATTTCTCATTAAGTAATGTTATTGTCGGGCTAATAGGTCTCTCTCTACTGGGGGCATTCGTACGACATGAGCTAAAAGCAACGTCACCCTTTATTCCTTTGCGAACATTCGCCAAATATCCTGCGATGACCTGGGTTAATATCGAATTCATGCTCGTTAACGTACTTTATTACTCACTCTTTTTCGGGCTTCCATCTTACTTACAAATGGTACGTCATGTCAACGAGTTCCAAACTGGGATTCTCATGCTAAGCTTAGGCTTGTGCTCGCTAGTTACTTCTCCAATAGCAGGAAGATGGATTGATAAGTCAGGACCGCGCCCGGCATTGCTGGTATCCGCAATCCTGATGACATTTGGGTCGGTGTGGCTCGTGACATTGAATCATACTTCACCTGTTTTCAGTGTGTGTGTCGCCTTGGCTGCATTCGGTATTAGCAACGGGTTGAACAATGTAGGTATGCAAGTGGCCTTATTCCAAAGTTCTCCGAAAGAAATAATCGGTGTTGCATCCGGATTATTTAATACATCAAGATACCTGGGAACCATTCTCTCCTCCTTGTTGATAGGTATCGTAATGGGAGGTAAGTTCAACTTCGAGGGATTTCAAGTGCTTGGGATTACCCTCACGGTAATTGCATTGTCTTTGGTATTCATGAGTCGACGGCGCCGGGAGCCAAGGCAATTGCAAGAGTCGTAGGTTCACTCATGATAGCCTCCCAAAATGGTTGGATTATTGTACGTCAATACATGGGCAACTGAATCAGCGGGGCTACAAGAAGAAGCGAGCAGAGTTACTTCAGTTACTCCAAGACGCTAAAAAGAAGTTTGACGCTTTGATTGCAAAGTCGGTATCTAAACTAGGCAGAAACACCATTGAAAATCTTCTAACTGCACGTGAAATTGAGAATCTAGGTATTCGTTTAATCTTACCTGAAGAAGCTTTAGACTAATGACACTTATGACCAAACTTTTAAACAAAAATTAATATTGAATTTTTATTCATTAAATTGCATAATTATAAATATTATTTCGAATAGTTTCCATTTGAGGGGGAAAAGAATGAAATTTACATGTGAATCCAGTAACCTAGATGATTATTTAGAAGAAACTGAAGAAGTTAATTATAGTCATTTTTCGATAAAAGATATAGCAGCAGAATTATATAGCCAATCGTTAAATGAAATTGAATTTGTTAAATCCGCTTTTGAATTTGTTCGTGATAACATATCTCATTCGTGGGATATTCAAAGTTCACGCATTACATGCAGAGCATCTGATGTACTTTTCTTCAAAGAAGGAATTTGTTATGCAAAATCGAATCTATTGTGTGCTTTATTAAGATGCCAAGGAATACCAACTGGTTTCTGTTACCAACGTCTAACTTTAGGAGATACTCCTGATACAGGTTACGTTATCCATGCGTTAAATGCCGTTTATCTGAGGTCAATTGGAAAATGGATTCGTTTAGATGCACGTGGAAATAAATTGGGGGTGGATGCTCAGTTTTCACTGGAAGAAGAGAAATTGGCTTTTCCTATACGCGAAGTATATGATGAAATGGATTATCCTGTGATATACACGACACCAAACATAAAAACAACCACCGTATTACTTCAAAATTCAGATTGTACTTCGATGTATCTTTATGGTTTACCTTCAGATTTGTAACCTTAAATTTTTATTGAACTAATAGAATAATAGAGTAATAATCTCATGACCGCCTATACCTAAATGGGGGTCATATTTTTGTTCATGGCTTGACATATTACGATAGCAGACTCAACAACAAAAAAGAGAGGTTCACTCCCCCTCTTTGCAATTTCCGCCAATACATCTCAACTATTAGTCTTTCGTTACCAACAGTGCACAGCACTCCACATGTGTGGAGTAAGCAGGGTCAACATATAAAAAAGGTGGAAGCTAAAAACTATAGCTTAGGCATAGTAATTGGTGCGCAATAACGCTCTAGAGATAATGCAGCAGCAAAAAGTCGTCGTTCGTCTGCTCCGTATAGTATCATACCGCGAGGTGTTCCATCATCAGCCATACAAAGCCTTAGTGCTACTGATGGCAATCCTATAAAATGCATGATATTAGTCGGCCCGGTCATCAGGCAAGCATCGTATTCGCTAATATCTTCAATTATCTGTTTTCGAAGCCTGCTGCGTTCGGACATAGCTTTAATATATGCAATATCATCAAGTTTTCCCGAAGCACCTTCTAGTGCATCACGCAGATACGCATTGCCATATTTCATCATTTGAACCGGATTATCTTCATAATATCTAACGATTTCCTTGAGAGTCTGACGAAATGCACTAGAACAGGATAAGTATTCTTCAAGATCATGTCGAAATTCACAGCGCATAATATCGCGCTGATATTCTGTATGAGCATGAGTGACTTCTGTGATCTGTACACGATCTGCTTTTAGCGCATTAAGCACTGTATCATATCTCGAAAGTTGCGCTTCGGAAACCTGATCCCGATCGAAAATATTTATAGCAAGGCGAATTTTTTCTGGTGCCATCGGTTTAATCGGTTGCAGTGCTTCATCTTTCATACAAGAATAAACGAGAAGTGCATCGGACAGGTCACGTGTAAGAGGGCCCGCACTGTCTAGGGTTCTTGCTATAGGGATGATTCCCTCTGACGACAAGGAACCATAAGCTGGCTTAAGTCCCGTAACGCCATTTTCTGTAGCGCACCCAACAATGGAGAAGGATGTATCTGTACCAATCGCAGCAGAACATAATCCTGCTGACATTGCAACAGCCGAACCAGAACTCGATCCACCGGGGTCCTTTGCACGATCATATGCATGTTTAACCTGGCCGCCACGAGAGCTGTATCCTCCGGGCATGCTATGACCTGTGTAATTCGCAAATTCTGTCATATTAGTTTTTCCCAAAATCAAAGCACCGTTGCGACGTAAATTCATAACACATGGAGCATCTTTTTCAGCCATGTTGTCTGAGAGAGCTAAGCTACCAGCAGTGGTATATAGTCCAGAGACATCTATATTATCCTTAATAAGCACCGGTAACCCAAACATGGCTCCATTACGATCAGTTTTAATGGAATCCATTTTTTTAGCCTGTACTATGGCATTCTCATTTAATTCCGCTATTGTATTCAGGCCATCAACTCCATCAAACTTCTCTATTCGGTCAATATATGCCCTTGTAATTTCTTCAACACCAAGACGTTTGTTCCGAATCTCACGTGCAAGTTCAATTGCTGACATCGTAAATATTACACTCATATCCCCTCTGAATAAACATAGAAAGATGAACCTGGTTCATTTTTCTGAATCTCACTTGATAAATAAATAGGTTACTAAACGTTTTGGTTGGAAGGTTGGATGTAGATGTCACGTATCCCCTGATCTCGTAGTAACGCCATCTATTCGGATAAATAAAACAGTTTTACAGATATTGTAATCATGATTCGACATAAAAAAGCCTAATCCTCTTATCAGACGAAGTTTAGGCTTTTGTTCTTTATCAACGGTTTAAGTGCCCCTTTATTTATCAATGCGGCGTGTTGACACTATGCACTCCACATGCGCCGTCTGTGGAAACATATCCACCGGCTGCACCCACTCCAACTCATATCCGCCAGCAAGCAGCTCCTTGCAATCCTTCGCAAGCGTTGACGGATTGCACGACACATACACAAAGCGCTCAGGCTTTGCTTTTAGAACAGCTTGAATTAACTCAGCATCTAGTCCTGTCCGCGGTGGATCGACGACGATGACATCGGGCTGAATCCCTTGAGATACCCACTGGGGAAGCAGACGCTCAGCCTGTCCTTCATAGAACAGCGCATTATCGATGCCACTAAACTGTGCATTCGCTCGCGCATCCTGCACCGCCTCAGCGATCATCTCTATTCCGCGCACTTCACGTGCCTCTGATGCTAGCCACAAGCTAATCGTTCCTGTACCACAATAGGCATCGATCACTAGTTCATTGCCGGTAAGTGCAGCCGCTTCCTGAACCGCATCATACAGTTTAATCGTTTGCTGTGGGTTTAACTGGAAAAATGCTCGTGGAGATAATGCAAATTGGATCGTACCGAGCTTTTCTGGTAGTCGTTCCTCTCCCCATAAGATCGTCGTCTTCGGTCCAAAGATGACCGAGCTTCTTTCCTTATGAATATTTTGCGCGATCGAGATGACCTGTGGCAGCTCGGATCTAATCCGCTCTACTAATCTTCTCTGGTCAGCTAGACGATCCGTTGCCGTAACGAATGTTACCTGCAGCTTTCCACTTTCCTTCGCTACTCGTACAACGATTGTTTTAATGACGCCTTCTCGAGTACGTTCTTCATAAGGTGAAATATTAAGCTCACTAATAATAAGCTTAATTGATTTATATACGTCATTAATGGATTGCTCTTGTACTGTACATTCACTAATATCGATCAGCTTGTGCGTGCCTTGCGCATACAATCCCGCTACGAGCTCATTGTTCTGCCAGCCTAGCTGCAGCTGAGCTTTATTGCGGTAATGCCAAGGCTGCTCCATTCCGTAGATTGGACGAAGCGGCAGCTCAGCTATTCCTGTATATCGTTGAAATGCCTCGCGTACAATCTCTTCCTTCGCACTTAGCTGTGCCTCATACGTCATGTGCTGAAGCTGACAGCCACCACAATGCTCATATACTGGACACGGCGGCTCCTGTCGTACGGGTGATATTTTCTCAATACCCGTTAGCTTTGCTTGTAGGTAGGAACGTTCCACTTTCATAACCTCAGCCTTAACCACTTCATCGGTTATTGCACCCTCGATGAATACAGCTTTTCGTTTATAATAGCCGACACCTTCACCGTTAATACCGATCCGTTTGATCGTCACGACGATGCGATCTCCAACCGCTACATCCTCAGCTGATGCTCTGTTCGCTTGCTGCTTTTGTTTATTATTGTTAAGTGCTTTTGAGCTTTCATTAGAAGGCTTAGTGCTTCTATGCTGATCACTCTTTAACGGTCGTTTATGCTGCGCATCCATCTGTCCTTCATATCTTTTTCCTGCATCAGCCGTATGATTCTTATCTTGAACGTTACGATTACCACTACGTGACTTCACACGGCTCTCTTTGCCACGATACTGTTCACGATTTTCTCCAATTTGCTTATTGCGACTACCGCTGCTATGCTTACCGCTTCTTTCGCCGCTTTGCTTATCGCGACTATCACTGCTATGCGATCTTATACGATTATTGCTATCTTGCGATCTTACACGATTATCGCTCTGGCGATCATTAGGACGGCTTTCATTATCACGTAACTTTTTTGATCTATCTCCGCTGCCACGCTTCGTAGACATGGAAGCTTTGTTTGTATGCTGTTTCATCTTGTTTCCTCTTTCATCCGTTCTCGCTCGCTTATGAAGCGTATTATTTCTCATTATAGCCTATTCTAACCTTTGAGCCTACAACGGATCGATTGAAGCAATCTAGCTCTTTTTATGCTTCCAAGCAAACCATGCAACAGCAACCAGAAATACAATCATAAAAATTGATGACAAACGATACATCATATTATAGGACGTAAATGTTACGATCACCCCAAGCAGAATAGCACCTAGTGATACACCAACATCTGTTGAGTTATAGAACATGCCGTTAATTAGACCATACTCTTCCTTACTTGCTGAACGCAGCATCCAAGCCTGCAGCGTCGGCTGAATTGAGCCAAAACCAATCCCGTATAATAAAGCTGAAACAATGAGCAGCCTCATATTTGTCGTATACGATAACACCACCATACTTGTAATGACAAATATAGCCGCAGGAATAAGTACAAGCATCGGTCCTTTGCGGTCAAAGATTTTACCTGCAATCGGACGTACCATTAGAATCGTTAATGCATTAAACAAAAAGAATAATCCGACTTGAGATAAATGAAGCTCCTCGCCATACACTGCGATAAAGCTCAAAATTCCGCTATACGTAATAGAAAGCAGTGCATTAAGTAATGCTGGAAAATAAACTGGAAAGCGCCATAGCGATTGTTTGGGGCTATCTTGTTTCACTTCTGTGCTTTTCATCTCGCTTTCCGATGACTCAGCGAGCTGTTGTATTGTTACTGAGCTTTTACGCTTCAACCGATACGCACCAGAGATAAACAGCATCGGAAACATACACACTACTGCACCCGCACCAATGATTGCCAGCGTTGTAAAGCCAGATGCCTTCATGATACTCATCCCCATAGCTGGTCCGATGGACATGGCTAAGCTAGTGGACAAGCCGAAGTAACCGATCCCTTCACCCATCCGTTTCGGAGGAATGATTTGCGAGACGAGTGTTGGAATAATTGTACTGCCAATACCAAAGCCTATCCCATAAATTGCACGCATAAGCAATAATGGCATGATGGTGTTGGGCAGAGCAGCTAGAGCGGTTGATGTAGCAGCAACTAATAAACCGATCGTTAGTACGTGATCGTTTGGCCATCTTTTAATCCATTTACCAGTCATCAATCTCGCTACGATTGCTGTAATGGCAAAAACACTTGTTGCCAAGCTAACATGCATATCCCCACCATATAGGTTGCTCTTAATATGCATTGAAAATGACGCTAGAAGCATTTGCAGATTCAAAAATAAAAGAAACGAAGCTAGTGTTAACGTAACAAACTGCTTCGTCCAAAGTGCTGGTTTTTGCTGTTCTATTTTTTGTGTTGCAACACTCATGTTGTATTCACTCCTGTTGTATTTGTCTTAATAGTCTTTAGATGCAGATGAATGTCTAAGCTAGCTAATCATTCACTCTATCTGTAGCAAAATAATCGTTAAGCTTCACTAAGTATTGATTGAGCTGGTTATGTCCATCTTCACCGATACAACGCTTTATTTCATCATCAATGCTTTGTTCAATCGGATAAGTTTCTTCGATAACTTTCCGACCATGTTCAGTACTAAAGATGCGATACGAGCGACGATCCGCCTGGTCAGCTTGTCGTATGATCAATCCCTTACTTTCCAATTGATGCAATATACGTGTTACCGTAGGCTTGTCCTTAAACGTCTGCTCAGCTATGCTCTTTTGAATCATTCCTTCTTCGCTGACGACATGAAAAAGTACAGACCACTGCTCAGGCGTAATATCATAGTCCTTTAATCTGTGCTGGAGTAAAGCGACGACCCTCCGATGAGTTACCCCTAGCAAAAATCCTGTGGACATTAACAGCTGATGCTCATTCATTTACTTTCACCGCTCTCAAATTAGTTGTCTTGACAATTATATACCTCTAAGATAATTTGCGCAACTCTATCCTATTGGAAAACGAACAGGATTACGCAACATATGAAAGTAATATAGTCCTATCGCCACGAAGGGGCTGTCCGGCAAGTCAGATTTCACTGATTTGCTGGACAGCCCCTTCGTCATACGATGATTGGGACAAGAAATATTTAAGATAAGCGCCCGCTAACGGAACTACAGGACGCTATTCAACGAATATAGCCTATTCATACTAGCTAATGGAACTCAGCGACGTTATCGACCCCAATTTACTCAATATCAACGATATTTTGCCCAATAACGCCTCTGATTTCCGTTAGAATCAAATATTCGGCAAATTCAGCATAATAAGATCGCTCACTTCCGTTACAGAGCGCACATTGCCGGCGCCTCTTAGCTCATTTGCTACCATAGCCGCTCAGTTGCAGGCGCCTCACAGCTCTTTCGCTATAATCAGGCACTTAGTTGTCAGCTCCAGCACCACACAGCTCAACAATTACTTGCGCATAGATTTGAGCTGCCTTCAGCATGTCATCAATGATAATAAACTCATCATTGCTATGCATCCGTGTATCAATGCCAGGCATTGTTGGTCCGAACGCTACGCCGCCTTCAATATCGTGAACGTATGTGCCTCCACCAATCGCAATACACTCACCTTTTAGACCTGTATACTGCTCATAGACGTGAAGCAATGTTTGAACAAATGGTGAGTCACCCGGTGTATGATGCGGTTTCTCAAAACCGTCACGCACAAGTCGAAACCCGTACTGAGCAAGCTTCGGCTCCAACACATCGAATGTATTGGCTTCAGTTGCGCATAGTGGAACACGGCTGTCGAACTGTCCCTTCAGTTGTCCATCATTGCTGTAATTAAAGATCGAAAAGTTCATCGTCAGCTTTCCAGACTCTTCGTCCTCCATCGCTACCCCAGCAGCTTTCCCATAGTAATCTTGATGCGGGAAAATCTCAGCCACTCCATTCAGCATACGATGCCCTTCACCAGCAGCTAATGGCAATGCACTGATTAGATTAAGTAAGCCAGTAATTGCATTAATCGCTGTTTCTGGCGTCGATGCATGGCCACCCACTCCAACTGCCTTTATATGAACTCGCTGCTCACCTAAATCCTTTAATTCAAAATTCACACCCGTTTTTTTAGTTGCTTCATGAGCAATCGCACTAATGTCAGGCAGCAGCATTCCTTCGATCTCCGCTTCAGCTTCAGGTGGCACAACATTCACCTTATAGCCGCCGCTAACCGTTAGAACACGCGGCAGTTGATCGGTCGGTGCAAAGCTTGCATCGAATGATGTTCGAATCGCACCCTTTTCAATATTAATGACTGGAAATTCTGCATCAGGTGTGAACAGATATGGTGGCGTCTTTTCTTTCGATAAATAGTAATCAAGATCCTCCATACCTGATTCCTCATCCGTGCCGACGATCAGCTTCGTATTATAGGCAAGAGGGAATTCAAGATCTTTTACTGCCGCTAGTGCATACATTGCTGCTATTACTGGACCTTTGTCATCACTTGTGCCACGTCCGTACATTTTCCCATTTTCAACTGTCCCTTCATACGGCTCATAGCTCCAGTTCTTCCCTTCGCCAACAACGTCCACATGACCAAGAATACCAAGCTGTGATTCCTTTTCATTGATGCTGATCGTACCAACATAATTGTCAATATTGTTGGTCAGCAAACCCAGCTCTTCGGCAATCAGAAGTGTTTCCTTTAAAGCTGCTGCAGGACCTTCGCCAAATGGCATTCCAGCTTGAGCTTCTCCCTTTACACTAGGAATACGAACTAGGCGGCGTATATGTTCAATAAATGCTTCTTTATGCTCTGCAAAGTATTGTTCAATCTGTTGTTTTTCTTTCATTTTCAGCCCTCATTTTTATCAATCTTTTTATTATCGTACCATATTTATAGGAAAATGATGCACTCCTGTTGGTAAATGATGTATATTAGAGCTATTAGATGCACGTAATAAGGAGGAATCCCCCGTATGGAGCATTGGCAAACGATTCTAGTCGTTAAAGGTGCAGCAGGAAATATGACCTTATTTGCGAGAAAGCAGCAGCAGGATTGGGAGTTTTGCTGTTCATCTTCTTCACCTTCATATTCGACCTCGACAATAGGTATGAACGTCGTACATAGCTTCCCTGATGCGCTCGCTTTACTTGGTCAATCATGGAAGTACCTAACTCCAGAATATATCCATCCTGAATTCAAGCAGCAATGCTGGTCACATTTGTCTAAACAAAGTGGATTATTCGATAAGATTAATTGGCGAAAAGCGTGTCTGTAAATCAATTAAATTCCTTAACGTGTTTAACCATATTCCATCAATTTTATGTTTTGTAACTTTGGTTGTATAACATGTGTACATAAATCATCTTTCCTCACAACTCAAGACCGTAAACATGACCATTCAAATTCAAATAAGGGTACAAGCCCGAATAGAAGATCATCTCCTAATCGAGCCTGCACCCTTATTTACTAACATCTTTCCAATATAAACTACACTATTCTTATAAACAGTTCGATTTATAAAGAAAATTCCTATTATAAAAGCATCACTATGCCAGCTTAGCACTCGCTTGACTGACGAGCCATACGATCCGATTACGCTGCTTGCTCGGTTCGAGATCGAAAAAATCATATTCACGCCAGAGCTGGCAGAGCACCTGTTTTGTAATCTCAATCGCGATCGAATCGCGCTGGTGCAGCAGCATGGCCATCTGATACACAATAAGCTCATATTGTACTAACCTTTCCTTACATCGAGCAGTTGCCAAGCTGCATACCCCCTTCATCGAACGCTCATAGAACTACAAATTTTCTTGCTTTATGGCATCAACTATGCTGCCTTTCTTCACCTTGGAACCTGAATATAACATCGACAAACCAACAATCATAAATAAACCAATAAACATAATGCCTAAATGTAACCATGGAACTTGAAATGGATAATACGAAGTATTTAGCATCGACCAATATATGAGTAGCATAATCCCGAAACTGATCGGCAAGCCATACAGCAATGACTTCATCCCGTACAATATGCTTTCGTAATTAATCATGCGATAGAAGCCCTTTTTTGTCATACCGATCGAGCGAAGCATCGCAAACTCTCGCTTGCGGAGCTGAATACTCGTTGAAATTGTATTCAATATATTAGCAATGGAAATCAAAGTGATTAAAGAAATAAACCCATAGGAAAAGACGGAAACGATGAATATCATTGCTTCTTCCTCTTGTTTTTGCTTGAATACGTTGCGAATATAGTAGTTATCAAACTGTTGGGACTTACGAATATCTTCCTCTAAGGCAATTGGATTATCGCTTGTTATATAAAGCTCATAATCGTCCACATAAAGCTCAGTATTATTGCCTAACTCCTTAATAACAGCCTGACTCACGTATAGTGTAATTCTATTCGGCATATATTCGCCGCCTCTTGCAACACCTAATGGCGCAACTTCTGTGCTGCCAACAAGCTCTATGCTTTTACCTTCTACTTCATGTGAGATGTACCCGATCTCGCCGTTTTCCTCTTCGACCTGTTCTGAACGCCAATCCATCAGCTGAATCATTAGATCTGTCGCTTGAGTCAATACCTTCTCAGTAACATATCGTTTCTCAAACTGATGATAATAGCTAATTACGTTGTACAGTATTGCTTGTGGATGCGATGTATCGAAAAGTTGGGATGCATCGATACCTGCTTGCCCTGCAATACTTTTCAACTGCTCATCTTCTAACGCAACAATTTTAATATTGAAGCCCAGTTCTTCGGGTTTGAAGTCTTCGCCACCTACAACCGGGCTAATATTCGTCTCTGGCACATATTGAGTAGAGATATTAGCACTGCTTTGAGCTGTTTGAATCAGATTGTACTCTTTAATCCCTTCATAGCCGAGCATTGCTTCGATATTGGGATCGTCATTTTCACTATAGCCGATCTGTATATCATAATTTAGTCCTGTATTCGTGCTGAACAAAGCTTGCTTCATTGATTCAGTCAAATAAGAAACCGTTAAAAACAGGATAATGCTAATGACGAGCGAGAACACAGTAATCTGATATCTACGCTTATTGCGTTTAATATTTTTCAATGCAATGTCCGCTTCTATGCCGAATAACTTGCGCATGAGCTTAGAGGTCTTCACTTGCTTACCGGACAGCTTTACATCCTGTGACTGACGAATTGCATCGATAGCAGATACTTTCGCTGCACGCTTAGCTGGCCACCATACGGATAGCAGTACAGTGATCAAGCTAATACCAATTGTCAGCAGCAATGTCCATAGATTCATCTTAACTTCGAATCCAACTTCCAGCCCAAGCGCATCCCGAAAAGTAGGATTTATTACAGCAAATGTAATCGCAAGACCTGACAATCCTCCTAAAATACCTACCGGAATGCTCATCGCGCTAATAATTAATCCTTCAAAAAATACAGAGTTTCGTTTTTGACGACGTGTTGCACCGACACTAGCCAGCATGCCTAGATAACGTGAACGATCGGCTACAGAAATACCAAATGCATTATAAATAAGCGAGATCGAGCCGACCATAATGACACCCATTACGATTGCCAGCAGAGAGTATATAGTAACGATAAAACCATCATGCGAGCTTACAAAATGAGAGCGCAGCAACTCTGAATTAGCATAATAGTTAACATTATCAACTTCCAACTTTAATGCATTGAATAGTCGTTCGCCTTCTTCAAATATGTCTTTGTCAGGTTTATCCGTATACAATCTCGCTGTTATAGTAGCATCCTGAGGAAGCGTGTCCTGATCTAAGCCCGATAAAAAGCTATATCCTGGTGAAACTCCATATTCCCAATTTAACCGCTCAATGATGCCGACCACAGTATACGTCACCTGATGATCACCAATTAACGTTTCCTTTGTCGTATGATCAGCGTCGAATAGAATAGAGTAATTCTGGTTAAGTCGAAATACAGTATCCTCTTCCCAAAGCTCTGGATTGTCGCGTTCCCCTAACGTGATCGTCATCGTTTCACCGATTATATGAGAATCCTTGTTAAAATGATTCAAAAAGTGCTGAGGAACGACGATTTCATTCGCTCCTTCAGGCAAACGTCCTTCAAGCAGCTTAAGAGGAAGCTTAACAAAAGCAGCTTCATTATAGGCAGTCACGTGAATATAAGGCTTATGCTTTTCTCCTTCCAGCCCTTGCTCTGACAGCAACGCAAAGCCTTCATCATGCTCGACAATAAGTTCATCCGCATAAGCGCTTTGCTCCAACATATCCAGCATATTCACAGGAACTTCAGAATATTTCAGATGCCAGTTTCCTTCACTCGCAATCGATTGTCGTTTCATCACATCGAGAAAGGATAATCCCAAAGTCGTTACCGCAGTAATCATCGCGACGGAGATAATAACACCAATGACCGTCACTAGCGTGCGACGCTTGTTTTCCTTCATATGCCGCATTGTTAATTTATTTACGATATTCACGGTCTGATCACCTCGACCTTGGCAAGAGTGCCATCCTCGATTGTAATGATGCGATCAGCCTGCAGCGCAATTCGTTCATCATGAGTAATGACGATAAGCGTTTGATTGAAGCGTTTGTTGAACATAACAAGCATATCCATAATTTCTTTGCTGTTTTTACTATCGAGATTACCTGTCGGTTCATCCGCCAATATGATAGCCGGGTGATTAATCAGCGCACGCCCGATTGAGACGCGCTGCTGCTGTCCTCCAGACAGCTGGTTAGGCAGATGATTAAGTCTTTCCTCAATATTCAACGTGCGAACAATATCATTAAGCTCCTGCTTATTTACCTTATGTCCATCCAACAATAACGGCAAAGTAATATTTTCTTCCACCGTTAATACCGGAATTAAATTATAAAATTGATAGATAAGCCCGATTTGTCTGCGGCGAAACACTGCAAGCTGAGTTTCACCTAATGCGTACATATCTGTTTGATCAACCAACACCTTGCCTGAGCTAGGTGTATCTACTCCACCCAGTAGATGCAGCAGCGTTGATTTACCAGAGCCGGATGGGCCGATAATTGCTACAAATTCACCCTTCTCTACACTGAACGAAATATCTTTTAATGCATGTACTTGATTTTCGCCTTTGCCATAAACCTTAGACAGGTTTTCCACCTTCAATATTTCCATCATATGTCCTCCATCGCATCATATTTACGTATGTTCAAAAAGCTAGGCTTCCGGTAGCATCCATATTCGGCACCGACTTTATTACCACGTATTGCTTAGTAAGCTTAGCCTGAGCTTTTTGAACTCCCTATGTAAACACAGTATAGCGATGGCATATGACGCTTCAGTGACTGCAAAGTGACAATATTGTCACTTACAATACCACTTTAATGTGAAGATTGCTCCGAGCTGCTCTCCATTACAAACCTCAATAACACCATTTTGAGCCTGCATAATGTGATATGACATCGCTAGTCCGATGCCGACACTTGAATCACTGGCATACTTTCCGCGGTAAAAGCGCTTGAACAGATGGGGGATATCTTCCTTAGCAATTCCTTTGCCTGTATCCACCACTTTCAGCTCCGTGTATAGTGAATTTTGTGATAAGATCAGCATTATCGTCCCTCTATGCGGCGTATGCTCAACAGCATTTTTAACGACATTAAGAATCGCTTCAATCGTCCATTTCTTATCTACATCGAGCGCAAGCTCCTTATCCCCTTCAAGCACAATATTAATCTCCTTTAACTCGATTGGTATCTCGATCGGAGATTGCGCCTTCTGGATCAATTCAGTTAGCTTTACACGCTCTGGATGGAAAAGCACCGTACCCGCTTCCAGCTTGGACAACTTCAATAATGACGTAATAAGCCATTCCATCCGCTCCAACTGCTGCTGCAAATACTTCAAAAACTGTTGCTGCTTTTCCTCTGGCAAATTAGGCTGCTTAAGCAAGTCAAGCATAACGCCCATCGATGTTAGAGGGGTCTTTAGCTGATGTGAAATATCCGAGATCGCCTCACTCATACGCTCCTTATCCCGTAGCAAATATTCACTCTGCTCAGATAGACGTACCGTGACCTTGAATATTTCATTTTTCAATATGCTTAGCTCGCCCTCGCGATTGTCACGAATGACGAAGGAATAGTCACCGCTAGCAATTTGACGCAAATATTCTGACAGTTTTTCTAACTCTTGATATCTCCAACGTGTAAAACGATAAAAGTTATAGCAGGATAATACAATAACCGTAAGCACAAGTCCAAATGCTGCCCAGTCTAGCCATATTGCCGCAGCTACAAGCGCAACAATAGAGATAAGTAGCTGTAGCCACAAGTATCGTCGAAATTCATCATTACGAAGCATCTTCTAGTCCCCCATCTTGTAGCCTAAGCCTCTTACCGTCAAAATCAATTTAGGCTGAGCGGGGTCATCCTCTAATTTTTCGCGAAGACGCTTGATGTACACTGTTAACGTGTTGTCATTAACGAAGTCTCCCGCGACATCCCAGATCCGTTCAAGTAATTGATTGCGGGACAACACTTGCCCAGGATGATTAACAAAAATAAGTAGCAATCGATATTCAAGGGCCGTCAGAATAACTTCCTGATTGCCCTTGAACACTTTCGCTTCTACCGTATGAATATGTAGATCACCGATCGTTATAGCTGTACGACTTGAAGCTGAACGCTGATAACGGCGAAGCACGGACTTCATGCGAGACATAAGCTCTCGCACACGAAAAGGCTTCGTAATATAATCATCTGCCCCCATATCAAGCCCCATTACAATATTAACTTCCTCATCTACGGCAGAAAGAAAAATAACCGGTGCTTCGTGCAGTGATTTGACAAGCTTGCACAGTTCATAGCCTGTACCGTCGGGCAAGTTAAGATCAAATATATATAGGCTAAATTCATTGTAGCGCTCACGAATAATCCGTTCAGCTTCCTTCACATGATGTGCTAGCGTGACCCGATATTGCTCTTGCTCAAGCGAATATTCAAGTCCAGCGGCAATCGTTCGATCATCTTCTACAATGAACACATTCATTCTTTACTGCTCCTTTGATAAATTGCGAATGGCAATTACTAAAAATAGTATACTATAAAATGACAAAATTATCCATGGCTGCCACATAATCGACTAATTCTTCACAATTATCATCACATATTTGTTGAAATGTAGTTAGTCACCGTCTTAGACTATGCTAAACAATCCTTTCCCATTATGAATGATTGTGGTGGCACTGCCAAGCGTAATCATTAGCACATTCTAGCTTTTGTAGCGCATTTCGGTGATTAAGGCATATTCATTTCATCGACATCTAATTAATTTTTAATTAGTTGTTGACTCTAACGTAACGTTATACTTTAAGCTTTAGCTATCGGAGGTGCGAATGATGAATGTAAAACAAGTAGCCCAGCTCGCTAAAGTAAGCGTGCGCACGCTTCATCATTATGACGAGATCGGTTTGCTTATTCCAGATCATGTGACGGAAGCTGGCTATAGACAATATTCTGAGCACAATCTGCAAACCTTACAGCATATTTTATTTTTCAAGGAGCTGGGCTTTAGCCTAAAAGAAATTCATCGCATCATACACAACCCAAGCTTTGACACCTTCGAAGCACTTCAGCTTCAGCGGCGTTCGCTGCTCGCGAAGCGAGAGCAGCTGGAAAAGATGATTGCGACAATTGACCGAACGATATCTCATGTAAAAGGAGAAACTGAAATGAGTGCAAAGGATAAATTTGAAGGATTACAATGGGACAACAATCCCTACGAGCAAGAAGCACGTGAAAAATGGGGCGATCACGCTGTTAATGAAAGCAAGCAGCGTGTAAGCAAGCTTTCAAAGGATGACAAAGCAGAATTGGAGCGCGAATGGAATGAAATCTATCGTGGATTAGCTGAGCGTATCGGAACGCCAGTGGATAGTGAGGAAACAATGCTACTAACGAAGCGTTGGTACGAACTGCTGAATACGATGGGTAGCTATAGCTACGAAGCATTTATCGGATTAGGCCAGATGTATGTTCAGGATGAGCGCTTCACTAAAAACATTGACCAATATGGTGAAGGTCTTGCTCAATACATGTGCGATGCAATGGGCTACTGGGGTCAATTGCAGCAGCAAAAGTAGCATCTCTATAACCCTTCCCAGATTGTATTACATTGAACCTGACACATTAAGATGTGCGCATGATGACGGGGCGCATACTGTACGTGTGCGTTTGTTGACCTAACAGGCGCATGACGACGGGGCGCATACTGTACGTGCACGTTTGTTGACCTAACGGGCGCATGATAGCCGGGGCGCATGCTGTACATGCGCGTGCTTACGGAACTGAGAGGCGTTATTTCAACTAATTATGATCATTTTACAGGCTTACGGAACTGAGAGGCGTTATTTGCCAATTTTCACTTCATTCTGATCAGTTTTTGTGGAATAACGCTTCTGAGTTCCGTTAAAGTTATATTATTTGAAAAAACATCAAGATAACGCTTCTGAGTTCCGTTAGGGGCTCTTTTCACCTAAGCGGACGCTTGAACATGCAGCAGGCAGGCTCTTTCACCCAAGTGGACGCCCGAACATACAGCAGACACACAGCAGGAAGTTTCGTTCACTGCATTAGGCTGTCCAGTAGTCAGTTTCACTTACTGGAAGCTCCCTAAAAAGACTTGAATAGTGGGCATGCCATCGACATAGCCCCACTACTCAAGTCTTTGCCTACCCTTTCATTGCTCCCGCAGTCATCCCGCTCACAATGAATTTCTGGGCAAACACATAAAGAATAATGACTGGTAAAGAGGTCAATACCAACACCGCAAAGATTAGGTTCCAATCCCGGCTATACATGCCGTAAAAATTATAAACCGATAACGGCATTGTCCAGTTCGAGCTGTCTGGCAAGAAGTAAAGTGGAATCGAAATATCGTTCCATACCCCCATGAACACCATAATTGCAACGGTAGCGTTAACCGGCAATAGAAGCGGTGTAACGATTCGAAAAAACACCTGCAGCGCATTCGCCCCTTCTATAAATGCCGCCTCATCCAATGCTTTATTGAGTGATTTAACAAATCCACTATACAAGAAAATACTAAATGCCATATTCAAAGCGGCATAGATAAAGACGACGCTTGAGATCGTTCCATAAAAGCCTAGCCATTGAACAACGCGAATCGTTGTTATTGTAGACATCGGTGCGATCAAGCCCATAAAGAAGAATAAATATAAGAAGCTTGAAAGCTTGCTTTCGCGTCGTGCCAGAATAAAAGCTGCTGCAGATGAGGTAACGATATTGATCAAGCAAGAGATTACCGTTATTACAATCCCATTTATAAACGCTCTTGCTAATCCACCTTGCTCGAACACGGTCACATAGTTAGAGAACAGCCATTTCTCAGGAAATCGAATCTTAAATTGCATCACTTCTACGTTGTTCATAAAGGAACCAAATATCATGAGCAGCAGCGGAACGATGATGACCAACGATAACAAGATCAACATCACTTCAACAATAATCGTATTAATAGATATTCTGCGTCGAAAATTCATTATTCTGCGACCTCCTTACGTCTCATGAATATAATCAATGGTACTGCGATGACGGATACACCTACGAACAACAGCGTATTGACTGCTGTACCAAGACCCCAGTTTCCTTCACCAAATGCACGTAGAATGATCGTACCAACAACTTGAGACGCATTACCAGGTCCACCCCCAGTTAATACATACACTTCAGAAAACACCTTTAATCCTCCGATTAATGTCAACATCACATTAATATTGATTGCTGGTAAAAGAAGAGGAAGCGTAATGTTAGTGAAGCTTCTCCATGAGCTTGCACCATCAATTTTTGCAGCTTCATAATATTCTCTTGATATCGACTGCAAACCCGCAAGATAGATTGCCATCTGAAAACCTACACTTTGCCAGATTGAGACAACTGCTATCGTCCACATCACAATGGAAGGATTCGTCAGCCATGCTTGTGCAAGAGAATCAAGTCCGAGTGATCCGAGCAACGAATTAACCATACCTTCTGTACGAAGAATCGGTGTGAAAATGATACTTATTACGAGAATACTTAATATCGAAGGAGAAAAATATATGGCACGCAACAAGTTACGCGTTTTTAGCTTCATATTTAAACCCATAGCCAGTAAAAGCCCGATTACATTTTTACCGATTACGGTGACGACTGCGAAGATCATTGTGTTTTTTAATGCTAATACCAATATTTTGTCAGAAAAAACTGCTTTGAAGTTATCCCATCCTACAAATTGAATCGTATCGCGATCCAAACGCCAATCTGTGAATGAATAGTAAAAACCAATTAGAGCAGGAAACGCAAAAAATATGAAATAAATAATTAATGCAGGCCAAATTAGATAGTAGGGATACATGCTCTTCGATTTATGCATAATTTCATCTCACTCCTTTAGAGGTTGTTCAAAGAGTCACCTTTGATCACAAAGTAATAGTGAAAGTCGAACTTTTTGAACAGGCACTTAAAGCATCAGCCGCCGACATACTTTCACATCGGCGGCCGAATCAAGTTCGCTGGAACTAACTTAGAAGCCTTCTACCCCTTTAGCTTTCATTAGATCCTTAAATTTGACATTCCAATTTTCCAATACATCTTTCGGAGTAATCGCACCAGTGAAGTGATCCTGCAAATTGCGGTACCATTCGTTCTGATCGACAACAGTATGTGCATCCATCGTCAACGTTACTTTTTTAGGTGTAATATAGTTATCGATAATTTCTTGCTTGTAAGCCGGTTGTTCTGGAGTTGTCACATCATTCAAGTTAGAAACATAGCGCTCTTCATCAACGATCTTTTGAGCAATTTCAGGTGATGCAACGAACTCAAGATATTGCTTTGCTTCATCAATATGCTTAGAGTTTTTCGGGATAAACAATTGACCGCCTAGCGGACTTGCACCCATCGTTGGATCTTCACCATAAGGAATCGCGAACAACCCTAGATTCATGGAAGGATCTTGACTTTCAATATTCTGGATCAACCAATCCCCCATAAACATCATTGCTACTTCTTTGTTGAGGAATTTACCAACTGCCATATCATAACTGTCGCTTAGTACATCTGCATTCGTATAACCTAATTTAAAGATTTGATATTGTTGATCGAGTATGTTCTCGAATTCAGGAATCTCTGTCCAATCCTTTTTATTCGCATTTAGATCATCGAACAATGTTGGATCATTTTTTGCCGCATAATCTGCGAACGCTGCTGCCGGCCATACGTTAGCTGCCCATGCGTCTTTATAAGGCATAAATACTGGAGTAGTGCCGCTTGCCTTGATCGCTTCACATACAGCTAGGAATTCTTCAAAATTCGTTGGAATCTCAAGACCTAACTCTTCAAAAATATCCTTGTTATAGACAACTCCTTGCATGCCCGTATCTTGGCTGACATGGAAGCTATAAATATTACCGAAAGCTGAAAGCACATCCGTATTAAGAATTCTATCTACCCATGGTTCATTATCTAAAGTTTCAAAGTTACGTTCTAAGTTAAGGTCGGTCACGGCACTAGCTAGATTGTACTGGATTAGATCAGGTACTTCATTGACTGCTAGCTTTGTCTGTAGTACTGTCGTTGACTGCTCCGCAGGAATCAATTGTAGATTAATTTTGATGCCGGTCTCGTTCTCGAACTCCTTAAGTACCCAATCAGCGATAAAAGGTGAATCTTGCGAGCTTTTGGAGATCGCGAGCTCTAATGTAACATTCGATGTATTGCCGCCATTGCTCTGATTGCTGTTCTCACCTGTCGTACCGCCTTTGTTATCAGAACCGCAAGCTGCAAGCGAAAATGCCATCGTTCCAGCAAGAACACTTAAAGCAAGAGTTTTCAATTTCGGTTTCATTCGATGTTTCCCCCTTAGTTATATATTTAATTGATACCGTTTACATTTCTATTATAGGCTTGGTGTTTTCATAGGTACATGTTTGCTGTTTACTGTTCATGTGTAAAATTCTGAACTAGTAACCTCCTCTGTTCAATACATGTTTCTAGTGATAAAGTAGTTGCATAATGCTAAAAGCAAAGAAAGAAGGGATCGCATACATGATGCCAAGCTGGTATAAACGGACAAGCATGCAAACTAAATTTTTCCTGCGTTATATGATCGTGCTTGTCATCGTACTATGTTGCTTCTTTGTTTATATTAACTGGATTGTAATTCTGCCGCTAAAGGAAAACATGGAAAACGAGAAGCGTATGCTTGCCCTTAGCATCAATAATCAAATTGATGATTACCTAAACACCCAAAATCAGCTTTCTCAACGGATACTTTCGAACAAACAAGTATTCAACATTTTGGCTGCTGGCCATATATCTACTACGACGGAAGAAGGTCTTCGACACAGTCGAATCTTGAAGGATACAATGTTCCAAGCAATCGGCCCTACGATGAATATCCGCGATATGATTATCTATGATTTGCAAGGAACGAGAATTGCTGCCTTTCTAGGTTACAATGATACGCCCAGCGTACTGAATGCTGAGCTTAAAGAGCGTCTGGCTACAAGACAAATAACTGAAACGAGTTATGTACTCCATCTGGAGCCCAACGAACTCGTCACATTTAACCGAGCGATCGTCGATCAAAACGGCGAGATCTACGGGTATTTAACCATTCAATTGGACCAGACGAAGCTGCAAGGTCCAACCGAAAACGTATCTGAAGGATATGTGTACATTTTAAATGAACAATATCAGCTAATAGCTGGAACATCTGGCGATGAAAAAGATACTGAGCATATGGTGCAGCAATTAAAGAGTCGCAACGAGCCTAGTGGGATGTATTTAAATAATGAGGGAGATTATATTGCTTACTATCAGTCTGAACAAACAGGCTGGACCACCTATGTTGTAACACCTCGTGATTCTGTACTCGGCCCGGTCAATTCTGTTATGAGGCTGTCCATTCTTATTATTAGCAGTCTGCTGCTCGTATTGTTTGTGTATATCTATTTCTCAACTAAAAACCTGCTGCTTCCGATCCGTAAGCTGCGGCATCAGATTTCGCGCATTCAGTACAATAATTTGAATGTTCGAGTAAACAATCATTCGCATAATAATGAATTAATTTCACTGAACGAAGCATTTCAGGATTTATTATTACGTCTACAGCAATCGATTGATCGGGAAAAGCTCGCTGTTCATGAAGAAGCTATCGCACGTAACTCAGCCTTGCAAGCTCAGATCGCGCCACATTTTATTCATAACGTACTCTATCTAATTAGCATCGCTGCACAAGAAGAAAATTATAAAGCGGTATCAGAGATGTGCAAGCATTTATCTGAAAATCTTCGATACATTGTAACGAATCCGGATCATCACGTCAGTCTTACAGATGAGCTTGAATATACTAGGCATTATCTCTCTTTAGTACAAGCCCATTATGAGGACGATTTGGAATGGGAAATCATAACCGATGAAAGCGCTAATACCATTCAAATTCCTAGATTGACCATTCAACCTTTCGTCGAAAATTGTATTGAGCATGCATTTTCACAAGTCGATCCACCTTGGCGTATTCGTATTGAGTATAAACTGTTTAATGGATTATGGGCAGTTGAGATTAGTGATAATGGCAGCGGAATCGACCCATCAGAAATAGAGGGAATTGTGGATAACATACGTAATGACAACGCTTCGGCAATTGGCCTTCAACAAGGCAATCACTGGGGAAACATGGGGATTGTGAATACCGTACATCGACTGCAGCTAATGTACCAGAATCGGTTGTTTTTTAATATATTCAATAACTCTAGTAATGAAAAAGGAGTGACCGTACTAATTATCGCCTCATTAACAGATGACTTTTATTAAGGATAAGGAAGTGAGTCGTATGTATACAGTGATGATTGCCGAGGACAGTAAGCCTATCCTGCGTAATATTAAACAGCTCATCGAGCGATCTAATTTGCCATTGGAGGTTGTTCATACCGCTTTCAATGGTGAGGATGCACTAGAGTTTATAAAGACACATCCACTTGATATCCTACTAACCGATATTCGCATGCCCAAGCTAGACGGCTTAAGCCTAATCGAGCAAGCAAAACAAGTTTGTCCAGACCTCAAGGTCGTGTTAATAAGCAGCTATAGTGATTTTGAATACACGCGAAAAGCGATTAATCTGCAAGTATTTGATTATTTGTTGAAGCCTGTAGAGCAACAGCAATTGAATGATGTGATGAGCCGTGTAATTGGTAAGCTAGAGGAGATACGAAATGTACGTCAAGCGATGTTAGGTGATCTTGTTGCAGATGGCTGGGTGCTTGAACCGGATAAGCAGCAAGGATTCTACGATCAGCCAAAGCTAATGATGCTGCTATGCCTTCAGCCTTTCACTTCAAGCGAGAAATGGCAGGTTGAGCTGATCCGTCCGATAGTCTCTAAGTTATGTGATCCTTATCCTTGCTGGCTGCTCCCTTTAAAGCATACCAATCGATTGATGCTGCTTAGTTCGGTTTCGTTAAGAGATAAAATGACAACGGGGGCTGCTTGGGCGAAGGAAATCCATGATGGCTTGCTTCGTTCGAATATCTACACTTCAGCCGTTTTCCACTTCGAGCCAATTGAACCTGATCGCATATCAGCAACGTATCTGGCTCTCGAAGCAAGCATGAATCAGCAGCTTACTTTATTCAGTCCTATCCATTGCGAATTAGAACATAACCCTATTCATAGTCATGCTCAACAACGCACCGTAGATGATTCGTTACGTATTCTATCGGAATATGTGCTGCATCGGCAAAAAGAACAGTTTTCGTTGAAGCTTTCAGAGCGCTTAAAACAGATAAAGCTTAGCAATGTTCTATGGTCAGAGCTCGATCAGCTGATTGCAGCTATGGAAGGGGCATTCTATGAGGCTTGGAACGAGACTACTCCCGATGAAGCTAGATCTGATCATGTCGGGTTGATTAAAAGGCTTAACATGGAAAGTTACGATGCTTTTTGCAGTCAGCTGCTTGCTTGGTCAGAGGATCAATTTCAGCAGCTTCAATCCTTTAATCGCAAGAGCGGCGAGGAGTTGTATGAACAGCTGGACAAGTATATCCGGCAACAGATCTATACACAGCTTTCGATTGGTGATGTCGCGCTAAAGTTTCATGTAAGTTCGTCATATGTGAGTCGCATTATTAAACGGTTTACCGGTCAAACCTTTGTACAACGCTTCATGCAATTAAAAATAGAAGAATCTTGCAATTTGATGAAGACTAAACCAAACCTAAAGATTAGAGAGTTGTCAGACGCTCTATCTTTTAGTGATCAACACTACTTTTCTCGTGTATTCAAAGAATATACCGGATATACGCCAACAGAGTATAAAAACCAGCTTCATGCCGATCGAAGCTTAATCTAATACCGCGTTCACATAAGATTTCCTATCTTTCATAGATTAGCAAAAAGTCGAGCCGCCTTCACCTATGCCGCGCAAGTTGCAGCAAGGATAAAGCGTCGCTCGACTTTCTTCTTAATTGGGTGATGACTTTAGCGGACAATTCCGATATAATAGTCATCTGTCTCTTTTTAGTTAGCCTTCCTATGCTGTACACATCATATTGTGAATACGCTGAATAACTTCATCTTTCATGACCAGCTATCCACATCTTTTTTTCGTTTCTAACGTTCATCCACAGCAATTCGAATGAATTTCATCTATCCACATGTGTATAACATGTTTTCGATCGTTATTCTCTTGTGTTTATGTGAGTAAGCTGTTAGCAGCGTGGATAATTAATTTCCTCAAGCTCTCATGCTTCGATGCTCTTTTCGACCATATAGAGCTACATAGATAGGAATACATAATGCTGCAACAACAGATATCGCTGTAAAGATATGACGATAGCCGTAATCTGGTACAAACGTACCTAGAATGTACGGCCCAATGCCAAGACCAATGTCGTACATTATATAAAAGGTTGATGTCGCTAGACCATAACGATGTGCTGGCGTTACTTTAACTGCAACAGATTGTGCGATCGTATTAAAGTTACCGAAGCCGATACCAATCAATGCAGCTGAAGCAAGAAGTATCCAGCTTTGAGTTGCCTGCGAAAAGATGAGCATACCGATTGTAAACAGCAGCAAACATGGGTACACAATAATGTTGGCGCCACGCTTATCGAATAACTTTCCTGTAAATGGTCGTGAGCCGATAATGACAATCGCATAAACAAGAAAGAAAAATTGTGCTGCATCGATTAACTGGATCTCCTCAGCATAGAAGTGGAGAAATGACATCACACCCGAATAAGCAAACCCTACGATGCAAGCAACCAGCGAGATCGGTATCGCTCTCGGTTCAATATATCGAGACAGGAGATTACCTGATTGCTGTACATGTTCAAGCTTCGGCACATCGAATCGCGCAAAGAAAATAATAATGATACACACAATAGAAAATACGATATTGATTGTAAACATAAGCGAATAGCCGTTGCTTAAGCCCATCAGCCATATGCCGATAAATGGGCCGATTGCTGTTGCTAGAATTGCACTCAGACTAAAATATCCAATCCCTTCACCCTTACGTGTCGAAGGTACAATCTGGGAAATGACAGTACCCGAAGCTGTACCGACAATACCGACAGCAATCCCCTGCAATAAGCGTGTCAGAATCAAAAAGCCAAGTCCTGCTTCAATAACATATAAGCACGACGTAACAAGGAAGGAGATAATTCCCGTCCACAGCACCTTTTTTGAACCCAATGTACTAATATAACGTCCTGAAAACAATCGACCGATTAACGAGCCAATAATAAATATGCTGGAAACTAAGCCAGCCATACTAGTAGAAGCACCATATCGAGAGGTTGCATACGGTGCTATCGTTACGATCAGTAAGTAATACATAAGGACGACTAAGAAGTTAATGAGTGACACGATGATGAATGATTTCGTCCAAAGTCTTTCCTTTTCCACTTATTAGCCTCTTTTCTTCATATTGCTGTATAGTTGCTCCAATCCTTCTCGCATCGCTTCCAGTTGTCGCTCATCCAGATCGGTGCATAACTCTTCAATGTATGGAGCTATAAGCTGATTTAATTCGGCGTACTTTTCCATGCCTACCGCTGTAACGGTCATCACCTTCTGCCTTTTATCGCTTCCTGCATGAAGCTCAATAAGCCCTTGGCGAGTTAAAAATTGCACAACTGGCGTCACCGTTGGGTTTTCCATCTGCCATCGCTCCGCTACCTCTGAGGAAGTCATGCTTCCTTGCTCAACAAGCAGCTTCAGCAGTCCCCAGTGCCTAGCCGTATATCCTTTTGCCGCTAATCTCTCATTAAGTCCATTTACGTAGAGTCTCGATACAGTACGGACTAAAGACAAAAGATCCTGCTTCATGTTTCAACCCCGCTCCTTCCAATCTATAAAATTAATTAGTTAGCCTAACTAATTATATTCCTCGTTATACGCATTGTAAACCTCGCTAAGAAAAACTTCTGATCACTAAAAAAAGACTGAAACCCATGCGCAGCTCGTGACGCAGGTTCAGTCTAATAACTCTAACCATCTATAATAACCTTCATTGATCCTTATGAGCTTCTCAACTATTGATACAAATGCCCATTGCTTAATTGTTTTAAAGCTTCAACATCTCGTATCACAATTTCACTATAGTGCTTTTCTATAATGCCACGCTCGATAAACGTTTTAATTACTCTATTCAAATGACGATAGCTCGTCCCAAGCAGCTCAGCAATTTCAGTAAGCTTCGTTGTTTCAAGCTCTCCTCGCTTAAACCTCAAATGCTCACTGTGATTCGTAATAGACAGCAGATAGCTGGCAAAGCGGCTATCCACAGAAGTTAGTACGTTCATGCTTGCTGATAGTGAGATTGTATTCAGCTTATGACATACTTGCTCCAGCATGTATTGAAGGAATGGCGGATGCTTCATATCGTTCTCCTGCAAGATGCGATGTGGGATTGCGAGCAGCTTTGCTTCACTAACTGCCTCGGCTTGAACAATAGCTTGTTCACCATTCACAAGCTCCACATCTCCAATTAAAGAAATCGGCTGGCAAAAGCGCAATAAAAGGGTGCGACCATTCGGCAAAACATTCGTAATTTTAAGCTTTCCGTCGACCTGAACGTACAACGTTTGGAGCGTATCACCGCTATTCACAAGGATATCTCCTGGCTGAAGCTGCAGCATTGTCATCTGTTGTATCGTATCAGGATGAAACAACTGCTTGATCTGATAGCTTTCTAGCCATTGCTTGATCTCTTGGTGTTGATTCATGAGTGATCCTCCTTACGAAAGGACATACGTCCTATATTGTATGACTGTTTCTCACTATAATAGAGCAGGAACATGAGAACAACCTTAAATTCATTCAAAACATAAAGGAAGATGAGAATATCAATGAACATCAAAGTAATTGCACTAACGATTTCTGCTTTCGTAGTTGGCTTAGTTGAATTAATTATCGGAGGAATTCTGCCACAAATCGCTGATGACTTGAATATAAGCATCTCGAAGGCTGGCATGCTTATTACAATATTCTCCTTGGTATATGCTGTTACAGGACCACTGCTGCTCACTTTAACATCTAGAATTGAACGTAAAAAGCTAATGCTCGGCTCATTGGTCATCTTTTTTGCAGGAACGCTGCTAGCTTTCTTGGGACAAAGCTATCTTATGCTTGTATTAGCACGTGTCATCAATGCTGCCTCTGGATCTCTTGTCGTTGTCCTTGCGCTGACGATGTCTGTAAAAGTTGTACCTGAACGCTATATTGCACGTGCAATCGGATTTGTCTCGATGGGAATCAGCTCTTCCATCGTCATCGGTATTCCAATTGGTGTACTCATTAGTGATTACTGGAATTGGCGAATCGTATTTTTATTCGCAGCGATTTTAACACTTATCGCATTTTTCATTATTGTGGCATTGATCGATCCCGTCTCACCAGGAAAAACGATTACTTTGCGCGATCAATTCCGTGCTATAAAACGTGTTAAAATATGGTCAGCACACTGTATGCTCATGTTTGCGATTGGGGGCCATTATGTATTCTATGCTTATTTATCCCCTTATCTCGAGCAATATTATCATTTAAGCGCACAAATGATTAGCGTCATTTACTTTATATTCGGTTTTTCTGCAATAGCAGGCGGATATGTTGGAGGTATGCTGTCTGATCGACTCAATCCACGAAGAGCGATCCTCGCGATTGTCTTTACGTTCCTGCTTACGCTCATTACAATATCAGTAACGAGAGATAGCTTTGCTATGTTTATCATTCTGCTTATTCTATGGGGAATGATGTCCTGGGCTGTATCTCCACCTGAACAAGCTTATCTTATTGAAACGGAACCTGAAACAGCTGATATTCAGCAAAGCGTTCATAACTCTGCACTACAGCTTGGTATCGCTGCCGGATCAGGCTTAGGCGGGTATTTAATAAAAACAACCAATGAGGTTGCTGTTACATCATGGGCTGCTGCAATTATGATGGCAATCTCATTACTATTCGCACTGTTTTCCATTACTCGCAAAGTTTCAAGCCGTCAAAAGCAAGCAGCCTAGGCTTGCTTTTGACATAAAGGAAATGCTCGATGAGCTCAACGGTTGTGGACATGGGGATAATTGAAAGGAATGAAGATAGATCTGATGATGCACGATGATCGACAACAGTTCATCCAAGGAATAAGGGATTGCCTACCTACTTTACTCGGCTATATCGGTATCGGCGGTGCTTTTGGCATCGTCGGTGCCTCTTCTAATGTGAGCCTGCTCGAAATCGCTATGCTTTCCTTGTTCGTATACGCTGGCTCTGCCCAATTTATTATTTGTGCACTATTCGTTGTACATACACCCGTTTCCGTTATTATAGCTACGACCTTCATCGTGAATTTAAGACATTTTTTAATGGGGCTTGCGATTGCTCCAGCTTTTTCACAGCATTCGATGAAGCAGAATATACTCGTCGGTACACTGCTAACCGATGAAACATTTGGAGTAGCTGCCTTACAGCTAACAAAGCAGACGAAGCTGAATCCAAGCTGGATGCATGGACTTAATATTACAGCATACCTATGCTGGCTGCTTTCAAGTGTGGCGGGAGCTCTCTTAGGTCAATGGATTAAGGAACCAACGGTTCTTGGGCTTGACTTTGCCTTGCCAGCAATGTTTATTGCATTGCTCTTTATCCAGCTTCAGCAGCAAGCAGCCGGTAAGCTTATGCATCTATTAGCTGTAGTAGGATACACAATTATTTTTATGTTTGTATTCAGCTATGTTCTGCCTTCTCATCTAGCCATTCTGTTCTCAACGATGGCTGCTGCAACGATTGGGGTGCTAACAAAGCGATGACAATCTCAACAACAATGTTGCTTATTATACTTGGCTGCTGCCTAGTTACGCTGATTCCTAGAATTGCACCGTTCATTCTCGTAAAAAAAGTAAGCCTGCCGAAATGGATGACTGATTGGCTTAGCTATATTCCGATCTGTATTCTTACTGCTCTTATAGTGCAAGGGATGTGGACGGTTGAGCAGGGCAAGCTGATCTTAAGCTGGCATTATATTCTCGCACTTATCCCTACTGCTATTGCAGCATTGTGGACACGCAGCCTAGCAGTCACTGTAATCGTTGGCGTTGCCGCAATGGCATTGCTGCGACTATGGCTTAATTGAAATACTGGTAAATCAAAAAAGCCGAGCGCTGCATTCCTCTACTGCATAGGATCGTATATCCTTGCGCAAGGAGTAAGCGTCTCGGCTTTCCTATTTATAGCTCAGCCTACTTAGCTGAAGTTACCGTTAATTGATCAAGCGCCTCACGGATGGCAAAGGCAACACCATGCTCTGTGTTTCGCTTTGTACGAAGCGGAATGAGCGCCTTTAATGCTTCAGGAGCATTGTCCATTACTACGCCTCTGCCTGCCATCTTTAACATAGACAGATCATTAAAGCCATCCCCCATTACCATAATATCAGCAGGCTTGATGCCTAGGGATGCAGCATATTGCTGTACGGCATAGCCTTTATTGCCGTTAGCTGAGTTCACTTCCAAGTTCCCGTGAGCGGATGACGATATCGCAAGCCCAGTAAGCTGGCGCACACGCTCATCACAGCGCTTAAAGCAATCCTCATCCATCGTTAATGCAAATATTTTCAGCACTTCAACCTGATCATCATTCAAATATTGCTCGAACGAATCAACAAATTGACAGCGTTCATTACGAATACGTTCCTCGCACATACGAAGCACTGTATTGTTACGTTCGTCTTCGCTTAAATGCGGTAGTTCGATTCTTCCATAGTAGTGCGATATATCAACATATTGATCATAGCTTAAGCTTAAAGCCCCTTCAGGAGTCATCAACTCAAAATACATGCCTTCTTCCAACAGAATGTCATGCACAATCCGAGCTTGCTCCTTCGTAAGCGGCTGACTCGCGATCAGCTTTCCATCCGCATCATGTGTCTGTGCACCATTTAGACTGATGACCGGACATGATATGCCCGCCTCATCTAAAAGTACGTTGACATTCGTATACGGTCTACCTGTTGCAATAACGAATTGAATTCCTCTCTTTTGAGCCTCCAGCACTGCTTCACGATTCTCATCGCTTATTCTCCAATATTTATTCAACAGTGTACCATCCATATCTGATGCAATTAATCTCATACAGTATGCCTCCTCTCCATGACACCATTATAGCTCATATTGGCAAGGGAAAGGCCGCAAATCATATATTAAATTACCGTGAAATTAATGGCAGCTCATTGTTTGCGATGAATGCATCGACCTGCTGCTTCGTAGGGATAGATGCTTGAGCTCCATGCTGAGTGACAGCTAGGGCAGAAGCTGCAACTGCATAGGACAGCGCTGCTTCAACCGTTTCTCCCTTATGTCTAGCTGCTGCATAAACTCCAATAAATGTATCTCCTGCAGCAGTCGTATCCACTGCTTGAACATTGTAGGCTTTTAATGATATGTGTTCACCTTCAACATTCGTATATATACAGCCCTGCTCTCCAAGTGTGACAATTACTTGCTTAGCTCCTCGCTTAATTAACAGTTCGGCAGCAGCTTTAGCCGATTCTGCATGATGTACAGGCATTCCGGTAATTAGAGCAGCTTCTGTTTCATTCATAATAAATGTATCGATATCTCCCCAAAGCTCAGCAGGAATTGATCGGGCAGGTGCTGGGTTTAGCCATACCGGAACATTGGCCTGCTTCGCGGAGGCTATAATATGACATGTCGTTTCCCAAGGAATCTCGTTTTGCAATAACACAGCATACGCCTGCTCCCACGGAATGTGCTTGTCCACAGCTTGTGGTGAAAGCTTACCATTACTTCCTTCTGATACAACGATAATGTTCTCTCCTGATTCATTGACCATAATGAATGCAGTGCCGGAAGGCCCCTCCATTCTTAGCACATGCTCAGTATGTACACCGCCGGATTGCAGCTGCTCAATAAGCTGATCTGCAAAGCCATCACTTCCGACTGCTCCAATCATTGTGCAGTCTGCTCCAAATCGAGCTGCTGCCACCGCTTGGTTAGCTCCTTTTCCACCAGGGAAATAAGCCAGGTGACTGCTGTGGATCGTCTCTCCTGCTTTTGCAAATTGCTCTATTCTGCTAACGATATCCATATTCAAGCTTCCGATCACGACCAGTTTGTTCATGCCCATTCTCTCCTATCTCCGGTTTTTCCAATGTTCTATGTATGAGTCTTACTTCCTTCAGGTCTCTTTATGAATGATTATGTTTAGAGTATACCGTTACAATACATTAACGTCTAATAGAGGTTGTTCAAAAATTAACTTATAAACAAACAAATGCACTAATTGATTTTTTTTCATTAATAAGTTCGACACAAATTACATATGCTATAGTCAAACCAAACGTGCACATTGACAGCTTCTAATTACGATCACTTTCTTCATTATAGGTATTATTCGTCAAATTTTGAGGATTCTGCGAATTTTCTACGAATTTTTTACGATGATATCGAGAAAATGTTCACAAGGCTAGAGACGATTTCAAAAACTTAGGCTATAATGGAAATAACAGCTTAGGCTAATCTTGAATTTATGACCATTCTCTTTCACCTTAGGTGAAATTTATCACAATAGATGATAGTTGGATAAATGGTTAAGGAATTCATCATTGGCTATGACGATTATAAATCGGCTAAAGTAGTTTTATTTAAAGGAGACCTGGATATGTCAGAAACAAACACTCAAACGCAATCGGCAGTAACTCCGGATCAGCAAGCTCTTCTTGAGAAGCTATCTAACCCGGAAGTACAGGCATCACTGAACACGTTAGTGGATCAACTTCCACAACTAACCGAATTAGTGAATACTTTAACAAAGTCCTATGCATTTACGAAACAACTTGCAACAGATGAAGTGTTCAAGAACGACATCGTAAGCGCGACAACTGAAATTGTCGGACCTGTAATCGAAGGTGCAAGATCTATGGCACTTAACGCGGTTGAAGCATGTGATCGTGCTGAGAAAAGCAATGAGGTTATCGGTGTTTTTGGTCTTATGAAAATGCTAAAAGATCCTCAAGCGCAAAAACTTTTCCGCTTCATCAACGCTTACTTGCAAGTTGCTAACGAGCGTTCTAATCAAAAATAATTGAAACAATTTATCGTATGGACGGAGGACTAGCTATGTCTAAACATATTGTTATTTTGGGTGCAGGTTACGGCGGCGTTCTTGCTGCACAATCTGTTCGCAAATATATGGACAAAAACCAAGCAAAAGTTACAGTTGTTAACCAATTCCCTACTCACCAGATCATTACCGAGCTTCACCGCCTTGCTGGTGGTACGATTAACGAGGAAGCTGTTGCGATCCCTTTAAAAACAATCTTTAAAGGTTATGATGTTAATCTTAAAATCGCAAAAGTTTCTTCTTTCTCAGTAGAAAACAAAGAAGTTAAGCTTTCTGATGGTTCTACACTTTCTTATGATGCGCTTGTTGTATCTCTAGGCAGCCAAACAGGATACTTTGGTATTCCTGGCCTTGAAGAAAACAGCATGGTGCTTAAATCTGTTGATGATGCAAACCAAATCAACAAACATATCGAAGACCGTATTAAAGCCTATGCACAAAGCAAAAATGAAGCAGATGCAACGATCGTTATCGGTGGCGGCGGTCTAACAGGTGTTGAGCTTGTTGGAGAAATCACAGATAACTTCCCGAAAATCGCTAAAAAATACGGCGTACCTTTCCATAACCTAAAAATCAAGCTGATCGAGGCTGGTCCAAAAATTCTTCCAGTGCTTCCAGATCATTTGATCGAGCGTGCAACAGAAAGCTTGGCGAAACGCGGTGTTGAATTTATTACTGGCGTTCCAGTTACTGGCGTTGTTGGCAACAAAATCGAACTTAAAACAGGCGAAACGATTGAAGCAAACACATTCGTATGGACCGGTGGTGTAGCTGCACTTCCAATCGTTGCAGAATCTGGTCTTGAATGCGACCGCGGTAAAGCAGCAGTTAACGAATTCCTTCAATCCAAATCCAATAACGATGTATTCGTTGTTGGTGACTCTGCACTTGCTTTCCCGGAAGAAGGCGGACGTCCTTATGCTCCAACAGCACAAAACGCTTGGCAAATGGGTGAGCTTGCAGGCTACAATCTGTATGCTTACTTCAACGGAAAAGAAATGGAAAAATTCGATCCAGTTAACTCTGGTACGCTTGCATCTCTTGGCCGTAAAGACGCAGTTGCAACGGTTGGTGCGAGCAACACTGCTCTTAAAGGCATCTCTGCAACATTGATGAAAGAAGCAAGTAATATCCGTTACTTATCTCATATTCATTCTATGCGTACTGTACTTCATACTAAGCTATAGAAGAAGCAACGCATTCTCTGCAATGTATAGTTACAGAGAATGTTCAAAAGTTTAACCTTTTGAACATATACTTGCAGCCATCCTGTCATTGACAAGATGGCTGCTTTCATTATGATCTACATTTATAAGTATATAATCGGGAGCTAATTACTGTGAATCAAAATCAATGGTCTTCTGGTCTGTTGTCTGCTTTAATGGCATGTACAGGAGGAACAATTCTTGTTGTTCATAGTGCCAATCATCTTGGGCTCAATGATCGCCAGCTGCTGTCGTGGCTATTCGTTTGCTACGCATTAGGAGGACTTTTCAACTTCCTTATGACATGGCGCTATCGTTTGCCTATTGCAGGTGCGCATTCCGTAACAGGCATCGCTTTTTTAAGCACAGCCGCAGTACAGCTTACACTGCCACAGCTTGCAGGAAGCTTTATATTAATTGGCGTAATTATCGCATTGTTAGGCTTTACTGGTATATTTCAAGTTGTCTTTAAGCATATTCCAAGACCAGTCATAGATGCCATGCTGGCAGGTGTTATTGCACATTATATTGTCTCATTAATTCCGGCTTTTCAAAGCAATCCAATCGTCGGCCTATGTGCTGCCGTAGGATTTTTTATACTACCTAAGCTTGTAAAGTGGCTGCCTTCAATCGTAGGCGTTATTGTGTTTGGGCTAATCGGGTTACTTTTTACGTACTCCTTCCCTGCTGTAGAACGACTATCATATGAACTCCCTGTGTTAATCGCACCAGAGTTTACATGGCAAGGGTTCATATCTATTGCATTGCCTGTTAGCATACTCATTATTAGCAACGATATTGCTGTCGCAGTCGCAGCGCTTAATAAGCAAGGATATAACGTACCTGTTAACCGACTCCTCATCTACTCGGGCATAGCTACTGGCATTGGCGGATTCGGTCTTGGACATTCTATTAATACTGGTGGAATGATGACTACAGTATGCAGTAGTAATGAAGCTGGGCCGAAGGATGAACGGTATCGTGCTGCACTGTTGTCCAGTGCTCTATGCATATTATGCGGTATTTTTGCATGGCTGATTATCCCTTATATTATGCTATTGCCAGACTACTTTATTGCAAGCATTATTGGATATTGCCTGCTCAATATTTTCTTAAATAGCATGCAGTCATCCTTTGGCAATAAGCAGTATCGTTATTCTGTTCTCTTTGCATTTATTATTTCTGTATCTGGCATAACGATGCTTGGTATATCAGCTGCACTATGGTCTTTGCTTGTCGGTACGGTTATTGCATTGCTGCTGAAGGAACATCGTCCCATAGCTGCCACTGAGCAAGCGAAAGGCTAATTGATGTTGACCTACTCTAAGTCAAGGAATTAAGCTAGCCTCATAACAATTAATATTCATATTTTGCAACCAATTTATAATGTAGAGCGTGATCTTGTTACGAGGAGGGCATGAGCAGTGAACGCAGCTATAGCTAAACTAGCAGAGGCGATTACCTCTGCAAAACATATCGTAGTATTGTCTGGAGCAGGAATTAGCACGGCTAGTGGCATTCCTGATTTCCGATCGAAGAACGGTGTCTATTCTAAAGTAGAGCGTGTCGAATACTTATTGTCTGAAACGTACTATCACCAGCATCCAAAAGAATTTTGGATCAGCTTCAAAAATATTTTTCAACTCCAGCATATGGACAGCTATGAACCAAATGCAGCTCACGCGCTGCTAGCTGAGCTGGAAAAGTTAGGCAAGCAGGTTACGATTGTGACACAGAACGTCGATGGCCTGCATCGTAAAGCGGGCAGTACGCATATACTTGAGGTTCATGGCACTATCGCAAGTGCGCATTGTCCTAAGTGCAAGCAGCCCTATCCTCTAGCCCATGTGCTTGAGCAGGATGTGCCGCGATGCTTGAACGATAACTTTATTCTCAAGCCGGATGTTGTATTGTTTGAAGGTCGTGTTCAACACTTGGAGGAAGCTTATGAAGCTGCGCAGCATTGTGATTTGTTCCTAACGCTTGGTTCTTCACTTGAGGTGTATCCGATCAAGGAACTTCCTTATTATGCTTCGCGTGCGGAACGTCCTACCACTGCGATCGTCAACTTAACGGCGACGTCGCAGGATCATTTGTTTGATCTCGTTATTCATGAGGAGCTTGTGGCAGTGTTTTCGAAGCTGAGAGAATTACTGAATCTTAGGCAATAATACTCTATTTTTAGTACCGCTCCAAACATAGTGTTGTTCCAATTGCTGTCGTTCACAGATTTCTTAAAGAAATACTAATGTAGAAATCTGTGAACAATGCATATTCATTCGATGCAGCTTTCTTTCAGAACGCTTTGAGGCAGCCGCTGACCACAATCACTACGTTTTCCGTTGCTTTGTTGAAGTCCTTTATGTTATTAATACCAAAACCTTAGCATCACCGCCTAAATCCCATACTTAATACTACATCTGCTATCTAAATCATATACATCATACTTCCAAGTTGTTATGACATTTTGATAGAGCTCCTCCCCAGTTCCATGACCGATCGTCAAATTATCGAGTAAATATAAATAACCTTCTAGACCATTCACCGTTTCATCCCTGTCTTCAGAAAGATAACAAAAGTTGCTAAATTCATTATGTCTTAAGGAATATTCCAGATCTCTAAATACGATAAGTATCGAATGGATACTACCCGCTTCTTCCTTGCTGACAAGCGGTGTTAATTGTTTCCCAGAATATTTCATTAAAGCAATGCTCGTAATTAACCCTTCTCTACTATACGAGGACTCAGGAGGTATTGTTGTTTCATTACTAACGATATCTGCCAAATGTCTAATCTCTCGTACCGAATCAAGATAATAAGATCCAAATATACCTTGAAGATCCTTTTCTGTATCATTCGAGGCCTGTTTCTCTTGAATAAATAATAACAGCAGAATTATAATTACTAATATTAATAAAATAACTAAAAACTTCAACACCCTATTGGATTCCACTGAAACAATAGCCTCCTCTTTTAAACCTTTTACTTAAATTTAACTTACCTACAAAGGATGATAGGCCAACGTGGGTAATATATATAGATCAATCATACTAGAGAGATTTTCTATCGTAAGTGATAAGACAATGCAACGAACTCCTTCCTATTGTAATAGAATGAGCAATAATTGATCCCACTGCTAAAAAAGACCATAATAGAAATTAGCATTCGCTTGAATATTTTCTACTAATCAATATTCACTTGCCCTATTTTTTTATGTTTGATTTTCCGAAAGGAGTTTTGAATAAGCTATGAGAAAACGTTATGTAAATTCAGACGGCTCTACCAATGCCAAATCTTTCTCACAAATGCAACAATGGCAGAAGGAACGACGTGCCAAGAAAAAAGACTTATCATTCCAGCTGCCGCGTGTCGTACCTAACATCAAGTTATTAAAGAGCAATCGTGAACAGACGACTGTTACCTTTATAGGACACTCCACCTTTCTTATTCAGCTTGGCGGATTGAATATCGTTACTGATCCAGTCTGGGCAACGAGAATGGGGCTGGGCCCAAGATTAAATGCTCCAGGTGTACCGATCAATCAACTACCGCCCATTGATGTCGTCGTTTTATCCCATGCACACTATGATCATCTTCACCTAGCAAGCCTAAAGCGCCTGCCGGGTGATTATATGCTTTTAGTTCCTGAAGGGTTAAAGGATTGGGCAAGACGCAAAGGCTTTGCTCGTGTAGAGCAACTGTCGTGGTGGTCGGAAAAGAAGGTCGGTGAGGTAACCTTTGGCTTTGTCCCTGCCAAGCACTGGACAAGACGTACGCCTTGGGATATGAATACGTCACATTGGGGTGGCTGGATTATGCAGCACGGACATCATTGTGTATACTTTGCTGGCGACAGCGGCTATGATGATCTATTTACTAAAATAGGTGAGCGTTACAGCGATATATCTGTTGCTTTGCTTCCAATCGGTGCATACGAGCCAGAGTGGTTTATGCGTGATTCACATATGTCGCCAGAAGAAGCGGTGCAATCGTTCATTGATACTGGTGCGAATTTATTCGTGCCGATGCACTATGATGCTTTCCATCTCGCAGATGATACGCCGAAGGAAGCGCTAGATCGGTTGCTTGCCGAATGGGCTAAGCGCGAGCTGCCAGCTGAGCAGCTATGGACGATGGAGCTTGGTAGGACGAAGATCTTATAGGATTGATCACTTTGCGTATAATGCAAAGAGGAGCCGTGCTGGTAACACGCCCCCCGATGCAATAGCCGCTTTTAAGGGCGGTAGGCTTAACTAAAGGATTTGCTCGATAGACCGATTCCTTTTCCGAGGGCGGTCTATTTGTTCTTTAGAGGACAGTATCATCACGATCTTCAATAGATGAATAGTTCCTTGGTATGCTTGATGGGAAAATTACTACCTTATCCCTTCAGTACATAGGAATTTAACGGAAAAACGCCTTACCTTACGAGGCCTGCTACGCTTCATAAGATAAGGCGTTAATTACTGATTACCAATAGATAAAGATTTGATCCACAATAAGGACTCGATCCTTAAGCCTCCTTCACAACTACAAAGCCCCATCCAGCAAGCCCAATCGTCGTGCCATGCTGCATCTCTTGCCCAGAGACGAGCTCCACTCCATCCGCGCCTTGATAATCAAAATTCTGCGCTAATGGTGTATAGTTCAAGTAAAAGCGAATCGCTTGTCCTTTAGCATCATATGACGTTTTCACCGCTACTCCATCCGGCACATTGTGATGCACGCTCTTCACTTTAGCAAGCTCCATCACTTGATCCAGTAACAGTCGAAGCTGATTACCCTCCAGCTTCGCACCGATATAAGTAGCCGTACCTTGTCCATAGCTGTTGCGTGTCGCTGCAGCATATTGCCCCCATGCTGGATGAAGATAGGTTGCCAACACTTCAGCCGTAGTAGGCGTTAGCAGCTCCATCCAAGTGGATACACAACACTCTTTGCTTAATGCTTCATTGCCCACTCCTCCTGTAATACCAACATCCTTCGGCTGAACAAACATCTGATACTGCACACCGCATGCTTTTTCGATCAAGCCAGGCTGAGCGATTGTGCGAACCTTTACCGCTTCATTGGCGAAGCCGCTTTTGAACGAATACACGATATGGCCGCCTTGCTCCACAAAAGCATTCAGCTTCTCAAGTAAAGCATCACTTGCCGCATATAGCGCAGGCACAACGATAACCTTATATCTCTCAAGCTCTTTTTCCGTCACATACGGAGAGATCATGTCGCATTCAATATTAAGCCTGAACAGCTCATCATACATCCAGCGCATGATGTCATTATATGTGCTTCCATCGGGAAACTTAAACCACTCGATCGCGGTTAATGCTTCATTGCTCACTAGCATTGCCACCTGATTGCGCTTCTGCAGGTTAACAAGCTCACTCGACAAGCGAGCAAAATCAGCACCTACCGTTTTCGCTTCGTTATATACTGGATTCGGCTGCAGATCATGCGACAACAGTCCTTTCCAATACGTCTCGAATGAGTTATGAATCGAATGCCAGTGCCAGTAAGCAACCATATTCGCACCAGAGGCAATATGACTGAAGGCTAACAACCGAAGCTGCCCAGGATATGGCGTCCAATGCGGGAATGCTTGAGCCTGCGTTTCAAGTACGAGATAATTGCTGCCTCTCTTTAACGAACGAGTAATATCACCGCCCATTGAGATCTCAATCCCCGTCAGCTCATCCTGAGAAGGATGATAAATATCTACACCTGCAATATCAAAAGGCTTTGCAGCTGCAAAATGGTCAACCGATGGCTGCACCCCGTACGAGTAACCTCGCCACTCAAAATCAAAATTTTGTGTAATAAATTGATCTTGTCTTCTATATTCCTGTACAATTCCGACCTGCCAAGCCAAGAATTCATTAACTAGCTCACGCTGAAACCGTTCGAATTCCGCTCCTAGGCTACCATTAATCGTGCCAACAACAGAAGGAAAGTCCTCCCAGCTATTAATACGATTACTCCAATAGCTTAGTCCTAAATGATCGTTCAAAGCATCAATCGTTTTGTATTTTTCCTTCATCACTTTTATGAAGCGATGCTGCACGTTCGGGCCTGCGGTTCCATAGTGCTTCGTTTCATTATCAATCTGATAACCTATAACCGCTGGATGCTGACTTACTCTACTAATCAGCTTACGAATAATACGTTCTGCATAAAACAGATATACCGGGTGTGTAATATCCATAATTTGACGAGCACCGTATTTCCCTTGACCATCCTTTGTCGTTGCAAGCACATCTGGATGCTCCTTCACCATCCATGTCGGTATCGCATACGTAGGTGTGCCTACAATAACATCAATTCCTGCTTCATACATCGCATCGAGAACACGATCAACCGAACTAAAGTCAAACACTCCGTTTTGCGGCTCATGTGTGCTCCATGTCGATTCAGCGATACGCACGACATTAATGCCTGCTTCCTTCATCAGCTTAATATCTTCCTGAAGTCGATCGTATGGCATATATTCATCATAATAAGCAACGCCGTAATACAGCTTATTCATTTCTTCACTTCCTTATCTATAGTCACATCATCTGCAATAAACAACAGCTTATCCTTTTACTGCTCCTTCCGTAATCCCTTCCATAATGTAGCGTTGAAAGAACACGTAGATTATAATAACCGGCAATGCAGTCAATACAAGAGAGGATAGAATCAATGACCATTCCTTGTTATATTCTCCAAACAACACATTCGTAGATAAGATCAATGTGTATTGCGTCGTGTCTGTAATCATAATGAGCGGCAACAGGAAATCGTTCCATATCCATAAGAAATCAAGAATGGCAATTGTCACTGTGATCGGCAGTAGCAAAGGGAAAATAATCTTAAAATACATTTTTAATTCCCCACACCCGTCCATATAAGCTGCCTCTTCCAGCTCTCGCGGAATTGATTTGACAAAGCCGTGATATAAAAAGACAGCCATGTTTACGCCTAAGCCGATATAGATTACCGACAAGCCATATATACTTCCTGAAGCATGTAATGTTTTAGCCATTCTTGTAAGTGGAATCATAATCGAATGAAACGGAACCAGCATCGATGCAATAAACAGCATAAAGATAAATCCACTTATTCTACCCGATGTCCGTGACAGCTTATAGCCTGCAAGTGAAGCACATAGTAATATTCCTGCAATACCTAGAATAGAAACCGTCGCAGAGTTAATGGAACTGTTCAACATATCTAGACGAGTAAAGGCCTCAATATAGTTGGTAAAGCTGATTGCCTGCGGTAGTGAAAGAAAGGAACGAAACATCTCCCCATCACTTTTAAAGGAGTTGATAACAGCCATATAGATTGGGAACATTGCGATCAATGAGCCAAGCGTCAAAAACAGATTGACTCCCCAAGATACGACGGATTTCCTGTTCATGACTCAATCTCCTTTCTTTTCGTCAGTCTAAGCTGAATCACGGTAAACACTAGCACGATGATGAACAGAATGACGGATTTGGCACTCGCATATCCATAGCGATAATTGTTTGAGAATGCCTCTTCGAATATATTCATCGTAATGACTTGCGTGCTACGGCCTGGTCCTCCCCCAGTTAAACCGTATACCACTTCATATACTTTAAATGCACCATTTAACGTTAAGAATAAGCAAATGGTAATTGCATGAGTAATCATCGGTAACGTTACATGCCAGAACTGTTGGTATATATTCGCGCCATCAATAACTGCGGCTTCCTTTAAATGCTGCGGCACGCCTTGCAGTCCTGCCAAGTAAATAATCATCATATAGCCTACACCGTTCCAGAGAGAGATGATCAATATCGCAATAAACGAATACTTTGGATCTCCAATCCATGCTTGACCTAAAAACGTAAGCACTGTACGCTCTGCAAGCTCTGGAAACACTTGCGTAAAGATAAAGGTCCACATAAATGCACTAATAATTAAGCTAAGCATATTCGGCATAAAAAATAAGGTTCGGAATAGCCCCTTACTTTTTTTACGAGATTCAATCAGCACCGCAATAAGTAAAGCAATGACATTTTGAAAAATAACCATACATGCAACATATTTCAACGTAAACCAGATCGAATCGAGAAAATAAGGATCTTCCGTAAACAGCTCTACAAAGTTATCAAACCCAATAAATCGATATGATGAGTTCAGTCCATTCCAGCTCGTTAAGCTGTAATATAAGCCGTTAATCGTAGGAATCAGCAAAAACAGTAAATATAATATAAATGCAGGCGCGACAAACGCGAGTAACGAAACATATTTTTTATGACCTTTCTGTACCATCTGCCTGCTCCTTTCCTATCGAATCTCTGTTGTTTAGTATAAAGATGGGGTTGTCTGAAAGTTACTTGAAACGTGTAGAGGCGCTGCGGAGCAAAGAGTTCTTACACTCGCGTTTAAAGCCTGATTCTTGAAGTTAATATGGTAGAATCAGGCCTTAAAGGCGAGCCACTATCGTTTTCCAGAATCTCTTTGCTCCTCCGCTCAGGGTTGGCTTTAAGCAAATTTACAAGCTGTCTACTTTCAGACAACCCCATCTAAGATTATTGATTGACTTTATTGAATGATTTCCATGCTTTATCTAGTGCTTCGAGCACTTCATCCTGTGACATCTGGCCCGCGTAATACGATTGTAGACCTTTGCCTACTTCATCCTTTACGGCTTGAGGAATCGAAGGATCTTGATAAGCCTTTCCTTCCTTTACGAATACCGTTGCATCATCGACCCATGGGAAGCTTTCATACGTATGAACTGTAGCTATAGGGTTGAACATAAGTGATTCGAATAAGTCGCTGGAATAGTCCTCACTCATAATGAAGTTTAAGAATGCTGTCGCTACATCTTTATTTTTACTAGCTTTCGAAACAGCAAGCGTAGTTGATGTACTAAGATTGATCAATGTTGCATTAGGATCATCATTAATTGGAAGCGGCGCTACTCCAAAGTTGATATCAGCATTAGACTTTAGAATCGTTTCTGCATGCCAAGGTCCTTGCAGCCACATCGCCGCCTCACCTGCAGCATACTTCGCAGCACCATCGTCCGCACCTACTTCCAATGCGCGATCTGTACCGTATTCATTAATGAGATCAAACACTGTGAACATTTCCTTCATTTCCTGGAAGGAGCCTTCATCCTTATTCATACGATCTACAAAATCCTCATTCCCCATTTTGATTAATGCACCTACCGCAAGCGGCAGGACAAGCTGAGGAATCCATGAATCCTTATACGTTAACAGGAATGGTGTAACCCCGTTATTTTTCAGTGTCTCTGCTACTTCACGAAGCTCTGAGACAGTTGTTGGAACCTCTAGATTGTATTGTTCAAATATATCTTTGTTGTAAAGATAGCCCCATGACATCGTCTCAAGCGGAAGACCAACCACCTTACCATCTACTGCCGTTACCGTTTGCTTTACATCAGGAAGCAATACGTCAACAAAGGCTTGATCCGACAAATCCTCTAAATATCCTGCTTTATAAAATGTAGGTAGTTCATTAATGGCATGAAGTGAAAATACATCTGGTGCATCGTTGGATGCGAGACGTGTTTTTAGAATTTGTGCAGCATTATCAGTATTCGGCAGCTCTAGCTGAACGGTAACATCCACATTCTGCTCCTGCTTCATCATTGCTGAGAAATCAGCGGCAAGCTTATCGTACTGCTCCTTGAACCGTGGCTGTGCAATAAATACTTTAAGCGTAACGCTCTTGCTGGATGAACCAACCTGATCATTACCTTCATTATTGCTGCTTGTATTACCGTTACTGCTAGTTCCACAGCCTGCCAAAATCGCTACAACTAGCATTAATGTTAGTACTACATTTCCCATCTTTTTCATTATCTTGTGACCTCCCTTTATATTTTGGTTACGCTTTTATTATATGATGGCGCTTTCAACTTGAAATTGGACAGAATTAATGCTTTCTTTTGGATTTTTTTAAACCTCATATTGCTTTCTCATCTCTCCAGGGGCAATACCATAATATTTGCGGAACACACGATAAAAATAAGATAGATCCTCGTAACCGACCTGCTCGGCAATTTCCTTGAACGAAAGCTTGCCTTCCTCGATCGCAAGCTTTGCCTCATCCATCCGCAGCTGCACAATATAATCAGTCATGCTAATACCGAATTCATGCTTGAACTGCTTGCTTAAATACTCCTTACTGACAAAAAAAGTGTTCGCAAGCTCCTCTAGCATAATCGGCTGCTTTGCGTTGGATTCAATATAGCTTTTAATATCAAGCAGATTCAGCTTTGATTTGTATTTGCGCTGGTCAATCAATGCTTGCAGCAGCTGACGATAGTAGAATTTAATGTCATCCCATCCAGGCTGCACAGCAGATGCTAGATTACTCGTAATGCCGTACTTCTGAATAATGATCTGAGCATAGCCAGCCAATTCATCTTGCAGCTGCTGCTTAATCGTCTTAGGAACGGTGCTCCATTCATTTTCCATATGAGTTAGCACTTGATCTAATTCATTCTCCGTTAGCTTTTCGAATGCTTGCTCAATTTTCTTTTTGTAAGTGGTCATCGCATAAAGCAATGACACATCGACAATTGCTTGCTGCTCCTGCAAATTGCTAATGCATTTGCGAAGTGCATCATTAAGGTCATCGCCAGATACTGGCTTTAGTAAATATTCCACCGCGTTACAGCGCAGTGCCTTTCTTGCATAATCAAAATCATCATAGCCGCTAATGACTATGAGCTGTACATCAGGATAATGCTCTCGGATGTATTCCATAAGCCTGCTGCCATCAACACCAGGCATTTTCATATCAGTAATGACAATATCGGGCTGATACTGATGAAGCTGTTCGATTGCTTCTGCTCCATCACTAGCTTCGCTCACAATCGATAGATTCAATAGCTCCCATTGACCGAAGCGTTTAATTATTTCGCGGTTCCACTGCTCATCGTCAACAACGATAACATTATTCATAACGATCTCTCCTTACGTTCCGCAGGTATAATAATGACTACTTCCGTTCCTTCATGCTCCGTGCTGCTGACCTTTATTCCGTAGTTTGAGCCAAATGTCATCTGTATGCGTGAAGCGATGTTCACTAATCCAATATGCTTGCCGCTTGTCCATATGCCATGATTGTTAAGCTGTAAACGCGTACGCAATTGTGCCAGCTGATCTAAATTCATACCAACGCCATTATCTCGAATACAGATCTTAAGCATAGTATCGTTGTGATCTATCGACAGATTGATACGCCACTTGCCTTGTTTTTTCTCCAATCCATGGATAAATGCATTTTCAACAATAGGCTGTAGCGTTAGCTTAGGCAGTCGGATGCTACCGGCACGATCATCGGTAGCAATAATAATCTCTAGCCGCTTACCAAAACGCTGCTCTTGAATAGATACATAGTTTTTTAGATGCTTCAGCTCTGCATCAAGTGTTGCCAGTTCATCTGGCTCTCTAAGCACATAACGGAACATATCACTAAGTGACCGTATCATATGATAGCTTTCTTCCGCTGAGTTTGTATAGATCATACTTCCAATCATTTGCATCGTATTTTGAATAAAATGCGGATTAATTTGTGCTTGCAGTGCACGTAGCTCCGCATTCTTTTTATCCAGCTCCATCTGAAATTCAGTCAATATATGTTCCTGTATGCGAGTCTGCATGTTGTGCAGCTTCACTTCAAGCAATCCGATCTCATCGATGCGTTTGCTGGTCGGAGCTTCTAGCTTTTTCATAAAGTTCAATCCTCGCATCGAATGTGCTAGCTGCACGATCGGCTTCGAGATTTGCCAGCCAAGAAATCCAGCTATAATGATGGATAGTGTAACCGAGATTAAGCCTACAATTAAGCCATACTTCATCGTTTTCATAGCGCTTTGATTGACGAAGCTTTTAGGAATAACTTTAATCATCGTAAAGTCAATTAATCGATTGGAATTATAGAATATAAATGCATCCTCGGTCTCGATATAAGCAGGACCGCCTGACAGTTGTACGACTCGATTCCACAAATGATCAGGCAATGCTTCACCTGTTGGCTGATAAAGCAGCTTACCGTCCCCACTTACTAGCAGGATTGGATGCTCGACGCCCTGATTAAGCAGTTCTAATGTTTGATCTAGTATGCTCCAGCGAACATCGAGCGAGATATAGCCTTGCTTTTCTCGATTTTCAAAACGATTAATGCTGCGAATCATGCGGAATTTCGAAGAATCATCTGCAAATGGCTTCAAGATCATATCCTTTTTCTGCGCCACTAATAGATCAAACAGCTCCGGTGACTCCGTTAATGTATTCACCGAGGTTTCGTAGGAATTATAGCGAAAAAGTTTCTTTCGATCCTCCACATATAGATCAACACCAACCATATAATTACCCGCAGAATAGAAAACGTTCGTAATTAAGTTGGATATTTTACGCTGATTGTCATATTGCTCAGACAACGATTCCTCTTCTGAATCTGCGAGAAATGCCGTAATATCCGGATGAATGAGCGTGGAATAAATATGCGAGTTTAATTGATCGAATTGCTGATCAAGATAAATGCCCGTCCATTTTATGTTGGACAAGTTCGTATTAATCACCTCATCCTCCATGGCTTGTCTTGAATTGTCAGTAGCTAATAAAGTAACCGCCACAGTTGGCAATATAACAATTGTGATCATCGTTATAATTAACCTCGTTCTTATACTGCGCTTTAATGGGAAGATAAGCAGCTGGTTCATGCGTTGTAAACGCTGTCTAAACATCAGGCAATCCGCCTTTCTCATGAAAGATTCGTATCGTATAGTCAATATAGCAGACGAAAAGCAGCAAGTACAACGGTAATTACAGCTAAGAGGCTGGAACATAACCTAGCCAAATCAAGAAGAGCTTGTCTAATAAGTCCTAAACAAAAAGAAGCTAGATGGAAAAACGCAATGTTTTTCTATCTAGCTTCTTTTGCAGCCTTTATATTTTTTTGAACTTATCTACATGGCTATGTAATTGATTTACGATTTCTTGGTTATAGCTAACTTCGTTCGATATAGTGGTCATAGATTCAAGCAAACTTGATGTGCTTTCATTCGAATCAATCATTACATTCACTCCATCCTCTACAGCCAAACTAATTCCTCTGATGTTTTCAGCCATACTGGTTGAAATGCTCCTTAATTCTTCTGATTGACTCGTAAAACGTGACAGCATCTGATTAATGATCTCCACATCAGCTTTATAAGTATTAGCCGTATCTACAAAGTTAGCGTAGTCGTCTAATACCCTGCCAGAGATATAGGATATGATAACATTAGCGTTATCAACAAGCTCCTTCACTGAATCAGTCACCAAAGCGCTAATCGTTTGGATGTTGTTCGCGGTATGCTTCGTATTTTCCGAAAGCTTCCTGATCTCATCCGCTACAACGGCGAAGCCTTTTCCTAAAGCTCCAACTCTTGCCGCTTCAATGGAGGCATTGAGTGCTAAGAGATTCGTTTGGGCAGAAATATCTAGAATATTCGATGTGAGCTCGTTAATTTTTTCCACAGAGCGGCTATTCGATATAGCAATAGCCATCGATTGCTTAATGTCCTCCACTACGGACATCGTCTGAATCTTACTTTCGTTTGACTGCGTATGGATTTGCTCGGCACGATCCAGAATATTGGCAACCTGATCGTAATTGGCGCTAGCATCATCTGCAATAAGTGTTGCTGCCGAGCGAACGAGCTGGGCACCATGATCAATGTCCTGAATGGTGCTGCTAATTTCCTCCATGCTTGCTGTCATTTCATTCAACCCTGCAGATATTGTTGTTGTAGAGTCTGTGGAGTCTAAAACATTTTTACTAATGTTTTCAGCCGACTGTTGAATTTGATCGGAACCGGATTTTATAGAAAGTATTGCACTTTGTAATGTCTCTAAAAAACGGTTAATGCCATTTGTCATCTGCCCAATTTCATTATCTGAACTAGTATCCAGCCTAACCGTTAAATCACCCTCATTATTTTCCAAGCTATAAATAATCTCATTTAGACTTTTATTGGCTTTCTTAAGAGGTTGAATAATCGTTTTTAATGCAAACCAAAAGGTAGCAATAACTGAAATGAAGAATACGATGGCCATGGCGTAAATGATAATTGATGACCTAGTTAATCTGGAATCAATGAGTTCCTTTTCATGAGCAATGCTGCTATCCATCACCATTTGAAATTGACTTTCCGCTTCCTGCATCGCTTCAGATAGACGCTCAAGTTGCTTGTAATTCTCTTTCGCTGATGCTGTATCTCCTTTCTCAACGGAATCCAACACAAGAGTAACTTGATTTAGATACGCTTCTGTTGAATGTTGGTAAGGCAGGTAAGAAGCTTCGAGGGTGTCGTCCATAACTTTATCGGAGAACTCCTCAGTCAAATCACCGATTAGGTTGTCGCTAACTTTCACCTGATCTACATTCTTTCGCGTCACTTCTGATACTTCTTCTTTAGTTCTGCCATCCTCTAAAAAATACGTTTGAACAGACAAATCAATTTGACCTAATTGTTTAGCTAACTTTATCTGCTCACTTTCTAAAACAAGGAATGAATTAGAAAATAAAGTAGCTGATAATTGTACTTGAGAATTGGTAATTCCACTAATTAAGGTGTTCAGAATGAATAGAAATGTTAGAAAGATAAGTACTAATATGATCCGAAAAGATATTGATTTACGCATACATAAACTCTCCCTGATCGTTCTAATTTGTTCAAAAAGTATAAAAGCGCCTTCATTTTTACTCATGTTATTGTTAGCCTAATATAAAGAAATCTAACATAATAACCTATCGAACAGAGACTTCTTGCTTAAACTGCACAATATTCTGCATAAACTGTTAATTTCGCACAAAAAACAGCAGTCAATGATATGACCTGCTGTTTGCTGAAATACATTATTAATTGAAGGAATGATCAATGAAGCATGGGACAACGAAAAACTATATGAGACCTCGTAAATATTTATCGGAGCTAAAGCTTCATGAGGCAAAGGTTTTAATTCAGCAGGCGCATCTATCTCTAACAGATATTGCTGAACGGCTTGGCTACAGTCATCTGTCTCATTTCAGCAGACAATTCAAGCGTTGGACAGGCATCAGCCCAATGGAATACCGCAAGCAGGTAGCAGTAAATAGTTTGGTTGAAAACCTAGAACTTTAAATTCATTATGAGCGCTATAGCGATATACAATAAAGTCGAGCTACTCCAAACAAACTGCCTCGCTCATAGAGTAGAGGCCCACCTAAAAATTGCTGTGAGCGATGGAACTAGGTAGGACGAAGTTTGTAGAATTGATATTAGCTTTAGTCGATGTACATATTTATAATACCGTGGTATTATAAGTATATTATTAGGCTGTACTAATGAATAGTTTTTACTCGCTTTGCGTATAATGCAAAAAGGAGTCGTGCGGCTAACACGACCCCCGATGCAATAGCCGCTTTTAAGGGCGGTAGGCTTAACATAAGGATTTACTCGATAGACCGATACCTTTCCCGAGGGCGGTCTATTTTTCTTTTGAAGACAGTATCATCACGATCAGCGTACCGAAGGTAAGCATTAAAATCAGAGATTCAAAAACTGTCATCAGGCATCCCTCCCTTCTGTAGAGAGGTAGCCGACCGCCCATATAAGCCTATACTATTGCTGCACTGATTATAGCATGATCTTTATAAGCTCATTAACTAATTTTTTACGACTCAGTTTACTGGCATATATCGTCATAATACCGATCACAATTAAAAGTATGCTAGCACTATTAATAATACCGATCAATGCACTTGTTAGCATCGCGATAACGACAATAATAAAAATTGAGCGTATTTGCTTGGTGGCGGCATTATGTTCTTGCAGTACCTTTGAATAGTAACTGATCTCGATTCCAGAATAACTGCTTCTCATCTGCTCAAGCTGTTTAATCAAGCCCTCTGTACTAGAAGCAGTAATAAATACTTTAGATATAGGAAGGGCAAATTGTTCTATTAATTCATTATTCCAGTCGAACATAACATCGGTATAAACTCCTGGCAATTCATCGACGATTTGTAGAATCTGCACTTTCCCCCAAGGTACTTTGGATTGTATGGAGAAATTATATTTCCCTAATTCGATCCATTGCCCTTCCTCCAGCTTGTATTGTCCAGCAAACTTGGAAGAAATAATGACTTGCTGCTTAAGCTCCTCATCTGATTGCTGTACGTTTATTAGTCCTTGAGCGATCATGCTCTCGAAATTAGCTGCTACATAATCCATCGTGGCATAGCCCGTTTTTGTTTTGATGTATTCTGAATGGTAGGCGCTTATCTCGCTAAATTGCTCCAGCTCGTCCATTTCATTCAACATGTTTATAGCTTCAATTCTACCTGTTAATGGCTTGTCATTATCTTGAAAGGTTAATACGATAGGCGTCGGATATATTCGTTTATAATGGTCTTTCCCTGTGCTAGATACTGTTTCTATGATCGAAGAACCACAAATAGCAACCATCATAATACTAGTAATGGATAAGATGATGAATGAGTTCGCTTTTACTTGCCTGCTCGCATTTTCACACCAACATATGATGTAGGACCGAATACTTTGCGAAGTACTGGCAATATAGCAGCGATTAGTTTGGGAATACAGGTCATACATAAACGAATCAAGCCTAATACTCCAGTAATGATAGATGTAAATAATAATAGAGCATTACTTCCCGAATTCGTATCTGAAAACACTACATAAAGCAATAAACAAATTACACTTATTCCAAGCAATACCTTCTCCGCTTTACTTGGTTGACTATGATGATGGCTTGGGATATAGGTTTCCTTCATAGCTGCAATAGGCAGAATTTGTGCATGTTTATAAGCTGGAATCAACATAAATACTTGAAGAACAATGAAGCAGCCTGCTAGCATAATAAAAGACATTTTATAATTAAATGCGCCGTCAAGCAGCTTTAAATTGAACAAATTGGCGATCCACTTATTGCTATACGAGTAGGCTAACCACGCTAGTGTCCAACCGCCAATAGTACCGATCAAATTAATAAACAGGGTCATGCTCCAAATTATTTTAAATATATGTTTCTTGCTTGCACCTATTGTTCGCATAATTGCTAATTGACGCTGATAGTGATGTTTGAAAATTTCAAAATTAGAACTAATTAAATAGGATGTCAGCATAAGAAGTAAGATAGACATCACCAAAATATATTGTATAAACAGCTTTATATTCAATCCTGCGCTCTCAACATCTAGTGAAAGCTTGGTACTTTCCACAAACGCAAATAACGTAACAATTAACGAAACAGAAAGGATAATACTTACAACCATGGAGATAATGATTCCTTTATTTCTCCATATCCAGCGCCATGATAATCCAATTAATGAATTAATCATAGACCGCTCCTCGCTATTTTTTTGAACTTTTCAATAATCCGATCCATGTCATGAGCATTAGCAGCAGCAATATATTCATCAACAATCCGTCCATCATGAAAAAACAAAGTGCGATCAGCATAGCTGGCCTGGCTACTAAAGGATCATGAGTTACAAGAATAATGCTTTGCCCCTTCGTAGTCTTCAGTTCAGAAAGCAGTTCTAGTATTTCTAGTGAAGTATTGTAATCTAAATTGCCAGTTGGTTCATCAGCTAACACAACCGGCGGCTCCGTAATAAGTGCTCTGCCAATTGCTACCCTTTGCTGCTGTCCTCCAGAAAGCTGTCCGGGGAAATAAGTTCCCCAGCTTGAAAGCCCAACCCGTTCCAGCTGTTTTTTTACTTTCTCTTTTATAATCTTTTCTGATTCTCCTTTCAGTATTAACGGCAACGCAATATTTTCTTCCACCGTTAAATCTTTAAGCAAATGAAAGGCTTGAAATACAAATCCAATTTGCTCTGCACGAAAGGCTGTCGCATGCGGTTCTTCAAACATAAAAGGCTCTAATTGATTTTGAATAGTTATTGTGCCTTTATCTGGCGAGTCGATCATCCCTAAAATATGCAGCAGCGTACTTTTCCCCGAACCACTAGTGCCCATAATTGCTAAAAACTCATTCTCATAAACATTAAAACAAACATCAGAAATTGCTGGCTGTTGTTTTTTTCCTTGCTGATAGGTTTTTGTTAAATGGTTAACCGACAATAACGTTTTCTGTTTCATCTCTATTTCTATCTCTATCTCTATCCCCATATTCATCTCCACCTAATGAATTAAATTTGTACTTATTATACATAAGTTGAATAAAATTACTTAATTATATCATAACAATGCCATTTTTTATGTTAACTGCAGCTTTACAATAAACTCGCCTATTTTTACTGACTCACTTGTAAATCTTTTCAAGTATGGTTATAATGATTGCTAGGTAGTGAATAATATACAGTAGTGAACAATGATCTCTACATCGTAGAATTTTTGGATAAATGTGAGGTGAGAAGGTGGATATTCATATTCAGTTCAAAAAAGGAGCGCTTGAGCTATGTGTTCTCGTTCTAATACATCGAAAGCCATGCTATGGCTTTGAGTTAGCTCAGCAGGTTTCTCAATACATTCAAGTGGCTGAGGGCGCACTTTACCCGCTGTTAAGAAGACTCGTAACAGAAGGTCATTGCTCAACATATTTGCAAGAATCGAATGAAGGCCCACCACGAAAATATTACTTGCTAACCCCAGAAGGCGAGCAATATATGAATGCCATGATCGAGGAATGGGATAAATTTGTGACGAGTGTTTCCAAATTGTTAAAGGATGGTGCAGCAGATGAATAAATCGCAATTTTTAACAATATTGCGTAAAAAGCTAAGCTCTTTACCGCAAAAAGAACGAAAAGAGCTGATGGAAGATTATGAACATCACTATGTTTTCGGTCAAAATGCGGGAAAAACAGAAGAAGAGATTTCCGCAGAGCTCGGTGATCCATATGAAATAGCTGCAGAGTTATTAGCTGAATATAATCGTAATCGTCCTACAGGCAACCAGAACAACGGTTCACGAATTATGGCTTGCATTGGACTATTCATACTCAATTTCGTTGTTTGTGTTGTACCGCTTGGCTTGTCGATATGGGCAGCTTGGCTTAGCCTTTTTGCTAGTTCAGTCATAATTATACTTTCCCCCTTTTTAGCTCTGTTCGACTTTTTGCAAAATGATTATTTCGGCAGCAGTAAGCTTTTCGCAACGATTACGTTGTCAGGCGTCGGAATTATGATGGCGATCGGCCTCTTCTCTTTAGGAGCGTTGCTTAAAAAAGTGACTGTATCCTACATCAACTGGAATATGAGCATTGTTAGAGGAGGTAAATAATATGAAGAAAAAACTCTTTATACTAGCATCCCTACTCATCGCTGTCGGGATTATCGGCTTAGCTTTTAACAAATTTGATCTAAATGATAACCTGCTTATTTCTTTTGAGAAGAGCTGGTCTGCTAACAGTAATGAATTCGATGAGCTGATCATTAACGGAAATACAACGAATGTAAGGGTAGAGTTTATCGAGAGCGAGACGGAGAGTGATACGGCGAAGGTCAATATTTCAGGCAAGGTGGAGCCGCTTGTCGCTGAAAGAATTGACAATACTGTAATGTCTAATCAAGCATTAATATTAGATCTGCATACAGCTAGTAAAGTAAGGCTTGTCCAGTTGAATTTCACAGAACCAGAAATCGTAATCCAGGTAAGCTTGCCGAAGTCCTATGCTCTCGACAAGCTGCAAGTCTCGATAACATCAGGCAATACGAAGGTATCTAATGCTGCCGTCAATCTGCTAGCGCTTGAATCTCGTTCTGGCGATATTTCATTAAACAATATGCAGGCGAATGAGGCGGTAATAATCTCTCAATCAGGCTATCTTAAATTAAACAGCATCGCAAGCAAGCTTACAGCTACAACTGGTTCTGGGGATATTAAAGTTACGAATCTTGTCGGTGAGCTGACCGCAGATTCCAGATCAGGATATATTACGGTTGTTCAGAAAGAAGCTAGCAACGCTACCATTACTACTTCCTCTGGTGACGTCAAATTTACTGCTGCTGATAGCTTTAATGGCTTCTACGATGTAAGAAGTAATTCTGGGGACATCAAGGTGCCGGAAAACAACGGTTCTACTGATGATATCATCAAAATTAAAACTGGTTCAGGCAATATTAATGTGAAGAATTAATATTATACACAGAACGCTTTGACAGTAGCTCAACATTAGCTTAGCATTGCATTATCAATAACACCATTTCATTCAATAAAAAAGTCGGATTGCTCCATCAACGAATGGTAGCATCCCGACTTTTAATTGTTGTATGAAAGTTTACATATTTACATGATACCTACATCGCCTCGTACTTGAATACAGCGAAGTGTGCAGGTGCTGAAGTACCATCAATCGTGCCATGAGCGTACATTCCTACCGTTACACCTGTGAACGAACCATCTGCATCTGGAGAAATATCACTTGCAAGTGCTGAAGTAAGCTTATGCCAGCTCTCTCCATCGACTGAATAAAGCAAGCTGTACTCTTGCTCTGTCGACTCAATCGCAAGCTGCAGCTTACCTTTGCCACTTAATATCTCTGCATCAATTGCTGCAAAAGCTTGCTCTGCTTGCTTGTTACGCATAATCGTCGCTTGTACTCCAACCTTATCATCCCGCTTCGTCAAGCCAATCGCATAGTAGCTATTATCGCTTAATCGCGCAGCAATGCCGGCTTCTTCGCCATTACGCTCCGGTTGATACGCTAGAACCGTCTCGATGCGCATCGCATGATGCAGCTGTCTGCGGCATACATAAACCGTATTCTTTCCATCATGAAGCGTATTCGCATTGCCAACTAGCGTCAAATACCCTTCATAAGCGCTTAAGCTGACTGCATCAGCAGTTGGCAGTGCTCGCGTGTAAATCCATTCCATACTAAGTGGTTCATCTGAGGAGAACTTCGTCACTAGCTGCTTTGGCTGCTCCTGCTGTGTGATCACCTGTTCGACTTCACCTTTTGATGGGACCGTTACTTCCATCTGTAGCCCAACGTGGCCTTCATTGTTGTCAACCATTGGCCAGCCGTCTACCCAAGTGACTGGTGCAAGATACGTCTCGCGTCCAAGTACACTGCCTCGCTCATTGCGCAGACGAACCCCTAAAAACAGCACCCACCAATTGCCATCAACATCATCGATCAGCTCAGCATGACCAGTATATTGCAGCGGATGATCCTTAAGTGCATTATGCGTAAGGATCGGATGCTCCAACAATTCAAACGGACCATAAGGATTGTTGCTTCGACCGATAATCTCACGATGCATCGGCCCTGTTCCACCTGATGCGGTCATCATATAGTAAACACCGTTAATTTTATATAAATGCGGTCCTTCAACCCAAGGGCCTTCATCACCTTCGAATACGACAACTGGCTCTGTTAAAGCTTCGCCCGTCTTCGGGTTAATCTCATATTGAATAACATGTGACGTCTCGGCAAATCCGGATTGAACAGATACATACACTTTACCGTCATCATCAAAAAACAGCGATGGATCGATACCGCCATATGGAATGAGAATCGGATCACTCCAAGGTCCGGCAGGATCAGATGCTGTGACGAAGAAATTACCAATGCCATATACATCCGTCGTAATCATATAAAACAATCCGTCATAATAACGCAGCACAGGCGCATAAATCCCCTGGGAGCTTTTCCGCTCTAGCAGATTAACCTGACTTTCACGATGCAGCACATGTCCGATCTGTTCCCAGTTCACCAGGTCTTTACTATGAAAAATTGGCACTCCAGGAAAATACTCAAATGTGCTCGTCACCATATAGTAATCTTCTCCGACACGGATTGCGCTCGGATCAGGATAAAAGCCTGACAATACGGGATTGCGATATTGCAATGTTTTCGTCATTCTTATTCACTCCTCCAGCCAAATTTTCAATTTACTTGGCGAAATCCGTTAGACGCCAGAATGATTCCTTCGGCTGATGCTTCTCGTCAAATACAAACGGCCAGTTTTTACGTCCTCTTACTGGAAAGTCATCCAACCATGTGTAATCCTCAGCCGCTCCCCAGAACGTTACTGCAGTAATGACATCTTTATATTCTCGGAACAGCTTGAAAATCTGATCATAACGCTCTGCTTGCAATTCGAGCATTTGCTGAGTAGGTGCAGTAAGATCAGTACGACGATCTTCATAATCAAACACAGATACATCAAGCTCCGTCACTTGTAGCTGCAAGCCAAGCGCTGCATATTTTTCAATTGCTGCACGAATATCTTCAATGCTCGGCCCTTTCAAATTCCAGTGACCTTGCAAACCAATGCCGTGAATCGGCACATCTTGAGCTTGTAGTGTTTGAACGAGCTTAATGATTTTGTCACGTTTCTCAGGGTTGCATTCATTGTAGTCGTTATAGAACAACAACGCATTCGGATCTGCCTCATGCGCATAATGAAATGCTTTGGCAATAAAGTCCTCTCCAACCTGCTGCAGCCAGCGGGAATCCCGCAGCCATATATCACTTTTATCCTCAATGACCTCATTCACGACATCCCAGCAATAGATTAGTCCTTTATAGCGACCAACGACCGTATCGATATGAGATTTCATGCGTGCAAGCAGTTGCTCACGTGATGCAGGCTGACCGTTTTCTCCTTCAAACACCCAATCGGTCGTTTGATTGTGCCACACGAGCGTATGCCCTCTCATTTTCTTACCATTCGCTGTAGCAAAATCCATCAATTGATCTGCTGCTTCGAACGTATACAACTTCTCTTCAGGATGAACACTTACGAATTTCATATCGTTTTCCGCAGTGATGCTATTGAAATGCGTTTGCAACAGCTGTTCAGCACTTTTGATCGTAGATAGATTCACTGCTGCACCAATATCAAAATAATCCTTATACACTTCCCACAGCTTTGGCACTTGTCTCATCCTTCATATCTCCCCTCGACGAGCGAATATAATGATCGCGCGTACATTATATTGATAGCCTTAGCTTGGTTCTACATGTAAAGGCACGTCTACATGTATGTTCCTTACCAAGACTGCCGTTACACATCCTTACTCACTCTAATTAATAGATCGTCCTACCTTGTTCGTCAGCAATATCTGATTTGCGATAGAAGTAAGTGTTAACGATATCACGCCATTCCTTACCGTTGTCGAGCTGGATTTGCAAACGTCCGCGAATATGAGCAAAGCGTTCTTTATCGACTTTTCCTGCTAACTCTTCCCAACGTGCGATCCAATATTCCACACGCTCGACTCCTTCAAAATGCGTATCGTAAATATGTTGAATGACTGTTTTTCCAGAATGCAGCACATGCGTATACGGCACGTGGTGGAAGAATAGTAACAGCTCATCCGGACAAGTTTCCAAGCTTTCATATCGCGCAGCATGCTCTGACTCGTACTGACTCGTATAACCAGTACCGTCTGCTACCGTACGATTGACGCCAATTCCTTTATGATCAGCAAAGTGGTACGTTCCCCATTTGGAATATTCATAGCCATCAATATCAGGACCATAATGATAATGAGGTGTAACCATCCAACCTACACCTAGCGGTGAGGTATAGCTCTCATAGATTGACCAGGATTCAAGTAAAAATTCAACTAGCATATGCTGTACGTCTGACGACGAAGAGAATGTCAGCTTTGCCCACTCAGCAGCGATCGCTTCACTACTTAGATCAGGATTCCATAACAAGCGTCCATATCCGTATAGATTGGACTGTGCAAGATGATGTCCTGTCCAATTGTCATCGTCTCCAATATTCGTAACCGCAGTAATGCCCGAATGTGTATATGGATGAATATTGCCAGCCGCAATTTCCTTCACTGTACTGCCTTCACCCTTCACCTTCGTATCGAAATCCAATACTTCTTTCCATTGCGGGATAAGATAGCATACATGACGTTGCTGTCCCGTATATTCCTGTGTAATCTGGAACTCCATCATCGCATTCGTATTCGGCATCGCTCCGAATAACGGAGATACTGGCTCACGTACTTGGAAATCCATCGGACCATTTTTAATTTGAAGAATAACATTGTCCATGAAGCGTCCATCGAGTGGCTTAAAGTGATCATATGCTGCTCGTGCACGATCCGTTGAACGATCTCGCCAATCTTGATGGCAGTTATATACAAAGCAGCGCCACAGCACTAGACCACCGAATGGTTGCAGTGCAGCTGCAAGCATATTGGCACCATCTGCATGATCACGTCCATACGTAAATGGACCAGGACGGTTCTCGGAGTCAGCTTTTACTACAAAGCCACCAAAATCAGGAATTGCCGCATATACTTCTTCTGCTTTCTTCTTCCACCAAGCTTGTACGCGCTCATCAAGCGGATCTGCAGTGTCCACTTCACCAAGCTCTATCGTTGCCGCGTAATTGACACATAAAAAAAGTTTAATACCATAGCTGCGGAATATTGCTGCGAACTTCGTCACCTGTGGCAGCAACTGCTCAGTTATAAGAAATGTTTCCGGTCGATGTACGTTAACGTTATTAATGGCTATGCCATTAATTCCGATTGAAGCCATCATCCGTGCATAATCTGTAATGCGAGGACTATCAATAAGTAGTTCATTGTTGTTATAAAAAATTGAGCGACCAGCATAACCGCGCTCGATGCTTCCATCCATATTGTCCCAATGGTTAATCATACGAAGCTGATACTTAGGCTGCTCAGTAATGGAAAGCTGTTCAATACTTTCTCCTTGAGCCATCAATCGAAGCAAATGGAATACTCCATATAACACTGCGCGATCACTTGCTCCCACAATAGCAAGATAAGACTGCTTCTCTGACGTAATCGTTTTCAAAACATAGCCTTCTTCGTGACCTAATGCAGCGATCGACCCGATCATTGCTTCGTCTAGAAAAGCACTACTGCCAATTGTTCCAAGCACAAGAAATTGATCTCCTGCCTGCGATTCTTCTACCTGCTTCGGTTCAGCATCAATAAGCTTTGGCAGTGCGTGCTTCAGTTCCTTAATCGCAGAAGCAACTGGACCTTCTTGCGAATTGCCCGCAACCACAATACTAGCTGTCCACTTGCGGTATTGCTCAGCGAGCTGTTCATCCTTAACCGTATCATACATTAGCCAAGCCTCATACCCGTTAAACTTCATATCTTTTTTCATCCTCTCTAGCATTAAAAGCTGTGCTGTCCAAAATTGAACAGACACAGCCTTCAATAGATTTTTGAACATCATATTACAATCAGGTTCGAAAAGTCCAGCTTTCAGCACTAAGAAGATTGGACGAAGCTAGAGCTTGAGAAGCGCAGCGTACGTAATTGGTACGTGAGCACCGGAAAGCATATGCTTTCGATGTGCGTTTTTTTCAAAACGCTTAAGCTGAATCCAATATTCAATGCCGAATAAACATTCAGTTACACTTCGTGATCAAAGTTGCACTTTTTGAACTTCCATTACAATCGGGTTCAAAAAGTTCAGCTTTCAGCACCGAGAAGATTGGACGAAGTTAGAGCTTGAGGAGCGCAACGTACGTAATTGGTACGTGAGCACCGGAAAGCTCGGCTGAATCCAATATTCGATGCCGAATACGCATACAGTGCTACTTCGTGATCAAAGTTGGACTTTTTGAACTTCCCCTTATCCTTTGACGCCACCTACTGTCATCCCTTGTACAAAATACTTCTGCAAGAACGGATACACGATAATGATCGGTAAGCTCGCTACAATCGTCATCGTTGCACGGATCGACGTTGGTGTAACACTCGTTACGTTACCTTGCGCACCTGCAAAGGCATCGGCTGCTGTTCCACCAGAGCTTGCTGCAGTATTTGAGGTTGATAATATTTTCATCAACTCATATTGTAATGTACTTAGCTCTAGTCGTGAAGAGTTATAAAGAAAAACATCGAACCAAGAGTTCCATTGAGATACGGCTACGAACAACGAAACTGTGGCAAGCGCTGGAACCGTAAGTGGCAGTACGATTTTCATAAACGTCGTAAACTCGCCTGCACCGTCGATTCTAGCAGATTCCATAATCCCTTCTGGCAAGCCTTCAATGAAAGAGCGAACAACGATCATATTAAACACTCCGATGATACCAGGAATGATATAAACCCAGAAGTTGTTTAGTAGACCTAGCTCTTTTGTTAGCAAGTAGTTAGGAATTAGACCACCGTTAAAGTACATTGTAAAAATAAACGCGATCGTTACAAATTTTTTCAACACATAATCCTGTCTGCTGATCGTGTATGCAAGCATCGCTGTACAGAATACAGATACTAATGTACCGATGATTGTACGAGCTGCAGAGATGAATGTTGCATGAAAGATTGATGATTCGTTAAGAATATATTGGTAGTTAGCCCATGTCCATTCACGCGGCCAGATGTAGATACCGCCACGAATCGAATCATTCGCATCGTTAAATGATAGAGCGAACATATTTAAGAACGGATACAAAGTGAAAATCATTAAGCCGATCATAAACAAAATGTTGAATACATCAAACAATTTATCAGGAACTGAAGAATACACTTTACGAGATGATTTGGCTCCACTCATGTTGTTAGCCTCCTTACATGATGATGATTAGTACAGTCTGCTTTCACCTAATCGTTTAGCTACGTTGTTAGCAACCATTAGGAAGATGAAGCTGACGACGGTCTTAAACATACCAGCAGCTGTCGCTAAACCATAGTTGCCCATGTTCATCCCGTACTTTAAGACGAATATATCAAGGTTCTCGGAGTAATCCACGTTCATACCGTTTCCTAGTAGATACTGTGGCTCAAACCCAGACTCCAGAATATGCCCAAGGTTCATGATCAACAGAATTACAATTACCGATTTCATACCTGGAAGCGTGATGTGTAAAATACGCTGTAAGCGGCTTGCTCCATCAATTTCAGCTGCTTCATATTGTGAAGGGTCAATTGTTGTAATCGCAGCTAAGTAAATGATTGTATTCCATCCGACGTTTTTCCATACCTCTGTCGCTCCTAGAATACCCCAGAAGTATTCTCCCTTACCTAGCCACAGAATAGGTTGATCAATTAGATTAAACTTTAACATTAAAACGTTTATAATACCTTCTGGTGCTAATGCTGTTTGTACAATGTTGGCCGCAACGACCCAAGAAATAAAGTGTGGTAAATAACTTATCGTTTGTACTGTTCTTTTGAATAATATGCTACGAAGTTCATTAAGCAAAATTGCAAGCACGATGGCAGTTATAAAACCGAGTACAAGGTTAATCGAGCTCATAACGAGCGTATTTCTTAATACGCGGTAAAATGCTTCTTCTTGAAATAGCATCTTAAAGTTTTTAAGTCCAACCCATTCTTGATTAAACAAGTCTCTTGCTGGTCTAAATTTTTGGAAAGCAATCGTCCAGCCCCAAAGCGGAACGTACTTAAATATAAATACCCAAATTAAAAATGGTAGAGACATGAGCATAAGCATTTTTTGCTTAGATAGCTGTTTGAAAAATGTTCCGATACGCGAGTTGCCAGTAGCAGTTGCAGTTACGGTTTGTCCTGTATGTTTCCCCACCTTGAATTTCTCCCTTCCGGCAAAAAATGCGTGATTCTCTCCAATGGTTAGAAGGGAAAAGCGAAGGTTCGCTTCGCTTTTCCTTATTTTTATTTACTTCTTACCAGTTACCCGCTACACGCTCTTTTACATGTTTAGTTACGAACTCTTCATAACCAGCAACATCAAGTTTATCGAATTCAGCTAGGTATTCATTCCATACTTTTTCGAATTCAGCTGCTGATGCAAATACCATTTTTGGATAGTACTTTTGTTGTAGGTCGCCAGCTTTTTGTGCATAGATTTGTTCTGGTGAACCTTGTGCTTTATTGATGCTCCAAGCTGGGTACCAAGGACGATCGTCCGGCTCAGCGAACATTCCTGCGAATGTCTTAGCGCCATAAGCATCTAGAATTGCACGGTCGCCTTCTGTGTAGCCAGCATATGCTACCTCAGGTTGGTTACCTACTGCATATGAGTTACCGTTCTCTAGTACAGAGTTGTTACCATAACGCGGCCAGCTGTACTCAAAGTATTGGAAACCGTAAGAACGTTTGAATTCATTATCGTTACGATTAGCAATTTGCTCATCGCTCATTACATAACGTCCGTTCTCATCAACAGAGTACGTTACGCCTTCTTCACCCCATTGAACTAGTGTTTGATTCTCTTCAGTTAATAGGTTATCGAAGTATTTAATAATACGAACAGGATCTTTCGCACTTACAGAGATACCGATACCACGGTTGTTTACGAATGCCGGTGGATCAATGTATTGGTCTTTTGTGTTTTCGTCAAACACAACTGGTAGACCTACATAGCGGTAATCGTCGTTACCTGCAGTTTTCAGGTTGTTCGTTGCATCGCCTACTTGCCAGCCATAGTTGAAGTAACCTAGTACACGACCAGAAGTCAACTTAGCAAGATATTGGTCTTTGTTCGCTGTAAATGTCTCAGGATCGAATAGACCTTTGCTGTTCAACTCGTTAAGAGATTGAAGCCATTCTTTTTCATATTCAGATGTAGCATAGATGTTTGCTTCATGAGTTTCCATATCAATGATCGTATCGCCATCGTTTGGAGAACCAGCTAAGTGCATTGGAGCGTTAGTGATTGTAAAGAAGTTGTCCGCTACACCTGCAAACGTAATGAAACCGATTGTATCTTTTCCATCTACAGATGGATATTTCGCTTGATATTGTTCGATAAGATCAAAGTATTGATCAAGCGTTTTCACTTCTGGATAACCGAATTCTTTAAGAACGCGGCGTTGCATCCAGAAAGCACCTTGTGATACGTTAGGGTCGCTAATATATCCTTGGTTAGCAGAGAAAGGTAGGATGTAGATGTTACCATCTTCTGCTGTGAACTTGTCCATATAATCGCCATATACGCGCTTAATGTTAGGTGCATGCTCTTCAATTAGATCATTCAATGGAATGAATGCTTCAGCGTCAATTAGTTTATCGATTTCACCTTCAGGGATGATAACATCTGGATAATCGCCGCCAGCAATCATTACTCCGGATTTTGTTGCTACGTCACCAACTGCGAATTCCATCTTCCAGTCTACGCCAGTTTGCTCTTGAAGTATTTTCCCGATTGTTGTATCACTAGCAAGAACATCTTTACCACTACCAAAGCCGAAATAAGTAAACGTTACAGGCGCTGTATTTTCTTCGGCATTGTTGCCAGAGTTTGCAGCTTCTTTATCATTTGTACCTGCATTGTTATTGTTTCCGCAACCAGTGATGACCAATACAGATGCCATCGCTACTGCTAGACCCGTCTTTAACCATTTTTTTGTAGTCATTGCTTAGTTCCCCTTCCTAACAATCATAATTTGTAAGCACTTTCAGTATATAAGATAGTCTACCTAATCGTTACCCATGAAACTTTAGTTCATCCTTTGAAAAATATAGATATTTACTAAAGAAAGTAAATATCTATATTTCGACACTATTCAACTTTTATTGTAAGTTCGATAAATTCAAGATTCGACGTCGAATAAGCATCCCAGTCCTGCTTCGTGATCAAAGGTGGACTTATTGAACCACCTCTTTCAATCAGGTTCAATAAGTTCACCTTTCAGCACCGAGAAGATTGGACAATGCTAGGGAATGAGGAGCGCAGCGTACGTTTTTGGTACGTGAGCACCGGAAGACCTAGCTTTGTTCAATATTCGACGCCGAATAACCCTCTCAGTTACACTTCGTGATCAAAGGTGGACTTATTGAACTTCCCCATTAACTGGTAGACGCAAAATAATACGAGTCCCGTGTCCAGTCTCACTATCAATCGCGTACGTGAACTCATCTCCATAGCAGATTTTCAATCTTGTATAAACGTTCTTCATCCCTACTGATTCGCCCATCGTCTCATCTTCAACGAAGTAGTGATGCAGTTCTTCAACCTTTTCAGCGCTCATTCCCATCCCGTTATCCGTAATAACAAATACGATTTGCTGATGCTCGCGAGCGATCTGTATCGTAATCAAGCCGATGCCTGGGTTGTTTTCTATGCCGTGAATACTAGCATTTTCGACAAAGGGCAAAAACGTCATCTTCGGAATCAGCATTTCCTTAAGCGCTTCTTCCACCGTTATTTGATACTGCAGCTTATTGGCGAACCGATACTTCTGAATTTCTAGAAAGCTTTCAATCAGCTCAATTTCCTCATGAATCGTAACAAAGCTGCGTTTCCAGGAGATCGACTTTCGGAAGATTTTCGCCATGTTTTGAATCGTTTTCGCTGTCTCTTGCTCCCCTTTCATTAAGCTGCGCATGCGAATCGTTTCCAATGCATTGAACAAAAAGTGCGGATTGATTTGACTATGAAGCGCATGAAGCTGAGCTTGGCGTTGCCTAATCTCAAGTTCTTTCTTTTGAATATCTGCTAAGTACACATCGTTGATCAGATTCTCAATCCGTTCGATCATTCGATTAAATTCGACTGCTAGTTCTCCAATCTCATCCCGTTCCAGATAATAAGGAACAGGCTCAAAGTTTTTACCCTTAACCTTCTTCATATGCTTCAAAATATATTTGATTCTCGTAAGAATCGAACGTGACATCATCAATATAATGATGGTTGGTATTATAAAATTAATCGCAGCAAGCCAACCGATAAATTGCCCTGATTGTCTCACCTCTGCCAAGATTTTCGCTTCATCCAACACGCCATAGAGCGACCAGCCTCCCAGATAACGATTGTTCTGATAGGCTTGCTCGAATGTTATCGCTTGATGCGGCTCTATGATGTTCTCCTTAGTAAACAATTGATCCGACTGCTGCATTTCAGTATTGTTACTGTAGCGAATCTCTTTATCCGGACTTATAAAATAAACGTCACCTTCAAATGCCGATAAGCTAAGCAGCTGATTAACATATTCCATATTCAGGTCAACCTTTATAATATGCTCGTACTTCCGGTACCGCTTGTCTGATATTTGCTGTATTACACTTATCGATGTCGGCGTTACATATAAATTAGGATACGAATTATTCTCATCCTTAATACTTTTATACCAATCCGTTTCTCGAATGGAAGGATCGAGATTAATAATGTTGCCTGATGCTAAAATTGTCGGATTATCGGACATAATATTGGTCGAGCTAATTGTTTTATACTCTTTATCCGAGCGAACAAACATATTTTTTATCGATGCCAATGACTCGATATATCGATCATACGAAGCATATTCCGTCTCAAGATGCTTTTCTAATGATTTGTCAATGGAATATAGATAGGCAATACTCGCCGCGTCATCAATAACGACGCCGAGCTCATTTTTCAGCTGAATCATCGACTGCTCGGCATCTACCGTTTTTTGTTTCTTAATGTTATTTGTCGTAACGTTATAAAAGACAATATTGGTTGCGATGATCGGGATACACACACATACGATATAGATGAGAATTAGCTTACTTCTTAATTTTAGATGATTAAAATGAAATCTGCGCACCGCCTGCTCACCTCATTATTTTTTGCCAAGCATTTTATTACGATAATCCGTAGGTGTCAGCTTCTCGAGCTTTTCAAACTGCGTTACAAAATAATCCGAGTTCTGAAAGCCTACCTTCTCGGCAACCTCATACATCCTAAGGTCAGTTTGTCTAAGCAGGCGCTTCGCTTCCTCTACTCGTAACGTAAGTAAATACTCATTAAAATAAGCACCATACGTTTTGCGGAACAGCTGACCTAAATAGACTGAATTCATATAAAATTTCGCAGCAATACTTTTTAGATTGATGTTTTCTGTGTAGTGAGTATCGATGTATTTTTTAATTTTTTCAATACTGCCTTTACCTTGCGTACTGCGCTTTACAGCAATATAAGAGGCGGCCTCTCCTACAAACTGTATAAATACATGTTGAAGCTGACTTAAGCTGCGATATTTACGCTGCCACGAAAGCAGCTCTGCAAGCATTTTTAACTCTTCTTCATTACCTTCCATCTGTCTAATAATGTTAATTATTCCGATTAAGCTTCGCGTGATCGTATTAGAGACTGCACTTGGCGCAAAGTGTTTAGCCTGAAATTGCTCAAACATCGCAGCTACGGTAGCTTCATAAGCTTGGATTTGATTTTCTTCGATTTGATCGATTAACTTACTATGAAGCTCCTCATCCACGTCGAAATAATATAAGGACGTCTGCATAACTTCCTCTGCGAATATAATCTTTTTGCTCTGCTCTATGAATTTATAGTTTGAGCAATCATTCGCACTTATAAACGATTGCGCAATCTCTTTCAGATGCTCTACACTTTTTCCTATATAGATTGCCACAGACTCCTGAAGCTCTTTCTCAAGCTGTTGATGAAGCCGTGTAAACTGATCACGTCTGTCATGACCCAACATCTTATCCATAAGCTGAAGTGGGATAATCAATCCATATTGGTTATGCTCTCGAACTTGAATAGGTAATATTATTCCATGATGACTAACATACTGTGTCATAAAGTGCTGTAATGTCGGCAAATAATCAATCGTTCCATCAATCTGCATATCTTGGATCTCAATTAGCATGTACGTGTAAGATGATGCCGCAGGAATGTTGAGTACACCTGCTATCTGTTCGATACTTTGCTCGCTAAGCTCTGCCTGCAGCAGCGTTTCAATAATTGACTCCGTAATTGGCTTCTCTCCAGTTAAGATGCTTAATCGTTTTTGATTCAATGTGCTTGCAAGCTTTCGCAGCGTAGACTCAAGCTCCTCCTCATCAACTGGCTTCAGAATATAATCCTGCACATTGTAGCGCAGTGCCTGCTGTGCATAGGAAAAGTCATGATATCCGCTTACAATTATAAAAAGGGGCTGGTGCTCACCCTCCTCTTTAACTCGCTTAATTAACGCTAGTCCATCAAGTACAGGCATACGAATATCCGCAATGACAAGATCTGGCTTTAACTGCTCAATTAAGCCGATTGCTTCCAGACCATTCTCAGCTTCTCCACATATCTCATACTGCAGCGACGTCCAATCCATTAAATTAATTAACCCTTTTCTTACGAAGATTTCATCGTCAACAATCAAAACCTTATACATCATTCAGCCTCCCTTATGCTGACTTTAGAACTAACTTCGAATTAACTATATTGTACTGATAAGATTCGACATAAACAACAAGTTGCAAATACTGACATGTTTAGCATATAAAAAAGCCCCCCTTTCTGCAGCAGGTTTATATTGTTTCACCTGTCTGCCATAAGGGGAGCGTGTCACTATGTAAGTGCTGTTATTGATGTGTTGCAATACATGGATATAAACTAGTAATCATCTGTACGTTAAGAAAATCCTTCATTGACCATTTAAAGCGGACATTGTAGCGATCACATACTTCCTCGATCTGCGTTCTACCTAGTTCACCATCACGAAGATAAAGCTGCTTCGCATAGTAAATCATTCCACTGCGCACAATATTTTTGGTGACAAGCACCTTGGAAAACTTCTGAAGCTCTGGCAGGCTCCGCAGCATTTCAATTCGATTATATACTGTATAATGCGTTGTAAATGTGCGGCTGCCTCGATGCTTCGTATTCGAATGCTTTAATATATAGCTCGACTCAACTAAATCAGCACTATCCGATATCGCATTTTCACTGCATTGTCCATTTTTCTTAACATAGATGCGCTGTTCATTAGCCATTAGCGCATATGCACATAGCTGCTCATCAATCGCGACAATTTGCCGCTTGATCTGGCCTTGCTCGTTGTAGATCGTGACCTTATTGTCTGCTTGTTGGACATTTTCTATTTTTAAGGTAACAAGCTCCGTCAGCTTATCACCTTGAATTCCATTCCATAGCGCTTCTACAATAAATTTGTCCTGTGCATTAACGAGTGTATCGAAGATAAATTGCTTCTCCTCGTAAGACATATAATTTTTCACTGGAATAACAAGACTATAGATGTAGTCCGTACTTCTCTTTTTCCATGGATTTACTTCATGAATAGAATACTGTGACTGGATTGCCCATTCAATATAAGACGAAATCGTAGAATAAATTGATCGCGAGCTTTCCTTTGTTTTAGGCTGTAATATGTTTATTACAAATTCCTTTAATTGCTCTTCGGTAAAATCACAGAGATCTTTCTGATACTTTTGCTCCAACAATGCCGATTTTTTGAATATACGCCCATATACCTCTTTCGTATCATCATTATGATAACGATCCAAGTATCGAATCTTAGTAGGTTTATTATACAATAAGGCGTCAGAACTTTGCTGTTGCATCAGGTGACTCCCTTCTAAAGCTAGATATAAAATTATCCAGTAATAAATATTAAATTTATTGTATTATAAACCACGAAATGACTACTAACAACCATATATTTCTACAGTAATTGCACTTCTTTTCGTTAAATTCACAATAATTAATTAATAAATCGATTAAATGCTAATTAAAATATAATTACATCAAATGATTGAAACATGTAATATTGTCGTTTTTCATAAGAGGCTGGACAAAACCTAACTCCAACACAAAAGCCCCGAATGCTTTACCAATGTAAAGCGTTCGGGGCTTCAATTTTAACCGGAAAAACGATAATTACCGTCGACCAGGAACATGTTGAAGTTCTGACGGAACTGAGCGACGTTAATTAACCAAAAGCAGCTTTCTGTAAATGCTAACAGAACTCACAGACGTTATTGGTGCAATTTCTACGTTTTTCACCTCGATTTGATCTCAGCGACGCTCAGTTCCGTTACATTTTTTTTCGGTGCCTTTACATGGGAATAGGGCCTCTGAGTTCCGTTACTTCGGTTTGCGTGTATGTGAAGCTAGTTTTGTCGCAGCCTCTTATTCAGAGTGCGTTTACCCGCATCCGGAAGCTCCAACAATAATATTAAACCAATAAAGTTTAACGGTGTTCAATGAGCTGTTTAAGCTCTGATACTAGCTGATCCAGCTGTTCAAACTGACGGCTCATATCAACCATCTGATCGTATTGTTGCTCCATATTCGCATTCACTTCTTCAACAGCGCCCATGTTTTGCTGAGTTGTGGCAGATATACTATTCATACGATCTGCAAGCTTGGAAGATTGCTCTGCTAAGCTTTCGGTTGTAGCAGCAGCTATTGAAGTATGTTCGGATGCTTGCAAGGAATTAGATTGCGTCTGAACGAGTGCTTCAGATGCGTCTTCCAACGAGACACTGCTGCGAAGAACAGACTGGTTTCCAAGCTCAACATGCTGGTAGGCTGCATCAATACTATGATGAATAACAGCAAGCAGCTCACTGATTTGTTCTACTGAGCCTCTTGTATGCTCAGCTAGCTTACTAACTTCACCTGATACGACAGAGAAGCCTCTGCCATGCTCACCTGCACGAGCTGCTTCTATCGCAGCATTCAATGCAAGCAAATGAATTTGTGATGCGATGTCATTAATCGTCGTTGCAATCTCCTGCACATGCTCATTGCTTCGCTTCAGACGCTCCATCTCATCAAGCGCTTGCTGTGTAGATTGTCGTAGCTGAACCATCTCTTCACTCATATGCTGTATTTGCTCTGTATTACGCATCGTAAGCCTTGTATTCTCCGAAGCAAAATCACCGATGAGTTGAAAGCTATCCGTCATACCCTTAATGCTATCATCCATTGTTTGTGTTGCATCGTTAATCGCAATAATATGATTCGTCTGCTGCTCAACAGCTGACGTCATTTCATTAAATGTTGAAGTTACTTCATGCGAGATACTTGTTGCAGTCAACACTTGCTCTTTCTGTTTTGTGCTAAATTCGTTCAGTACCAAAATCGATTGTCCTAGCTTTTCAATAAGCTTGTCAGACAGCTCCTTGGATGATAGAGCTTCTTGTTCTCGCATCTTAATATTCCGCTGCAAGCGTTGTGCGAAGTAAGCGGACACGCATAACGCGAGCGTAGCAAACAATAAATATAAATATAAGTACATTAATGAATCATGCGGAAAAATTCTTGTACGGATCGTCTCATCCATATACAAATATGTAGTTAGTGCTCCACCAAGCACACCCGTAATAACAATCGGTCGATAATCGGAATAAAGCGTCACAATAGCCATATTTACATATAATAAAAAGTATGTACTAACGATTGGCTCTGGATCGGTTACGATAAGTACTGTTGTGATGCTTACCAGTCCAAAGGGTATGATGTACTTCACGTATGGACTAAGCTTTGACATAAAGGTCATTAGTGTAGCTAATGCTGAGATGAAGCCCCCTACAACAATAAGCACGATAATCATGCTCCAAGGCAAACCAATGCTAATGTCGGTAACGACACCCAACGCGAGCAAGCCCCAAATAATCCAGACTAGCAACCGATTGCGCTTATCCAATTCTGATAATGTTTTAGCCATAATAGTACCGCCTTTTCTTTTAGTTACTACCTATGTTGATCATGGTCTTATACCATGGAAACTGATAAGAATACTTATTAATGTAACCAACATCCATCACTGCAGGCACTACGTAATCACCTTTATAGAAGATCTTACCTCCAAGCTTCTGCATCGGAACCTTATATAATATCCGCAATGTCCTCATAAAAACAGGTTCTAGCAAAGAAACGATACATATAATATTATGTTTCGCTGCATTCGCACATATGGAAGAAAGGACGTAATCTGTATACCTCCCCTTCCCTCGATAAGAGCTTAACAATGCAATTTTGTCGCTTTCACCTACTTGTCCTTTTGCTTGTTCCACCCACGGATGGGTCGAGAATGGGGCCACTTCGTTAATCCGACTTCGCTGATCATCATAGTAACGCTTCAATTCAGAAGTACCGATCACTTCTCCTTTTTCAGTGTAGACAATACTACGTTCTAAAGCATCTTCACTGAATTCGAGTTCATATCCTTTTTCTCGCCAAACTGTGATCCAAACCCCGTTAAATAGTGCTAATTCTACTTCATTTTCGATTGATTTGTACATATAAGCTACGTCCACTCCTACTAATATCCTATATAAACGATGGTCATAGTTACCATTATGTAATAACTTGTTATGGATATGAAAGGGACTCTCGTACTATTTTCATAGATACATCTCAGCATTTTAGTTCATATTACACTTTACCATTAATCCAATCACACTAGAATCACAGTGAGCACAACAAGTAACGAACACAGTAAACAAGCTTTTCCCAGCCTACAGTAACTTGCATACCATAGAGCCTTTATTAAAACTTCGTTGCCCATTCCAATTAGCCCCTTAGACCTAACTCGTCTTATAACACACTTTGACATAAGTGTTGCTTACATTACCTACAACAAGCAACCCCATTGAACTTTTGTCAATGGGGCTGCTTGTTGTAAGCTGATATTAGTTCTGACCTAATATTATCAATTGTTTCGGATAGCTTGTTAACACACGCGCTTTCCCATCCTCAGTAATATATACATCATCTTCGATGCGCACGCCTCCTAGCTTAGGATGATAGATTCCTGGCTCAATGGTGTACAGCATTCCCACTTTAACCTTCCCATCATTTCCAGCGGAGACAGAAGGCTGTTCATGTACCTCCATCCCAAAGCCATGTCCTAAGCGATGTGTGAACAGCGAGCCATATCCCGCTTCCTCGATCGTCGTTCTTGCGATTCGGTCGAGCTCGGCAAAAGTAATCCCCGCACAACTAGCAGCAATCGCCGCTTCATTAGCTGCAAGTACCGTGTTATAGATACGTACCTGCTCAGCCGTCGGCTCTCCCATTACAAACGTTCTTGTGATGTCAGAGCAATAGCCGCCTGCTTGCACACCGATATCAATAAGCAAAAAGTCACCAGGCTGAAGCTTAGCATCACCTGACTTGCCATGAGGCAATGCAGATCTCGCACCAAAGAGCACCATTGTTTCAAATGCTGGTCGATCAGCGCCTAGCTTGCGCATCTGGTATTCAATCTCAGCTACTAACTCCTGCTCCGTCATACCAACAGCTGCATGCTTCGCTGCATGACCGACTACTTTTTCTACAATATCAACAGCCAGCTGCACCTTCGTAATCTCTTGCTCACTTTTCACCATGCGCATCGATAGCAATGCCTCTTCGATGTCTATGCATATAGGATGATTGAACACCTTTATCAGCTGTTCATATCGAGCAACCGACATAACTCCCTTTTCGATTCCGAGCCGCTTCGGCTGTTTTACAGCATTATTCAAAACAGTGTAAGGATTTACGCCATCTTCAATACCGATCATGGATGTCACATTACTAGCTTGTTCAGCTGCTTGAAGATCAAGTTGCGGAACAAATAAATGTTCTTCTCCATTTGCATCAATATAATAAGCCATAAAACGTTCATGCGGATCCGAATCAAAATTAGTCATATAATATACATTTGTCGGTGATGTAATCAGCATGCCATCCAGCTGTTGCTGCTCCATATAGGATTGCAGCTGCTTTTTCCGACTAGCCCAAGTTGTTTCCATATCGCACCTCAACTTCTTTCCATTAACTCACTTTTTGCTTAAGTACATCTATTGTACAGGATTGAGGAAGGTTTTACGAAACTCAGATCACACTATCATATCGATGTTAGCACCATTTTCCATATGAATTTATATCCAATTTATGATGTGTTGTCCATAACTGGATCTATGATAAATTATTATGTAAGCGCTACCAGCTAGTCTATCTAGACTTTCAGCCTCGTATACTAGTGGAGTGCTTACGACTATTTTAAGGAGGTATTATGTTGAAACACATTCGAAAGACAATGCTTTCCCTTATTATGTTACTTGCTTTGGCGATACCAACTGTAAGCTATGCAGCGGATGCAGACGAGAAAACTTCAACTATTCAAGAGTATGCAGAAGCGATGCAGCCTGGCTGGAACCTAGGCAACACCTTCGATGCTGTTGGAGCAGATGAAACAGCATGGGGCAATCCTCGCGTCACACAAACATTTATTGAAGAGCTTGCAGAGCAAGGTTTTAAGAGTATTCGCATACCCGTTACCTTCGATCAACGAATGGAAGCTGGGCCTGATTATACAATTGATGAAGCGTTTCTAAGCCGCCTAGATCAAGCTATTCAATGGTCATTGGATGAAGATATGTACGTTATGATCAATATCCATCATGACTCATGGATCTGGCTTGAGCAAGGCATGCATAGCGACCACGATGAGTCGCTTGCTCGCTATAAAGCAATCTGGACTCAGCTTGCAGAACGTTACAAAAACTACTCTACGAAGGTTATGTTCGAGAGTATCAATGAACCTCGCTTCGCTGGTAGCGATGAAGAGAAACAAAAATATCTTGATGAATTGAACTCATCATTTTATGATATCGTAAGAAAATCAGGCGGTCATAACGATGTTCGCCCACTTATCCTGCCTACATTAGATACTGGCAGTGAGCCGCACAAGATCGAAGCACTTCAATCCTTTATTAAAGAGCTTAACGATCCGAACATTATCGCTACGATTCATTATTATGGTTTCTGGCCTTTCAGCGTTAATATCGCTGGCGTTACTACTTTTAACGAAGAGACTAAAAACGATATCATCACTACATTTGATCGCGCGTATGACAGCTTTGTAAAAGATGGCGTTCCTGTTATCATCGGTGAGTTTGGCTTGCTTGGCTTTGACACTGATCTTTATGCTATTCAGCAAGGCGAAAAACTAAAGTTCTTCGAATTCGCCCTTCATTATGCTCAGGAAAAACAACTTACTCATATGTTATGGGATAACGGTCAGCATTTTGGACGTCAATCATATCAATGGTCTGATCAAGAGCTATATGACATGATGAAAGCAAGCTGGTCTGGTCGTTCTGCTACAGCGGAAACTGACTCAATCTTTGTGAAACGCAACGCTGCTGTGTCAGATATTAAAATTGACCTTCAGCTTAATGGCAATCAATTAACGGAATTAAAATATGACGATAAAGTGCTAGTTGCAGGAGAAGACTACGTACTTAACGACGCTGTACTGACACTAAATGCAAGCTTAATTAAAGAGCTGACTGCTTCTAAGAAGCTCGGAACGAACGCAGTGCTAACTGCAACATTCGATAAAGGGAAAGACTGGAAACTGTTTGTTATTACGTACACTACGCCTGTATTAAGCAATACAAGTGGTACGACAGAGCAATTCAGCATCCCTGTCGCTTATAACGGTGATCAATTAGCAACAATGGAAGCCTTCTACGAGGATGGCAGCATCGCAGGCCCTCAAAATTGGACTTCTTTCAAAGAATTTGCATATACGTTTAAGCCAAACTACAACGATAACACACTTACGTTAACACAGAACTTTTTCAATGAAGTAAAAGATGGAAAAGTAAAGCTAAAACTGCATTTCTGGAGCGGTGAAAAAATCGATTACACAATTACGAAAACAGGAGATAAGGTGACTGGCAAAGCTGCTAGCACTAGCTCATCTACTCCTGGCGGCTCAACAGGCAATGGCGGTAACAGCAATCCAGATAATTCAGGTAATGAGGAAACAGACAATGAATCGGAAGAAAACAGTGGCTCTGAGGAACCTTCTACTACACCAGAAGCTCCAGTCGTTGTCTCATACAACGATATCGCTAAACATTGGGGCTATGTAGGCATATACCGTGCTACTAAGCTAGGTCTAGTTAACGGATTCGCAGATGGCTCCTTCCGTCCAGATCAAGCGATGAATCGTGCTGAATTAGCCGTTATTATTGGTCGCGCATTGCAACTTCCTGCGAATACAGCAGGTGAATCTAACTTTACTGACAAAGACGCTATTCCAGCGTATGCTAAGTCGTATATTGCACAGCTTTCTGATCTAGGTCTACTTAACGGGTATACAGACGGTTCATTCCGACCAAATCAAAATATTACACGTGCTGAGCTTGCTGTTATTATTGCTCGTGCGCTGAAGCTTGAAGGCAAAGCAGATGCAACAAGCTATGCTGATCAAGCAAGCATTCCAGCATGGGCACAAAATGAAATTGCATTGCTTGCAGAGCTGGATATTATGACTGGTAAGACTGAAGATCGTTTTGCTCCACAAGCAGAGACGACACGTGCTGAAGCAGTAGCAGTTATTATTCGCGTAATCGACCATCTAGCAAGTGAGGGCTCCACAAAATAATTAGGTTTTATTTCATTAACGTGCAAACATTTAATGAATAAATGAAACGCTCCGATTCATAGATCATACTTGATCTTTATGGATACGGAGCGTTTTTCAATGCGCAAACTTATTGGATTGACCCTTAATCAGCTATTGTATATGTTCACCTGATTCGGCAAGCTTTTCTCTTACTGAGCGCAGCTTCTGCTCAGATGAGCTTTCCTTATCTCGACGATCATCAATTTTCACTGAAGTCGAGACGCGCTTGGCGCCAGATAGGAATGGCGCTTCATGCAATGCAGCAATTGCCTTCCAGATCTCTACAAGCGGGCCTTCGATAATTGTGCTCATTGACGTCAGCGTATAGCTTACGCCCTCCTGCTTTTGCAGCACACGCTGTAACTCAGCTACATAAGGACTTAAACTCGTACTACCTGTTCCAATCGGAACGATCGTCACCTCAGCAATGGCCATTCTTTATCTCCTCCTACTTTTCCAACGATTATTTTAACTTTACTTTAACGCCAGTGTAGATGAATGTAAAGTGATGTCTGAATGCTATAACGGAATGCAACTGCCTAGCGACGTGAGCACAATTACTGATCTCCAACAATGATACTTTTTGGTGATTCTGCTTATAATTCAGCCTTGATCAACAAAAAAACCGCCACCATTCCACGGAACGGTGACGGCCTAATTAATCTACTAATTCTGAAGTAAGATGATTAATGATAGCTAATTATGATGTCTGCGCCTCAGGAGTCAATTCGATAACTGCTGCAGGCTCCTTTTTTACCTCAATGAATTTCAATACTAAGCCCTTTTTTTGCTTAATAGAGAATGCGTAGCCTTCGTGGCTAATTACATGATTCACATCAAGATCATTGTTTTGTGCAAAGATCCAACCACCAAGCGTATCCACATTATCATTTTCAAGAGGAATTTGAAGTAGATCTGCAACTTCATGCAGCAACACTTTAGAGTCAATTACATAATGCCCTTCACTAACTTTGCGGATATGTGCCACTTCATCACCGTCGAACTCATCTCGGATCTCACCAACAAGCTCCTCTATAATATCCTCGGCAGTAACGAGACCTGATGTTCCACCATATTCATCGACTAGAATAGCCATATGAATACGTTCCTTCTGCATTTTCTGTAAAACTTCCTTAATCGGCGTCGTTTCTATAACATTAATAACGGGCTTATTAAAGTTTTTAAGAGTAAATGATTTAGCTTTTTCAGGATTTTCCAATCCTTGAATTAAAAAGTCTTTAATATTGAAAAATCCGATAATGTTATCACGGTCTCCTTCAAAGATCGGATAACGTGTATATTTCTCTTGCGATATACGCTTAAGAATTTCTTCGTAAGGAGTCTCTATATTAAACGCAACCATCTCTGTACGCGGAATCATAACTTCGCGAGCGAGACGATCATCAAATTCAAACACATTATTTACAAAATTCATTTCGCTGTTATTAATCTCACCAGATTTGTTGCTCTCTGCAATTAATAGACGGATCTCTTCTTGCGTATGCGACACTTCATGCTCACTTACTTGCTTCAGACCGAATAAACGAACTAGAATCCGAGCAGCACCGTTCAAGAACCAAATAAACGGGAACAATAGCTTATAGAAGATCATAATCGGCTTCGCAAACAAAAGGGTAATCATTTCTGCTTTTTGAATCGCTGCTGTTTTAGGAGCAAGCTCACCAACAACGACATGCAGAAACGTAGCAATTAGAAATGCAGCACCAATCGTAAACACCGAGATCAAATTCGTTGGCAAGCCAAGCATCTCAAACATCGGGTGTAATATAAACTCAAAGGTCTGTTCCCCGACCATACCAATACCTAGTGCCGTAACCGTAATACCGAGCTGACACGCGGATAAATATTCGTCCAAGTGAGTTGTTACATGCTTCGCTGCCTTGGCACCTTTTTTCCCTTCAGCTACAAGCTGATCAATACGAGAACTTCGAACCTTTACAATCGCAAATTCCGTTGCGACGAAAAAAGCAGTAAATGCAATTAATACGATAAAAACTAAAATATAGATTGACGTTGTCAAATAATTGTCCTACTTCAAAGAAGTAAGACTCCACCTCCTACAATATGATAATTGATCTTACGTGATGGCGCAGATCGATCATATTGCAGAGCTGACTTTTACGTTAAGGAATAATAAAACGATGGGGTACCTCATTTATCCCGTATTAGCCAGCTGTTGCATATGAATCGTCATGCGCCTTTGTGCGAATGAATTCTGCAACGACTAGCTTACAAAAATGAAGCTTATCCTTCCCATTGCTCTACCTCCTCGTCTCCTAATTTTGCTTGACATCATTATTTACGTATAACTTTTTCTATGGTTGCAGATTTTATCGGCAAACTAGCTTGAAGTATTAATAATATTTATCCATAAATTCCTTTATCGATTGATTAATTTTCGTTCCTTCCGTACCTCTTATGTTATGACTGCTGTTTTCAAGTCTAATAGTTTCCAATTGGATGAATTGATCCTTATATTTTTGCAAATGTTCTTCCGTAATTAATGATCCTTCCAAAGCGCCGTATATAAGCAGCACAGGCTTATTGAATTCAATGCACAGTTCTTCATCTACGGAATCACGCTGGATGCCGATTACAGCTTCTTCACGAATTTGTTCAATCCGCTTCGTTGGTTTTAAATAATGATCGATGTACTCGTGAACCCAGCTAGCATCCATGCTTCTATGTTCTAGCGGGTAATCCAGCAGCATTAGGCTTTTAATGTGCCCGCTATTGTCTCGAGCATAACCGAGAGCGTAGGATACGCCTCTTGAAAATGCCATGAGATGCATTTCATCCAGTTGAGCATCCTTAATTACTTGCTCAAGATCCATTACATGATCGAGTAGATTATAACCGTGTGTCGGTGTGTCACTTAGTCCTCTTCCACGAAAAGAGAGAACAATCGTTCTTCTTGGCAACATATATTCGATTAACTCTAGGTATTCTTCAGCGGTTTCAGATAAGCCAGGGCATATGACTAGGGGGATTAGCTTTTCATCTGCATAGTCTTTCGAATCTAAGTAAGCGATCTCCACTTTCCCTTGCGTTTTAATAGTAGATAGATTAATCACGAAAATTCCTCCTTATACCTTTTATACACTTGGCATAACGTATTTTACACAGTATTTATTTCCATATATTTGAAACCTAATTGTTATGCTATACGTCTGCAAATGATAAAGGGGGCATTAGATGAAAAAGATAATAATTAGTTTACTGTCAGTGATTGTATTATTGGGATTAGCAGGATGTACTAAAAAGGATAATACGCCAATCCAAGCTGAGGTAAAAATAATCAACTCATTATATACAAATGATCTTTGGAATGTTGATCGTTTGGAGATGCTTAGGTCTGACGGTGTGAAGAAAAGCACGAACGATATGGCTGTCATCCTTGATTGGCTTTACAAGGTTGGGAAATTAGAAATTACTGTTGACCCTGCCCCTGAAGACCGTGCAGGTGTATTATTTTCTGTAGCATTTTACGAAGGTGAACAGATCAAATTCTCAATGGCTCCCGCAGCAATAAATGGAACGGCAATCTTAATTAACGATGAGCTCGTTGACTATATGTACGCCCTATGGGACTCAGAAGAGCTGATTGATATAAAGTAATAGTACTATATCTATGGGGCATTATCGCTTGAAAACTAATTTATTGCATAAATAATTGTTTTCTATACAGTATGCTCACCATGATGGATTTTTGTACGATTTTTCGTACAACATGATTGAATTCTAGGGCTATTACACGTTTTTTGTACGATTTTTCGTACAACATGACTGATTACTTGGAGCTTCTGCCCAGTTTTATATGGTTTTTCGTACAACACGCCCTTTGCCACAATACCTACGTGCAAGTTATCAAGCGTACAAAATATAAGGTCCAGAAAGTCGGTTTTCACCACCCCTCTGGACCCCCATCATAATTAAGCTATCAATTACAGCTTCACACGTTGAAGTCGAAGTGCATTAAGCACTACTGATACAGAGCTGAACGCCATAGCGGCACCAGCCACCCACGGTGCGAGCAAACCTATAGCTGCAATCGGTATTCCAAGTGTATTGTAGGCAAATGCCCAAAATAGGTTCTGCTTAATATTACGCATCGTTTTTCGGCTCATCACAATTGCATCAGCGATGCTTCGCAAATCTCCACGAATTAGTGTGACATCTGCTGCTTCGATCGCGATATCAGTACCCGTTCCGATCGCCATCCCTATATCTGCAGTTGCTAGCGCTGGCGCATCATTGATACCATCACCGACCATAGCAACCTTTTTCCCTTGCTTCTGCAGCTTTTTAATTTCATCCGCTTTTCCTTCCGGTAACACGCCGGCAATCGTATGATTCACACCAACCTCAGCACCAATCGCTTCGGCTGTACGAATATTGTCCCCAGTCAGCATAATGACCTCAAGCCCCATATCCTTTAGTCGTTTAATCGCACCCTTAGACGTTTCTTTGATCGTATCAGCAACAGCAATTAAGCCGGCATATGATCCGTTATATCCAACTAGCATCGCTGTCTTCCCTTCATATTCCAGAGCTGTCATTGCTTCCTGCGCATGCATATACTCTATACTATACTTATCCATTAATGCTCTTGTTCCTACGATAACCTGCTGACCATCGATAACTGCTTCTATGCCATAGCCTGGAACAGCCTGGAATGATTGAACAGAAGAAGGCTCAATACCGCGCGCAACTATTCCTTCCACAATCGCCTGCGCGAGTGGATGCTCTGAGCGTTGTTCTGCACCAGCGATCCAAGAAAGCAGCAGTTGCTCCTCTAATCCCGGATATAGCTGAATATCGGTTAATTCTGGTCGGCCATGTGTTACTGTACCCGTTTTATCAACGACAACCGTATCGATATGACCTGTTGTCTCTAAATATTCTCCACCTTTGAACAAGATGCCAAGCTCTGCAGCACGACCAGAACCAGCCATAATGGATGTCGGTGTAGCTAGACCTAGCGCACAAGGACAAGCAATAACGAGCACGGCGATAAACACTTCTAGCGCTTGTGCGAAATCACCCGGTTTAACAAGTGTGATCCAGACTAAAAATGCAACTGCAGCAAGCGCCACTACAATCGGTACAAATATACCACTAATGCGATCTGCAAGACGTTGGATTGGAGCCTTGGAGCCCTGAGCTTCTTCTACTACTTTAATAATTTGCGCAAGCATTGTTTCTTTGCCAACACGTGTTGCCTTCATTTTAATAAAACCATTGCGATTAATCGTTGAACCGTATACTGCATCGTTCTCCGCTTTATCAACAGGGATGCTTTCCCCTGTCAGCATCGATTCATCAATTGCAGTATGTCCTTCAACAACTACACCATCAACGGGGATCTTTTCACCTGGCTTAACTAGAAGCACGTCTCCTTGAACGACCTGCTCAAGAGGGAGTTCAAGCTCTTTGCCATCTCGCAAAACAGTCGCAGTCTTCGCCTGCAAGCCGATAAGCTTTTTAATCGCTTCCGTAGAACGTCCTTTCGCTTTCGCTTCAAACAGCTTACCCAGCAGAATGAGCGTAATTAACACAGCACTCGTCTCAAAATAAAGATGAGGGACGTGATGCGAACCGTTGTATAGAATCGCTTGATAAACGCTATAGCCGTAGGCAGCAGTTGTCCCCATTGCCACCAGCACATCCATATTCGCACTGCGATTACGAAGCGCATTGTACGCACTAATATAAAATTGCCATCCTATAATAAATTGAACTGGAGTTGCTAGTATCATCTGCACCCATGGATTCATTAAAAAATCTGGCACGTATAAAAACGACGTAAAAGAAAAGTGCGCCACCATCGTCCATAGCAACGGCAAAGCCAATATTGCCGAAGCGATGAATTTACGAAATTGCTTCTTAATCGCCTGCTCACGATGATCAATATGTCGGCCTTCCTCTTGACGCATCTGGGCTTGATAGCCAAGCTTCTGAACAGCAGCGATTAGTTCTGCTGTCTCCAACTGAGCACTATTATAATGAATACTCGCACGCTCCAACGCCAAATTAACATGAGCAGAAGTTACTCCTTCAAGCTTGTTCAAGCCCTTTTCGATCCGAGCAGAGCATGCAGCGCAGGTCATTCCTGTAATGTCCAGCTCAACATGCTGCTTCACAACTCCATAACCGAGTGATTCTACCTTCTGTTCAAGTTCTCCTATTGAAATTTGCTCTGGTGCATACGTAATCGTCGAGTTTTCTAATGCTAGGTTTACCGTTGCTTCTGATACACCTTCTAGTTTATTCAGGCCCTTTTCTATTCGCGTTGCACATGCAGCACAGGTCATTCCTGTTATTTGAAGCTTTAATTCTTTTAATGCTTGATCTTGAGCACCCATATTCCCATCTCCTCATACCTAGTGGGGGTATATTTTCGAGCAAATAATAGAGTGCGCCATGCACCCTATTATCCATCTATTCATTTCGTATATTAGACTACTGTATAGCCTTGATCATCAATGGTCTCTTCAATCTGTGCACGAGATACTTTAGCTTCGTCAAACAGAACGGCTACCTTGCCTTCAGCTAAATTTACTTTAACCTGATCCACACCTGTTAACTGACCAACACTGCGTTCAACGGATTGAACACAATGGTTGCAGCTCATACCTTCAACTTTTAATGTTACTTCAGTCATGTTAATTCCTCCCTATTTTAGCATTCCTTATTGAGTCGATAATATACTAACAATTCAGCAAGCACTTCTATTATCAGCCGACCTTAGCCTAAAGCTTCTAAATTCAGTTCAGTAGCTTCATGTTCATTGTGCAATTTAATTTCTTCTAGCTTGCTCATAGTATACTATACCCTTGTAGGGTATGTAAAGTGCATATTTATATTGGCACATATTATTTTATAAAAATAACTTCGACTGCGCCGCCGTTATCCAGCTTCGCAATACGAAGTTATTAGTTTCACTCTAAAATTCGATCCTATACTTTCGTGCGAGAACGATTATATCGTGTCGCCCAAATACCTGCAACGATGCAGATGATCGTCAAGCAGATCGTTACAGCCAACGTTTTCCAATAGTAATCATTAAGTCCCTTATCGCCTACGAGAAGCACACCATAGTTAACAAGCTTCCACGGCGAAATGCTCCAAAAGCTTCCGATTAGCGAATCAATCATCCCACCTAGCGGAATAACAATAATAGCGATCGTTGCAGCAACACCTGTGCTAAATGCTGCACTTAACGCAACCGTTAGCGACATAACAAAGAGAAGCCATATTGCATAGGTAGCAATCATCGCGATAGCGGCTTGAGCAGAGATAGAACCGTATAACACAGATGTATAATATATGCTGCCAGCATAGCCTAACACGGCACTAAGCACAGCGACTAATGCTGCTACCGACCATTTGCTAATGAACAATGAGGTAGATGAAACCGGACGAATATAGATCAGGGTTGCCGTTCCGCTGCTCCGTTCACGGCTAATCGTACCTATATAAACAGCGATCAACACGATTACTCCGATAAGCTGAAACTGGCCTGTAGAAGCCATTAACAGATCCAGTGGCTTAAGCTCTGGAAACAGCATTTGAAAGCCTTCGGGCATATTCCCTACTGCCTGCAAAATATCCTCCATGAAATAGTTCATCAGCGGATCACTCACACCTAGCAATAAAAACACAAGCGGAATCCATACAAACTTAAAGCTCCGCCAGCTTTCTCTAAATTCCTTAATGAACAGTACTTGTAGCGAATTCACCTACACCAGCCACCTTCATGAAAATTTGATCGAGCGATGCACTTTCACGCTCTACTTTAATGATCTCATAACGAGAGGAAGATAATAACGTCATTAATGCTTTCATCGTCGGCAGCTGCTCATTAATTGGCAATGTCACTACGCTGCCTTCTCTAACCGCACGATCATTATAGGACTGTGCAAATGCTTCTGCTTCAGGCTCATATGCGAATACGATCGAATACCTCGGATTAGCATAGCGTTGTTGAATCTCTAGCAGTGTCCCTTGCTCCACCAACTTTCCTTCCTTCATAAACAGCACTTGATCCGTCATTTTTTCAGCATCGTGCAAAATATGCGTAGAATATAGGATCGTTGTCTCCTTCTGCAGCTCCTTTAGCAATTCCATCACTTCGGCACGGCCAATCGGATCTAGTGCCGATACAGGCTCATCCAGCAGTAGCAGCTTAGGATTGTGCACAATCGCCTGTGCGATGCCGAGTCTCTGCTTCATTCCGCCTGAAAAGGTCGACGTAAGCCGTTTCATATCCTTGCCAAGACCAACGTATTCCAGCACTGTTTCACTTCGTTTCTTTGCATCTCTTGCGGGAATGCCACTAAGTCTTGCTGTCATCTCTACATATTCAAGCGCTGTAAGCCATGAGTAAAACTTAGGATATTGCGGCAGAAAACCAATATGCTTACGAATGTCACTGTTTCCTTCCAATGTAACTGCTCCACTGCTTGGCTGCAACAGCCCGGTAATCATTGACATTGCGGTTGTTTTACCTGCACCGTTAGGACCAATTAATGCCGTCGCTGTATTGGGCTGAAGCGTAAAGCTCAGCTCATCAACACTACGCTTACTGCCAAACTTTTTCGTCAATGCTTCCACTTTTAATAAACTCATTGTTGTTTTCTCCCTATAATAAAGTAAATGATCGAGGCAACCATACCGCTAATTAAAATGAGGATGAGCCACAGCCACTTAGGACCTCTCGTTTCTTGTACACGGAATAGATCGATTAATGCGATGAGCGACAGTACAACCTGAATAATTAAAACAGGCAGTATGAGCTCCCATCGTATCGTTGATAATTCTGATAATTCGTTCATTCAACATCCTCCTTTAGCTTTAAGACATGCTTCAGATTCGTAATGATTGCTTGATACGCTGGATCATCCTGCAACTCAGCAAAGCTTGGTTCATGAAGCATGATGGTATACATATCCTGTTTTATCGAGTCATCATCACGCGGCGCTTGCGCTCCAAGACGAATGTCTTGAGCAATCCAATCATCAATCAGATAAAAATACGAATCGCCGCGAATTTGAAACGGGAGTCGCAAACCGCAGCAAACTCGGTAATAATGTTCAAGCATACGTAGCGCATCCTGCTTACGATGTTGTTTCATATACCCGATTGCCGCTTTATAGTAAAATACAAGACTCAGGTGGACATTGAGATGTTCGACTTGAAACAGCTTCAGCATTTGATCAATTCGCTTAACCGTTTCATCAAAATGCACTGGATTAGCAACCTCGAGCATCAACTCTTCTGTAGCACTCGATATCATAAAGATCATCGATTGATACAGACTGGCCTGAACCACTACTTTTGCCTTTTTTTCATCCCCAAGCATAACGTGCGCTTGCGCAATTAGTAGCTCTGAACCGAATTGAATGTTGATCTCATCGCCAAGAAATTGCAGAAGCTCCTGAGGCTGTCCGGATAAAAGTAAAACATATGCTTGAAGCATTCGAGCCTCATGGATCAGCTTATAATCGTCGCTATTCGATATCGCTCGCTGACAAAGCTCTCCGATCCTTTCTAGTATCACTGCCGGCTCTGTTGAACGTGAATAATAGTTAATGTAGAGCTGAGCCATTTGAACGAGCAATGGATAGCAAGCATAATATTCATGAAGTGTAGCTTCTATATCAGTCTGAACCTTTTCAAACGGCTCAACGCTTAATCGCTTAGCAAAGCTCCCGTATAGCTCATTAATTTTTGCACGTGTAAGCTGAGGGTTATAACCAAGTAAGGCATCGATTGTTAAATTCATTAGCGTTGCTAATCGCGGTAACAATGTGAGCTCTGGATAGCTTAAGCCTTGCTCCCATTTCGATACTGCTGCATTTGATACTCCCACATAAGCAGCTACATCACCTTGAGTCATGCCGAGCTGCTTACGACGGCTACTAAAAATCTCTGCAAACTTAAGTCCTTGCATATGATCCGCTCCCTTCCTTTTAAGCATAAGGCCAATATTACATAGATGCTATCGATTTATTGTTGTTATCTTTAAAATAATTCAACCATTGGTTGAATTATTGAAATAAAAAAAGCACCTTCACGGTGCTAAGCCAGCAGCTTTATTAATTGATTGAGTAGAAATCGCATTACATTCCATATATATGTCCCCGCGCCAAGACGCCACAATATAACAATGAATACCAATAGAAGCAATAAGGAACCGCAGCCAGGACTTTCTGATGTAAAAGCACCGATGACGATTAGGAACAAGACGAAAATAACGATGATCCATATCATACTCCTCACCTCTATCGACATCATACATTATTTACCAACCGTGTACAATAACATTATTAGCTCTACCACGATGAGTCTGTCGTTTAAGTCCACTACGTTCTAAAAATAAAATCGAGCAGGCCTATGTGCATGCGCATAAGTCTACTCGATTTTATTGCTTCCCATTGCGTCCAATTGTCTACCTACTGTTTCATTTTACCGCTTCATACGCATCAAGCGCATACTGTTAAGTGATACTGCTAATGTCGCTCCAATATCTGCCGTAATCGCAATCCATAGCGTCAACCAGCCTGGAATAACAAGCAGTAAAGCAATCAACTTAATCCCGATGGCGAACGCGATATTGATTTTAATAATTTGCATCGCTTTACGGCTCAGCTTTACGGTGAATGGCAACTTGCTGAGATCATCCGCCATTAAAGCGATATCTGCCGTCTCCAGTGCTGTATCTGTTCCCGCTCCCCCCATCGCAATTCCAACAGTTGACGCAGCGAGCGCAGGCGCATCATTAACGCCATCTCCGACCATAGCAACCTTGCCGTATCGCTCCTGCAGCTGCTTCACGCGATGTAGCTTATCCTCTGGCATCAATTCAGCTTCAATATCCGTTACCCCAGCATGTTGACCGATGAATTGTGCTGTATTATAGGCATCACCTGTCAGCATTACTGTATGTGCAATATTCAGCTCATGCAGCTCTTGCAGCACTTGACGACTCGTCTCACGAAGTTCATCTGCTACTGCAATTAGTGCTAATATACGCCGATCCATCCCTGCAAGCATAACCGTCTTCCCTTGTTGCTGCAGTTCATCGATACGCTGTTGTAGCGATTGAGGGGGCTGGACAGCGAGCTCTTCTGTAAATAATCTCGGACTGCCAACATAAAATGTAATTCCTTGTACAATGCCGCTTATCCCTTTGCCGGTTATAGCTGTAAAGCTCTCTACTTCTACTGCTGAATCGTCGACTCCCGACTGATGTGCCTTGCTAATAATTGCAGAAGCGAGCGGATGCTGCGAGCGATGCTCTAGCGCAGCGATAATCGCTAGCAACTGATCTGCATCTGCCTCTTCGAAAACCTCATACTCTGTTACACTTGGCACACCTTTTGTTAATGTTCCTGTTTTATCAAAAGCAACGGCTTTCACCGCGCCCATCTCTTCAAGATATATTCCGCCTTTAATCAATACACCCTGCTTAGCTGCATTGCCAATCGCAGACACGATCGAGATCGGAGTCGATATAACTAATGCACACGGACAGCCCACTACGAGTACCGCAAGCCCTTGATACACCCAAGTCGACCACGATCCATCAAGCAACAACGGCGGTAAGATAGCAACTAGCGCAGCAACGGCCATAATGGCAGGAGTATACACTTTAGCAAATTTATCGATAAATGCTTGAGCAGGTGCACGTTCTGCTTGCGCATCTTCTACGAGATGAATAATTCTAGCAATGGTCGTATCTTCAACACGCTTCGTTATTTTAACTTCAATCCAGCCTTCTCCATTCAATGTACCGGCAAACACCTCATCGCCAGCAGCTTTAGCAGCAGGAAGCGATTCTCCTGTAATCGCTGCTTGGTTAACCGCAGATTGCCCTGCGATAACGACACCATCCATAGCAATCTTCTGACCCGGCTTAACTAACATCACATCGCCAATCTCAATCTCTTCAACCGCGACAGTAAGCTCTTGATTGCCGCGTCGTATTAAAGCTTCCTTAGGAGCAATATCCATAAGCTGACGAATTGATTGTCTTGCTCGATCCATCGAATAACGCTCCAACGCCTCACTAACCGCAAACAAGATAACGACAACGGCAACTTCTGCCCACTCACCAATAATTCCTCCGCCAATCACCGCAACAGTCATTAGCGTTCGCATATCAAAATCTAATCGCAGTAAATTTTTCAGACCGATCCTTAAAAGCTTAATGCCGCTAATTAATGTAGCTGCCAAAAACAATAATATCGTGATAAGATTGCTCTCTCCATTGATACCATAGGATACGTAACCAAGTACAATTAGCAGCACAGAATAAAGAAGCATATGATACGTTTGCCAGAACGACGGCTTCTCCTGTTGCTGCACCGTAGATACGTTTGCTGTAGAACGGGAGCGAATTGGCTCATCAGGAATGATCTTTAATGATTCAAATGATCCTGCATGCTCCAGCTGAGCAATCGAAACCTCTCCAGCTACTGATATCTTTGATGCACCGAAGTTTACTTTCGCATCATGAACCCCTTCAATCTCCTTCACATTTCGTTCGAATTTTCCTGCGCAGTTTGCACAAGTAAAACCTTCTACGCGATAGGATTGATAATTCAATGCTTCTTCGCTTCCATTACTCATGATGCTTCAACTCCTTACTGTGCTCTAAAGCAATCGTCATTAAGGATCGGATATGATCATCGTCTAATGAGTAAAATGCCAACTTCCCCTCCTTGCGGTATTTCACAAGGCCGCGCTTGTGCATTGCACGTAAATGATGAGAGGTAGTAGCTACAGTCGCACCGATAATATTAGCAATATCACAAACACAGAGCTCCTCAGATTGACATAATGCATAAATGATTTTAGAGCGATTCACATCGGATAACGCCTTGAATAGCTGAGACACTAGCTCCAGATCCTCAAGCTTTATCGCTGATTGAATGCTGTGAACCTTCTCCTCGTTATAACAATATATATCACATAAACTCATAATGTTCTCCTCTTCATTCAAACCACCATTTGAATATTAATATAAGCGTTATCTACTTTATATTCAAGTGGATATTAGAATGAACGTTGTCTTGCTCAATCTTTTCCAGTCCGTGCAACATAATTATCATTACCAACATCATAAAGTTCATACGATAAAAAAGACCTTCCCGCTTGCTGCTGCCAGTAATTACACTGTATTCGCAGCTTTAAAGGAAGGTCTTGCTTTATTAGTGTTCTATTTGGTTAAGGTACCGCTCATGGAGTATTGGGTTACATCATCAGCGATATTACCACTTCCAATACGGTTATGCCCGGTATAACACCACTCGTGGAGCAAGCCATTCATTGAGCGTCCCGTTGGGACGTTACCGTCGGTAAGCTGCTGAGCTTTTTCTTATCATTAACTTAGGCTCAATCGCCGTATGTTTTTTCACTTTTTCATGACTCATTAATTTTTGCAGCACTTGAATCGCGGTACGACCAAGCTCATGTGCTTCTTGTGATACGGTCGTTATCTCAGGTATAAAGTGATGCGATAACGGAATATCGTCAAAGCCGACTACAGATATATCATCAGGAACATTGAACCCTTGATCCACAGCTGTTTTAATTGCTCCTATCGCTACAAAGTCATTTACACAAAATACAGCCGTTGGCTTCTTCTTCAAGCTAAGCAGTTGTTGCATTTGCTTGCGACCTGAATCAATGGAAAAGCTGTCCGGCAATATCCACTCTTCACGCACTTGCAGCCTTGCATCCTTTAGCGTCTTCTTGAATGCTCGCAGCTTGCTGGACGTTGTGCTCATATGCATCTCACCGCCTAAAAAGGCAATATGTTTATGACCATAATCGATAAGATGCTGTACAGCCATACATGTTCCCTTATATTCATCGGTTGCTACACGCGTAAGCACATTGCCCTTCACTGTACCATTAATCAATACGGTAGGAATGGTAGATGCATGCTGAATAAGCTCTTGATCCAGCTCATCATTACCATTTCTAAGATTGATTCGCCCTCCGAGAAATATCATTCCATCTACGCGCTTTTCGCGAAGCATACTTAAATATGACGATTCTTTCTCATAATTGCCGATCGTGTTCGTCAATAAAAACGTATGACCTGTTGTAAATGCTTCCGTTTCAGCACCCGCCAACACTTCCGTGTAGAATGGGTTAGTCAGATCGGGAACGATGATGCCAATAATCCCTGTTTCCTTTTTCAGCAGACTCCGTGCCATCGCATTTGGTTGAAATTGATACTGCTGAATAAGCGCTTCAATTTTTTTACGTGTTGAATCCTTAACTGGAGCCGTACTATTGATTACCCTAGACACCGTCGCCACGGATACATTCGCTAGCTTGGCAATATCGTATATCGTCATCTGTTTCATCACAGTGGAACCCCCGAACTTCTTTGCACATATTCATATCCCCATATTATAACAAATTATAGCAAAAAGTAATTAGCGATTAACATAAATCTACAATTTACACATGTATAGCAGTAGGCTCGTGCGACAGCACGAACCTACTGTATATCGCTATTTAATTGGAGTGCTAATATTCAGCTCTGCCCAGTTCATTGATGTGTGATTGTCAAACAGCAGCTTTACATGTTGTGGTGATCTACCCTGCTCGTCGAACAACTCTAGCGTATTATCGCCATCGTTGAGCCATGCCAGCGGCAGCTTATAATCCTCCTGTGGTCCAACCTGCCAATATCGTCCAAGGGATCGACCATTCAATCTTATGAATCCCTTACTCATTCCCGTCAAGCGCAACTTCAACCTAGCATGACGCGGTGTATCCGATTCAGACCATACAAAGCTGCCACGTAGCCAAGCCGGTCCTTGAATGTCTAATGATGTTGAAGCGCTTGTCTCTTTATCTTCCTTCAGCGATACAACGTTCCAAGGTTCCAATCGATGCTGCTCATCACATACAATGAGCTGCAATCGTTCGATAGGCGACGCGAAAAACTGCATTTCAAATTCATTAGATCCTGCTCGAAGATACGAAGTAAGATCAACCGTATGGAACTTAAACCAGCTAGAATAGCCTTCAAGCTCAACGTTAACGCCGTTAATGATCAAGTCTTCACTAATCGCCCCAACCATTAGTACACGCTTGCCCACTTCCATATGCCACGTCTTTTTCACCGTTTTCTTACTAACATCAGTAATGACTTTCGACAAATCTACGGTTGTGTTATCTTGCTGCCAATCAGCACGGAAGTCAATGACCTCAGCATCTTTATAGACTGCTCCTGATATCCCTTTTTCTTCGCCTAGATAAGGGGAAAAATTCAACCGGCCCATATGCTGAACGAGAAATTGAATATCATTGCGGCCTTTTTCTAACTGTAAGCGTATGTTGCCTGCTCCAACATCCTTAATGAAGCCTTGCTCCTTACCATTAACATACACGCGCACAGGGTCCTGTAGTGCAGAGATCGCTATCATCGTCTCTTTCACAACATCACTGTACAGCTCATGTGAGTAAAGCATATATCCTGCTTCCTGCCCGAATTCCGCAAAGCCTACAGGTCGCTGCAACGTAATACCGCTTTGATTGTCCAGCACTACGGGTGAAGTTAACCAACCCGTTAACTGAGGCAGTTTTCCTTGACCTATTGAACGATCGTTACGCTGGAGCGCGGGCTGATCGTAAGAAAATATGCTTTGCTGTTCTGTAATGTAAAGGCTAGCCCTATTCTCGTCCTTAACCCCTTCCAGCAATCCTTCTATAGTAACAGACATATCTTTATAGCCAATGACCCAGTCCGCATCAGGCTGTTCTATTCGCCAAGCTTGATCTGCGTTCTCTGCACTAAGCATGATTAGCTCTACGAGACGCCCGTTAACCTTCAGCGTAATAAGCTGCGGCTCCTCAAAGCTATAAAGATCGAGCAGCAATTGCCGATTACTTAACCATGTATAGCGGACAGATGGATAATCGCTCTCAGACCAGTCCATCATATCTTCAGCTTCAAGCAGCACAGAAAGACGCTGCCCTTTGCCGCCGCTAATAATTAGTACCTGACGATTCTCATAGCTTTCATTCCCGATAAGATAGCCGCCCATCGTTATACTTAACCCTTCCATAACACTCATTCGATCAAGAACAGGGATCATCTGACCCGCTTCTATCGTTACAGGCAAAGTTACATCATCGTGCAAAGTAAGATAGAAGCTTTCACGCTCTTCCTTTTTGTTCTCTGCAAAAAGAAGTCGCTGTAGGTCAAGCTTCAACGCCGATAAAGCTACACCGCTCGATGCTTGCACAGATGAGATATCACTCTCCTCCGCATCTAATAAAAACGTGGACATCACATTTATAAATTGAGACAGCTTTTTCGCTGTAAAGTACTTATCCGTTGTACGACCATATTCATTAAGCGGTGCATCGTAATCGTAGGACGTAATCATAAATATATCGCTGCTTCCTACCGTTCTTCCGCCATAGCTGCCAAAGTTCGTTCCACCAAAAAACATATAATGATTAATGCCGTCAAAACCAGCTGCAACTGTCTCTAGTATTCTTTTTTCATACAAAGTCGCTGTTTTTTGCAACGCTGCTGAACTGCCCCAATGCTCAAACCATCCCGTCCAAAACTCGGTTACTAGCTTAGGTGTGTCTGGCTGCTTGGCAACTAACCTCTCATAATGCTGCTTCGCACCTGACCAAAAATTCGCACATTCTATCGTTTCCTCTGCTCCACCGACGCATGTAATAAGCGGAACCTCTATACCTCTAGCCAGCATTCCATCACGAAGCAAGCGCATATAGTTTTTCCCACGCTCGCTTTCAGCCAAATAACCGTACTCATTTTCCACCTGAACGAGGATAACGTTGCCACCCTTGGTCAGCTGTCTAGCTGATATGATAGGCAACAAACGATCAAAATAACGAAACACATATTCTAAATGCTCCGGATGATCAATGCGGTATTCCATATTGTCCTTCGTAGCCAGCCACCAAGGATATCCACCAAAGTCCCACTCGGCACAGATGAATGGCCCTGGTCTCGCTATAACCCACAGACCTAGCTCAGCGCATAAATCCATAAATGCGCCACAGTCATAATCACCATTGAAATTAAAACTGCCTTCCTCTGCTTCATGCACATTCCATGCAAAATACGTATCAATGCAGTTCATTCCTGCCAACTTAGCTTTTATAAGAACGTCTCGCCACTCTTCCTTCGGCATTCGAAAGTAATGTATTGCTGCACTATTAAGGAAGACTCGCTTACCATCTATAACAAAACTTTTTTTATCATATTGAATCGTCATAGTCTATCTCACCTATCCTAGGTATTTGTTTATATTAGTTCGATCTAAAAAATGTCAATCCAATTCCAATCGTACTCCCCCTCGTACGTGGACGAAATCAGTAGATGGAAGATGAGCTATCAGGATTGCTATGGTTGCATCGTTAGACAAATCCGAACAGTGATGTGCTGTATCAAGCTGTTCGGATTTGTCACTGATAAAACTAAAACAATTATCCAACTATTCCTGACTGCTCAAAGTTTTGTACAAGTTTCTTTTGTACAGCGAAATAAATAATTAGCAACGGCAACAAATAAATGAACGCTGCCGCTTGTTTCACGGCATCAAATGCAAAGACATTAGCCCCAGGAACGCTATACCAAGTTTGCACAGCATATAAAATATTGTTCACATTAGCTGCTGAAAAAGTTTGCGCTAGCTTAATGCTCAAGTATGGTCCATCTGGATGGAAAAACCCTGTATAGTAGGTGTCCCCATAATTCCATACAAAAGATAAAATTCCAACGGTCATAATAGCCGGTATTGCATTGGGTAAACAGATGCGGAAATACGTTCGATAGAAGCCGCAGCCATCAATTAAAGATGCTTCCTCTAGCTCCTTAGGCAGCCCTTTAAAAAATTGCCTAAAAATAAATACGAACATGCTCTGCTTCACGCCAAAGCCGAAGATCGCCAATAAGAATAACGTAATCGGCTTATTAATCAAATCAATCGTACTACCGCTGATCGCCGTAAAGATGCCAAAGATATCAAAGTTTTTGAAGCTCAAATATTGTGATATTAGCAAGGACTGAGGAGGTACAACGAATGTAAGAATAACTAAAAACATTACAATGTTTCTTCCCCAAAAATTCACTCTACCTAGCGTATAGCCTGCAAGGGCACAAACAAAGATTTGGATGGCCGCAATCGCAGCCGCGTAGAGTATCGATTGTACCATCGGCATTCCATTGCCAAAAACAAGCCGGATTGCCGCTTCAAAGCTAACGGTGGAAAATTCCATAGGAACCCAGATAACATCGGGATTTCCTAGATCCTCCAGATTATTAAATACGGTCGGAATCAGCTTAATGAGCGGATACAGAATGGCAAAGCCAAGGCCGACAATCAACGATATGAACGCATACCAGAAAAGAATTTTCTTAAAGCTCTCTTTTACGTTATACAAATTTACTTGCTTTTTTGTTGATGTTTTAGTTTGAGTCATATGGCTTCACCACCCTGTTAATGACCAGCATTAGTATTAATAAATCGATGAGTACATTCAATAAATAGACAACGGAAAGCGCAGAACCCGTGCCAATACTATTTTTGTTAAATGCGAAATAATAGATTTCCGTCGAAATCGATGATTTAAGGAACATATCTACGAACGTATAAATCATTGCAAATAACGTAATATTAGCAAGCAGTGGCAGTGTTATTTTCCAAAATACTTCGTAGCCGTTCGCGCCCTCGATTTTAGCCACTTCATAAAGCGAATGGTTGATCGATTGCAGACCTGCTAGGAATATAAGGGTTTGCACGCCTGTCTGTGAGATCAGCATAAATACACCATTAATTAGCTCCGAGATAAACCTAGTAATGTCACGAGGCAAGAAGGTATATTCCCTTAAAAAATCTAATATAAGCCCATTGTCAAACGTTTGTGATATAGAGGCGTTTGCCACATCGCCACCTGTTGTCACTAGCGTCAAATCAACAACGACCTTCAATCCTAATACGATTGGTAGGAAAAAGATGACTCGAGCAAGTCCACGCCCCTTAAAATTAGCATTTACAAGGATTGCACAGAACAAGCTAAAAATAACGATTACGGGAGTATTGATGAAAATATCTACATTCTCATCCGTAAATATTCGTAAAAACTGTGTACTTTGGCTCGACACTTCCGTTGTAAACAAATCAATGAAGTTTTGAAAGCCGACATATTCAAGGCTCATCCCTCCGGAATCGGCAACGCCAACCTTATGGAATGAATACTTAATGGTGCTTATTAACGGATTTACAAAAAACAATATAAATCCAAGCAACCAAGGAAGCACAAAGATGATACCGTGAATCTTTCGCATATTCATATGTGAGATCTGAAATCTTCTGCCCTTATGTGCGGTATCTTCCATTACCAAACCTCCTAAAGCGTTTTGCTTTCTATGGAATATGCTTCTAAGCAAGCAAAACGCTGCTTCGAAAGCATATACTTAGCGTTTTGCCTTCTATGGAATAACTATTGAATGACATAACCAAGTGCATCAAGCTGTTGTCCTTCAACGGTTACTGCGAATTTATTATAGTTAACGATAACCTTGACGCCTGACGCATAGCTTGTTTCAAACACATTTTCATCTACCATACGATGGTTCACAATTTCCCCAGAACCAATCTTAGCTATTCCTGCCCTATATTCCTCATAGATTTCCTTCATTCGAGGTTCTATCGCACGATATTCCGTTGCAAAAAACTGTCTGAATTCTGAATACTTTAGAATATCAACATTCTCTGAGGTAATTGTAAACTTCGGAATACTTCCTAGCTCCAGCGCCTGTAGAATGAAATAGTCACTACGGTCAGCCGACAGATTCACATTCAGCGTCGTATATTGCGTTAATCCATTCATAACGAGCTGCCTAAATGGTACTGACGTATACATCGTTCCGTAATCACTGCTTTCACGAGATATATTGGCAGCATATTTCGCGTAAGCTAGCTTATCGCTATTCGGATTATCAAGAGCGACTGTTTTATGTTCAGTTAGCTTTTGCAAATTCTCATGCACAATCGAATTTGAGATAACGGGGCTAACGATCTCCTTATCCTTATAGCTCGCATAGTAAGTAGATCCCATATCATTAACAAAAACATTGTTAAACCTACTAGAGTCTTTAATGAATCGCTCAACCGTATTACTTAGGTTTAGCGGATGCAACAAATACTGCTTGGTCGTATACGTATCGAATATGCCAAGGGCTAGGTTATATTGATGAACAGCCTGAGGCTTATTACCAAAGCCATATACTGCATTACGTTTCGGTTTAAACCCGTCCGCTTCCTCATAGACACGCATAAGATCAATATTGAAGAACAGCTCATGATCATTGCCCGCAGCATAGTTCATTAGCTGCTCCAGGTCTTCCTTATTGCCATTTGCCTTTATTAGCTCGGCTTTGTTACCGATTGAATTTTGCAATCCATCGTTAAACACGCCTTGATAATTGATAACCGTCGGAATCCCATCTAAGTCCTGCAGGATGCCCAGCAGCTGACTATAGCTCGTCATCGATTGTGACTTATCATAAGGAATCCCTAGGAAACGCTTCTCTAACGTAAGTCCGCCAATGACATCCAGGAACAGCTTCGGACGATTATCATAGGAAAGCTGCAGCCCATGTTCATCGATTAAATAACTCTGATATGCCTTCGCAAGTTCAAAGTGGGTTACCTTGCTGGCAAACAGCTTATAACGAACCGTATAATCCATATCCATAACACCCGTTGAAGCGGTATACCGTGCTTCCTCTTCACTATATGGACCGAAAACCTTCACGCGAGAGAACTGCATCGCATCAAAGCTGCTAAACACCTTATTATTAGGCGTTCCGCCAAGTGACGTATCCTCCACACCAAGTTGAACCTTTATGCTACCTAGCTCTGCTCCCTTTTCAACAATACCGAGAAGACCGCTGCTCTTGCCCTTTTGATCGGTATAATACGAGCCAAATACCGGCATCATCAAATCTTCAGGGAAGTCAGACATCTCATACAGCTTGTCATAATAGGTGTTGTTGTAAATCGGTCGCTCATACTCCGGAAATTTACCATTAAAGGTGTTCATTTTGAATAACGCGCCCGTACCATCCGGAACAAAAATATAGCCGTCTGCAACATTTTTTGCTGCCGCCATACCGAATGAAGGAAGCACCGATATGTTTTGCATCGTATAGAAGTCATTACTATTCGCAATCTCATAGGTCGGAACCTTAACGACAAGATCACCTTTGTCTAGTGTGACCTCCATCGTCACGATAAAGTTAGCTGGTTGCGTAATTTTAACGGTCAGTCCGTGAATGGAGCTTTCCTCAACTAACATATCCGTTGTATATTCAATAGCCTTCGTCATCGCAATGAGGTCACGAACGAGCGATAATGGCGGTAATCCTGCAAATCTGTAATAGTACAGATCATTAGCCTTATCGTATTGATACGTTAACGTTAAAGCATCCTTGAACTTCAAAGCTTGCGCATCTGTAATCGCACCTGCAGCCAGCTTCTCCTCAATCTTATCGATAAAATGAGCTTCATAATTGGCTGCTAAAATCTTTTGTGGTACGTATTCATTCAAGCGATACGATTCAGTCTCAAAAAAGTCAAATACAATTTGCACGCCGTTTTCGATTTGATTGAGCTTATAGCGTTTATTTTGAATCGCATACGTATACGCATCCCATTCATACAACGCACCGTCTTTACCTAGATACTTAATAATAATTGGCGACTTATCGACTACACTGCTATCCTTATCCAGCGATAAGCTGCTCCACTCTGTACGAGTTTGTGTGTCTATAACTTTGATATTGAGCGTTTCCGTATTAATATACAGATCCTTACCTTCATTGCTAGCTAATTTAATATTACCTGCCTGTTGATCAAGTTCACCGATCGCTTCAGTTATTCCATCCTTAACGTATTCTGGCATCGCTTGACGCTTAATGCCGAGAGATTGTATTTGTGAAGGAATAAAAAATAGTGAAATAAAGACTGCAAGTAAAATCGCCGCAATGATCATCTCTTTTACTCCCACATTTTTCATGCGGTTGATTGCTGTTTCACTCAGATTTCTAATCACATTGCGTCACCACCTTTTTGTCATTTCACTAAATACTGAATAAACGAAACCAATAACTTTACCAATCAACGTAAAGTAAAGCATGGCAAGAAAGATAATAATGATTGCCGCTATAAATGTAGCAATAATCGTAAACACGTTCGTTAATGCGGTATACTCATGCACAACGCAAAGCCCACAGAACAATAGAAAGCAAAACCATACCGTGCCAATCATCGTAAACGCATTTAACAGCGGTGCTTCCTCCATTGTTACAACATTACTTAAGAGAATACCCGAGATATCAAAAAGTAACTTAGGCACTAACGCATAACACATAACGATGAATATATCGCCAATTGAGCCATTGCCATCAAACAGCGTTGTAATGCTCCAATTACTAATAAGGAACAGCACAATCGGAAATAATGTCGTAATAAAAATCGTTACGCTGTTAATATAGTGAACGGGAAAACTATTCAAGATAAAGCCTGTGTATTGATAGGATAAAACACCAACGATACCGACAAGTAACAGAATCAACGTAGGAAGGATATATCTTTTCTTCTCATAATTAATGACTTGATAAAATCCATCAAATGGATGTATTAACACATGAAACATTAGTTTTCCATCTTCAATAATAGACATAAATACAGATCATACCCTTTCTAAACGGATTTAATCGGTTATTAAATTAACCGTTCTTCCTGTTATATCTGTATTCCGAATAAATTAAGTAACCAGCAAAGAGTAGAAACGGTATAACAAGCCAAATGAAGTTATGTTGAATGAAAATATTGCGATACCCGGCAAATGCTTTTGAGAAATAATTACGCGCATTGCCTAGCTTGGAATAATACATCGCCTCTTCATACTCATCCTGCATAAGATAGTTTCTACCTACTCCTGTATAAGCAATATCATAGTTAGCGTTCAGCTCGATTGTTTTAGCGTAGCTTTCTGCCGCTTCTTCCCATTGTCCATAGTAATACTGCTGCTCTGCATACAATGCTGCTTCGCCAAACTCAGTCGGTTGATACACATGTGCGATTGCAAACTGTTTATCCGTAATGATTAATTTGTCGCCAAACCAAGTAATGGAGGTTGGTTCCCTTACATCTCCCTTGGAATATCCGATTGAACCAAAAATATTCAATAGATCACCTTGAAAATTGTACAGGAACACTCTACCCTTTTTTCTATCTAGCAAGGCATATACGCCATAGTCTGAAACGGCGATATCGACAAATTGGCTGCGATCATCCATTGACATGTAGTTAACATCACCGATAACCCAAAAGTATCCGTTTTCCATCAGGACATTCTCACCCTTGGAATTAAACCGAAACACTTTATCTTGAGCAGAAGCATCAAAGGTCGTTGCATAAATCATACCCTCAGAATCAATCGATAGATTGTTGAAGGCAGGTGCGAACACCTTCTCCATTTTTTCCTTTTGCTCACTTGTCGCGATTGTTTTCCAAAAATGATCGATGATATTTACTCGTGGTTTATTTAAGCCAAAATATCTAGAAAATGTCCCATTGTTATGAATCTCAATAATCCCTTCGTAGCTGCCTTGGACGATGACGCTAATTTTCCCATCCTTATCCACAACAATTTTTGAAGGCTTGAACAGCGTCGCTCCAACCATATTTTCAGGCCGTTCAATGATTCGCTTAAATTGATAGGTGAGACCATCTAATACAACAATCCGTTCCGCTCCCGTATCCGCAATATATAATTCATTGCTGTATTCGTGATAAAACACTCCCTCTGGTTTATCAAGCATGAGCTGTTTATTGGCAGCATCGACGATGATTTTATTGTTTTCGTCTCGAATCAGTTTAATAGATTGCAATAGTTGTAAGCTCTCATCTAGTACATTAACTCTGCTTTCCAATGTATCGACTAAAAAAATACGTTGATCCTTACTTACAAAAACATCATCGATGCTTCCCATCTTAATCTGCCCCATCTGACCTTGATCGATCGTATCCATCCATTCAAAGGCAGGCAGACTTTTCGGGGTATCGCCCCAATAATCATAAATATAATTCGATTCTTGCGTATGTTCAGCGAACACTGGAGTGGAGGGAAGAAGCATACATAATACAAAAACGAATAATAAAACCCTCTTTTTCTTCATCGCTGCTAGACTTCCTTTCCCTATGTTTATTGACCTGCTGATCGTTATCTCGATCTCGCTTATTCTTTAATCCCAGAAGTAGCCATCGTTGAGATGACATTACTTTGCGAGATAACGAATACGACAACAGGTACAACAAGCATGATTAATGTAACAGCAGAAGCAACCCCCGTTCTCGCTATACCTGCATTAACAATCTGTGATAACGCATAGCTGACTGGCTTCAATTTCTCCGTAAAGATTACGCCGCCACCTGTCGTACCCCATAACGATTGGAACGATAAAATGATTAACGTAATCCAAGCCGAGCGAGATAATGGCATCATAATCCGCCAAAAAATCGTGAGCTCCTTGGCACCATCAATTTTAGCCGCTTCAATTAATGCGTCAGGAACCTGAACCATAAAGTTCATCATGAGGAATAATCCTAGCGTTCCCCCAATAGAAGGCAGCAATAATGCCCAATACGTGTCGATCATATGCAGCTTTGACATAATGATATAGTTCGGCAATGCCGTGACTGTACCGTTAAACATTAAGGAATATACGATCAGCTTCGACATGGTTTTTGAGCCAGGAAATACATACTTGGCTAGTGGGAAGGCTGCCATCGAGCCAATAATTACCGACCCAAGCGTACCAGCTGCTGTAATAAAAACCGTATTGAAAATATATCTTGTCATTGGCACCCATGAATTCCCAATAACGATGAATAAATCTTGAAAATTCGTAAGCGTTGGACTCATTACGAATAATTTTGGTGGAAAGATAAAGATTTCATTCAACGGTTTAAACGCATTGTTAAGGATGAAGATCAATGGCCATACACTGAATAAACCAAATAATCCTAAAAGGAGCGTTAGCGACATATCGCCCATAATGCTTCTGTTTCTACGCTTAAATTGTCTAGATACATATGCTTTTTTTATTGTCGTAACAATACTACTCACATTACGCACCTACCCTTCTTAATGCTTTCTGCACGATAATGTTCGTAAACAGCATCGTAAAGAATAAGATGGTTGCAATCGCGGAGGCATAGCCCATTTCATATCGAATAAAACCATAGTCATGTAGGTGCGTTAAAATCGTATGACCGGAGTACTCGACTGACGGGAATCCAGCTAGCTCAATCGATAGCTGGGATACCGAGAATGAGGCTGTAATCTGCATAACCGCTCCGAATAAGAGCTGTGGTCTCATCGACGGCAGCGTAATATACCATAGCTCCTGCCAACGATTTTTAATCCCATCAATGCTACCTGCTTCATACAACGTCTTGTCTACATTTTGTAGTCCGGCAACGAATGCTAGGAAGCTGACGCCTAAGCTTAACCAAAGCTGAACGAGGATTAGAATCGGAAATACGTATTCCTTCTTATCAAAGAATAGAATTGGTTCCGTAATAAAGCCTAAGCGCAGCAGCCATGAGTTAGCATAACCATACATATCGGAAGAAAAGATTAGCTTCCAGATTAAGTAGGCATTACCTGAGATGGAAGGTGCATAAAACACTAACGTCATAATGGCACGAACCTTAGGGGTAAGCTCATTGATTAGCCATGAGAATACAAAACACATTAAGTAACTGATTGGTCCTGTAATCAACGCAAAAAATAATGTGTTTTTTACGGCGATCAGGAATATATCATCATTTACAATGAGATTAATATAGTTTCGAAATCCGACAAATGAAGGAGCTTCAAGCATATTGAAGGATGTAAAACTAATAATCATCGAAGCCATTACTGGAATCACAGTGAACACGATGAATAGTATCGCAAACGGCAATATTAATAGATACTTCGCCCCATGCTCTTTCCATATCTTCGAAAATGGCCGTTTTCGCGTGATTGTTTGATTTGTCAGCATACTCTCTGTTTACTCCTTTTCCCATAGATTGCGAGACGTACTTCAATCACTGCTGATATAGGATAGATGGAACTCCTGACGTTTTTTCGTAAGCTCCTTATCAATCTGCTTGTTGTTCAGATATAAAGCTTCACGTGGACTTTCACCACTCGTAACAACGCCACGGAACGCATAGTCAATTGCCCTTGTCGTCATATATCCGCCAGGTACCTCTGGCACACCTACAGTAGCCTCAAACTGTTCTTTAATTTGTGCAGCGTCCTTAATTGACCACGGCAGTTGATCGAGTACCTCTACGTTCGCGGTTGGATATCGAGCAGCAGAGCCCATAACTGCTTCTAGTGCATTGGCGTATTCCGTTTGCGTATCTGACGCCAGCCACCATTGCATAAACTCCCAAGCAGCCTCTTTATCGTCAGCGTCATCTAGAAGAACAGTATTAATTGTGCTCGATACGACCTGATTGTTAATTGTGCCATCCTCTTGCTCTATACCTGGCAGTGGAGAGAAGGACCATTGACCTCTAATCTCTGGAGCAAATACTTCTAGCTGGTTATACGTCGTGTATGGTGCGATACCAGCTGGCATCTCACCTGTTCTGAAGCGGTTTGAGAACTCGGCAGAAACAGGCAGTCGATAGCTTGTAAAAAAGCGTGTGACACGACTGAAAGCGCTCAGCGCATTGTCTTCGGTCAATGCACTCTCTATGCCATAGTCATTGCCTTCGCCCTTGAATAGATCGCCGCCATATTGGAACACCATCGAAGGTACTAGCTCTTGACCTGGGATGTAAAAATCATAGTTGTTTGCATGTAATACAGAGATAACATGCTCTACTTCATCCCACGTTTTTGGTGGTGTAAGCTCAAGCTGCTGAAGGATGTCGTCGCGATAGAACATCATAAGGAATGTTTGTTGCTCTGGCAAGGCATACACTCCCCCTTGGAACGTTACCGTATTAAGCGCACTATCATAAAACTTTTCTGCCATAGCATCATATCCCTCTAGCTTCGAAAGATCCGCTAACGCATTACGCATCGCAAAGTTTACAACCATTGCTTGTGGAATGGACAACGCCACATCAGGTCCATTACCTGCTAAAGTAGCCGGCAGTATAACGTCCTCAGGAATAAGCATTAAATTGACCGGAATATTACTTTGTGGTGTAAATTTTTGATCAATCATATCTTTAATAATTTGCGCCTGATCTCGACCAGACGATACCCACACCGTAATCGCATCTTCACTTGAATCTCCAAACATCTCCGTTTCATCTACAAAAAATGTAGAGAAGAATCGGACCACACTGTTATAAGTGCTCACAAAGAAATTTGGCTTCGCCTTTTTTAGCGTCGAATCAGGAGCGTACAATGTGAAGCTATCGAGCTGCAGAGGCATCTCGGATATTGAGGTAATCCAAGTACCTAAAGAAGAAATATTATTCGCTAACGTGCCGAGCTCCTTAATGACCGTGTCAGGTTTTTCTGCAATCCCCGCTGCCTGTACCTGCATCTTTTCAACCATTGCCGTCTTCTCGCCTTTTTCACCAGTAATTCTTACCAGTTCATCAACAACCTGCTTCAAACGTTCACTTTCGGCTAGGAAAAGCTCAGCATAATTAGGAATTTTTTTCGTTATCTCATAATCAATATATTGGTCTGGTACGAGTCCAGTAATTTGCACCGTTTTCCGATAAAGATCGTTAAGAACAAACACACTTTTTTCTACTTCTGATAGTGGCATCGCAAATTCACCTAACACGACCTCTAAGGAAATCGTATTTTCCCCTTCATGCAGCAGAAAAAGATACTCTTCATCTTCCTGTCCAATGGTGTAATTGACGAATCCAGAATGAAACGCGAACGGAACAGCCATTGCTTCACGATATGGAACTTCACCATTTACTTTTAGTTGCCTGTAGGACATTACACCACGGTTTGTATTCTGTACGCCGCGGAATGATAGCTGGTACAAACCTTCCTCTGGCACATCAATCTTCCACTCGATATAATCTCCAGGTGTTCTCCAATTGGGTCCGCCAATGGCGTTTAGCTTAATATGGTACGGATGATAAGGCTCCGTATTAGGATTGCTATAATCAGTCGCCATCGTAATGTCGACGGATGATTTTTCGATTGCTAGTGTGTTGCCATCGATTCGTTCTGCCTGATAGGTAAGGTTTTCGTTGCTATATACGTTATACTTCTGCTTCCACTGGCTCAGCACTTCTTCATAGGATCTTACTTCCGGAGCAGTCTTTAACGTTAGATCATGAACTTCCATTGACTCTCTTACGGATTCAAGCGTAATCGTATGTGTGCCTTCACTAAAATAAAATTTGTATGGCTCCAAGTTTCTTTTTTGTGCATCGCCAATATAAACCGTCGTCAATTGTGGCTTTTCTACTGCCAAAGGTCTAATCTCATTGCCGTTTCGCTCCATAATTGCTTCCCCGTTGCTATTGTCCCATACACGGTTAAACACGATTTGATTCATGCCCTTAAAATAGCTTTCATTATCAATGAGGAGCTTTCTTTCGATTTTAGAATTCGTGCCCTCCAGCGGGATATACGTAAGTGAAAGATTATAAAATCCAGCTTCCTTAATGTGAAACGACCACTCGATCGCGCCTTGCTCTCCAGTAGCAACTGCTCCACCAGAAGCTAGCGCTTTCATGCCATCGATCGCTTTAAACGTTGTCACATCCACTTTTACTTCAGAGGATGCCATCTTCCCTTCATACCCTTGTGCTAAGAGGTACTCGCCATATGAATCCTCAATATATTCATGACTTTTGCTCTCCAGCTCAATAGCAAAAGCAGGGTCAGTGTTACCTGACCCTAGCCCTGCTGGCATGAACATGGCTAAAACTAAGACTAATACCATACTGAATCTGAACGTTCTTTTTTTCATGCCCATACCTTAACCTCCGTGATAATTACGAAGTGCCGCTATAAGTGCGGGTTCAACAACCTCTAAGTAAAGATTATTGAATTATTCAACTTTCACCTTAAGCGTCAAATTCGATGTATTTCCAGCAAAGTCTGTTACTGTAATCACAACATCGTATTCACCTGGAGTTGTTGCATCCAGTTCACTAACGTCAGCAGTTAGATTCGCTTTCACATCAAAGCCGTCTTTATCTACAGCAGTATCAATAAAATCATCTTTCCAGTTAATCGCTGAAACATCTTCATCGACTTTTATCGCACGATACTCTGCTTTAGCCGTAATGGTAGGTGCAGTTGTGTTATTTGGATCGTAAATTACGACAGCATACTTGTTGCTTGCTTCATTGCCAGCAGCATCCTTAGCACTTAGAGCTAAGCCACCGTCATATTTTGCGATAGCCGTAAAGTCAATTGCACTTGTATCTACAACAACGTTGTCGAATGCAATATCGCCGTCAACACCGTCTTTAACGGTTATAAATTCATTCCAATTCACAGTTGCTGGATCTGTTCCTGCTGCTACAGCAATCGGCGTTCCTGTTTCCGTAAAGGCTGGTGGCATATTGTCTACCGGTTCACTAGCATTCAAAGCGCTTTCAGTCGAACTCATAGCGTCAAGAATACGGTTTTTGTTCGCATCAATTGCAGCTGCATATTTAGGAGTACCGTTCAAGCCATAAATCGAACTACCCATAATTTGCTCTTCCCACATTGGTCCCCAAGAAAGAATCGTAGCAAACTCATTAGGTACTGGATCTTGAGATAGAGCAAGGAATGCTTCCATTACTGCTTCGCCGTATGTTTCGTTTGTTACGTCTAAACCGAAGTTAAGCGCTGCAGTTTTTGCTTGAGAAGTTAAATAATCTAAAGATTTATCACTGTTAGCCAATGTTTTATAGGATGTTGACCAATAGATTTTGTATGCTTCAAGTGCAAGCTTTGTACGTTCTTCGTCAATCCCTTTTAATACAGCCATTTGGTTACCAGGAGCAACGAGCTGTTGATACTTTGGATCATCAGCAGACAAATGATCTGGGCGAGGGAATGGAACAACCCCCATAGACTCTCCACGCTCAGCTAATGTCTGACCCGCACCAGCTGCTAACCAAGGAACCATATTCGTGAATACGGTTTCACCATTACCAAAGTCACTAGCATTCCATGTCCAGCCTGGAGCAGTCTCGTTATCGCTGTATCTAGCTGTAAACATTAGCTTTTTATTCGTCAGGCGATCAATGTACTCAATCGCTTGCTTTGCTTCTGCAGAATCAGCTGCTAAGCCATTTGCACCGTAAACCGCGCTGCCATTTGAGTGGATCGCATGGTAGGCTGTTTGTCTGTAGTCCGTTTGGAACGCTTTGATCGGTACATCCGTTCTAACTGGGGACATTTTGTTTGCATAGTACTCATTAATTTTCGTTAAGTAGTCTTCAAACTTTGACCATGTCCACTCGCCTTTTTTCCAAAGGTCATGCGGATAAACGGTCTGACCGTTTTCTTTCAAAGCATCAACCTGATCTAGATAGTCGATATTGTAAACAAGCGGCCATTGCGGTACGAATTCAAGAATGTAGTTTAAGAAGTAAACGCCGCCGAACATTTGGTTACCAAACATCCATGCATGGTCCGGATCAGCAAAAATATCTTTATATTGATCAAGTGGTTGGAAGATGTTTTGTCCTAGCAATGTGCCCTGGGAACCGCCCCAGAGCAAAGCAATGTCAACGATCGGATCGTTCGCGAGCACAGATTTTAACAATGATTCACGTAGATCTTCAGGATATTGCTTCCACTCGATTTTTACGTTCAATTCATTGAGTACTGCTTCTTCAGCTGCTTTTCTAGCAGCAAGCTGATCTGGAGGCATACCTGGCTCACCAGTAACCGGATCGGTCCAGTTCGGGTCATCCCCGGCTTGCCAGTGGGTACCGAAAATAATGACTGTCGGCTCGCCATTCGACTTATCATTATTGTTTGTTTGCTCTGTGTTTTCCGTGTTGTTATTGTTATTGGTCGGTTTCGGATTATTCTCAGTTTTTGTACAAGCACTAAGCAATACTGCAATGATTAAAATCAATGTCGTAAACGTAATAAAAGCTTTTTTGGATTGTCTTACCATACTTTGCATCCCCCTGTTTTCGTAATTGGTATTCCGTTCGATCAGAAAAGAAAAAGCAATGATGACTAGACTGAAGCTGACGAGTTACTCATCCCACCATAAAAAGTAAAAGTAAGCGCTTTTATTTTTGTGTATGCTTCATCTTGATTTTTTATATCACCTTCCTATTCGCTCCCCTTTTCATTCCCTTAATCAAATGATCCTTGTGAAAAATTTCGTAATGTAACCCGTTTTATGAAATCGGTTTCACTTCTCTCAAAAAAATAGGTAAAAAATTCATCTCTTGTTTGATGACATTTTAGCTCCTCATACTTTGTATTGTCAACAGTAAAATTTAAAAAATATGCCAATTGTGGTTTGCCAAACCGATTAGGCATAAATTTGAAAAAAATTGAAGTTTCTCGTTGTTTTTTTAATGTGAACTCCTTATAATGGTATAAATGTAACCGCTTTAATCATATGATCACTATAGTTTACAGTGGTAAACTGTTCTTCTCTTGAGTTGTATTTCTCTTTGATTCGTTCTCTCTTGGATTGGTTTTCTCTTGTGATTCGTTCTCATTTGTGAATTATTTTCTCTCGGATCTTCTTCTCTTGTGAATTGGTTTTCTCATGCATCATTTCTCTTGTATATTGCTTTTTTCTTGGTTCACTCTACCCATTTATGAAATGGGTTTCATAAATGGGTATGTAATGTCGTAACTGGAGGGTGAGAATGACAAGTCAAAAAAAGATAATAATTATCGCCTTAATTGCGATCTTGTTTATCGTCTGTCTTGTTACTTTAACTATGAATATGAAGGAGAAAAAAATGGCGACTAGTAAGACAGAATTGCTAGTAGAGAACACTACTGTTCATTTGATTGAACATGATGGAGTACAGGTTGCATATGATAATGGATTCCCGATTCCGGAGTTTTCTACTTGGAAACTGAACGAAGAACGTAGAAATTATGTTTCATTGAACGGAGAATGGAAGTTTGGCTATGAGAATGAAATCGACTGTACTGACGCCGATCTTACATGCAGCGATAAAGAGTATAATGATGCCGCTTGGTCTGTACAGACGGTTCCGGCCAGTCTTGATCTTGCCTATGACAATGGAAAATACCAATATTCATTCGGAACATTCTGGTTCCGTAAAACCTTTAAGATCGAACAGGATTGGGAAGCTAAGTTTGTTAAGCTAAACTCTTTAGGAATGGGCTATCATTCCGTTATTTATATCAATGGAACAAAGGTTGGAGAAAACGAAGGTAGCGCGACCGCTTTCTCCTTCAATGTTTCACCTTACTTAAATTATGGTGAAGATAATGTCATCGCTGTTCAAATTATTAGACCTGCGCACGATCAAAATGACGATGGAGCGCTGCCGGCTGGTGGATTTGACTGGTGGGATTATTCGGGCATTACAAGAGATATTTATTTGGAGGCTACAGCACCGCAAACGATCTCAAAAGTCATTATCGATGCTTCACCTTTACAGAAACGAGTACACGCTAATATGGTCCTACTAAACTACGGAAAAGAAGCAGCAGACATCAGCGTTCAAGTTCAGCCAGGCATTGAAAATGTCGAAGCTCAGACGAAAAGCTTAACTATAGCGGCTGATGAAGTAAAAGTCGTAACTTTTGAATTTGATACACCTTCTATTGAAGCTTGGTCACTAGAGACACCGAATCTATATACGTTAACTGCACAAATCGAAAATGGTGATGGGCTAACGACGGAATATGGGGCAATAGATGTGGAAGTCGCAGATGCAAAAGTACTTGTTAATGGGTCTCCAGAATGGTTTAAGGCAACGAACTGGCATGATGAGAACAAAGAATCAGGCCGATCGATGTCACCTGAGGAATATCGCGCAGAGATTGATGTCGCTAAAAGTGCAGACGCCAATCTTATCCGTAATGCTCACTACAATCGTCATCCATATGCCTATGAATATGCCGATCAAATCGGGATTTTTGTAATGGATGAAATTGAGAACTACTGGTTAAGTGAAAATGCCATCGCTCATCAATTGTACGAAAAAGGACTATCGCGTGAAAAAGCGATCGCTATGGCATGGAATCAGGTGAACCATCCCTCTGTCATCATTTGGAGTGTTGCGAATGAAAACACACCGAACAATACGACTCATCTAGCATGGTTTAATGATATGAGAGATGCAGTGCGATTGGTCGACCCAAAAAAGAGACCTGTCACTTACGCATCTAATACTCAGCATCATCCGGTTGATATGTCTATGTCAGCCGCGGATATCATCGGATTCAATCAGTACTACGGCTTCCACGGAGGAGAATCTGCAGATTATGGTGCAGAGGAATACAGAAAAAAATTGCTAGAAATTCATGAGCGCTACCCTAGCAAACCCATTATTCTGTCAGAGAATGGAACATGGTCAAGCTTGGGCGATCGCGCTAGGGAGCAATGGCAAGCAGGTAATTTTGCAGCACATTGGGACGTAACCGTAACTTATCCCTTTACAGCAGGCTACACCTTCTGGAATTTGAAGGATTACCGCAGCAAAATGGATTACACAAGCAGAGACCCCCAAAGGCTCTCGGGAATGGGCATGGTTGATTGGGTTGCTCGTGCACCTAAAGTAGTCTATTACTACTTCCAAGAAGCAACAAACCGTGGGGCGAACCGGATCATGAATCCTCGCTTTAATAGAGGAATTGCGGAATGGCAGGTTATCTCCTCTAACAAGGAGCAGACTGTCACTCCTGTTGAAGAAGGACTGCAAATTAAATTAAACGCTGCAGACACTGTAACATTGAAGCAGAATGCCTTTGATCTGTTAGCTGGGAAATATGTAGTAGAGCTTAAACTTAGTAGCTTACAAGACGAAGCTGTAGCAGGAAAAATAGAGCTTAAGTCAAGCCATCTATCCGGTGGAAAGTTAGAGAAAGAATTTGATTCTAGCGGCTTGATCAAGCTTCCTTTTAATCTGTCGCACAACGGAGTTACATATGTATCTGTTAATCTTCACTTCGAAGGCAAGCAACCAGATGCGCGGATCGTAATTGAGCAAGTGAACTTATTTCCAGAGTTGCAATAGCAGCAATCAAGCATGCTAACAAAAGTAGCACAAACCATGAACTTGGTTTGTGCTACTTTTGGTTGTAGGTGAAAGAAAACTTGCTAACACCCGGCTAGTATATAGTGTGCGCGTGCGCATCCTGACATCGGCGCCTATACAGCGTACGTGCGTGCCCACCATAACCCCCGGCGCCTATATAGCGTGCGTGCGGCATTCCTAACGCCCGGCTCGTTTATATCGTGCGTGCCCATCCTAACGGAACTTAGCGACGCTATTGCGACTTATTAAGATCATTTTACCGGCTAACGGAACTCAGCGACGTTATTGGCACTTTTTCACTTCATATTGATGCAATTTTGCCTAATAGAGCCTCTAAGTTCCGTTAGAATTGCGTACTTGACAAATATATCGCAATAAGGTCGCTCACTTCCGTTAAAGTTCGTTCACGGCAATCTGCTACTTGTTACACCGCAACAAACAACTTACAACTTCACATTTCTATGTTTTGTTTTTAGGCGGTCTGCCTCTGCGTCGAATACTCACTACAGAATCGGCTATTGCACTCCCATCAACCTCGCCAGATCCTGTTGTTACGGCATCTCCAGCCTCACTACGTGTAAGTGCACCTGCCGTTTCGCCACCTACATCAAGATCAATGCCGAATGTATTTGCCAAATCATCGGTTTCCATAACTCTGCGACTGCGACGCCCACCTTTTCCTAGCATCGTTTTCGATTGCTCGGCAAGTGATGCGGTGATCAACTCATCCATCTTTACCTTACGCAACTCGAAAAACAGTGCACAATGATCATCGAATCTAGCACCAATGCCATACAATACAGCAGCTACATGCTTGCACATCCGTGCGCTATCGGGACAGCTGCAAGAGAAGCTAATTTCATGTGGCGCAGGAAACAAACCTTTGCCCATTGCTGTGAAAATTTCTGACAGCCCTCGCGGGAATTTTCCTGCCGCAAGCTCCTGCAGTGAGTTGATTTTTCCTGAGCATTCCTTCACGATCATTTGCCACGTATTAACAGACAGCGGGTCTATCGTTACCTCGATCCTATAAGGCTTCGAGGAGCTTCCCTGTACAAGCGCCAACACTTTGCCCTGCTCAATCCGTAGATCAAGTACCGCACCATGCCGTACATAGCTTCGCCCCCGAGCAATCCGATTACTGTAATCTGCATAGCCTTCTAAGTTGGCGCACCATGCCTTGCCCCACCAGGTTGTTGCGATCGCGCGCCCCAGAATAACGACAGGCCATACCTTACTATCTTTTTTCTTCAGCTTTTCCGCTGCAGTTGCTGCCCGACGTTTCTTCTCTGCCACCGGAATATATTCAAAAAAATCATTGTAGAACATGCCCGTCACTCCTCCTTCCTTTACGACAATCTCATTAGGCTAACTAGCTGTTTATTATCCATTTCAGTGATCCAGCTCTCCTGAATATCCGGCACAATGTCATTGGACAAGCGTACCTTGTCCGCAATAATCTGGTCAATCTTCTCCTCCACAGTACCTTGCGTAATAAATTTGTGAACGATAACATTCTTTTGCTGACCGATGCGGAAAGCACGGTCCGTCGCCTGATTCTCCACTGCGGGATTCCACCATCTGTCGAAATGAATAACATGATTAGCCGCTGTCAAATTCAGTCCCACACCACCTGCTTTAATAGAAAGCACCATAAAAGGAACATATTCCTTACCCTGAAAAGCCTTCACTAGCTCTTTTCGTTTACTCACCTGAGTCTCACCGTGCAGGACAAGTCCTTTATGCTGAAAGATCGGTTCCAAAAAAATTCGCAGCGATTCCGTAATCTCTTTAAACTGTGTGAAAATAAGTACACGTTCCCGCTTTTCGTATATCGTTTCACATATTTCCCTCAGCCTCTCATACTTCCCGCTATCCTGCTCGTCATACACCTGTTGGCCCAAATACTGATCCGGGTGATTGCAGATTTGTTTGAATTTCATGAGTCCCGAGAGTATTAGCCCTTTGCGCTGAATACCTTCCTCCGCTGATTCCAGCTTCGCTTGCAGCTCATCGACCAGCTGATTATATAGTATCGCTTGCTTTTTCGTAAGCGTGGCATACGTTTTCATCTCGATTTTTTCTGGCAGATCGGTGATAATCGATCGATCTGTTTTCAAGCGTCGCAAAATAAACGGACTTACCACTTGCCTGATCCGAGTATAACCCTCCGGTGATTCCCGCAGTTTGCGGGTAAATGCGGTAAATTCCTTCGCTGTGCCGAGCAGTCCCCTATTCAGGAAATCAAACAATGACCACAGATCGCCCAGCCTGTTCTCAATTGGCGTACCCGTCATCGCTACTTTGAAAGCTGCCTTCATTTGCTTCACTAGCTTTGTCTGCTTCGTTCCTGGATTTTTAATCGCCTGTGCCTCATCAAGAATTAGGATATCCCATTTTTGCTGCTGCAGCCACTCATATTTAGCTAGCATTCCATAGGTTGTAATGATGAGGTGCGTTCCCTCCGCAAGTGCATCGTCCTCACGAATGTCCTTGTTCTCTGATGGATGGCAGACATAATAGCGAAGGGATGGCGCAAACTTCTCCAGCTCGTTCACCCAGTTGCCGATCAAAGAAGCTGGCACTACGAGCAGCGCCTGCTCCTTCTTCTGCATTCGGGTGTAGTTGAGCAGCGCGATAATTTGAATCGTTTTACCAAGCCCCATATCGTCAGCGAGACAAGCACCAAGCCCCAACGTCTTCATTAAATGAAGCCAGTTTACACCTCTCTCCTGGTATCCGCGAAGACTAGCCCGAAAATCATCTCCAGTTGAAGCAACTGCTGCAAGTGAATTCGGTTGTCGCAGTTGGCTCAATACAGATTCCAGCCACTCCCCGTTTGTCACTTCCACCTCTACCGTATTTGAATTGAACTTCAGCGAATCTTCCGTATGTAAATGAAGCTGCATCGCTTCCACAATGCTAAGCTCGGTGCCTCCAGTTGTTTTGACAGCTTGCTCATAAGCATCAAGCGCCTGCTGCAATCGCTTGTGGTTCACCTCCACCCACTTGCCCTTTATGAGCGTCAGCCCTTCTTTCTCTGCAAGCAGCTGTCTAAGCTCATCCGCAGTAATCGCTTCTCCTCCCAGCCACAAATCGGCTTGAAAGCTAAGCAATGCCTCCTGATTCAACCGGGAAGGCTCACGACCGCCCACACTCACATTCAGCTTAAGCGAATTTGATTTGCTGCGCCACCACTTCGGAATTCGGCAGAAAATACCCGCGTCCTCATACAGCATGACTTCACGCAGAAACGTATAGGCTTCCTCTGATGTTAGTCCAATAGGGTAAAATATATCGCCCGAATCGACTAATTCGCGGATCAACACACTGCTCTCCGCTGCTCGGTGAACAGTAGACAGCAACTCAAGTAGCTTGCCGCTATTTTCGCCATATTCGACAAGTGCTTGCTTAAGCGGCAAATGCCGCGCCTTTCCTTCCGCCTGCTCCTCTGATGCATACGTGGACAAGAACGAGAACGGATACCCATCGTCTTCCTTACTTTCTACTAGATGGAAATAGACACGGCCAACCGGATGCAGCTCGGAAGCATTTATCGCAAACCATTGAGCCACAGATCCGTTATGTTTCTCCAAGCTTGATGCCAATCCACGATGCAAACCATTCCAAAGTTCTTCAATGAAGCTTCTATTTAAGTATTCCGCCCCGATAAGAAATGGCGCTCCAATCAACCATCGCGTAACATCCGCATCTTCCAGCGGGATCATCGCCTCATTCCTTAAACTCTCCATCTCAGGATAACGGGCCATCCCCTTTATAAAAGCTATCCCAATGCGTTGCAAAAAGCGAAGCGATTCCGATAATTCATTGGACTGAACCGTTAGAGCAAGCGCAAGCAGGAAATCATCTGGTTCTCGGAGATACAGCTTGTAGAGTGAGGATTCGTGCAAGTTGTGAACATCCTCCGTCTCCAGCCGCGGCCCCGCTCCCTCCCAATCCAGTTCGTACTGCTGATCCGGCAGCAAGATAACAATAAGCTGTCTCTCTTTCGAATTGACTGCTAAGTTTTTTTGTTGAAGCATCGCTTCCACTCCTATTAGAAAGTAACATTATTCATCATCTTCATCGAAGAAGCCACCGTATTGATCAGGAGCTTTCCCTTTCGATTCCAGGAGAATAGGGAGTTTCATCCCCTTCATATCTTCATCTTCCAAATATTGAACAATGAATCTCCATTCATCACCATAGTCGAATAACAGCAGCATTTTTAGTTTGGGTGTATGGAACACCTCGCTAACTTTCTCTTTCTTCACACCCGGGTACTTAATCTTTTCACCCATATCGGCAAAAAGCTCGTATCCTTCGTCAGACCTGACCCAGTTCTTCAGGTTATTATAAAATCCGAACGCATGATCCATATTGAAATCAAACGCAGACAAGGCAGCCTTTGCCAGATCGTATAAGCTCGCATTCTCTTGAACGGCGATTTTACGGTACGGTTTTCCACGTACAGCTCCATTCCAATCCGTCAAAATGATCCTAAAATTTTAATATTGTTTCCCACCCTCATGATACCCACAATTAGGGCATTTCTCCGGAAAACGAAGCCCTTCAGCCGTATAGCAACTCAAATCGAATTCATCAAAAACAAACGCATTCCCACACTCCTGACATGTTAGGAAGATCGGATTTGTCGAACGGACGATCAGCGACTTCGCGCGTTCCTCTAGCATCTGATGCCATCCATTCTCTCCTAACCGATCACGCCGGTTCAGATCTTCAATTACTTGCTCAATTGCAGCCCGCACCTTCTTGACATCGAATTTCTCCCACATCTGTAAAAACGGGATGTACTTCTTATCGCCGGAGCATAAAATCTTGAACAAGAATAGAAAAATCATACCACGGTTCCGTTCCTTCAGATAATCCATACTGAACGGTGTAATTTTATTGTCTAGATAATGATCCCACTCCCGCAGCAACTCTTCCGCCCGACGTTCCCGCTCGATTGCCCAGCCGCGAGCCGTGAACTCGATCATCGGCAGCTTACCGCCCAGCTCGGTCTTTATAAAATCGGTGCGAATCATATGATCCACTTTCTCCATAATCTTTTCCAGTGTAAGATCTCGGTAAAAGCCATAAGAGGGATTGCGATCCAAACCGAGTTCAAGCAATTTTTTCTCTTTCGAGCCCTTCAGGATCTTGGCTAGCTGTGTACGCCCACCTTCAGCAATAATGTCATCTGCCGCCCGCAAAATCGCATGCAATTCCAAATCTGGCAGTGATATATTCATAGTTTTCTTAGGCGAAACCTTCCGCTTCAGTTCATTGCGCCCCTTCTTCCCAACGCCGAACAATTCCTTAACTGACCTTCCGATTTGCTCTTGCTTTTCGATCCAGCTTCGAATCTCATCCTCCGCATAGGAGCGCTCGAATTGTCCCCATTCTTCCCACAGATCTAGTCGAGAAAGCGTATCTTTGAAACTTTGAAACGACTTAGATCCTTTCAGTGCATTGAACAGTTGCATCTTCGGATCTGAATCCGTATGTTTAGCAAACTTCATCATGACATCATAAGCCTCATTTGTATCTATTTGGGGAATGCTGATGTAGCGATCTTCATTCAACGGATCATCCCAATCAATACCCGGCTCGCCAGTATAAGCCTCGTCCATCTCCATAATAACAATGCCATTCCACAGATCCCAATAATAGGAGCACTCCAAATTATTACTCAGATAGGCATCAATCAACTCGTCCATGATATTCCTCATTTGAATCATTCACCCTCAACAATGATCGTTTTACGTCCGATTATAGCACATCATCATGATATCAAAAAACTGTGTACGTTAATTTTCCGTTGCAGTTTTTCGGCAAACTTGATGCAGCTTTGCCTGTTAACAAAGCAAAGGCGTCACATAGCCATTTTGCTATGTGACGCCTTTGGATAATCTCAAATTGCATAATACTCCACCAACGATTGTTGTCGTGGAAATTGTTTTACAAGATTGTTTTATAGAGAATGTTCAAAAGTGAACGAGTTTTTATATCATTGTGACAACCGGATTTGCTGCAACGCTCCTTAGCGCCAATATGTAGGATATGCACGATTGCTGCGAATATTATTAATGAGTAATCCCATGACAACGATTGTTATCGATCCGATAAGCACTGGCGTAAAAAGATATTGCCAGCTATAACCACCAGCGATAATAATAATCGGATTGGCAGCTGCAGGTGGATGTGTTGTTTTTGTCAGCATGACAAGTATTAGCGATACTCCAACTGCAAGCGCAAGTGTCCATGCATAATAGCCAAATAAGTAATGAACAGCTACGCCTATTGCGCTAGAAATCAAATGTCCTCCGACTACATTTCGCGGTTGAGAATATGGTACCTGCCATGCTCCAAATACAAGCAAGCAGCTTGCCCCGAATGGCGCCATAATCCAAAGTGTGTCTGTAAAACCAGTTAATGAAAGTAGAATTCCTATTGTAACCGTTCCGCCAATTACGACTGTTAGCATATCTTTGATGTCAACGGTGGAAGGATTACCGCCTCTGCCCGCCATTTTTGAGATATAGCGGAGCATAGCATGCTCTGTTTTTGCCGCAGTACGATTCATTGTATATTTCTTTCCCCCATTTCCCATCCACCAATATACAATGAACCGTTCTACCTGTCAATTTCTTCAATAATGAAGAATATAAACACTACACTTCCTTACGCTTCAAGTAAATAAAGCCAATCGCAAAGAACAACACGAAGCTTCCACCGACCACGGTAATAAGCTGCTCCCATGGCACGTAAAAAAGATCGGCCTGATCCTCTGTAACATACATCATCATAAATGGCTGTCCCCAAGGATAATAGGGCGCTAGCTTTTTAGAGTTCAAAACAAGCATCGTCGGTATCGTAAATATAACATTAACAGCAAAAGGTGCAGCCAAAGAATGAAATAACGTTGATAGAAACAGCATTAACGCGATAAGCGGCAATGTTGCAATCCAGCCGCCAATAATGCCACGCAACAGTAGCTCCATCGGAAAAGGCTCGCCATACTGCTTCACAATTCCTACAAACAACAGCGCTAGCAGCACCAGCAGCTGCATCACAAGCGTTAGCATACTGACAATAAGGAATTTTGCTGTGTATACTCTTCCTCTCGTTGTCGGCAGGGCAAACAACTGCTTCCAGCCTCCAGCTTGATGCTCGTAACGGCAAATTAGAGTAGCGAGCACGCCGGTCATAAGCGGTAAAAACAACACTGCATAAGCTAGATTCGCATTCATTGCTGCATATAAATACTTAAAGCCCTGCATTTCTTCTTGCACATCAACATTCCATGCAATAGCAAGCACGATCGCCGGTGCGATAAATATAAACGGTACAATATTTGTTTTCCATAGTTTAAACCATTCTGTTTTAAGCAGTGCCTTCATTTAGCTCACATCCTTTTTAGAGAAATGCCACATGCCTGCTATAAACAACAGCAAGCCAACACTAATGCCAAGCACCGTATTGATGAAAGGATTCTCCCAATCATTAGCGAGCGAAGGCCATTTCCACATGAACCAATCTGGTAAAAAGAATGACATAAACGTCATAATGACACCGACTACACCAATACTTACTGTAATGCCTTGGTTATTGTTCGCAACTGCGATCCACAGATGGAATGCAATTAACGCTTGTGATGACAGCCAAGGATAGAAGCTGTTTTGCAATATTTTTATCCAAGGGATTTGCTCACCTAAGCCAAGTGACATGCCATACAAGGTTGTCCCCACTGCTAAAATGACCGAAGACACAAATAGCAGACACGAAGCGATCAAGTATTTTGACAAGTATACGGTTGGTCGCCTTACTGGAAGTGCAAGCCACTGCTTCCACGCATTCGTTTCGTTTTCAATACTTGCCATCATCGATGTTACGATAACAATACCTAGTACGAGAGCAAGTGGGGTTAAGCTAAGAATGCTGTCCAGATATATTTGCCAGTCATCATCACTTAATGACAATAAATAATCTTTGCGGACAGCGTAGTTGACCATCGTTAAGCCGACAACGCCAAGCGGGCCTAATACGGCAAGAAACCATAGCCCTTTTCGTTTAATTTTCATCCATTCTGATCGAAGCAACTGGTTGAGCATTATAAACTCACCCCATCCGTCATGCTTAAGAAAATTTGCTCAAGCGATTGTTTGTTTTCCTCCACTCGATAGATGTCATGCCCTTGATGGACGAGTAAGGATACAGCGTCCGCCACACTGCGGTTAGAACAATTTTCGAGAATAAGCTGCTCTCCCTCATGAGCAGCCGCAAGCTCCAACTGCTTCAGTGCGATTGTTGCCTGACTGAGATCACTGCATTGAATGCGAATCGTAGAACGTGCCAACTTACGCAAATTCGACATCTGATCCTGATAAATTAGCTTTCCTCGTGATACTACACCTACCGCAGTAGCGATCTGATCGATTTCTGACAATAGATGACTTGATATTAACACCGTCATGCCATATTGCTTCGGCAAGCTTTTAATAAGCTCTCGAATCTCGATAATGCCTGAAGGATCGAGTCCATTCGTCGGTTCATCAAGTACTAATAGCTTCGGCTGATGCAGCAGTGCTGCAGCAATTCCTAATCTTTGCTTCATCCCGAGCGAATAGCCCTTTACTTTACGATGAGCTGCTTCGGTCAACCTCACCGTTTCCAGCACCTCGCTAATGCGTTTCTGAGACACACCAACAATCTCACGTACAATATTCAAATTTTCATAGGCAGTGAGATGCGGATAGTAGGATGGATTTTCAACGAGTGAGCCTACCTGTCGTAATATGTCCAGCTTATGCTTGCTAAGCTGTTTTCCAAACACCTTTACAGTCCCAGATGTTGGCTTCATCAGCCCAAGCAGCATTCGAATCGTCGTCGTTTTCCCTGCTCCGTTCGGACCTAAAAACCCGTAAATTTCCCCTTCACGTATCGTCATATCCATGTGATCAACGGCATGCTGCTTCTGAAATGTTTTCGTTAATTGCTCTGTTTGTACAATAATACTCATGTTTTTCACCTCAGAAGTAAGTATAAAAACGGAAGGTTAAAGTACGGTGTGGAGTAAGGTTAAATTTTGTTTAAATATTAAATTGATGTTTAGCGAACACGGTCAGTCACACTGTTTCTTTATAAACAACTGAAACCATAAAAAATCCACTTCCCTTGCTGCGCAGCATGTTGGCTTTATGGCTGACAAGTGCCAGTATAACAACATGCGCGATATTGGAAAGTGGATTGTACCTTTTATTCAATTGTTCATTGTTATTTTCATATCTGCTTGACGCCTGATCTCTACGATAAATTCGTCATTTCTACGATAATGCTGCCATGTTAGGCCCATCCCTTCGACCATCATCTGAACGATCGACAAGCCGATGCCAGCACCTTTGTTATCTGTCATCGCATCCATTCCTTGACCTCGGTCTACAATGCGGATCGCATCATATCCTTGGCAGGCTTCTGTTTCGATCGCGACGTATTTTCCTTCGCAAGCGTGCCTTAACACATTTTGTAGCAAATTATCAAACATCCGCTTCATCCAGATCGGATCAACCTCCCATGCTGTACTGTGCAATTCGCTAAGCCTCATATCAATCTCAAAACCGTGTTGCTCGAAGACCGCATACCACGCTGCAATATGCTCGCGCAAAAACCGATCAATCTGCAGCAGCTTCGGCTCATAGCGATACTGGGCACTCGATAACAGCGTGTAGGCAAGCAAATTATCGACGAGCTCATCGATATGACGAACCGAGCTGTCCATTGTCTGTAGTGCGGCCGACGCTTCATCAGGAAGCGTAAACTTGCTAACAGTGTAAGCATTGGCACGCAGCTTCGTGAGTGGTGTTCGAATATCATGCGACAAATTAGCAATAAGCTCGCGTCGAATCTGCTCCTCATTCAGCTCACGCTGGCGACCATCATTCAATTGCCCTACCATATCGTTGAAGGCATGCTCAAGTTGTCCGATTTCATCAGGCCTTTTCACATGAATCGGCTCTGGAAGCCCATCGTCGTTACGTCTACTCATCGCATGTTGCAAATGCAATAACCGTTTGCGAATACTACGGAAGAATAAATACGATATCACAATAAATATAACGAGTATAATGAATATACCACCGAGCAGCCATACACCGAACTGATCATAGACGTGCATGTAAGGACTTTGGAACAACTCACGTGGAAGCTCAATAACTACGAAGCCGTTCTGCTCGTCTCCTCCAACAAAAGCAACGACCGTATAGGGGTCTTTACCATATCTACTCTTCATAAAGGCAACAATATCTGCTTGTGACCATTGGTGCTGCAGCTCAACTTGTACATTCCAGCTGCTTAGCAGCTGACCATCACTACTAATCCAAAACATACCTGCCTCAGGAAAACGTTCGCTCCATTCCTTATATAATTGCTCTACACCTGCTTCATCTGCAGCAGTCCGATCAGCTGCAGCGTGCCAGCTGTTTTCTACTTCCTCGAATTCAGGCGTATCGCTCTGATCGATTTGATTCGATAGACTCGTAAAAGCAATTGCTCCACCAATATAAGCTACTTGAAACAATCCTAACGCAAACAAAATAATAATCATGTATTTGGCTTGCAGCGAGCCGAACAATTTTCTCATAGCTTCACCCGATATCCGATTCCACGAATCGTTTCAATAATCGTAGGCTGTGAAGGATTCAGTTCGATTTTTTCACGCAAATATCGAATATGGACCATCAACGTTTTATCACCTTCGATATAGCTTTCGCCCCATACCTGTTCATACAGCTGCTCCTTCGTCAGTATTTGATTCAAGTGACGAATAAAGCATTGAAACAGAAGAAATTGCTTGCCAGTTAGCAGAATTTCTTCATTCGTATGTATATTAACGATGTGAAGCTCCTTCGTATTAATTCGCAAATGCTGAAGCTCAATCGTTTGGTCATTTTTCTGAAAACGACGAAGCAGCACCTCGATCCGTGCGGCAAGCTCATCCGGGTGGAACGGCTTTGTTACATAATCGTCTGCAAAGCTTAAGCCTTCCAGCTTGTCCTCTACTGCTGTTCTTGCGGATAGCATAAGAATCGGTAATGATGAGTTGTCTCGCTTCAAACGCTTGCCTATGGAAAAACCGTCTAATCCAGGAAGCATAACATCCAATATCGCCAAATCCGCTTGATGTGCGTATGATTCCGCACCTTCACCTGAACGCAGCCAGCTTACTTCATAGCCTTTTTCTTGCAGCTCCTGCGACAGCCATGAACCAATCTCGCGATCATCCTCGATGTACAATATATGTGTCATTGTTTCGTCAACTCCGTTCTACTCACAATAACGACATTATAGCCCACATGTTTTCAATCCAGCAATGTTGAGTTGACCGCGAAGCTTGTGATTGAAGGAGTTAATTGCAGCAAGCAGAGCCGCTACGAAGTAAATCGTTCTTACACTCTCGGTTGAAGATTGAGTCTGCTACAGAACAATGAGTTCTTACACTCGCGTTTAAAGCCTGATTCTTTTATGTTGAAAAGGTAGAATCAGGCCTTAAAGGCGAGCCACTTCGTTTTCCAGAATCTCTTTGTTCCTCCGCTCACGGGGAGTGAAGGACAAACATTACAAGATAACTAGATTTCGTGTGCTTTTTAGAAATTTAATTTTAACTATTTAAATTTAGTTCTACCAAGGAAATTAATAAAAATTTGACTTGTTTTGAAGCTAATTACATCTCCTTCCCAACCACATTGATATTGTAAGGTAACCAATTTACCAAAAGCTTTCTTTTTAACGCGTAGTACTCCGCAATCATCACAATTAATGTAACAACCATCATTTGAATCTTTCCAACTATGTTGGAAATGAGAAATTGCCTTTACTTTTGCGAAGTCATCATTTATCCATGGAGACCAGAAGGTCACATAAAGCGAAATAAACGATATAATTGCAAGGCCAGTAGTAAGGTAAATAAATGTTTTTTTCTTCATTATTCGTTCCTCACCTTCCTACCTACTGCCCCGACTGCTTCACATACTGATCGATTTGCAGATGCGCATCTTTAACATCATTACTATGTGCAATGCTTACAAGAGCAGGCTTCAGCTCGCTCACGATTCTACTGCTTGCAATTGCCTGATCCATATATGCAGTAAACATCTTCATCGGCTTTTGCAGCTGTCCGTTTTTTGAGGTAAAGAGATCCCCGCTGAGCAGCACCTTATCCTTCACATGATAATAAACAACATGACCGGGCGAATGGCCAGGTGTATGATATGGAACAAGATCATCAAAGGTTTCAAGCTGTCCATCCTCATTAACCGGCAGTGGACAAACAACATTCGGTGGAACGAGCTTCCCTGGCTTTTTTCTTCGCGGAAACGGTGCTTTGCCTTCCATATAATCTAGATCAAGCGTATGTGCATAGACAGGAATATTGCGCTGACGCAAAATGTTTTGCACCCCTCCCACATGGTCAGAGTGACCATGTGTAAGTAAAATGGCCTTCACATTTCCAAGCTTCTCAGCTTCACGGAGCAGCCTCTCTCCCATAAAGGACATGCCCGTATCTACAATAAAAACACCATCATCAGCCTGTACTAGCCATGCGCTTATCTTGAAAAAACACCATGCTTCAAGCTTCGTAATATGCTCTGAAATTCTGCTTACCTTCATCACTGTTCCCCCTGCCCCACTTATTCATTGTTCAAAGATGATGTGCTACTGAGCTTATTCGCTATGACGCGAACATCGTAGATTTATTACTGTTTTATGCATTCAGACTGTTAAACATACCATCGACGAGCTCGTCAATTTCACCTTGATTTTCTGCGTATTTCCCCTGTTCCATATAGCTGCCTGCAGCTTTTAATGTGAGCAGCGCCGTTTCATAAAACTTGATGTTCCTCTCAATATCCTCAATCTTTTGATTGAATATCGACACGGATGCTATATTGCATTCCTGTGAGATCGGCTGCTGCTCTAGCGTAAGTAAGTATCGAATTTCCTGCAAAGAAAAACCGACCTGCTTCAGTACAATAATATACTTTATCGCCTTTTCACATTGCTCATCATATATCCGATAGCCGCTGTCTGTCCGGGCAGGCTTCAGCAATCCTTCTGCCTCATAAAACCTTGCCGTGTCACTCGTAATATGGTATTTCTCAGTAAATGCTTTAATCTGCATCACGTACCCTCCTCTATACCAAAAGCGTATCATTGGAGTATACTCCAAGGTCAATCATTTATTTATATTATTTTATTAAATTCGGTAGCAGCAATGCTATCGAGACAAAACAAAAAGCCATCTCAAGAAAACGACCTTGAGACAGCTTCTACTTTTGTATATGAAACACTGCTATAAGTTGATTGTTATTACTGTGCAGTTAAGCCACCATCAGCAACAAATTCAGCTCCAGTTGAATAGCTTGACTCATCAGAGGCTAAGAACAATACGAGATTTGTAATTTCCTCGGATTGTGCAATACGTTGTAGTGGGATGAATTTTGCGAACTGTTTAATTTGTTCAACCGCATCGCCTTCCGTTACCATCGGTGTTTCAATAACGCCTGGATGGACGGAGTTTACGCGAATACCGTATTTTGCAAATTCGACCGCTGCTGCTTTACTCATACCGCGAACAGCGAATTTGGAATCTGTGTATCCTACTGCCCCAGCAACTAGACCATTTATGGATGAAATATTTACAATGGAGCCAATTCCGGCTTTCTTCATAGAAGGCAGCACAGTCTTCATACCTAGAAATACAGACACTTGGTTAATATCGATGATTTTACGATATTGCTCTTCCGTCATCGTCTCAAAGCTGCTTGCCACGCTGATCCCTGCGTTATTAACTAAAATATTGACTGGACCAAATGCTTTTTCAGATTCCGCAACGACACGTTCCCAGTCCTGTGCACTTGTCACGTCTTGTTGAACAAAAATTGCATTTTCACCAAGCTCTGCAGCTAGTGCTTGTCCAGCTTCTGCGTTCAAGTCAGTTATAACGACCTTTGCACCCTCTTCAATAAATTTACGCGCATGAGAAGCACCCATACCGCGCGCTCCACCTGTCACAATAGCAATCTTGTTAGCTAGTCTTTCCATCTGTCTTACCCCTTTATTGTAAATTATGAAGATATCCTAATTATACTGCTCCAAAATAATGAAAGCAAAATTGGGGAAAAAAAAGCTAAGTTCATTCAAGTAGCATCGCTTTTGTATGACAATGTTGCACACAACTATCGAATAAGGTGTACACCATATTCCATACGTACTCACAATAGCTAATAGACTTAACAATTAACAGCATGAATCATTAATGCTGTTGCGGCAAGACACCCTTTTCAAGCCATGCTCTAAGCATGTCATTGAACGCGTCTGGTGCCGCTAATGAGATGCCATGGCCCATGCCTGGCAGCACGACAGCATAGCAGTTACGATTACTAGCGCTCAGCAGCTGCGCAGACTTGTGCATCATTCCTTTTTCTTTTTCACCTACAGTGACGAGAATGCGTGATTGAGCACGAGAATATTCAGAAGGTATCGGAAAGCTCATATTTTCTTGAAGTACTCGCGTTAATGCATCAGCAGTAATATGCTTGCTTTCCTCGAAGTAGCGTTCGAAATCTTCCTCCTGAACATAAAGAGTTTTCGATTGCAGCTTTGCAAATACTCGATTCCGTACTAATGGATGCATGAGCTTAATTGATGGCCCAATCCATCTCGCCATAGAAGGCTGTGGCACAACAAGCGCGCTATTTATCATCGCATAATCAATAAGCTCTGGCTTCATGCTAACCATCTGCACAAGTACTTGAGCTCCTAATGAAAACCCAACAACATTTATGGAAGTGCCGTTAGCCTTCATCTCAATTAATTCAAGCATTGCTTCTGCACTTGATTGGATACTAAATGGAGCCGTAGCCTTGCTTAATCCTTGCTCAGGAAGATCAGGGACAATACAGTAGTAATCAGCAAAATGCTCGATCTGTTTTTTCCACATCCAGCCACTAACACCGCCCCCATGCAAAAACATAAGGAGTGGCCCTTTTCTATCGCCGTACTCTTCATAATATAGCGACATTGATTGCACCTCGATTCTTCACTTTATGTTTCTATTATTGATGTAATTCTTGAAATCGTCTAGGTGTTCCTACTTATCGGAATCGTAATACGTATAGTTGGGTATACTTCCCATACGTTATGTGTAGTACTTACGTTATTGTATTGAGGAGGAACGTTAACCTTGAAGAAAACGACAAAAAGGATCTCCATGTTCATCGCAGCTATAATCGTCTTTATTAGTAGTGCTGCATGGCTAATTCTTTCATTGTCTATTACAACTGAACGCGGCATTGCCGCACCGATTGAAAAAACGAATAAACCCGTCATCACCCTGCTTTTTGATTCACTTATGAACGAGCCATTGCAAGAAGCAATCGAGGAAGGTATGGCTCCCGCTTTTGCTTATCTAATTAAGCATGGCACATTATATCCTGAAGTAGTCAGTGCTTATCCAACGATGTCTGTTGCGATTGACAGTACGATACTAACAGGAAACTATGCGGATAAGCACCATATTCCAGGGCTTATATGGTTCGACGAAGTAGAGCAGCGCATCGTTAGCTACGGCAGCGGCCCTCATGAAATTTGGGATAATGGGTTTAAGCAAGTGCTGCAAAACAGCACACTCAAGTTGAATCAGCAGCATCTCAGCCATCAGGTAGAAACCATTCATGAACATTTGGCTAAAGTCGATATTCAAAGTGCTTCCATCAATGGCTTAATCTATCGTGGGAATAATCCGCAACCATTAACGATTCCAGGGTTGCTGTCACGTCTAAACCTTATGCCTGAAAAGGTTGTTGTCAACGGACCTAGCCTGTTTTCTCTAGGCGTGCTGGCTCAATACAACAAAAAGAATGACGAGCATAACAAGGTTTGGAATCGACTAGGTGTAAACAATGAATTTACGATAAATGAACTTGCATATCTGATTCAGGAAAATAAGCTGCCTCCCTTTACACTTGCTTATTTCCCTGATGCGGATGAGGCACTGCATAAGCATGGCCCAGATGATCTGCATGCGATTAAAAAAGCAGATGAGGCATTGCAAAAAACAATGAATCTATATGGTTCTTGGGACAACGCATTAAAGGCAGCAATATGGATTGTACTTGGTGACAGCGGTCAATCACTCGTTTATGAAGATAAGGAGCTCGGCTTAGTACATATCGATAAGCTGCTGTCGAACTACAGTCAATGGAGCTCAAAAAAGCCAAGCGGACAACTCGCACTTGCCCTTAATGAGCGTATGGGCTATATCCATATTCTAGACGATAAGCTTTCACGCTCAGAGGTTGTTAATCAGCTAAAGCAGGATAAACGAATTCAATTTATTGCATGGCATGAGAATGGCAAGCAGTATGTTGTTAGTTCTGAGCATGAGCAGCCGCTTGTATATCGACCAGAAGGCTCCTATCATGATGCGTATGGACAAACGTGGCAGATCGAAGGGGATTTATCGATATTAGATTTAACGAGCGATAATAAGCAACAGCTTTATTACGATGCTTTTCCAGATGCATTGGCACGACTGTACAGTGCTTTGCATGCACAGGAAGGTAATATCATCGTTATCGACGCCAAGCCATCCTACGAATTTGCTGATCAGATCAGCTATAATCATGCTGGTGGAGGCTCTCACGGTTCACTTCATAAAGCAGATTCACTCGTTCCGCTTATCGCAGCAGGCACAACGAGTGAGTTTAAAGATACGCGACTTGTTGCCCTTAAGCAGTGGCTACTGTCGATTGTTCTCGAGCAAAGTAGTCTTTGAATTTAATTGGATAAAGACGCATTTCCATTCAACACTGAATGAAAATGCGTCTTTATTGGATAGATAATAAATTGTTCGCATTAAAGTGAAGGAATTCATGTAAAGAAGCTGGAATATAGCTATATTTCATATAATGTTAAGGGGAGTGAAACGATGGAACTCGCATGGAAATCGCTTTACAGTAAACTTCAAACGATGTCAGACATTCCAGACGAACAATGGACTATATTCCAAAAGCTAGCTGAACCAATCACAATAAAGAAAAATAGCTATTTTGCTCGACAAGGTGAGCCTTCTGATTCCATTGCCTTTTGCATGAACGGTTTATTGAGACTCTATTATACAACTGCGGATGGTACAGCGTTCAATAAGAACTTTTGCAGCTCAGGAGACTTTGTAGCTTCTTATCGTGCCTTGCTAACTAGCTCGCCATCATACTTCTCAATAGAAGCATTATTGGATAGTGAATTACTAGTTATTCGTTACGAGCATTTTCACTCGTTATTTGCAGAGCATATTTGTTGGGAACGATTAGGGAGAAATATAGTAGAGCAGCTATATATGAAAAAAGAACAACGCGAGTACGAGCTTCTTATGCTCTCAGCGGAGGAACGTTATCGTCTATTTCTGGAAAGACATTCTCACATAATCAACCATATTCCGCAATATCATATTGCATCTTATCTTGGAATTACACCTGTTGCTTTAAGTAGAATTCGAAGAAAAATTAACCTAGGTTAATTACAAGCTTTCTCTTTCTCGTTATATTGAGGACAGAAAGGGAGTGGAACCTATGAATCGATCAGGGCATACTGTGCTCATTACTGGTGGCGCTGCTGGTATTGGTCAGGCGCTAACAGAGAAATTTATTAGTAACGATAATAAGGTTATTATTGTTGGACGCAATGAACAGAAGCTGAGAACGATGAAAGAACGCCATGCCGCTATCTCTACCTATACTTGCGATCTAAACGATAATGAGCAAATAAAGCAGCTCGCTGAGCAAGTTATTCATAACCATCCGCGGCTCAGTGTACTCATTAACAATGCAGGAATACAATACAACTATTCTTTTGCAGGCAACGATGTATATGATGCACAGATTGAAGCTGAAGTTATGACGAATTTGACCTCGCCAATCTTGTTGACCGCTCAACTTATCCCACTCCTTAAACAACAAAAACAAGCAGCGATCATCAATGTGTCCTCTGCTTTAGGCTTTGTTCCTAAGCAATCAGCACCTGTCTATTGCGCGACTAAAGGAGGACTTCATATATTCACTAAGGCCCTTCGCTATCAGCTTGAGTCTACGCCTATTAAGGTGTTTGAGATTATTCCTCCAATTGTCGATACCGACATGACAAAAGGGAGAGGACACGGAAAAATATCACCCCATGAGCTAGCAGAGCAGTTTTTTCGCTATTATGAACGCGATCGCTTTGAAGCTCCTATCGGTAAATCCAAGTGGCTCGGTCTAATGAATCGCATGCTACCCTCAATAGCTGAACGAATGCTACGAAACAGTTAGATTCATGCCCGGTTGCTGTTAATTAACGTTATGATGCTTTTTATGGCAGCATAATGCATCGCCTCATGGTACAGGCAAAAGCTCAAGCTTTCTGCAACGGTTGCTAGATGCAGTCCTGTCGTCGTCGAATAGCTTTCAGGCAGAAGATCGTTCAAGCTATTCACGTTACGTGCCTGAATACGTTCAAGCTGGTGCTGCAGCAAAGCAATAAGCTCTTCCTTCGTTGGCGGTTTTACTGTCCATTGCTTAGGAGAAGTCCCTGAAGCAAACCATGCTTGAAAGTGCTCGGGAATAGCTGCTGCTTCATCAGTCAACGTAAAGGCAAACTTCTCCGTAACAACATAGATGTGTCCAAGATTCCACTTTACATCATTGTTAAGCCCTTCTGGAATAACCTCCAATTCAGCTTCAGATAACGTTTCTATCACCTTCAACGTTTGCGCTCGTGCAAATGCAAGCTGTTCATAGATCCACTCATTCATCGCATCCATTCCCCTTCCACAAAATATTAACCGTTAATTGATCATTTAATGGTTAATTCATTATATATGTTATTCATTAACCGGTCAATCGTGTTATGATAGGTTAAAAAACATTATAGGATGATCTAGATGAATAATGATATAAAGTTCCCTTTGCTTTCGGGTGATATTGCAATTGATCTCGTTAATACAGAAGTCGTTAGCCATGGCCATCGTCATGATCTGCTCTCTGAACAAGAACATCTTATCGCTTGGATTAACACGCTAGCTGAAGCTGATATTATCAATCATGAACAATTGAATGCTCCTATAGAGCAATGGGCGGCTGAAGCATTGCCAAGCATACGAAGCTTGCGTTCTTTTTTACGTCACCAGTTTGAGCGATTGGCGGATGGTTCGCAAGCAGAACCGAACTGGATCGCACAGCTGGAAGCAATCATCAAGCAGGCTCCTATAGCCTATCAATGGCGCAATGGACGGCTGCTTCCCGTTCCCGTTGGTGATCCGCAGGATGCTCTCTTATCACTCATCGCTCTGGGTGCAATGCAGCTCCTCGCAAATGATCGTCTTCAGCATCTTCATCGCTGTAGCAATTCTGAGTGTGTACTGCTGTTTATAGACAGCAACCCACGCCGCAAATGGTGCTCGATGAAAATTTGCGGGAATCGGATCAAGGTAACTCGGCATAATCAGCAGAAAAAGCAGGAACAGGCTAAGAATGGCGAAACGAAGTCGTTTGACATCATCTGATATAGCATTTGTAAAAAGCACGTTGTTTTCGTATTCTGAGCTGTACAATAAAAGCACAGGGCGTGAAGCATCGTTAGCTTCACGCCCTGTGTTTATGAGTAGCTAGTTTTATCCCAGCCTCTGTACTTATTCATCTAATATATGCACTGTAACTGCACTCTTAGCTGCAAGCTGCAGCTTAATTGGCTCTTGATGCGCTCGTTCGATCGAAATATCATTAGCCTCTTCGCTATCGTTGAACACAATGACAGCGATCGACTGATCTTCATTACGCATAGCAACCGTATGAATCGCGTCATGAGCTGCTTCCGCTTCAATCCGAACCGCCTTAGGACGAGCACATTTGCTAAAATGGGCAAGCGCGTAATAATCAAGTGTATATTCAAGCGTTTTTGTTTGCTGATTCACCTTCAGAAGCCCTCTGCACGTGCTCTGACCAAAGCCAGGAACGAACGGTCCATTCTCCTCATCAAGCGCCATATTCCATAGCACGAAGCTTTTGCTGTAATTGCGAAGAATAGCAATACCAGTACGCATCACATTAGAGAACGCTGGCTCAAAAGCAGGAATCCATTCACCGCCCGAACCCTCAGTGAAGTGCACCTCTTTGCTAGGATCTGCAAGAAATACATCACTTTGTGCTGTAGGGCTACCGCCATACCAATGCCATGCCACGCCATCTACTGTGTCACCAGCCTCATCAAGCACATGAAGTGGATAATCCGGCTTATCCCAGTTATGATCGTAGCACAATATTTTCGTGGTAATGCCTGCTGCTGTGAATGCTGGCTTTAGATGATGCTTAATAAATTCACTTTGCACCTCTGGAAGCATCAGCATGCCTGGATAATGGCCTGGGTTATAAAGCGGCTCATTCTGTGGAGTAATCGCATAAATGTGAAGTCCCTGCTCAGCATAAGCTTGAATATACTTTACAAAGTATTGTGCGTAGGATGCGTAATACTCTGGCTTCAATTCTCCTCCGATCATCGATCCGCTTGACTTCATCCAGGCCGGCGGGCTCCATGGTGATCCCATTAGCTTTAATTGTGGATTAAGCATATGCGCTTGTTTCGTTAGAGGGATAATATCCGCTTCATCATGAGCAACTGAAAATAAAGCTTGATCGACATCCGTTTCTCCAGCTGGAAGATCATTATAGCTATAAAAGTCACGTGCATAGTCGGATGCCCCCATCGGATTGCGAATGACAGACAGCCCAATTCCTTGCTCAGGATGGAACAGCTTCTGCATCGCCTCCTCACGCTGAGCTTCAGATAACACCTGATTCATTAAATACGCTGAAGAATCTGTAAATGAAGCACCGAATCCATCAATCTCTTGATAGGCTTGCTCAGCATTAATTGATATCTTCACTACTGAGCAGCTATCGCTATCCGTCGCTTGCGGCTTCAGCTCATCCAAAGTTTTTGCTGCAAACAGCTCATGCTCACCGCTTGAATAATATACGTTTACGTTGCTTGCCACTCTAACCCACTCCTCTTCTATCTAAGTTGTCCTTAATGATAATGGTTGTTCAAAACGTCCCCTTTAGATAATGATAGATGAACGTTTTGAACATCCACTTATAAACCTAGTTTTTCTTTGTTTCTCGCCATTTTTTCGTTATAGATCGTTACAATCGCTTCCCAATTGTTGTCGTTTAAGAACGTCTTATATTCCTCAAGCACCGTATTGAAAGCTGAGTCATCCTTCGAACGGATAAGGCTTACGAGTGTCGTATTCCACTGCGTATTAATCGCACTTAACGAGCGTGCTTCAGCAGTACCTTGCTCAGGATTGATATTTTCCAGAACGAAATGCGGAACGAGCTTTCCTTTGCCCCACTCCTGCATTTGCTTAATGGAATCTGGGAATGCATCATCACTCAAAGTTTTGTGACGGTCATGACCGAAAAACATAAACTCTCCGAAGCGGTATTCTTTTTTGAATTGATCCGCATTGTTCAGCTGCATATCCTTTACTTCAGGCATAAGCGCGACTTTACCTTCTCCATTGACCTCATACGTCTCGCCTTCAATTCCATAGTTCATAAGCATTTGTCCCTCTTCACTCAACAAATACGTGAACAGCTGAATGGACTTGGCTGGATCTGCATTGGAATTCGTAATAAGGCTGATCATCCAGCCGGTAATGCCTGATTGATTCAATGTCGGTGCATTACCGACTGTGCTTTGAGGACCATCTATCGCAACATATTCCTTGCCTTCATTATTACTTGCAAAGATTTGAAGATTACCGCCTTGCTGTGGTGTGCCATCTAATAGCATTGTTGCATACTTACCTGATTTAACCTTTTCCTCGAAAGCGGTTCCATCATCAGCAAAACTATCATCGCTTATTAGACCACTGCGATAAGACTGATTCAACGTAGAGACCCACGTTAAGTAGTCCTCATCCAGATTGCGATTGTAATGGTTTCCTTCCGCATCTGTTAGAGGTACACCAATAAAATCTTGGAATGTATCGCCCAGTGAACCGGTACCTGTGCCGATCGAATTAAAGCCGAATGGAATAAGCTCTGGGAACTTTGATTTGATCGCTTGTAGTGTGGCTGTGAACTGCTCAGGAGTAGAGAAGTCAGGCTGACCTAGCGCATCATAAACGTCCTTGCGAATAACGAATGCTGTCTTCGCTGGAATCGTTCCGTTTTCATAATCCGCTTGAGTATTGGAATAGTTCGGATAGCCATACGTTTTACCATCTGCTAGCTGGAACCAGTTCAACGTGTCTTGAGCTGCAACCTGATTAAAGTACGGATCAAACTTTTCTGCTAGATCATTCAGCGGCAACGCCCATGTATCTGCTTTTTGTACAATTGAAGAGTTAGAATCAAATACAGAAATTAGATCTGGCATCTCATCGCCTGCAAAAAATGTATTAAGCTTCGTGTCATCTCCCGTAATGAACGTAATATCTAGATTCAAGTCCTCTTTAATTTTTTTCGTAACGACATCATTGCCATAGTCGGTATTCCACCAATCCGCGTTAACATACCAAGTTAACGTTGTTGATTCCTTCGTATCCAGCTTCCATGCCGGAGTGCTGGCATCAACGGTGTAGCGATCCTCGATTGACGTATCCAACCCGGCACCGCCGCTTTTTCCTTTGCTGCACGCTGACAATACGAGAGCCACAGCCATTAGCAATACAAGCAACATCTTTGCCTTATTTACCTTTACAGTTCCCATTAAAAAAACCTCCCTTTAATAAAAACGTTTTAATTTCTCGGTGCAACGATACTTCTTCTATGTCTTCTTGCTGCACGTCAACTACCTTTATTGAACTATTCTTTTACCGCTCCCAGCATCATTCCGGATATAAAATAGCGCTGTAATAGCGGATAAATAACAACAATCGGCAGAGTAGTAATGACAATTGTTGCTAGCTGCACCCCTTTAGTCGTCGTTTCAATGATGACGGAGCCACCGATGTTTTGCATCGATTGTGTTTGAGATTGAACGATAATCTCATAAAGCTTCATCTGCAGTGGGTATAACGCTTCATTCGTTATATAGAGCTTCGTTGTCATGAAGTCATTCCACTGGCTCACACCATTGAACATTGCGATCGTTGCCATGGCCGGCATTGAAAGCGGAATAAATATACTTAAAAATACACGCCAATCTCCAGCACCATCAATTTTTGCCGATTCTTCTAAAGAAGAAGGAACATTTCTAAAGAAGTTCATTAAGATAATGACATCGTAAAAGCTTAACAAGGCTGGTATGATGTACACCCAAAAGCTATTCAGTAAACCGAGGGATTTGATTAACAAATAGGTTGGAATCATCCCTCCGGAAAAAAACATCGTAATAACGCCCATCGTTACATAGAACTTGCGACCTCTTACATTATTTTTGCTCAATCCGTAAGCGACCATCGCACAAAACAGCACGTGTGTTACGACACCTATTGCCGTTTTAGCTATCGAAATAAAGAATGATTGACCAATTGAATTGTCTCTGAATACAGCCCGATAGTTTTCCAGTGACAGCTCCGATGGCCAGAATATAAATCCACCTTCAGCTAGCGCCTTGCTTGAGCTAAATGATGAAATAACAACATTCCAAAGCGGTACTAAAATTACGATCAATATGATCGATAAGCATGTAATATTAATCGTATCAAATACACGACTATCCCAGTCCCTGCGCATTGTTTTAAGTTTCACGCTGATTCCTCCTTCTGTGTATTACAATACCGATTGATTATCATTGAGCCTCTTAGTCACCGCATTAGCTGAAACAAGTAATATGACGGAAACAATAGAAACACCTAAGCCAACTGCCGTCGCATAAGAGAAATCCCCCTGTGTCATACCCATTCGATATACATAAGAGTTAATAACCTCAGCCTTTTCACGGTTTTGCGAATTCATTAATACTAGCGTCTGATCAAGATTAGAGCCCAGCAAGCCACTAATCGTTAGAATCAGATTCAAGCTAATCATTAGCTTCATATTGGGAATCGTAATATGCCATATTTGCTTGAGGCGATTCGCTCCATCAATTTTGGCTGCTTCGTAATAGGTTGGATCGATCTTAGCCATGACCGCCAGATACAGTATCGTCCCCCAGCCGGCTTCCTTCCAAATATCAGAAAGTGTGGCGATCCACCAATACTTATCTGGATCAAGCAATATATTGCGCGGCTCATCGATAATTCCTAATGCGAGCAGCAGCTCGTTAAACAAGCCTGTCGTAGCGAACCAGTTAATCAGCATTCCACCTAGCACGATCCACGACAAGAAGTGCGGCAAATAAGAAATTGTCTGCACAAACTTTTTAAATCCACTTAAACTTACTTCGTAGATCATAATCGCTAAAATAATCGGTACAATAAATCCAATCGCAAGCTTTAAGAAGCTAATACCGAGCGTATTGACGACCGATTCCCAGAAAAATTTATCGCTTAGAATAATTTCAAAGTTTTCTAATGCTACCCAAGGTGCCGAGTCGATGCGATCGATAACGGTATAGCGTTTAAATGCAATCGTTAATCCGTAGATCGGAATGTAGCAGAAAATAAACATAAAAATAACGCCAGGCCAAATCATCGATTGAATTTCCCATTGCCGCACAAAATCAACGAAAAACTGCTTTATTCGATGCCCTACAGATGGCTTCTCGCTAATATAGCCAGATGCTTTACTCATGTTTCAGCCCCCTCATTTCAAATAAAAACGTTTTTATTTTTGCTTAAAAAAATAAAAGTTAATTAAAAGTTAATTTATATTGATTTGTGTAGAATTTCTTACGATCATTTCACCCGGCAGCTTCTCTATTTTCCCCTGCTCTTTTTGCTGGATCATATGAATCAGATGCTCAATAACCATAACACCTTGCTTCTTAATTGGATTGCGCACCGTCGTTAGCGGTGGATTGAAGTATGGAGCAATGTCAATATCATCAAAACCTAATACACTAAAATCCTTTGGCACCTCATAGCCTTCTGCCTTTATTGCACGAATACAACCTATTGCACTTAAATCATTGCCAGCTAAAAACGCTGTTGGCAGCTTGTCGGAATGCTTATTCATGAAATACTTTACTGCATTATATGAGCCTTCTTCTTCAAAATAGCCCTGCAATATATAATCTTCATCAATCGGATAATTAAACTCCCGAAGAGCTGCTAGATAGCCATTCTTCCGCTGTACACTGTCGAACATGGAGTCTACGCCTGAAATATAAGCGATCTGCTTGTGACCAAGATTAATTAAGTATTTTGTCGCTTCATAGCCGGCAACATAGGAGTCAAATATAATGCTGCCCATTGTTTTATTTTCATAGATGCGATCCAAAAACACGGCCTTAATATTGTTTTTTTCCATTGCAGCAAGCTCTTTTTCTGCGATGCGCTCTTCTTCGAAAATAATGACGCCATCTACTCTGCCACCAAGAATATTGCTCATAATCGTCTTTTTATCTTTTGTGACGAACACATTTAAGCCGTAGCCAAGCTTTTCACATTCCCGTGACATTGTGTCTACTAGTATGTAGAAGTAAGGACCCGACACACTAGTTGTGAAAAAGCCCAACATTTTTGTTTTTCCTGACTTCAACAGCTTCCCATTTAAATTCGGAACATAGTTTAGACGCTTTGCTACATCCAAAACATGCTGTTTCGTAGTAGGATTCAATACATCTACATCGTTTAGTGCATTAGAAACAGTGGAAATCGATACCCCTGCTTCCTTAGCTACATCTTTTATTGTTACTTTTCTCATGTAAGTCTTCCTTTTCAATAAAAACGTTTTTATAATTAGCAGATTATCATAAAAACGCTTTCATGGCAACTGCTTTTTTTTCGATACGATTAATAAATTCATTTAGTAGTTTTACATTACCTTTAGATTCAACATCATAGAAAACACCTGTTTCCACGACTTTGAAAAATCTTCCCTGGCCTCCAAATTCTAAAGTGATGACGGAGCCGTCCTTCATACTAATCTTTAATAATCGATAAAAATCCGCGGTTGCATCCCCGATAAGAGCAGGAGAATCATTCAAAATATCGACCATGGTTTGAACATCTTTTGAATGATCAATGACCCCTGTAATATCTAAATCAGTCGAATCAGTATGGATCGTTGCATTAGAAATATCCTTTAAAAGCATTTGAAAACTCTTTTCTTTTACGTTATTTGTAGTGCTATTTAAGGGATCTACATCTTCTTTAGAATTTCCGCAAGCAATCAATACTATAGATAAAATGAGTATGAAGACAATTCCGAGTACAGCCTGATAATTTCTCATTTCACTCATCCCTCCATAAAACTAATATATAATTAAACGAAATTGATCAAATACATGTTACAACCAGTAAACTAAAAGTAACATTGAATTTTTTTGAAAAATATAAAAAATGAGCATGACCAGGGCTGCGCTTGTTCCCTAGTCATGCTCATTTACTTTTCCTGCTTACGTATCCGCAAGCGCCCTTTGTGCTCTGCTTAGAGCTGCCTCGATGACCTTGTCCATATCATAATATTTATACTCGCCTAGCCGTCCACCGAAAATAACATTAGGCTCCCCATCGGCCAGCTGCTTGTACTTCGCATATAGCTGGCTGTTCGGTTCATCATTAATCGGATAGTAAGGCTCATCACCCTGCTGCCACTCTACACTATATTCTCGGGTAATAATCGTTTGCGGCTGTGTCCCGAATTCAAAATGCTTATGCTCAATAATTCTCGTATATGGTGTTTCCAGATCGGTATAGTTAACGACAGCATTACCCTGGTAGTTATCCGTGTCGAGTAATTCTGTATCGAACTTCAAGCTTCGGTAAGCGAGCACTCCGAACCTATAATTAAAATAAGCATCTACAGGCCCAGTGTACACAATATTGTCCGCCATCGTATCCCAGTACGCTTTATCTGCGAGATAATCCTTACCCAGCTGTACGTCAATACCTTCAATCATCTTTTCTACCATCGCGGTATAGCCGCCAATCGGGATACCTTGATACGGATCATTGAAGTAATTATTGTCATAGGTGAAGCGCACCGGCAATCTGCGAATAATAAAAGCAGGCAGCTCGTGGCATGGTCTTCCCCATTGCTTTTCGGTATAGCCGCGAATTAATGCTTCGTAAATATCTCGTCCTACTAAATTAATCGCCTGCTCCTCTAAATTACGCGGATTGTCCACGAAGCTTTCTGTGCGCTGCTGCTCAATTTTCAGCTTTGCCTCTTCAGGCGTGCGTACTCCCCACATTTTATAAAATGTGTTCATATTAAATGGTAAATTGTAATGCTCACCTTTATAGTTCGCAATTGGACTATTCGTGTAGCGGTTAAATTCAGCGAATTGATTCACATATTGCCACACTTCCTTGTTCGAGGTATGGAAAATATGGGCACCGTAGCGATGGACTTGAATATCTGCTACCTTTTCCGTATACACATTTCCACCAATATGGTTGCGCTTGTCAATGATCAAGCAAGTTTTCCCTGCTTTTTTTGCTTCATGTGCGAATACAGCTCCATAAAGTCCAGCTCCGACAATGAGGAAATCATACGTTTTATGCATAGGCTGGCCTCCAATACGCTCATTAAGATTAGAATCAACTATACACTCAGTTGAAGCCGACAACTTTTTGCGTTATTTTATATACCCCTACCGATATAATTCGTCCAATTCGTCCCGGTAAGCTTAGCAAATGCCCCATGATTCCATAACGCAAATGATGGTACAGTTCAAGATCATACGCCTTAATAAACTGCCAAAACTCTTTTTTCTTCTTCAAGTTTTCTTTAGAGCCCGAACGAATAAGCAATATCGTAGAAATCATCGTTACGATCTCCAAATGATGCAATAAATACCGGCGCAGCTTAATACTTCTAATGCTTTCGAGGTCGGTCTGCTCAATCATCAGCTTATTCACCTTCAGCTGCTGGTCAATTCTTTTAATCATAATCTTCTCATTAACAGATTGATCCATACGACCGATGTAATATCTGTAAAAATCAACGTTTAGATAATAGATTTTTTTAACATAAGGCAACGGATTCGTCACATATAAATTATCGACGTAAAACGTATGCCTAGGCAGCACTAATCCGCATTCTCGCAATAGCTCTGTTCGATAGATTAGCGAATGCATCATTAAATACTGACCTTTACGGAAATGACCGATCTCATCCCATGTAAAGATTGTATCCTCTGGCAGTATCTTTTCATACTTCATTACTTTTTTATACTTCGCGCCTTCTTTTTCGTAGACAAAGTTGCTAACGAGCATATCAACAGCTTGCTGCTTGTCCACGAATCCAGCTAATGCGTTAATGATTTTGAGATAGGCTCTTGTGTCCACCCAATCATCACTATCTACAACTTTTATATATAAACCCGTCGCATGTCTTATCCCCGTATTAACTGCTTCACCATGTCCTCCATTAGCCTGATGAATGGTTTTTACGATCGTAGGATATGTTGCTGCATATTCATCTGCAATAAGTGCTGTATTGTCGCTAGAACCATCATTTACTATCAGTATTTCTACGTTTTCCCCGCCAGGTAGTAGAGATTCAATACAGTATCTCATATAGTCTTGTGAGTTATAACAAGGGATCACAACTGATAATAGTCTCATGTTTCCACAACCTTTACTTCGCCTGCTCCTCAGGCTTTTGTTTAAATATTATTTTGAAGATAGGGAAGAACACCCAGAACGAAATCGCGCTATTAATAATCATCGTAATAAAATCAGCTGCTGTTTCGCCTGTAGCACCCATATTCCAAGTATTCATTAATAGATTATAGATTGGCGCTTTGTAAAAGCCTTGCGCCGCTGCCGCCCCAATGGTAATCACAATATAGGCGATCACATACCAAAACGCTGCATTCCAAATGTTACTGTTAGACTTAAAGGTAACCTTTCTTTGTGCAAAGAAGTTAATGATTTGCGCAATCGCAATCGTAATTTGAACGGCTAGAAAATAAGAGAGACCTCCGCCTCCACCATTTGCCAATGAGCCTGCTGCATAATCAAACACATAATACGAGCTTCCGTCAAAGTTATGACCAAACTGCATTACCTGAAAATTAGTATCTACTAGTGTTGTTTTGGCGAAAAGCCACTTGAACAACGGCATCAGCACTAGCTGCAGCACGGTTATCCCATTGCTCAGCAAAAAGAACACGAGAAATTGCGCGATATTGGGATGTTTTTCTTTGTAGCTGCTCCAAAATCCGATCGTTGAACCAGCCAGTTTATTGTCCTTTAGCTTCCCCATCCTATCATACATCCCCCTTAGCTGCACTGGCTATTCTTTTATTTTCCAGCATTAACTTCTTTCTTTCTCTTAATAAATGCGAGAGTCCTTTAAAAAATTGTCCGTTCACGATCTGCAATATTCCGTCCAGCATCGGCATATTGATTATGCCACCAGTCATACGAGCCACACCTCTAAAAGGCATATGATAAATAGACATCATAATGAGATTGGCTGTGCTGCGTTTTCCGGTTTTTGTTAAAAACCAATGAGCGAATACGATAGCTTTATATGCCAATCTCGCTGTAAAGCCTTTTGCATATTGACATTGGGCAATCGTATCATTGTAGCCCAGCGGCTTTGTACGATCCCAACGAGCAACGGGAACTTTACGTCCTAACAGGCTTTCAAACTCGTCTTGGTCAACCTTGTACACCTTACCTGTAAAATACGATTGAAGCTTTCTAACTTCATATGGATTCGGAGCATCTGTTCCTTCTACAGATAGCGCACCTTGCAAACGAATATCTGCACTTGATGCACCGATCATAATTTCATAGACAGCTCCTTCAACTTCCCATTGATTCGTTGTCACATTAAAGTAACGGAATGTTTTATTATCGAAAGGAATCGTCATTGTTTTTGTCTCGCCCGGATTAAGCTGTACTTTCGTAAAACCTTTTAACTCTTTACGTGGACGGAAGATATGCTTAGACTGACAACCTACATAAAGCTGCGCTGCCTCCATGCCCGCTACGCTACCAGAGTTCGTAATATCAAAGCTAACTCCTTGCTTTGTAACTTGTAAGTTAGCATAATCGAAGCTAGTGTAGCTAAGCCCATAGCCGAAAGGAAATCTTACATTAACGCCAGCTGTATCAAAATAGCGATAGCCGATATAAGGACCTTCACGATATTCAACACTTACCTCTTTGCCCGGGAATTGATAATAAGAAGGCGTATCTTCATATTGAAGAGGATAAGTTTCCGCAAGCTTGCCAGATGGGTTGACTAGACCAGTCAAAACTTGCAGCATTGCTTTTGCTCCTGCCTGACCGCTTAAATACCCGTGAACAAGACCCTTAACTTGGTTAATCCATGGCATTTCTACTACTGCACCACAGGAAAGCACAGCAACAATGTTTTGATTCACTTGATATAGAGCGTTTAGCAGCTCGATTTGATTGGCAGGAATTTCTGCATTTTGTCGATCTAATCCTTCAGCTTCTGTCACTTCATCCAAGCCGATATATAAAAGTACGATATCTGCCTTTTTAGCAAGCGCGCAGGCTTCCTCTACTTTCTTTCTGCTTTTCTTGCCGTAACGATCAAAGCCTTGTGCAAAGCCAATGCTGTTTAATCCTGACTGCCCCATATTCGGCAGCGTATGATCTAGCATAGTAGGATTTACGATCGATGATCCCGCTCCTTGATAACGTGCCGCTTGTGCAAAATCACCAATCACTGCTACTTTTTTATCTTTACGAATTGGCAAGATCCGATCTTTATTTTTTAACAGCACAATAGATTCTTCCGCAACCTGTTGTGCCATGCGATGATGTGCCTGTTCGTCGATTTCTACTTTATCTACCTGCAATGCTTCATTCGTTGTGAATATTAGCTCCAATATTCTATCCACACACTCATCGAGCACCGATTCTTTTAATATTCCGGACTTGATTGCCGCAATAATTTCCTCGTTCGTTTCTCCTGCAGTCGTTGGCATTTCCAGTTCATTGCCGGCAATTAAACCCGCAACACGATCATTACTACCGCCCCAATCTGTAACGACAAGCCCTTCGTATCCCCATTCCTTGCGTAAAATCTCACGCATGAGATGCCAGCTTTCATTCGTAAAGTCACCATTCAACATATTATAAGAAGACATTACTGCCTTCGATTGGCCTTCCTCAATTGCGATTTCGAATGCAGTCAAGTATATTTCCCGCAAAGTTCGTTCATCAACAATTGTATCGATGACCATCCGACGTTCTTCTTGATTGTTTACAGCGAAATGCTTTACGCAAGCTGATACGCCTTGCGATTGAATACCGCGAATCATACTAGCAGCCAGCTTGCCTGCCAAGTACGGATCTTCACTAAAGTACTCAAAGTTTCTTCCTGCAAGCGGATTACGCTTCATGTTAATGCCTGGGCCAAGCAAGACGTTAACACGTTGTGCAACAGCTTCCTTGCCGAGATATAAGCCCATTGTTTCAACCAGCTGCTCATTCCAACTATTAGCCACAGTTGCAGCAGTCGGGAAACATGTTGCAGGAATGCTGGCATTCAGCCCAAGATGGTCTGCCGCTTCGGCTTGCTTTCTAATTCCATGCGGGCCATCGGCAAGAAACATACTTTGAATACCGAGACGATCAATGTTTTGGGTTTGCCAGAAGTCTTTGCCTGACATTAATGATGCTTTTTCTTCAAGGGTCATTTTTTCAATGATGCTTTTATGTTTCATAAGTATATCTCCACCCATTTGGAACAGAGCAGCTATAAGCCTAGAACTACTGACTTAATCACTGCTCTGCCCTTTTTATAGTTTTGGTGTCATTGGCAAGTTATATCTCTCTGCTGCCATTACCACACGTTACTCATTAAGCTCTTGTGCTTGCAACGCCTGCTCTGCTTTCCAACGTGCTGATTTCTCTCTGAATCTTCTAAGAACCAATACTTCAAGCAAGACAATAATAATTGCTGCTGCTACATCAATAATAATTGCTGAAACTTGCCAGATTGGTATACCTTGGTTCAGTGCATCCTCCGTATATGCACGGCTGTTGACAACCGTATACATAATATTTTTAGACGCTTGTCGCATTGAAGTTACTGCAGTTGCGCTTTCTGTATCATCCAGGATATTACCGTCGCTTTCATAAGCAACTAACGCCATGTCGCCACCGCCGCGAATTGTACGGTCAGTATCCATGTATCCAAAGCCGCCAAAGTAATCAGTAATTACCATACCTCGGAAGCCCCACTCATCACGCAATACTTTGTTTAGTAATGCATCCGAGCTGCCAGCCCATTCAGCACCGATATAGTTGAACGCGGACATTACTGCGCCTGCTCCGCCTTCTTTTACGGCAATTTCAAATGGCTTCAAGTATATTTCGCGAATAGCTTGTTCATTGGACCATGTTGCCAACATACTTAGACGATTGTCCTCTTGATCATTCAAGGCAAAGTGCTTCATATACGCATAAACGCCATATTCCTTTGCACCTGCAATCGCGTTAGCAGAGATTTTACCTGCTAGCAAGCCATCTTCTGAGTAGTATTCAAAGTTACGTCCTGCAAATGCCGAGCGATGAGTATTCATTGCTGGCGCATACCAACCAGATACACCCATATCAGTTGCCATTTCGCCGATACTTTGACCAAATTCTTTTGCTAGCTCTTCGTTCCATGTGTTTGCCATCGTCACTGCAGCTGGGAATCCGATTGATCCAACGCGAGTGAAGTTGTTATTAAGTGAAGCTGGACCGTCAACATCAACAGTAGATACTTTACCTACAGATTTCGCTTCTGCTGTTTGATAACCGCCAAAACCGATCAACTGCACCATATCACTAATCGTAAGCTGATCAAGCAATTGCTCCCAAGCTGCATCATCGTAGGATAAGCCACGCATCTCCTCTAGCTTCAATCCATTTTTTGCACCTGTTACTGGCATAACATCATCTGGATTGTTGTATTCGCTAGGATCATAGTTTGTTTTATTTCTAAATACAGCTTTATCTTCTGCGCTCATCTCATAGGATGTCGGAGCTGCTACCGCTACCTCATAGTTAGCAAAGCTATCTTGACGAGACAAATACGTTACATCGCCTTCAACAAAATCAAACTGATTCTCTGCTGCTACTTGATCCGTTGAACGTTTATTATCTTCACCGTACGTAATTGTTTGTTCTACTTGATAGATTTGCTCATCGATTACAGTGTGGGAATCAGAACGAAGCGAGATCATATAATCTCCTGATTCTAGTATCCACGCACCCGCATTATACGTATCGTAGGATGCCATCTCTTCTGCCGTAAACGTAAGCGTCAATGTTTGAGATGTTCCTGGCTCAAGTAGATCTGTTTTATCGAATGCAACCAGATTAACAGATGATTTCTCAATGCCGCCGTTAGTATAAGGAGGAGTATAGTACAGTTCCGCTACTTCTTTACCTGCAACAGAGCCTGTATTAGTAACGGTTACATCTACCGAAATATTGCCTTCACTATCAACTTGCAATGGTCCCATTTCTTGTTCAAATGTTGTATAGGACAAGCCATAACCGAATGGATAAAGTACAGTATTCTCATAATCGATTAAGCCTTCATCATGTGCGGTTTCAAAGAAGCGATAGCCGACATAGATGCCCTCTACATAATTAACAAAGGTAGGAGTAACCTCATAGGAACCCATATCTACTTTTAGATCGTCCATATTTTCATACGTAAAGTTGCTAATGTTGTTGAAATACGGCGTTTTGGACAAATCATATACGAATGTATCTGCCGTTTTAGCAGATGGGTTAATTTCACCGCTAATGATTTTCCCGAAGGAATCAAAGCCCGTTTGACCTGTACCTGGTGCCCAAATTACACTCTTGATCTGTTCATATTGCTCCGTGAAACCAAGCTCGAATGCATTAGCACCGTTGTATACTACGATGACATTGTCAAAATTAGATGTTACAAGCTCAAGCAATTCCTGCTCATAACGATTAAGCTGCAAGTAGTATGAGTCGTCTTCAAAATCAGAATATTCCTCCGAATTATGCTCATAGGTTACTTTGGTAACGTCAAGAGGAAGGTCAGCGCCTTCACCACCAGAACGCCCAATCACAAGCATTGCTGTATCAGAAAAACTTTTTGCGTTATCTACCATTTCAGCGGGATAAGAAGAAACTGCTGGTTCTGGCAATGTCCAGTTTTGTTCCATAATACCTGACGCTGGACGGTCACTTCGGTAAGCGGTATAGAAATCAGAAATCTCTGTATTTAACTCAAAGCCTGCATTCGTCAATCCATCCAGCAAGCTTACTGTAGGATGTGTATCAGACATTGCGCCTGAACCAGTACCACCGTATATCGGATTAGTGGAAGCCCAGCCAAACACATTAATTTTTGTGCTGGAGTTAAGTGGTAGGAAACTTTCATCATTGTCCAGCAAGACAATTCCTTCAGCGGCAACCTTTTCACCGATCACTTCTGCATGTGCTGCTGACTCTTCACTGATCTTTCCTTTACCTGTTGCCAGCGTCAGTAGTGTCGAAAGTGGACCAAACGCTGTCAAGTTAGCCGCAATAATAAAAGTTAAAAAGATTACAAGCCCTGCTTGAGCACGTACCATATACTTTTTGTGTTTTGCCAATTTTCTTACGAGCACCATCACGATTAACGCGACAAGCAAAACTGCACCGAAGAAAATCAAATACGGCAGTGCAAGATTAACGACGTTCATGACATCCTGCATATTCAGTTCAATCATCTTATTAAACCTCCTCTGTATTTAGCCAATCTACCTGATACACGAATGTTGCTGCGATCAATATCTGCTATTGTGTTTGACAATAAAGCGTATTCATTTTAGCCATTTTTCTCGCTATTGGCATTTCTAATAAGCTCTCAAACGCAGCCGCTTCAACTCACGCATACTGCCCCCTTCATGCTTCATAAAACGATTCTAGCATGAATATTTTTTTGTTCCGCTTACTTACACAAACTGTAGTTTTTTTTGCATGAACGGTATTTTCAGCGCAAAAAAGAAAGAAAACAGCCAGTATAATGAACTGGCTGTTTCTCAAAAAGAATTGATATTGCATGCCGTTACATCGGAATTAATACCTTCAGCTCAAACCAGTTATCCTGCTGCCCGACATTAACGACACCACCGTATTTCTCTACCGCATAACGAATACTTTTTAACCCATAGCCATGATTCAAGGTGTCCGGCTTAGTCGTTACGGGAAGATCACCTTCCAGCTCCAGTTCACCTTCAAAATAGTTCTCAAAGCGAATCATAATAAAACCTTTTTGTGCAAATACCGATACGTGAATGAGCCGTTTTTCTGCTTCCTCTACCCGCTGCTCGTACTCAATCGCATTGTCCAATGCGTTGCCAAAAATCGTACATATGTCGATTACATCCATATGATTAAGCAAGCTTCCGTCAGCGACACAGGTGAGTGTAATTCCGTTTTTAATGCAGAACATATTTTTGCTGGCCAGCAGCGTATCCAGTACATGATTGCCTGTTTTGTTTTGCGCTTCAAAAAACTTAATCTCATCTTCCATTTTCTTCAAGTAGGCATTGCGCTTATCCGCATCCTCTTCCGCACGCAGCGCAATGATTTGGTTTTTTAGATCATGATACTTATAGTTAATGAGCTCAATGCTTTCTTTCGATTGCTGATATTGCGAATATTGATGCTGAAGGATGTTCTGCATCGCCTTAAGCTCGTGGCGAATGCGCAGCTCATTAAGCTGAATATGATATGCATACAATATGGCAAAGCCTCCAAGGTCAACAAGTGTGCGAATATTCATGATTTCCTGTGCATATTGCCCACTGAATGGAGTTTGCGTGCTAACAAAGCTTAAATTGCTAATGCCAAATACAGCAGCACCGATAAATACGGTTGACCATAGCTCACGATGCCTAATATTCAGCTTGCCTTCCTCAGGAATATGGCGTTTTTCTAGCAGCCAAATGAGTAGAAAGGCGATGCCATAAATGGTTAGTAATAGAATCGTTTCCTGCCAGATCGGTGCTTGCTTGCCCTGCCATGTAAACACATGCACTTGCCATTCTAGTGAAGCGATAAATTCTGCAGCGACAAATGCCCTAACGCTAAAATACCCTGCTTCCTGCGCACTTATATTACAGCTTGTATATATAAAATAAAACATGATGCCAATCGCAACAACCATGCATGGAATCCAAAGATAGATAGGCAGATCTTTAGTTAGCATTAAAAACAATGATTGCACGATAAGAAAGCCACCTGAAAAAGCGATTAATCCCCAGCCCTTTAGCTGTTTTTTTAACTGTGAAATGTACACGATACATGCTAGCCACTCCGCTAACGCTGTATATAGTCGAGGGATTTCTGGAAGTATCGTGTTCATTTAATCACTTCTCCCCAATACGTAGACAATGCTTCCATGAAAGCTTTTCTTTTAGATCGGCTAATAAGAAGCTCTTGTCCTTTTACGAGAGCGAACGTATCGTGCATGCCTTCAACATGCTCTAGATTAATAAAGTAACCTTTATTGCCACGGAAGAAATGATAGCCTGCAAGCTGTTCCTCCAGCTCCTTCATCGTGCCTGATGTTTCGATTACTCCAACTTTCGTTGAGAAAATTAATTTATGCCCTTGACTTTCAATGTAGTAAATATCTGAAATTTGAAATCTTTTTACACCACTTTTAACCTTGATCGTAAAGTAATGCTCTTCACGTCTTTTCATCCGTTCAATCGCTCGATGCAAGCGCTGTGAAAACTGAAAATATGAAATCGGTTTTAATATATAATCAAGCGCATCGACTGCATAGCCTTTAATGGCATACTGCGCCATATTCGTTATAAAAATAATGACGACCTCCGAATCCATCTTTCTGATTTCTTCTGCTGCCGACATTCCGTCCATAAAACGCATTTGCACGTCCATTAAAATGATATCAAATTGCGCCTTATAGTCTTCAACAAATTCATCTCCATCTGAATAGGTTTCTATATCGATATGCTCGCCTAATTCCTGCTCAAACTTTTGTAGAAACTCCATTAACTGCTCTTTGTAGTGAGACTCATCCTCAACAATAGCGATCCGTATCATTTATCTGTCCACCTTTAATTGATCATGGTATCGTTAAGTATAGCATATTCATTTTTTAACACGTAAAATAAACCGATGATTGTTGCCGATATAGTTATAACATAATTAATGAAAAAAAAGATACCTCAGCACGTCACTTAAAATGGTACCTGTAGTTAGGACACTTGAAAAAGAGTGTGCGAACTACAGGTATTTTTTATATACTAGACTTTTAAGACATATAAGGACGGAAAACACTGATGAGTAAACAATTATTTT
>Ga0160467_100043_pt1 | contig 196608 bp, 192 predicted proteins | sample HID1972I_E11MG_FD_108221 | JGI IMG/M metagenome (GOLD analysis project Ga0160467, IMG submission 108221) | Enriched pill bug-associated microbial communities from UW Madison campus, WI, USA - HID1972I_E11 MG | ecosystem: Host-associated > Arthropoda: Insects > Digestive system > Unclassified ... | reverse complement strand
CGCGCCGGATTGAATATGTTGGCATAATAGGTTCGCCACAGCTCGTCGGTTTCATCCGTCAGCTCAGGCTTGGACGCGGCCTGCCGCGATGTCTCCAGCACGTTTCCGTCCCACCGCGCGGAGCCGTTCGGTGTCGCGATCAGCCAGTCCATATCCGTGAACCGCCGCTGGAAAAACGGGGCCGTGCGCTCGACGATGAAGTGATCCGGCTCGAACCATGCGACGAAGCGCCGCCGCCCGCCCTGCCCCTGCGGCAAGGATAATTCCTTGAAGCGAACAAAGGCCGTCATCTTGTGACAATCGCGGCGGACCGATTTTTCAAGCTGCCGGGCTTCGGAAACATCCGCATCGGACTTGAACTGCAGCAGGGCGCGATCCCGCTTCAGCCGCCACAGCAACCGGTAAAGCAGTGCGAAACGACCCGGATCGCTATGACAGATAATCGCTTGCGCCAACGTCACGAAGGAGGCTGGAACGGACACCTGCACGTCATCCGCACGGGCCGCCGGCAAAGGCTCTCCGGCAAAATCGAGAAGCCCGACTTTCTCATCCCGCAACCGCCAGTCAATCGCCTCCGGCGGCACATTGGCGGCGAGAGCCGCGCGCGCCGCATCACGCCACTCGCCGAAATCGCCCCGCCCTTCCAGAACCGGGCCGTACATCACAGCAGCGATAATTGTTCGGGCTGCGGAGCAAACATCGCTCGCAAATCCGGCCGTTCAGTCAGCTTGCCCGGCGTCCAGCCCTCGGCAACGATGAAGGCCTTCACCTTTTTCAGGGAAACGCCGAAGCGGGCAATATCCTCCAGCCGCAACCGTCGAATCCGGCGTGAAGACAGGATCGAGGCGACCGTCTTGGTACCGAAGCCGGGCACGCGCAGCAATATTTCGCGATCCGCCACGTTCACGTCCACTGGAAAACGGTCACGATTTTTCAGCGCCCAGGCAAGCTTCGGATCTATATCGAGATCGAGCATTCCGTTACCGCCGATCGCGGTTATTTCACCAATGTCGAACCCATAAAAACGATAAAGCCAGTCGGCCTGATAAAGCCTGTGTTCCCGCATCAAAGGCGGCTTGATGAGCGGCAGGTTCTTCGACGAATCCGGAATGGGGCTGAAAGCCGAATAATAGACGCGCCGCAAACCATAGCTGCCATAAAGCCGGGCGCTGGTGGACAGAATGGTGCTGTCATCAGCCCCATCCGCCCCAACGATCATCTGCGTGCTCTGTCCGGCAGGCGCAAAACGTTTGGTCTTTCGCGTCCTGACAGTCGGCTCCCCCGCCTCCTCGATCTTCAGGCGGATATCAGCCATCGAGCGGCGAATATTGGCGGGCTGCTTTTCCGGCGCAAAACGGCTGACGCCGCTATCAGTCGGCAATTCGATGTTGATCGACAGCCGGTCGGCGTAAAGCCCCGCTTCCTCAATAAGCTTTGGCGATGCTTCGGGAATGGATTTCAGATGGATGTAGCCGCGAAAACCATGCGTGACGCGCAGTTCCCGCGCCACCCGCACCATCTCTTCCATCGTATGATCGGAAGAGCGGATAATGCCGGAAGAGAGAAACAGCCCCTCGATATAGTTGCGCCGATAGAACTCCAGCGTCAGCCACACCACCTCCTCGGCAGTAAACCGCGCCCGCTCGACATTGCTCGAAGAACGATTGATGCAATAGGCGCAATCATAGATACAGAAATTGGTGAGCAAAATCTTCAGGAGCGAAATGCAGCGCCCGTCCGGCGCATAGGCATGGCATATGCCCGACCCCTCCGTGGAGCCAAGTCCGCCGGATGCAGCAGAGCTGCGTTTCGTCGTGCCGCTGGAGGCACAGGACGCATCGTATTTGGCCGCATCGGAAAGAATGGCTAGCCGTTGCCTGATTGACTTCTTCATGGTTATGTTCACTATATGTTCTATTGAAAAATGTCAATCTCATCTGTTAAAGCCCTGAACGAATGCAAGAAAATGCCCGTCTCAAATTTGCTGGCATTTCGTTGTCGTCTTCTGATATAGTCGGCTTAGTTATGATTTTGGCATGGTTCCGGAGTTCCCCTCCGGAACCTGTTTCTTTTTGTGTCTGCAAGTAAAGCGACAGGACTGCGAAGGATAAAAAAATGGTAGAAAAAGTACCGATGACGCACGGTGGATTCATCAAGCTGCAGGAGGAGCTGCGCTTTCGCCAGCAGGAGGAGCGCCCCCGTATCATCGAGGCAATTGCGGAGGCGCGCGCCCATGGCGACCTTTCGGAAAATGCCGAATACCACGCTGCCAAGGAAGCCCAGAGCCATAACGAAGGCCGCATCACTGAACTCGAAGACTTGACCGCACGCGCGGAAGTCATCGACCTTTCCAAGATGTCCGGTTCCAAGATCAAGTTCGGCGCCACCGTCAAGCTGATCGACGAGGATAGCGACGAGGAAAGAATCTATCAGATCGTTGGCGACCAGGAAGCCGATGTGAAGGCGGGACGCATTTCCATTTCCTCGCCCATCGCCCGCGCCCTCATCGGCAAGGAAGTCGGTGACAGCATCGAAGTCAACGCACCGGGCGGCGCCAAGGGTTACGAGATTCTCGCCGTACAGTGGGGCTGATCTGCCCTTTCATGCAATGCGCCCCTCGGGCGCATTGCATTGATATCCTGAACTGAACATCCTGCCTTAGCCGCAAAGACGGAAGCCCATCTTGTCCCACGCCAGTCTGAAAGATGTGCAGGTGCTTGCGCCGAACTTCAAGCGCAGGCTCTCCGGCGTTACCTCCACCATCGTGCAGCTTATTCCGGTACAAAACCGGCTGGGTCAGAAAGTGGCCGTCATCGGCCCCGGCCTGCCGCAGCATCTGCCACATGTGCGCTTCCGTGATCTGTGGCGGCTCTGGCAAAACGGCCCGCTCAGCGGTCCGCGCATCTGGCACGCCCGCCGCAATCTCGAAATGTTGCCGGGCATTCTCATGCGTGACGTGCTGCGCATGAAGCTGAAGCTGATGTTCACCTCGGCGGCGCAAAGGCGACATTCCGCCTATACCCGCTTTCTGATTTCAAAAATGGATGCGGTCGTCGCGACAAGCAGCCGCTCAGGCTCGTTTCTGGAAGTACCACACAGCGTCGTCATGCATGGCGTCGATACCGAGCTGTTTCATCCCGCAACCGGCCCGGAGGATACGATCGCTTCGACCGGCCTGCCGGGGCAATTTCTCATCGGATGTTTCGGACGGGTGCGCCACCAGAAGGGAACAGACCTTTTCGTGCGCGCCATGATCGAACTTCTGCCCGACTATCCCGAATGGACGGCCGTCATCTCCGGCCGCGTGACCGCAGAGCACAAGGCCTTCGCCGACAAGCTCGTGGCCGATGTCGCAGCAGCCGGTCTTGCGGACCGCATCGCGTTTCAGGGCGAGGTGGACGACATCAAGCCCTGGTATCGGCGGCTAACCCTCTATGTCGCACCGTCACGCAACGAGGGCTTTGGCCTGACACCACTGGAAGCCATGGCGTCCGAGACGGCTGTCGTTGCCAGCAATGCCGGCGCCTATGAGGAAATGATCGTCAAGGGCGAGACCGGCATGGTTGTTGAGGCCGGCGACTACGCGTCCCTGCGGGATGCCATTAAAACCTATCTTGCCGATCCTGCTCTCGCCAGGGACCATGCCCGTGCCGGACTTTCGCATGTGCGCACTGCATTTCCGCTGGAAAAAGAGGCGACGAGCCTCGGCAATATCTACGACGCGTTGCGGCGCGGGTAAGCGCCGGCGCAATCACTCAAAGGTCCGCCGATCAGATTTCCACCAGACCGACGCGCTTGACCTGACGGATGGTGAGCATGGTGCGCACGGTGTCGACGTTTTCGTCCGCTGTCAGAACCTCGATGACGAAATCCTGAAACTCGGTCAGGTTTCTGGCGATGCAATGCAGAAGGAAATCGCTTTCGCCGGATACCATCCAGGCCTGGCGCACCAGCGACCATCCGGCCGTCGCCGCTGCAAAGGCTTTCAGATTGCTGTCCGACTGGCGCTTGAGGCCGACCATGCAGAAGGCAACGAGATCGAAACCGAGCTTCGGCGCGTTCAACATGGCGTGATAACCCTCGATCACGTCGGCTTCTTCCAGCTTGCGGACGCGCCTGAGGCACGGCGGCGCGGAAATACCGACCCTTTCGGCCAGCTCCACGTTGGTCATGCGCCCGTCGCGCTGCAATTCGCGCAGGATTTTCAGATCGATGGCATCGAGTTCGACGCTGGTCACGGAGAGGTTCCTCGTTAAGCCGGAGAACTTCCTTGTACTACCAGGCGCAGGATTCGCAACAATATGCCGCCGGCCGGTCACAAAATTGCGCGCGCATCCACAACTGCCTTGTTGGTAACGCAAGGCTGCCCTTGAATAAAGGCACTAGACAACCTTAAATACCGGGCAACGAAGGGGTTGCGGCCTGTCCACCGTGCTGCGGCTGGAATGTTCTGCTGCCGAAAGGCCCCGCTACTTTAAAAAGGATTGTTTCCATGTCTGCCCGCCATACCAAGGTATTGATCATTGGCTCTGGTCCCGCCGGTTATACCGCGGCGATCTACGCGGCCCGCGCAATGCTGAAACCCGTGCTGATTGCCGGCATGGAACAGGGTGGCCAGCTGATGATCACCACCGATGTCGAAAACTATCCGGGCTTTGCCGATCCGATCCAGGGCCCCTGGCTGATGGACCAGATGCTGAAGCAGGCGACGCATGTGGGTGCGGAAATCGTCAGCGACCTCGTGACCGAAGTCGAAACGAACACGCGCCCCTTCGTGGTCAAGACCGATTCCGGTCAGGTCTGGACCGCCGACACGCTGATCATCGCAACAGGCGCGAAGGCCAAGTGGCTCGGTATCGAGAGTGAGCAGCACTTTCAGGGCTTCGGCGTTTCCGCCTGCGCCACCTGCGACGGTTTCTTCTATCGCAACAAGGATGTGATCGTGGTCGGCGGCGGCAACTCTGCCGTGGAGGAAGCGCTCTATCTCGCCCATATCGCCAAGTCCGTAACCGTCGTACACCGCCGCGACAGTTTCCGCTCGGAGAAAATCCTTCAGGAACGGCTCTTCGCCAAGGAAAACGTCAAGATTCTGTGGAACACGGAAATCGCCGAAATCACCGGCGCTCCCGCCAAGCCGCCAATGCCACCCTCTGTTTCGGGTGTGCGACTGCGTGACACCAAGACCGGTGTGATCAGCGATACGCCCATCGACGGCGTCTTCGTCGCCATCGGCCACGCGCCGGCCGTCGAACTGTTCAAGGGCAAGGTGAAGCTCAAGGACAATGGCTACATGTGGACCGCGCCCGATTCCACCGCTACCGACGTGGAAGGTATTTTCGCCGCCGGCGACGTTACCGACGACATATACCGTCAGGCCATCACCGCCGCCGGTATGGGCTGTATGGCCGCCCTTGAAGCAGAACGGTACCTCACCGCGCAGCAGCCGCTTGCGGTAGCAGCCGAATAACCGAAAGGCAGGATAGGCATGGCAATGCCATTGGACTGGGATAAACTGCGCATTTTTCATGCCGCAGCCGAAGCGGGGTCTTTTACCCACGCTGCCGACAAGCTGCATTTGTCCCAGTCGGCCATCAGCCGCCAGGTCAGCGCGCTGGAACAGGATGTTGGCGTGAAGCTGTTTCACCGCCACGCCAGAGGTCTTATCCTCACCGAGCAGGGCGAACTGCTGTATCGCACCGCCCACGACGTGTTGCTGAAGCTCGAAACCGTCAAGATGCAACTGACCGAAACGACGGAGAAGCCGAGCGGCAAGCTGCGCGTGACGACGACTGTTGGTCTCGGCCAGGGCTGGCTGACGGACAAGGTGCAGGAATTCCTGCAGCTCTATCCGGAAATGTCGATCCAGCTCATCCTCGACAATGAGGAGCTGGATGTGAACATGCGCCACGCCGATTGCGCCATCCGCCTGCGTCAGCCGCAACAGTCCGACCTTATCCAGCGCAAGCTGTTCACGGTGCACATGCACGTCTATGCGGCGCCGTCCTACATCAACCGCCACGGCGAGCCGCAGTCGATCGAGGATCTGGACAACCACCGCATCATCTCCTTCGGCGAACCGGCACCCAACTATCTGCTTGATGTCAACTGGCTGGAAAATGCGGGACGCTCGTCGGACAACACCCGCATTCCGCATCTTCAGATCAACAGCCAGACCTCGATCAAGCGCGCCTGCCTGCTGGGAATAGGTATCGCCTGTTTGCCGGATTACATCGTCGGGCGCGATCCGGGATTGATTCAGTTGTCGCTTGCCGCCGATATTCCCTCGTTCGACACCTACTTCTGTTACCCGGACGAGATGAAAAACGCTGCAAAACTGAAAGCCTTCCGCGACTTCGTCGTTGCCAAGGCACGGAACTGGAACTTCTGACGTTTAAATAGGCCAGCGCCACAAAATATCATACTAATTCATGGAGTTGGCCTTCCCAAGATGGCGGCGCGCCAGACGCGCCGCGCTTCAGCTTTGCACATAAATTATACCGGAAATATCCAGACCTGCATCGCACGCATGCCTGACCTGCACAAAAAAGAGTTGTTTCGTGCACAAAAAAGCACCATATCGCTCTCAGTTGATGCACACGGTGGCTTTTCCTCCCAGTTCCACCGCATCAGCTGTTCCCCTCTGGAGGTTTTTGACCTTCACACTTAAAGGGCCCTGGATTTATCCGGCGGCCCTCTTTTTTTACCCGCAAGAATTTTCTCCAATTTGGCGAAATATCGCATGATGCAACCTTGTTTTGCATTCTTGCCACTCCCATATTTCAATCAGCTGTCACGCCTGCCTATGCACGCGACAGCTGTTCCCCTCTGGAGGTTTTAACCTTCAAACTCATTGGCCGCGGAGAAATCCGGCGGCCATTTTTTTGCGCGCTGTTCTCGGCCCGGGCGACAACCTCACAGAGACGTGAATTGTATATCGGAAACTATCGATATAAATATCGGACATGTCAGATATTAGAGAAACGCAGATGAACCCGGAGGAAATCCTCAAAGCCCTTTCACACCCCGCAAGGCTGAAGTTCCTCGAGTGGCTGAAGAGCCCTGAAAGTCACTTCTGTCAGGACCATCCGCTCAGCATGGGCGTATGCGCCAATCAGTTCCAGATCAGCGGCCTGTCGCAATCGACGGTCTCCTCACATCTGGCGGTTTTGCAGGCAGCTGGCCTGATAAGGTCAAAGAAAGTCGGGCAATGGGTGTTTTTCGAACGCAACGAGGAAACCATCGACGCCTTCCGCAATTATCTGCAAGCCAATCTTTGAGCCTCCCAAGCTTATAAGACCGGGGCGTCGGACCGGAAACTGCAAGGCGGTTTTCTCTCCGATGCCCATACATTAGGAAAGCGCGCCAGCCGCGCAGTTTCGCCAACCGACCAGAAAGTGAAGTCGCATGACAAGTCTTTTCGAACCGGCACAGGCCGGCGATATCGCACTCGCCAACCGTATCGTCATGGCTCCCCTCACCCGCAACCGCTCGCCGGGAGCAATTCCCAACAATCTCAACGCCACCTATTACGAGCAGCGCGCAACAGCCGGGCTGATCGTGACCGAAGGCACGCCGATTTCCCAGCAAGGTCAGGGTTACGCGGATGTTCCGGGCCTCTACAAGAAGGAAGCGGTTGAGGGCTGGAAAAAGATCACGGATGGCGTGCATGTCGCCGGCGGCAAGATCGTCGCGCAGATTTGGCACGTGGGACGCATTTCCCACACCTCGCTCCAGCCGCATGGCGGACAGCCGGTCGCCCCTTCCGCGATTATCGCCAAGTCCAAGACCTATATCATCAATGATGACGGCACCGGCGCGTTTGCGGAAACCTCCGAGCCACGCGCACTGACCATCGACGATATCGGTCTTATCCTTGAAGATTACCGGACCGGCGCGCGCGCCGCACTTGAGGCCGGGTTCGACGGTGTCGAAATCCATGCCGCCAACGGTTATCTGATCGAGCAGTTCCTGAAATCCAGCACCAACCAGCGCACCGACGAATATGGCGGCTCGATCGAAAACCGCGCCCGCTTCCTTCTCGAAGTCGTCGATGCGGTTGCGGAAGAGATTGGCGCAGGCCGCACCGGCATTCGCCTGTCACCCGTCACACCCGCCAACGACATTTTCGAGGCCGACCCGCAGCCACTCTATAATTACGTTGCGGAAGAACTCGGCAAACGCAATCTCGCCTTCATCCATGTTGTTGAAGGTGCGACAGGTGGTCCGCGCGACTTCAAGCAGGGCGACAAGCCCTTCGATTACGCAGCCTTCAAGGCCGCTTATCGCAATGCGGGCGGCAAGGGCCTGTGGATCGCCAACAATGGCTACGACCGTGAGAGCGCCATCGAGGCGGTGGAAAGCGGCAAGGTTGATGCCGTGGCCTTCGGCAAGGCCTTCATCGCCAACCCGGATCTGGTGCGCCGTCTCAAGGACAACGCGCCGCTGAACGAGCCGAACCAGCCGACCTTCTATGGTGGCGGGGCTGAAGGCTATACCGACTACCCGGCTCTTGGCTGATCAGTGCTAAACTTGAAACGCCGCACCGCTCCACAGCGGTGCGGCGTTTTGCCGTTTCAGGACAGGCCTCGCGCCTGCCGCGCAGCAAAGTCTGAAAATGCGCCCATCACGAAGGCGTTGGCCACATGCAGCGCCTGCAGAAAGCCACTGCCCGTTTCCCGACCGATGCTCATCAACGCCACCTGAAGGCAGTAGAGAGCGAGCAGCACGAGCGCGCGCCCAAGGTTTGGCCGGAGGTCATCATGACGAAGGGCGAGCACGACTAGAGATACAATGGGAACGGCGATCAGCATGCCAAGCCCTTTGTGAACCACAAGCAGCGATCCGTCATGATAGATCGACAGCCCGGCCAGCAGCACCTGCGCGAAAATCAACACCGGCACGCCTGCCGAAATCACGGCGAACATACGGCGCCGCCGGGAAAATCCATTAGCCACTGTAACCATCACACCCTACCCCCGGCATCGGTCGCATGATGAAGGCCCGCCGGTTGCTGCACCTCGGCGAGACACCCAAGGCTCGCCAGTGTTTCCGATACTGCCGCATCGATCGGCGTTCGCGGTTCCGCGCCGAGGAATTCGACAAGCTTGCGGTTGCTCATCAGGATCGGCATCTGCCACAGATATTTCATTTCCATGACTTCGCGGAACAGTGGAACGAACGGTGCAGCCAGCCCGACGGCTAACCACGAAAGCCGCCGCATCTTGACCGGATGACCGACGGCTCGCTCGATTGCCCCAACCAGTTGCAGCCCGTCGAAATCCCAGACACCCTCCATGTGGTAGACGGCAAACGTTTGAAGCTCGTCCGAGCGATCGAGCAGCCGCCCGATTATCTCCGCAACATCCGGCAGATAGGCCCATTGATGCCCGGCATTCGGTACTGCTGGATTCTGAACACTGCGAACCGGCTTACCCGGTCGCACCAGCATCTGCGAAAACCAGTTGTTCTTCGCGTCAGGACCAAAGAAATCACCGGTGCGGACGATCAGGACCGGCACGCCGCGCATCGACGCCATTTTCAAACGCCGCTCCATTTCAACGCGCAAGCCGCCCTTGCGGGTGAAAGGCTTTTGCGGACTGTCCTCCGTCAGAAGCGGAAAGGCATCCGGGCCAAAATTATAGATGCTGCCTGGAAACACGATCCTTGCCCCGCAGGCCTCGGCAGCGGCAATGGTATTGTCGAGCATCGGCAGCACTTGGCTGTCCCAGTTGCGATACCCCGGAGGATTGACCGCATGGACGATGAGCCCGGCGCCTTTTGCCGCCTTCACCACATCCTCCCGGTTCATGGCATCGCCGGTCACGCGCTCGATGCCATCGACGGCATCAACTGGTGCCGATCGGCGAGTCATCGCCCGCACCCGCCAGCCGCGCTGCAACAACATCTTCGAGACATGGCTGCCGACGCCACCATTCGCCCCAACAATCAGCGCCAGAGGCCGGTTATTCTCTGCTGTATTTGCGTGGATTTCATATATCATTGCCATTACTCCTTCTTCTGGGCTGGAGTATCGGGCCATCAGGCGATATACGAAATTGTCCAAATGAGTGGAGCCGCTATACAAAATCTTATAATCAGAAGCCGCGATGTCAGCTGGGATTTTTACCGCACCTTCCTCAGCGTGCTGCGCGACGGCTCGCTTTCCGCCGCCGCTCGCGAACTCGGCATTACCCAACCGACAGCTGGGCGCCATATCGGAGCGCTGGAAGAGGCCATCGGCTTTCCGCTGTTCATCCGCTCGCCGCACGGGCTGATGCCGACGGAAGCGGCGCTGGCGCTCCGGCCCTATGCGGAAAATCTGGCGGCGACGGCCGCAGCCCTTATGCGGGCGGCCTCCGGCGAGGTCGGCAAGATCGAAGGAACCGTTCGTATCAGCGCATCGGACATCATCGGCGTTGAAATGCTGCCGCCGATCATCGCTGCCATGCAGGAGATTCACCCCCGGCTTGAAATAGAACTTTCACTCTCCGACACGTTGGAAGACCTTTTGCGGCGCGAGGCTGATATCGCCATCCGCATGACCGAACCGCAGCAGGATGCCATCGTCATGCGCTATATCGGCAATTTCCGTCTGGGATTTCATGCCACACGCGACTATCTGGCAAGAGCCGGCACCCCGAAAAACATGGAAGAACTGAACAACCACCGTATGATCGGTTTCGACCGCAAGACGCCTTTCATCAGGGCGGCGATCCAGCGCATGCGCTCGCTCGATCCGGAAATACCCGATATCGAAGAAATTTCCTTCGAAATTCGCGCCGACAGCAACCTCGCCCAGCTTGCCATGATCCGCGCCAGCGCGGGCATCGGCGTCTGTCAGATCGGCCTGGCGCGCAAGGATCCGCGGCTTGTCCAGGTCCTTCCGAAAACCGACATCCCGCTGCACGCATGGGTCGCGATGCATGAAAATCTCAAGACCTCGCCGCGATGCCGTGCCGTGTTCAGCGCCCTTGTCGACGGCCTGAAGGCCCACCTGAAGGAAACCGATCCGGGCGCCCCGCCGCAACGACGCTAGCGCCATTACAGCATCGATGCCGCACGGCCTTGCGCCCGCAAATCCGCAAGACATACCGGCGAAGCATGGATGGTGATGCTGTTCTCACCGGAAATGTTGACGCACTCCATCAAAACGGTCTGGCCGGCGGTGAAATCTTGTCGACCACTTCCGCCTCCGGCCGGTCGCCGCCCTGGCTGTATTCCTCATGCCACTGGCCGCGTTCGTCCTGATAGCTGATTTCCTCATCATCGCCGCCCACCTGCTGTTCGGCAGCAACGATGCGCGCGGCCTCGACCGCATCGGCATAGGTAGGAAATGTTTCGGAATAAGCGCCGTTCATGCGGTAGGCGAAGCCACCGTCATGTTCCACGACTTCATATACCACTTTTGTCATGCATGTTCCTCCTGTTTCAGTAGGCGACATCGCAACCACAACCGCGCTTCAAGCATTGCACCCAACGGGGGACAACACGGCATGAGCAGCATGTCCTTGACCGTAACACTATCCTACCAAAAGCACTCAAGCGCAAATCCTGCTTGATCTTAACGACGATACGTCACAGCCTCACACTCTCAGGGGAAGGGAAATCGATGGCGGGTTCTATTTTAAAGCAGGAGCGCATGTTGCTGCTGGCAATACCGGTGGCAGCCGTCGCCTATATGGCCGAACATGCGATATTCGAGGCCGGCAAAACGGCGTCGCTGATTGCCGCGATCGCCCTGATAGGGATGATCGTTCTGGTGTCGATGCGGGTTGCCCACCACGCCGAAATCCTCGCCGCCAAGGTCGGAGACCCCTATGGCACGATGATCCTGACGCTGTCTGCCGTGGCGGTGGAAGTGTTGATCCTTGCCATCATCATGAGCGAATCCAACTCGCCGACGCTCGTGCGTGACACGATCTATTCCGCCGTGATGATCGACATCAACGGCATTCTGGGACTGGCCGCCCTGCTGGGAGGCCTTCGCCACGGCGAGCAGCCCTACAATGACGATTCAGGCAAAACCTACGGCGTCATGATCCTGACTGCCATGGGCATCTCGATGATCGTGCCGGAATTCATCCCCAAGGAAAGCTGGCACGTCTATTCCGCCTTCACCATCGTTGCAATGATCGCGCTTTATGCGCTGTTCCTGAAAATGCAGGTTGGTCCGCACAGCTATTTCTTCAGCTACGCCTATCCCCGCAAGGCTCATCCCAGCGGTCATCCATCCGGCGATCACACGGAGGACGAGGAAGAGGGCAGCGTGCCCCTCTCCATCGGTCTCATCGTCGCGGGCGTCGTGCTGATCGGCGTGCTGGCGGAATTCATGGCGGCCTTCCTAAGCCAGAGCCTCGAGGGCACAAGCGCGCCACCGGCACTGATGGCAGTCGTGGTCGCGACGATCTCAGCATCACCGGAAATCCTGACCGCGCTCAGGTCCGCATTGCGCAACCGCATGCAGGCCGTGGTCAATATCGCCATGGGCGCATCGCTTTCGACGGTCATCCTCACCGTCCCTGTGATGGAGGGCATCGCACTCTACACCGGTCAGCCGTTCATCATGGCGATGACGCCGGTTCAGACGGTCATGGTCTTCATCACCCTCATCGCCGCCGCCATCAACCTCAATGACGGTGAAACCAACGCGATCGAGGGAATGACGCATTTCATCCTCTTCGCAACCTTCATCATGCTGTTGTTTCTCGGGCTTTAGCCGCAAAAAAAGCCCGGCATCGCTGCCGGGCTTTGTTATTCAATATCCTAGACCGATCAGCGGCAATCGGCGCAGAAGCGCTGGATGCGCTTGCAGGCCTCTTCCAGCAGTGCTTCCGACGTGGCGTAGGAAATGCGGAAGTTCGGGCCGAGGCCGAACGCCGATCCCTGCACGACGGCAACACCTTCGGCTTCCAGAAGCTCGGAGACGAAATCCACATCCGACTCGATGACCTTGCCGGACGGCGCGGTCTTGCCGATCATGCCGGCGCAGGACGGATAGACGTAGAATGCGCCTTCCGGAGCCGGGCAATTGATGCCTTTCGCCTGGTTGAGCATGGAGACGACGAGATCGCGGCGGCCTTCAAAAATCTTCTTGTTGGCCGGAATGAAATCCTGCGTGCCGTTCAGCGCTTCGACAGCCGCCCACTGAGCAATCGAGCTGGCGCCCGAGGTCTGCTGGCCCTGGATCATATCCATGGCCTTGATGAGCGGCAGCGGGCCGGCTGCATAGCCGATACGCCAGCCGGTCATGGCATAGGCCTTGGAGACGCCGTTCATCGTAAGCGTGCGGTCATAGAGCGAAGGCTCCACCTCAACCGGCGTGACGAATTTGAAGTCGCCATAGGTCAGGTGTTCGTACATGTCATCAGTCAGCACCCAGACATGCGGATGCTTGACCAGCACGTCCGTCAATGCCTTCAGCTCGTCATGCGAATAGGCAGCGCCCGAAGGGTTGGACGGCGAGTTGAAAACGAACCACTTGGTCTTCGGCGTGATCGCCTTTTCCAGCGCTTCCGGCTTCAGCTTGAAATTGTCTTCGAGCGTCGTGTCGACGAAGACAGGCGTACCGCCGCAGATCGCCACCATTTCGGGATAGCTGACCCAGTAAGGTGCAGGAATGACGACTTCGTCACCCGGGTTGAGGGTGGCCATGAAGGCGTTGAAAAGAATCTGCTTGCCACCGGTGCCGACGATGGTCTGCTCCGGCTTGTAGTCCAGACCGTTTTCGCGCTTGAACTTGTCGGCAATCGCCTTGCGCAGTTCAGGAATACCTGAAACGGGCGTGTATTTCGTTTCGCCGCGCTTGATGGCGTCAATGGCGGCTTCCTTGATGTTTTCGGGCGTATCGAAATCCGGCTCGCCGGCGCCAAGGCTGATCACATCGCGGCCCTTCGCTTTAAGCTCACGGGCTTTCTGGGTAACAGCGATGGTGGCGGATGGCTTTACGCGGGAGAGAATGTCGGCAAGGAAGGCCATTTTTAATCGGTCCTGTTGTGGTTGACATCGGCAGAGGCGGAAAATCCTGTCTTCTGCGGCATTTTCTATGTCGAAAGACAGGCGCTCTTTCAAGGTGAAAAGCAGCATATGTGACACGGGGAAGAATTTAAACCTTCCTTAACCCGGAAGTAACGCTTGATGCGCTATATTCTCCGGCTAGAGGTCGTGTCTCTGTAGCTGGTTGAAAAATGGCGCCCAAAAGCATCTTTTCCAGTCTTGTCCGCGAGGTCGATGGCACATGGTCCACGGCCTATGGCACCTTCAACTTGAAATCCGCACTGCAGCCCATTTTTCGCCGAACGATGAACGGCGCTCTCGACATCGATTCCTTCGAGGGTCTGGTGCGTCCCCATCGCAACGGCGAACCTGTGACACCCGGTGAATTCTTCTCGCTGGTGGCACCAGAAAATATAGAGAATATCGACAGTATTCTGCGCACGATCCACATTCTCAATACCGGCAGGCTCAATCGTTCGCGCGCCCGCGTCTTCGTCAATTTCCATCCGGGCCTGTTCCAGACCCCGGCCAAGATGCGTCAGGAAGTGGAGCGCATGCGCCTTACCGCCCACGAGGCCGGCATGACGGCAGACCGCATCGTCTGCGAAATCTCCGAGAAAAAAGTCTCCGATACGCAGATGGTCGCCGACTTCGCCTATCATATGCACGACATCGGTTTTCGCGTGGCGCTGGACGATTATGGCGCGGGCGATTCCGACATTGACCGGGTGAAACTCATCAAGCCGGACTATGTGAAATTCGAGGCAGGCTGGGTGCGTGATTTCATGCAGAATTCGGCAGTCGCCGCCCTTCTGCGCGTCATCGTCAGCCAGTTTCGCGACGATGGGATAGAGCCGGTGTTCGAAGGACTGGAAACCGGCAGGCAGGTGGATATCTGCGAGGACCTCGGCGTCCTGCTGATGCAGGGATACGTTTTGGCAAAACCCGAACTAGCGCCGACGAGTTTCGACGCTCGCTTTCCCGAACTCGGCAGCGGATATTTTTCACCCTCGCCAAGGTCGGATAGAAGTACTGCGACACCGGCATTCCCGCGTGAAGACCGCCCAGCCGAGCCGCATACCCTGCGCCAGACCAGAACCTTCGGAAAACGCGGCCTTTGAGGCCGTTGACAGCGAAATTGTCCTGAAATCGGCTTTGCCACGATATTGCCACAATAAATACTGCGGAACGCCTGAATTCGGTCTCCAAGCCGTCCATTTCGAAGCCTCTTTTATCCTTTGAGAACAGGGACAAGAGGCGATCGCCATGTTTACCAACGACAGGACATCAGTTGAACGGTTAAGGGCGCAGAGAACGCTGTTTTCCCTCTGGATGGCCATTGCCGCCTTTCTTGTCGTCGTCACCATGGCCGCCGGGATCGCAACCTCGGCCAACGCAGCCCCTCAGGCAGTCGACACCCTGCAGACATCCTCTATTCCGCAGGTGACGGCAACCGCGCGGGCGGGAGGGCACCTGTTGCTGGTTATCTTCTCGGCTGCAGCCTTCATCAGCCTCGGCATAGGCGGCCTCGCGCTCACCCGGCGAAGCCTGAAGGACGAGGCCCGCCGCCACAAGTAAGCCGCCCTCTCCTCGACTTGCGGCATCGGCGTGTTGCTGCTAAAGCACAGGGGAAGTCGTCAGAACGACGTTTCAAAAATCCCCGAAATGCCAAGGCCGCGACGGAATGATCTTCGGGCCCCTGCTGTGCTGGTGCCATCAATGACGCGTATTCAGGCCAACATGCTGCTTCTGCTCGCCGCGGCGATCTGGGGAGGCGGTTTCGTCGCACAATCATCCGCCATGGCCTCGATCGGGCCATTCTGGTTCGTCGGTTTACGCTTCGCCATTGCCGCCATCGCCGTGCTGCCATTCGCCCTGATGGAAAACCGCTCGAAAAAATCGCCGCCACGTCGCAGGGAAATCGGCGGCTTCATCCTTGTGGGCCTCGCCCTGTTCGGCGGCGCGACGACGCAGCAGGTCGGGCTTTTGACTACGACCGTCACGAATTCCAGCTTCCTGACGGGACTTTACGTCATCTTCGTGCCCGTGATCGCCGTCGTTCTTTACCGGCGCCATCCCCACTGGATCGTCTGGCCCGGCGCCCTGATGATGCTGGGTGGAATATTCCTGCTCTCCGGCGGCGCATTCGAGGCGCTGACGCAGGGCGATATTCTCAGCATCATCTGCGCCTTCTTCTGGGCAATCCAGATTACGCTTGCAGGTCGTTTCGTTTCCGAAAGCGGACGGCCGCTTGCGCTCTCATGCACTCAGTTTGCGATTTGCTCTCTCTTGAGTTGCATGATCGGCCTTGCGGTAGAACCCATCAGCATGGCGTCCATAGAAGGGTCGCTGGCGGAAATTCTATACGTCGGCCTCGTATCCTCCGGCCTCGCCTTCGTTTTGCAGGTCGTCGCCCAGCGGTATACGACCGCGCCGCAGGCTGCGATATTTCTCTCTTCAGAGGCGCTTTTCGGTGCCTTGCTGGCGTCGATTTTCCTGAAGGAAACCATTTCCAACGCCGGTTATATCGGCTGCGTGATCATTTTCGCCGCTATATTGATCGTCGAACTGGTGCCGGAACTGACGCGTAAACGGCAAAAAACCGTCGTTGGAACGGCCTGACGCAGAAAGAACTGATTTTTCTGTTTCGAGGAAAAATCGTACCGCCGCATTCAAAATTTTGCCCGGAAACCGAAGGCAACCGGCAATTATTTCATCAATTATCAAATATGCGGAAAAAATGTGCGACTACGCGCAGGAATTCTACCGCAGGTTTTTATCCGACAAAAAGCCCGTGAAAACTTTTGCTTGCCAATTTTCCATAAACGCAGCAATCTAATGCGGTTCGGGCAATTTGCGAGCATGGGAAGGCCTATAAATTTGCGCACTGGGGACGCTATAAACCTCGGGCGGTGGGACGAAAAACGTTGGATGAGAACGCCATTACTTCCCGCTGTGAAGGTCCTTTTTCTCAATAGTCAAGAGCTGCCTGCCAACGCCCTCGCGGGGCAAAACTGTAATGCTGCCTGTAGCTGAACGCGGGCAGAGCGAAAAGGACCTGATGCATGGCCGAAACTGGCACCGTAAAATTCTTCAACACAGACAAAGGCTTCGGCTTCATCAAGCCAGACAATGGTGGCGCTGATATCTTTGTTCATATCTCTGCCGTACAGGCTTCCGGCCTGTCCGGACTTTCAGAAAATCAGAAAGTGAGCTTCGACACGGAACCGGATCGTCGCGGCAAGGGCCCGAAGGCAGTCAATCTGCAGATTGCTGGCTAACCCTAAAACGGCTTTCATTTCTAGTTGAAGCCCGGCAGGAATGCCGGGTTTTTTTATGCCCAATCCGGAGGCGCCAATACGCGCCCGGAAACTCAGATCCCCTTGAGATAGGGGTTGGTGCGCCGCTCCTCGCCAAGCCGCCCACCGGGGCCATGGCCGCAGATAAATCCGACATCATCACCCAGCGGCAGCAGCTTGTCGCGAATGGACGCCATCAATTGCTCGTGGTTTCCGCCCGGCAGGTCGGTACGCCCCACCGACCCCGCAAACAGCACATCGCCGACATGGGCGAATTGCTGGTCGCGATTATAATAGATGACGTGACCTGGAGCGTGACCCGGGCAATGGTAGACTTCAAAGACATGATCCCCGAACGATACCATGTCGCCCTCATTCAGCCACCTGTCCGGCAAAACGTTCTGAAGACCGCTGATGCCGTATTTCTCGGCCTGGGTCTCGATCCTCTCGAGCAGCGGCCGATCGTCCTCATGCGGGCCGATCACCGGCAGGGAAAGCTTCTCGCGCAGTTCCTTGGCGCCGCCGGCATGGTCGAGATGGCCGTGCGTCAGCCAGATTTCCTTGAGCGCGATGCCGTTTTCGGAAACCACCTGAAGAATGACATCCACATCCCCACCGGGATCGACGATAACGCCTTCCTTCGTATCCTCATCGAAGAGAATGGTGCAGTTCTGCTCGAACGGCGTGACCGGAATAATGCCCGCCTGCAACTTTCCCATATCCCGTGTCTCCCTGTCTGACAAATCCGGCCTCCTATAGCCTGCGGCCGGTTCCGGCACAATGGCGGAGGAAAAAGCAACGGTTTCCGGTGACCTTGCCACTCCCAAAAAATATGAGCTAATTCAATTAGATATCGGAAATGTTCCCGCCCGAGACGGGAGGTATCTGTGAAAAATGTGGAACGCCCTGAAGGCTGCGACGTTGTAGGTCCAGTCTTAAAAGGAGTGAGACACATGGACAAGACGCTTAAAATGCTCATGGCTGGCGGCGCTTTCGCCCTGATGGCCGGTTACGCAAACGCCGCCATGGTCGCCACAACAGCATCGGACGTTTCCGTTCGTTCGGGCCCAGGCGAGGATTATCCCGAGCTTGGCCTTGCCACCCGTGGCAGCAATGCGGTTCTCGATGGCTGCATGGACGGCAGCAGCTGGTGCCGAATCGAAGTCAACGGCCTGCGCGGCTGGGCACATGCGGATTATCTGAATGTCATGTATGAGGGCTCTCCCGTCATTCTCGAACAGCGCCGCTCCGATATCAGCGTGCCGGTCGTGACTTACGAGAAGACCTCGAGCGTACAGGCAGAACCCAACCCCGGCGACCCAAACCTTGGCCGCGTCGGTGAAGTCAATCCGCCCGAAACAGTCATCTCCTATATTGACGAGCACCCTGCGGACACTGTCACCTTTGATGGCGAGGTAGCGGTCGGCAGCACCCTGCCCTCCGATACCCGGCTCGTGGAAATCCCTGATTACCAGTACCGCTACGTTCAGGTGAACGACGTGCCTGTTCTGGTGGAGCCATCGACGCGCCGGATTGTCTACGTCTACCAGTAGACGCGAACTCGATACCGGCAGCATGAAACCAATGAAGAGCGCGGGCTTTCCGCGCTCTTTTCTATTTCCGGTAATGGCAGTCAGGATTCCAGTTGCACCGGCACCCGCAGCATATTATCCACCGCAACAGAAAATGATCGCGGCATCCTCCCGAGCGGACGCATTTTCGGCTATGTTTACAGAATATTGGCGCATCGACGCATGTCAGCCGCAGAATATGAAGGAACCGCAGTGCCACCGCAATCGCTCAAAACCGCAGCCGCCAGGCAGACACCGGCACTCCCGAAGGTTGACGACGGCAAGATCGACTTCGATACGATAGAGGCGCTGTTCTTCGCGTATCGCGATTTCGTCTCCGATCCAGATGTCATTCTTTCGAAACTGGAATATGGGCGCGCGCATCACCGGGTAGTCTATTTCGTCAGCAGGCAGCCCGGCATGACGGTGGCGGATCTGCTCGACACACTGCAGATCACCAAGCAGAGCCTTGCCCGCGTGCTCAAGCAATTGATCGACGACGGTTATATCCGCCAGATGGCTGGCCCGGAAGACCGCCGCCAGCGCAGGCTCTATCCGACGCTGACAGGGCGCGAACTGGCGCTGGCGCTGAGCGAGCCGCAGTCGCGGCGGATCGACCGTGCGCTGGAAGGGCTTGGACCCGACGCCCGCGCCTGCGTTCGCAAGTTTCTGGCGCAGATGCGTAGCCCGACACCGGGGGAAGGCGACTGACGATGGCCACGGCAACGACAAAACTCCCCCCCGCTGATGACGATGCGGCCCACCTTCTGATCGTCGATGACGACGCCCGCATTCGCAATCTTCTGCAACGTTTCCTCGGCGACAAGGGATACCGCATCTCCGTCGCAGCCGATGCGGCAGAAGCCCGGCGCAAGATGGTCGGCATCCGTTTCGACCTTCTCATTCTCGACGTGATGATGCCGGGGGAAAACGGGCTTTCGCTCACCCGGTCGCTGAATGAGAACAAATCCGTGCCGGTCATTCTCCTGACCGCCCGCTCGGAGGCGGATTCGCGAATTGCTGGGCTGGAAGCCGGCGCGGATGATTATCTCGCGAAGCCTTTCGATCCGCGCGAACTTGTCCTTCGTATCAACAACATCCTGCGGCGCAACACTTCGCCGGATACGCCCAAGATCGAACAGATCATGTTCGGCCCCTACAGCTTCTCTATCCCCAGGAAGGAATTGCGGCGCGGCGCTGAAACGATCCGCCTGACGGATCGCGAACAGGAGATCATGCTGCTCTTTGCGCTTCGCGCCGGCGATACCATTCCACGGCACGAGCTGGTCGAGGCGGAATCCGAAGTGGGCGAAAGAACAATCGACGTGCAGATCAACCGCCTTCGCCGCAAGATCGAGGACGACCCTGCCAACCCGGTCTATCTGCAAACGGTGCGTGGCATCGGCTACCGCCTGAGCGTGGATTGACAAGGACAAACGAAAGGCGGGCGCACAGCCATGGCGAGCCTCGATTTTCTAATCACTGTCAGGAACAGCGGCGTAGCGAAGACCTGGCGCGCATTTACCAGATGGCTTCGCCACTGGCTGCCCACCGGGCTTTATACGCGCTCGCTGCTTATCATCATCCTGCCGATGATCCTGCTTCAGGGCGTTGTCGCGGCCGTTTTCATGGAGCGTCACTGGCAGCTGGTTACCGAGCGCCTTTCCTCCGCCGTAACGCGCGATATCGCAGCGATCATCGAGCTTCTGCAAACTGATGAGGAAGAAGACGACTATCAGCGCGTCATCCGCATCGCTCGCGAGAAGCTGGGTCTCAGCATCTACATCGAGCCGAAGGCCGATTTGCCGGCCCCGAGACCAGAACCGTTGTTTTCCATTCTGGATACGATCCTCGCCAATCAGCTGACCCAGCAAATCGGCCGGCCATTCTGGATCGATACTTATGGCAACGGTTCCCTGGTTGAAATACGTGTCCAGCTCGAAGACAAGACACTCCGCGTCTTTACCAGTCGCAGCGCCGCCTATGCCTCCAACACGCATATCTTCCTTGTCTGGATGGTCGGTGCATCGCTGGTTCTGATCGCCATTTCCATCCTGTTCCTGCGCGGTCAGATCAAGCCTATCGAAGCGCTTGCCAAGGCGGCCGAAAATTTCGGCAGGGGCCAGAAGATCAGCGCCTATTCCCCACGCGGCGCAGACGAGGTGCGGCGGGCGGGACTTGCCTTCATATTGATGCGCGAACGCATCGAGCGGCAGATGGAACAGCGCACTGCCATGCTGAACGGTGTCAGCCACGACCTGCGCACCATCCTCACCCGTTTCAAGCTGCAACTCGCGCTTGCCGGCGACAATCCTGATCTGGAAGGGTTGGACAAGGATGTCGAGGATATGCAGTCGATGCTGGAGGCCTACCTCACCTTTGCCCGCACCGATGTCGAGGAGGATGTCGGCACGCTGGAGCTTCCGGCACTTCTGGAAAAAATCGACTATGATTTCGAGCTGCACGGCAAAAAATTCAGCTATGAGCTTTATAATATCGACCAGATCATCGCGCGCCCGAATGCCCTCTCCCGCCTCGTCGCCAATCTCGCGGAGAATGCCCGGCGCTATGCCAGCAAGCTCCATATCGACATCCGCAAGGCGCCACGCTCCATCATCATGACGTTTGATGATGACGGGCCGGGTATTCCGGAAGCGTCAAGGGAGGATGTCTTCAAGCCGTTCTTCCGGCTGGACGAGGCACGCAACCTCAACGCCTCTGGCACCGGGCTCGGCCTCTCCATCGTCCGCGACATCGCCCGCAGCCATGGCGGTGACGTATCGCTGGACGACAGCCCGATGGGCGGATTGCGGGTAATCGTCAAAATTCCGGCGTAGAGCAGCGGAGAGAAAAATGTGATGCGGCTCGCCCGCATCCGTCATTCCAGCCTTGAACCGGAACGACGGAGAAAGAATGTTCAGCCTGCGCAATCTTCGGGTTGCGTGTTGTTGCGCTTTCTCAGCACATTTTCTCGCCGTTCGGCACTGGCCGCTCGACCGCGGCAAGCACGATGTCGCCGTTGCCATCGGCAAACCCCAGTGTCAGAACTTCGGAGCGGAACGGGCCAATCTGGCGCGGCGGAAAATTCACCACACCCAGCACCTGCCGGCCGATCAGACTTTCCGGGGTATAATGCACCGTGATTTGCGCCGAGGATTTCTTGATGCCGATCTCGGGGCCGAAATCGATCTTCACCTTGATCGCCGGCTTGCGTGCTTCCGGAAAAGGCTCTGCCTCAACGATCGTGCCGACACGGATATCGACCTTCTCGAAATCGGCATAGGAAATTTCACTGCTCATGCCCTGCTCCCGCCAGCCTGCTCGTCTTCAACCAGCCAGTTCTTCGGCGCGATTTTTCGCCGCAGCGATCGCCTTGTCAAACAGGGGCTGCATACCGTCTTCGGCCATCAGCACCGAAAGTGCGGCGGCCGTTGTACCGCCCGGCGAGGTCACGTTCTGGCGCAGGCGCGCCGCCTCGTCAGAAGACTGATGCAGGAGTTCGCCAGCACCGGCCACGGTTTCACGCGCCAGCCGCATGGCTATATCCGCCGGCAGACCGGCCTTGCGACCGGCTTCCGCCATGCATTCCACCAGATAGAAGACATAGGCCGGACCGCTTCCCGAAACCGCGGTAACCGCGTCGATATCGCTTTCGGTTTCCACCCATTCGACCGGACCGCTGACCTTCAGCAATCCATCCACCACGGCTTTAAGTGCCGGCGTCACCAATTCGTTGGCATAGGCGCCCGTCACGCCACGGCCAACCATGGCCGGCGTGTTCGGCATGGCCCGCACGGCGGCGACCGAGCCGAAATGCGAAACGAAAGTGCCGATGGTGGTGCCGGCCGCAATCGAAACCACGACGGTCTCGGGTCCGAGCAAGGGCTTGAGGGAGGGTAGCACTGCTTCCATCATCTGCGGTTTTACCGCGACAAACAGAATGCTCGCCTTCACGCCGTCAGGCACGCTTTCGCTATGCGTGGCGCCCGCTTCCGCAATTGTCGTGCGCATGGCATCAGAGGGGCGCGGATCGATGACGATAACCTGCGAACCCGGCACGCCTTTTTTCAGCCAGCCCGAAAGCAAAGCGCCGCCCATGTTGCCCGCCCCAACGAGGACGAGAGGACCGGAAGCCCTGTAGACCATTTTCAAGCTTCTCCGACGGTCTCGAACATGACCGCTTCAATTGCACTTTTCGCATCCAGCCCCGACCATACGACGAACTGGAATGCCTGATAATATTGTTCGCATGCCTCAAGCGCGCTGGAAAGCAGCACTTCCACCTGCTGGTTGTTAGGCTCCGCACCGCCAGCCAGAAGCAGCGACTGGCGGAAGATCACAACATCTTCCTGCCGCCACAGATCGAAATGACCCATCAGTATCTGGCCGTTGACCTGAGACAACAGGCGAATGACTTCGTTGACGCGCTGATCGGGCACCTTGATGTCGAAGGCGCAGGCCAGATGCAGTGCCTCGAAATCTTCCATCCAGGAAAAGGAAACGTGATAATCGGCCCAGTGGCCCGCCACCGTCATGGCGATCTCATCTTCGCCGGAACGTTCGAACGACCAGTCGTTCGAGGCGGCGACAATCTCGATCATGTCCACGGGATTGGACTGGCGCTCAATTTCAAATTCTATCAGGCTCATGCGGCACCTTCTCATCCGGTATGGATGTTCTGTTTTGAACGCCGGGCACAAAACGCACACACAAACCGGATTCAACACTTGAGACGATTGCCCGACACCAACAGAGTTACACATTCACCCTGTGTGGAGCTTACCAGGTTCGTTTCGAATCATCATTTAAAATCAGTGTATAATGGCCGAGTCCTGCTGCCACCCCTCGGGCAGCATTTTTACTTTTTGAACAGTGGATATCTTCTCCCCCATCACCTCAGGCGAGATACATAAGCGACTCTGGCAATTGCGTTTTTTGGAAGTGTCCACAGGCCTCAAAAAATTAACGATGGAGGCAGGTCCGGATCGACAGGGAATAATTTCGGGTTGCATGGCCCGCAAACAAAAAGTCCCGGAACCGCAGGCGATCCGGGACCTATTGATGAAAAAGCGCGAAAAGAATCAATCCTTGGCAGCAGAAAGCTTTGCTTCCAGAGCCTCGATGCGAGCGCGCAACGCATCGTTTTCATCGCGCGCCTTGATCGCCATCTCGCGCACCGCGTCGAATTCCTCGCGCTTGACCACGTCGAGGCTGTTCAGCCAGCGATCCGCCTGTGCGTGCAAGGCAGCCTCGGCCTCCTTGCGCATTCCCTGCGCAGCGCCCGCCGCATCGGTCATCAGCTTGGCGAATTCATCCAGAAAACGATTGGTGCCTGTCGTGCTCATGGCCCTGTTCCTTCGTCGGTTCAGGGAGCGTTCCGTTCCCTGCTGTTGATGCCTTTCAGGTAGGCACTCGACAGCCGCCTTGCAAGCAAAATCGAAAAATCCACATGGCTTGCAATGGCCTTCGGCATCGCAAAGCGTCCCTTGAAGAATAATCTTGACCGGCGCTGCGGCAATCGCCATTTTCCTCGCGTAAAGAGACCGGAGAGCATCATCGCCCGGCTCCTTGAGGCAATGGGTCATTCTGTTGTCCGCCCAGCAACGATGACGGAATATACGGATTGTTAGCCGCTCCCACCCAACTTGCCATCATGCCATTTCCGAATATCGATCCGGTTGCCCTGTCTCTCGGGCCTCTGGCGATCCATTGGTACGGCATTGCCTATGTCGCCGGCATCATGCTCGGCTGGTTTTATGCCCGCCGCCTTGCGCTTACGCCTCGCCTGTGGCCAAACGATACATCGCCAATCTCGGCGCAGCATCTTGACGACTTCATCCTGTGGGCAGCCGGCGGCATCGTGCTTGGCGGGCGCATCGGCTACATCCTGTTTTACGATCTTGGCGCCGTCGCCGCAAACCCTATAAGAGCACTTGAGATATGGAACGGCGGCATGTCGTTCCATGGCGGCCTGATCGGCACGACCATCGCCATGATCCTCTTCGCCCGCAAGAACGGCATCCCTGTCTGGAGCATGTTCGATATCATCGCAGCCGTCGCACCTGTCGGCCTGCTGTTCGGACGCATCGCCAATTTCATCAATGGCGAATTGTGGGGACGTATCGCCGACGTTCCCTGGGCCGTCGTGTTCCCGACCGGCGGGCCGTTTGCGCGCCACCCCAGCCAGCTTTACGAAGCGGGACTTGAAGGCCTCGTTCTCCTCGTCATTCTGGCGGTCACCATCTACGTTTTCAGGGCGCTCAAGACACCTGGCATCGTAACCGGCATCTTCGTTTGCGGTTACGCGCTGTCGCGCATCTTCGTGGAATTCTTCCGCGAGCCGGACGCCCAGATCGGTTATCTCGCGGGCAACTGGCTGACCATGGGCATGGTACTCTCCACGCCGATGTTCCTTCTTGGCCTCTGGGCCGTCTTGCGTGCGCGACGCGCGAAAATACGCGCTTAAGCGGAATGGCCTGCCATGACGACACCGCTTGCGCAACGCATCAAATCCCTCATCCGCCTGAACGGCCCGCTCAGCGTCACCGATTTCTTCTCGCTTTGCCTGGCCGATCCTGAACACGGTTATTACCGGAGCCGCGAGCCTTTCGGCCGATCGGGCGATTTCATCACCGCTCCGGAAGTCAGTCAGCTTTTCGGCGAAATGCTCGGCGTTTTCGTGGTTCACGCCTGGCAGCGCCATGGCGCACCCGCAGATATTCGTCTGGTGGAAATCGGCCCCGGCCGCGGCACCATGATGTCTGACATGCTGCGCGTCATCCGCCGCATCGCCCCACCGCTTTACGAGACGATGCGGGTGCATCTGGTGGAGACCAGCCCTCGCCTTTGCGCCATCCAGAAAGAGACGCTCGCTGCGCATGCCGAACGGCTGACATGGCATGACAGTTTCGATGCGGTGCCGGAAGGTTTCCTGCTCCTCGTCGCCAACGAGCTTTTCGACGCCATCCCAATCCGCCAATTCGTGAAAACGCCGCAGGGTTTCCGCGAACGGGTGGTCAGTCTTGGTACCGATGGTGAACTGGTCTTCTCGACTGGGCTTGCCGGCATCGACCCGGCGCTGCTGCCGCCCGGCCCGGAACGGCAGCCGATTGGCAGCATATTCGAGATCGCACCCGCCCGCGAAGCCGTAATGACCGCAATCTGCCAGCGCCTGTCCGCATATGGCGGCACCGCACTCGCGATCGACTACGGCCATCTGGTCGCCGGGTATGGCGACACATTGCAGGCCATGCGCAACCATGCCTTCGACCCGCCGCTTTCTCATCCCGGGCAAGCCGATCTGACCAGCCATGTCGATTTCGAAAGCCTCATCAGGACGGCTGAGGCAAACGGCGTTCATGTCAACGGCGGCATCAGGCAGGGCGACTTTCTTTATGGTCTTGGCCTGAAGGAACGGGCAACCGCCCTTGCCGCAAAAGCTATACCCGACCAGACGCTTGAAATCGCCGAAGCGGTCAACCGTCTCGCTGGCGAAGGGGCTGGCAGGATGGGGGAACTTTTCAAGGTCATCGCCGTTTCAAGTCCCGCGCTCCATCTCATGCCGTTTCGCGCGGTGGATTGACAGTGCAATCACCTCTGGGCCAACATCGGCCCAGAACGAAGCAAGCGAACGCAGACACACTGCACCAGACAAACGCCGCGCAACGCCGCGGCAACAGGAAACATCTCGCTTAACGCATCCCACTGGCCAACAGCGACATTCTCCAAGGAACTCCCGCACCATGCAGAACGAAACGCTGCCGCTCCCCATCCAGAGCCCCCTGCTTGCCGCCTTGAGTGAAAACCGTGTCCGTCACGGTTTCTTCACCCGGCAAGGCGGTGTCTCCGAGGGGCTTTATCAGGGCCTCAATGTCGGCCTCGGTTCGAATGACGAGCCGGAACTGGTGCAGGAAAACCGCCGGCGCGTCACGCAATGGTTCGGCTTGTCTCCGGAACGTCTCGCCACCGTGCATCAGGTCCATTCTCCTGATGTCCTTGTGGTCGATGAAAGCTATGACGGCAGCCGCCCGCAGGCCGATGCGATGGTAACGGCGACACCGGGTTTCGTGCTCGGCGTTCTGAGCGCCGATTGCGGCCCGATCCTCTTTGCTGATGCTGAAGCGGGCGTTGTGGGTGCCGCCCATGCCGGCTGGAAGGGTGCATTGTTCGGCGTGCTCGAAAACACGATCGAGACCATGAGGAAGCTGGGCGCCAGCCGCGAGCGCATCTCCGCCTCTCTCGGCCCCTCCATCAGCCAGGCCAATTATGAGGTCGGGCCTGAATATATGGCGCGCTTCACCGATTTCGATCCTGCCTATGCGGCCTATTTCACCGCTTCGGACAAAGGCGGCCATGCGCTATTCGACCTCAAGCAATTTACGGTGGACCGGCTGGTCAATGCGGGCGTGAGAGCGGAAAACCTCGGCCTATGCACCTATCCTGATGAAGAACGCTTCTATTCCTACCGCCGCACGACCCACCGTGCCGAGCCCGACTACGGGCGGCAGATTTCCGCAATCGCAATTCTGGAGGACTAAATGGCCCTGCACTTCGAGCTCTCGGAATTCGATGCCCGCCGCGAACGGCTGATTGCGAAGATGGCGGAAGAGAAGCTGGACGCCATTCTGCTTTTCGCCCAGGAAAGCATGTACTGGCTTACCGGCTATGACACCTTCGGCTACTGCTTCTTCCAGACGCTGGTGGTCAAGTCGGACGGCTCCATGATGCTTCTGACCCGTTCGGCAGATATGCGGCAGGCCCGAAATACTTCGACGATCGAGAATATTCTCGTCTGGGTCGACCGGCCCAATGCCGACCCGACGCTCGATCTTAAGAACCTCCTCAGCGATCTCGATCTCCTTGGCGCCAAGATCGGCGTGGAATACGACACCCACGGCATGACCGGGCGCGTTGCCCGCCTGCTGGACAACCAGCTTGCCAGCTTCTGCCAGATGATCGACGCCTCCTATCTGGTCAGCAGCTTGCGGCTCATCAAGAGCCCAGCCGAGATCGCCTATGCGAGGAAGGCAGGCAGACTTGCGGACGAGGCTCTGGACGCTGCACTGGAGCTCATCAAGCCCGGTGCGGACGAAGCCGCGATCCTCTCGGCAATGCAGGGAGCGGTTCTGGCCGGCGGCGGTGACTATCCCGCCAATGAATTCATCATCGGCTCCGGCGCGGACGCGCTGCTGTGCCGTTACAAGGCCGGGCGCCGCATTCTCGATGACAAGGATCAGCTGACGCTGGAATGGGCAGGTGTCAGCGCCCACTACCACGCCGCCATGATGCGCACGGTGGTGATCGGCGAACAGGACTTCCGCCAGAAGGAGCTTTACAGCGCCTGCCTGCAAAACCTCACCGACATCGAAGAAGTGCTGCGGCCCGGCAAGACCTTCGGCGATGTCTTCGACGTGCACGCCCGCGTCATGGACGAGCGTGGACTGACCCGCCATCGCCTGAACTCCTGCGGTTATTCGCTGGGCGCGCGTTTCTCACCGTCATGGATGGAGCATCAGATGTTCCATGCCGGCAACGCGCAGGAAATCGCCAGCGACATGACCCTGTTCGTGCACATGATCGTGATGGATTCTGATTCCGGCACCGCCATGACCCTCGGCCAGACCTACCTTACCACGCAAGGCGCGCCGGAACCGCTCTCGCGCCATAGCCTCGATCTTCTCACAGCTTAAATCTGCACCGGGTTTGACAGAGCGGGAAAACCGGCCCTACATTGCCGCCACCTTGGGCAAGAAGGAGCGGAACATGAGAGGAAACGTCGCATGAGCCGGACGGGGTTTACCCGCCCTTTCCAGACGTTTGTCGTTTCGGTCCTCGTCATTCCGGCGCTGGCGTTGACCCTGTCGGCCTGCAACACCACGGAGGCGCTGACGCCGCAGGTGAATGTCGGGCACAACAGCTCGCAATCGACACCGGTGACGCAGGGCGATCTCGACCAGATGGCTGCCGCCGCCGACCGCGCGCCCGCAGGCGCACCGGCAACCGCCTCTTCCGTGCCCGCTTACGCACCGCAGAACTCCCTGCAGGCGCAGGCACAGGCGCTTTCCAACGGCAATGAGTACGGCGAACCTCTTGGTCAGACCCAGTCTACCGGACAATCTGCAGGCCACTCACCCGCCAGCACCCAGCCGCCGCCTCCACAGCAGACGGCTGCACTTGCCCCCGCCGCTTCCGGCAACACCATCCGCTTCCTGCCGATCATCGGCGCGCCCGTTCAGGCCGTCACGCCGCTTTCGCGGCAACTGGGCGCCGAGGCGCGGGCAAAGGGGCTGACAATCCGCGCCTCGAACGACAATTCGGCAGAGAACATCCTCAAGGGATATTTCTCCGCCTTCGCCGATGGCAGCAAGGTCAACATCATCTACGTCTGGGACGTTCTGGATGCCAATGGTGTCAGGCTCCATCGCCTGCAGGGGCAGGAAACGGTGACAGCCAAGGGCAGCGATCCCTGGGCCGCCGCGACCGACAGGGTCATGCAGGATATCGCCGCAAAAACGCTCAACGAGTATTCGTCATGGAAGCAGTCTCAAAGGGGATGAGATGAAACGGCGGGAGAAGTCACAGAGATTTCATGAAAATCATTGCGAAAGCACGGAGTCCTCTTGCAATCGGAAGCAACAACGCTATTAAGGCGCGCATGGCAACAAGGCGTATCCGGCAAAGGCTTTTCAGCCGGATGTTCCTCCCCTTGAACGACGCTTGGTTACGGCAGACACTTTCCCGTGGCGCAAGGCGATTGCATGGAAACAGGCGGGCGCAATGAAGGTTTTCGCAGGCAATTCGAACCGGCACCTTGCCGAAGCGATCTGCAAGTATCTCAACGTTCCCTTGGGAAATGCCACCGTAAAGCGGTTTGCTGACCAGGAAATTTTCGTAGAAATCAGTGAAAACGTACGCGGGGAGGACGTTTTTCTCGTCCAGTCCACTTCGTTTCCGGCAAACGATCATCTGATGGAACTGCTCATCATGATCGATGCCATGCGCCGCTCCTCGGCAAAACGCATCACGGCAGTACTTCCCTATTTCGGTTACGCCCGCCAGGATCGCAAAGCCGGCCCCCGCACACCGATTTCCGCCAAGCTCGTCGCCAACCTGATCACCGAAGCCGGCGCCGACCGCGTTCTGACGCTCGATCTTCACGCCGGCCAGATCCAGGGCTTTTTCGATATTCCGACCGACAACCTCTTCGCAGCGCCCATTCTGGCCCGCGATATCAAGGACCACTACGACACCAACAACGTCATGGTCGTTTCGCCCGACGTTGGCGGTGTGGTGCGCGCCCGCGCCCTGTCGAAGCGTCTGGACTGTCTGCTGGCCATCGTCGACAAACGCCGTGACCGTCCGGGTGAATCCGAAGTCATGAACGTCATCGGCGACGTATCCGGCAAGGACTGCATCCTGATCGACGATATCATCGATTCCGGCGGCACGCTCTGCAATGCTGCCGAAGCGCTGTTGAAAAAGGGCGCAACCAGCGTCACTGCCTATATCACGCACGGCGTGCTTTCCGGCGGCGCCGTTGCCCGCGTGGCCTCATCGAAGCTGCGCGAACTCGTCATCACCGACAGCATCCAGCCGACCACCAGCGTCCAGTCCGCGCACAATATCCGTGTGATCAGCACTGCAGGCCTTCTGGGCGAAGCGATCAACCGCACCGCGCAGGAACAGTCGGTTTCCGGCCTGTTCGACTGAAGCAATCGTTTCTCTCGCACATCTGCAAAATCACTGCATCCGCATACCGTCACCCCGGATTTAGTCCGGGGTCCAGTGCGATCAAGTCTTTGATCGCGTGAGATCCTTTCTTACGGCGCGTCTGCGCCGTGGCTGGATGCTGGTTAAAGATTGGCATGATGAGAAGAAAGCTTATCAATTTTGCCAGCTATCTCAGCATCCGCAGAGATCGCAGCACTCCATCTGCACCACTCAGGAAGATGCCGTGCCCGCATCCGGCGGTCGTTGCAGCCGTGTGGCGGCGGCCTTGATTTTCGGCCACCAGCGCCGAGCGCGGGTGCGAACAGCATGGCTGCCATTGCGCCAAAGGCTGATGGCATCGGCCGTAACGGCATCGCCGGTAAATAGATGACGATGACGGGCAATTGCCAGCGCCCGGTAAAGGAACAGCGTCGTCAGTGCGGAAAACAGCACGGACATCACCACATCGCTGAGAAAATGCCCGCCAGCTGCAATACGCAGACCGGACATGAGGATGATGGCGCCGGCGGCAGTGCTGCCCATGAAAAGACGCCCGCCCCATTGCAGGCGGTTCCAGACAAGCGCGCAGAGCGGCAGGAAAAAGCTCGCTATGAGCGCCGTTTCCCCGGAGGAAAACGAACAGTTTGAATAACATTGCGTGCTGAACTGGAAAGGCGGCGTAAAAAGCTGATGTCCACCGAAATCGCTGACGCTGAACGGGCGGGCGCGGCCGATATTGGCCTTCAGCACCCCGTTTACCAGAAGCCCGGCGCAGAGCACCACAGGCCCGCAGAGAAAGGCCCAGACGCGCCAGCCCGTGCGCTGCAGCGCCCCCAGCCTGATGTTGCCGACCAGAACGATGAAGGCCAGAAGTGCGGCCAGTTCCGTTAACTCCCGCAACGTATCGCGAAACCATTCCGGAACCGGCAGGCTTCCAGCCCACAGGCGCGCTTCGGGCGAGAAAAACAGGGAAGAAAACTCGAGGTCGATGGACGGGAAGGTCGCGAACAGGATGACGAGCGCCAATGTGGCGAACGTAACCCAGATCGTGATCCGCATATGCGAAAGATCATTGTCCATCGGCAACCCTCGGGATGCATTGTGGCGGCAGACGCCAGAGACCGATTTCCTTGCCCTCGAACGAGCCCGGCCCGGCAACCCAGGTCGACAGCGGCGCCTGGCCATTGAGACAGCCCGGCAGGCTGTCCGCCCTCGCAAGATAGACGGGATTTGTCGCCTCTCCGGCTTTCAGCGGGTAAAGAAGCGCGTAGTGGCTGGAAGGAACGCCGGTTTCAGGCAGAGCGCGCGGCATGAGCAGCTTTTCGTCCCGCAGCTGATAAAAAAGCTCGGCCAGAATGGAGCGATCTGCAGCGACGATTGCATCCGCCCCCGCCTCTCGTGCCCTTGAAAGGCCGGTCGACACAAGCTCCGAGCCGCCGAGATAACGCTTCATCGCCAGGTCGCCATTCGGCAAGCGCAATTCCGTTCCGGCAATCGTCATCAACGGCAGTGCGATGGCAACGATGCCGCCGAGCACAAGGGTGGAGACGGTAAGCCAGCGCCGGGATGCCAGGACAGGCACCGCCAGAAGCACGCCCGCGGCATAAGCCCCCACCGCCCAGTTGGCGAGCGCCCGCGACATCAGCCCCTGTGCCGTTATCAGAAGCACGATCGGCACCGAAAGGGCGACAAGCGCCCGGGTTTCAGCGGTTTTGGCCCTGAACGTCGCGACGATCATGCCGATGAAGACGAACGGCCCGACAACACCCGCCTGCGAGAAGAAGAACTCGAGCGCCGGACCGATTTTCAGCTTCACGCCATGCCAGTTGGCATTGTCCGCCGTGTGGCGCGCGGTCATGAAATCATGTGCGGCATTCCACCACAGATTGGGAGCGACGACTGCGGCGCAGACAACTACAGCAATACCGGCGTCACGCCAACGGATGCGCCAGCCCACGCACAGCCAGCCGGCAGCGATGAAGCAGGGCAGAAAATAGATCATCGCATATTTAGACATCAGCCCGAGGCCGAAGCTTAGACCGAGCGCAATGCTCCAGAGCATCGCGGACACACCGGCAGCGCGTGCTTCCGCAAGCTTGCGCACGCAGATCATCGACAGCACGATGAACAGCATCATCGGCGTATCGGTCGAGATCAGCAGACTGCCGAGCGTCACGGCGGGCAGCGTCAGATAGATGACGGCAGCCAGCGAGGCGAGCTTCGCATCATAGATCATGCGCCCGAGCGCAAGGATCGCCGCGGCCGCTATGCCATGGATGACCGGCGCGGCGAGCCGGACGTCGAAGGTGCTCTCGCCGCCGCTCAGAGTGGTGGCGGCGCGAATGATCCAGCCGATCAGCGGTGGCTTGGAATAGGCGCCGAACGCCATCTCCCGGCCCCACAGCCAATATTGTGCCTCATCAACGAAAAGATCGGTGCGGTTGAAAGCAAGCCCGAGGACGCGCAGCACGGTGACGAGCACGATTGCCGCAAGCGCAAACGTCATCCATTGGCGCTGTTCATTCGCCTGCGCGTAAGGCAGAGCTGCGGCCTCATGCATGCTGGCGGCGTTCTGCATGGATCAACCAGAGATTTCGGGCATAAATGAACAGGCCGGAGGCCTGTCCCAGAATGAAAACGGGATCGCGACGCCAGATCGCGTATAATAGCAGCACAAGGCCGCCGACGATGGAGAAATACCAGAAGGCTACCGGAATGACCGAGCGGTTCGCGCGTTCCGACGAAATCCATTGAACCAGAAAACGCATGGTGAACAGCATCTGGCCCATAAAGCCGGTGCAGACCCAGAGAAATTCCTTCCAGCTGTTCACATGCAGCATGGACCATAAGGCCGGTGCGTTCACGGCGATGTCTCCGTTTTGAAGGTTTCGGCCCAACTTGCCCGCTTGCGCCGCCGCAACAGCCAGGCAACCCCGATCAGGTCGTGGATGCCGACAAGCGCGCGGCCGATATTGGTGTAATGGGAATTGCCATGCAGGCGCGCCCGGTGCGTGACGTCGACATGGGCAACCTGCCAGCCGTCGCGATTGAAAAGCGCCGGAAAATAGCGGTGGTGGTGATCGAAATAGGGCAAGGCGAGATAGGCGTCGCGACGGAAAGCCTTGAGGCCGCAGCCGGTATCCCGCGTGCCGTCCTTCAATATCCGCGCCCGCAAGCCATTGGCGAAGCGGGAGGAAAGACGTTTTGCAAGCGTATCGCGCCGGCCGACGCGCTGCCCGGCCACAAGCGCAAGCCGGCTCGGCGCGTTCGAGGCAAGAAGCGGCGCAAGAAGCGCCGGCAGATTGTCCGGCGGGTTCTGCCCGTCTCCGTCAAGCATACAGACAACCGGCGCGCGCGCTGCCTGCACACCGCTGTGGATCGCAGCCGATTGCCCGCCCTGCCGGTCATGCCGCACCAGCCGCAGCATCGGATAACGCCCGGCAAGCGAAAGCGCCACATCCGCCGTGCGATCGGAAGATGCGTCGTCCACCACGATAATCTCGAACGGACCGACCGGCTGGCAGGCAGCAACGATCTCAGCGACAAGCGTTTCAACGCTCGCTTCCTCATTGTGCATGGGTACGATAACCGCGAAATCCGGGATCGATCTCAAAGGGGCTCCGTCATATCCAGCCGCGGGTGTTCCGCAAACATCGTCGATAGTGGCAAGAGCAGGAGCGCGAAAAGCTTGCATGAATATGAACAGCCGTTGAACTTCGCACGGTATGCGCCTGTTCCATTGCAGTTTTATTACGGAGAATGGCCGGCCAGGGCCTTGGATTTTTTCACGGTATGCGGGAAATAATCATACAATTCCCCGCCAAGCTTAACGCGACCGTAAACAATTGTTGCGACGGTACCGCAACGTTCTTTTGGGGGGAGGAAACAGGATGCCGGGTGCAAATCCGACTGCTGTCAAAGCTAAATCATTGTCAATAAAGGCCAAATTCGCAGCACTCGTCACGGGCGCGACGCTGGTTTCGTGCCTGGCCGTTGGGCTGCTGTCATACGAAATGGGCAAGTCCGGCCTGATCGACGCCAGCAAGATCAGGCTCGAGACGGTTGCGGGAAACCAGTCCAAACAGCTTGATGCCTATACGCTGCGCGTCGAACAAAGCATTTCCGAGCTGTCGCAGAACGCTGCGATCGCTCAGGCGCTGGAAACCATGACCACGGTCGTACCGACGGAAAAGGATGCGATCATTCAGGCATTCCGCCGCGAGGGCGTATCCGAGGAGGAGCGCGCCTCCTTCAACGGTGAAGGCTTGCGGCTGCTCTATGCCATTCGCCACGCCACGATCAACGCGGCCATTGCCAGCGTCTGGCGCAACACCCGGGTCAGCGACATCTACGTCATCGACAAGGCAGGCCTCATTATCTATTCCGTGACCAAGGGCAAGAACTTCCTGACCAATGTGACGGAACCGCAAAACAGCACGATCAAGGAATTGTTCGACCGCATCGAGGCCGGCAAGGACGGTGTCATCAGCACAACTGGGTTCAGCGATGGCGGCACCAATGACTCGGCCCTGATCGGCATGCCGCTTGCGGTCTCGAACTGGGGCCAGTTGCAGCGCAAGGGCGCCGTCATCATGCGCATTTCCGCAGACCGTATCGGTGCGGTGGTAACACCTGAGGAAACCGGCAAGTCCATCGACGACGCCGTTCTTCTGAGCGCTGAAGGCAAACTTCGCGCGGGCGTGCTCTCCGGTGGGGCTGGTGTCGCCGTTTCCGAAAGTCTCGCGGCACTTACAGGTGCCAGCGAAGCCGGAACGGTCATGGCGAAGACCCCTGCGGGCAGCATCTTCTACGCCTATCGTCCGGTCTCCGTTTTCGGACAGAAGCATCTTCTGGCCATCGGCCAGCAGGAGGGCAAGGTGCTGGCAGCGGCCAATGATCTCGCCTTCTGGGCAACGCTTGCAACACTTGCGGTGCTTGCCGTCATGACACTCATCGGCATTTTCGTTTCCGCCAGCCTGACCAAGCCGCTGACCGGCCTTGCCGGGTTGATGGAACGTCTGAACGGTGGTGACCATAATATTGAGATCAAGGCCGTTTCCCGTGGTGACGAAATCGGCACCATGGCGCGCGCACTGGAATCCTTCCGCCAGGGCATTCTCGACAAGCAGCGCATGGAAACCGAGTCCCATCGCAAAAGCGAAGAACTGGACGAGGAACGTGCCCAGCGTGAGATGGAAAAGGCAAGAAGTGCAAAGGAACTGGAAGAAGCAGTCGATGCGCTTGCGACCGGCCTTGCCAATCTTGCTGCGGGCAGGCTCGATCTTCGCATTGAAAAACCCTTCGTGCCGTCGCTCGACCATCTGCGCGTCGATTTCAACAACTCCATAGCGGGGCTGGATGCGACGATCTCCAGCATCGGCGAAAGCGCCAATGCCATCCGCTCCGGCTCCGGCGAGCTGAAAAGCGCATCGGAAGATCTGTCGCGGCGCACGGAACGCCAGGCGGCCGCCCTCGAAGAAGCAGCCGCCGCACTTGGAGACATGACGCAGGCCGTCAACGTTTCCCTCTCCCGCTGCGACGTCGCAGTCGGAACGACGGCGGAAACCATGCAGGATGCCCATAAATCCACCGCTGTCGTCAAAGAAGCGATCGTCGCCATGGAGCGGATCGAGACGTCGTCGTCCAAGATCCGCCAGATCATCGACGTCATCGACCAGATTGCCTTCCAGACCAATCTTCTGGCGCTGAACGCCGGGGTTGAGGCCGCCCGCGCCGGTGAGGCCGGAAAGGGCTTTGCGGTCGTGGCACAGGAAGTGCGGGAACTCGCGCAGAAATCGGCGGCTGCCGCACGGGATATCACGACGCTCATCGCCACCTCTGCGGGCGATGTGGAAAGCGGCGTGGCACTGGTGCTGAAAACCGGAGAAAGCCTCGAGCAGATCCAGAAACGCATCCAGTCGGTCAACGATCAGATCGGTGAAATCGCCACAGCTTCGCGCGAACAATCCGGCCGCCTCGGCGAAATCAACGCCTCCGTCAACGAACTCGACCATGTAACGCAGCAGAACGCGGCGATGGTGGAGGAAACGACGGCTGCGGCCTTCTCGCTCGCAAGCGAAGCTGATGGCCTGACCAAACAGGTGGGCCAGTTCTCCGTAGGTGCCACCCGAAACCGCGACCAGCGTTACGCGGCATAGTCCGCAGTAAAAAAAGGCCGGAGGCAAAACCTCCGGCCTTTTATTTTGCTGAACTTCATCCGGGTTCCCAGGGACCGAAGCCCCTGGGAACTCGCCGGCGGCCGGAAATCAGGACGGTCCGTCGCCGGCTTCCGGGGAGGAACTCAGAAGAAGCCAACCTTGTTCGGGCTGTAGGATACGAGCAGGTTCTTGGTCTGCTGGTAGTGATCGAGCATCATCTTGTGGGTCTCGCGACCAATGCCTGACTGCTTGTAACCACCAAAGGCGGCACCGGCCGGATAGACGTGGTAGCAATTGGTCCAAACGCGGCCCGCTTCGATGCCACGACCAGCGCGATAGGCGATATTGGTATCGCGGCTCCAGACGCCAGCGCCAAGACCGTAAACCGTGTCATTGGCGATTTCGAGCGCTTCTTCCACCGTCTTGAAGGTGGTGACCGAAACGACAGGACCGAAGATTTCCTCCTGGAAAACCCGCATCTTGTTGTTGCCTTCGAAGACCGTCGGCTGAATGTAATAACCGTCCTTAAGATCGCCCGTGAGCGTCTTGCGGTCACCGCCGGTCAGAACCTTTGCGCCTTCCTTCTTGCCGATATCCAGATAGCGCATGATCTTGTCGAACTGTTCCTGCGAGGCCTGCGCACCCAGCATGGTCGACGGATTGAGCGGGTCGTCCTGGCTGATGGCCTGAACGCGCTTGATCGCCTTTTCCATAAAGCGGTCGTAGATCGATTCATGCACCAGCGCACGCGACGGGCACGTGCAGACTTCGCCCTGATTGAGCGCGAAGAAGGCGAATCCTTCAAGCGCCTTGTCAAGGAAGGCGTCGTCTTCATTCATCACATCGGCAAAGAAGATGTTCGGCGACTTGCCGCCCAGTTCCAGCGTGATGTTTGTGACATTGTCGGCCGCATAACGCATGATTTCCTTGCCGACGGGGGTGGAGCCGGTGAAGGCGATCTTGGCGATGCGCTTGCTCTGCGCCAGCGGCTTGCCCGCTTCAACACCAGTGCCGTTGACGATGTTGAGCACGCCCGGCGGCAGCAGGTCTTCGATAAGCTCCATCACCACCAGAATAGAAGCAGGCGTCTGTTCCGCCGGCTTCAGTACCACGCAGTTGCCGGCGGCGAGTGCCGGTGCAAGTTTCCATGCGGCCATAAGGATCGGGAAGTTCCACGGAATAATCTGGCCGACGACACCGAGAGGCTCATGGAAATGATAAGCGACCGTGTCATTGTCGATTTCGCCGATCGTGCCTTCCTGCGCGCGGATGCAGCCCGCGAAATAGCGGAAATGGTCGATCGTCAGCGGAATATCCGCATTGGTGGTCTCGCGTAGCGGCTTGCCGTTATCCCAGGTTTCGGCCCGTGCGATGAGATCCAGATTGTCCTCGATGCGCTGGGCGATCTTGAGCAGGATGTTGGAACGTTCGGTAACGCTCGTCTTGCCCCACTTCTCCCGCGCCTGGTGGGCGGCATCCAGTGCGAGTTCGATATCGGCCGCATCGGAGCGCGGAACCTCACAAATCTTGTGACCCGTTACCGGCGACAGATTGTCCATGTAGCGGCCGGATTTCGGCTCCACCCATTTGCCGCCAATGAAATTTCCGTATTTCAGCTTGAAGGGCGCTTCGCCAGCTTTGTGCTGAACCTGAATATTCATGATTTCATCCTCCCTGATGAAAACGATCCGCGACGGACCGCATGACAGGAAGGTGGGCCTAGATGATCGTGGCGGGTAGTGGTACGGCGCGGTTCCGCAGCGCACATTGTCTCACATCTGCGACAAACCCGCTCCGATCCCGCTGAATTGAGCGGGTATCGTCTCAGGTAGCCTCAATGCACGTCGAATTTCTTCATCTTGCGATGAAGCGTGGCGCGGCTGATGCCGAGCAGGGACGCGGCCTGCGTGACATTGCCATTGGTGCGCGACAGAACCCGGCGCAAAGCCGAACGTTCCGCCTCCTCAAGATCGGAACCGCCGTCGTGACGCTGTTCCTGCAACACATCGGCGGCGGGCAGCCCCTGCGCAATGCGATGGTCATCGAGCTTCAGCGCAAGGCGCGCCGCGCGCGTCGCCCCAAGCACGAGATCGTCCTGATCGACGGCAAGCAAGGAAAGTGCCGGACTGAAACCCGTAGGCACCACAACGATGCGCGCGCCGGGAAAGGCCCGGCGGAAGAGATTGCCCTCGATACGCTGCGCCGCATCCCGCACCGCCTGCGTGACGAAAGAAAACGTCATTTCGTTGATGTCGTCGCGGCACGTGGAAATATCGAGAGCGCCCGTCACCCGGCCGGTATGGTCGCGGATCGGGGCCGTGGTGCAGCAGAGTTCCGTGTTCGATGTGAAGAAATGCTGATCGCGATAGACCACCACCGAACGCTCGTCGGCAAGTGCCGTTCCAATACCGTTGGTTCCGACGCTCGCTTCGCTCCAGACGGCGCCGGACCAGAGACCAAGCGCCCGGAAATCACGATCGTCGCCGGCAGCACCCCGGCGCTCCAGCGCGACGCCCTGGGCGTCGGTCAAAAGCAGGCAGCAGCCGGATTTGCCGACACTGTGAAAAATGCGGTCGAGTTCATCCGTGCTTTCGGCAATCAGGCCCGCCGCACTTTCGCGTGCGCGGCGGAATTCGACGTCGGTAAGAAAGATCGGCTTGCGGTTTTCCTCCGGCGCAAGACGGTGCGTGACCATGCAACGGCGCCATGAGGCGATAATCGGAGAACTTGCGGCTGCGGAACGTTGGCGCGCTGTTTCATACACGCGGTCCGCATGGGCGATGTCTGTCGGCATTCGCTCCTCCCAAAGCTTTTCGGCAATGGTGCGCTGGAAGCGTTCACGTTTCAACTAAAAACTTTGCGACCTGCATCCGTCAGCGCAACCGCGGGCTGCGCCTGATATCATACCGCCTTGAAATAGCGTTGGCCGGTGGTGGTGACCTCCGGCTCGTCCTCCGTCGAGAGGAACGTGTCGTCGACGAGATTGGCGATGGAGGTCAAGGGACCGGGCCTGCCGAAGAAGAAGCCCTGCACCTGCAGGCAGCCTTCGCGGCGAAGGAACTCGATATGGGCCTTCGTCTCGACACCTTCCGCAAGCACCGGAATATTGAGGCTATGCGCCAGAATGAGCGTGGAGCGAACGATCGCCTCCGACTGCACATTGGTCGACAGGCCATCGATAAAGGCCCGGTCGATCTTGATCTTGTCGAAGGGAAAGCTCTGCAGGGTCGACAGGGAGGAATAGCCCGTGCCGTAATCGTCCATGGCGATCTTGACGCCGAGCGCCTTGAGTTTGCGGATCGTAATCAGCGCGTGGCGGTGGTCGGCGATGATGCTGCCTTCGGTGATTTCAAGCTCAAGCCTCTCAGGCGCAAGCGCCGTCTCCCTAAGAATCTTCTCGACCTTCTCGGGGAAATCATTGTCCGCAAGCTGCTGCGGGGCAACATTGACGGCGATGGAAAGCGATTTTTTCCAGAGAGCCGCCTGCGCGCAGGCTTCGCGCAGAACCCATTCGCCCAATTCGACGATAAAGCCGGTCTGCTCCGCGATCGGAATGAATTCGACGGGCGAGATCATACCGCGTTCCGGATGTTTCCAGCGCAACAGTGCCTCGAAACCGACGATGCTGCCGCTCTTGGTATCATTCTGCTGCTGGTAATAAAGCTCGAACTCGCTGTTGGCGAGACCGCTGCGCATGGCCACGGCAAGCGCGTTGCGTTCGCGTGCGGCTTCATCCATGGACTTGTCGTAAAAGCAGATCGTGTCGGAATTCCCGCCTTTTGCCCGATACATGGCGACATCGGCCTGCGCCATCAGCGTGTCGGCGTCAATGGCGCCGGTATTGCGCACCGATATGCCCACACTCGCGCCGACCGAAAATGTCTGCCCATTCCATTCGACCGGCCTGCTGATCTGCTCGATCAGCCGCTGGGCGAATTCCGCACCATCGGCGCGGGTATAATAGGAATGGGTCATCGCCACGAATTCATCCCCGCCCATACGCGCCAGAAACTCCCCGGCTTTCAGAACGGAACTTGCGCGGTCGGCAATGGCGCGCAGCACGGCATCGCCCGCCGCATGGCCGTGAACGTCGTTGATTTCCTTGAAGCGGTTGAGATCGATGGACAAAAGCGCCGTGTGCGCGCCCATGGAGAGATGGCGCGTGCGGCGGTTGAGATGTTCGATAAATGCCGCGCGGTTCGGAATGCCCGTCAGCGGATCGTGGAGCGAAAGATGACGATAGCGGGCGACCGCCTGCTGGGTGGACTGGGCGTCGATGACATAGGTGGAAAGCCCGAGCGCCAGCAGGAGAAGCGTCACGGCGATGGCGCCCCCACCCATGATGGCGGGCGGCAGCAGACTTTCCGAAATGACGATGCGCGGATCGAACTCGAACAACATCGAGGCCATGCCGGTGTAATGCATGGAGGCGATGGCCAGGATGAGGAACGCAACCGAGCTATATTGGCAAAACCGGTTGACTGGGCGCGCGATGCGATTGACCGCGAGCGCGCCGAATACAGCCCCGAGGACCAGCGAAGCGATGACGTAGGTCTGGTTCCAGAAAATCATGCCCTGAATCTGATAGGCAGCCATGCCGGTATAATGCATGGCCGCAATACCGAGACCGACTGTCGCACCACCCGCTTCCACCAGGGCCGTGCGTCCGCCATAGGCGGAAATGGCAAAGCCGGTTGTCGTTGTGGCAATGGCGATAAGAAGCGAAAGCCCGGTCAGATAGGGATCGTAACCCACCTCCCCGGCAGCGACATAACCCAGCATCGCCACGAAATGGGTGGTCCATATCGCCGACCCACCATTGACACCAGCCAGAAACAGCCAGTTGACCTTTTGCCAACCCCTCGCCTGACGCGCCCTCGAGAAAAGACGCATCGTGACGAAGCTCCCCAGCATGCAGACGAGGACCGCTGCTGTGGTGTATCGGAAGTCATGATCGACGGTAAGGCACTGGAGAACTTTAAGCATTGTCATCTACGCAATTGGAATTCCAGGCAGCCTTATCACTTGCCAAGTTTGCAGCCGGTTTATATGAATGGATAAGCATATATTAAAAGTTGCAATGCACGAGTGAATTAGACAAGTCTAATAAAATCACAGCATAGCATCCGTGGAAAACGGCCGCTCTTGTCTTTGTCTTCCGTTTGTATTATAGCGCCCGCACCCGTGTAGACACCCTTGGAGGCAACGCGGGCGAGATGGCTTTTAGCCTCTCCAGTTCAGCGCCCGCGGGCATGAACTCTCCATATAACCTCGAAAGGAATTGCCATGAGCAAAGAATCGTATGAGCTCAAGGCCGAGGCGCGCGAACGAGTTGGTAAGGGGTCCTCTCGTGAACTTCGCCGCAACGGTTTGATTCCCGCTGTCATCTATGGTGACAAGCAGGCCCCCATTTCCATCGCTCTGTCGACCAACGAAGTAACCAAGCGTATCCACGCTGGCGGCTTCATGACGACTGTGGCGGTAATCGACGTCGACGGCAAGAAGATCAAGGTCCTGCCGAAGGACTACCAGCTTGATCCGGTCCGCGACTTCACCATGCACGTCGACTTCCTGCGCGTTTCGGGCAACACGCTCGTCAACGTTGAAGTTCCGGTTCACTTCGAAAACGAAGAAAAGTCGGAAATCAAGATCGGCGGCGTTCTGAACATCGTTCGCCACACGGTGGAATTCCACTGCCCGGCCAACGACATTCCGGAATTCATCACGGTTGATCTCTCCGGTCTGAAGATCGGCGACAGCGTTCACATTTCGAATGTGAAGCTGCCGAAGAACATCACGCCTGTAATCGCCGACCGTGACTTCACGATCGCAACGATCGTTGCTCCGGCTGGCGGCGTTGCTGAAGAAGAAGAAGAAGCCGGCGAAGCTTCTGAATAATAATCTGCGGCCATAAGGCCAGATAGATTTGAGCTAAAAGGCCCGTTCCGTTTTTCGGAACGGGCCTTTTAGTTTTTATGAACTTTAAAAGCAAAAACCTCTCGCCGCGTGCAGGATGCCGGTCCCGTTTCAGCGTGAATTAACAATTCCATGAAACGATGCCCATTGCGTTATCGTGAAAACACCGGACGGGTTGAAGAAATACAGTGAGGATACAAGGCCGTTGCCGAAAACCTCAAGGATGTCTCTCCGGACGGGGCGGAAACGGGGCGCAGTTATCTGGGGTAGAGGGTACTGCAATAGAACATGGCTCATTCCGTCGAAAGTCGCTTTATCGCGATTGTTTCCGGTGCACTTCTCACAGTGGTCGCCCCGCTTTTCACCCTTTTGCTGACCCTCTCCTATCACGAGGCTATCCGTAGCCAGCGCAATCACCTTGAGATTCTGCTGTCAACCAATGCGCAGGCGCTTGCCCGCCCGCTATGGGATCTCGACGACGACACCATAAATCAGATTACCGGCACCCTCGTTTCCGACCCCGTGATCCGCATGGTCGAGGTCAAGGATACCTCTGGCCAGCTGGACATCATCCAGACGGCCGGCAGCGACATCATTCAGGATGCAGCCTCCACGACCCGCGAAGTGACCTACAAAACCACAAACGGTGTCGTCACCGTCGGGCAACTGACAGTCTATTACGACGATATCGGTCTTCTGACCTCTCTCAGCCGCACCGAACTGGCGTTCATCACAATTTTCATTCTCGCCATTCTCACCACCGTTCTTGCGGCCATCGCCGGCAACCGCTTCATGGTCATCCGTCCGCTGATGCGGCTGGCGGCAGCGATAGAAGCGACGCGCCGCGTCGGCTCCCGCCACCATGTCGACTGGCGCTCGAAGGATGAGATCGGCAGGCTGGCAAAAAGCTTCAACGAAATGCAGACCCAGCTTGAAAAGGAAGAGCTGGAAATCAAGCATGCCCATGAGCGGAAGACGGAAATCTACAATCGCACACCCGCCATGCTGTTCTCGCTTGACAGATACGACCGGATTGCCGCGGTCAGCGACTATTGGGTGCAGGCGACCGGTTATGATCGGGCCAGAATACTCGGCCTGAATTTCGCCGACCTCATCCACCCGGATGACCGGTCCCTTTTCCTGCAGCGCAAGGCGGCGCAACATTCGCCCGACGCCGCACATGCGGGTATAACGGTGCGTTTTCATTGCATGGATGGCAGCGTTATGGACGCCCTCATCCTTGAAAAAGCCCTTGATTCCGGCAACGCACATCAGGGCACATATCTCTGCGTCATGACTGATGTGACGGAGTTGCGCCAGTCGGAAAAGCGCAACCGCCAGCAGGCCATTTCCGACCATTTGACCGGCCTCTTCAATCGCCAGGGTTTCGAGGCCATTCTCGACGTGCAGATCCGTGACGCAGACAGGAACGGCAGCGAACTGGCATGCCTTTTCATAGACCTCGACCGGTTCAAGGCCATCAACGACAATCTCGGCCATGCGGCAGGCGATGCGGTTCTGCGGGAATTCACGCTGAAAATCGAACCACTGCTGACACCGCTGGACAGCGCATCGCGTCTGGGCGGCGACGAATTCGCCATTCTGCTTGCCGGCGACAAGGTGGAGGAGCGCGCCCAGCTGTTCTGCGAGCGGATTTGCACCATGCTGGACACGCCCTTCGAGATCGAAGGCAACAGCATCCGTCTCAGCGCCAGCATCGGCATGGCGATCTACCCGCTGCATGCCGCAAGCGCATCCGAACTTTTGCAGAATGCCGACATGGCCATGTATACCCGCAAGAGAACGGGCAAGAATGGCTCGCAGATCTTCGACAGCTCGATCATGGACCGGGCGCGCGAACATGCGGAACTGGAACGGGATATCGCGCAGGCGCTTTCGGACAATTGGTTCGAGGCTTATTTCCAGCCGATTCAAGATCTTGCAACGGGCCAGACGGCGGGTTTCGAGGCACTGTTGCGTCTCAACCATCCGGACAAGGGATTGCTTTCTCCCGCCACGATCATCAGCCTTGCGGAAGAAAACGGCACCATCCATCGCATCGGCAATGTCATCCTCGACCAGTCAATCGCCAATCTGGCCAGACTGTCGCACCTGCCCGGCATGGAGCAATCCTATGTGGCGGTGAATTTTTCGCCGCTGCAGTTCGAACCGGGATTGCCGACCCGTATCGCCGGCGTCCTTCACCGCTACGGCATTCTCCCCAAACGGCTGATTATCGAGATAACCGAGGCGGTCATCATGAAGGACGATCCGCAAATCCGGGCGATCCTCAATGCCATTCACCAGCTGGGCTGCCGCATCGCGCTGGACGATTTCGGCACCGGTTATTCGTCGCTAAGCTATCTCAGCCGTTTTCCGGTCGACATCGTCAAGATCGATCAGTCCTTCACGCGCTCGATCTGCGACGACACGGTGGAGATAAGGCAGCGCAGCCGCATGCTGGTCGAGGGTATCGCCGCAATCTCACACAAGATGAATTGCTCCGTCATCGCCGAAGGCGTCGAGACGGAAGAGCAGAAGGAGCTTCTGACAGTGATAGGTGCGGATTACGGACAGGGCTATTATTTTGCGCGACCGCAGCCCATAGAAAGGCTGATCGCTGCATTGAATGCGGATAACGGCGCAGACCGCGCCGCGGCGCGACAGGCGTAAACGGGTGGGAGCAGCCATGGGATTGATCCGCTTTTGTCTGATCTTTCTTGCTCTTGCCGGCCCGGCCAGCGCAGCCAAGCTTTTCCTGACCACCGAGGTTTACCCACCTTATAATCTGCAAAACGACGACGGCAGCGTGGCGGGTGTTTATATCGACCAGCTCAAGATCGTACTTGAGGATACCGGCACCGATTACGAGGTCGCAGTCATGCCCTGGGCGCGGGCGATCGCATTGGCCACAACGAAGGCCATGCATTGCGTCTTTGCCACGGCGAGAACGTCCGAACGGGAAAAATTATTCAAATGGGTCTCGCCGATCCATAGCGACCGCAACGTCCTCGTGGCGCGCCAGAATGCGGATATCAACGTCTCCAGTCTGGAAGACGCGAGAAAATACCGGGTCGGCACCCAGCGTGGCGACTACACCGAGGTCCTTCTTGGCAACCTCGGTTTCGAGCATGTGGATGTCGGTGCTGATTTCCAGATCACGCTTCACAAGCTGAACGCAGGCCGCATCGACCTGATGCCGATGTCGGAAAGCACTTTCAAAAGCCAACCCCCAGGCAAGTTCAGGGAAGTGATAACGCTGGCGCGGCAACAGCTGGGTCTTGCCTGCAACAAAAGCGTTCCAGACGAGGTCATTGCAAAATTGCAGGCGCGCCTGGACAGACTGATCGCCGATGGAACGCAACAGAGCATATTCGACCGCTACAAACTCGTCAGCCCTTGAGCGCCCGCTCGCGACATCAAAAAATCCATAAAAAGATTGACAGCCGGAACATTTCGGGGTGGTGACAACAGCATCGTCAGGCAAAAAAGCGGACATGCCCCATGAAGATCATCGCAGGCCTTGGTAACCCCGGCGCCCAATATGCGGGAAACCGTCACAACATCGGCTTCATGGCCGTGGATGCGCTGCAGCGCCTGCCTTCCTTCTCGCCCTGGGCGCGGAAATTCAAGGCGGAGATTTCCGAAGGCGAAATAGGCGGTGAGAAAGTTCTGCTGATGAAGCCCCTCACCTACATGAACCTGTCGGGTGAATCCGTCGGCGAGGCCATGCGTTTCTTCAAGCTTGCACCGGCAGACATTATCGTCATCCATGATGAACTCGATTTGCTTGCAGGCCGCGCGCGCATCAAGACCGGCGGCGGCCATGGCGGCCATAATGGCCTGAAATCGATCGACGCCCATTGCGGCAAGGAATACCGCCGCCTGCGCCTCGGCATCGGCCATCCCGGCGACAAGGAGCGGGTGCATGGCCACGTTCTCGGTGATTTCGCCAAGACCGACCGGGTCTGGCTCGATCCGCTGCTGGACGCCATTGCCGACAATGCCGCCATGCTGGTGAAATCAGAGGATTCGCAGCTGATGAACAAGCTGGCGCTTGCCACCGGCAGCAAGCCGGAAACGGAAAAACCGGCCAAGGCGGCCAAGCCCGCCGCGCAATCCCACATCCATCAGGCGCGCAACAACGCCCAACCGAAAAAACTGCCGGAAACCGGACCGATGGCAGAGATGCTGAAGCGGATGTTCGGCAAGAAGGATTGAGCGCAGATGTCTTCAGAGACCATGAGCCTTCGCAAAGCTGGCCCGGACGATCTGCCGAAACTGCTCGAACTTTACCAGGCGCTGAACCCTTCGGACCCGCAACTGACGGCGCAAGAGGCAAGCACGGTTTTCGCCGCCATGCTCGGCCAACCCTGCCTCACCGTGTTCTTTGCCATGGAAGACCAGGAACCCGTTGCAACCGCCACGCTTCTCGTCATCCCGAACCTGACGCGCGCTGCCCGTCCCTATGCCTTCATCGAAAATGTAGTGACGCTGGAAAGCCGTCGCGGCCGGGGATATGGCCGCGCAGTCGTGCGCCACGCCATCGAGACCGCCTTTGCCGCAAATTGCTACAAGGTGATGCTGCTGACCGGCCGGCAGCGTCCTGAGGTGCATGCCTTCTACGAAAGCTGCGGTTTCATTCAGAACAAGACGGGTTTTCAGATCCGGCGGGATTGAGCATAAAGCCGTCACTCCTCCGGCTCGGTGGTGAACATCAGCGGAAACCCGGCCTCCTTGCCAAGATCGTTCGCCTCCTTGGCCTTGGTCTCGGCAATGTCGCGCTCGCAGACAACGACGACCGCGCTTCCGAAGCGATGCGCCGTCATCATCACCCGGTGGCCGGTGTCCTCGCCCATGTGGAAGACGACCTTCAACACCAGGGTGACGAAGTCGCGCGGCGTATAGTCGTCATTCAGCAGAATGACCTTGTAGAGCTTAGGCCGCTCCAGCTTCGGTTTGACTTTCGGTTTCGGTTTGAGATCAACAGGACTGTCACTCATCATTGTCGCCCGTGATTGTCACTCAATTGTAGCCCATGGGGAAAATCCCCTTTGATGACGAAAGATCGGTTGCTCGACCGGCGCATATTGCGCCGCAACCGCAGCATCGACAACCCCGGCCCCGCACTCGCGCAAAATTCCGCGCCATTCGCGGGGCTTTGCCCGCCCAAATCGGCCCCCGGGCTTGACCTTGCCCTGCCCTTTCCGCAAAAGGCTCCTCAACGAATTCTTTCAAACGGACAGGTTTCAAGCCATGGGCTTCAAATGCGGTATCGTCGGGCTGCCGAATGTCGGCAAGTCCACCCTCTTCAACGCGCTGACGAAAACGGCGGCCGCGCAGGCCGCCAACTATCCCTTCTGCACCATCGAGCCCAACACCGGCGAAGTTGCCGTGCCTGACCCCCGCATGCAGCAGCTCGCGGCCATTGCCGGATCGAAGGAAATCATTCCGACCCGCATTTCCTTCGTGGACATTGCCGGCCTGGTGCGCGGCGCATCGAAGGGTGAAGGTCTCGGCAACAAGTTCCTCGCCAATATCCGCGAAGTCGATGCCGTCGTGCATGTGCTGCGCTGCTTCGAGGACGACGACATCACCCATGTGGAAGGCCGCATCAATCCGGTTGGCGATGCCGACACGATCGAGACGGAACTGATGCTCGCCGACCTCGAAAGCCTGGAACGCCGCGTCGAGCAGACGCGCAAGCGCGCCACCAGCAAGGACAAGGAATCCTTGGCCCAACTGCCGGTGATGGAAGCCGTAATTGCCCTGCTCAACGACGGAAAACCGGCACGTCTGCTTTTGAAGACACTGGCGGACGAGGAAATCGAAATCCTCAAGGGCCTCAATCTCCTGACGTCGCACCCGGTGCTTTATGTCTGCAACGTCTCTGAAGCCGACGCATCCACCGGCAACGAGCACACCGCGGCTGTCGCGGAGATGGCAAAGCAACAGGGCGCCGAATGCGTGATCATCTCGGCGGCGATCGAGGCCGAAGTCGCGCAGCTTCCGGCCGATGAAGCCGAAGAATTCCTCTCGGCCCTCGGGCTCACCGAAGCCGGTCTCGACCGGTTGATCCGCGCCGGCTACCACCTGCTCGACCTCATCACCTATTTCACCGTCGGCCCGAAGGAAACGCGCGCCTGGACGATCGTGCGCGGCACCAAAGCGCCCGCTGCCGCCGGCGTCATCCATACCGATTTCGAACGCGGCTTCATCCGCGCCTTTACCATCGCCTATGACGACTACATCGCCTACAAGGGCGAAGTTGGTGCCAAGGAAGCCGGCAAGGGACGCGACGAAGGCAAGGAATATGTCGTCCAGGACGGCGACGTCATCCACTTCCGCTTTAATACCTGATCTGGCCTTGAGCGCGGCGGCGGTCACATCGCGTCTTTTGACGCGCTAACCGAAGTGACACAGACCTGTGGCTTGTTTCTTCTTCCGGCGGGGGAAGATAGCCCGGAGGATCGGATGAGGAGGCAAGGCTGGCGAATCTCACGACCCTTGCCCCTCATTCCGCTATCGCGACCTTCTCCCCCTCTGGGAGAAGGCAGTATGCCGCACTCGCTCTCTCAATAGGATCTCCCTACGCCGCAAACGCACTCTCGATTTGACCTTTACGTAAAGGGAAAAATCATTTTAGATGCCGGTGACATCGACTAGGCAAGGGAGGAAGCCATGGCGCCGGTCGCGACATATGCCTATGAGGATTTTTCCGTTGGACGGGAATTTCCCTTGGGACCGCAATCGATTTCTGCAGCACAAATCATCGAATTCGCCAGCGAGTTCGACCCCCAGCCCATGCATCTGTCCGAAGAGGCTGGCCGCCAGAGCATTCTCGGCGGGCTGGCGGCATCCGGCTGGCACACCTGCGCCCTGCTGATGCGAATGATGGCGGAGAGCTATATCAGCGATTCGACATCGCAGGGCAGCCCCGGCATCGATTATGTCGACTGGAAAAAGCCGGTTCTGGCTGGCGATACGCTTTCGGGAAAATCCATTGTTCTGGAACAGCGCACCTCCAGCTCACGCCCCGGCATCGGCCTCGTGAAGTTTCGCCATGAGCTTTATAACCAGCGCGGCGTTCTGGTATCGCACGGCGAAAACACCGTGATGTTCCTGATGCGTGCGGACGGAGGCCTTGCGGCATGAGACTGGCAGAACTTTCCCCGATCGGCGAACGGGTCACCCTCGACACATTGCATTTTTCCGCCGAAGACATTGTCCGTTTCGCCCGCGATTTCGATCCGCAGCCCTTTCATCTCGATGCCGAAGCGGCGAAAAACAGCGTCTTCGGCGCGCTCTGCGCTTCCGGTTGGCACACCGGCGCTGGCTGGATGAAATGTTTCCTTTCCCATTGGGGCAAGGAAGTGAAGAGGCTGAAACAACTTGGCCTTGAACCACCGAAACTTGGCCCCTCCCCCGGCTTTCGTGAACTCAAATGGAAAAAGCCGGTTTTCGCCGGAGACGATGTCACCTATTTCGTCACATTGCTCGATGCCCGACCACTGGAATCAAGAGCCGGGGTTTGGCTGAACACCACCTTCAACGAGGGCGTGAACCAGTCCGGAGAAACCGTGATGACCTTCCAGAGCGGGGTTCTGGAGTTCGAATAGCGGCTGGCCGAGATAGCCCGCGCGCGATACCCTCGGAATCGGCGTCGCGGCGGAAGGCAAGAATGAACGATATCCTACAGGGTTATGCTGAAGCGGCAACGCCGGACCTGATTGCCAGGTTCGATGGACTGGATTGCCGGGAAATCTACGCACCGGTCATCGATCTGTTGCCGGTCACACCGGCCCGCGTCGCGGATATTGGCAGCGGCACCGGTCGCGATGCCGCCTGGTTTGCCGAATGCGGCCATGATGTTCTGGCGATAGAGCCGGTCAAGGAACTGCGTGAACCCGGAAAGAGATTGCACCTCTCGCACAAGATAACCTGGCTTGACGACTGTTTGCCCGATCTGATGAAAGCGCGCCGCCACGAACCGTTCGATCTGGTTACGCTGTGCGGCGTCTGGCACCATATCGATGACGAGGCACGGCAGACCGCCATGGAAAGCCTCTCGGAGATGACGGCAGAGCGCGGATTGCTGATCATGTCCCTGCGTCACGGCCCCGCACCCGAAGGCCGCCGTGCTTTTCCCATTTCACCAGCGGAAACGACGGGCAATGCAGCCCGTCTGGGGTTCACGTTGATACGACAGGTAGAAGTTGCTTCCATTCAGGCGGGTAATCGCGCCATGGGCGTCCACTGGACATGGATCGCACTACGAAAGACCGGAAAAAACGCCGGCCTGTCGCAACATTCCTAGCCGGAAACCGGCCTCAATGCCCCGAAAACTCCACCAGTGTCCGCACTTCGACACCGAGGTTTTCCAGCTTCCTGCGGCCGCCGAGATCGGGCAGATCGATGACGAAGCAGGCCGAAACGATTTCCGCGCCCATCTGCCGCAAGAGCTTGACCGCGCCTTCGGCTGTGCCGCCGGTCGCGATCAGGTCGTCGACCAGAATCACCTTTTCGCCCGGCTGCACGGCATCCACATGCATTTCCATTTCGTCGACACCATATTCAAGGCTGTAGGCCACGCGCACGGTGGTGTGCGGCAGCTTGCCTTTCTTGCGGATGGGCACGAAACCGGCGGAAAGCTGGTGCGCCACCGCTCCGCCCAGAATGAAGCCACGCGCTTCCATGCCAGCGATCTTGTCGATCTTCGTCCCCGCATAGGGCTGCACAAGCTCGTCCACGGCACGGCGGAAAGCGCGCGGATTGCCAAGCAGAGTCGTGATGTCCCTGAAGATGATGCCCGGCTTCGGATAGTCGGGAATGGAGCGGATGGCAGCGGAAAGCTCCGAAGCGATAACGGTCATGGTATTTCCAGTTAGATTGGGAAATGGATCAGAAGGTTCGGGCCACCCTATCAACTTGGTGGCTGCGGACCAACTAAAAAGGACCGTCGCTCATTCCTGCCCCGACATTCCCTCGATCCGCGCCCAGACCGGGCATACATCCGCGAAGGAATGCGACAGAGGCCGTAGCGCCTCGTCATTTCTGTCGTCAAAAGAGCCGGAAACGAGGGCGACAGTCGGTGCATCGTCGATGGCGCCAAGCGTGCTGCCGCAGACTGCGCAAAACGCACGGCTGGAATAATCGGAAGACCGGAAAACCATGGGCGCACCGCGCTCTCCCGTCCAGACCACTGCATCGCTCGCAAACTCCACCCAGGCAAGGCTGGAAGCGCCGGAGTGCCGCTGGCAGATATCGCAGGAGCAGCTGTGCGGATTGCCGGGTTCACCCGTGGCCTCGAAACGGACGGAACCGCACAGGCAGCCACCGCTCCGGACTTTCGCCATTTCTCATCCTCCTTCGACACATGAAAAGGCCCCCAGGGCAAGACCATGGGGGCCAATGATTGCAGGCATTTGAAGCCGGTCAATGTTCCTTGTTGGCGTAGACCGATTTCTTGGTGAGATAGATCAGCGCCGTGAAGATGAACAGGAACACCATGACCATGAAGCCGGTGCGCTTGCGTGCTTCCAGATGCGGTTCTGCGGCCCACATCAGGAAAGCGGACACGTCCTTGGAATATTGATCCACCGTCTGCGGCGCACCGTCGTCGTAAGTCACCTGATCGGCGCTGATCGGCGGCGCCATCTTCAGCGCCACGGCACTGGCGAAATACGGGTTGAAATGCGTGCCTTCCGACACTTCAACGCCGGCAGGCGCGTCCTGGTATCCGGTCAGCAGCGCATGGATGTAGTCCGGGCCGCCTTCCTGATAACCGCCGATGATCGGAATCATGTCGATGACGAACTGCGGAAAGCCACGCTCCACGCCGCGCGCCTTGGCAAGCAGCGACATGTCCGGTGGTGCAGCTCCGCCATTGGCAGCAGCAGCCGCTTCGTGGTTCGGGAATGGCGAGGGGAAATGGTCGGAAGGCACAGCCTTGCGATTATACATTTCGCCGTCGGCGTTCGGCCCGTCCTGCACTTCATATTCCGCAGCAAAGGCCTTCACCTGCTCTTCCGAATAACCGAGATCGCCCAGCGTGCGGAAGGAAACGAGGCTCATCGAATGGCAGGCAGAGCAGACTTCCTTGTAGACCTTCAGGCCGCGCTGCAGCTGGCCCTTGTCGTATTTGCCGAAAGGTCCGGCAAAAGACCAGCTCTGCTCCTCGGGCTTGATGACCGGGAAGTGACCGCCGGCGATCGCATGCTCGGTCTTGGTGGCGAGATCGTGGCTCTCCTCCGCCGCAAAAGCGGCGGCGGAACAGCCGATGGCAGCGATAAGCGCGATGCTCGTTACAAGCTTCTTCATTGTCGTCATCCTTCCTTCGCGCTCAGACTTGGGCGGCCGCTGGCGCGGCAGTCTTCTTGGCGGCGTTCTTTTCCAGAACGGCCTCGGTAATCGAATTCGGAATACGCCGCGGCGTTTCGACCAGACCGAGGATCGGCATGATGACGAGGAAGAAACCGAAGTAATAGAACGTACCAAGCTGCGAAAAGCCGACGTAGTTGCCTTTGATATCGCCTCCGAAGAGCAGGCCGAGCAGGCCGCTACCTTCCGCAGGGCGCGAACCCAGCCAACCAAGTATGATGGCGTTGACCACGAACAGCCAGAAGAACAGCTTGTACCAGGGACGATAGACGGCGGAGCGAACCTTCGACGTATCGAGCCAGGGCAGGAAGAACAGCACGATGATCGCGCCGAACATGACGAGAACGCCACCGAGCTTGGAATCGATCGGCCCGATGTTGACGGTGACAGCGCGCAGCATCGCGTAGAACGGCAGGTAATACCATTCGGGCACGATATGCGCCGGTGTCTTCAAAGGATCCGCCATGATGTAGTTATCAGGGTGGCCGAGGAAGTTCGGCATGTAGAAGACGAACCACGCATAAGCGATGAGGAACACCGAAACACCGAGCGCATCCTTCAGCGTCGCATAGGGCGTGAAGGGCACCGTATCGGTCTTGCTCTTCACTTCCACACCGGTCGGATTGGTCTGGCCGGTCACATGCAGCGCCCAGATATGCAGGATGACGACACCCGCAATCATGAACGGAAGCAGGTAGTGGAGCGCGAAGAAGCGGTTGAGCGTCGGATTGTCCACCGCAAAGCCGCCGAGCAGGAACTGCTGGATCCACTCACCTATGCCCGGGAAAGCCGTGAAGAAGCCGGTGATAACAGTTGCACCCCAGAAGGACATCTGACCCCAGGGAAGCACGTAGCCCATGAAGCCCGTCGCCATCATCAAGAGATAGATCACACAGCCGAGAATCCAGAGGATTTCGCGTGGCGCCTTGTAGGAGCCGTAATAAAGTCCACGGGCGATGTGCAGGTAAACCGCGATGAAGAAGAACGATGCACCGTTGGCGTGCATGTAGCGCAACAGCCAGCCGTGGTTGACGTCGCGCATGATCTTTTCGACGGAATTGAAGGCAACCGTCGTTTCAGCGGCGTAATGCATGGCAAGCACGACGCCGGTGAGGATCTGCACGATCAGCATGACAGCCAGCATCGCGCCAAATGTGTAGGCGTAGTTCAGATTACGCGGGACAGGATAGGCAACGAAGCTGTCATAGATCATGCGCGGCAAGGGAAGCCGCGAATCGATCCACCTCTCGATGCCGGTGGACGGCTGATAACTGGAATGACCACTCATAAATATCTGTCCCCTTATCCGATCTTGATCACAGTATCGGATGTGAATGCAAATGTCGGGATGGCGAGGTTCTGCGGCGCCGGACCCTTACGTATGCGGCCCGCCGTATCGTAATGCGAGCCATGGCAGGGACAGAACCAACCGCCGAAATCGCCGGCCTGGCCGAGCGGAACGCAACCGAGATGGGTGCAGGAACCGATCATGACGATCCAGTTTTCTTTGCCCTGACCGGCGGAACGGTCAATGTCCGTCGCCTGCGCGTCGGGGGCAATGTTGGCGTTGCGCGCCACCGGATCCTTGAGATCGGCAAGAGCGACCGCATTGGCTTCGCCGATTTCCTTTTCCGTGCGGTTACGGATGAAAATCGGCTTGCCGCGCCACTTCACGGTCAGCGACATGCCCGGCTCGACCGCCGCGACGTTCACCTCGATGGAGGCAAGCGCCAGCGTCGATGCGTCTGGACGCATCTGGTCGATAAAGGGCCATGCCACTGCGGCGGCACCAACGGCGCCCGTCATTCCGGTTACTAGATAAAGAAAATCGCGACGGGTCGGTTCACCCGAGGCGTCGTGATTGGTTACGTGCTCGCTCACCGCTACACCATCCTCTGCGCTGTTTTTGCCGTAAATCGCATGAGTCCTCCCGCTATGATTTGATCCAAGACAATCTCCGTCCCACCGTCTCGGTCATCCTCGCGGCGTTTGAGAAACCGCGTCATTCTGTTTGATCGCAAAATATTGACTGACTTGGCAAGAGCAAAGCACACAAAGCTGCCGTAATTCTGCCAGAAGGGGCGGATTTGTTTCTCATTTTTTCCTGAGCCCCGGCAAGCGGGCAACATTGTGCCCACCCTTGCGGCATGTTACGAGACATCAAGGGAGAGCTTGGAAAGCAGGGATTCGGATGACGGCGAAGCTCTCGTGCATGGTCTCCACGGTCGTGGCTGCCGTACTTTTCATCGCCAGCCTGCGTTATGTGACGGATTTCTGGCTTTTAGCCTTCGTCACCAGTTTCCAGCTTCACATCGCCTTCGTCTGTATCCTGCTGTCATGCCTGGTATTTTGGCTGACGCGTGACGCGATTTCCGCTTTCCTCATCATCTGGTCGCTTGCACTCGCCATCCACGCCGTCGCCATGCTCATGGAATTCTCGACAAGCGCCAATGCGGCACCTGGCGCCAGACCCTTCCGGCTGTTGTCCTTCAACGTATTGATGGATAACGCCGCCAATGCGGATGCGATTGCCGACAGGATTCTCGAATCAGACGCGGATGCTGTCTATCTGTTCGAGGCGGCTGCGCTGGAATCGGTTCTGCCGCGTCTGCAGCAAACCTACCCCCACAGGCTTGGCTGCTATGCGGGAACACCGACCTGTGATCTTTTGATCCTGTCAAAGCGGCCGCTGCTGGAGGGCCGTTTCCATAGCCTCAGCGACCTGCGCCGCGACCGTTTCGCCATCGCCAGCATCGAGTTCGACGGCACGAAGCTGACGCTCGCCGCAGGTCACATCACCAAACCCTATTTCGACGACTATCACCGGGACGAGCTGGACGAAGTCAGCGAAATTCTCTTTCGCGTTACCGGGCCGCTCATTCTGGCCGGAGATTTCAATTCGGCCAGCATCGCTCCCGACATGCGCGACTTCCTCGCCGCCAACGACCTGAAGAAAGCGCCATGGGAACCCGCCACATGGCCGACGAAGGCAGGTCGCTTCGGCATCGCCATCGACCATATCTTCGCCCGCGAACCGGCCACGCTCTTGAAAACCACCCGTCTCCCCGACAGCCTCGGTTCCAATCATTTCGGCCTGATGGCGGATTTCATGATCGGGAAATAGCTGCCGAAAGACCCTATTGGGCCGCCTCGTCCACAGCAAGGAAGCCGCCCGACTGTCGCGCCCAGAGTTCCGAATAAAGTCTGCCCTGCGAGACGAGATCTGAATGGCTGCCCTGCTCGACGATACGGCCCTGATCCATGACGATCAGCCGGTCGAGAGCAGCAATTGTTGACAGACGGTGGGCGATGGCCAGCACTGTCTTGCCCTGCATCAACTCATCCAGATTGCTCTGGATCGCCGCTTCTACTTCCGAATCAAGCGCAGACGTCGCCTCGTCGAGGACGAGGATCGGCGCATCCTTCAGCATCACGCGGGCAATGGCGATGCGCTGGCGCTGGCCTCCGGACAATTTCACGCCGCGTTCGCCGACATGCGCGTCGAAACCCGTGCGGCCGCGCTGGTCTTCCAGCCGTGCAATGAACTCATCCGCCTTGGCCCGGCGCGTCGCCTCCAGCAATTGCGCTTCGGTGGCATCCGTGCGCCCGAACATGATGTTGTCTCTGATAGAACGGTGCAGCAGCGATGTATCCTGCGTGACCATGCCGATATGGGCGCGCAGTGATTCCTGGGTGACCTTGGCTATATCCTGCCCATCAATGAGGATGCGGCCTTTCTCGACATCGTAAAACCGCAGCAGCAGATTGACGAGGGTGGATTTGCCCGCGCCGGAGCGTCCGACGATGCCGACCTTCTCCCCCGCCTTGATATCGAGATTAAGATTGTCGATGACCCCGTTCGCCCGCCCATAATGGAAGCTGACGTTTTCGAAGCGGATACTTGGACTTTTCACGTCCAGCACTGTCGCATCCGGCGCGTCCACAAGGCCGATCGGCTGCGAAATCAGTTCCGCCGCATTCTGCACCGTGCCGAAATTGCGCATGATGCCGTTGAACTGCGTCATCAATCGCCCGAGCAGGAAGTTGAGGCGCAGAACCAGTGCCAGCGTGAAGGCGACAGCGCCGGAACTGATCTTGCCGGACAGCCAAAGGTCGATACACAGCGCCGCCATCGACGTGATCATCACACCAGACAGCAGCGCCATCGAGGCGCGCACACCGGTGATGAACCGCGTGAACGTCATCGTTGCGTTCTGGAAGATATCGAAGCCCTGCCGCATGTAGCGGTCATTGGCATCGTCGCGCCCGAACAGCCTGAGCGTCTGGATATTGCTGTATGCATCCACCATCCGGCCGGAAAGCATGGAGGCTGCCTCCGCCGTTTCTTTCGAATGGGAGCGGATGCGCGGCACGAAATAACGCGCCAGCAGCGAAAAGATCAGCACCCAGACGAGGACGACGACGGCAAGCCGCCAGTCCAGTCCGCCGATCAGCAGCAGCATCGAGACGGAGTAGATGCCGACGAACCAGACGCTTTCCATCAGCGAGGTGACAAGATCGCCTGCCGCCTGCCCGCCCGACCAGACCTTGGTAACGATGCGGCCGGAAAAATCATTCTGGAAAAAAGTCAGCGATTGCCGCGCCACATGCATATAGGATTGCCAGCGCACCAAATTGTAAAAGCCGGGCGTGATGATCTGTTGGTCCACCAGCGCGGTCACCATGGTGACGATAAAACGCACGATGCCGATCAACACCAGCATGCCGACGAGTTCGCCGCCATGGGCTGCCAGCAGTCCAGCCCAGCCCTCTTCCGGCTTGACGGTCGAGAGAATGTCGACCAGCCGCCCGACGAACCAGAAAAGCGCAGCCTCAATGGCAGCCGTCAACCCGCCCAGCACCAGCATGGCAAGAAACGGCGCCTTGGCCTGCGAGATATAGAACCAGATGAAACCGGACGTCTTTTCCGGCGGCCGCAAATCGTCCTTTCGGGCGAAGGGCTTTATCCAGTTCTCGAAAAACTCGAAGATGCGGGTAATGACCATGATCCGGATATAGGCGGATTCCCGGAGCGGGAACAGCCGCAGAGCGTTCGGGAAGAGATTATATTTCGGTAACGTTCGGGAAATGAAAAAGGGCGAAGAATGTTCCACCGGCCTCTGGATAGATCCACCTGGATTTTGCGCACTCGCAGCATCCTCACTCCGTCACCAAGGACTAGATCCGGGGTAAAGCGCGATTCAAGTCTTTGATCGCGGGAGACTCCAGTCACGGCGCAGACGCGCCGTGACTGGAAACCGGCTCAAGGCCGGTATGACGGAGGAGAGGTTTAACTCGCCTACATAGATAAACGCGAACCGCAAACGAAAGGGCGGGAAACCATGCTTCCCGCCCGTCGAGCTCTCCTTACTCGGCAGCCACTTCCGCCTCGTGGTCGGCTATGAAGCCGCCGGACTGGCGCCGCCATAGATCGGCATAGATACCGCCCATCGCCGCCAGTTCCGCATGGCTGCCCGATTCCACGATCTGACCCTTGTCGAGGATGATGAGCCGGTCCATTTCGGTCAGCGTCGACAGGCGGTGCGCGATCGCGATCACCGTCTTGCCTTCCATCAGCGAGAACAGATTTTCCTGAATCGCCGCCTCGACTTCCGAGTCGAGCGCCGAGGTCGCCTCATCAAGTACCAGGATCGGCGCGTTCTTGAGGAACACGCGGGCAATGGCGATACGCTGACGCTGGCCACCGGACAGCTTTACACCGCGTTCGCCCACCTGGGCATCGAGACCCTGGCGGCCATGCATATCGACAAGCGTTTCCACGAAGTCCCAGGCATTCGCCCGCTTTGCCGCCGCGATCACCTGCTCGTCGGTGGCCTCGGGATGGCCATAGGCGATGTTGTCGCGGATCGAACGGTGCAGCAGCGAAGTATCCTGCGTCACCACACCAATCAACTCGCGCAGGCTGTCCTGCGACACCTTGGAGATGTCCTGCCCGTCGATGGTGATCTTGCCCGCTTCCAGATCGTAGAAACGCAGGAGCAGGTTCATCAGCGTCGTCTTGCCCGCACCGGAACGCCCGACCAAACCGACCTTCTCGCCCGACTTGATATCCAGCGTCAGCCCGTCGATCACGCCCTTGTTCTTGCCGTAGTGGAAGCGGACGTTATCATAACGGATCGCGCCCTGCGGTGCCGCAAGCTGCGGCGCCTTCGGAGCATCGACGATATCGTGCGGCTTCGTCATCATCGACATGCCGTCATAGACGGTGCCGATGTTTTCGAACAGCGAGGTGACTTCCCACATGATCCATTGCGACATGCCGTTGACGCGCATGGCAAGGCTGATGGCAATGGCAACCGAGCCGGCCGTGACCGAGCCCTGCATCCAGAAATAAAGACCGAGCGAGGCCGTGGAAAACAGCACGACCGCATTGTTGAGGTCGATCAGGATGTTGAAGCCGGAAATCTTGCGCATCTGGCGGTGAACGGTTCCGAGAAACACGTTCATGCCCTCACGCGCATATCTTTCCTCGCGGCCCGCATGCGAAAACAGCTTGATCGTCGAGATGTTTGTATAGCTGTCGACGATACGCCCCGTCATCATCGAGCGCGCATCGGCCTGCTCCTGTGCGAGCCGGCCGAGCTTCGGCACGAAATAGGTGAGGATACCCATATAGATGCCGAGCCATACCAGCAGCGGAATGACCAGCCGCCAGTCTGCGGCCGCGACCATGAACAGCATCGAGACGACGAAGCTGATAGCGTAGACGAACACGTCGATCACCTTCAGCGCCACTTCGCGGATCGCCAGCGCCGTCTGCATCACCTTGGTCGAAACCCGGCCTGCAAATTCGTTGGCGAAAAAGTTCATGGAGTGGCGCAGCAGGAAACGATGCATCTTCCAGCGCGCGATCATGCCGAAATTGCCGGCAAGCGTCTGGTGCATCGTCATGGTGTGGATAGCGCCCATCAGTGGCAGCAGGAAGAGCACCAGCCCAGCCATGACCATCAGATGCCAGCCCTCATCGGCAAAAAACGTCTCGCGATTGGCCGTGGAAAGCCAGTCAACGATGCTGCCGAGGAATTTGTAGAGCATGGCTTCCGCAACGGCGATACCCATGGACATCAGGCCGAGCAGCAGGAGCCACGGCCATGCGGGCTGCACATAATGCCACACGAACGGCAAAAGCTTCTTCGGCGGCACAGACGGCGCCGAAGAGGGAAAAGGATCAAGGCGTTTTTCAAACCAGCCAAACATAGGCCAAGCTCCGGCAAGCAATCGCCCCATCGTGAAACGTGAGCAAACGCAAATATGGCTCACGACGGAACAGAAAAGTATTGGATATGGCCGCAACAGCCACATGACGAATCAGACTATGGGAAACGCGGTCGAACCGCGGGGGTAACACCTAGGCCAGCAGCAGCACTACTGGGGCCGGGAGGCGAATACGAATGTCATTTTGCATCAGAACCTCCCTAGCTGGTGTTGAAGATGTCGCCTTGTAGCGCAAAAATTAATCGTTGACCAGCCGCAAAGATGCCGAACGCGTCAGAAAAGCTCTCGATTGCGACCAATTCTGCCGAACGGGCGGAGATGACCCGCGAAGGTCTCCGCCCGTCGTGATGCCTGGATGCACAGCTTACTCGGCGGCTTCCTGCGCCTGCCCGAGCGCCTTGATCTGCGCCAGAGTATCGGCCAGCGTGGCCGAGGTGTCGGAATAAAGATCATCGTCCTGCACCTGCAGATTGCCCACATGCAGGTCGGTCAAATGGACGAAATTCGCCCGTTCGGACATGATATCTTCCTGTTTTTGCTGCGCGGGATCCGGATCGAAACAACGCCGATCCGACGCAACCGGATATGCCGGATCGGCCTGACGACACGATGGTTAATGGGTAGCCCGACTGTGTGTCACGCGAATGAATACGGCACTCTTCGAAACGGTCCTCTCGGGCTGCATCTGTCACAAACCCGCCGCCCGTGATAAGCGCTCCGGCATTCCAAACGCGGTGAGAAGACAATGAGCGACATCAGACCCGAAATCAGGATTGCCCTCTACCAGCCGGATATTCCCGGCAATACCGGCACGATCCTGCGGCTGGCGGCCTGTCTCGGCCTCGGCGTCGATATCATCGAGCCGGCAGGTTTCGATATTTCCGACCGAAACCTGAAAAGGGCAGGCATGGATTATATCGCAGCGGCGGCGCTGACACGCCACGTCAGCTGGGACCGGTTTGAGGAGTGGCGCGCAACCACCGGCCGCCGCCTCGTTCTCGCCTCCACCAAGGCCGCCCTGCCCTATACGAAAATCGCCTATCGCCACGACGATATCCTGCTTTTCGGCCGTGAAAGTGCTGGTGTGCCGGACCACGTGCATGAGAAGGCGCAGGAGCGAATCATCATCCCGATGGTCGAGGGGCAGCGCTCCATCAACGTCGCAATGTCCGCCGCGATGATCACCGGCGAGGCTTTGCGCCAGACTGCATGGTCTTAAGCGCCTTTTTTAGCGCCATTTTTTCGTGCAAATACAAAAATTGACCGTTTTTGCTTCAAAACTGTCGCAACCCGGCCTGTACCGAAGGCGTTCAGGCTCCTATACTTATTAGCCGGACAACAAAAATCGCCCTCGCCGCAGCCATCCGCCGGCGGGTGTGAGGAGACGTCGCATGCAATCCACCATTGTCATCGTCAACCTTCTCGGCGCAGTCGCGCTGCTGCTCTTTGGTCTTGCCCAGGTCAAGGACGGGGTTACCCGTGCCTTCGGCATGAAACTGCGAAGTGTATTGGCGACCGGCACCCAGAGCGGCCCGCGTTCCTTCTTTTCCGGCTTTTTCGCCACTGTCGCGCTGCAAAGCTCGACGGCAACCGCGCTTACCGTCGCCTCCTTCGCAGAACGCGATCTCATAAAGCCGCGCATGGCGCAGGTCGTGCTGCTCGGCGCCAATGTCGGCACCGCCGTCACCGCCTGGATTGTCGCGGCCGGTGTGGAGTGGCTGTCGCCGCTGCTGATCCTCTCCGGTATCGTGCTCAAAAAGGGTAGCTCAAACGCCCGACAAGGTGGCGGAACCGCCGTCATCGGCATCGGCCTGATGCTTCTGTCATTGCATCTGTTGAGCGGCGCGACCGAACCGATGCGTGCCTCGCCAGCCCTTGGCGTCTTCATCGGTCTGCTTGATGGCGCATGGCCCGTCGCGTTGATCTTCTCCGCCGTGCTGGCCTTCGTCTCCTCCTCCAGCCTCGCTGTCGTGGTGCTTATCCTGTCGCTTGCTGCTACCGGCACGCTGTCCGCCGGTCTCATCATCGTTCTCATTCTCGGCGCCAATCTCGGCGGCGCCATTCCGCCGGTCATCGCCACGCTCTCCGGCCCGGCCTCGGCGCGGCGCATCACCATCGGCAACCTTGTGGTGCGCACCATCGGCTGCCTCATCGCCATGCCACTCGCATCCTATGGCGCAACGCTTTTGCAGCAATTGCCGCTTTCGCCCGCCAAATTGCCTGTTGATGCGCATCTCATCTTCAATGTCATTCTGGCAGCGGTTGTCTGGCCGTTCTCAGCCCTCATATCCGACCTGATGGCAAAGCTGGTGCCGGGCGATCCGAAAGCCGAAGATGGCCCGAATTTCCTCGATCAGCAGGCGCTGGATACGCCTGTTGTGGCGCTCGCCAATGCCACGCGTGAGGTCTTGAGCGTCGGCGATGCTATCGAGCGCATGCTGATCCGCGCCGAAAACGCCTTCAAGCATAATGATCTGGCACCCCTTCAGGAAGTGTCCCTGCTCGAAAAGAAGGTCGATCGCCGTCAGCAGGAGGTGAAGGTCTATCTTTCCCAACTGGGGCGCAAAGGGCTTGCAGACGACGAAGCGCGCCGTTCGATCGCCATCATCGATTACGCGATCAATCTCGAACATATCGGCGACATCATCGAAAAAGGCATTTGCGAGCAGATCCGCAAGAAGGTGCTGAACAGCTTCAAATTTTCCGACGACGGTTATGAGGAGTTGAAGACGCTGTTCGACATGACAATCGAAAATCTGCGGGCCGCCCAGAGCATTCTGGTGACCGGCGATTTCGATCTCGCCCGCCGGCTGATGGAAAGCAAGGTGGATATACGCCGCCTCGAAAAACAGTCGTCCAACCGCCATCTGGAGCGGCTGCGCGATGGGCTGACGGAAAGCATGCAGACGAGTTCACTGCATCTCGACATGCTGCGCGACCTGAAGCGCATAAACGCCCATATCGTGTCTGTGGCGCATCCCATTCTGGATGAAAGCGGCGTTTTGATCGAAAGCCGCCTGCGTTACGCCGAACCGCGTGCTTAAAGCTTAGTCTGCCGAAGGAAGCCGCCGCATGGTGAATTCGATGCGGTCGCCTTCCAGCTGCCGCCAGCTTTCCACTTCGGTCCAATAGGCGGCCTTCGGAAAACTGTCGAACCACTCGCGCGCCTTGGCACGGGCTTCTTCACGGTTGAGACAAAAGGTCTGCCGCACGAACATGCCGTTGCGCATCGGATCGCCGCCGTCACTTTCACGCGCCTTGCGGTGATTGGCGATCCTGCGCTTCAGCCCGTCCAGGGGCGGCGGTCCGGCAAATTTCGTCATGATATTCACCTCTGGCACCTACATCGCTAAAGATAGTGCCCGCATGTGAACTTGGCGAGTCGAATTTGTGCGCAAGGCCAGCACCTGCTAGATGCGACAGGGAATCGACTTCACCAAAGGAGAACATGCATGGAACGGCCATCTTTGCCGAAGGGCTTGCCCGAGGACATAGAAGACAAGAAGGCCGCCGCCCAGGCCTGGTTCCAGCATCTGCGCGACACCATCGTTACCTCCTTCGAAACCCTTGAAGACGAGCTGAGCGGCCCGCTCGCCGATCAGGAACCGGGACGCTTCGTGCAGAAGGACTGGCTGCGCGACAATGGCGCGGGCGGCGGCGGCAAGATGTCGATGATGGAGGGCCGCGTCTTCGAAAAGGTCGGCGTCCACACCTCCACCGTCTATGGTGAGTTCTCGCCGGAATTCCGCCAGCAGATACCGGGTGCGGAAGAAGACCCCAGCTTCTGGGCCTCGGGCATTTCGCTGATCGCCCATCCGGTCAATCCCAATGTGCCGGCTGTTCATATGAATACCCGCATGGTCGTCACCACCAGCCACTGGTTCGGCGGCGGCGCGGACCTGACGCCCGTGCTTGGACGCCGGCGGACGGAACAGGATCCGGACACCCAGCTTTTCCACCGCGGCTTCGAGATCACCTGTAACCGCCATCCCGTGGCCGACTATCCGCGCTACAAGTCGTGGTGCGACGAGTACTTCTTCCTCAAGCACCGCAACGAGCCGCGCGGCACCGGCGGCATCTTTTTCGACTGGCTGCACCCGGAAGAGGAAAAGGGCGGCTGGGACGCCAATTTCGCCTTCGTGCAGGATGTTGGCCGCGCCTTCAACCTGGTCTACCCAAAAATCGTGCGGTCCAACTTCAACCAGCCCTGGACGGAAGAGGACCGCGACGAGCAGCTTATTCGCCGTGGCCGCTATGTGGAATTCAACCTGCTTTACGACCGCGGCACGATCTTCGGCCTCAAGACCGGCGGCAATGTCGAATCGATTCTGTCTTCCCTGCCGCCCGTGGTCCGCTGGCCCTGAAATACTCACGTAAATTTGACGCCCGTCAGGAATTTGGGCGCAAATCGCGCAAATTAGGACTTATGGAAAAATAAAGGCAATGATAATCTCCTGCGTGCAGACGTACTGGAGGAGCTATCGTCATGATTACTTCGAACAGCATGCCTATATCCGCTTCCGCTGAGGGAGCCTCGCATTCCATCGATACCCCTGATTTGATCGACCGCATGGCAGCGGAAATGCGTGCCACCGGCGATCGCGAACTGCCGCATTCCTTTTATGTCGAACAAGTAAAACGCACGCTTGCCGGAAAAGCGGTGACGCGGGCCGACAATGACGAAATGCCTCGTACAAAAATCCCGGCAGCCGGCACATCCTCTGTTTTCCAGTGCTGGGCGATGCCCGAATAGGGCCTGAACAGGGTCAGCGGACGCCGCTCTGGAACATTAGCGGCGACCGTTCGTTTCTTGTCAGAGGGACAGCAGGCATTTGCAGGCTGTCCCTCTGTCTAAAACAGGGAGGCAAGACCATGAGACTGTTTGAATGTGGAACGCTCGTGCCCGGCTGTGCCTGGCACACCCGCGCGGATGACGACGCGGAAGTCGTACGCCGCACCGTGGAACATATGCGATCGGCCCACGGCGAAACCATCATCCGCGAAAACATGATCGAAAACATCAAATCCCGCATCCGCGACGAGGCAAACGCGGCCTGAGCCGCAACGCCTCCGGCACTGCGATCTCAATTCTCCAGCATATCCTTCAGCCGGGCGGTCAGCGCTGCCCGGTCTAGCGAGAAATTGACGTCGATCCACTTTTCTTCGAGGCTTTTCAGCACCTCGCCTACCTTCGGACCGGACTCCACGCCCGCGGCCATCACATCAGCGCCGCTCAGCGGAAAGCCGGGTTTGTGGAACTTGTTCGCTCTCGTCAGCAGCGTCGAAAGCCGCGCGACTTTCTGCATCGCCGCCTCACCGCCTGAAAGGTCGGCGCGGGCCGAGGCAAGCGCCAGTTTCAGCCGCGTCTTCACACCGTCAACGCCCTGCCGGTAAAGCAGCCGGTCGAGCGCCGTCTCCTTCATCTCCGGCTCGATCACCGGCGCGGAAGCCCAGTGGGCGAGATATGCAGCTTCAGCCTTGGACAGCCGCAGCCGCGCAGCAAGCGCCGCTAGCCTCTCCCTGTCGGGCGGCACTATCGCAGCGAGCCGCAGCATCGGGTCAACTGTCCAGCCAAGCGCCTGTTCGGTTGCCACCAGCCCGTGAATGGCGTCGATACCCCATTTTTCCGTTTCGGGAAGAATTTCCGCCAACACGCCGGATTGCCGCATCCACAGCAAGGCGCGGGAGGGATCGCGCGCGGAAAGCAGCTTTTTCAGCTCGCTCCACACCCGCTCGGCCGAGAGCGTCCCCAGCTTGTCCTTGGCTCGCGCACTGGCGCGCAAGCCATCGGCATCGGGACGACCGGAACCATAATGGGCGAAAAAGCGGAAGAAGCGAAGAATCCGCAGATAATCTTCCGAAATCCGCATTGCCGCATCGCCGATGAAACGCACGGTTCCTGTTTCAATGTCGGGAAGGCCATCGATGAGGTCGATGATCTTGCCCTTCTCGTCAGCGTAAAGTGCGTTGATGGTGAGATCGCGCCGCTCGGCGTCGGTTTGCCAGTCTGTGCCAAAAGCGACCTGCGCATGGCGGCCATTGGTCTCGACATCGCGGCGCAGCGTCGTCACCTCGAAACCTTCGCCGTCGATCACCAGCGTCACCGTGCCGTGTTCAATGCCGGTCGGTACCGCCTTGATGCCCGCCGCCTTGGCGCGCTCAACCACCACATCGGGGGTAAGCGTCGTCGCCATATCGACATCGACGACCGGTTGTTCCATCAGCGCATTGCGCACGGCGCCGCCGACGATCCGCACCTCGCCGCCATCGGCGTTCAACAGCGCGAAGATGCGCTTCAGCGACGGCTTTTCAAACCAGTCCCGCCCGGCAAGGCTGCTCATGAATAAAACCTCTCGTAAATCGTCCGCACGATGCCCGCCGTAATGCCCCAAATGTAGCGCTCGCCATAGGGCATTTCGTAGAAAAACCGCTCCTTCCCCTGAAAGATGCGGCTGCCGCGCCCGTGATTGGCTGGGTCCATCAGGAAAGACAGCGGCACCTCGAAAACCTCATCCACTTCCGTGGGATTGAGCGTCAGGTCAAAGCCGGGACGAACGACCGACAGCACCGGCTTGATGCGAAAACCGGTACCGGAAATATAATCCGGCAGACGCCCGACCGTTTCCACGAAAGATCGCGAGAGGCCGATCTCCTCTTCCGTCTCGCGCAGGGCCGCCTCTTCCGGTGTGCGGTCCCCGGCATCGATGCCACCGCCCGGAAAGGAAATCTGGCCGGAATGTTTGCGCAGGGTTGCGGTGCGCTGGGTGAAGATCACCCGCGCTTCGTTGCCGTCGTCGATGACAGGCACCAGCACGGCGGCGTCCTTTAGCCTTATGCCGTTTCCCGAAAGCACCACGCCCGGATTGAGCAGATGATCGCCATTCTCGCGTTCCGCCACGCCCTCGCCTTCCTCCAGCACCCGGCGGCGGAAATCGGCGGCGGTAAAAGTTTCAAGGCGGGTTGTCGTCATTGTCATTGCGAAAGCCGTTCCAGTTCATTGGCGGGCATCACGGGAAAGACAACCCCGCCCGAGCGCACGGCAAACATCTCGACACCGTCCACATCGATCACCTCGCCGAGTGCCACGAGATCATACATCACCGCCCGCGAGACGAGCGCCTCCAGCCTGCCGCGCACCAGAATGTAGGGTTTCAATTCGCGGTTTTCTCCGAAAATCGTAAAGCGTAGCGGATGCTCCGGCCCGGCCTCCACCACATCGCCGACATTGGTGCGGAAGGTCAGCAGCGGTCCGCCATCCTTCTCGCCCGCCGTCACCTTCATCTCGACGGCCACGAAAGGTGCATCCACCACGCGGATGCCGACTTTTTCCACAGGAGTTACAAGATAGGTCTTGCCGTCGTCATCCTTGCGCAGGACCGTGGAAAATAGCCGCACAAGCGGCGCCCGGCCAATGGGCGTACCCATATAGAACCAGGTGCCGTCTGCGAGGATTTCCATGTCGAGATCGCCGCAAAAGGGGGGATTCCAGCGCTCCACCGGCGCAGGTCCACGTTTGGCGTCGCCGGTCTGCTCGGCGGCGCGTGAAATCATCGCCGCCAGCCCTGCTGCATCGCTTGCCGAATTTATCGTCTCCGCTGCCATATTCGAGTCTCGCTTTGCCGATAAGGAAATACTAAGTCACGACATAGTCATTCGAATGGCGCTTGTCAGCGGCCAAGAGAGCAATAAGCTAGTTGCAGCGCGAAATCCGCCCCGGCCAATGGCCATCAAGATCGGGGCAGGAATGGGTCGGCGGCAAAGGTATGAGGAGAGCGACATGGGCGTGATGAATACCGGCGAAACCCTCGACGAAAAAGCCATCGTCGCCTCGGCCGAAAAGGCGCTTTCGGATATTGCCGCGATCCGCGCGGAGGTATCCAAGGTCATCTTCGGCCAGGAAAAAGTGGTGCAGAACACGCTTCTCGCCATACTCTCGGGCGGCCACGCCTTGCTTGTCGGCGTTCCTGGCCTTGCCAAAACCAAGCTCGTCACCACGCTTGGAACGGTTCTCGGGCTCGATGCCAACCGCATCCAGTTCACACCGGACCTCATGCCATCGGATATTCTCGGCTCCGAAGTCATGGATCAGGATGAAAACGGGCGGCGCTCCTTCCGCTTCATAAAAGGTCCGGTGTTTGCGCAATTGCTGATGGCGGATGAAATCAACCGCGCCAGCCCGCGCACGCAGTCCGCACTGCTGCAGGCCATGCAGGAATATCACATCACCATGGCCGGCCAGCGTTACGACCTGCCGAAACCGTTCCACGTTCTCGCAACCCAGAACCCGCTGGAACAGGAAGGCACCTATCCACTGCCTGAAGCGCAGCTCGACCGCTTCCTGCTGCAGGTGGATGTCGGCTATCCCGAGCTTGCCGCCGAACGCCAGATATTGCTCGACACGACAGGCACCGCATCGGGCGAGGCGCGCAAGGTTATCGACGCCGAACGCATGATGGAAATCCAGGCCCTCATCCGCCAGATGCCAGTCAGCGACAAGGTGGTGGACGCGATTCTTTCGCTTGTCCGCTCTGCCCGCCCCGGCCACGGCAACAAATTGACCGACAAACACGTTGTCTGGGGCCCGGGTCCCCGCGCCGGCCAGTCCCTGATGCTGACGGCACGCGCCCGTGCGCTTTACGAAGGCAGGCTCGCGCCGTCGCTGGACGATGTCTATGCGTTGGCCGAACCGGTGCTGGAGCACCGCATGGCGCTGACATTCGCCGCCCGCGCCGAAGGCATGTCGGTGCGCGATGTCATCGCAGCCCTTGTGGAGCAGGCGAAGAACTAAGGCATCGGACCGAAAAGTGTGACGCTGTTTTCGGAAAATCCGATACTCGACAAAAACTCGGAGCGGCCCGCCGCTCTGACATCTGCCTAAGCTTTCTCGAAAGGAGTGCCTGTGGCATCCATCGGCCAGATCGTAGATAAGACACCGGGTAGCGAAGTCCTGGCGCGCGCGCGCCAGCGTGCCGCACTGGTGCCGGACTGCATGGTCGAAGCCAAGCGCATCGCCAACACCGTCACCGCCGGCTGGCACGGCCGCCGCAAGCGTGGCATCGGCGAGAATTTCTGGCAGTTCCGCCCCTATGCCGAAGGCGAGAGCCTGTCGCGCATCGACTGGCGACGCTCGGCCCGCGACGATCACACCTATGTGCGCGATCGGGAATGGGAAGCCGCTCACACCATCTGGCTGTGGGCCGACATGTCGCCGTCGATGATGTTCAAATCCACCCTCGGCTCCGTTTCCAAGGAAAGCCGCGCATTGGTGCTGATGCTGGCGCTGGCGGAAATCCTTGCGCGCTCGGGCGAGCGTATCGGTTGTCCCGGTATCATGGAGCCCATCTCGGCCAGAAACGCCGCCGAACGTCTGGCTGCCGCCATCATGCACGCGCCGCTCACCACAGGCATGCCGGAAACGGGCATGATCCGCGGTGCAAGCGACATCGTCCTCATAGGCGATTTTCTCGACGATGCGAAAAATGTGATGGAGCGGATTTCGCCACTCGCACGGCGCGGCTTGCGCGGCCATGTGGTGGAAATCGCCGATCCGGCCGAAGAAACCTTCCCCTATTCGGGCCGCACCGAATTTACCGACCCGGAAACCGGTGAAAAACTCGTCTCCGGCCGCGCAGAAACCATTCGCGAGGATTATACCCGCGCCTATCTCGCCCGCCGCGAAGCGCTGTCTTCTTCGCTGCGCCGTCTAGGCTGGAATTTCGTGTTTCACCGCACCGATCATCTCGCCTCCGAGGCGCTTGTGGCTGTTCACATGTATTTATCCGGTGCGCCCGCGCAAGGCGGTGGCAACCGATGAGCGCATTGCCCTTCGTCTTCACCAGCCCCTATATTCTCTTCGGCCTTCTGGCGCTTCCAGCCATCTGGTGGCTGTTGCGGCTCACCCCGCCGCGCCCCAAGGCAGAGGTTTTTCCGCCGCTGAAAATTCTGGCCACCGTGCTGAAGCGCGAGGAAACGCCCTCGAAAAGCCCGTGGTGGCTGACATTGCTGCGCATCGCGCTCGCCGCCGCCGTGATTTTCGCGCTGGCCGATCCGGTGGTGAACCCCCGCAACAACAGCATTGCCGGCACTGGTCCCCTGGTGCTTGTGGTCGATAATAGCTGGGCCTCCGCAACTGATTGGCAGAGACGCGTCGAAACCGCTCAGGCCCTGATCGGCGACGCGGAACGGGCTGATCGCCCCGTTTCCATCAGCTTCACCGCAGATGCCGAACACGACGCCGTGCCGGCCACCACGGCGGGGGCGCTGGACAAGCTCGCCGCCGCCAAGCCGAAGCCGCTTGCGCCCGACCGCGTGCGCACGGCGGAAGCCATTACCGAGGCGCTGAACGGCACCTCCCCCGGCACGCTCGCCTATATTGCCGACGGCGTTGCCACCGCGCAGGATGAAAGCGCACTCAAAACGCTGACCAGCCTCTCAGCTGCCGAGTTCCGCATCGTCACGGGTGATGGGAAATCCATCGCCGCCATTACCGGCGCCGCCAACAATGCCGATGCGATGAGCGTCACGCTATCGCGGCTCGACACAGCCTCCCCCAGCCGGTTGACCGTCAATGCGCAGGACAGCCAGGGCCGCATCCTTGCCACTGGCACCGCCAGTTTCGCCCCCGGCGAAGCGGAAACGACGGCGACGGTGGAAGCGCCTTTCGAATTGCGCAACGACTTCGCCCGCCTCTCCATCGAGGCAGTTTCGACGGCGGGCGCGGTGCATCTTCTGGATGACGGTTTCCGCCGCCGCCGCGTGGCGCTGCTGGCCGGTGAAACCGGCAATGATTTCCAGCCGCTTCTGCAGCCGCTTTATTACATCAGCCGCGCCCTTCAGCCTTTTGTCGATCTCATCCCGCAACGACAGGCAGATCTTGCGCAGGCGATCCCGGAAATCCTGCAATCCAATCCTTCCGTCATCGTCATGGCCGATATCGGACGTCTGCCGCAGGAGACCTATGAGCCGATGCAGCGCTGGCTTGCCGCCGGCGGCACGCTGATCCGTTTTGCCGGACCGCGCCTTGCCGCAGCCCCCACCAATGATCCGCTGGTGCCGGTGACGTTGCGGCAGGGTGAACGCGCACTTGGCGGCGCGCTCTCATGGGCCGAGCCACAGCCGCTTGCCGATTTCCCGAATTTCGGCGCCTTTGCCGGAATGCCGAAGGCCGATGGCGTGCTCGTAAAACGGCAGGTTCTTGCCGAACCGACACCCGACCTTGCCGAGCGCACCTGGGCGAGCCTTGCCGACGGCACGCCACTCGTCACCACCCGCAATGTCGAAGCGGGCCGCATCGTGCTGTTCCATGTCAGCGCCGAGGCAAGCTGGTCCGATCTGCCGATATCAGGCCACTTCGTAGATATGTTGCGCCGTATCGTGCAATTGTCCAAGGCAGGCGGTGCTTCCACCTCCGCGAATGCCCCGGCCGCAGCATTACCGCCCTTCCGGCTACTGACGGCCGAAGGTGCTTTGTCAGCCGATGTCGGCTCCGCCCGGCCGTTGGAAATGCGCCCCGGTCAGGCTCCCCGCACCGGTTTCGACAATCCCCCCGGCCTTTATGGCACAGAGGATGGTTTCGTGGCTCTCAATCTTCTACCGGCTGGCGCCACGCTTCGCCCGCTCGATACCTCGCTCGCCGGTGTCAACACCACCAGCGAGGCACTGATCGGCGAAACGGCGAAATCGCTGCGCCCGGCCTTGTTCATCGCCGCCTTCCTGATGTTGATTGCCGACAGTCTCATCGTGCTCTTCATGAACGGCGCCTTCGCACGCCTGCCGAAAGCCCGCAGCGCTACGGCTGCCACCGTGCTGCTGGCCATTGGCGCTTTTGCAGCCATGTCCCCGAGCGATGCGCGCGCCGACGACCCCAAACCCGGTGACGAGCAGATTTTCGAGCGGCTGGACACGACGCATCTCGCTTATGTCCGCACCGGCGAGGACGATGTCGACCGCATTTCCGAACAGGGTTTGCAGGGATTGAGCGAATTCCTGACATGGCGCACGACGCTGGAGCCCGGCCAGCCGGTCGGCCTCGATATATCCAAGGACGAATTATCCTTTTACCCGATCATCTACTGGCCGGTGTCGGCCTCCGCCCCCATGCCGTCGAGCGCTGCCATATCGCGTATCGATGCCTATATGCGCGCCGGTGGCACCGTTCTGTTCGACACGCGCGATCAGTTTTCGTCGCTCGACACTGGCGCGACCAGCCCCAATGGCGAACGTTTGCAGGCGATCCTCGCCAATATCGATATTCCGCCGCTGGAGCCCGTGCCGGAAGACCACGTCCTGACGCGGTCTTTCTACCTGCTCACCAATTTCCCCGGCCGTTACAACGGCTCGCCGCTCTGGGTGGAATCGCGCCAGGGGGCGGCGAAGACGACATCCGGCCTCTCCTCCTCCGGCGATGGCGTGACGCCGATCATGATAACAGGGAATGATTTTGCCGGCGCATGGGCCGTCGATGCGCAGGGCGCACCGGTGCTGCCCACTGTGCCGCCGGACGAGTTGCAGCGCGAACATGCGTTTCGCTCTGGCGTCAACATCATGATGTATATGCTGACCGGCAACTACAAGGCCGATCAGGTACACGTTCCCGCACTTCTCGAACGGTTGGGGCAGTGACATGACATTGACATTCGCCCCCTTCCTGCCGTGGATCGTTATTGCCGTTCTGGCCGTCGCCGCCCTTCTTCTCTCCCTCATCGGCCTGTGGCGCGGCGTGCGCGGCGCATGGCTGCGCGGGCTGGCGCTTGTCGCCCTGCTTGCCGCCATCGCCAATCCGCTTTTGACGCAGGAGGAACGCGAGCCTCTCTCCACAATCGTCCCCGTTATCGTCGATCGATCGCAGAGCCAGGACGTGCAGGACCGACCGCAGATGACGGATATGGCGCTTGCCGCGCTGAAAGACCGGCTGTCGCGCTTCCCGCGCATCGAACCGCGCATCGTGGAAGTGCGTGATGATGGTGAGAGCGATTCACCTTCGACGCAGCTTTTCTCGGCCCTCTCCTCCGCCGTCTCGGATGTTTCACCCTCCCGCGTCGGCGGTGCGATTTTCCTCAGCGATGGCCAGATCCATGATATTCCGAATGCTCTGCCCAATGCCGAACAGGCGCTTGGTTTCCGCGCTCCCCTCCACGGGCTGATCACCGGCAAGGCCGATGAATTCGACCGCCGTATCGAGATCGTCCGCGCGCCGCGCTTTGGCATCGTCAACGAGGAACAGCAACTGACGCTGCGCGTCTTCGATGATGGCCGTGCAGCCGCAGGCGGTGGTTCGGCGGAAGTAACCGTGAAGATGAACGGCGAAGAAATCGCCACCTTGCAGGCCACACCCGGCCAGCCGACCCCCTTTACTTTCAAGGTTCCGCGCGGCGGCAACAATGTCATGGAATTTTCCGTCGCCGAGCTTCCCGGCGAAGTGACGGCCGCGAACAACCGTGCGGTTCACCTGATAGAAGGTATCCGCCAGAACCTTCGCGTGCTGCTGGTCTCCGGCGAGCCGCATGCGGGCGAGCGCGCCTGGCGCAACCTCCTGAAATCCGACGCCTCGGTTGATCTGGTGCATTTCACCATTCTGCGCCCGCCGGAAAAACAGGACGGTACGCCGATCAACGAACTGTCGCTGATCGCCTTCCCCACACGCGAATTGTTCGTGGAAAAGATCGAGGATTTCGACCTCATTATCTTTGACCGCTACCAGCATCGCGGCGTGCTGCCGATCCTCTATTACGATTACATCGCGCAATATGTCGAAAAGGGCGGCGCGCTATTGATCGCAGCCGGCCCGGAACATGCCGGTCAGGATTCGATCGCCATGACGCCGCTTGCATCCGTGCTGCCGGCCCAGCCGACAGGCCAGGTGCATCAGTCCGCCTTTTATCCCCGCCTCTCGGAAGCGGGCAAGAAACACCCCGTTACCCGCGGGCTGGAAGGGTCGGGCGATGAGCCGCCGCATTGGGGCCGCTGGTTCCGCACCGTCAGCGTCGAGCCGCCGCAGGGCCAGACCGTGATGCTGGGTGACGGGCAGGACCCGCTGCTGGTGCTGAACCGCCAGGGTGAAGGCCGTGTCGCCATGCTGCTTTCCGATCAGGGCTGGCTTTGGGCGCGGGGTTACGAAGGCGGCGGCCCGCATGTGGCGCTTTACCGCCGCATCGCCCACTGGCTGATGAAGGAACCGGAGCTTGAGGAAGAGGCGCTGACGGCACGCGCCAACGGTCGCACATTGCAAATTACCCGCCAGACCATCGGCGACGACCCCGGTCAGGCAAGCGTGCATTTCCCCTCGGGCAAAACCGAAAACATGGCCTTCAACAATACCGAGCCAGGTCTTTACAAGATCGAGCGTCGCATGGACGAAACCGGCCTGTTCGAAATCAAGAACGGCGATTTCACCACGCTCGTCCATGTCGGCGCGGTGGATGCGCCGGAATTCAAGGCAATGATTTCGACGACCGAAACTCTGAAGCCCTTGGCCGACGCCACCAAGGGCAGCGTGCACCGTGTCGCCGACAATTCGGGCCGCGTGGCGCTGCCCGATATCCTGCCTGTCAGAGGCGATATCAGGGTTGCCGATGAGGATCGCATGCTGATACGCATGACCGATGAGACGGTGCTGAAAGGTGTCAACACCCTACCGCTGTTTGCCGGTTTTGCAGGGCTTGCCGCCCTGCTCCTTGCCTTCTCCGCGCTCTGGTGGCGTGAGGGCCGGTAGGAACTTTCCGGTGGAAGCTCAGGCGCTTTCACGTCTCGCAGTGGAAACGAGAAACGGCCGCCGCTCGGCGACCCGGGAAAGATAATCATGAATTTCGTTTTGAGCGACATCGCGGATGCAGAAGCCGAAAAGGCCATCCGCGATCCCCTGGTGGCCTATAATCTCGCCCGTTTTGGCGAAAGCGACAAACGCGAACTCATCATCACCATCCGCGACGATGAGAACACCGTCACCGGCGGTCTTGTCGGCTATACCGGCCGCGGCTGGCTTTATGTGCAGCTTCTCTTCGTGCCGGAAATCCTGCGCGGTCAGGGCACTGGCCCGAAGCTGCTGGCGATGGCGGAGGAAGAAGCCAAAAAGCGCGGCTGCATCGGCGCTTACATCGACACGATGAACCCGGATGCGCTGAGGCTTTATGAGCGCTGCGGTTTCACCAAGATCGGCTCGCTTGCCCCCCTCTCCAGCGGCCAGGCGATCACATGGCTTGAAAAGCGTTTCTAATCCGTTCGAAAGAAAGCGGTTGGCGCAGCAGTGTCAGGAGAGCGCCACCCGCCGCGTTTCGACATTGATCATCGTTGCGGCAATCGCAGCCAGCACCAGCAGCCCAGCGAAAATGCCGATGGCGAAACCGAAGCCCTGCGCGATGGCATAACCCAGGAACGACGGCGCCAGAAGGCCGCCCAGCCTTGCCATGGCGCCCGCAGCCCCCATGCCGGTCGCACGCGATTCCGTCGGATACAATTCGGGCGTGAAGGCATAAAGCGCACCCCAGGTGCCGAGCAGCGCAAAGCTCATGATCAGAAGCGAAGTGGCGATCATTGCTCCGCCTGTAGCGAGCGTGAAGAGCAGGCAACCGAGGGCGGACAGCAGGCAGAAACCGATCAGCGTCGGCTTGCGGCCCCATTTTTCAACGCCATAGGCGGCAAGCGCATAGCCGGGTATCTGCGCCAGTGCCACCAGCACGAGGAAACCATAACCGCGCACGAAGCCAAAACCGTCTCCCGCCAGTTTTGCCGGCATCCAGGTGAAGACGCCGTAATAGGAAACGGAAACAAGGAACCAGATGGCAAGGATCATGATGCTGCGCTGTCTGAGCGCCGGCGAAAATATCCCCTGCCCCTTCGACACCTCCGGCTGAAAAAGCCCTGTCCCGGCATCAAGTGGCGCGCGGCCGTTTACCACCAGCATGCGGTTGACGATGGCCTTGGCTTCGTCCGATCGGCCTCTCCGCACGAGGTAAAGCGGCGATTCGGGCACCATGAACCGTAAACCCAGACCCACAACGGCTGGGAAAGCCGTAACCGCGAAAATATAACGCCAGGCATCGGCAACACCGGCAAGGCTGGCGCCCCACGCTGCAAGCGCCACGATCAGGGTTCCGATGGCCCAGAAGCCTTCCAGCATGACCAGCCAGCGGCCCCGGTTCTTTGCGGGCAGGAATTCCGCCATCATCGCATAGTCCACCGGCAGGGTGCCGCCGACAGCCGCACCCGTTAAAAAGCGTAGGACAAGAAGAATGGCAAAGTTCGGCGCAAAGACGGAAAGTACACCGAACACGGCATCACAGGCCACGGTGACGATCAACACACGGCGGCGACCGTAACGGTCCGCCAGACGCCCGAAACCGGCAGCACCTAAAAGCATGCCAAAGAAGAAGGCCGTTCCGGTTTGCAGGGCCTGCGGAACAGTCAGTCCAAACGTTAGGGCAATCGAGGCGGCGGTGAAGCCGACCGCCAGCACCTGCATGGCATCCGCTGCCCAGACGAGGCCGAAAATACCCATCAACCGCCGCTGATAGGCGCCCGCACCTGCGCGTTCCAGCGCATCGTTCATGGTGATTGCCGTCATATGCTCGCCCCCGTGCCGAAATCGACTATCGAGTGCTATCGCATAGGGGAAAGAAACGGAATTGAATTTTGCGAAGTCGGATGCATGGTTTCAAGGCAGAACACCATCCCGTCATCTTTAGCGAAATAACCGGCCAGTGTATGGGCGACTCAACGCCCCGTTCCTCATTTCTGTGCCTGTCACAGGAATGAGGGAAAAGGACGCACTGGTGAGGGGCGGGAAATCCGACGTAAAGAAATCCGTCAGCCGTAAACCCGAAGAGGCTCCTCGAAGCCGTCGTCTTCCGCCTGGGCGGCAGGCATGGCGGCCTCGCATTTGCGCCAGCCGATCTTGCCCTTCATCCGCTGGTGCACGTCGTCACCAACAGGCACGACCAGCACCCGGTTCGGATCCACCGGACCTGGAAAATCAAGCGCCGCGTAGCCTACCTTTTCGAAACCGAGCGGCATGTAATAGGGCGGATCGCCAATCAGAATGACGGCCTCCGAACCCTTCCGCCGGGCGGCAGCGATAGCAATCCGGACGAGTTCACGGCCGATGCCCATGTTCTTGTGCGAAGGCCGCACGGCAAGCGGGCCGAGCATATGGCCCTTCACCCCACCGGCCAGAACCGGCGTCATGCGCACCGAAGCGATCGTCTCACCATCATCGGCGCAGACGAAGGACAGCGACCGGTCATGCGGACCCTGCTCGCGAATGCGCGCGGCGGCACGGGTGTGCCGACCGGGGCCGAATGCTTCTTCGTTGATGATTTCGATGATGGCGTCGTGCGACGCGTCCTCGGTGAGGTAGACAAGATCGTGCTTGGACATGAAGAGACCGAAACTTCCAAAATGCGGATGCGACAATAGATGACGGCTGCGCCGGTAAAGGCGTTCAGGAGCGTCAGCGTCGTCGGAGCATCCGTGTTTCGATCATAATCTACAATTTCCTCAGATTTGTGAAAATCGCAATTATCAGGAAAATTCCCACCCGTCCAGAACAAATCTCGGCACTATTCCATTCAGCCCATGCGAGACCGGAAACGCATTGTTCAATGCACTACGGGTTCGCGGCACCGCGCTAAACGGTTAGAATTGCGGTCAAGGAAACAATCAAGGAGATCGTCATGGGCATGCTGGTGGAAGGCGTATGGAAAGACGTCTGGTACGACACCAAGGAAACCAAGGGGCACTTCAAGCGCAGCGCCTCGCAATTTCGCAACTGGGTAACGGTGGATGGCGCGCCCGGACCTTCCGGCGAAGGTGGCTTTAAGGCCGAGAAGGATCGCTACCACCTCTATGTGTCGCTCGCCTGCCCCTGGGCGCATCGCACCCTGATTTTCCGCAAGCTGAAAAAGCTGGAAGACCTGATTTCCGTCTCCGTCGTCGATCCGCTGATGCTGGAAAACGGCTGGGAGTTCAGACCGGAAGGCGAACGCACTCCGGGTGCAACCGAGGACCACCTCTTCGGCTTTTCCACACTGTGGCAGGTCTATACCAGAGCGGATGCCAACTATTCGGGACGGGTGACCGTGCCGGTACTGTGGGACAAAGAACGCGGCACCATCGTCTCCAATGAATCGGCCGAAATCATCCGCATGTTCAACGTGGCTTTCAACGACCTTACCGGATCGGCTGCGGATTATTATCCCGAAGCACTGCGCGCCGACATCGATGCGCTGAACGACGTTATCTACGACACCGTCAACAACGGCGTCTACAAGGCCGGTTTCGCCACCACGCAGGATGCTTATCAGCAAAATGCCGTGAAGGTGTTTGAAACGCTTGATATGCTGGAAGACCGACTGAAGGACCGCCGTTTCCTGTTCGGTGCAGAACAGACGGAAGCAGACTGGCGTCTCTTCACCACGCTAGTGCGATTCGACCCTGTTTATGTCGGCCACTTCAAGTGCAACATCCGCCGCATTCACGATTACCCGCATCTCACGGGTTACCTCCGCGACCTCTACCAGACACCAGGCGTGCCGGACACAGTCGATATCCGCCACATCAAGGAACATTATTACCGCAGCCACCTCACCATCAACCCGACAGGTATCGTGCCCGTTGGCCCGGAACTGGACCTGACCATGGCCCATGGCCGTGAGACGCTTGCCTGACGGCAGAGACGCCGCCGCTACCAGTAGTCGGCAATCGCCGCTTTGCCGGAAAGTTCGGCAAGGCGGCGGCGGGTGGCGGGCGTTACATTTTCCGGCAGGTCCGAGAGATCGAAAAAACCGCTTTCGGTGATTTCGTGATCCGGTTTTTTCGGCGTGGTCTGGGTAACCTGAAGCCGGTAGAGCGCCACATGATCGCGGTTGCTGCCTTCCAGATTAAGGTAGACATGGACAAGCTCGGGGGTCGACGCAGCCTCGAGATTGCCTTCCTCGCGGATTTCCTTGTTGAGCGCCATCAGCAGCGTTTCGCCGCGTTCCACCCCGCCGCCAGGCAGATACCAGCCGGGCAGATAGGTATGCCGCACCAGAAAAATCCGCCCCGCATCATCGAAGCAGAGCGCACGCACACCGAGGGTGGCACCGCGTGTGAACAGAAAAACGAAATGAAGCAGGCGGATAAGGATACGCGTGTGGAACGGACGTGCCTGCCGCTCGGTTCTCTCGTCATTCACCCTGGTTTCCCCCTGTCGGCAGGCTTTTATTGGACGTGCCGCATATCATAGGTTATCTCTGCCGCCATGTTCAAACTTGCGCATATTTCAGACGTCCATCTCGGGCCATTGCCAAAACTCACTTTCCGGGAACTTGCATCCAAGCGTATCACCGGTTTCGTCAATTGGCACCGCAACCGCCGCAAGCACCTTTTCACCGACACGCTGGAAAAGCTGCTCGATGATCTCGAGGCCAAATCGCCGGATCATCTGGCTATTACCGGCGATCTCGTCAATCTTGCGACAGGCATTGAAATTCGCGCCGCCGCCGACTGGCTGGAAGAAGTCGGCGACCCTGAAAAGATCTCGGTCGTTCCCGGCAATCATGACGCCTATGTTTCCGGCGCGCACGACAAGGCCATGCGCGCCTGGTATCCTTATGTGCGGGGCGATGGCGACCCGGCGGAATGGGACGATGACCGCAAGATTTTCCCCTATATGCGCGTGCGCGGTCCCGTCGCACTGATTGGCTGCTCCACCTCGATTGCAACGCCGCCCTTCTCGGCCACCGGCTATTTCGGCAACCGTCAAGCACGCGCAACCGCGGAACTTCTTAAAAAAGCCGGTGAACAGGGGCTGTTCCGCGTGGTGATGATCCATCACCCGCCGATCCGCGGTGCGGCGGCTGCCCACAAGCGCATGTTCGGCATTCGCCGTTTCGCGGCAGCGCTTGGCGTTGGCGGCGCCGAGCTCGTACTGCATGGCCACACCCATTTGAACACCGTATACTGGCTGAACACTCACCACGGGCAAGAGCACATCCCGGTCGTCGGCATCGCCTCCGCCAGCCAGGGACCGGGCGGTGAAAAACCGCGCGCGGCCTATAATCTCTTCCATATTTCCGGTGGCCCCGGCACCTGGAACGTCGCCTGTGAACGCCACAGCCTCAACGATACCGGAACGGGTATCGGGCTTGAAGATATCAGGGTATTTTATGAGAATGGTAGGCCGTTGGGGTTTTCGCGGCTGGGGGGATAAACACCGGAGTGTTGAGGTTAGGGTCTGTGGCTCACTCCCCTCTGTCCTGCCGGGCATCTCCCCCATAAGGGGAGATCGGCAAGACGCTCTTTCGTCAATTTATTCTGAACGTTGAGATGGTCGAGACCGTGCCTCAGGTCGATCTCCCCCTTTCGAGGGAGATGTCCGGCAGGGCAGAGGGGGGTGAGCCCCTCCCAAGAAGCGAACTTACCTAGCTCGCTCTTCCAGTACCCGATTGGCCGCCGAAACAATCGCCTCTAGCGAAGCGCCAACAATATTCGTATTCACCCCGGCGCCGAACAATTTTCCGCCCGGATGCTCCATCTCGACATAGGCAATGGCGGAAGCATTGGACCCGTGTTGCAGCGAATGCTCGGAATAGTCATTCACCGACAGATCGATGCCGAGATAGACCGACAGCGCATTAATGAACCCGTCTATAGGACCGGTGCCCTTGCCCTCGATGCGCTTCACCTCACCGTTATCGGTGATTTCGGCGGCGACAATGCGCACGCCCTTGAAATCGCCCGCCGGATAGGTGTGGTGATCGACGAACTTGATGCGCGCATTTGGCTGCGTCACGTAACGTTCCATGAAGCGCTCGTAGATGCGCTTGGCCGGCAGTTCCACGCCCTCTTCATCGGTGATGCGCTGGATGTCTTCGCGGAACTCCACCTGCAGGTTGCGCGGCAGGTTGATGCCGTAATCCTGCTGGAGAATATAGGCGATCCCACCCTTGCCGGACTGCGAATTGATACGGATGATCGCCTCGTAGGAGCGGCCGACATCCTTCGGATCGATCGGCAGATAGGGCACTTCCCATACCGGGTGATTGGCAACCTTGATCGCCTTCATACCTTTGTTGATCGCATCCTGATGCGAGCCGGAAAACGCCGTATAGACCAGTTCGCCGACATAAGGGTGGCGCTCGGGGATGGTCATCTCGTTCGAATATTCGTAGACCGCCTTGATGCGCTCAATATCGCGGCAATCCAGCTCCGGATCGACGCCCTGCGTATACATGTTCAGCGCCAGCGTCACGACGTCGACATTGCCGGTGCGCTCGCCATTGCCGAACAGCGTGCCCTCGACACGGTCCGCACCGGCCATCAGAGCCAGCTCCGTCGCAGCGATGCCAGTGCCGCGGTCGTTGTGCGGATGCAGCGAAATGATGACGTTTTCGCGATTGTCGATATTGCGGCACATCCATTCGATCTGGTCTGCATAGATGTTCGGTGTCGCCATTTCGACGGTGGAAGGCAGGTTCAGGATCAGCTTGTTATCCGCCGTCGGCTTCACCACCTCGACCACCGCGTTGCAGATTTCCAGCGCCACTTCCAGCTCGGTGCCGGTAAAGCTTTCCGGAGAATATTCGAAGCGGAAACCGCCGCCGGCCTTGGCCGCCATGTCGGTGATCATCTTGGCGGCATCGACAGCAATCTGCTTGATGCCGTGCACGTCCTTGCCGAATACCACGCGGCGCTGCAATTCCGAGGTGGAGTTGTAGAAGTGGATGATCGGCTTGTTGGCGCCTTCCAGCGCTTCGAAGGTGCGGGTGATCAGTTCCGGACGGCACTGCACCAGCACCTGCAGGGAAACATCCTCAGGCACATTGCCCTGCTCCACGCACCAGCGGGCAAAATCGAAGTCCGTCTGCGAAGCGGAGGGGAAACCGATCTCGATTTCCTTGAAGCCCATTTCGAGCAGCAGCTTGAACATGCGGGCCTTGCGGTCATGGCCCATGGGGTTGACCAGCGACTGGTTGCCGTCACGCAGGTCCACCGAACACCAGATCGGTGCCTTGGTGATGGTCTTGCCCGGCCACGTGCGGTCAGGAATATTGATGGTCGGGTAAGGGCGATACTTGACGTTCGCGTCCGACATGCCTTTGGAAATATTGGTGATCTTGCCGTCCATTTCGCTTCCTCCTTGCGCATTCCGCGGGCTTCTCGAGCCATCGGCGGATGCGCGGCCCTCAAGGGCCTAAATCCAGTATAAAATGAGATTTCGAGATGAGGAGCGTTTGCGCCAGCGGGCTTTCGGCCGCCGGGCGCTCCTCACTGGACCCGGCAACCGCGTGTAAGGTCGAGGCTAAGAAGCGAGAGTGCACCGCACGGAGAGGCAATCGCAGAAATCTGCGCGCTCATGCCGGAAATGGTTGCGATGCTGTTGCTCATGGGCAAGCTTATAATCGGCGAAATATTTGGATGCAAGGGCTATTGTCTCTTCAATCCTTTTACAAAACCGGTCAAAGCCATCATCAACCCGCCACCGATCAGCCCCCAGAAGGCACCGGAGACACCGGCGAAGGAAAGGCCGGAGGCGGTGATGAGGAAGGTGATCGCCGCTGCCTCGCGTGTTTCCGGATCCCTGAAAGCCGCAACGGCAGAGCCGGAAAAGGCGCCCACCAGTGCAAGCCCCGCCACCGCCTGAATGAGGACAGGCGGCGCCAGTGCCACGAAAGCCGTGACCGCGCCCGCCAGCAGGCCGAAGACGATGTAGCCCACACCGCCGATGATCGCCGCCCAATAGCGCCGTTTCGGATCGGGATGGGCGTCCTCGCCAGCGCACATCGCCGCCGTAATCGCGGCAAGATTGACTGCATGGCCGCCGAAGGGTGCGGAAAGCAGTGAGAAGAAGCCGGTCGCCGCGAAAAGCGGTCCGGGCTGCGGATCGTAGTGATTGACCTTCAGCACTGCGATACCGGGAATATTCTGCGACGCCATGGTGACTATGAAGAGCGGCAGCGCGATGGAAATGACGGCGTGCAGGCTGAAGACGGGCGTCACCCACTCCATCGGAGGCGTCAGCGATTGCGCCACACGGTCAAGCGCCCCCGCCGGAATATCGACACCGAAGATCATCACCAGCACGAAAGCGGCAAGTGCCGCAGGCACGGCGAAAAGTCGTTTAAAGGCTCCCACCACGATCCAGGCAAGAATGATCGGCAATCCGAGCGCCGGGTTAAAGCCGATCGCCTTGATCGGCGCAAAACACAGGCCGATGATGACCCCGGAGAGCATGGCGTTGGCAAGTGGCGCTGGAATGGAGGCCACCGCCTTTCCGAGCGGCCGGAACAGGCCGGCAATGATGATCAATATGGCGCAGATGATGAACCCGCCCACGGCGGCCGGAAAACCGCCCTCGATCACGCCTGTGGTCGCCAGCAGGGCTGCACCAGGAGTCGACCATGCGATGCTGACAGGCATCCGCGTCGCGACTGAAAGCGCTATCGCGCAAACCCCCATCGCCACCGAAAGCGCCATCAGCCCTGACGCTGCCTCGAAATCCGTCGCACCGACAGCCTTCAGGCCCTGCAACACGACGGCGAAAGAACTGGCAAAGCCGACAAAGGCGGTCAGGCACCCCATGAACAGGCTCTGTACGGAAAAATCTTTCATCAACATGGCGGTTCCCGGATCTTCTGTTTCCCTTGAAGATCAAAAAACCCAACCGCTGGCAAGATGCCCGCAGGCTGAACAGGTACGCCTTTTACCAGCGCAGAAAACGCGAACCGGCAAAAGCGCCGATAAGGCCGGTGATGAAAATGCCAAGCGAATACCAGATCAGCACGAAAGCCATGCCGTTTTCGGTGCAGAACCAGGAATAAACCCAGGCTCCGGCTGCACCCGCCGCAATGCCAGCCACAAAACCTGCCAGGGCTGGATCAGCCGGGGCTGAGCGTTTGAGAACTGAAAAATTCGCCAGGAATACCGGAAGCGCGAAAGCGACGATCAAAAACGGGCAATGCAGCGCGGACGACCCCAGAACAAGCGTCCTGTAATTGTCCGGAAAGGCAAACCCCAGCTGTACGAGCGCTATCGCCGCCATCACAACGAAAATTAGCGCAAGCCAAATGAAAAGGCAGCCGCTGTTCCCCTCGGGGCGGGTAAGGCGGCCGACCGCGAAAAACGCAGTCAGGGCCAGCAGGGCGTTATAGGCGGACTTGATCCAGAATCCCAGCTCGGTCAAGGCGTCGTGCATGTCGACCCTCGGCCCGAGAATTGCAAGCATCAGCAACAGCGAAACGCCAAGGCCGGGCAGGACGGCCAGCGCCAGCCGGCGCTCCAGTGACAAGGCAGGCACGGGCTTGAGGCCGCTTGCCAGTTGTTCAATGATGTCTTCCGTCTTCCTCACGTTTCGCCTCGCAACTTTGCCGCCAGCATTTTAAGCGTCCTGTGAATGCCGACCCTCGCCGCAAGCTCGGTCTGGCCGGATTTTTGGGCCGCTTCGGCGATTGACTGACCCTCGAGTTTTACCCTGCGAATGAGGTCGCGTTGCCGCTGCGGCAACTCGTCGAGCAACCGTTCCACATCCATACGTGCCGTGACCTGATCGACGGACGATCCCGCTTCCAGCGTCTCATCAAGTTCCACTTCCGAAAGCTGGCGCGCACCCCTGCCCCTGTAGTGATCGATGAGTTTGTAGCGCGCTATCGAAAAGAACCAGGCGGTAAACGGCCTTGCTCGATCATAGGTCTCGCGTTTGGCGTGAAGCGACAACAGGGTTTCCTGAACGAGATCTTCCACATCCCCCCGTGAAGCGGCCCTCATGCGCCGGTCGAAATAGGCTGTCAGCAGCCTGCGTAGGGCATGGAGCAAATGCCTGTAAGCGCCCTCGTCCCCATCGAGGGAACGCAGCATCAGCATTTTTAATGTCTCTTCCGAAAGGCTGCCTGTCATCGTCACTATCGGGTTATTCGCAATCGGCGGGATATTGTTACATAATGGCGTGAAAAGAATCTCGCCCGAATATGATGTCACAAACGCGTGAGCGTGTAACGACACACGGATCCCCACCGAATGGACAATCGTGAGCCCCGGTGCAACGCCGGCGGACATTTAATGACGTCCAGAGGAGATCTTTCATGACCCGCATTTTTACCACCATCGCCACCGCTTCCATGCTGTCTGTTCTTTCTTTCGCAGGCATCGCCCATGCCGACGGCATGAAGACCGATATGACGAAAATGCACAACGACACCATGAAGACGCAGACGATGAAAAAAGGCGACATGTCCATGGCATCCAAAAAGGACTGCATGCACAAGGCTGACATGGAAATGAACAAGATGAAAAAAGCCGACATGATGAAGGCCTGCAACACGATGAAGTGATGCCGGCCGAACATTCAATGCACATGACCGAGAGCGGCACGTATCATCCGGCCTGAATGAAAAAAGCCCGTGCCGGTTTCCACCGGCACGGGCTCTCTCAACTAAAAATCAAAACCTTAAACTTCCGACTGGCTCTCGACGATCTTGCCGACGAGGCCGTAGCCCTTGGCTTCTTCAGCGCCGAGCCAGTAATCGCGATCGATGTCCTTGGCGATCTTTTCTTCGCTCTGGCCGGTGGCCTTGGCGAAGATCTTGATCAGGCGCTGGTTCATCTTGATGATTTCGCGGGCCTGGATTTCGATGTCGGATGCCATGCCGCGCGTGCCGCCGGAGGGCTGGTGCAGCAGGAAGCGGGTGTTCGGCAGGCAAAGGCGACGTTCCTTCGGCACCGAAACATAGATCAGCGCGCCAGCGGAAGCGACCCAGCCCGTACCGATGATATAAACCTTCGGCTTGATGAACTTGATCATGTCATGGATCGAATCACCCGATTCGACATGGCCGCCCGGCGAATTGACGTAAACGCGAATGTCGTCGTCGCTGGCGGCGGCAAGTGCCACGAGCTGCGTGCAGACCTTCTGCGCCAATTCCTGCGTGATGCCACCATAGATGAAGATCGAACGCGACTTGAAAAGATTCGCTTCCGTTTCCTTGCCGATCGGCAGTTCCTTGCTCTTGTCGTCTTCGTCTTCGTTCATCAGCGGCTCTCCAGCGTAATTCATGCATGCCCTTCGGACATAGTGCGACTTGTTACGTAAGGCAATGAGCAAAAAAGGCAAGGTTTGCGCCCCAACAATAAACATCGCCCCCGGCAGATGACGCATGGACAGCCTCTCCGGGTTCGCGGTATCGTCAGGTCCTCATTGCAGTGCCGCCGATTGCGGGAACCCCAAGATCCCCTTGCTGGCGGCGATAATCAAAAGAGGGAATCATGCTGAAAAGACTAAGCCTTGCTGCCGCAGCGCTCGGCGCCACCGCCTTGCCCGCTTTCGCCCATTTGAACCCCGAAGAACACGGCTCCTTCATGGCTGGCGTCTCCCACCCCTTCTTCGGTGCGGATCATATTCTTGCAATGGTTGCCGTCGGTCTCTGGGCATCGCAGATCGCCATGGCGCAGAATGACCGCAAGGCGCTGTGGATCGTGCCTGCCGCCTTCGTCGGCACCATGGCCATTGGTTTCCTGATGGCCGTTTATGGCATCGGCCTTCCGTTTGTCGAACCGGCCATCCTGGCCTCCGTCATCGGCCTCGGCCTGCTGGTCACGATTGCTGCAAAGCTGCCGACGGCAGCCGCTGCGGCCGTGGTCGGCGCTTTTGCCCTTTTCCACGGCCATGCCCATGGCGGTGAACTCGGCAGCGCCGGCGCCCTGCAATTCGGCATCGGTTTCATGATAGCAACCGCGATCCTGCATCTCGCAGGCATCGTGCTTGGCCTGCGCATTGCCCGTTTCGGCTCGGCCGCAAGCCGTACCGCCGGCGCGCTGACGGCAATAGCGGGCCTTTCGCTTGCCTTCGGCGGGTGACGATCATTACCGAAATTTAAAGTTTCGACCGCTTTGAAAAGCCTGAATTTGGACTTACCTCCTTATCGTTGATTTCCGCTTCACGGTAAGGAGGCATCATATGTCACCGGAAGAAAGCCAACTTCTCAAGGCCCTGTTCGACAGGACAAAAGCCGCATCCGCCACTCCGCGCGACCGCGAGGCGGAAATATTGATCGCAGATGCCGTGCGCGATCAGCCCGCAGCCCCCTATTATCTCGCCCAGGCTGTGATTGTTCAGGAAAAGGGTCTGGAAGCGGCAGCAGCACACATCCAACAGCTCGAAGACCGCATCCATGCGCTGGAAAGCGGTAATGCGGCCCCGCAAGCAGCCGCACAGGGTGGTTTTCTGAGTTCGATCTTCGGCACCGGCCAACAGCAATCACCTGCTCCGGCGCCCGTCTCGCCACCGCCCCAGACATCATGGCGCAACGATACCGCAGGCCAGACAGCCGGTCCCTGGGGCTCACCAGCCGGCCGCGCACCTGATCAGCAGCCCGGTGGCCTCTGGAGCCAGCAACCCGCAGCAGCCGGACGCTCCGGCGGCGGTTTCCTGCAAGGTGCGCTCGGCGCTGCTGCAGGTGTTGCCGGCGGCATGCTGCTCGCCAATTCGCTGAGCGGTATTTTCGGCAACCACGCATCGTCGCTCGGCATTGGCTCGCCATTCGGCAGCGGCAATCCGCTGAGCAACAATGCACCGGTCGAAGAAACCGTCATCAACAACTACTACGGCGACAGTTCCTCCCAGCCGGACAATAGTAACGATGTCCAGCAGGCCGACTACGACGACAGCGCCGATGACGATTTCGATCAAGGCGACGACGGGTCGTTCGCCTGAACGTTTTCAACCGTGAAAAGCCGGATCAGCCGCGGCCGCGATAGGTCGGCACACCCTGATCCGGCAACCACACGCCCTCAGGCACCGGTCCGGTCTGCCAGAAAACGTCAATCGGAATACCGCCGCGCGGATACCAGTAAGCGCCGATGCGCAGCCATTTCGGCTGCAACAACTCCACCAGCCGCCTGGCGATATAGACCGAGCAATCCTCGTGAAATGCGCCGTGGTTGCGGAAGGATTGCAGGAACAGCTTCAGCGACTTCGATTCCACCAGGAAATCACCGGCAATATAGTCGATGACGATATGGGCGAAATCCGGCTGTCCGGTCATCGGGCAAAGCGAGGTGAATTCGGGTGCTGTGAACCGCACCACATAATCGGTACCGGCATTGCCGTTCGGCACCTTTTCGAGAATGGCCTTTTCAGGGCTCTCGGGCATATCGACCTTCGCGCCCAGCTGCGACAGGCTGGAAACATCCGTCACGGACATGGAAAACTCCTGCTTATTCAAACGATCACTTTGACGCCATGCGCCTTTTCGCCTTCCGGCTCGACGTGAATGGCAAGGCTGGCACCCGGTATGACTTCCCTTATGGCATCTTCAAGGCGGTCGCAAATATCATGCGCCTCGCGCACCGTCATCGGGGCGGGAACAACGACGTGGAAATCGATGAAGGCGGCCGAACCGGCGCGGCGGGTTCTAAGATCATGCACGCCGATGATGCCGACGGAATTTTCGGCGATCGCCTTCTTGATCGCCTCGTCTTCTTCCGGTTCCACCGCCCGGTCCATCAACCCGCCGAGCGAATGCAAAATGACCTTCGATCCCTGGAACAGGATGTTGATGGCCACCAGAATGGCGAGCAGCGGATCGAGAATGGCGTAACCCGTCAGAAGCGCCAGAACCAGACCGACCAGAACCCCTGCGGACGTTACGACATCCGACATGATATGATGACCATCCGCCTTGAGGGCGGGAGAAGCGTATTTCCGGCCGACGCGGATGAGGATTGTCGCCCAGACGGCGTTGATGACGCCCGCTGACGCGTTGATGGCAAGACCGAGAACCGGCGCTTCCGGCAGCTTCGGGTTGAAGAGACCACCCCAGGCTTCCTGCACGATCAGAAGTGCGGCGACGACGATCAGCACGCCCTCGACGACAGCCGAGATATATTCCGCCTTGTGATGGCCGAACTGGTGATCGTCATCTGCGGGCTTCTGCGCATAACGGATGACGAAATAGGCAATGAAGGCCGCAACAACGTTGACGGTCGATTCCAGACCGTCCGACAGCAGCGCTACCGACCCTGTGACCCACCAGGCCACGAGCTTGAGGCCAAGCACGCCGAAAGAAAGTGGAATGCCCCAGAATGCGAGCTTCCTTACCAGTGCATTGCCTTCAGTGTTCATTTTTTGCCCCCGTGCGGATGCGAACGAATTGCAGAACTGACCGCCAAAACGCACGAACCGCGCGCACGGGGTCTCCGTGCACGCGGCTCGCTATTTGCGCTTCCTATCGTTCAAACCGCAGCCGAGGTCAAGACCCATGAGGTCACGTCGAAGACGTCACCCCTCGCTTTTCTGCTCACAGAAACGGATACGGTTGCCGAATGGATCGATGACTTCCATGACATCGCCCCAGGGCAATTCTTCGACACCAGGCTTCAGGAAGCGGTAGTCTTTGCCCGCCAGCTCTTTTTGGAAGGCATGCACGCCGTGCATGGTGGCGAAGATATTGGAGCCCGGCGTCGCGTCGCCATGATGGCCGCTGAGGTGAAGCCCCATTCCGGCCCGCGAAACCTGCATGTAGAGCGGGAAGTTTTCGCCGAAGCGGTGTTCCCAGTCGACCTTGAAACCGAGAAAATCAACATAGAATTCCCGCGCCTTGGCCTCATCGAAAACTCTGAGAATCGGGAATATCCGCGCAAAGCCAATGTGAGGAAGGTTTTCCCCGCCCGCCGCGCTTGCATCCCGGGCGTCCACGTCACTGCCCATTCTGCTTGCCCCTAGTCACGCAACGGAGATGGTACCGGCCGCAACGGATGCGGCCGGTACGCCTGATCCTTATTCGGCTGCGACGATCTTGCCGTCCTGCCACTTGTAGAGCGAGAAAGCCTGCGATGACAGGTCGCCACTCTCGCCATAGGTGACCTTGCCGATCGCCGTGGCGAAAGCGTCACCGCTCTTCAGAGCCGTGATGACCGCTTCGGAATCCTTTGCGCTTCCAGCCTTCTCGATGCCGGCCTTCAGCACTTCGACGGCAGCGTAAGCGTTAAGGGTGAAGGCTTCCGCAGGAATGTTGGCGGCCTTTAGAGCTTCGGCAGCAGCCTTGGAATCCTCGTTCTTCAGGGCGTCGGAGGCGTTGGTGAAGATCGTGCCTTCACCAGCCTTGGCACCGATGTTCCAGAACTCGCTGTTCGACAGGCCGTCACCGCCGATAACGGCAGCCTTGGCGCCGATATCGTTCAACTGACGCACCAGAAGACCGGCTTCCGGATGGTAACCGCCGAAATAGACGATATCGACATTTTCAGACTTCAGGCGGGCCGTCAGCGCGCCGAGATCCTTTTCGCCTGGTGTCAGCGCGTCATAGAGAACTTCGGTAACGCCACCGGCATTCAGCGTGGTCTTGAAGGCATCCGCCAGACCCTTACCGTAAGCGCCCTTGTCGTGAATGATGGCGACCTTCTTGTCCTTAAGCTTGGCAAGAACGTATTTCGCCGCCACTTCTGCCTGCTGGTCGTCCCGACCGCAAGTGCGGAAAACATTGGTAAGGCCACGGTTCGTCAGGCCCGGCGAGGTCGCCGTGGGGGTGATCATCAGGACACCGTTTTCAGCAAACACGTCCGATGCCGGAATGGCAACGCCGGAGGTCACTGGACCGACGACGAAATGGATGCCTTCGGCAACCAGCTGGTTTGCGGCCGACACACCCTGCTTCGGCTCGCCGCCATCGTCTGCAAGCTTCAGAACGACCTGCTCTCCGAGAATGCCGCCCTTCTTGTTGATTTCATTGACTGCCGTCTGAGCGCCGTTCTTGACCTGGTCGCCATAGGCGGCGACGGGACCGGTAAGCGGCGCAATCAGGCCGATGACGATTTCGGCATGGGCAAGCGGTGCGAATGCGAAGGACGCTGCAAGCGTCACGCTGGTCAATGTCTTCAGTTTCATCCTGGTGTCTCCTTGGAAATGGGGTCTCAGCCCCGATGAGCGCCTTGGGCGCCGACCGAATGAAACTTCGCGGACGCCTCCCGGCGAAAACCCGTTCCATTTTTGAATTCCGAGCCTTCATTTCAACTCATACGGAAGGTTTGATGGCTTATGCAAGTCACCTTTGCTGGATAAGGTCTATTCGCGGTAAATCTATCGTCAGGCCAGCCTCGATCGTGTCATCGAAACGGGCGAGCGCAACGGCGTAAACGCTTGGCGTTTGGTCGCCGCAGGAGGATAATGGCGGCATGATAACAGCAGATGACGAATTTCTGACGGGTCTGCCCGTCTTCCGACATTTCGAGGACGTGGCCGACCCGGCGCTTTATCGCGCCCTGCCGCCGGGATGGGCGCTGGCCATTGCCGATATCATCGATTCGACAGGGGCGATCGGCACCGGCAGATATAAGTCCGTCAACATGGCGGGCGCTGCGGTCATCTCAGGCATATCGAACAGCCTCGGGCGTCACGACCTGCCCTTCGTGTTCGGTGGCGATGGAGCCGCCGTCGCGGTGCCACCGAACGGGATATCCCTTGCGCGCACCGCCCTTTCGAACGTGCAGCGCTGGGTGAAGGACGATCTCGACCTTTCGATGCGTGTGGCGCTTGTTCCGGTGGAGGACATACGCAACAACGGTTTCGATGTGCGCGTCGCGCGCTTTCAGGCAAGCGAGGATGTTTCCTACGCCATGTTTTCGGGCGGTGGCAACAGCTGGGCCGAGGCGCGGATGAAGGAGGGGCAATATGCCCTGCCTACGGTTGCGACAGGCGGGCGGCCGGACCTGACCGGCCTTTCGTGCCGCTGGAACCCCATTCCGGCAACCCATGGCAAGGTGGTGTCGATCATCGCCATGCCGGGACCCTCACTGGATATGCCGGCATTCCGCCAGCTGGTCATCGATCTCGTCGATCTGGCCACGCAGGATGCAAGACAAGGCCACCCCGTGCCGGAGGATGGGCCGAAACTGGGCTTCGTGCGGGAAGGCCTCGGTCTGGAAGCCAGGGCAGGTGCGGCCTATCACGATAGCTGGGGCAAGGTGCGCCGTTCGCTGCGCATTCTCGGCGAGAGCTTCCTCGTGAATTTCCTCGGCATGACGGGATTGTCGCTCGGACGGTTTAATGCGGATCGCTATCGTCGCTCGGTTGCCAGCAACACCGATTTCCGGAAATTCGACGATGGCCTGAAAATGACGGTTGATATCGACGCCGAGAGGCTCGAAAAAATCCGTGCGCGGCTGGAGCTGGGGCGCCTTTCCGGCACCTGCTATTTCGGCCTGCACGAGCAGGACGCCGCATTGATGACCTGTATCGTGCCCTCCCCGCTTTCGAAGGACCATATGCATTTCGTCGATGGTGCCGACGGTGGATATGCGGCTGCGGCAAGCCGCCTAAAGCAACAGATACAGGCTGCGTCTTCGCCCTGAGTGGCGCGGGCGACTTTTCACCGCATTACATGCGAGCCAGACGCCAAAAAAAGAAAAAACCGGCGTCATGCGCCGGTTTCAACGGAATGGCACCGTCGGGCCGTGGGATGGCCGTTAGATCAAGCGGCAGCAGTCTTGCTGCTCTTCTGCACCTGGCAATAAATCTCCTCGAGGGAAGCGAGGATTTTTTTGACGGATTCGGAATTGCTGGAATAATAGATGGTCTGAGCATCCCGTCTTGTTTTCACCAGCCGCTGGGCACGCAATTTCGAAAGATGTTGCGAGAGCGCGGACTGGCTGAGACCAACTTGGGAGGCGAGAACACCGACCGGCACTTCCGTATCCACCAGCGTGCACAAGATCATCAGGCGCTTGGGATTTGCCATCGCTGAGAGCAAGTCTGCAGCGGCGATGCTATGTTCCGACAGAGATTGGTTATCCATACGCTCAAGTCTCCTGATGACAGTCGGAAAGACCGTCATGGTGGCTATTATAGGTGGTCCAAAAGGTGTTTTTTATAATTCAGTCGATACGTTGTATATACCTAAATCTTGCTTATATCGTGTCCCCCTCCAAGACTATTCTTCATTGATCATTTACCTGGACATCTTGATCAAATTTTCAGACTTTCGCCTGTTTTTCGTCATTTTAGCAACAAACTGCTACATTCTCAGTAGTATTTGGAGCAAAAAACAATCAAAAATTGAGCACACAAATCTTGTCTTCCAATGTCTGGCTTCGTGACCACTACCTTACACCACCTTAAATTTAGCAAGGAGGTACAGAATCTAGTTTTACTTTGCGCAATTTTCTCAAAGTTTGCAATATGCTTTTTATTCGTAATTATTTTAATGCATAACTTATAATGTCTTGGGTATTCTTTTTCTTTATACCAGCATTAGGTAATACAAAAAGGCCTTCCGGTGAGGAAGGCCTTTCGTTTTCTCGACCAATGCGAGTGTTTCTCATTTCTTGCGGTGGCGAGTGAGGCCTGTCACAATTTCGTCTGCGGAAATCGTGCCTATAATTGCGCCATTATCGACAACACCGATCGCGCCGGAATGTTTCGAGAGCGCATCGAGGATATCGATCAGCGGCGATGTCGGACGGGCGGTGGCGGCCACGTTCAACCGGCCGTTTTGTTCGTCCACGCCTGGCTTCATCACGTCCGCGGCGGTCAGCATGGAGATCGGGTTCATGTTCTGCACGAAATCCGCGACATATTGCGTAGCCGGTTGCTTGACGATCTGCTGCGGCGTGCCGCACTGGATGATACGCCCGCCCTCCATCATGGCGATGCGGTTGCCGATGCGGAATGCCTCGTCCAGATCGTGACTGACGAAGAGGATGGTTTTCTTCAACCGGCTCTGGAACTCCAGAAGTTCGTCCTGAAGGCGGCTTCTGATGAGCGGGTCGAGCGCCGAGAACGGCTCGTCCATCAAGAGAATGGGCGCTCCGGTTGCGAAGGCGCGCGCCAGCCCTACGCGCTGCTGCATGCCGCCGGAAAGCTCCCCCACCTTGCGGTCAGCCCAGGCGGACAGGTTCACCAGCTCAAGCTGCTCGGCCACCATGCGCTTGCGCTCGGCTTCCGGCGTCCCGGAAAGCTCCAGCCCGAAACCGACATTGTCGGCAACGTTTCGCCAGGGCAGCAGGCCGAATTGCTGGAAGACCATCGAAACCGTATGCATGCGCAGATCGCGCAGCGCCTTCGCCGTCGCCCGATAGGGATCGACAAAACCGGACGCCGTCTTCACGCTGACATTGCCGCGCACCACAGGCGCAAGGCCGTTAACGGCCCTGAGCAGCGTCGATTTACCGGAGCCCGAAAGCCCCATGAGCACGAGTATCTCGCCCTCATTTACCGAAAGCGAGGCATTCGCAACGCCGAGGACCAGGCCGGTCTGCTCGTTGATCTCGTCACGCGTGCTGCCCTTGTCGATCAGCGCCAGCGCCGCCTCGGGCCGGTCGCCGAAGACGATATCGACATTTCCGAAGATGATTGCATCACTCATAGATCATGCTCCGTGCCGGGAAGGCGGAAAAGTCGGTCGAGAACGATCGCCAATATGACGATGCACAACCCAGCTTCGAAGCCCATGGCGATGTTGACGGTGTTCAAGGCGCGTACCACCGGCACCCCCAGGCCGTTGGCGCCGACGAGGGCGGAGATGACCACCATCGAAAGCGAAAGCATGATCGTCTGGGTAAGACCCGCCATGATCTGCGGCGCAGCGAAGGGAAGCTCTACCTTGCGCAGAACCTGCGATGGCGTGGCACCGAAGGCGATGGCCGCTTCCACCAGCGCCGGCGGCGTCGAAACGATGCCGAGACGGGTCAGGCGCACGGGCGCGGGAATTGCGAAGATGACAGTGGCGATAAGCCCGGGAACCATGCCGAGGCCGAACAGCACTAGCGCCGGAATGAGATAGACGAAGGTCGGAATGGTCTGCATCAAATCCAGCACCGGGCGCATGCCGGCATAGATCCACTTGCGCCGCGCCGCCAGTATTCCAAGCGGTATGCCGATGATCATGCAGACCGCGCTGGAGGCGAGGACGAGCGCCAGCGTTTCCGTCGTCGCCTTCCAGTACCCGAGATTGATGATGAACAGCAGACCAAGCGCCGTAAAGACCGGCATGCCGACCGACCGCCTCGTCCAGGCTGAAAGAGCCGTCACAATCGCGACGATGACCAGCGGATGCGGCGCCTGCAAAACGTAAAGCAGGGCGTTAATGACGCTTTGGAAAATGAAAGAAAGCCAATCGAAGAAAAAAGCGAGATTGCCGGTCAGCCAGTCAATGGCCTCCTTGGCATATCGGCCGACGGGCAGGCGGTTTTCAGGAGCGCTGAGCCATTCCACGGTAAGACAAGACCTTTCGTGAACCAGAGCAATTCCAGTAAAAATGCGTAACGGTTTTGGGCCCGGAATTGCAAAAAAATAAGAAGAACAGGCATTGAAGGTGATCCCGTTTCACCGGAAATGCCGCTAATGCAGAAACGACGGCCGGCAACAGCATTGCCGGACACCGGGATCGCGCGTGACCCCGGATGCGAGAAAAATTCGCGGACCGAGATCATGCAAAGGACATGGTAATTCCTGCAGTATCCGGCCTGTTTAAAAGGTTAGGCCGGATACATGCGTTGTCTGCAACCTAGAGGCCCAAGGCCTTCTTGACGGCGGGCAAGGCGTCAGCGCTGCCATCCTTGGTCTTGACGTTGGCAAGCCAGGGTTCGATCGCGGCCGGGTTGGCCTTCAGCCAGGCAGTCGCCGCCGCTTCGCCCTCGAGGCCATCATTCAGGATCTTGCCCATGATCTCGTTTTCCATGGGCAGGGAGAATTCCAGGTTCTTGAGAAAGACGCCAACATTCGGGCATTCCTCGGTGTAACCCTTGCGGACATTGGTGTAGATCGTCGCACCGCCGAGATTGGGGCCGAAAACCTCGTCACCGCCGGTCAGATAGGTCAGCTTGAAATTCGTATTCATGGGATGCGGTTCCCAGCCGAGGAACACGATCGGTTCGCCGGATTTCCCCGCGCGGGCAACCTGCGACAGCATGCCCTGTTCGGAGGATTCGACCACCTCGAAACTCTTCAGCCCGAAGGTGTCCTTGGCGACCATGTCGAGGATCAGGCGGTTGCCGTCATTGCCGGGCTCGATGCCGTAGATCTTGCCGCCGAGATCGCCGCTATGGGCCGCGATATCCTTGAAATCCTTGATGCCGAGTTCAGCACCCTTGGCATTGGTCGCCAGCGTGTATTTCGCGCCGGTCAGGTTTTCACGCAGCGTTTCAACCGACTTGTCGTCGCGGTAAGGCGCGATATCGCCTTCCATGGTCGGCATCCAGTTGCCGAGGAAGACGTCGATGTCCTTGTTTTTCAGGGATGTATAGGTAACGGGCACCGAGAGAAGCTTGACGTCGGTTTCATAACCGAGGCTCTTCAGCAGCACCGTGGCAGTCGCTGTGGTGGCAGTGATGTCGGTCCAGCCCACATCGGAAAAACGAACCTTGCCACAACTTGCCGGCTCCGCAGCGCCGGCTGCATTGAACGTCATGACGGAGATTGCTGCGGCCAAAGCCAGACAGCGACTTCTATTTGCAAACATCGCTTGCTCCCTTTTTTCGTTCCCTTGCCATTATCAATATCTGCCGGACACAATCAACTCGCGTGCATTTGCGTGCTTTGGCCCGCCGTTTGCGACACGACGATGAAAATCTCCGGCTTTTTAGTCCGCGATACGGACAGCTGCGGCATGCGGAAATCTGTGTTTTTCCCGTTGCGGCACTTTTCAACCCGGCCCTTCGCCGTCAAAAGACGCGAAGGTGTACAGGGAGTGGACGATGGCAAAACTCTATTTCAATTATGCGGCGATGAACGCCGGCAAGTCGACCATGTTGTTACAGGCATCCTATAATTATCACGAGCGCGGCATGCGCACGTTGATTTTCACGGCCGCCTTTGACGACCGGGCCGGCTTCGGCCGGGTCGCGTCGCGCATCGGCCTGTCGTCCGACGCACGGACCTTCGACGCAAACACCGATATCTTCTCCGAAGTGGAGGCCCTGCATGCCGAAGCGCCCGTTGCCTGCGTTTTTATCGATGAAGCCAACTTCCTGTCCGAACACCATGTCTGGCAGCTTGCCGGTATTGCCGACCGGTTGAACATTCCGGTGATGGCCTACGGCCTGCGCACGGATTTTCAGGGCAAGCTTTTCCCGGCCTCCAGGGAACTGCTCGCCATTGCCGACGAGCTTCGCGAAATCCGCACCATCTGCCATTGCGGCCGCAAGGCGACGATGGTCGCCCGTTTCGACAATGAAGGAAATGTGGTCAAGGAAGGCGCGCAGATCGATGTCGGCGGCAACGAAAAATACGTCTCCTTCTGCCGCCGCCACTGGGTCGAAACGGTCAAGGGCGACTGACCGTCTGCGGCCGGTTGCCGCATTTGATTTTTCGCAAGGATGGCTCCCCTGCTCCTGCGCTAAGACCATGCGGACACATTCGCGTGGGATGTGCTTTCTCTCAGGAGCAAAAGATATGCACAACAAAACTGCCACCGTCGCCAGCCTTGCCATCGCTGCTGCCCTCCTCGCCTTTCCCGCCCTGTCGGCCGAAATCGAGGTGAAGATGCTCAACAAGGGCAGCGACGGTCAGGCGATGGTCTTTGAACCGGCAACCGTCAAGGCAGCTGTCGGCGACGTCATTTCCTTCGTGCCCGTCGACAAGGGTCATGATGCGGCTGCCGTCAAGGAAATGCTTCCCGAGGGCGTTGCGGACTTCAAGGGCAAGATGAACGAGACGGTGAAACTGACCGTCGAGAAGGACGGCGCATACGTCGTCAAATGCACGCCGCATCTCGGCATGGGCATGGTCGCCCTCGTTGTGGTCGGCGATGCCGCACCGGCCAATCTGGATGCCATAAAGACCGGCAAGCTGCCGAAAAAGGCGCGGGAGCGGCTGGACGCCGAAATTGCCAAGCTCGGTCTGTAACCGCCTGTCACCTTGTTAAGGCGATACATGCTCCACGCGTAGTTCCGGAACACGGGAACGACCCGCGCGGACCGCAGGTTGAGAAAAGTTTCGCAATCATGTTGTATCCCGGTGGGTAGGGACATATCTGGAAGACAGTAAACGACCGCGGTTGTTGCGAAGCGCCAAAAGGCGCATGGCCGAACCGCGGTTGTTCCTTCCGGCGTTCAGCCCCACGGGCAGAGGAGACTATGACGACATGATCGACCGGATAACCGCTTTGATTCAGGCAGCCTTCAACGCCATCGGCAAGGCCGCCGGTCTGGTCGTCGCCTGGCTTCTGTGGCCTTTCATGGCCGCCCACGGCTGGTATCGCGACCGCAACTGGATCATCAAGGGTCCGATCGCTCTGGTGCTCATCCTTCTGGCCGGCTTTTACGGATACTTCTTCTGGCAAACGCAGGTCTGGACGAATTTCGACCCGGATTATATTTCCCGTTACAAGCTTGCCGAGCGCACGGTGCCGCCCGGGCAGGAATTGCCGGCTGCGACACCCACGGCCGCCGCCGGCGCCACCGGTGCTGCCGCAAACACCTCCGCACCGGTATGCCAGCGCTCGGCTATCGTCGATGCTGCCGCCGATCTCACCGATTTCAACGTCAATCAGAATGCATGGATTTCCTCCATGCTGCTCTATCGTCTTGGCCTCTTCGGCATCGACTGGGACAGCACGCCATTTCTGGACAACAAGGCGTCCTTCCAGCGCGGCGTGAACCAGGCGGTGCGCCGCACCGCGGTGGAACTGGTGGATACGCTCGGTCGCGTTCGTGGAACCTCCGGTATCAACAACAATCTCCAGGAAGCGCGCGGGAACATGCAGTTCAGCGAATATTCCTGGTATTTCGGCCTCGATCCGTTTGGCCCCAAAACACCGACACCGAGCTACTATCGCGCCGCCATCCGCAGCTTCCAGGCATTTAACGGTGAACTGACCGCCTGCAAGGCCGTCTTCGATACACGCGCCGATAACCTCATCCAGTTCATCGACCGCATTGCCGGCGATATTGGCTCGACATCGGCCATTCTGCGCGAGCGTTCGGAAAACTATAATGGCGGCTGGTTCGACACTCGCGCGGACGACCGTTTCTGGTTCGCCTATGGCCAGCTCTATGGTTATTACGGCGTGCTGTCGGCAGCCGGATCGGACTTCGCGCAGGTTATTCGCGAACGCAATCTGACCAATCTGTGGAATGACACCCTGGGGCAGACCCGTGCGGCGCTACGCATCCAGCCGGCAATCATTTCCAACGGCGACGAAAGCGGTTGGATCATGCCCTCGCACCTTGCCACCATGGGATTTTACGTTCTGCGCGTTCGCTCCAACCTCGTTGAGCTCCGCTCCGTTCTCGACAGGTAAGTCAACGGCTTGGACCGGCATGAAAATCAGCTTATCAGGCCAAGGCGTATTGTCTTGGCCACCAGCTGCGCGCGGTTGACGCAATCCAGCTTGCGAATGGCGTTGTTCATATAGGTATTGACGGTGTGCTCCGAGATGGACAGAAGCTCGGCAATCTCCACGGAGGTCTTGCCCTGCGCAGTCCAGCGAACCACGTCGAGTTCCCGCTTCGTCAGTGGTGAGGGGAGTTTTGAGCCTGCACGACAAAGCCGGTCGTAGGCCTCCAGGGCGTGAAGGGCGATCATGCACAGCTCGTTCAGCGAACCCTGCGACAGGACATCGCAATCGCCTGCGAAATTCATCAGATGCCGGTTTCCGTCCATGCCGTTCACCGGCACCAGAAGACCGGAAGTGATTCCCATGCCGCGCAGCAAGGTTGAGACTTCCAACAGCGAGCCGGAGTTGATGTCCTTATCGTCAAGAGACCAGTATTGCGGCATCATCGATGAAGCGCCGCGCTTTATGACGGGGCAATCTGCAAGTTCACCGTCCCGGGTCATCGCATTCACCACCCACACCGGCAGGCTGCTTTCCACCACTATCGGCAGGGCATAGGCATTGCGAATGCTCGGCAGCTTCAGCAAGGTCACGTAGGAATAACTGAACGCCTGCATCACCTGCTGCAGCGCCGCCAGCCATTGGGGTCTGTCAATGGCAGCCGAAAGGTCGCGGCAAAGTCTGGCCTGGCGCTCCGTCTTTGGCATTCAGGCGCCACCCGGCGGTGGGCGCAGGACACCCAGAAGCGACGACCAGGCGGCATGGGCAAACAGTGTTGCAACCTTCATATCGGGCGGACCACCTTGACTAAAGTGCCGGTTTTTCGGGTTTATCCTTCGGCTTGGCCATCAGTTTCTCCAGGAAACCGAGCATGACCGCCGAGACGACAAAGGCCAGATGGATGATGGTGAACCACATCAACTGGCTATCCGTATACTGACTGGCGTTGAGGAATATCTGTAGCAGGTGGATCGACGAAATCGCCACAATCGACGATGCGACCTTGATTTTCAGGCTGCCGGCATCAAGCTTGCCCAGAAACGAAACCTCGTCATCCGCCTCATCGAAACGGCTGACGAAATTCTCGTAGCCGGAAATCATCACCATGACGATAAGGCTCGCGACCAGCGCCGCATCGATCAGCCCGAGCATGGCGAGGATCATGTCCGATTCGTCGTAAGTGAAAACGTTTTTGGCGACCTTCAGGAACTTCAGCACGAAGGAAAATGCATAAACCGCCAGCGCCGCAACGAGCCCGAGATAAAACACGACAAGCAGCCAGCGGCTGGAGAGAATGATCCGCTCGACGAGCAGTTCAAGTGACTTCATTTCCGTATCCGATTACTTTTTTGTATATTGTTGGAGCATGCATTCTTCCGCCATCTAAACTGGCTGCGAATATCCTAGCAAGCGTCAATGTCGGGACTTTGGCCGGAACCCGGCATTTTCGGGCCTCTCCACCGGTCCGGATGCAGTCTCACGGAGCGTCACATTTTTGCCACGCACCGTTATGCTTTAAAACATGATGATAAAAGTCATATATAATATGTTGACAGTTATGATCATGTTTTTTAGTCCTCAGCTATCGGCTTGCCCGTAACAATTCAAAACAGTTTCAGCCGCGACAGCAAGCGCGGCGCGTTTTTGCGCGCCATAGCTTCTGCGCGCGCCTTATCCGGGGGTATTTAATGTCCATCTCGCGCACACATTCGGCGCTGTTTTTGTGCACTGCCATGTCTCTTCTGCCCTTTGCCGGACCTGCGCAATCGCAGGATGCCGCGTCGCAGACGAACGACACCACCACGCTGGAGAAGATCGTGGTCAAGGGCAAGCGCGTCAAAAGCGCGAATGCAGCCGCCGACACACCGCTTGCAAGCCAGACGACGGCGGAAGACATCAGGAAGAAAGACATCGGCAGCATCAAGGACCTCGGAAATTCCACCGAGCCGGGCGTCGATTATGTGGATGCCAAGCCCGGCAGGCCCGGCGGCCTGTTCATTCGCGGTCTGGGCGGCGCCCGTGTCGTGACCCTGATCGACAATATTCCCGTTCCCTACTTCAACAATTTCGCCCGTCAGGGACAGGCGACGACGACCCTGAGTGATACCAGTTCGAGCTTTGATTTTTCATCGCTTTCCACGGTTGACGTTGTACGCGGCGCCGATTCCAGCCGCATCGGTTCCGGCGCCCTTGGCGGCGCACTCGTTCTGCGCACGCTTGAACCGGAAGACCTGATCGGTGAAGGCAAGGACTGGGGCGGTGTTGCCAAGACCACCTATGACAGCGAGGACAGAAGCGTCGGCGGATCGCTCGCCGTTGCAAAGAAGATCGAAAACACCTCGGTTCTGTTCCAGGGCTCCTACAAGCGCGGCAACGAAACGGACAATAAGGGCTTCGCCGATATCTACGGAACCCGCCGCACCAAGCCCAACCCGGCAGATACCTACGAAAGCAACCTGATGTTCAAGATCCGCCAGGATCTGGAAGGCGGCCACCGCATCGGACTTACGGCCGAGCGTTATTCATTGAGAGATCGCAGCGACATGCGAACCCTGCAAGGCGTCAGCGTCTCGGGATCGACTTACCGTATTGGCGACTACAGCGGCTACGAGGATACGGAGCGCGACCGCGTATCGCTTGATTACGAATATGAAGCGCCGTCGACAGACAGCCTGATCGATGCAGCCAATCTGTCGCTCTACTGGACGCGCCTCTCCAAAGAATCTGGCGCTGGCAACCGGCTGACCAACAACTCGCTCTATATCCGCGAAGACAGCATGCGCAACAGCGCTTTCGGCATAGTCGGCGGCCTTGAATCCGGCTTCGAACTCGGCGGCGTGCAGCACACCGTGCGCTTCGGCGGCAACGCCATGACAACCGATTTCAGCCAGGCACTTTATGCCAACACAGGCGGAGTGACCTCATCGTCACAGTCGGACATGCCTGACGTGAGCGGCAAGAGCCTTGGCCTCTATCTCGATGACGAAATCGCGTTTGGAAACGGTTTCAGGCTGACCCCCGGACTGCGCTTCGATTCCTACGATTACGATCCGGATGGCTCGGTATCCAGCAACAGCGGTTACAACACCTTCGGCCTGCCAAGCGGCAATAGCGGTTCGCGCTTCTCGCCGAAGCTGCTCGCGACATACGACGTGACGCCGGAATTGCAGCTCTTCGCACAATGGTCGATGGCCTATCGCGCTCCGACCATCAACGAGCTTTATCTGAACTTCTCGAATATCAGCTCCGGTTATGCCGTGGTCGGCAACTCCGCACTCAACCCCGAAACCAGCAACGGCTTTGAAATCGGCGCCAATTACGCATCCGGCGATCTGACGGGGAGCCTGACGCTGTTCCACAACAAGTACAAGAACTTCATCGAGCAATACACGACCTCGACGACGCTGTTCCCCGGCTTCGGCGGCAGGGGCAACGGATCGCTCTTTACCTATCGCAACCGCAACAATGTTGAAATCTCCGGAGTGGAAGCCAAGGTCCGCAAGGAACTCGCAAACGGCTTCTTCGCCCATGCGTCGCTTGCTTATGCTTATGGCAAAGACACAGACAGCAACGAATTCATCCGCACGGTGGCGCCGTTCAAGTCCGTCCTCGGCGTCGGCTACGCACAGGAGACATGGGGCACGGAATTCACCGGCATCTTCTCCTCGCATATGCGTGACGACAAGGTGGCCACAACCTACGACGCACCCGGTTACGGCATCTTCAACCTGACCGGCTGGTGGGAACCGGAACAGACCAAGGGCCTGCGTATTCAGGCCGGCGTCTACAACCTGTTCGACAAGCAATACTGGAACGCCGTCGGCGTCCGTGACGTCAACCCCAATGCCGTCAGCACCGTCAACCAGCCTGTCGACTTCTATACGGAAGCGGGACGCACCTTCAAAATCTCTCTGACCCAGAAATTCTGAACCCGGTCGGAACATCATCTCCAGTCGGGGCGGCCTTCGGGTCGCCCCCTTTTTATCAGCGGCAGTAGAGATAACCTCCCTTTCGCTCCAGCACGTCGAGATGCAGGTGATCCTGATGGGTCGCGTCGCTGCCGGGGGAAAGAACGGTTCGGAAGAACAGGCAGGCGGCGGCTGTGATCGTCCGCTGGAAGGCACCTTCCACCGTTCCATCCTCGCCGCGCGGCTTCATCACCAGCGGATCGCCCTTGTCAAAGGCGATGGTGGAAATATCGACAGCATTGCCCTTGGCATGTTCGGAAATCTTGCCGGTTTCGGCACTGTTGCGGTTGCGGCAAATATAGGTCGAGGCATTGGCAATCGCCGTTACCTTTTTGTCCGGCAGGGCGAGAGCCGCAGCCGGCAGCATCATCTCCTTTGTCCAGCGCGATAGCGCAAGGGCCGTTTCGCAGCGCATGGTGCCAGATGGTTCAAGCTTGATGCCCGGCAGCACCACGGAAAGCTCGATCGGCGCTTCGATACCGCACCCCTGCTCGTCGTCGCGGATCGGCTCGAGCTCTTTGAATTCCGCGCCGATTTCCTTCAATGCGCCAAGGCAGGCCTGAAGCTCTGCCGGGTCTTCCGGCTTCACAGGCTCCGGCGGTTTTTCCTCGGGTTTCGTTGCTTCGACAGCCGGAGTTACCGTCTCGCCGCCGTTTTGCCCCTTGTCATCTTTCTTCTTGTCCTCGGCACCCTTCCCTTCCGCGTCGGATTTTCCTTCTTCAGGCGGTTGCGGCTTGGGGGTCGGCTTCGGTGTGTCTTCGGGCGTTTGCGCGCCCTTATCGGCCGGCTTTTCCGTCGTGGCAGGTGCTTGCTGTTCGCCAGGCTTCGGCTGTGGCACCGGCACCTGTGGCGGCGGTTCGGAAGCGGAAATAAGAGCGAGACTCGTCATCAGAAGACACAGGCGATGAAGCATTTTCCGGGGCACTCCTGACTGTTTCAGCAGGACAGGAACGCAACTCGCGCCGGTAAGGTTCATTCCGTCGCCGGAATCCGCTTGCCAAGGCGAATTGTGCAGGCTAACAATTTTCGCATGAACATCGTGTCTATGAACATTGCTAACTGGTGGTGGAGCAGCTTTACGCGGCCTTGACCAGTCATGTCTTCAGACAAAGTCCAAGCCGCCCGAATTTTCAGGCGGCTTTTTTGTTATTCTGCCGCCTGTCATCGGGCCTGAAAAACGGGAAGTGCGAAAGAAATGGTAACGATCATTCAGGATGACGGAGCGGAAACCTACGAGACGAAAGGCGGCATAAAGGTCAGCCGAAAGCGTCGCGCCGCCGAATATGCCAGCGCCATCGACAACTACATCGAAAAGCTCGATGCCCATCGCGGCGCGGTTTTCTCGTCCAACTACGAATATCCGGGCCGCTACACGCGCTGGGATACGGCCATCATCGATCCGCCGCTCGGCATTTCCTGCTTCGGTCGCCAGATGTGGATCGAAGCCTATAACGGTCGCGGCGAAGTACTGCTCGACTTCATCACCGAAAAGCTGAAGGCGACGCCCGATCTGACGCTGGGCGCATCCTCCGTCCGCCGTCTCGACCTCACGGTCAACGAGCCGGACCGCGTCTTTACGGAAGAAGAACGCTCGAAAATCCCGACCGTCTTCACGGCGCTGCGCGCCATCGTCGACCTGTTCTATTCGAATGCGGATTCGGCCATCGGCCTGTTCGGCGCCTTCGGTTACGATCTCGCTTTCCAGTTCGACGCGATCAAGCTTTCGCTCGCGCGCCCGGAAGACCAGCGCGACATGGTGCTGTATCTGCCCGACGAAATTCTCGTCGTGGACCATTATTCCGCCAAGGCCTGGATCGACCGTTACGATTTCGAGAAGGACGGTGTAACGACGGACGGCAAGTCCTCAGAGATCGCGCCCGATCCCTTCAAGACCACCGACACGATCCCGCCCAAGGGCGATCACCGTCCCGGCGAATATTCCGAGCTGGTGGTGAAAGCCAAGGAAAGCTTCCGACGCGGCGATCTGTTCGAGGTCGTTCCCGGCCAGAAGTTCATGGAGCGCTGCGAAAGCAATCCATCGGCGATCTCCCGCCGCCTGAAGGCGATAAACCCCTCGCCCTATTCCTTCTTCATCAATCTCGGTCATCAGGAATATCTGGTCGGTGCTTCGCCGGAAATGTTCGTGCGCGTCTCCGGCCGTCGCATTGAGACCTGCCCGATTTCAGGCACCATCAAGCGTGGCGACGACCCGATTGCCGACAGCGAGCAGATCCTGAAGCTGCTGAATTCGAAGAAGGACGAGTCCGAACTGACCATGTGCTCGGATGTGGACCGCAATGACAAGAGCCGCGTCTGCGAGCCGGGTTCGGTGAAGGTCATCGGCCGCCGCCAGATCGAGATGTATTCGCGCCTCATCCACACGGTCGACCACATCGAGGGCCGTCTGCGCGACGACATGGATGCCTTCGATGGCTTCCTCAGCCACGCCTGGGCCGTCACCGTCACCGGCGCACCGAAGCTCTGGGCCATGCGCTTCATTGAAAGTCATGAAAAGAGCCCGCGCGCCTGGTATGGCGGTGCAATCGGCATGGTCGGTTTCAACGGCGACATGAATACCGGGCTTACGCTGCGCACCATCCGTATCAAGGATGGCATCGCGGAAGTCCGCGCCGGTGCGACGCTTCTCAATGATTCCAATCCGCAGGAAGAAGAAGCCGAAACCGAACTGAAGGCATCCGCCATGATCGCGGCCATTCGCGATGCAAAAGCCACAAACTCGGCCGCCACCAAGCGCGATGCCGCCAAGGTGGGCACCGGCGTCAAGATCCTGCTGGTCGATCACGAAGACAGTTTCGTGCACACGCTGGCGAATTATTTCCGCCAGACGGGCGCCACGGTTTCCACCGTCAGAACGCCGGTCGCAGCGGAGGTCTTCGACCGCTTCCAGCCCGATCTCGTCGTGCTTTCGCCCGGACCGGGCAGCCCGACGGATTTCGACTGCAAGGCGACGATCAAGGCCGCCCGCGCCCGCGAGTTGCCGATCTTCGGCGTGTGCCTCGGTCTTCAGGCGCTGGCGGAAGCCTATGGCGGCGAACTTCGTCAACTTGCGGTACCAATGCATGGCAAGCCCTCACGCATCCGCGTGCTGGAGCCAGGCCTGGTCTTCTCCGGTCTCGGCAAGGAAGTGACCGTGGGTCGCTACCACTCGATTTTCGCCGACCCTTCCACCCTTCCGCGTGATTTCATCATCACCGCGGAAAGTGAAGACGGCACGATCATGGGCATCGAACACGCCAAGGAACCGGTAGCCGCCGTTCAGTTCCACCCGGAATCGATCATGACTCTCGGCCAGGATGCCGGCATGCGCATGATCGAGAACGTCGTGGTGCATCTCACCCGCAAGGCGAAAACCAAGGCAGCGTAAACATCCTGCATCGGCGGCGTCACTTCGGCGCCGCCGGGCAAGCCTCAAACAGCGCGACTTCGAGATCGCCTGCTGCCTAGCTACGCGGCAGCGATGTGGAAATGCACAGCGCGAATTTCTTCAAAAGTTGCATGTCGAAGTGGCCTTCCCGGCGCAACATCCACGTCAGCGCTTTGTTTGCCGTCCACGGCTTCTTGTAGGGCCGAACCGAGGTTACGGCGTCATAGACATCGCAGATCGCCGCAATGCGCGCGTAAAGACTGATCTCGTTTCCGGCGCAGCCGCTGGGATAACCGCCGCCATCAATGCGCTCGTGATGATTGAAGCAGACATCCAGAACCATGGCCGGCATCTGCTCGTTGCGAGACAAGATATCCCGGCCAAACGTTGGATGAAGATTGATGATTTCCCGCTCGGTGGCGCTTAACCCTTCCGCCTTGTTGAGGATCGACGAAGGAATTTCCACCTTGCCGATATCGTGCAGCAGGCCGCTGATGCCGAGCAGATCGACCGTTTCCTTGTCCAGCCCGAGATAATTGCCAAAATGGATCATCAACCCGCTGACGGAAACCGAATGCACGAAGGTCGTCTCGTCCTTCGACTTCAACCGGGTAACGCCGATGAAAATCGCCGGGTTCGACTGGACCGCATCGGAAATCTTGCCGGCCGCCGCTGTCATGCCCTTGAGGGACACGCAGCCACCGGCTTCGGCAACGGCAAATGTCTCGGCAATGGCATCGGCGGCAGAGCGCACGGCATGGGTGATGGCAGCCATGGTTTCGGGGCCATTGTTTAATCGCGGCGGGACGGTTCCAGAGTACGGCCTACCCTCGATATCGTTTCCCTTGGCCGTATTGATGATGATGCTTTCAGCGCCGCTCAATTTCAATTGACGCATCAACTCTTCATGGCGCAGAAGAAATCGATATCGCTGCAAAAATTCGCTGTTCGAAAGCGCTCCCTCGACCGCTTCGATAAACATGCCAACCGTCAATTGCTGGGTAGAAATTCGTTTGAGCATCAGACGCTTTTATTTTCCTTCCCGGGAATGGTAACCTCCGCTGGCAATTGCTGAAAAGACCGGGACCAACCGGTATCCCTCCAAGGGTAAGTTACGCATTCCTAACATTGTTCAATTTTGGAACTTAAACATAAGATAGCACGAATATGAAAATTTTTTACTCTGGATATATTTAAAACGCAAAGAATCAATTCGATTAAGTCAAGAAACAACCTAAGAATGTAAATACTGAAAATTCTCGCGAACGACGTAAACCAGGAGCCGAAGAAAAGCCGCATGAATTCGAAACTTGAAACGCGCATCGATCAGGGTACGGGCCGTGAACCGGCAGATATAGTTCTCAAGGGCGGACGATTCTTCGACCTCGTAACTGGAGAACTTGTTGCCTCCGACATCGCCATATGCGGCGATACCATCGTTGGAACTTGCGAAAGCTACAAGGGTCGCCGGGAAATCGACATTTCGGGGAAAATCGTCGTTCCAGGTTTCATCGATACCCATCTCCACATCGAATCATCGCTGGTGACGCCGCACGAATTCGACCGCTGCGTTCTGCCCTACGGCGTTACCACCGCCATCTGCGACCCGCATGAGATCGCCAATGTTCTGGGCGCGGAGGGGCTTCGGTTCTTCCTGGACAGTTCCATGGAAACCATCATGGACATCCGCGTGCAGCTCTCGTCCTGCGTGCCCGCAACCCATCTGGAAACCTCGGGCGCCGATCTGCCGATCGAAAAACTGCTGCCGTTCCGTGATCATCCGAAGGTTATCGGCCTTGCCGAATTCATGAATTTTCCGGGTGTCATCCACAAAGACCCGGTATGCATGGCAAAACTCGAAGCCTTTCAGGGACAGCATATCGACGGACACGCGCCGCTTCTGTCGGGAACGGCGCTGAACGGATATCTGGCAGCCGGCATCCGCACCGAACATGAGTGCACCAGTGCTGCCGAGGCTTTGGAAAAGATCCGCAAGGGCATGCATATTCTCGTGCGCGAAGGCTCGGTCTCAAAAGACCTGCACGCCCTGATGCCTGTTATCACCGAGCGTCTGTCGCCTTATCTTGCGCTTTGCACCGATGACCGCAACCCACTCGACATCGCCGAACAGGGTCATCTCGATTATATGATCCGCACTGCAATCGCCAACCGCGTGGAACCGCTCGCCATCTACCGCGCCGCCTCGATTTCCGCCGCAAAGGCCTTCGGCCTGCGTGATCGCGGTCTTATCGCACCGGGCTGGCGTGCCGACCTCGTGGTGATCGACACCTTGCAGAACTGCAAGGCCGGCATGGTCTTCTCCGGCGGCCGTATCGTCGATGACGCGCTGTTTGCCACCCGCAAGCCGGTCGCGCCCGTCGGTCTTGACAGCGTCAAGGCAAGACCAGTGCTCGCCGCCCATTTCGGCGTGCCGGTCGCGCAAGGCGAGACCCCGGTGATGGGCGTGCTCCCCGGCAAGATCATCACCGAACATCGCCGCTACACGCTGCCGACGGACGGCAACCAGACGACTGTCGATCTCGCAAACGACATCATCAAGGTCGCCGTCATCGAGCGCCATGGCAAGAACGGCAACCACGCCAACGGCTTCGTGCAGGGCTTCGGGCTGAAGAAGGGCGCCATCGCCTCCACTGTCGGTCATGACAGCCACAATATCTGCGTTGTCGGCGTTAACGAGGACGACATGGCGCTGGCCGCCAACCGGCTCGGCGAAATCAAGGGCGGTTTCGTGGTAGTCGAAGACGGCAAGGTGACGGGCGAGATTGCGCTCCCGGTCGCCGGGTTGATGAGCCTCGAACCTTACGAAACGGTGCGAGACACGCTCCACACCCTGCGAAAGGCAGCCTATGCGCTCGGCACGACGCTCGAGGAGCCCTTCCTGCAGGTGGCTTTCCTGCCGCTACCCGTCATCCCGCACCTGAAGATTTCCGACATGGGCATGGTGGATGTGGATCGGTTTGCACTGATCTGACGACGGAGTTTATCGGCTGGAAACAGCGTAATCTGCTTATGCCGCGTTTCTGAGACGGCGCGAGCCGTCTCAGATTTTCGTTTCTGCAGGCCAGGTCACGTAATAATATTTGCCCGCGACCCTGCCAAAATAGGCGTGGCGCAAGTTACCGGAATAAGAATAAATGAGCCGAGCGACGTCCGCATAAAAAAGAAGGCGAAACGGACGGATTGCTAAATCGGCTGACTTACAGCATCGGCAAGTCATGAATGCGATGGCAGCAGCTTGCGGAAATAAACCACCCGTTCGGTCTCCTCAAACCCCAGCGCCGCATGCATACGGTGTGAATCGACATTGGCAATATTGGCATCGGAGGCAAGTTCGCTCACACCCTTGCTGATCGCCCAGCGGGTGACCTCGGCGATCAATGCCGCGCCAACGCCCTGACCGCGGAATTCCTCCTCCACATAAACGCCTTCGAGAAACGCAACAGGCGAGGTATTGCATCCGTTGACATAATCCCGCCGGAGGCTGACGTCGGCAAAACCGATGGCCATTCCGACCAGATCATAGGCAATGAAACCGGCGTCGTTGTCGGATAGGTTCTGCAATTCCGCCCTGTGGTCGGCAACAGAGGCATCGGGCCATAAACGGTGGCGCAAAAGGGACCAGTCATCCAGAGATGCTGCGGCGTCCCTGATGGAAAATTGCAGGCTCAAGCGACGACCCCGCAAAACACGTCCAACCCCTCAAGCTTCACGATCCCGGCGTCGAACAAAGGCTCAAAACCCGGCATCGGCAGGATATCCGTGACCTCCATACCCTTCGGGATAGGAAATTCCACCGCCTCACGCGTCAGGTTGAAAACGAACAGCAGTTTTTCGTCACCCTTGTGGCGCGTGAAGGCCAGCACATCGAGATTGGTCTTGATGAAGTCCATATCGCCGTCGCGCAATGCTCCATGGGTTTTGCGGAAGGACAAGACCGCGCGGTAGTGGTTAAGAACCGAGTCCGGCTTGCGCTCCTGCGCATCCGCCGCCTGCATGGCGTGGACATAGGGCACCGGCAGCCACGGCTTTTCCGCGCTTGAAAAACCCGCATTCGGCTTGCCGGTTTCCCACACCATCGGCGTGCGGCACCCGTCACGCCCCTTGAAGGCGGGCCAGAAGCGAATGCCGTAGGGGTCACGCAAATCCTCGAAGGCCAGTTCGGCCTCGGTCAGGCCCAGCTCCTCACCCTGATACAGACATATCGAGCCCCGTAGGCTGGCGAGAACGCAGATGGCGAGCTTCGCAACCCGCGTCTGCTCCTCGGAGCCTTCGGAAAACCGGCTCAGATGGCGCACCACATCGTGGTTGGAAAAGGCCCAGCACACCCAACCATCCGTCACCACCTTGCCAAAGGTCTCGACCGAGCCCCGCAGGTGTTTTGCGCTGAAATCCGGGCCGAGCAGATCGAAGGTATAGCACATGTTGAGTTTGTCGTTGCCGGATGTGTAGGCCGCGACCGTCTTCAGCGAGCGTGCGCCGTCCCCCACCTCGCCCACGGTGGCGCGGCCCTCATATTCATCGAGAAGCGCGCGGAAGCGCTGGAGGAAGGCCACGTTTTCCGGCCGCGTCTTGTCGTAGAGATGATCCTGCATGCCGTAAGGATTGACGTCGGACGCATCGAGGCCAAAGCTTTCGTCGTCCAAAAGCGGCGGGTTGTCGCGCAACAGCTTGTCGTGGAAATAGTGATTGACGGTATCGAGACGAAAACCGTCCACGCCGCGATCGAGCCAGAACCGTACGGTTTCCAGAAGCGCATCCTGAACATCCGGATTGTGAAAATTGAGATCCGGCTGCGAGGCGAGAAAGCTGTGCATGTAATATTGCTTGCGCACGCCATCCCATTCCCATGCCGGCCCGCCGAACACGGAAAGCCAGTTGGTGGGCGCCGTGCCATCCGGTTTGGGATTGGCCCAGACATACCAGTCCGCCTTGCTGTTGATGCGGCTTGCACGGCTGTCCACGAACCAGGGATGCTTATCGGATGTATGCGAAATCACCTGGTCGATGATGACTTTCAGCCCCAGCCGGTGCGCCTCGGCCATCAATGCATCGAAATCGGCAAGCGTGCCGAACATCGGATCGACATTGCAATAATCGGAAACGTCATAGCCCATATCGGCCATGGGGGAGGTGAAGAAAGGCGAGAGCCAGATGGCATCGACGCCGAGCGAGGCGATGTAGGACAGCCGCTTCGTCACCCCGGCAAGATCGCCGTAACCGTCCCCGGTCGTATCCTGAAAGGATCGCGGATATACCTGATAGATCACCGCCCCCTTCCACCAGTCCGATTGCGCTTGGGATTTGTGGACCGGGGCATGGGTTGTCGGCATGAGCGATCTCCTGATGAGGGTTGGTCCGAGAATATAAAGCAGCTGTCCCTGCGTAAACCGGAACTTCGCAAATGCCCAAAATCACCTCGAAGCGGGCTTGTCAGGCACCTCCTGTCGTCGTAATCCCGAAGGTAAAGTAAGTGGAGGATGACGGCGTGGGCGGACGGTTTCTGTCGATTGGCGAATGTATGGTGGAACTGTCGCAGGCCGGAAACGGGCTGCTGCGCAAGGGTTTTGCCGGTGATACCTTCAATACGGCATGGTATGCACGTGCCTGTCTGCCAGAAGACTGGTCCGTCGATTATTTCACGGCACTCGGCGACGATCCTCTTTCGCAGGACATGCTGGCCTTCATTGCAGATGCCGGTATCGGCACGGAAAAAATCCGCCGCATCAAGGGCGGCACACCCGGCCTTTACCTCATCAACCTCAAGGATGGTGAGCGCACCTTCAGCTATTGGCGCAACGCCGCCGCAGCAAGGCAACTCGCAGCAGATGCGGACCACCTGCGCAAGACGGTGGAAAGCGCCGACGTCATCTATTTTTCTGGCATCACGCTCGCCATTCTCGCTTCGCCCCACGATGTAGATACTTTCCTTGCGGAACTGCGCCGCGCCAAGGCAGCGGGCAAGCCCGTGGTCTTCGACCCGAACATCCGCCCGCGCCTCTGGTCCGACAAGGACACGATGCTGGAGACGATTACCAACGGCGCACGCGCCGCAACGCTGGTAATGCCGAGTTTCGATGACGAAGCCAGCCATTTTGGTGACACATCCGTCGAGGCCACAATCGAGCGTTACCGTGCGCTCGGCGTCGCCAACATCGTCGTCAAGGATGGCGCAAAGGGTGCGACACTCGATTTCAGCGGCGCACGCAGCCACGCTCCGGCGGTAGAAGCCGTGGATGTGGTGGATACGACAAGTGCAGGCGACAGTTTCAACGGCGCGTTTCTCGCCCGATATGTAACCGGCAGTTCGCCGCATGACGCCGCCGTCTTTGCCGCACGGGCAGCGGCAACCGTCATCGGCCATCACGGCGCGCTGATCAGCCCCGAGCTTCTTCCGCTGGTCGGATGATGCCAGACGGAACCGGCTTCCTGACACCTGTGCTTGTCACAGGGATGACCAGGAGCGTGCATTACGGACAAGAGCAGCTTGTGTGTGCAAAGGACACTTCTCTACCCTTATCCGCCCTGACATGATCCTGTAACACGCACGCCGCATATACGGGCGGAAGCCGGGTGGTGGGGAATCGCCCGCGCGCAGTCGAGCAGGATCGGTGTTTCATGACGAGAATCACGATTGTCACAGATGCCTGGCACCCGCAGGTCAACGGCGTGGTTCGTTCCATCGAAAATACCAATACGGAACTCGCGCGGCTGGGCGTGGATGTGCACATGGTGACACCGCAGAGTTTCTACAGCATCCCCTGCCCGACCTATCCGGAAATCCGCCTGTCAGTCGCCGGCTATCGCCGTGTCGCGGCGGAGATTGAAAAAAGCCAGCCCTCCTTCGTCCACATCGCCACCGAGGGTCCGCTGGGTTTCATGGCGCGGCGCTGGTGCGTGAAGAACAGGATGCGTTTTTCCACCAGCTATCACACCCGCTTTCCCGAATATGTCGCGGCGCGCTTCCCCGTCCCGGAAAGCTGGCTTTACGCTTTCGTGCGCTGGTTTCACAACGGTGGCAACACCTGCATGGTGGCGACGCCAAGCCTCGAGACCGAGCTTGAGGCCCGCGGGGTTCGCAACTTGAAGCGCTGGAGCCGCGGCATCGATGCCGAACTTTTCCATCCACGTCCGAAAACGTCGCTGCCTTTCGATCTGCCGAGACCGATCTTCATGACGGTCGGTCGTGTGGCGGTGGAAAAGAACCTGCCTGAATTCCTCGACCTCGAGCTGCCCGGATCGAAGGTCGTGATCGGCGATGGCCCGGCCCGCCATGAATTGCAGGAAAAATATCCGGACGTGCTGTTTACCGGCATCAAGACCGGGGAAGAACTCGCGGCTGCCTATGCGCAGGCCGATGTCTTCGTTTTCCCGTCCAAGACCGACACATTCGGCAACACCATTCTGGAAGCGCTGGCGAGCGGTGTGCCGGTGGCCGCCTTCCCCGTTACCGGGCCGATCGATATCCTCGGCGGCAATCCCGGGGCAGGCGCGCTGAATGACAATCTTCGCGACGCGTGTCTTGCAGCGCTCCATTGTTCATCGCAGGAGGCCCTGGCGCTTTCCAAAAGCTACAGCTGGGAAAAGGCGTCGCGGCAATTCCTCGACAATGTCATCCACGCCGCCGGAAAATCCCTGCCGCTTTTGTCCCGCTCACGACTTGCCTGACGTGGAGACACATTGATCCCCGACATTTTATCGGGGAACGGTGGACGAAACAAAGCAGGAGTGTCACAAGACGATCTGGACGCGACCGCCGTTATCTTTAGAACGGGGTCGGGCTGCTGATTGACGTCAGGCGGCTGCCGCGAGATCACGCTGGCCGTCCTAATTTCACAAAGACTTATCCCGTCTTAGATCACCACACGCCGACGAGCGCCTGGCCGGAAAGCGGCACCGTCCGCGCCTTGCCGTTCCGCTCCGTGACCGAAAGCGACGGGGACATCTGTTTCGGCGACTTGCGGAACCAGTTTGCGGCGACGCTTGCCAGATCGCCGATCATCGCCTGTTTGTGCCAGTCGGCAAAACGCCGCGCGGTGGCTTCCGGCTCGGAGCGGTAGAAGAAATCGCCGGAATGATCGAGATCGTTGATGGAAGCCGCCATGGCCGATAGCGGACGCTGAAACATCTTCGGGGGCACGGAAAGTTCGCGTGCGCTCTGCGAAAAAGCGGGCGCCATGAAATCGATCGCCCATCCGTCCGCTTCGACCCAGCAATGGAAATTATCGCCAGCGCCCGTTACGTAACCATCGTCACGATGGTCCGCAAAAAGCATGACCGTTCCACCAAGATTATAAGCGGCAAGCCCGCCCTTCGGCACAGCTTTCACCTTGTAATGCTGCTGAAGGATGAAGGCGCCGAAGGTGCTGAAATACATGCAGGCCGTAGCCGGGTCAGCATTGTCGTTGACGAGCAGGCTGTTGATGACGCGGTAAATCCGGTGATAGTCGGTCTGCTTGATCAACATGGTTTTTTACTCGCCAGTTTTATGATTATCGGAAGGCAACGGGAGAGACCGGTTCACCGTCGATCTCGATGTTGGTGAGACCTCGGCCCCACGCGACGTCATCCTCGGGCTTGTCCCGAGGATCTACCTCCCGAGTCGCAAAATCGAAAGTTTGCAGATTCTCGGGACTAGCGCGAGAATAACGGAGGAGAGGTTTTCAGCAGCCGATTACCGCCTCTTCTTCGCCTTGCTCTCGAATGGATTGTCCGAGCCACGATAATGCACGCGGATCGGCACGCCCGGCATGTCGAAATCCTTGCGCAGACCGTTCACGAGGTAGCGCGTGTAGCTCTCCGGAATGGCTTCCGGTCGGGTGCAGGAAATCATGAAGGCCGGAGGGCGCGCCTTTACCTGCGTCATGTATTTCAGCTTGAGGCGGCGGCCGGAAACGGCCGGCGGCGGATGCTGCGTGGTCTGCGCATCGAGCCAGCGGTTGAGCTTGGCGGTCGAGATGCGGCGGTTCCAGATCTTGTCGGTATCGATGATGTTCTGCATCAACCGGTCAAGGCCATAGCCCGTCTGGCCGGACATCGGCACGGCGCGAATGCCGCGGGCCTGCGGAAGAAGCCGCTCGGTCTTTTCACGCAGATCGGCCAGAAACGCCTGCGGATCTTCAACCAGATCCCATTTGTTGAAGGCAAGCACGGCGGCGCGGCCTTCGCGGATAACGAGATCGACCAGCTGCAGGTCCTGCTTTTCGAACGGAATGGTGCTGTCGAACACGATCACCACCGTTTCGGCGAAACGAATGGAGCGCAGGGAATCCGCGACCGAGAGCTTCTCCAGCTTTTCCGTTACCCTGGCCTTGCGGCGCATGCCGGCCGTGTCGAACATCTTGATGGTGCGGCCGCGCCAGTCCCACTCGACGGAAATACTGTCGCGGGTAATGCCCGCTTCCGGGCCGGTTAGCAGACGGTCTTCACCAAGGAAACGGTTTATTAGGGTGGACTTGCCCGCATTCGGTCGGCCGATGATGGCGACGCGCAGCGGCTTGGTCTCGTCATAAACAGGCTCTTCTTCTTCCTCTTCCTCGCTGCCGGGTTCAGTGCGCGGAAGAACGATATCGGTCTCTGCCTCATCCACTTCAGGCGGGAAGGCAACGTCTTCGCCAATCGCCTCGACGATGGCGTCGCGCAGGTCGATCATGCCCTGGCCATGTTCGGCCGAGATGGCGCAAGGGTCGCCAAGACCGAGCGTAAAGGCATCGTAGAAGCCCGCATCGGAACCGCGCGCCTCGGACTTGTTGGCCACCAGAACCACCGGCTTGCCACGACGGCGCAGCATTTCGGCCAGCGTTTCATCGGCGGGCGTCAGGCCTGCCTTGGCGTCAACGACAAAAAGCGTCACATCGGCTTCGTCGATCGCCGCTTCGGTCTGCGCCCACATGCGGCCCTGAAGCGTCTCCGGCCCGGATTGCTCCAGACCAGCGGTATCGATGATGGTGAAACGAAGGTCGACAAGCTTCGCGTCGCCGGGGCGGCGGTCACGGGTCACGCCCGGCGTATCGTCGACAAGCGCCAGCTTCTTTCCGACCAGACGGTTGAAAAGCGTGGACTTGCCGACATTGGGGCGCCCGACTATGGCGACGGTGAAGCTCATTGATTGTTAATCCTTGGAGGTGGGAAAGCCGTGTTAGACAGCTTTGCCCGAAGCAGTGATATTGTCGAGCATGATCTGCGCGCGGTTCGTCACATTGCGTGGCGCCTGCGCGTCGCTGACGATCTGCTCGAACCATTGTTTGGCCTTGGCGAAATCGCCAGCCTTGTAGGCGGCAAGACCAAGGGCTTCGCGAGCCGATGCACGCATGGTCTGGCCTTCGCCGCTCAATGGCTCCGCTAGTGCAACGACCTGATCATACGTGCCGTTGTCAACCAGCAGCCACGCCGCGCGCACCTTCGCCGTATCGCGGAAGACCTGCGGGGCAGACGTGTCGTTGCCGATCGCGGTGAAGGCAGCGATGGCGCCGGCCGCATCGCCCTTCTGCGAAAGCAGCGTCGCAGAACGGAACTTCGCCAGTACCGGATAATTGCCATGACCGGAGGTTTCAAGATCGGCAAAGGCCTTCAGCGCTTCGTCCGTCTTGTTGTCGGAAGCAAGCTTCAGCGCCGCAATGAACTGGTCGCCGGAATTGGAAGCGCGGCTGGTGTTCCAGTATTCGTAGATGCCAGCACCGGCGGCGCCCACAACCACGAGAACGGCGGCGCCAACGACCACGATACCGTAGCGGCCCCAGAAACGGGAAAGCTGCTCGGAACGGATCTGCTCGTTCACTTCGCGGATAAAGGTATCATTTTCGTTTGCCATCAAATTCTCCGTTACCCGCGCGGAGATCGTCGCCGATCCATCCGTTCGCAGACATACCAAGCCGCTTACCCGGGTCAGCAAAAGTCCAGCCGACGGGTCATGGTCGGCCTTCTAGCCTATTTTGCCTGATATGTAAGGGGGAAACGTTGATTTCCTACATGGCGATGGGCTGAACGCCGATCAACCATTCGTGCAGTTTCAGGATGAAAGCGCCCCAGAGAACGATGCCGCCGACGATGGCCACCAGATCGTAACGGCCCGAGACGAAGGGACGGACCACTTTTTCACCCGCTCTTTCCCGGCGCTTCAGCGAAATCCGCATCACCACACCCCAGGCGAGGAACGATGCAAAGAGAAGAATCGAAGAGGTCTCTCCATTCGCCAGAAGATGGGCGAGCGCCCAGATCTTGACCGCCAGAATGAGCGGATGTTTGGTTCTGGTTGCGATGTGGCCAGCCGGGATGAGGCTGGCGATAAGACAGATCATCGCGGGCAGCATCAGGGTCACGGCGAGGTGGCTCGTCCAGACCGGCGGGTTCCACAGAACGCCGGTTTCCTGTCGCGCCTCGCCAAACGCATAGATGACGAGACCGAGCGTTATGAGGCTTGCGAGAGAATAGACGCCCTTGAACGGTCCTTCTCCCATCTTCGCGATCATCTGCGCGCGAAATCGCGGCGCAAACACCTTCAAAAGATGCGTCAGGAAAAACAAGGCAAGACAGAGTACGAGAAAAAGCATGGAACACGGTCCCCCGGTGGAACGGAATGCGGCCTCATTACCGCGACGCAGAAAAGGAATTAGGCTGAAAGACGTAAAAAAGCCAGTTTATTCAAAGCTTCGCCTTATTCCACCCGCAAAAGGCAGCGGTGTTTCACATGACGGATGCCTGATGTTTCGCCCATTGACTGCTTTTTCCCTGTCGCTATGCCTTGCCCTTCCCGCTTTTGCCGAAAATGCAGAGAAGCCGAAGCAGCTCGTCATCGTTTCTTTCGACGGTGCGGGCGACAATTCGCTGTGGGAAAGAAGTCGGGCGACGGCGAAGGAGGTCGGCGCGCATTTCACCTATTTCCTTGCCTGCACGCTGGTGATGGACCGCAAGACCAGCGCCAAGACCTATCAGGGGCCCGGCCAGAAGGCCGGGCGCTCCAATGTCGGATTTGGCCAGTCGCCGGAAGAGGTGGAGACGCGGCTGCGCAACATCTGGTCGGCCTATCGCGAAGGTCACGAAATCGGCAATCACACCTGTGGGCATTTCGATGGCGGCCAATGGACCGCCGAGCAATGGGACGGCGAGTTTACCACCTTCACCAGCACGCTGGAAAATGCCTGGCAGATGATTGGCAAGAAGGGTGAAGAACCCGAAGGCTGGCGCGACATGGTGAAAAACATCAACGGTTTCCGCGCGCCCTATCTTTCGCAGGGGCCGGCGCTGACCGCAGCCCAGAAGAAACACGGCTTCGTTTATGACGCCACCAGCATCACCAAGGGACCGGAATGGCCGGTGGAGCGCGACGGCATCGAACATTTCGGTCTGCCGCTGGTTCCGGAAGGCCCCGGCAATCGCCCGATCATCGCCATGGACTACAACCTCTTCATCCGCCACTCCATCGGCATCGAGACGCCGGACCGCGCGCAGGAATTCGAGGAACGCGCCTATGCGGCGTTCCGCACCGCTTTCGACAAGCAGTATAATGGCGAACGCATCCCCCTGCAGATGGGCTTCCATTTCGTGAAGATGAATGGCGGCGCCTATTGGAACGCCTATGAGCGGCTGCTGCGCGAAGTCTGCCGCAGCGACGATGTCGCCTGCGTGAGTTACGCCGAGGCCATGCCGATCATCAAGGCGCGCAGGAAGCAGAAGACAGAGGGCTAAGGTCCCCGGATACAATGCAAAAGGGCGGCCAGTCGGCCGCCCTTTTTGTTTTCCGTCAGGGCTTGTTGGCCGCCAGCTCTCCGGCTTCCGCTTCCCGCTGAAGATAACGCTCGTCGATTTCAGGCAGGGGCTTGTCATCGATCGCGGCCTCGAAAGCCACAAGACGTTTGTGGATGGACAGCAGCTCGATGATCGTGGTCCAGGAATTGACCAGATACTGGAACGAATTACTGACCTGACCGAAGGCCGTGGCGATCTGCTGGTAGATACCATAGGTGATCTTGCCCGCCACGATGGTGGGAACAAGCATCAGGAGCAAGAACACGGCATCGGCCTGAATGTAGAAATACCGCGCGACGTTGAAGTAGAGGTAGTGCCAATACATGCGGAAATAGTTTTTCCGCACATTGGAGTAAAGCTCCTTGACAGTCGGCGGCTGGGCGCGGTCGGCGTGATCCTCACCGTAGACCAGTTCCTTGCGATAAGCCGCTTCCACACGCTGGTTGCGGAAATTCAGGCCGGGCAGCTTGATGCCGACCGTCGCCAGAAGCACGGTGCCGAACACGGACCAGACAATCGCCAGCCAGAACAGCGCGTGCGGCACTTCGCCAAGGATCGGCAATTCGGAGACGTAGGACGACAGCGCAAACAGGATCGGCAGAAACACAACAAGCGTCATGACCGAATTGATCAGGGTAATACCCAACCCCTCCAGCGTGGAGGAGAACCGCATCGTATCTTCCTGAACGCGCTGCGAGGCACCTTCAATGTGGCGCAGCTTTTCCCATTTTGACATGTAGAAGTCGTTCATCGCGGTGCGCCAGCGGAAGATATAATGGCTGGTGAAGAAATCCGTGAGGATCGACACAGCCATGCTGAGAAAGGCGATCTTGGCGAAGACAATCTGAAGACTGTAAAAATCCCAGACTTCGATACCCGGCTGTTTTGACAGCGCATTTTGCAGGAGATCGCCGAAAGGCCGCCGGAAATTGTTGATGACGACGGAAATCTGAACGCCGAAATAGGTCACCGCGATAATCAGCAGCGATCCCCATATGGACCAGAACTTCCAGGGGTGATCCTTGGCGAGAACGGTCCAGACAGCCCCGAACAACACCAGGCACAATGCCAGATAGGCGTAGAAGAACAGATTGGCGGGAACCAGAAAATAGCTGAGATCGTAAGGTTCTTGCTCGGGCATCACGTAGCCCCAAGACCTGCCTAGCCCTTCAACGATGAAGTACCATCCAAGAATGGCGACAAAAGCCCAGACGATGGCGGAGGTGAAGAACAATTTCGGTTTGGGAAAGAAAGAATGAAACACGTTTCGAACTCACGCGCGTTTGAAGTCAGCCATTATTGGCGAAGCACTAGATGGCCCGAACCTAGGGCAGAAATTTGTGCACAGCAACGAAGAAGCGACGACCTTAACAAGATGTAAGGCGCAAACGGCGGATCGATCCCGCAAGGAACCCCTGAAATCGCCCCTTGTGAGGCGCAATATGCCCGGGCGGATTTAGCGCCGCCGCTCCGTGGCGAGAACCGGCAGCATCAGGAGAATGCTGGCGACAAGCACGCCAGAGGCGAGAATACTTGGTGCAGTAAAACTTCCCGTCACCTCGGCAATCCAGCCGGCGGCGAGTGGTCCGACGATCTGTCCAGTACCGAAGGCTGCCGTCATCAGGGCAAAGGCGCGGCGTGGGCTTGGGCCTGCGAATTCCCGGCCGAGCTGAAGGCCATAGGCGGTGATGACCATGAAGGTCAGCCCCAGAAGCAGACCGCCGGCAAGCACGCCCGGAACGGGTGGCAGCATGACGGAAGCGAAGACGCCGACGGCTTCCACAGCAAGCACGATCACGAAAGCGCGCTTCAGCCCCTGCGATTTCAAGACTGGCTTCCAGAGGAAAAGCGAAATGGCGGCGGCACATCCCGTCACGAACCAGACCAGAAACTCCACGAAAGCGCCGGCAGCAGCCATGCGGGCAATCGCAACAATGAAGGTGGCGGTGATGACGTAACCGAAGCCGAACAGCCCATAGGCGAGCGTCGTCAGAAAGAGCGGCTTCGTCCATTTGAGCGGCGGCTCCGACAGCGCAGAGGCATGCCGGGGTGGCCCGGCGGGCATCACCCGCCAGACGAGAAGAAACGTAGCGAAGGAAAAGACGGCACCGGCAATCCACTCCTCCCGCCAGGAGGCACCGCCGCCATCAAAAACGACGCCGATGAGATAGACCACAAGCGAGGAAATCGCGATGCCGGCACCGACGCCGCCATAATGCAGCGCCTGAATATGGTCCTTGCCGGCTTTCATGGCGTGGCCGATGACGATCTGCGACGTGAAGATCATGGTCATCGCACTGGCAACGCCGGCGAAAAACCGGATCAGGGTGAAGGCCGCAACGGAGTTGAATGCGGCCATGGCGAGCAGCAACGCGCCCGTGGAAAACAAGCCGCAAAGGGCGACCAGCCGTTCCCGTCCCGAGCCCCATGAATAGGCGGCGAGAACCGCCCCCGCGAGATAACCGGCGAAATTTCCAGCCGCGACGATACCCGCATCCCCCGCCGATAGCGGAACATCAGCCATCATGCCGGGAAGAATGGGGGTGAAGGAAAAACGGCCGAAGCCCATGGCGGACGCCATCATCAAGGCGCCGGCGAAACCGAGTGCAGTCAGATGTTTGGGGGAAAGTGGCTTGTCGATGCTCATGTACGGCTTATCGCAACCGCACTGCCACGGAACAAGCGAGTTATTTTGATCGGCAGCATAAGCCGTCTTTGTTGGTACGAGATGCAAGGACCTTGTTGTCTGCGCATCCTTATCCACCCTCATTCCTGTGCTTGTCACAGGAATCCAACCGACGCGCGTCCGCGCGGCGAGAGAAGTCCTTTCAGCCCAAGGACTTGGGCTGGCTGGATCCCTGTGACAGGCACAGGGATGAGGGAGGAGAAAGGTCAACGAATGCGGCAAACGTCGTAATTGGCGCACTCAGCTACGAAACTTGGTGTCTCGTAAAGTGGCGGTCTTCACCACTCACTCAACCAGCGTCAGCACCAGCGGGCCGTTCTTCGTAGCAACCACGGTATGTTCATACTGCACGGTCGGCGCGCTCGGATCGCTATAGAGCGTCCACGGATCGTCGTCGCCATCTTCGGCCCAATAGGCACCCGTCGACAGGAAGGGTTCAACGGTGAAGACCATGCCCTCCTGCATGATGCGCCGCTCACCCTTGTCCGGCCAGGTCGCCAGTTCCTTCGGCTCCTCATGCAGGGAGCGGCCGATGCCGTGGCTCGCCAGATTGGTGATCAGCGTGTAGCGGTTCTTTTTTGCAAAGGAGCCGATGGCATTGCCGATATCGGCAAAGGGCCGACCGGTTTTCACCTGCTGCAAGCCCGTCCACATGGCGCGCTTGCCATCGCGGCACAGCCGCTCGATCTCCTTTTTCACCGGCGGCACGGCGAAAGACGAACCCGTATCGCCGAAGAAACCGCTCTTCACCGCCGAGACATCGATATTGACGAGATCGCCCGCCTTGATGATGCGCGGGCCGGGAATGCCATGCGCAACCTCTTCGTTGACGCTGATGCAGGTCGCGCCGGGAAACTGGTAGCAGAACTCCGGCGCCGATTGCGCGTCGTTATCCTCCAGTACCTTTCGGCCGATCGCATCCAGTTCGGCCGTGGTGATACCGGGTTCCAGCGCATCCGCCATGGTCTGCATGGCCACGGCGCAGATGCGACCGATATCCTTTAGCAAAACCAGTTCTTCGTCGGTGGAGATGACCATGTTTCTGTCCGTCGTTCTAAATGGCGGGTCTGAAGACGCCCGCCTTGGTAATAATCAGGCCGTGGCTTTCACCGGATCGGCACTCCCCGTCAATTCTTTTCTGACAACAGGCGCGACTTTCGTACCATAAAGCTCGATGCCGCGCATGATCTGGTCATGCGGCATCAGGCCGATTGCCATCTGCAACAGGAAACGGTCGTTCTTGAAAACGCCATGCGCCTTGATGATCTTTTCCGCCACCAGCTCAGGTTCGCCAAGGAAGAGGTTGCCCTCCGGCCCACGCGCCGCATCGAAATGCGCGCGGTTTGTCGGACCCCAGCCGCGCTCGCGGCCGATGCGATTCATCACCTCTGCCTGCGGTCCGTAAAACTGGTCCGCTGCCTTGTCGGTGGTGTCGGCAATGAAGCCGTGCACGTTGATGCTGGTGCGCAGCCTGGTCTTTTCCTGCCCCGCCCGGCGTGCAGCTTCGTGATAGAGATCGAACAGCGGCGCGAAGCGGCGATATTCGCCGCCGATGATGGCAAGCGCCACCGGCAGCCCCATGGCGCCGGCCCGCGCCACCGATTGCGGCGTGCCGCCAACCGCGATCCAGACCGGCAGACGCTCCTGAAGAGGACGCGGATAGACCCCGCGCCCATTGATGGCGGGGTGTTTGGTGCCGGACCAGGTGACGATTTCGTTCTCGCGCAGCGCCAGGAGCAGATCGAGCTTTTCCGCAAACAGCACGTCATAGTCTTCGAGGTCGTAACCGAACAGGGGGTAGGATTCGATGAAGGAACCGCGCCCGGCCATGATTTCGGCTCGGCCGTTCGACAGGAGATCGACGGTGGAGAATTGCTGGAAGACCCGGACCGGATCATCCGAACTCAGAACCGAGACAGCGCTCGTCAGGCGGATATTCTTCGTCTTCACCGCCGCCGCCGCAAGCACGGTGGAGGGTGAGGACGCGACATAGTCCGGGCGGTGATGTTCACCCAGCCCAAACACATCCAGTCCGACCTGATCGGCAAGCTCGATTTCCTCAAGCAGTTCGCGCAGCCGGCGCGCACCTTCCGGCCCACGGCCATCGGCGGGGTTGGGATTGACATCCGCAAAAGTGTAAAGACCGAGTTCCATAGACGATACCTCTGTTTGATTGTCTGAGAGATAGGCACGGACGGCCCTTCAGACAAATGCAAAATCTGGCGTAAAATCTGGATGCTTAGCTTCGAAAAAGTGGATGGGCGCCGGCGCATTATGCCCCATGCCGGCCTCCCCCGAAATCGCGCCCGAAATCGCGATTGCCAGCCCGCCCCCTTTGGGCATAACCTGCTTAAATATGTGCGAAGTAATGCAAAAAGGGGAAAGCATGCATCGGACAGTTATCGTGACAGGCTCCACAAGTGGCATCGGCCTTGGCATCGCACAGAGATTTGCGAGGGAGGGCGCGAATATCGTGCTGAATGGCTTCGGCGACGAAGACGAAATTGAAAAACTCCGCCTTTTGCTGGAAGCCGAAAGTGGCGGGCGTGTGCTCTACCACCCGGCAGATATGACGAAACCGGACGAGATTGCCGATCTCATCAATTCCGCGCATGAGAAGCTTGGTTCGGTCGATGTGCTCGTCAACAATGCCGGCATTCAGCACATCGCTCCGATCGAGGAGTTTCCGACGGAAAAGTGGGACTGGATCATCGCCGTCAATCTGACCAGTTCCTTCCATACGATGCGCGTTGCGATACCGCTGATGAAGAAGGCCGGCAAAGGCCGTATCATCAACATTGCCTCTGCCCACGGTCTCGTCGCCTCGCCGTTCAAATCTGCCTATGTGGCAGCCAAGCACGGCATCATGGGCCTGACGAAGACGGCGGCGCTCGAGCTTGCGCAGACGGGCGTCACCGTCAACGCCATCTGTCCCGGTTATGTGCTGACGCCGCTCGTCGAAAAGCAGATACCGGAAATGGCCAAGGTGCGCGGCATCAGCGAAGAGGCGGTGAAGAACGACGTGATGCTGGAATTGCAGGCGACAAAGCAATTCGTCACCATCGATGACGTGGCGGCAGCGGCCGTCTTTCTGGCAAGCGATGCCGCCAGCAACATTACCGGCACGCATATTTCCGTCGATGGCGGCTGGACAGCGCAATAATCGATGACATCTCTTTCCGTTTTGGAAACAATGAATTGCCAAAACGGAAATCGATATGCGCGCGCGGGCGTGCATAGATAGCAGATTGGGAACCGGCTCAACCGGACAAAAAGCAAGGCAGTGCATGAACGACGCGATCAGCTTCATCCTCAACAGCGAAACCATTTCGCTTAAGGGTTTCGGACCGACAGACACGCTTCTCGATTATCTCCGCCTTCAAAGACGGCTGACCGGGACGAAAGAAGGCTGTGCTGAAGGTGACTGCGGCGCCTGCACGGTGTTGGTCGGGCGGCTTGTTGATGGCTCGCTGCGTTATGAAAGCGTCAATGCCTGCATCCGCTTTTTGGGCTCGCTGCATGCAACCCATATCGTGACGGTAGAGCATCTGGCCGGCCGCGATGGCACGCTTCACCCCGTGCAGCAGGCAATGGTGGATTTCCACGGTTCCCAATGCGGTTTCTGCACGCCGGGCTTCATCATGTCGCTCTACGGCCTGTGGCTTGCCAGCGAAAACCCGTCCCGCGCCGATATTGAAAAGGCGCTGCAAGGCAATCTCTGTCGATGCACGGGTTACGAGCCGATTGTGCGGGCCGCCGAAAAGATTGCAGCCGCCCGCCCGAGTGCGCTGTTCGACCCGCTGCAACGCGACCGCACCGATATCATGGCAAGGCTCTGGGCGATCCGCGCCAATGAGACCATTACGGTCACCCGCGGCGAAGATCGGACCATCATCCCGGCAACGCTTGCTGAATTGACCGATATCTATGCCGCCGAGCCGAAGGCTACCATCGTTGCCGGTTCCACCGATGTCGGCCTGTGGGTGACAAAGCAGATGCGGGCGCTTAATCCTGTCATCTTCATCAACAACCTCGGCGATCTGCAGGGTATTGCCGTGGATGAGAACGGCGTGACGCTCGGTGCCGGTGTCACCTACAGCCAGGCCTTCAAGACCATTGCAGAACATTTCCCGGCGCTTGCCCGGCTGTTCGATCGTCTTGGCGGCGAACAGGTGCGCAATATGGGAACCATCGGCGGCAACATCGCCAACGGTTCGCCCATCGGCGACACGCCCCCGGCCCTGATCGCGCTCGGCGCCACGCTCACCTTGCGCTCGTCTTCCGGCAGCCGCACCTTGCCGCTGGAAAGCTATTTCATCGATTATGGCAAACAGGACCGGCTGAGCGGCGAATTCGTCGAAAAGCTCTTTATTCCATTCCAGAAACCCGAAAGCCACTATGCCGTCTACAAGATTTCAAAGCGGCGCGACGAGGATATCTCCGCTCTCTGCGCCGCCTTCCATCTGACGCTCGAGGCCGACGGCACGGTCGAAGACATCCGCGTCGCCTTTGGCGGCATGGCCGGCACGCCGAAACGCGCTGCACATCTCGAGGCAGCGCTTCTCGGTAAGGCGTGGTCGCAGGATACCATCGACGCGGCGCGCGATGTGCTGGACGAGGATTTCACACCGCTGACCGACTGGCGCGCGACCGCCGAATATCGGCAACTCACAGCCAAGAATTTGCTGACACGGTTTTTCCTCGAGACATCAGGGGAAAAGCAGGAACTTGCCCGCTTCTCGCTGGAGGAGGCTTGAACCATGGACACGACAAGCTTCGATAAGACCAAGACCGAAATCGACGGCCCTGTACACGCCTCGCTCAGGCACGATTCTGCCCATAAACATGTGACGGGCAGCGCCGAATATATCGACGATATTCCCGAACCCGCCGGCCTCGTTCACGGTGCGCTTGGCCTTTCCGACCGGGCCCATGCCGAAATCGTCTCGATGGACCTTTCGGAAGTGGAAGCTGCGCCGGGCGTGTTATGGGTGATGACAGGCAAAGACGTGCCCGGCGAAAACGACGTCTCCTCCGGCGGGCGTCATGACGAGCCGCTGCTGGCCGAAACGAAGGTTGAATTTCACGGCCAGCCGATCTTCGCGGTCTTCGCTGAAAGCCGCGATATTGCCCGCAAGGCCGCCCGCAGGGCGAAAATCGTCTACAAGGACCTGCCGCATTTCACCGATATCGACACGGCGATTGAAAATGGCGGCGCGCTCGTCATCGATCCGATGACGCTGAAGCGTGGTGATGCGAAGCTCGAAATGGACGTGGCACCCCGCCGCCTGACCGGCACGATGCGGATCGGCGGGCAGGAGCATTTTTATCTCGAAAGCCACATCGCCATGGCCGTGCCGGGCGAGGACGATGAGGTGACGCTGTGGAGCTCCACCCAGCATCCGAGCGAAATCCAGCACATTGTCAGCCACATCCTTCAGGTGCCATCCAATGCCGTCACGGTGCAGGTGCGGCGCATGGGCGGCGGTTTCGGCGGCAAGGAAACCCAGGGAAACCAGTTCGCAGCCCTTTGCGCCATTGCCGCCAAGAAGCTGAACCGGGCCGTGAAAATCCGCCCCGACCGCGACGAGGACATGACCGCCACCGGCAAACGCCACGATTTCCGCGTCGATTACGAGCTAGGCTTCGATGAGGAAGGCCGCATCCACGCCGTCGACGCCACCTATGCGGCCCGCTGCGGCTTTTCCTCCGACCTGTCCGGCCCGGTAACCGACCGCGCGCTGTTTCACGCCGATTCCAGCTATTTCTATCCGCATGTGCATCTGACCTCCCGGCCGCTTAAAACCCACACGGTTTCCAACACCGCCTTTCGCGGTTTCGGCGGCCCGCAGGGCATGCTCGGGGCTGAGCGTTTCATCGAGGAAATCGCCTATGCCGTCGGCAAGGACCCGCTCGATGTCCGCAAGCTCAATTTCTACGGCGAAACCGGTTCGGGCCGCACCACAACCCCCTACCATCAGGAGGTCGAGGACAACGTCATCGCCCGCGTCGTCGAGGAATTGGAAGCCTCCAGCGAATACCGCGCGCGCAGGCAGGCAATTGTCGAGTTCAACAAGACCAGCCCGATCATCCGCAAGGGCATTGCGCTCACCCCGGTAAAATTCGGCATCTCCTTCACCATGACCGCCTTCAATCAGGCGGGCGCGCTGGTGCATATCTATAATGACGGTTCGATCCACCTGAACCATGGCGGCACCGAAATGGGCCAGGGCCTCTACACCAAGGTGGCGCAGGTGGTGGCCGATGCCTTCCAGGTGGATATTGGCCGGGTGAAAATCACCGCCACGACCACGGGCAAGGTGCCCAATACGTCGGCCACGGCCGCCTCGTCCGGTACGGACCTCAATGGCATGGCGGCCTATGACGCTGCCCGCCAGATCCGTGAAAGGCTCATCAAATTCGCCGCCGAGAACTGGAACGTGCCGGAAGAAGAGGTTGTCTTCCTGCCAAACCGGGTGCGCATCGGGCTTGAGGAAGTCGCCTTCAACGATTTCATCAAACGAGCCTATTTCGCCCGCGTCCAGCTTTCCGCCGCCGGTTTTTACAAGACGCCGAAAATCCATTGGGATCGTGCCGCCGGCCGCGGCACGCCGTTTTATTATTTCGCCTATGGCGCGGCCTGTTCGGAAGTGTCGATCGATACTCTGACCGGCGAATACATGATGGACCGCACCGATATTCTCCACGATGTCGGCAAGTCGCTAAACCCGGCCATCGATATCGGCCAGGTGGAAGGCGCCTTCGTACAGGGCATGGGCTGGTTGACGACGGAGGAATTATGGTGGGACGGCAAGGGGCGGCTGCGCACCCACGCTCCCTCCACCTACAAGATCCCGCTTGCCTCCGACCGGCCGAAGATTTTCAACGTTCAACTGGCGGAATGGTCGGAAAACGCCGAGCCCACCATCGGCCGCTCCAAGGCCGTGGGCGAACCGCCTTTCATGCTGGCGATCTCGGTTCTCGAAGCACTCTCCATGGCCGTCGCGTCCATCGCCGACTACAAGGTCTGCCCACGCCTCGATGCGCCGGCAACGCCCGAGCGGGTGCTGATGGCGGTGGAACGGTTGAAGAAGGTGTGAGGGGAGACACAATGACGTCCCTCTCCCGCTTCCTCGCCAGCTCCGGACCTGCAATCCTCGTGGAAATCGAGGCCGTGAAAGGGTCATCGCCGCGCGAGGCTGGAACCTTCATGCTGGTAAGCCGGAAGGCGCTGTGGGAGACCATCGGCGGCGGGCAGTTCGAATATATGGCGATAGACCATGCCCATGCCATGTTGAAGAACGGTACGACCGAAGACGGCATGGATATTCCGCTCGGCCCCGAAATCGGCCAATGCTGCGGCGGCCGCACCTTGCTCCGCTTCCGGCTGGTAACGCCGGACATCGCGGCAGCACTCGAGGCAAGGCTTAAGGCTGAAACCGAGCAGCAGCCGGCCGTCTTCATTTTCGGGGCGGGCCATGTCGGCAAGGCGCTGGCAGATGCTCTGTCGCTTCTGCCTTTGACACTGACCGTGGTGGAAACCCGTGAAAACGAGTTGCGCGATCTTTCAGCCGGTGTCGTATCCGTGCTGACCCCCATGCCGGAAGCGCTGATCGCGAAAATTCCCGCAAACGGCGCTGCGATCATCGTCACCCACGATCACGCACTCGATTTCCTGATTGCAAAGGAAGCGCTTGCCCGCGACGATCTCGCTTATGTCGGCATGATCGGCTCGAAAACCAAACGCGCCACCTTCGCCCATTGGCTGGAGCGAGAGGGAGAACCCGCTACCCGCCTTCAAAAACTCATCCTGCCGATCGGTGGAAGTAGCGTCAAGGACAAGCGCCCCGCCGTCATAGCGGCCCTTGTGGCAGCCGAGTTGCTGCAAGCATTTTCCGCTGCCGAAACCCGTCGCACCGAAAATCAGCGCGGCCATCCTCAAGACCAAGATCACGCCTGATCCCGTCGGGCAGGCTTTCATCTACCAGATTATCCGGTCGAAGGCTTTCAAGGGAAAACCGTTCCGCGGTCCGCAGACCCGCGCGCAGGCGGGACCACGCGCGCAAGAGTGCTGTGCGCATGTTCGTCTCCATTTAAAAAATGTCAGAAGCTCAGTTGATGAATTGAGCTAAAAATGCTCTGTTTTCCGGATAAAAACCAATGAAACCTTTGGCAGTTGGCATAAAGAGAACTTATCCATGAAAATGTCCCGCCAGTTCCCCCTGAATGCCCTGCGCGTGTTCGAAGCCGCCGCCCGGCATCTCAGCTTCACCAAGGCCGGTGAGGAACTGGGCATGACGCAGACGGCGGTCAGCTATCAGGTGAAACTGCTGGAAGAGAATGTTGGCGAGCCGCTGTTCATCAGAAAGGCGCGGCAGGTTGTGCTGACCGAGGCCGGGCAGAAACTGGCGCCGAAAGTTGCGGAAGCCTTCAACACTTTACGGGAGGCCGTCGACAATGTCCGTGACACCTCTGACACCACCCTGACAATTCACTCCACCGCGACCTTCGCATCGCGCTGGCTTTCGCGGCATCTGGGAGCTTTCCAGCTTGAACATCCCTCGATCGCCGTGCGGCTCGACACATCAAGCGCATTGATCGATTTTACGCAGTCCGATTGCGATGTCGCCATCCGCTGGAGCAGCGACGATGGCAAAGGACTGATCTATCATCAGTTGCTGCGGGGCGTTTACACGCCGATGCTGCATCCGAACCTTGCCGAAAGCATCGGTGGATTGAAAAAGCCGGAGGATCTTCTGCGCCTGCGCATCATCGATCCGGGTGACATCTGGTGGAGCCAATGGTTCCGGGAAGTCGGCATCGAAAATCCGGGCCTCGACCGTTATCCGCGCAGCCGCCTCAGCGTGCAGGCTTTCGAAGCCGCAGCGGCAATTGCCAGCCAGGGGGTAGCCATGCTCACCCCTGAACTTTATGCGGACGAGATTGCCCTCGGCCGCCTTTATCAGCCCTTCGAGCACCTCAGCAACGAAGGTAAGAACTACTGGCTCGTCTACCCTGAAAACCGCAGGAACATTCGCAAGATAAGGCTGTTTCGCGACTGGATACTGAAGCGGATCGACGAAAACCGGCCGCAAACATCTCAATACCCCATATCAGGCGCATAAAAGCAGCGCGGCGTGTCCTCGTCCGGGAACAGACAGAGATGATATTCTCCATCCTCGGATCGTCTTGCCTCACGCTGCGACCAGCTGAAGACATGGCGCCGCGTCACCAGACGATGATCGCCGGGCGCAAGCGAGACCTCGTAACCATCCTGCGTGACACGAACACTTCGCGTAGGGATCATCTGGCAATCGCCGGTTTCGGCGTCGCCATTGCAGCAGTAGCTTTCATATTTGAACCCCTTGTGGGATTCATGCGCAAGCGCCGTGGCGTTAAACGCCATCAGCAGGAAAAGAACTGTCAGAACAAGGCGCATCGGCACGGTCTCCGTTGAAAACAACGGCGGCTGCCGGAAGGTCATTGCGTCACTTCATTCAAAATCCAAGCATCAACGCATACCCGGACGCAACGGCACCGGGAACTGCAACACCTGCCCCTGATCTGCCCCCCGCCCCCAGGGTTCGCAGCACCCGCTTTCGGAATGAACCGCCAGCGAAAAACATGTCATTGAAGCCCTGCGCCTCTGACCGAAAACCGGAAAGAACATGCGCAACATAAATGTGTCAGAGTGCCCTTCGAAGCGTCCTTTCGGACGCAGGTCGCTCCAAGGCCCCGCAGCCCAATAGTTTTGCACATCAGCAGACTGCTCAGCGGATAATAGCTGAGTCGCGTTAGCCAGCTAAGCACAAACTCAGCGGCAGAACGGCTCCTTGACGATTGGACGGGGCCGGAAGCGGGGCGTCGCCGCGCCTGCGCCAAAGTTGTGGACACGAGCGTACGGGATTGTGAACAATCATGGTGCGGTGTTTGCTTTTCCCTTTCCTAACGGTCAAATTTCTCGCAAGGTGCGCTGCACAAGGATCAGGGGAACCGAATGTACGAATATGCCATTGCGTGGGAATGGATGGCCTTTGCCGTCCGCTGGCTCCACGTCATCACCGCCATCGCCTGGATCGGCTCGTCCTTCTATTTCATCGCGCTCGATCTTGGGCTGGTCAAACGGCCGCATCTGCCGCCGGGGGCCTATGGCGAGGAGTGGCAGGTGCATGGCGGCGGCTTTTACCACATCCAGAAATATCTGGTCGCCCCGGCCCAGATGCCCGAACACCTGACATGGTTCAAATGGGAAAGCTACATCACCTGGCTGTCCGGCTTCGCCATGCTGTGCATCGTTTATTACGGCGGCGCCGACCTTTTCCTCATCGACCATTCGGTGCTGGCGCTCACCCAGTTCCAGGCCATCTGTCTGTCGCTGGCATCGCTTGCTGTTGGCTGGCTGTTTTACGATTTCCTCTGCAAATCGCCGCTTGGCAACAACACCTGGGGCCTGATGGTGGTGCTTTACGTCGCGCTGGTGGCGATGGCGTGGGGCTATACGCAGGTCTTCACCGGCCGCGCCGCCTTCCTGCATCTCGGCGCTTTTACCGCCACCATCATGTCGGCGAATGTGTTCTTCATCATCATTCCCAATCAGAAGATCGTGGTTGCCGACCTGATCGCCGGGCGCACGCCGGACCCGAAATATGGCCGCATCGCCAAACAGCGCTCATTGCACAACAACTACCTGACGCTGCCCGTCATCTTCTTCATGCTGTCGAACCATTATCCGCTGGCCTTTGCGACCGAGTTCAACTGGATCATCGCAGCACTTGTCTTCCTGATGGGCGTCACCATTCGCCACTGGTTCAACACCACCCATGCCCGCAAGGGCAAGCCGACATGGACCTGGCTGCTGACCGCGCTCATCTTCATCGTCATCATGTGGCTTTCCACCGTGCCGAAGGTGCTGACTGGCGAAGAAGAACAGAAGGCGGCAACGCTTTCGCCGATGCAGCAGCAATTCGTCAGCGACGCCCATTTCGCGAGCGCCCGTGATGTCGTTCAGGGCCGCTGTTCCATGTGCCACGCCGCCGAGCCGGTGTGGGAAGGCGTGCCCTTCACGCCGAAATCGGTGAAGCTCGAAACCGACGCGCAGATCGCCGCACACGCCCGCGAAATCTATTTGCAAGCCGGCCGCAGCCATGCCATGCCTCCCGGCAACATCACCGCCATCACCCCGCAGGAGCGCAAAGTGCTGACCGCATGGTATGAAAGCGCCGTTTCTGCGGGCAAAGACGCCAAGGAAAAAACCGAATGAGCATGGTTCTGCTGCGTGGCCGCCTGTTAAGCTTCCGCCGCGCGCCGCTCGCAATCGACGATACGCAAAGCTATCTCTACATCGAGGATGGCGGCCTGCTTATCGAAAACGGCAAGATCGCCGCCATTGGCGACTATGCCGATATTCGCAAGCAGGCACCTGATGACATCGAGGAGAAGGACCACCGCCCTCATCTCATCGTGCCGGGCTTGATCGACATGCACCTGCATTTCCCGCAGATGCAGGTCATCGGCTCCTATGCCGCGAACCTTCTGGAATGGCTGAATACCTATACTTTCCCGGAAGAATGCCGTTTCGTCGAGAGCGTGCATGCCCAGCGCATCGCCACACATTTTTACGATGAGCTTCTGCGCCACGGCACCACCACGGCTGTCGCCTATTGCTCCGTGCACAAGACCTCAGCCGATGCGTTTTTCACTGAGGCCCTGAAGCGCGGCATGCTGATGGTGGGCGGCAAGGTGATGATGGATCGCAACGCCCCGCAGGGCCTGCTGGACACGCCGGAAACCTCCTATGACGAGACCCGGGCCGTCATCGCCGACTGGCACGGCAAGGGCCGCAACCACGTCGCCATCACGCCTCGCTTCGCCATCACCTCCACGCCGAAACAGATGGAAGCAGCCCAGGCGCTGGCGCGGGAATTTCCCGATCTCTTCATCCAGACGCATCTTTCCGAAAATCTGGACGAGATCAAATATACCTGCGAGCTTTACCCGGAAGCGACCGATTACACCGACATCTATGTGCGTTACGGCCTGATGGGCAACAAGACCCTGCTCGGCCACGCCATCCACCTCTCGGAACGTGAGGCGGACGTGCTGTCGGAAACCGGTGCGGTCGCCGTGCATTGCCCCACATCGAACCTCTTCATCGGCTCCGGCCTCTTCCCGATGAAAAAGCTGCAACGGCGCGAAAAGCCTGTTCGTATTGCGGTTGCTACCGATATCGGCGGCGGATCGAGCTATTCCATGCTGCGCACCATGGATGAGGCCTACAAGATCCAGCAATTGCTGGGCGAGCGTTTGAACCCGCTGGAAAGCTGGTATCTGATGACGCGCGGTAATGCCGAAGCGCTTTCCATGGTCGACCGCATCGGCACGCTGGACGCCGGCACGGATGCCGACATCACGGTTCTCAACGCCTCTTCCACGCCCGCCATGGCGCTTAAGATGGAAGTGGTGAAAAGCCTGACCGAAGAACTGTTCCTGATGCTGACCATGGGCGACGACCGCACAGTCGTCGAGACCTACGTCACCGGCAAGGCGATGAAAAGCGCGCTTGCATAGTTCGGTTTAGGCCGAAACATCAGGTCGTGGCCTCATCTATATCAGTACATATTGAAACGAGCGGGCGTCGCCTGTTTTTCTCTCCCCGCCGGGAAAAGAAACAGGCCGCACTCGCCCGCTTCATATGATCGCCTGACAGCCCAAGTCAGCCGAAATGCGAATGACCTCTGGAGTGCGCCGTGCCGGATTTTGAGACAACCACAACGCTCATGATTGTCGCCACATTCATCGTCGCGGGCGTCGTCAAGGGCGTCACCGGCATGGGCCTGCCTACCGTTGCCATGGGCGTTCTCGGCCTTTTCATGCCGCCGGTCGTTGCCGCTGGCCTGCTCATTCTGCCCTCCTTCATCACCAATATCTGGCAATTGCTGGCCGGACCCGATTTCAAGGCGATCGTCTCGCGACTATGGCCGATGATGATCGCCATTGCCGTCGGCACGCTTCTCGGCATCCGGCTGATGACATCAGGCACCGGCGTCTGGACCACCTCGGCGCTCGGATTGTGCCTCGCGGCTTACGCAGCCTACAGCCTTCTTGCAAAGCCCTTCGCCGTTCCCGCAAGGCTGGAACCGAAACTCTCCCCGGCCGTCGGGCTGGCGACCGGCCTTCTGACCGGCGGCACCGGAATTTTCGTGGTCCCCGCCGTGCCCTATATCCAGTCGCTTGGCTTCAGCCGCGACGATCTCGTGCAGGCGCTTGGCCTGTCCTTCACCGTTTCCACCGTTGCGCTTGCCGCCGGCCTTGCCTCTCAGGACGCCTTCCGCGTCGAGCACATGTCGCTTTCCGCACTCGCCGTCCTGCCAGCGCTTCTCGGCATGTGGCTTGGTCAGAATATCCGCCGCATCGTCACTCCCGCGACATTCAGGCGCTGGTTCCTAATCTGCCTGCTATTGCTTGGGGCTGAGCTGTTTTTGCGAGCATTCTGGAGCTGATTCAAGCGCAGTCGAACCGTCACCGCTTCAGAGGCGCAATCAAATTATAGGCGACAATTTCTTCGTCTTCCGTCCCCTCATCGTAAATCTTCGCCACCGTGGCGCGCAGATCCGGCGAATAAACCGCTGTCCATCGTTCTTCCTCTTTGCCGTTTTTACGAATGTCGTAGGTCACATAAAACACCTCATAATTGCAGAATTTAATCGGAAAGGCGCGCCGCTTCGTAACTGCAAGGGTCAGTGACCACTTATCCTCGATTTTGGTAGTTTCGAGCGGCAGAAATTCAAAAGTGCGTCGAGCGCCAACTTTCAGAGGCCAGAACGCTTCCAGATTTGACGTAAAGTGCTGGCTGTAATTGCCGTCATCGCCCGAACGCGCCAGCTCGATTAACCCCCGAAAGAGAAAAAGCCTCTGTTTGCCTGCGCCTTGAAAATCATTCTCCACCAAGACGATCGGTCCGGATCGCCTGAATTCGCTGCGCACCTGACCGTGGGCAAGAACAAACTCATCTCCATCATTTTTACCGGAGGGGCACTCGGCGGCGAAAACAATCGCGGGCGAAATAAGAACTGCGCTAAATAATCTGAGTAAATAATTTAACATATTAAAATACGCTATTACTTGAGAAACCATCTGAATTATTATCGAAATACAGTATATTTCAAGCATAATTCCTAGCCATTTGCGAGTGCAAAAAGCACTGCTGCAAAGACGATTGCCATCGCGTAAACGCGATTACCATGTTATGTGAAGCCATCATTCAAATGTGAAGGCTTTATCCATGGGCAAAATCCTCACCATAGCGGACCTGAAGAAACAGGCTCAGCGCCGTGTGCCGAAGATGTTTTTCGACTATGCCGATAGCGGCGCCTGGACGGAAGGCACCTACCGCGCCAATGAGGAGGATTTTTCCAAGATAAAGCTACGCCAGCGTGTGCTGGTGGATATGACCGACCGGTCGCTCGCCACCGAAATGATCGGCCAGAAGGTTTCGATGCCGGTGGCGCTCTCCCCCACTGGACTAACCGGCATGCAGCATGCCGATGGCGAGATGCTGGCGGCAAAAGCGGCGGAAGAATTCGGCGTCCCTTTCACGCTTTCCACCATGAGCATCTGCTCCATCGAGGATGTCGCCTCCGTCACCTCCAAACCTTTCTGGTTCCAGCTTTACGTGATGAAGGACCGGGATTTCGTCAATAATCTGATCGACCGGGCGAAGGCAGCGGGATGCTCGGCGCTGGTGCTGACGCTCGACCTGCAAATTCTCGGCCAGCGCCACAAGGACCTGCGAAACGGCCTCTCCGCCCCGCCGAAATTCACCCCGAAACACATCTGGCAGATGGCGACACGGCCAAGATGGTGCCTCGACATGCTGCGCACGCAACGCCGCAGCTTCGGCAATATCGTCGGCCACGCCAAGAACGTCTCCGACCTCTCGTCGCTCTCCTCCTGGACGGCCGAGCAATTCGATCCGCGCTTGTCGTGGAAGGATGTCGAATGGATCAAGGAGCGTTGGGGCGGCAAGCTCATACTCAAGGGCATCCTTGACGAGGAAGATGCGCGCGCCTCGCTCGATACCGGCGCGGACGCCATCATCGTCTCCAACCATGGCGGTCGCCAGCTCGACGGCGCGCATTCCTCGATCGCCATGCTGCCGAGGATCGTCGATGCCGTTGGCGACAGGGTGGAGGTGCATATGGACGGCGGCATTCGCTCCGGCCAGGACGTGCTGAAGGCGGTAGCACTCGGCGCCAAGGGAACCTACATCGGCCGCCCGTTCCTCTACGGCCTCGGCGCGGATGGCAAGCAGGGCGTGACGACGGCGCTCGAGATCATCCGCAAGGAAATGGATATCAGCATGGCGCTTTGCGGGAAGCGGCTGATTACGGACGTCGACCGCAGCATTCTGGCGTGATGGTGACGACACGGCATACAACGTAAAGATCGAAGCCGATGCTTCGGTAAGAATATCGCCTTTACGTCGCCTCCCTCATTTCTGTGCTTGTCACAGGGATCCAGCGAGCCCAAGCCCTTGGGCTGAAATGACTATTCTCGTCGCGCAGACGCGCGCCCGCTGGATTCCTGTGACAAGCACAGGAATGAGGTGGAGAAGTCCGCTCAATGCCCAATCGTCTTCGAAAACACATTGACGATCACCACCCCGGTCACGATGAACCCAAGACCAACCACCGCAGCAATATCGAGCGTCTGGCGGAACACGAAATAGCCAATGCTGGAAATGAGTACGATGCCAAGCCCGCTCCAGATCGCATAGGCAACGCCGACCGGCAGCGCCCGGAGCGTGAACGACAGGAGATAAAAGGCCGCACCGTAAAACAGAGCCATCAGCACCGTCGGCAACAGCTTGGTGAATTGCTGCGATTGCTGCAGAAAGGAAGTTGCGATGACCTCGCAGACGATAGCCGCGACAAGCGCCCCATAAGTCAAAACAGCCGCGTTCATCGTTCCACTTCCTTTTTCGTCTGGGCGATCATCCGGGCCCTCAGAGCCGCCCTGTCGCCACCCGCTTTACCGTCGTCGGCCAGTAGATCGGCAAACCAGATGCCGTCAGCCGCAAGCCGCACCATCTCCGGGACCACCCCGTCATCCGTTTCTTTATGACGGGCAAGGCGCCCCTCAATCCAGCTGTTCCACATGCGCCGAAGCGACGGTTCACCGACCATGGAAACCGAGATCGCTGCCCATTGCCTGCCCGAATCCCTGCCCCGATCCGAGAAAACCGCGTTCACATAGGCCCTTGTGAAGCTCCCAAAAGCTTCACAATCCTGTGAGATGAGGTCGTCGATCTCAGTGTCCAGAGCCGCCAGAAGGTCAGTCATCACCGCTTCCAGCAGCACCTGCTTGGAGGGAAAATGATGAAACAACCCACCCTTCGTCACCCCGGCGGCATCGGCCACTGCCTGCACGGAAAGCGCCGCAACCCCCTGCTCGGCAGCGAGTTTCGCCGCGCAATCGAGAAGATTGCGGCGCACGATCTCAGGCTGCTTTTTGCGTTCATGTGCATTTGTCATGGTCAAAAACATACCGGATGGTTGGTTTCTTTGCAAGGAAATTGTGAGGGCGACGGCCGACTTGAATTTCATACTTAATTAAGCATGAAAGCGATCTCTAAAGTTTTAGCGGTTTTGTTGCCGGAAAGTGTCAGTAAAACTTCGCCCATCGCGGCGATCGAACATAAAGGGGTGGACCATGTCGGGAACGATCAAACGGGGAATGGCGGGCGCATGGGTATTCGCACTCGCCTTCTTTTGCGCGATCCTCTCATTGCAGGCATCGCCTGCGCAGGCCGGTTATGCCCATTTCATCATGGATGCCAATACCGGAAAGGTCCTCGCCGCGCAGAACGCCGATGTGCTGAACCACCCGGCATCGCTGACCAAGATGATGACGCTCTATATGACCTTCGAGGCGTTGCACGCCGGCCGGATTCGCTGGGACCAGAAGATAAGGATGTCCAGGAACGGCGCAGCCGTCATCCCCTCGAAGCTTTATGTGCGTGAGGGCCAGACGTTTACGGTGCGCGAAGCCGTCTACGGCATGATCGTCAAATCCGCCAATGACATGGCGGAAGGCATGGGCGACCATCTCGGCGGGTCCGAGGCACAATTTGCGCAGATGATGACCCGTAAGGCCCGCCAGCTTGGCATGACCAAGACGGTTTTCCGCAACGCCTCCGGCCTGCCCAGCAAATCGCAGGTGACGACGGCGCGCGACATGGCGAAACTCGGACTTGCGCTGCAGCGCGACTTTCCGAAAGAATACGGCCTCTTTGCCATGGAATCCTTCAGCTTCCGGGGCAAGCGCATCCGTGGCCACAATAATCTGATGTATCGCTATCAGGGCATGGACGGCATCAAGACCGGTTACACCAATGCGTCGGGCTTTAACCTCGTCAGCGCCATCAATCACAATGGCCGCCGTGTCGTTGGCGTCGTGCTGGGCGGCAAGACCGCGCGCAGCCGCGATGCGCAGATGGCTGCTCTGCTGGACAAGGCGATGCCGCAGGCCTCGAGAAACCGTAATACCGAACAGCTGGTGGCAAGCACCAATGTCAGCCGCACCTTCGATGTGCCGCCCGCAGCCGTCCCTCCGGCAGCAGTACCACTACCGATGTTTGCCGAGCGTCGCGCCGATCCGATCGCCATGCAGATCGCCACGGCGAACAGCCAGATGGCGGATATGATCCAGGTCTCTGCCATTCCGAAACCCGCACCCGCTGCACAAATGACCGGCCAGCGCAGCCGCTGGGAAGTACAGATCGCCGCCACCGACAGCGAAGCTGCCGCCCGCTCGCTGCTCGCCAATGCGCGCTCCAACATCGCCGGCAGCTACTCCGGCATCGCGCCCTATACCGAAGCGGTGCAAAGCGGATCGGCAACGCTCTACCGCGCCCGCTTTACCGGCTTTGAAGACCAGTCTTCGGCGGTTTCCGCCTGTAAGGAGTTGAAGGCGCAGTCTTATGCCTGCGTTGTCATGAACAGCGAAGGGTAAGTTCTACCGCTTGAGCCAACCGTTTTCCAACGCATCGGCCAGATACGGAATGCCGTTGACCTTCGCCATCTCGGCCATGGCAAGATTATCGTAGCGTATCTGCCGGAAATAGACCTGCCAGCCGCGTGCGGTTTCTTCCAGCACGGCATAGCTGGCAAGCGGATGACCGACTTCGACATGATGGTCGAACGGCGTGCCATCCTTCCAGCCGGGGCAGCCGACGCTGCCGGGATTGACGATCAGGCGGCCATCGGAGAGCTGCACGGTGCGGGCGATATGTGTGTGGCCGCAAAGCATCAGCGGCTGGGTGATGCCATCAGCCATGGCCTCGATTTCGGAAAGCGGTCGCAATTTCAGCACCCCTTCCGTCGAAAGCGTCTCCAGCCAGTACTCCAGATCACCGCGCGGCGAGCCGTGGCAGCAATAGGCGACGTCCTTGAACACCATGCTGAACGGCAGGGTGTGCAGCCAGTCCAGATGCGCGGCGGTCAGCTGCGCATGCGCCGGCCTCTCCCAGCTGCCCATCTCTTCCGGCGCGCGCTCGATCAATTCGCGATCATGATTGCCGAGAACGCTGGGTATCCAGTTGCCAACCAGCACATCGCCGGTAAAACCCGCTTCCAGCGGACCACTGAAGCAATCGCCGAGATTGACGATGTCCTTGATGCCCAGCCTCGCGATATCCTCAAGCACGGCCTCCAGTGCGGCGCAGTTTCCATGAATATCGGCAATGGCGGCAAAGATCATGGCGGTCAGCTTCCTCGATAGGTGGAGTAACTATAGGGCGAAAGCAGAAGCGGCACATGGTAATGGCCGCTCTCGTCGGCAATGCCGAAACGGATGGGGATGATGTCGAGAAAGGCGGGTTCCGCCAGGGTGACGCCCTTGCCACGCAGATAATCGCCCGCATGGAAAACCAGCTCGTATTCCCCGGCCTTGAAACTGTCGCCCACAAGTAGCGGCCCGCCATCAACGCGGCCATCGCTATTGGTCTTAACCGTCTTAATCTTCTCGCGACGATCACCCGAGAGCCGGTAAAGCTCGATCGTCAGCCCCTCGGCGGGCGTGCCATGGGCGGCATCGAGGACGTGAGTGGTCAAACCGGTCATAGGCTGGGCTCCGCGATCATGTAGGGCGCATCGAAAAAATGCTCTTCCAGATTGTTGCCCGGCCCCTCGCGATCGGCAACCAGAAAATCCGAAATCGCCTGCAACGGCATCAACGGGTAATGCCATACGTTGCGGCGGTAATTCACGCCCTGATCCCCGCACGCCAGAAAAACCTGCGGCCGACCAGGCTTGCCGCCCTCGTCCTCGGCAACGACGACAAGGAAAGGCCTGCCGGACAGCGGCGAGAAACTCTGGCTGCCGAGCGGATGCCGCTCCATCATCTCGATTGTATGGGGAAAGGTACGCGGCTGTCCGCGGAAAATATTGAGGATGATGCGCGCACCCTCGCCCGCTGCCTCGGGTGCCGCAAGCGCATGATGCCGCTCGGTCTGGCCGCCATTGATGTGGCGCATGGAAGAGGGTGTAATTTCGATCACATCACCGAAGGATGCGAACGCCTCTTTGGTGAGAGGCTTGATCTCGAGAAAATCAGTCAAATGTCATTCACCTTGGGCATGCCAGTTTCGGAGGAGTGAGAGACGCGCCTGCAAATCCGGAATGCTCTGCGTTATCGTTTTCCAGACCACCGAGAGTTCCGCCCGGAAATAATCATGCACTATCAAGTTGCGCATACCCTTCATCTTTATCCAGGGGATTTCCGGGTGCTGCTGTAAAAACGCGGGGTAATGTTTGTCCAGTTTTGCGACCGCCTCGCCAATCAGGGCAAGGCACATCATCACCGCCATCTGGGTTCGCGTATCGGAAGAAAAAGTGGCCTCATCCATATCCTGAATGAAATCCCGTATTCGGGAGGCGGCAACATCCATCTCCTTCAGGTAGAGCAGAAGTCGATCCGTACTCATACTGCTTTGGCTTCCATCAGAACACGCGCCCGGATATCCGAGTGCAGGCCGCCTGAGGTGACGACGTCAACCTCGACACCGAGGATAGTCTTCAGTTCCTCCAGCAATCCGCCAAGATCGAACAGAGTGGTCCCCGGCAACGCATCCACCAGAATATCCAGATCACTGTCCGGCCTGTCTTCGCCACGGGCGACGGAACCGAACACGCGCGGGTTTGCCGCGTTGAAGCGCTTCGTTGCTTCGCGGATCGCTTCCCTGTTCTTTTCCAGCACCTCGGAGGGTCTCATGGCCTCAATCTCCAGATAGCACGAGTATAGCGGAACGACCGCCGCTCGCCAATTCAACCCTCGGGCAGCATCGAGGAAAGGCGCAGCCAGGCGATCTTTTCCACCTGCGCCGTCGCCGTCGCAAATTCTGTCGCCGCATCATTGCCGATACGCGTCTCGAAGGCGGAGAGAATATCGTGCCTGTTCAGCCCCTTGACTGCAATGATGAATGGAAAGCCGAATTTTTGCGTATAGGCGGAGTTCAGCTCGGTGAAGCGCGCATGCTCCTCGGGCGAAAGCCGGTCGAGCCCTGCGCCCGCCTGTTCATTGCGGCTATCGGCGGTCAACTCACCTGCTATTGCGAGCTTGCCGGCAAGATCAGGATGCGCGCGCAAAACACCCAGCCGTTCCGCTTCGGAGGCGGCACGAAACTGCGCGCATAATCCGCCATGAACCGCCTTCGCCGTTAACTCCAGACCTGCGCCTCCAACATCATAGGCCCGTTCGGCGATAAAAGGCGAATGTTCGAACACACCGCCGAAACGGCTGACAAATTCATCCCGCGTCAGCATCAGAGCGTTCCCGGCTTGTGGTTTTCATGCCAGTGACGAGCGATCTCGATACGCTGCGGGATCCACACCTTTTCATGGCCCAGCACATATTCGATGAAACGGCGAAGGGCTGCGGCGCGGCCGGGACGGCCGACGAGACGGCAATGCAGGCCGACGCTCATCATCTTCGGCGCGCCTTCAAGCCCTTCCTGATAAAGAACGTCGAAAGCGTCTTTCAGATAGGCGAAGAACTGGTCGCCGGAATTGAAACCCTGCGGCGTGGCGAAACGCATATCATTGGTGTCGAGCGTGTAGGGAATGATCAGGAACGGTTCATCCTGCAATCCCTTCACCCAATAGGGCAGATCGTCGGCATAGGAATCGGACGAATAGAGAAAACCACCCTCTTCCATGACGAGACGCAACGTATTGTCGGAAGGCTTGCCCTGATACATGCCAAAGGGGCGCTCGCCCGTCAGCTCCGTATGCAGGCGCACGGCTTCGGCAATATGCTTGCGCTCTTCCTCCTCGGAAAAATCCTTGTATTCCAGCCAGCGATAACCGTGGCTGGCGATTTCCCAACCCGCTTCCTTCATTGCCGCAACGGCTTGCGGGTTGCGCGCCATGGCAGCGGTCACGCCATAAACAGTTGTGGTGACGCCAAGATCGGTGAACATGCGCCACAGCCGCCAGAAACCGGCGCGTGAGCCATATTCGTAGATCGATTCCATGTTTAGGTTGCGCTGGCCCGGCCACGGCTGCGCGCCGACGATTTCCGACAGCAGCGATTCCGACGCCTTGTCATTGTCGAGAATGCAGCTTTCGCCGCCCTCTTCGTAATTGATGACGAATTGCACGGCGATGCGTGCGCCGCCCGGCCATTTCGGATCGGGACTATTGCGGCCGTAGCCCACCAGATTGCGGGAGTAATTCTCGGAAATCATTCAGCCACCCAAAACACCTCTCCCGACGCGGAACCCGCTTCTGGAAGACATGAGCAAAACAACCATCCGAAGGTGTCTGCCCGGAACGGGTAAACACGACACGCTTCAGACATGCGATGCACGGACGGTAGCATCCGCATTCGGAATGTCGAGAGCAATTTTGCCGACATTCCGATGCTTTTTTGTGTACGATTTCTGTGGGGCGCTTCTCAGGCGATCTTTCGGGCGGAAACACGACCCATGGGATGCAGCGAATGCACCCGGAAAGGCGCGCCGGGTTCATCCTCGATGAAAAGCGCAAGGCTGGAAAATGACAGAGGCCGGGTGAGCAGCGGCTCGAAAACCTTGCGCACGGCACGCTCGATCCTCTGGCTGCTGGAAGGCTCGACACCGCCCGTCAGCGACATCTGAAAACGGAACTCGTCCATCACATGCGGACTGCCCCAGCGATGCAGATTGGTCAGCTGCGAAGCCGAAAGCCGGTCGGGATCCGCCCGCTCGATTTCCGCCTCGGAGAGCGGCGCGCGGTAGCGGTCGAATTCCTGCACCACACGGGCTGCGAAAAAATTCAGCACTTCGCAGGGACGCTCGGGAACGAGGCTGAAGACATTGTCATGCCGCGCTACTATAAGTTGTGGCAGCGTGAAGGGGTCCTGCCTGCCGGAAAAATACATCAGGTCGCGCAACAACGCGGCCTCGGAATGACCTTCGGCAAGACGGAACGGGGCTTTTATGGTGCCGTGGAAACCATAACGGCGCGGCAGGGCGGTATGGTAGGAAATCTCCTGCATGCCGAGATCGATCGTGCCCGGCGGCTCCACCGCATGGCCTGAATAGGCATCGCGTCCCAGCCACGCGGCAGCCGCCTGCGTCAGCGGGTCGTTGGGGGAAGGCGTGAAATGGATGGCGTATCGCATGCGCTATCACCTCGCCGCAAATGCGGCCAAACGGGGCTCTTTGCAGGCCAGCAAGTAAGCGATTTGCGTGACAGATTAACGACGTGGACCAAACTAATCAGAAGTTTCTAAAGTCCGGACGGCAATACTCACGTGTTCTTGAAGGCGAAAACCGGAAGGCACGTCCGGCGTGTGGCCACACACGGCCTGCAACGCAGCATCTGCAAGATAGTGGGCAAGGCCGAAGCTGACCTTGAAGCCGCCCGATAACGCCACGAGCCGCGGATATTCGGAAAGTGTACCCACCATCGGGTCCCGTCCAACCGCCTTCGGCCGCAACCCGGCCCAGCGTTCGATCACCGGCGCACGGCCAAGCGACGGCACCACGGCGCATGCATCCGCGAGCAATTTTTCCAGCTTTTCGTCGGTGCTGAATGGATCGGAAAAACAATCTTCGCTGGTACTGCCGATGGCGACAGTGCCATCCTCATGCGGCACGATGTAGAGACCGTTCAGAAACACGACCGGCATGGCCGGATCGGCCGCAGCATCCAGAAGGGCGGCCTGCCCCTTCACCGCCTGTCCAAGCACAATGCCGGGTTCCAGACCGATGGCATCGCGGATCAGCGCGAAGGAACCATGGCCGTTCGCGACGATGACATGATCGAAGGCGACCTCGTCGCCCGACGACAGCACCGCCCGCCCTTTATCCGGATCGAGCGAGACGACGCGGCACTGTTCCGCCACCCGCACATACCGGGCGTTGCGGAGGAAAGCCGACAGAAGGGCGATCATCGCCCGGGGAGAAACCCGTGCGGCCAGCGTATCCAGCACGAAGCCCGCTTGTCCCGCCGCATCGTCCACCCATCCGGTAACGGAAGGGCTGTCACCGACATGCCAGTGGAACCGGCGCCCGTCTGAAACCCAGTTTTCCCCGGCATCCCGCTCGTGCCGTTCGGCAATGCTGCGCAAATGTGGTTTCGGCAGGGGAATGATCCGGCCGCAGCGCCGATAACCGGCGGAAAGCCCGGTCTCGGCTTCCAACTCGGCGATCTGTTTTTCCAGCGCAACGAGAGCGTCGAACTGGAATTGCTTCTTGTCCGACCAGCGGTCCGGCATATGCGGCATCAGTGCGCCCAACAGCCCGCCGCTTGCACCATCTCCAAGACGGCCCGCTTCCAGCAGCAGGGCGTTTATGCCCATCCTCTCTGCCTTGACGGCAGCCCACAGCCCCATGATGCCGCCACCGACGATGAGGAGCGGCACCGAGCCAGGCAATCTTGGTGCCCGCAATCTTGGTGATTGACCAGATTCGAAAGCGGGACTATCGGCATTAGTCATGACACATTCCAAGGAAAACACCGCAGATATCGGTTCGGCAGCCGACAATCCGCCCGCCGCGCTCGACTGGCGTGAGGGGGATATGCCCTATTCGCTGGCCTTTGACGATCATTTTTATTGCCAGACGGATGGCAGGCTGGAATGCGGCCATGTCTTCCTGTCCGGAAACGGCCTGCCGCAGCGCTGGCTTGAGCGAGAGAGCATCTTCCGCGTCGGCGAACTTGGCTTCGGCACCGGTCTCAATCTCTGCGAGACCTGGCGTCAATGGAAAGAGGTGCGCAACGGTCACTCCAAGCTGCATTTCATGTCCTTCGAACTCTACCCGATGAAGGCGGACGAGATCGACCGGGCGCTTTCCCGCTGGCCGGAAGTTGATACCGAACGCAAGGCACTGGTCGCCCGCTGGCCGGCGGACCCGAAAGGCGAGGTCGATATCGAACTGGACGACCAGACGCGCCTGACAGTGGTGTGCGGCGAAGCGCTCACCGGCATTTCCGGCAGAAGCGAAGGCTTCGACGCCTGGTTTCTGGACGGTTTCGCCCCTGCCCGCAATCCCGACATGTGGTCGCTGGAAATCATGCAGACGCTGTTCGGCAAAACGGTACCGGGGGGCACATTCGCCACCTATGCCGCCGCTGGCTTCGTCCGCCGCAACCTCATCGCCGCCGGTTTTGAACTGGAGCGCCGCAAAGGGTTTGCCGGAAAGCGTGAGATGCTGTGCGGCACCAAGCCATCCCGCTGAGGCGGCTCCCACAGCAGCAACCGGCCTTCACTGTCAGGCGGTCGGCACGTCGCGGCGTGGCATCGCGTCTCCCAGCCATTGCGCGATCTTGTCCTCGAGAATTTCGGGGCTGATGGGCTTCGACAGATAATCATCCATGCCTGCTGCGATGCAGAGCTCGCGGTCCGCGTCCTGTGTATGCGCGGTAACGCCGATGATCGGAACATGCCGGCCGTCGGCAGCCGCCTGTTCGGCGGAGCGGATTGCCATTGTCGCCTGATGCCCGTTCATCACCGGCATCGACACATCCATAAGGATGACGGCGGGATTGTGCTCCTCCCACGCCTGAACGGCCTTCTTGCCATTGCCGACGATCAGGAACCGCAAACCCGCCTGCTGCAATATCTGGGTGAAGACGATCTGGTTGACGTCGTTGTCCTCGGCCACCAGCACATCCACAAGGCAGGGTCGGCGTCGGTCTGGAACCATCGTCGGAGGTGACACAACCCGCCGCTTCTTGTCCGTGGGGCCATTGTCTGGCCGCACCGGCGCATCGCTGCCACCTGAGCCCAGCCCCTGCGGATCCTGCCGGGCGCGCTTCTGCCGCACATCCCGCACCACATCGAACAGGGTGGAACGCAACAGACGCGCCCGCGCCGGCTTCATCAGATGCGCCTGCACGCTGAGATCGGTGAAAAGGCTCTCGTCACCTACGACATCCATAGACGTCAAGAACACGATTGCGATATCGTCGAAACGACTATCCGCCCTGATCCGCTCGACCACATCCAGCCCGTTCATAACAGGCATGTGATAATCGAGAATGATGGCGTCGATGGTAAAACCGAGGGATGCAGCCTCCTGCAGCACGGCAATGCCTGATGGCCCGTCCTGCACAGCATGGCCGTCGATACCCCATGTCTTCAACTGCTCCGTCAATATGCGGCGATTGACGTCGTTATCGTCGATGACGAGTACGCGTATATCCTCGATCGCCATGGCAAGAAGCGGAGCGTCGCGCCGTTTTTCCGTAACGTGAAACGGAATATTGACCTCGAAGGTCGATCCCTTGCCGACTTCGCTCACCACATTGATCGTACCGTCGAAAAGACCGACAAGACCGACCGTGATCGCCAGTCCCAATCCCGTTCCCTCGTGCCGCCGCGTCGCTGAGCCGTCGACCTGGCTGAATTTGTCGAAGATGGTTTCGAGCTTGTCTGCGGGAATGCCGATGCCGCTATCTTCGACGCGCAGCGACAGAATGGTCTCCGACGCTTCCGCCGACTGCGCCGAAAGTTCGATCAGCACATGCCCCATTTCCGTGAACTTGACGGCGTTTCCAACAAGATTGGTGACGACCTGGCGGAACCGCCCGGCGTCCCCCATGACCTTGCCGAAAACCGACGGATCGATCCGGACGACAAGTTCTATGTTCTTTTCCAGCGCCGCTGAGGACAGGAGGGAAACCACATCCTCCACCGCTTCCGCCGGATCGAAAGGCACGCTGCGCAGCTTCATCTGCCCGGCCTCGATCTTGGAGAAGTCGAGAATGTCGTTGATGATCGTCAGGAGCGCATTGCCGGATTTGACGATGATATCGGTGAAGGTTTTCTGGCGTGTATCCAGATTGGATTTGGCCAGAAGTTCCGCCATGCCGAGCACGCCATTCATCGGCGTGCGGATTTCATGGCTCATATTGGCAAGGAATTCAGATTTGGCGCGATCTGCCGCTTCCGCGCGGGAAAGCAGCCGCTGCAACTCCTCCTCGCGCATCTTCATCTCGGTGACGTCGGTGACGATGATGAGCCAGTAATTGCCGGAACTGTTGGTCGCTTCCAGATTGAGCCACGTCTTTCCGGCAATATGGATCAGCCAGGAGAACGGCCTGTTGGCGGCTATGTGCTCTCTCCAGGCGGTCAGCGTCGCGGCCGCCTCCTCTTTGGTGCCAAAATCTCCGCGCCCGGCACAATGGGCAAAGAACCCCGACCAGTTGCAGCCCTTTTCCAACAGCTGCGGCGGCACATCGAACATTCGCGCCACAGCCTCGTTGGACATGATGATGGTTCCCTGCTCGACCAGCACCAGCCCCTGCGCCATGGCGCGCGTGGCACCCTGCATATATTCGCCGACACGCTCAAGCTCGGCCTTTGCCTCACTGATCTCGGCGTCGCGCATGCGCACGTCGGTCACATCGGCATAGGTGCTGAGGATTTTTCCGCCGTCGAGGCGGGTCTTGGAAATGACGGTGACCTTGCCGCTTTTGCTGCGCACCTCGCGCGGCGTGAAGACCTTGTCGTTGAGCAGCCGTTCTGCGCGCTGGTTGTAGAGCTCCTCGAAGGGTATATCGCCATAGTCATAAAGGCCGCTTTCGAAATTCGCCTCCATGAATTCGCGATAGCTTTTGCCGACAAGCGACTTCTCGCCGCCGATTTCGCCCCATAACGTCTCGAAGCACGGATTGACATATTCGATGACGAGATCCGCGTTGAGGAGCAGTACGCCAACCGGCAGGGCATGAAGAACCGTTTCGAACTGGCGATGCAGCGCTTCGGCCTGCGCCTGCGCCGCGATCAGCGCATTTTCCCGCTCCTTCAGCAGGCTGACATCGGTGACTGAACCCACCAGATAATATTCGTCATCGGGCGTCGTGACCCGGCCGAGCCGGGTTATGACCGGAACGGCGCCGCCATCCGAAAGCGGAATGGTTCCCGTCTTTTCAATCGCCTCTCCGGTTTGCAGGATATGCTCGTTTTCCCGCTGGAACTCTGCGCCCTCCTCCGGAAACATCTCGCATTCGGTCTTGCCCAAATAGTCGGCGAGGCTGCCGCCCCGGAATTTCTCAAAGGCCGCATTGGCAAAGGTCAGCCGCCTGTCCTGGTCCCGCAGGAACACGCCCACGGGCAATTGCTCAAGCGCGGCGCGTAGCAGCCAGGTCTCGCGGATCTGCTTGCTAAGCAGGGTCTCATGCGCCTTGAACTCCGTCACATCGACGCGAAGCCCCACCAGCATGCCGTTTTCCAGCCGCTTGTTGACCATACGCACCCAGCGGCCATCGGCAAACTGCTCCACCCTTTCGAGATAGGGCAGGGAAAAATCCCGCAACTGCTTCTGCAGCCATGCCTGGTAATCCGGATCGTCCGATTTCACGCTGCGGTAGCCGCTCGAGAAATAGACCGCCTCCATCAGCGTCTCAAGCCGGGTGCCCGGCTTTAGCTGGAGGTTGAAATCACTGTAGAATTCCACAAAACGCGCATTGCAATAGACGAGCCGGTTTTCACGGTCATAAATCACGATGCCGGCATCGATGAGGTCGATAACGCCGCTGTCGAACAGCAGGTCGGCGCTGCCGCCGTCCGAAACACCCTTCACGACAGAGGGCGCCTCTTCGAACACCTCAAACAGGAACAGACTGCCGTCATCGCCGGTGAAACGTTCGCAACGCAGCTTGTAAGGCCCTGAAGACGCTGCACCATGGCATGAAATCACTTCGTCCGTGGCAAAGACCAGCGAGCGGCGCTCCCTGTCCTCACGCTCGGCATCGCGAATATCGGCGGAAAGGGCAAGGCTCGTGTGGCCCGTGAACGCGGCGGGCGGACGCCCCATGACCCGGCCATAGGCTGCATTGACCATGAGGTAGCGAAGCTCGCTGTCCTTGATGCACGCGGGCAAATCCAGGGCGGCGATTGCCCCGTAAGCTTTTTCCAGCAACCCGCATCCTTGGGTCAAGCGATACTCCACACCGTGCAGTTCCATCCTTGTCGAATCAAATATTTCCAGACGTCGTTGCAAAAACGTTATGTGAGAAAACCGCTATTTGCTATGTGCGGAATGGTCGCTTTACCCTTTTTTAACCATAATTATTCGCGAGCCTCCGCGCCGCGCCGGTAATCGCCAGCCTGCCTTCTGCATGGCAGCCATGCGCCGCGAGACGGCAGCGTTACAAAACTATTGCTTGACTTTACGCCATAAAACGCCCACATGCCGGTCAAGCTTTCACCTTCGGCAGCCGCGTGAGCTGCAGCACATGACCAAGATGACTTGGCCCGCATGAAGGAAAAGCGCAACGAATACAGAAGACGGCGTTTTGCCGCACTGATGCGCAGAAAGTTATTCCAACCCACAAGTTCCCAATTCACGCGGGGTTCTTGACGCCGAAACCGCCGGACAGCAGCAACTGCTCCGGACGATTGGTTTTTGGCGCCCCGAAAGGCATTACTATTGACCAGTTTTAGCGAACTCGGCCTCTCTGAAAAGATTGTGGCCAGCGTTACCCAGCTCGGCTACACAACCCCCACCCCCATTCAGGCAAAGGCCATTCCGCTGCTGCTTGAAGGCCGTGATCTCATCGGCCTCGCACAGACCGGCACGGGCAAGACGGCAGCATTCGGCCTGCCCATCATCGAAATGCTGATGAAGCAAGCCGACCGCCCGGCAAACCGCACCACCCGCACCCTCATCCTTGCACCGACCCGCGAACTGGTGAACCAGATCGGCGAAAACCTGCGCTCCTTCGTGAAGAAGACGCCGCTGCGCATCAACCAGGTTGTCGGCGGCGCGTCGATCAACAAGCAGCAGCTTCAGCTCGAAAAAGGCACGGACGTCCTGGTGGCGACACCCGGTCGCCTGCTGGACCTCATCGCCCGCAACGCGATCTCGCTTTCCAAGGTCACCTATCTGGTGCTTGATGAAGCCGACCAGATGCTCGATCTGGGCTTCATTCACGATCTGCGCAAGATTTCCAAGATGGTTCCGGCCAAGCGCCAGACCCTGCTGTTTTCGGCAACGATGCCGAAGGCGATTTCCGAGCTTGCCAGCAACTTCCTGACGGACCCGATCAAGGTCGAGGTAACACCTCCGGGCAAGGCCGCCGACAAGGTCGAGCAGTACGTGCATTTCGTCGCCGGCAAGAACGACAAGACCGACCTTCTGAAGAAGTCGCTCAACGAAAACCCGGATGGCCGCTCGATCGTTTTCCTGCGCACCAAGCACGGCGCGGAAAAGCTCTACAAGCATCTGGAACATATCGGCTTCAAGGTCGCTTCCATCCACGGCAACAAGAGCCAGGGCCAGCGCGAGCGGGCACTGAAGGGCTTCAAGGACGGTGAGATCAAGGTTCTGGTCGCAACCGACGTCGCTGCCCGCGGCATCGATATTCCGGCCGTGACGCACGTCTTCAACTATGACCTGCCGGAAGTGCCCGACGCCTATGTCCACCGCATCGGCCGTACCGCCCGTGCCGGCCGCGACGGCATTGCCATCGCGTTCTGCGCACCGGACGAAACACGTCTGCTGCACGATATCGAAAAGCTGATGAAGATCGATATCCCGGTTGCATCCGGTGAACGTCCGGCCGGTCTTGCCAGCCCGACGCGCCCGAACAACAACAACCGTGGTCGCAACAACAATGGCGGCCAGCCGCGTGGACCCCGCGAAGGCGGACGCCACAATGGCGAGCCCCGTCCCTCGCGTCACCACGCCCCGCGTGATGCGGACAATGATCTGGAAGTCACGTCAGACTTCAAGCGCGTGAAGACGGCGGAAGGTGACGCAGGTCGCCCGGCCGGCCCTCGCAAGCAGCGCCGCCCTGCCCGCAAGCCCGGCGGCAGCGGTGGCAACCGTCACGCTCCTGCTGGCGGCAACGGTCAGGAAAAGCGCGCTTCCGGCAACGGAAACGGCAATCGCGGCCGTAACCGCTAAGTAACTTAACTCTGCGCGAGCCGATTCCCCGGTATCGCGTGTTTACCTTCAAACCCCGCAAGCGCAGGCTTGCGGGGTTTTCTTTTTGCTCTCAACCGCCCTGCGCCAAAGACCTGCGCCGCGACGGCAGGGTCATGGCCAGCACCCCGGCAATCACGCAGACAAGACCCACCCACATTGCAGGCGTCGGCACTTCTCCAAGAAACACCATGCCAATGGCGACACCGATCGGAACCCGCAAATACGCCTGCGACGTGGTACCGACCGAACCGAGCGTCTGCATCAGCCGGAAATAGACCATGAAGGCGAGCGCGGTTGAAAAGACGCTGAGGCACACAAGTGCGGTGAGCGACGCCGGAGATGGCGACAATGTCCAGGGCCGGTCAACGATCACGCTCACCGGCAGCAGAAGCACGGCGCCGCAGATCAGCGAGCCGGCGGCAGGCATAGCGGGATCGAGACCCCTGAAGTTTTTGCTGAAGATGGCGGCACAGGCGTAGGAAAAGGCTGCAGTCAGCACGGCAATCTGGCTCCACAGCGCCTCACCCGCCCCGTTCAACGCATCCAGACCGATGATGAGACAGACACCTGTCATGCCCGCAACGGTGCCGAACAGCTTGCGCCCGCTGACCTGTTCATGCCGGATGATCAGCGCGGTGAGAAGAAAGGTGAAGATCGGCGTCGTCGCATTGAGGATGACGGCGAGACCGGCATCGATGCTCTGCTCCGCCCACGCGATCAGCGTGAAAGGCAACACGCTGTTGATGCAGGCCTGAACGAAGAAGAGCCGCCATGTCGCGAAATCCCGCGGCAACCGCAGCCCGCGCAGGCGAATGACCGCCAGCAGCAACAGACCGGCAATCAGGGTTCTTGCGGCAATGAAGGTCAGCGGTGGTATGGTCTCCACCCCGATCTTGATGAAAGTGTAGGATGCTGCCCACAGAGTGGACAACAGGGCAAGCAGCAGCAATTCGCGGGCGATAGGGTTTTGACTGGTCACGGATCAATTTTCCAACTGCGTTCAGGATGAACCGTTCCTAACCCGAAAACAAGCATCTATGCTTCGGTGACGGCCGAAGTTTCCACCGCTTCAAAAGCATGAAGCCCCGCACGGTACCAGCCATGCGGGGCTTCAATGACAGACCGGTGATTGCAGCGGCCGATCAGGCCCGGCGTTCATCCACCGAGAAAGCGCCCGGACCGGCAAACACGAGATAAAGGAAGATGAAGCAGAACAGGATCGCGGCGTCGCCCCCATTGAGCGCGGGGAAGAAGCTCTTAGGCCCGTGCGCAATGAAATAGGCAACAGCCATCTGGCCGGACAGGATGAAGGCAACCGGACGCGTGAAAAGGCCGACCAGCACGAGAATGCCGCCAACGGCTTCCAGAAGCGCCGCCACCAGCAGCATCGTCGGCAGGGAGCCGTCCATCTGCGATGCCGGGAAACCGAACAGCTTCTGCGTTCCATGCGAAATGAAAAGCAGCGCCGTCATGATGCGCAGCGCCCCGAGTGCCTGCGGGCGGTAGCGGGAGAGATTGTCTAAAATTGCCATGTTCATGTGTCCCCGTTGAAGTGGTGCGACGCTCGATACAGCGCAATCATGCCTTTATGGATACACGTCTCGAACACCGAAAATCACATTTCCGATATAGCAGAACTCCCTTAAATACATAAAGGGAGTCATTCTACACATGGTTGATTTTCCACCATAAAACTGGACTCATGTGGAAAAAATCAACCCAAGGATACAGGCATTTTTTCGAGTGGCAAAGGCGGAAAAATCCGCCTCTCCGTCAGGCCTGCAACACCACGACCCTGGAGCCAACCGGCACGCGGCTGTAAAGATCGATGATGTCGTGGTTCAGCATCCGGATACAGCCGCTTGACATGGCGTGGCCGATGGATTGCGGCTGGTTGGTGCCGTGCAGACGGAACATGGTGTCGTTGCCGCCGCGATAGAGGTAGAGCGCCCGTGCGCCGAGCGGGTTGTTCGGGCCCCCCTCCATGCCGCCGGCGTATTTCAGATTGCGCGGATCACGGCGCATCATGTTTGCGGTCGGCGTCCAGGAAGGCCATTCCGACTTCCGGCCGATATAGGCGTCGCCCTTCAGCGCAAGCCCCTGGCGACCGACGCCGACGCCGTAACGCATTGCCCGTCCATCGCCCAGTACGTAGTAAAGACGCCGCGCGGGCGTATCCACAATCACCGTTCCAGCCGGATGCGCGGTATCGTATGCCACTTCCTGCCGGCGCAGCTCGGGCTTCACCTTGTCGAGATGCATTTCCGGAAGCGGAAACTTCTCGTCCGGCTTCGCCGCATAATTAAGCCTTTGCTGCCCGATGCCGGAACTTGCGCAGCCGGCCAGCAACAGCGGCAATCCGAACAGAACACCACGACGTGAAATAGACATGTAACCCCCGCCAAATCTCTAGATTAACGAGAGGTATAATTTTATGGTTAACAAATCTCTAATATGAGGTTGTAGGAATTAACGTGCCTCAACCGGCGCTGCAGGCCGGCGGTTGGCCAGATAAACCCCCGTTACCGCCAGGACCGTGCCGGCAATCATGGCCGGCGTCAGCGTTTCCCCGAAAAGCAGGGCCGCTTCCACGGCGGCAAGCGGCGGCACGAGATAGATCAGCGAGGCAGCGCGCGAGACCTGCCCGCGCCGGATGAGATAGAGCAGCAGGGCCACCGCACCGATGGAGATCGCGCCCACCGACCAGACGAGCGTGGCGGCAAGCCCGAGGCTCCAGTCCACATGACCATCCTCCAGCAACAGCGCGAAGGGAACGGTGACGATGAGGGCGCCGACATATTGCAGCGTGGCGACCGCCATGATGTTTCCGCCATGGACGTATTTCTTCTGGTAAAGGGTGCCATAGGTCACGGACGTCATGCCCAGCACATTCACCGCCACGGCATAAAGCGGCACGGAAAGGCCGAGCGCGCCTGACGCCATGACCTTCGGCAGCACGGCGATGGCAATGCCGACAAAGCCGAGAAGCAAGCCGGCACGCTGCACCGGAGAGATCTTTTCGCCGATCATGTAACGGGCGGCAACCGCCGTCATCAATGGCTGCAAACCGGCAATAATGCCGCCGATCGCCGCCGGCACGCCCTGCCCTATCGCCCACCAGATCATGCCAAGGTAAAGGCCGTGCAGGAACACGCCGGACAAGATTGCCCGGAAAACATCGATGCGCCGTTCAGGCCATTGAATGGAGGAAAACCGGCAGATCGCCCACAATATCGCACCCGCCAACAGGTAACGCAGACAGAGGAAGGTCAGCGGACCAGTATAATAAACGGCATATTTCGCGGTGACCCAGCCGGTCGACCAGAGAAAGACGAAGATGGCCGGAGCCAGACGGTCGAGCGACATGGGAACTTCCCCTGTGCCGCGTGATGCCCCGCAACCGGACATGGGCCCGGGACATAAGGCATGCGGCGAATTGACATTTTTACGACTTGAAGCAACCGGTGAACTACCCGGCCGGATCTCGGCGCGCACCCCTTGGCGAAACACAGCCGTCCAAGCTAGCCGGTATCCCCATCCCCGCAAAAGGTCAAAAGTGTTTTGGTGATCGCATCTTTCAGATTTTCTGATGCCACACCCAAAACCCATCAACCGAAAGCGAACGAACAAAATTTGTGCATTCGCCCACGGCGCACACAGTGCCACCACCCCGTTCCACCCCACCTTGCCCTGCAACCAATTTGCCAATGCCGCATTTATAGGCTGAAAGCGAAAAAACGCTTCTTTTTTAAAACTCTAGGGCGGTAAAAAATCTTCACGGAGGCCTCCGCATAGTTCTTGCATTGCATTTGTCGTTGTATTCATATGGCAAAAAAGGGGACATCGAAGTTGGCATTTGACGAAATGATAAATGCGGACAACGCGCCGCGAAGCCCATATGAAAACTATAACGAGTGGTACAGCCGGCAGGACAGGGCACACCTGATCCAGAAGTCTAAAGACGCGGAAAACATCTTTCGAAAAACCGGTATTACTTTCGCAGTCTACGGCCACGCCGACAGTTCAGAAAAACTGATCCCCTTCGATATCATTCCGCGCATCATTTCCGGGCGCGAGTGGCGCAAACTGGCCCAGGGTATCGAACAGCGCGTTCTCGCTCTCAACGCTTTCCTCGACGATATCTACCACAAGCAGGAAATCATTCGCGCCGGGCGAATTCCACGCGAAATTATTGAGAAGAACGTCGCATTCCTCCCGGAAATGATCGGTTTCACGCCACCCGGCGGCGTTTATACCCACATTGTCGGCACGGATATCGTCCGCACAGGCGAAGACCAGTTCTATGTTCTGGAAGACAACGCACGCACGCCTTCAGGTGTCAGCTACATGCTGGAAAACCGTGAAACGATGATGCAGATGTTCCCGGAACTCTTCCATGAAAACCGGGTGCAGCGGGTGGAGGACTACCCCTATCAGCTGCGCCAATCGCTCGCCTCGCTTGCACCCCCAGGCTGCACCGGCAAGCCGCGCGTCGCGGTGCTGACCCCTGGCATCTACAATTCCGCCTATTACGAACATTCCTTCCTGGCCGACATGATGGGCGTGGAGCTGGTGGAAGGGTCCGACCTGCGCGTCATGGACGGCAAGGTCAAGATGCGCACTACCCGTGGCTACGAGGCCATCGACGTGCTTTACCGCCGCGTCGACGACGACTTCCTTGATCCGCTCACCTTCCGGCCGGATTCGGCGCTCGGCGTACCCGGCATCATGGATGTCTACCGCGCCGGCAACATCACCATCGCCAATGCGCCGGGCACCGGCATTTCCGACGACAAGGCAATCTATTCCTACATGCCTGAGATCGTCGAGTTCTACACCGGCCGCAAGCCGCTTCTGGAAAACGTGCCGACATGGCGCTGTTCGGAGCCGGACAGCCTGAAATACGTTCTCGACAACCTTGCGGAACTGGTCGTCAAGGAAGTTCACGGTTCGGGCGGTTACGGCATGCTGGTCGGCCCCACCGCGTCGAAAAAGGAACGGGCGCTTTTTGCCGAAAAGCTGAAAGCCCGCCCCTCCAATTACATCGCGCAGCCCACGCTATCGCTTTCCACCGTGCCGATCATGGTGAAAAACGGCATCGCGCCGCGCCATGTCGATCTGCGTCCTTATGTGCTGGTTTCAGACAAGGTGAAGATCATTCCCGGCGGACTGACCCGTGTTGCCCTCAAGCAGGGCTCGCTGGTGGTCAATTCCAGCCAGGGCGGCGGCACCAAGGATACATGGGTACTGGAGGACTAAGCCATGCTGGGCAGAACGGCAAACGGGCTCTACTGGATGTTCCGGTATATTGAGCGCGCTGAAAACATCGCCCGGCTTATCGATGCGGGCCTGCGCGTTTCCCTGACGCGCAGCGGCAGCGGCGATGAGGACTGGGACGGCGTGTTGCAGAGTGCCGGCGTGCACGAAGCCTTTCTCGAAACGCGCGAGAAGGTGACCGCGGCCAACGCGATCGATTATCTCCTGCGGGACAAGGCAAACCCTTCGAGCGTCATGTCCTGCATCGAGGCAGGCCGCAACAATGCCCGCATGGTGCGCACCGCGCTGACGCGCGAGACATGGGAAGCTACCAACGAATTCTGGATCGAGCTGAAGAACATCCTCGGCCGCAAGCTCAGCCATGCCGAACTGCCGCAGACCATCGATGTCATCAAGCATCGCGCCGGTCTGGTGCGCGGCGCCTTCCACGGCTCGATGCTGCGCAACGATCTCTATAATTTCTCCCGCATCGGCACCTTCATCGAGCGCGCCGACAACACCGCCCGCATTCTAGACGTAAAATATTACGTGCTGCTGCCGGCCGTGGCGCATGTCGGCTCCTCGCTGGACAACGCCCAATGGGAATCCATCCTGCGCTCGGTCTCGGCGCACCGCTCCTATGGCTGGGTCTACGATGCGGAATACAAGCCCGCCAACATTGCCGACTTCCTCATTCTCAACGGCCGCATGCCGCGCTCGCTCGCCTATTGCTATGAGAAGATCACCAGCAACCTCAATTACATAGCTGAGGATTACGGTGAAAAGCACAAGGCGCATGAAACGGCGGAAAGCATTCGCGACAGTCTGCGCAAGACGACGATCGATCGCGTCATGGATGAAGGCCTGCACGAGTTTCTGGAGAGATTTGTCAACCGGAACGGGCAGCTGGGGCAGGAAATCATGGAAGGCTACCGCTTTTATCTGTAAGCGCGTGGACGGGGACAGCTTATGCGTCTGAAAATCACCCATACGACCGAATATGTCTATGACGAGCCGATGCCCTATGCATTGCAGCGGCTGCGCCTGACGCCACAGACCGGCCCGTGCCAGACGGTGGAGGACTGGGATGTATCGGTCGACGGCGCCACCGTCGAAGTGAGCTACGACGACCATTTCGGCAACCGTGTCGCATTGGTCGAGACCGAAGGCCCGCAACGCAGGGTCAAGGTCGTGGCTGGTGGCCTCGTCATAACCGAAGACAGGGCCGGCATGGTCGGCCCCCATACCGGCAGTGCGCCGCTATGGCTGTTCCTGCGCGAGACGCCGCTGACGAAGCCCGGCAAACTCGTGCGCGAACTGGCGAAGGCCAGCACCGGCAACAGCGAGCTCGAGCGCCTGCACGACCTGATGGAGAAGATCAACAGCAAGGTGGAATATGTGCCGGGTTCGACCGACACCGAAACCACCGCCGAACTGGCACTCGAAGCCGGCAAGGGCGTCTGCCAGGACCATGCCCATATCCTCATTTCCGCCGCCCGGCTGATGGGCCTGCCCGCCCGCTATGTTTCCGGTTATCTGATGATGGAAGACGTGGCGGAGCAGACGGCAACCCATGCCTGGGCCGAGGTGCATCTGCAGGGGCTCGGCTGGGTTGGCTTTGACGCCGCCAATAATATCTGCCCTGACGATCGCTACGTGCGCATTGCCCTTGGCCTCTGCTACCGCGACTGCGCGCCGATATCGGGCATGCGGATCGGCCCGGCCGGCGAAACGCTGAACGTTTCGGTGACCGTGCAGCAATCGCAGAGCCAATCGCAAAGCTGAGACAATGGCCGGCAGAGACGACGAAACGATCGGCTTTTATACGGATAATGCCGAAGTCTATACGTCGAGAGGGCAGACGGCGGACCTTCCCCATCTGGAAAAATTCCTGTCGCGCCTGCCCAAAGGCGCGACCATCCTCGAACTGGGGTGCGGTGGCGGGCAGGACAGTGAATTCATGCTCGCTGCAGGCTTCGACGTGCGCCCGACGGACGGCACACCCGAAATCGCCAAGGCGGCCGAAACGCGGCTCGGCATTCCCGTCGCAACATTGCTTTTCGAAGATATCGGCGAGGTGGAGACTTATGACGGCGTGTGGGCAAATGCCTGCCTGTTGCATGTGCCGCGCCCTGCCCTTCCCGGCATCATCCGCCGCATCCATACGGCGCTGAAACAGGGCGGTGTTTTTTACGCCAGCTTCAAGGCCGGGGAAGCGGAAGGCCGCGACACGTTCGGCCGCTATTACAACTATCCTTCGAAAACCTGGCTTGAGGACCTGTACGGGCATTTCGCCTGGGCAGGGGTGGAAATAGAAGCACGGCAAGGCAGCGGTTACGACAAGCTGCCGACCGACTGGCTGCATGTGACGGCAACGAAACCCTGATCCGCTTTCAACAACCTGTGGGTTGCGAAAGCCCGCCGTGACCGGTTAAATCGCCGCAGCAACCGATCAGGGAGAGGGCTTTTTGTACAGTATTTCCGACTATCGCGACTGCCAGTACCATGGACCCATCATTGCGGAACGGGTCTGGACGGCATGGTGGCAGGATAGTGGCCTCCAGGTCGGCGATGTGGCTGAACATCTGAAGGACATGGTGAACCCCCATGCCCTGCCAACCGGCTTCGTCGCCCATGACGACAAGGGTTACGTCGGCTCCGCCTTCCTTATCCACTGCGATCTGGAGGAGCGGCCACAATATCTGCCATGGGTTGCCGCACTCTGGGTGGAGGAAAACAGCAGACGCTCAGGTGTCGCCCGGGCGCTGATGCAGGCCGCAACACAACGGGCCGCCGAACTTGGTCACGACATCAGCTACCTGTGCTGCCAGCGCCGTCTCGAAACCTATTATACGAACTGCGGCTGGACCGTTCTGGAGCGTGGTGTTGGTAAGCACGACCTGACGGTGCTGACCTACAGCACGAAAACATAGACTGTCCGCTATATCCGTTGCCAGACATCGGGGAGGAACCATGAAACCGCCAGCCGCCCTTATGGAAACGGCGATCTACGCCAACGATCTCGACGCCGCTGAGGCCTTTTATCGCGATGTCTTCGGGCTGGAGGTGGTGCGCAGGCTGCCGGGCCAGTTCGTGTTCTTCAAATGTGGCCGGCAGATGCTGCTGGTCTTCGATCCGCAACAATCGCGCAAGGCCACCCCCGACAATCCGATCCCGCGCCACGGCGCCACCGGACAAGGCCATTTCTGTTTTTATGCGAAAGACAAGTCAGAAGTGGACGACTGGAAAGCCCGCTTCGAGGAGCTTGGAATTCCCATCGAACACTATCACCGCTGGCCGAATGACAGCTATTCCGTCTACATCCGCGACCCGGCCGGCAATTCCGTGGAGGTGGGCGAAAGCAGGCTGTGGGGGTTCGAGTAGGCCCCAGTTACCCGGAAGAACACTATGAAGAACATTTTTGTCGTCACGCACACCCAGTCCGTCCATCATGTCGAGAACAAGGTTGGTGGCTGGTATGATACCGAACTGACACCCAAGGGAAAAGCCGATGCGCAGGCGACGGCCGAGAAACTTGTGGCCTTGATCGGCAACGCATCAGTCGAAATCTTCAGTTCCGATCTTCTGCGGGCCTCCCAGACTGCGGCAATCATTGCTGAACACCTCAAGTCCCCTTTTGAAACCACGGATGGCCTGCGGGAAATCAGCTACGGTTCGGCGGGTGGTATGCCGCAGGAATGGCTCGACGCCCGTCAGATACCGGCCCCCCATCACGACCGGATGGATCATCGTGGCGGAATTGCTGATGGCGAAACGAGACGAGAGTTGGCCGAAAGAGTGTACCGCGCCGTGGACACGATTATATCGCGTCCTTGCCCCACGCAGATCATCGTTACCCATGGCTTTGCTCTTACCTTCGTCATCGCGGCATGGATCAAAATGCCGATCGACAGCGTCGGTTATGTCAGCTTTCCCGCGTCTTCCGGCAGCATTACGCACCTAAGACAAGACGATTACTGGCAAAACCGCGGCGTTATCGCTTTGGCGGATGTGTCCCACCTGAAGACAAGCCGGGGATGACGTCGAGAGGGGGACGCTGAGCGACCCCCTCCCTCTATCCGTTTTTAACGTGCAGCCCCGGTAGATCAGATCTGCCGAACCGTGATTTCTTCTTCCGCATTAACCGCAAGCGGGTTCCTCAGCGGCAGGCCGAAACCAGCGGCCTCGATCTCGAACACGTCACCCGCTTCCGGCTTGATGCCCTCCGCAAAAGAGAGCGTCGCGGTGCCGAACATGTGCACATGGACGTCACCAGGTGCGCGGAACAGGCCGTATTTGAAGTGGTGATATTCGAGGTTCGCGAAAGTGTGGGACATGTTGTCCTCACCCGAAACAAACGGCTTTTCGAAAATGACCTTGTCGCCACGACGGATGCGCGAGGTGCCGCGAATATCCGACGGTGCAACGCCGACGCGGATTTCCGGGCCGAAGCTTGCCGGGCGCAACTTCGAATGGGCGAGGTAGAGATAGTTGATCCGCTCGGTGACGTGATCGGAAAATTCGTTCGACACGGCAAAGCCGATGCGCACGGGTTCGCCCTTATCGGAGATCACGTAGATGCCGGCCATTTCCGGCTCTTCGCCGCCATCAAGCGCGAAGGACGGAGAGATGAGAGCAGCACCGGGTGCCGCTGCGACATAGCCGTTGCCCTTGTAGAACCACTCGGGTTGAACGCCCTTTTCGCCAGCCTTCGGCTTGCCATTTTCCAGACCCATGCGGAACATCTTCATGGAATCCGTCAGGCTTTCCTCGGCGGCTTCCGTGGTCTTCTTGTGCATGCTGTCGCGGGTAGCAGCAGAACCGAGATGGGTCAGGCCCGTGCCTGTCAGATGCAGATGCGCCGGATCGGGATGGGTGATCGGTGGCAGAAAGCGACCTTCAGCGTAAGCCTTTTCAAGATCGACGGCATCGCCGAGACCATGGGCGGACACAACATCGGCAAGGCTCTTGCCACTATTGGCAGCTTCCATGGCCAGCGCGTAAACCGATTGAGCGCCGTTGACGGCGTGCGCCTGTCCGCCTTCTTCGCGAACGGCGACGGTGATTTTGCCACTGGCATCCTTGATCTGTGAAATGAGCACGGGATTTCCTTCCTGCGGCGCAACGCGCCTTATCTTCTTCGGCGCGTTGCGCCTTCACCTTATGAAAGTGGCCGGAAACCGGCCACTTTTTTGACTTGCTATATTGGCTGGGCAATCAGCCCTTGTTCTTGTTGTAGACGTCGAAGAACACGGCAGCGAGCAGCACGAGGCCCTTGACCATCTGCTGGAAGTCGATGCCGAGGCCGACGATCGACATGCCGTTGTTCATGACGCCCATGATGAAGGCACCGATAACAGCACCGGTGATCTTGCCAACGCCGCCGGAGGCCGAGGCACCGCCAATGAAGCAGGCTGCGATCACATCAAGCTCGAAGCCAACGCCTGCCTTCGGCGTTGCCGAGTTGAGGCGTGTCGCGATGATCATGCCGGCCAGACCGGCCAGTACACCCATGTTGACGAAGGTTAGGAAGCTCAGGCGTTCGGTGTTGATACCGGAAAGCTTGGTCGCCTTCTCGTTGCCGCCCATGGCGTAAACGCGGCGGCCAATGGTCGTGCGGCGCGTCACGAAGCTGTAAAGCGCAATCAGAACCAGCATCACGATCAGGACGTTCGGCAGGCCACGATAGGTGGACAGCTGGTAGCCAAGGAACAGAATAGCGCCTGAGATGAGCAGGTTCTGCACAATGAAGAAACCGAATGGCTCCACGTCGATGCCGTGCTTCACGTTCACCACGCGACGGCGCCACGCCAGATAGAACAGCACGACCGTAATCACCAATGTCAGGATCATCGACGTCGTGTTCAGACCTTCGATGCCACCGATATCAGGCAGGAAGCCGGTGCTGATGATCTGGAAATCCGTCGGGAACGGGCCGATGTTCTTGCCGCCGAGCACAAAAAGCGTGAGGCCGCGGAACACAAGCATGCCCGCCAGCGTCACGATGAACGACGGGATGCGATGATAGGCGATCCAGTAACCCTGGGCAGCACCGATGATGCCGCCGATGACAAGACAAATCAGCGCCGCGAGAAACGGGTTCATGCCCCACTGCACGGTCAATATGGCCGCAATCGCGCCGACGAAGGCGACGATGGAACCGACCGAAAGGTCGATATGTCCGGCCACGATGACCAGCAGCATGCCAAGCGCCATGATGACGATGAACGAGTTCTGCAGGATGAGGTTGGTCAGGTTCACGGGCCGGAACAGAATGCCGCCGGTATAGAACTGGAAGAAAACCATGATAGCGACGAGCGCGATCAGCATGCCGTATTCGCGGATATTGGAGCGAATATACGACCCGACCGAGATGACGTTGCTTTCTTCGTTTGTGGTGTTTGCCGAACTCATGAGTTCTTCTCCCCTGAGCGCATGATAGCGCGCATGATGCTTTCCTGGCTCGCCTCTCCCTTCGGCAATTCAGCGACGATGCGGCCTTCGTTCATGACGTAGATGCGGTCGCAATTGCCGAGCAATTCAGGCATTTCCGATGAGATCATCAGAACGCCTTTGCCGTCGGCAGCGAGCTGGTTGATGATGGTGTAGATTTCGTATTTCGCGCCAACGTCGATACCGCGTGTCGGCTCGTCGAGGATCAGGACATCAGGATTGGAGAAGAGCCACTTGGAGAGCACGACCTTCTGCTGGTTGCCGCCCGAAAGATTGACCGTTTCCTGAAAGATGCCTGAAGAGCGGATGCGAAGGCGTGTGCGGAAATCGCTCGCCACCTTCATTTCCTTGATGTCGTCGATGACGCTGGCCTTCGACACGCCGGCCAGATTGGCAAGCGTGGTGTTGTGCAGAATGTTGTCGTTGAGCACCAGACCGAGATGTTTGCGGTCTTCGGTCACATAGGCAAGACCGGCATCGATTGCCTTGCGAACGGTGCTGACATCCACGGGCTTGCCGTCGATCAGAACGTCGCCGGTGATCTTGTGACCGTAGGACTTGCCGAACACGCTCATGGCGAATTCCGTGCGCCCTGCCCCCATCAGCCCGGCAATGCCGACGACTTCGCCCTTGCGCACGGTGACGTTGATGTCGTGCAGGACCTTCCGGTCGCGGTGCTGCTGGTGATAGGCGTTCCAGTTCTTCACTTCGAGAATGGTCTCGCCGATCGGCACGTCGCGCGGCGGATAACGATCTTCTAGATCGCGTCCCACCATGTTGCGGATGATGACGTCCTCGCTGATTTCTTCCTGATGACAGTCGAGCGTCTTCACCGTCATGCCGTCGCGCAGCACGGTGATCTGGTCGGCCACCTTGCGCACTTCGTTGAGCTTGTGGGTGATGATGATCGACGTCATGCCCTGCTTGCGGAACTCGATCAAAAGGTTGAGCAGAGCCTCGGAGTCGCTCTCGTTGAGCGAGGCGGTCGGCTCATCAAGGATGAGAAGCTTCACGCTCTTCGACAACGCCTTGGCGATTTCGACCAGCTGCTGCTTGCCGACGCCGATATCCGTAATCAGCGTCTCCGGCGATTCCTTCAGGCCCACCTTCTTCAGAAGTTCGCGGGTACGGTTGAAGGTCTGCTGCCAGTTGATCACGCCGCCCGAAGCGACCTCGTTGCCAAGGAAAATATTTTCGGCAATCGACAGGAGCGGCACAAGCGCAAGCTCCTGGTGAATGATGATGATACCAATATCTTCGCTGTCGTTGATGGCGCGAAAATTTCGCACAGCACCTTCATAGTGGATCTCGCCCTCATAGGTGCCAGCGGGATAAACACCGGAAAGGACCTTCATCAAGGTCGACTTTCCAGCGCCGTTCTCGCCAACGAGCGCGTGGATCTCACCTTCCTTTACCTTAAGGTTGACGTTCTCAAGCGCTTTTACGCCCGGAAACGTCTTGGTGATGTTCCGCATTTCGAGAATGGTATTGGCCATATCGCAATCCAGCGCCCGATTAATTCAGGCGTTTTTATTTTTATGGAAAAACGGGGACGGCGCCAAGCCATCCCCGCATGTGTTGCAGGCTTATTTCAGCTGGTCTGCGGTGTAGTAACCACCGTCGACGAGAACCTGCTTGTAGTTGTCTTTGGTCACGGCAACCGGCTTGAGCAGGTAGGACGGAACAACCTTGACGCCATTTTCATACGTCTTGGTGTCGTTCACCTCAGGCTCTTTGCCCTGCAGAACGGCGTTGACCATGCCAACAGTAACCTTCGCGAGTTCGCGAGTGTCCTTGAAGATGGTCGAATACTGTTCGCCAGCAATGATCGACTTGACCGACGGAACTTCAGCGTCCTGACCGGAAACGACCGGCAGCGGCTGGTCCTTCGTGCCATAACCAACGCCCTTCAGCGAGGAGATGATGCCGATGGACAGACCGTCATAGGGCGACAGAACAGCGTCAACCTTCGCGTCCGTGTAATAAGCCGACAGGAGGTTATCCATGCGAGCCTGGGCCGTTGCCGGATCCCAACGCAGCGTACCGACCTTGTCCATGCCCATCTGGCCCGACTTTACGACCAGCTTGCCGCTGTCGATGTAAGGCTTCAGAACCGACATCGCGCCATCGTAGAAGAAGAAGGCGTTGTTGTCGTCAGGAGAACCGCCGAACAGCTCGATGTTGAACGGACCCTTGCCGTCCTTCAGGCCAAGCTTGTCGACGATCGAAGTTGCCTGCAGAACGCCAACCTGGAAGTTGTCGAAAGTGGCGTAGTAGCTGACGTCGCCGCTGTTGCGGATGAGACGGTCATAAGCGATGACCTTGATGCCCTGCTGACCAGCCTGCTTCAGAACGTCCGACAGGGTCGTGCCGTCGATCGAAGCAATCACGAGGACCTTAACGCCCTTGGTGACCATGTTTTCGATCTGGGAAAGCTGATTCGGAATATCGTCGTCGGCGTATTGCAGATCGGTCGTGTAACCGGCTTCCTGCAGCTGCTTGACGATATTGTTGCCGTCATCGATCCAGCGCGCGGAAGACTTTGTCGGCATGGCGATACCGACAGAACCCTTGTCCTGCGCAAAAGCCGGCGCTGCAAAGGAAGCAGCACCGATGGCACAAGCCGCCATCAGCGAAATAATGGACTTCATTAACTCTCTCCCTTGAACCCTCTTTGGTACCCGCTTGTTGCGTTGCACCATAAAATTCATGCCATCAGAGGAAGAAGCCGCATTGCGCCCGTTCCGATCTCGCAACTGCGAAATGGAACAGATGCCGCTCCTCCCCGGCATTCCGCAAATTGTTCTGAATCCATATAACTGTCAAATAGAATAAATCAGTTTATGTATATCAATTATGATATATTAAATCGATACAATAACCATTGAGGGGTATAAACCGGCGAATGAGCAACCAAAAAGTGTATGAGCAGACGCAAACAGCGGATGCGCTCTTCGTCTTCGAAGACAACCCTTTGCTGCGCGCCGGCTTGAAGATGAGCCACCTGCGCATGCTGGTCATGATCGAGGAGCACGGGCAGGTCAGCGCTGCCGCCGCCGCCATGAACATGACGCAGCCGGCGGCATCGCGCATGCTCTCGGAAATGGAAGCAATCGTCAAAAGCCCGCTCTGTCAGAGAGCGTCGCGCGGTGTGGTGCTGACCAAGTTCGGCGAGGCGCTGGCGCGACGCGCCCGCACCATATTGCTGGAGCTGCGTGAGGCGAGCCGCGAACTCAACCAGATGAAATCCGGCAGCGGCGGATCGGTTTATATCGGCGCCGTCACCGCACCGGCCATCAGCCTGGTCGTGCCCGCCATAAGACGGGCGATGGACACCTATCCCGGTATCGAGATCAACGTGCAGGTGGAAAGTAGCAACGTGCTGGCGCGGGAACTTCTGGCCGCACGTCACGATTTCATCATCGGCCGCATCCCCGATGATTTCGACCCCGGCCTGTTCTCCATCCATGAAATTGGCATCGAGCGCGCCTGTCTGGTGGTTCGCGAGGGCCACCCCCTGCTCCACGGCGAGCCCGTGACATTGCAGGATCTGTCCGGTTATGACTGGGTCTTCCAGCCGCCCGGCGCGCTTTTGCGCAGAACGATGGAAGACGTGTTCCTCACTCACGGCGTCGCCATGCCGCGCAACGTCATCAACACACCATCCGTGGTGCTGACGCTTGCCCTTATCTGCAACACGGATGCAATTGCGCCAATCGCGCAGGACATGGCCGAGTTCGTGGCCGGCCAGCAGGCCGATATCGGCCGCACCCGCATCCTGCCGACGGATTTCGAGCTTGTCGTCAAGCCTTACAGCATCATCACCACCAAAGGCCGCGTTTTGCCGCCCAGCGCCCGGCTGCTCTACGATCTGGTTCTTGATGAAAGCCGCAAACTGACGGGCTTTTGAGGAAGGCAAGCCAGACGCCAACTTCATTGTATATAGAGGCCGGATTTATCGGGACTTGCCCAGGGAATAGCCGCATGCTTTTCGGACAATCCGTCTTCGAGTCGGTCGTTGAAAGACTGAGACAGGAAAAAGAAGACGAAAGCGCGGAGCCGACGCCGCCCACCGGTCATCGTATTGTGGGTTTCAGCTCTGGCTTCGTCATGGATACCTATCCGGATGCACCGCAACCGGGAAACGCCAGTCTCGACGCCTATCTGGCCTTTCTGCCGGAGCCCGTCGCGCTTGCCGAGCCCCAGCCGGAACCCCAACCCGAACCTATGCCGGCCCATCTCGAAAAGACCTCGCTCGCGGATGTTTCAGCAGAACTGGCCATCCATGAAACCGACACCGCCGCAACGCTTGCGGAAAAGCGCCGCGCCTTCGCAAGGCTCAATCATCCCGACGGAGTGAGACCGGAATTCCGGCACAATGCGACGCTGCGCATGACAGCGGCAAATCTCCTGATTGACCAGGCGATACGGATGCTGCGAACCCGTGAACATTTCCAGTAGAGGCAGGTAGCGGTTTTACGCCCGGAAAGCTCGCCTCAGCCGGCGTCGCTTCTATCCGTGGGTGCGCTTTCCACTGGCTCGTCTGAATCGTCCCTGGCCGCGTCAGCCTTGCCTCCAGCGTTCTCCTCGCTGGCGGGCTTGAACTTCAGCAACAACTCATAGGCCGCATAGACCGCCACGCCGCCGACAACCGTTCCCCAGAAAAATTCGCGATTGACGAATTCGATGACGGACCAGGCGGCGCAAAAGCCGACGATGAGCAATCTGACCCACAAGCGGCGATAAAGCGGATGGCTCGTATCGATAATCAGCATGGCGTTCCCGTTTCGGGCCTTTCCAGAACATTGCATGACGCGACGCCAAAGGCGTCGGCACGTCCAAGGCGTCTTGGCCGTTTCGCAGGAAAATTGCAACGCAAATCGACCCGCTACCAATCAGACCCTCGTGAAAGGGAGAGGCAGGGGCAGAGGGATTGCCGACCGGCTTGACCGATACCGCTCAGTCCCGCAGGCGCCCAAGCAGAGCCAGCAGCTGGTCACGGGCTTTTTTGCCGCCGATCCGGTCGATCAGCTTTTCCTCGCGGTCACGCCATGCATCGGAAAGGCGCTCAAGAAGGCTGCTGCCCTCATCCGTCATGTCGAGGAAATGAACGCGCCTGTCCTCTTCCGACCTGCGGCGGACAAGCAATCCCTTGCTTTCCATGCTATCGACGATCGCGACGAAATTGGCACGCTGTATGCCAAGCGCCTCGGCCACATCGCTCTGCTTGAGGCCCGGATTGCCGCCGACTATGACGAGAACGGAAAAATCGGCCGGCCGCAATCCCATCTCCGCCAGCACGTCGGAAAAGCCGTTTGCCACGGCAAGTTGCGAGTGCCTCAAATGATAACCGATCGCGGTCGTCAACAATCCATAGTCGATAGCGTTTAAATGTTCCGCCTGCGTGCCGCCGCTTTCGGCCTTTTCCGCCCGTGGCCCGTTGCTATGTGCCAATTGCAAAGCCATCCGATCCCCCGCCTGATTCGTTCCTTAACCCTGCCGGAATGATAACCGACAACAGGACTAAACTGTATCCCAAATAAATGTAGATGATACTAATATTGTATAATAATTTGACAGTTAATACCCATTGCGACAACCCCTGTCTCGTAATCACCATCGGGCGCAAAAGAAAAGTATGATTATTTACCCGCCGATTTTTAGGGTCAAAAACCTTCTCCCCCGCCTTGTTTGAAAGGCGATACGACAATCAACCCGCCTGTGTACAAAAGCGCCAGGACAGCCGCTGGATGCGGCCGTAAAATACTACTTAAAAGGGAAACGTCTTATCAGGAAGAAACGCAATACCGCAAACAACATACCGCCCTGCTATCGCAAACATGCAGACAGCAGCCCTCACAGCAACCCACGCTCTCCCCTTCACCGGAAAACAGGCCCCATTTCGTAAATCTTTGATTTTTAGACATTGATGCGGAAAGAAAGCTGGGGTATGAACCAACCGCTGCACGCGATTCAAGCGTGACCGCTGCACCCGTAGCTCAGCTGGATAGAGTGTTGGATTCCGATTCCAAAGGTCACAGGTTCGAATCCTGTCGGGTGCGCCATTTTACGCATTTAACGCGCAGATGCACACAGGTCACCATTATGCGGGCGGCACGCGTCCGCCAGCAAGCGGAAACCCCGGGCCACATTTCGAGGGAAAAGAACGGAAAACGGCTGATCGTCTCACAGCCGCGCTTCGTTGGTTTTCTTACAATATTCATGCCGGCTACAGGAAATGTCAGTCGGCAAAACATTGACGAGGGCTGTTGCCCCCGTCCCCATCGATCAGTGACAACGTCAAAGAGAGCGTGTCATCCACCCCGGGCAAAAGACCGTGGCTTTCGCACCGCCGCCCATCGCTGAATTATGGAAGCCATGACGGCAAGACCGGCCATGACGGTGAACGCCGTGGAAATATCGCGATAGGTCACGGCAAAACCGAACCGGGCGATCCAAGGCTGGCTTGCCAGCGGCGATATGAAATGCCCGAGAAACATCGATGCCGTAACGACGCCGGCAATACGCCCGCGCAACCGCAGCGGCGCAAGCATGATCGTCGTGGACATGATAGCCGGCATCACAGCACCGAGGCCAAGGCCCACCACCGCAAGCGCCGAAAGCATGGAAACCAACCCGTCTGCCGCGGCAAGCAGCGCAAAACCCGTTGCCATCAACACCAGCCCGACCGCCAGAATAACGGTCACGCCAATCCGCGCCCCCAACCGACCGAAGTTGAGCGCCATCAGCGCGCCCGCCAGATTGAAGATGCCGATGGCGTATCCGGCAACGCTGCCGGAAAACAGCCCAAGCTCCCGCAGGAAAAACGGCAATTGCGAGGGGATGGTGTAAAACAGGGCGTTGACGAGAAATGCCGCCAGTGCCAGCACGGCCACCAGAAACCAGTTGACCGCAAAAGCCTGTTCGCCGCCGTTTTTAACGTGGCTATTGTTTCTTGCCGGCTCCCGCAAAAACAACAGTGCCGCCGGCAGAATGAGCAGCGCCACGGCATAGACCGCGAAGGGCGCGCGCCAGTGAACATCCGCCAGCAAGCCGCCCGCCACCACGAAAACGACACCGCCAAGCTGGGTGAAGGCCTGTTGCAGGCCGAGATAACGCTCCCGCGCCGGGCCTTCGAAATAATCGCCCACCAGCGCCGTGCCGATCGTCATGATGCCGCCGATCGCAAACCCCAGAAAGGCCCGGCCAACGAGCAGGCCCGCAAGACTATCGGCAAAAAGCCCGGACATGCCGGAAAGGCTGTAAAGCAGGATCGCGCCGAGCAGCAGCCGCTTGCGGCCGAACCGATCCGCCAGCACGCCGGCGACCGGCGCGCAAAGAGCCACGAAAACCGATGGTAACGTCAGCACCATGCGGCTCATGATCTCGACATTCGGCGTCGACAGGAAGCTCTGTTCGATGGCGGGCAGCGAGGGCGCAACCGTGGTTCCGGCCATGATGGTGAGTGTGGCGACGAACAGAAGAGTGAGTTTCAGCGACGGGGAATTGTCAGTCATTCTCAAGCCCCTTTGTAGGGTGTTGCGGAACGCGCCTTATTCAACGCATGCGCCCACCAGCCCAGCTTGCCCATCATCGTTTCCAGCGCGCTTGCCGCTGGCGCTCCGGGGTCGAACTGCCCGGCGGCATCGACACGGTCCCAGGGATTTGCAAAGCTGACGACATCGCGGATCGTCGTTGCATGCAGTTCCGCAAACACGGGGCGAAGCTGCTCGACAGCGCGCAGGCCGCCGGAAATCCCGCCATAGGAAACGAAGGCCACCGGCTTGGCGCCCCATTCGTCATAGGCGGAATCGATCAGGACCTTCAGCGCGCCGGGGTAGCTGCGATTATATTCCGGTGTGACGACGATGAAGGCATCGGCGGCATCAAGGCTTTCACGAAGTTGCCGCACGGAGGCGCGGTCGGGCGTGTGGCCCTGCGGCAAATCAAGTTCGCGCGGGTCGAGCACCGCAAACTCGATCCCCGGCAATGCGCCGAGTTGCTCCTGCAGCCATTTGCCGATGACATCGCAGAACCGCGGATTGCGGGCACTGCCAAAAATGATCCGGATGGAGAGTGTATTATCGCTCATGGAACGTCCTTCAGTAATGTTCCACTCCCTGATAATTCCTCAACTATAGTTGAGGTCAATGGCCGCAACGAAAAAAAGCGGCAGGCGTTGAGCCTGCCGCTTTCAACTCAATGTCGCTGGGAGCGCTCGCGGTAGCGTCAGGCGGCCGCGCGCCGCAATGCCGTTGCAACCGTGTGGATATGGGCAGCGCCAATGCCGCAGCAGCCGCCGATCATGGTTGCGCCGGCATCCGCCCAGGAGCAGGCGAACCGCGAATAGACATCGTCGGTCAGGTCGGTGCGCGTGCCGTGCAGACCTTCATTGGCGGCGGAATCGCCCTGTTCACCTTCGAAGGCATTGGCATAAACGCCGATCTCAAGCGAAACGCCCTTTTCCGCAAAGACGGCGGATGCCGTTTCCACGGCGGCTTTCATGATTTCCGGCTTGCTACAATTGAACAGCAGGGCGGCAGCGCCAGATTGCGCGGCCCATTCGGCCGCCGCCTTTACCGTTTCACCAGAGCGCAGCGCAGGCTCGCCGCCGCCTGTCGCAGCCGCATCATCGTTCAACGTGAAGGAAATCCAGAACGGTTTGCCGGTTGCGGCCACGGCTTCCCGCACCGCTTCGCCTTCGGCGATCAGGCTCAGCGTCTCACCCAGCCAGACATCGACGAAGGGCCCAAGATTGTCGACCAGCACCTTCAGGTAGTCCTGCACCCGCGTTTCATCGAAGTTCTGCGGCTCATAGGAGCCGAAGATCGGCGGCAGCGAACCGGCCACCAGCACGTCGCGGCCGGAGGCGTCCGCAGCCTCGCGTGCCAGCCTGCCGGAAAGGGCGATCAGCGATGCGCCATCCTTCTGGAAACGCTCCTCGCCGATATGGAACGGCACCAGCGCATAGGAATTGGTGGTGACGACATCGGCACCGGCCTCGATGAATTCCTGATGCACCTGCCGCACGATATCAGGTGAATTGATGAGCGCCAGCGCCGACCATTCCGGCTGTTTCAGCTCGGCGCCGAGCCGCTGCAATTCGCGGCTCATGCCGCCGTCGAGAATACGGATAGTGCCCATGTTCATGCTCCTTGAACGGTTTACCGCCGGACCGGCACCTGCTGTTCGATAAGACCGAAACAGCGGGCAATTATGGCGGTGAGAATGAGATAGAAGACGGTGACGACGATCAGCGGCTCATAGACGAGCAGCGTGTCCTGCCGCACCTTATAGGCCACGGCGTAGAGGTCCATCACCGTCACGGTAAAGGCAAGCGGCGTGGCTTTGAGCTGCATCACCACCTCGCCCGCAATTGTCGGCAGCGCGATGCGGATGGCGCGCGGCAGCCAGATGCGGCGAATAAGGGTGAAACGGCCCATGCCGAAAGCCCGGCCCGCCTCCAGCTCACCCTTTGGCACAGCCAGCAACGCGCCGCGCAGAACCTCGGCCTCATAGGCCGCGTAATTCAGTGTGAAGCTGACGGCGGCGAAAAAGAAGCCCTCGCGCAACACCGGCCACATGAAACTCTGACGTAAGCCGGGGATCATCGGCAGAAACGAGCCGACGCCATAATAGAGCAGCCAGAGCTGGATCAGAAGCGGTGTGCCGCGAAAGAAGGTGCAATAGGCGCGCGCCAGAATTTTTGTCACACGCCCGCCGCTGACCTGCGCGAAGGCAAGCCCTATAGCGAGAAGAAAACCAATGCTGACGGAGATGACGAGCAGCGCCAGCGTTTGCCAGGCACCGGACATAAGCAGCGGCCAATATTTGGCGATCCATGAAAAATCCATGCCGCGGCCCCTTTATGCCAAGGCCGGCTGGCCGCGCCGCACACGGCGCTCCAGCAGCGAAAAGACGAGGTTGGAAACCAGCGTAATGGCAAGGTAAAGCAGGGCTGCGGCAAGAAAGAACAGGAAATATTGCTTGGTGCTGGCGCCCGCCAACCGTGTCGCAAGCGCCAGCTCCTGATAACCGACAACCGCCACCAGCGCGCTATCCTTCGTTACCGCAAGCCAGAGATTGGCAAGGCCCGGCAGGGCGTTCGGCAACAGTGCCGGCAAGACCGCACGGCGGAAACGCAAGGCCGGCGACATGCCGAAGGCGCGCGCCGCCTCGATCTGCCCGTTCGGAATGGCAAGGATCGCACCGCGCAGCACCTCGGTCATATAGGCACCCTGCACGAAACCCAGAACCGCAACAGCGGCAACGAAACCGTTCACTTCCAAAGGCGGCAGGCCTGCCAGTTGTAGCAGCCGGTTCAGGCCATCAGTGCCGGCGTAATAAAGCCCGACGATGAGGATCAGTTCGGGAACGGCGCGGATTGCCGTCGTGTAGATATTGAGCAGAAGGCCAAGCGGCCTGTTGCCGGAGAGCTTGCCAAGTGCACCGGCAAGCCCGATGACGATGCCGATCAGATAGGCACCGGCGGAAATGGCAAGCGTCGACGCCGCACCCTTCAAAAGGGTGCCGCCCCATCCCGGAGGATAGGGTGACAGCAGTTGCAGCGTGGTTTCAAGGCTTGCCATTTATCTGACCGGTCAGGAGAAATTACTTACCGTAGATATCGAAGCTGAAGTATTTCTTGGTGATCTCGTCATACTTCCCGCTGGCGCGAACGGCAGCGAGAGCAGCGTTCAGCTTGTTCTTGAGTTCGGTGTCGTCCTTGCGCAGGCCGCCGGAAACGCCAAGGCCGAGGATTTCCTTGTCATCCGCAACGTTGCCCATGTCGGCGCAGCAATCCTTGCCGGCATCGCTCTTCACGAAGGCATCGAGAACGAGCGAGTCGCCGAACACATAGTCGATACGGCCGGCTGCGAGATCCTGAAACGCCTCGTCCAGCGTCTGATAGGTCTTTTCGTCTGCGACAGCAGCGAAATATTTCTTGTAATATTCAGACTGGATGGTCGCGACCTGAATACCGATGGTCTTGCCCTTGACGTCTTCCGGCGCCGCACCCGGCTTGCCATCCTTGGCGCCGATCAGCTTGCTCGGCGTGTTGTAATATTTGTTGGTGAAATCGATGACCTTCTCGCGTTCTTCCGTGTTGGACATGGACGACCAGATAACATCGAACTTCTTCGTCTGCAGCGCCGGGATGAGGCCATCCCAGGAAAGCTCGACGATCGAGCATTTTTCCTTCATTTCCGCGCAGACGGCGTCCATGAGATCGATTTCCCAGCCCTGCCACTTGCCGCTGGCATCCTTGGCGAAGAAGGGTGGGTAGGATTCGTTCATGATGCCGAAGCGGACATCGGCGCTGGCGGTGAAGGCGGAAACCGCAAATGCCGTTCCGGCAAGCAGCGTGGCGAAGAATTTCATTTAAAGTCTCTCCTGTTAAAACAAACGGCGAAGCGAAACGGCCATCACGCCAGCGCGCCGGTAAATTCCCTGCAACGGGCGCTTACCGGATTGCCGAACACCTGCGCCGGTGGCCCCGCTTCCTCCACACGGCCCTGATGCAGAAACATCACCTCGGTGGAAACATCGCGCGCAAAGCCCATCTCGTGAGTAACGAGCAACATTGTGCGGCCTTCCTCGGCCAGATCGCGGATGACCTTCAGCACCTCGCCCACAAGTTCCGGATCGAGCGCCGAGGTGGGTTCGTCGAACAGCATCACCGCCGGCTCCACGCAGAGCGCGCGCGCAATCGCGGCGCGCTGCTGCTGCCCGCCGGAGAGGAACGCCGGATAGGCATTTTTCTTGTCGTAAAGGCCAACTTTGTTCAGCAGGGCTTCGGCCTTTTCCACCGCCTCCTGCCGCTTGACGCCGAGAACGTGAACAGGCGCTTCGATGACATTTTCCAGAACGGTGCGGTGGGCCCAGAGATTGAAATTCTGGAACACCATGCCAAGCCCTGTCCGCAGCTTTTCCACTTGCCGCCAGCTTTTCGGCACAGCCTTGCCGTCCCTGCCAATCTTCATGGCGATCTCCTCGCCATTGACGATGACCCGGCCGCGATCCGGCGTTTCGAGAAAGTTGATGCAGCGCAGGAAGGTACTCTTGCCGGAACCGGACGAGCCGATGATCGATATGACATCGCCTTTGTGGGCCTTCAGCGAAACGCCCTTCAAAACTTCGTGTGCGCCGAAGCTCTTGTGGATGTCATCCGCTTCGAGCGCACAGGCGCCTGTATCTGCCATTTATTGACCTTGCCGATCCGGTTCATTGCGTGTCGAGCAAAATGCGGAGCGGTTTTGCGACAGGACATGCATAACAACAAAGACTTAAGCCACGCATGTTTAGCGAAACCCGCTGCAAACGCGCGCAATATCAGGCTCTTTTACACATTTGAAACGAAAAATCATTTCAAAATATCATCTGCGAGCAACGATCTGCGCGATTTGCCCCTGATGCGCCTCGCCACGCTGGCCGCGTTACTGCCAGTCAGGGCCAATTGCGGTTCCGCCTGCGCCTCATCCTCGACAAGGCTGGCATTCGCCTGCAAACGCAGGCCCATCACGGCAACGACGAGGAAAAACCAGACGAAACCGGTACTGAGGAAGAACATCGTTTCGAGAAAGCCGTAGAGCAGGACATAAAGCCAGACGCCGACATAGAGCTTCGTCAGCGGGCTTTTGCGCGTGGCCTCATCCATCTTGCCGAGATCGCGAAGCGGCATCAGACAAATCCACGTCAGCACCAGAATAAGACCTGGCACGCCGCCGCCAAGCACAAGGTCGAAATAGCCATTGTGGGAATCCGGCGCCGTCGTTGCCCAGGTATTGTTCTCGGTGAAGCTCGTCATCAGGGTGTCGCTGCGCCAGAAGGCCTGGTAGCCGTATCCGACGATCGGGCTTTGGCGGATATAATCTATGGAGACGGTCCAGATATCGGTTCTGCCGGTGAAACTGGCGTCGATCCCCAGTTTCGTCAGCATCTGTGAAAAGACCGGATCAACGGTCGTGCCGACGATCACCACGGCGAAGGTTCCCAGAAGCACGGTCACAACAGCGTAACGCCATCTTGGCCAGCCCACGATGAACCAGCCCGTGGCGATGATGATCGGCATCAGGCCGAGCGCGGTCTTGCCACCCGACTTGACGAGAAAGATCAACGACAGCAACAGAACCGCCAGGCCGCCGATAAGGGACCAGCGCTTGCACAGATAAATCCCGACGATCATCAGCACCGCCATGATCGAGGCTGCCTCGTTCTTGTGACGGAAGACCCCACGCCAGTTGCCTGCGAGGAGCGGCTCCAGCGCATCGCTTGCCTGATGGATCGACCGCGACGGCAGGACAGCAACGCCGAAATAACAGAGGAACAGGATGATCAGCACGCATGTGGCAAGCAGCGTGGTGAAATGCCGCTCGGTGCGCGGCAATTGCAGGAAGCAGCTGGCAAGCACGCAGATGATGGCGCACATGGCAAGCCGCCGCAGCGAAAACACCGGCGCGCCGCCCACCACTGAGGTGAAGATATACCAGCCGAAGATCGCGAGCATCAGCAAACGCGGCGTAAAGACAATGGAAGACGACCGCTCCTTTGCCATGAACGCCACGAAACTGATGAGCAGGATGATCGCGGTGAGCTGGTTGAGGAGGTTGGACCCGGCCGCCATGGCGGACCCCAGATAGGTCGAGGAAAGCGAGATATAAGGCGAGAAGCCGACCGTGAAATAAAAGAACGTCACATAAAACAGTGCATTCCGCCAGGCGACACTCGCCTGCTCATCATGCGCTGCATCCATCAGGTAATTTTCTCTACCTTTTTCCATACTTTCTCACATCGTACCCGATGCTTCGTCTCGGTAAAATGAATATCCCGTCAAAACCCTATTTTTTAGTTATCCATAATACACGGAGGAATAGTAATTCCATTATCGAGGAATGAAGCCCGGGAAATTGAAACGGAACCTGATTTTCGAAGTCAACATATGGATAAGGGTAGAATCTTGACCATATCAAACTTCATCTGTCAAATTTAAGTTGCTGATTTCCCTATTATTGGCTAGACATACGCCCTCGTAAAGGTTGCTTATATCTATTTGACGACAGAGATATTTCGCTACGTTAAGGATATACTGGGGTGATGATCCGAAATTCTGTTTAACGTATATTAACAACTCTGGATATATCTTTGGCTTGTTGATTTCATAAACGCGTAAATAGCTGGAAACCGACGGTGGACGTTCCGATACACACCAATATGGACGATAGCAACAACGAAGGGGCGACACAACGCCCGGTTCAGCCAGCTGCGCCCGGCGTTCGACCCATGCGCAGGGACGATCTTCCGGCTGTCGAGGTTGTGCTCAACAGCGCGTTCAAAAAGACCGGGCTTGATAGAAACTTCGACTTCGGCGCTTACGTCGAAACATTGTTTTTCAGCAGTCCTGTGTTTGATCCCGAATACGGTAGCGTTGTCTACGATGCTGGAGAGAGCGGCGTTACCAGCGTTATCCTTGCCGTCCCCATGCGGTTTGTCGCGAATGGAAAACCCATTACCGCAAGGTTGTTATGTGCTTTCGCGTCGAAAGGAAAACTCGGCGCACTCGGCGCCGCGCGCCTGTCCCGCGGCATGCGCGCGACGAAACACGATATGCTGTTTTCGGACACGGCCTCCCCCGTCAGCGCCGATCATTGGCTTGCAATCGGCGGCAGCATGTTGCCGATGGAAAGCCTGCAATGGCACAAGGCGCTCAAGCCTTTCAGCGCGATTGCCCTGCGCATGCCGCGCCGTTCGCAAGTAGTCAAATCCAGGCCCGGACTTATGGCGCTTGGATTTGTCGACCGTATCCTGCGATCGTGGAAAAAGGGCATAAGGCCCAATGAAGTTGCCGGCACCACGGTCAGACCGGTGGATTTCGAGACGTTCCGACGCAACGCGCTGAAAATGATCGAGCGTTTTTCCGTCCGCCCGGAATGGTCCCACGAGGAATTCCACTGGCTGATCGAAATGAGTAAAACCAACGGCACCCTTGGTGAATTGAGCAGCCTGGCGATCGAAAATGCCGAAGGCCGCATCATCGGCGCTGCCCTGTTTTTCGGACAGGCGGGACGGACCGCCTATGTGCTGAACCTCGTCTGCGATGCCGGTCGCGAAAACGACGTACTCGGTGCGCTGTTCCGCCATTTCGATGATGAGAACTATGCCCATGTCACCGGCATGTCGCAGCCGTTTCTCATGAACGCGCTCTACCGTCAGAACCACGTGACCTTCCATCATCGCGGTTATTTCTGCATGGCCACCCGGGATGAAGCCCTCCGGGATCGGGCGCTTGCCGGCGATATCTATATTGGCGGGCTAAGCTCGGAAAGCTGGAGCAAGCTCATCACAGATTTCTAAGGCACATGCGCCGGTTGTGAAGAAAATGCCGAGCCTTCTATGCCCCAGTGAAGCGCTGGACATTCGCTGAAATCAGGTGACGCAGCGCCTTCGCGTAACGTTTGGAGCGCGTCTTGGCCGCAAGGGCGCTCGACCAGTCCACCATCGATCCGTTGATATCGAAATCTCCGAGCTGGCCTTCGGGAACGTCACCCTTTTCGATGCGCTCGACGATGGAGCCCAGCGCCGCGTAAAACTCGGGCGAGCGATAGGGCGGATGCAGCGAATACATGCCCTCGCCCGTGCCGAGAAAATCAAGCCGGTATACGCCGATGCGCATCATATTGTCGCTCAGCACCTCTTCGGCAGGCATTGAGACCGGTTGCTGATTATAGGCATAGGAGCGGATGCGCCGTTTGACGTCGGGTCTCAGCAGTTCGAGCGAGCCGATACGCTTGGCGAAACGGTCCATGTCGATCATGAACAGGCGGGTGGAAACGGTGGCGAACCGCCATGTGGGAACGCGGCTCGGCAGCTTGCGCGGTTCGGGAATGTTCTTCACCCCCGGCATGCCGACATGGCGGGAGATATCGAGATCGCCGCGCACGGTGGGCGGGCCGGAAAACGGCGTGATGCAGAGCGCGTCCGGGTTGGCCTTCTGCAGCGCAATGGCTTCGTTGAACCAGCTCTGGCTGCCGCCGCCAAACATCATGTCGCTGTCCATATGCAGCACATAACGGGCGTTGGCACGTTTCAACCCGTGGAAATAAACATGGAAAGGCCCGCCGTCGAAAGCCTTGGCGGGATAAGGAACCGGCGAGCGCGAAAAGAACGTCTCCGCCACCGCACTGCGCGCCGCATCGCTATAGTCGGCAATATCCACATACAGATGCGGATAGTTGGCCTGCATTTCCTCCAGCATGTCAAACAGGCGTTTGCTGGCGGCCTCGAAACCGTTGCCCTTGTAGCGGCCGGCTCCAACCTGGCCGGTATCCACCGTCAGGAGAATGCGGTCCACCTGCCCGCCCCAGACCCGCAGCTGATGCGGAACGGTCAGGGCCGCATGCGGTGCGTCGAAGGGATGCAGATTGATTTGCAGCGCCTTTTGTACGGGAGGAAGCGGCATTTCAGCAGTCATAATTACGCACCACGGTTCCGGAATTCATTGATGACGGCCATCATGGGTTTTTCGTTGAAGCTCCAGTCGAGCGGCAGCGGCCGGTTCGCGGTGCCATCCCGGCGGGGATAGGCCCAGCGAATCCAGGTATATTGGTCCGAAATGCCCCATGTGGTGATGGAGGAAAGCGGGCCGCCTTCGCACGCCGCTTCGAGAAAATCGCGGACCTGACCGTTTATCAGCATGTCGCGCTCGGCTTCCGGGGCGGGAAGCGTCTGGTCCATCGCATCCAGTTCCGTCACCAGAACGGCAAGACCATAACTGCGCATTTCCTTGGTAAAGGCGGCAAGCTCGTCTTTCGCAATGGGCCAGCCACCGCGCAGATGCCCCTGCAGGCCGATAGCATTGATCGGAGCGCCTTTCTCTAGCAGCTCGAGGATGAGATTGCGGAAGGCCGCGCGCTTGGCCGGCGATTTCTCGACCGCAAATTCCACATCATATTCGTTGAGGACGAGCTGGGCCTTCGGATCGACGGAATGGGCGATGTCAAAGGCTTTTTTGATGGCGTCCGGGCCTGCGCCATAATACCAGGCGTCGCGGCGCGAGCGCACATTGCCGGGCACGTCGGGGATAGGCTCATTGACCACATCCCAGCTGTGTATCACGTCCTTGTACCGTTCCATCACCTTGACGATGTGGGTTTCCATCAACTTCTCGACCTTCGCGCCGCTGCCGATGCTGGCAAGCCAGGGCGCGTTGGAAGCGTACCAGATAAGCGGATGACCATGCATGGTGAGTTTGTTCTGGCGCGCGAAGTTCGCAAGCGCATCGGCAGCGGCAAAATCGAAAACGTCTGCCGAAGGCCGCATGACCTCCCATTTCATTTCAGTAACGGGTGTGATGCGCGAGCAATATTTGACCACCGCTTCGCCGATGCGGCTATCGGCGGTAAGGTCCGGCAGATAGATGGCCGCACCGTAAGGGGCAATCTTTGTCGACGTTTTCCTGGTCGCGGCAACGCCCTGCCCGGCCATGGCATGCAACAGGCCCGCGCTTGCAGCGCCACCCAGAAAATTCCGCCGCCCGATCCGCATTCGCCCGCCTCCACAACCCCGGCGCATCGGCCTGAAAATCGAAAGCGATTTTCGAAAGGGACGATGCGCATATCACAACTGTCAGAACGTCGCTGATGCGTCCCAATGGCCGCACGGCGCTCTAATTCTCAAAACATAACATCTTGATCATGCCAAAAGGATATTAAAGATTTGCAAGGTTAACTGACGCTATACCACGTCACAATTGGCGCAAGCCGGCTTAATCCGGTAGTAACTTCAGTGTGAGAATTGTTGACCCGCCCCTGATGGAGTAAAAATATTGGTTTCCGTCTCGATTGTCATTCCCGTTCGCAACGGCGAGCGTTACATCGTGGAAGCGATCGAAAGCGTGTTGTCTCAGGGGAAAACCGTTTGCGAAGTGCTCGTCGTCAATGACGGCTCCACCGATACAACGGCGCAAAAGGTGCAAAGTTTCGCCGATCCCCGCGTAAAACTGCTGGCCCGGCCGCAGGGACGGCAGGGCGTTTCCGCCGTGCGCAATTTCGGCCTGTCGCAGGCGCGCGGTGAATGGACGATGTTTCTCGATGCCGACGACCGCGTGAAGCCGGGCGCGATCGCCGCCCTATGCGCCGGCATCTCCGGACCGGATGTCGTTGCTGTCTACGGTGATTATGAGCGCATTGACGAGAATGGCGCCAAGATCGGGCGGCGCAACCTCATCAGACGGCGGGAAAAACCTGATGGTTTCATCCTCCAGCCGCTTTTGGGCGGAAACTTCATCGTCAATGGCGGCATCATGCTGGTTAAAACCCGCATCTTTCAGGATTTTGGCGGTTTCGACGAGACATTGCGTTATGCGGAAGACTGGTATGGCTGGTGCCGGCTGGCTGCCTCCGGCCGTTTCGCCTATCTGCCCGGCCGCCACGTGCTGGATTACCGGGTGCACCGGACAAGCGTGATGATGAACCGCCTTCTGACCTTCCGGGATTGCGAACCGGCGATCGAAGCGGTGTTTTCCGATCCCGCCATCGTCGCCGCCATTGCGCCGCAGGAATTGCGCCGGCTTCGCCGCAAATCCGAAAATCACATGAATGCCTATACCGTGGCGCAGGCCTTTCGCGCCCGGCGCTATCGTGAGGCCTTTTCGGCGCTTGCCGATACATTTGTCAATCGCCCGCGCCAAAGCCTGCGCGCCGTCGTGTTTTCCGCCGCAGCCCTTGCCGGAATTTAGGAGTGTCCATGTCCGAAATCATGCCGGAAGCGGTGGTGTGCATTCCGAGTTTCCGCAGGCCTGCAGGTTTGCAGAAGACGCTGAACTCGCTGGCAGCCCAGAAGGTCGATTTCCGCTTCGCCATCGTCGTCGTCGATAATGACGGGGTGGGCCAGGCGGGGCTGGCGGTCGCGCGTGCGTTTTTCTCCGAGAGCGAAATGATGGGCCAGACGCTGGTCGAGCCGACGCAGGGCAATTGTTACGCCATCAACACGGCATTCCGCACGGCGCGGCAGAACTATCCATCCGCGCAGTGGTTTCTGATGATCGATGACGACGAAGCGGCCTCGCCCGTCTGGCTCGCTGAAATGGTCTCTGCCGCAAAATCCTTCGGCGTCGATATCGTCGGCGGGCCGGTCGATCGCGAATTCGATGCCCCCGCACCCAAGGCGGTTCTGGCACACCCGCTGTTCGGCTCCATCGAGGCACCCACCGGCGTAGTCAATCAAATCCATGGGTCTGGCAATTGCCTGATCTCGAGGCGAGTTTTCGAAACGCTGGAAAAGCCGGAATTCGATGTACGGTTCAACTTCCTTGGCGGCGGCGACATGGATTTCTTCACCCGTTGCCGAAAGGCGGATTTCAAATTCGCCTGGAACGCTCAAGCCCTCATCATCGAATATGTGCCGGAAAACCGCATGGCGCCGCGCTGGATCATGGAGCGCTCGCTCCGAACCGGGATCATTAATTACAGCATCGACCGCGCCCGTCGCCCCGGCCTGAAGGGCGGCCTGCTGCTTGCCGCCAAAAACGTCGTCAGCCTGTGCCTGTCACTGGTCCGCGCCGTTTCCGCATTCCTGAAAACCGGTGCGCTGCTGCCCGCCACGCATCCACCGCTGATGTCCATCGGCCGCGTCATGGCGAGCCTCGGTATTACGCTCACGCCCTATAAGGCGCCGGCGAAAAAGGCCTGAACGCGGGCTCGTCCGGCAGTTAATATCAGCTTTTCAGCTCAGGGTTTTTTCCCTGCGCAAAGAGATCCCATTCACATGCCGTTTCTGGGAAGCGAATGACGAAAAAACGGCTGCAAGAATGAGAAGCGGCACAAGAACCGGCCAGAAGAAACAAAGGATGATACCGGTCACCCGGTAAAAGTCCCAATCCTTGTCGCGGCGGGCGCCTTCTATATAGGTCATGGCAAGAGAAGTAACGGTGCCAATCCCATATACGAAAAGAGAAATGGACGTAATTACCATCGCTGTCCTCAATATATTTCTGATTCGAATAAATATGTAATATCCGCTCAGTGTACCGCCGTTACGCCCACTTGCAACGATTTTCCGCGGAAAGACGCCTCCACCCCGATACGTTAGAGCGACCTCATATAGCGCGACTCCATATGATGATTGCATGCGCCGGCAGATGCCGCTCACATGATATCGATCCTGAACCGGCCGGACGGTCAGGGGCAATTCCGTAAAGAATCAATGAGAATGCGCAGATTTCAGACCTTGCCGGCCCCGAACCCGTAGCGGTGCTTCAGCAGCGAATATATGGCGATGGGATTGGTCAGCAGGTAGCGCTTGCCGAGACGCCTCGGCTCAAGCATGGCCCTGTAGAGCCATTCGAGCCCCATATCCTGCATCCATTGTGGCGCCCTGCTGTTCTTGCCCGCGAGAAAATCGAACAGACCGCCGCAGGTCTTGATCACCGCAATGTCGGAAAGCCTGTCGAGATTGCGCGCGACGAAACGTTGCTCCAGCGGTATGCCGAAGCCCACCCAGAGAATATCGGTCTGCGATGCGACGATATCGGCAAGGATCGCCTCCTCGTCGCCGGGTCTGAAATAACCATTGCGCCGACCGGCAAAAACAAGCCGTGGATAGAGCTTTTGCATTTCCTCGACTGCCGCGCGGTTCACCTCTTCGGAACCGCCGAGGAAATAGAACCGCGTGCCGGTCGCCTCAGCCCTCCGGGCCACCGCATGAACGAGATCCGTCGTCGCCACACGTTCCCGCAGCGCCCTTACGCAGAACTGGCGGGAAAAGATCACCAGCGACATGCCGTCGGCATGAATCTGGTCCGCCTGCCGCAGCAGGGCTTCGAATTCCTTGTCTTGGTGACAGAGTGCGATGACCTGACCGTTCGCCGATGTCGAATAGAACGGCTTTGCGCCGGCCGCGCGTTCACGTTCCGCCCGCAGGATAAAATCCTGCGCCGTCTCTTCGATGGTCGCATCGGTGATGGGCAAAGCCGCAAGCGGAACAACCGGCCAGTGTGTGCCAGGCCCTTCCGCATGCGGGACATCTCTCCCTGTCATATTCTGTCCGGTGTCCAAGATAGGCATCGTTTCACTGTTATATTCACGCATAGGATTAAGGTATAAGGCTTCAAACACTACGAATAACTATCATTAATATTCTTATAAATCTGACGCTTGAATCAAACAATTATACGCCCGGGGGTTGAGTGACCACTCCAACCTCTCCTCCACCTATTCCGGTTTTGCGGCTGATGGGTTAAGGGACGACGAAACCACACCATAGAAAAGGTCCCGGCCATGGAAACCATATCGATCGACAACCGCGGCGATTTCGGCCTTTGGGCCATCGAACGGGCAAAAGAAATCGTCGCCAACGAGGCGTCCGATCTTGCCGTTTCGGTCCGTGACGGCGACGAGACAGGCATTCGCGATGCGGGTAATGCGCTGGGCGCTGCCATCGCCGCCGCCCTGCTCGAAGTCTATGACGGCCTGATGTCCGAGGAATAAGCGCGCGCGGTCACAGCCCTCAGGCGTAGCGTTCCGCGTGGTCTGTCCGGCGCAGAAAACCCAAAAGCCCCAGTGCGATGGCAATTCCGAGACCAAGGAACAGACCACCCACGCCACCGGCGATCAGGAAGATCAGCTTGCCGGGCGGCCAGCTTCTGGAATTGGGCGCTACCGGCTGCGAAATCACCCGCACATTGGTGGAATCGATTGTCTGCTGCTCGGCGATCTGACGTGAGCGATTGAGATAGGTCTCGTAGATCGCGGCAGCTGAGTTGGCGTCTCGCTCCAGATCGCGCAGCCGCACCTGCGCCTCATTGTCGGTGAAGACGTTGGCGCGTTCCGCAACCGCCTTCAGCCGCAGGGCATCAAGAGAGGAGCGGGCCTCGGCGACATTGGTCTTGGCCGCCAGCAAAATCCGCTGCGCCTCATCCGCAATGCCGCGTTCCAGCATGTCGCGTTCCGCCCCGGCAGTCGCCAGACGCGGATGGCGGGCGCCATAGGTCAGCGTCATCGCCCCAATCTGCTGCTGCAAGGTGCTGTATTGCGCACGAATGGTGTTCATGGTCTGGCTGTCGAAGATCGCGTCGCTCTGGGTGCGGTTCTGGGCAATCGCCGCCTGCATCTGCTTGAGGCGCGACTCCTCCTGAATGACGCGCTGCTGCGCGGCAAGAACCTGCGCATTCAGCTCGCCGGACGCCAGATTGCTGACCAGCTGGCCGTTATTCTCCTGCAGGCCGTTTTCGCGGCGGAAATCGGCGACGCGCTTTTCGGCAACCGTCACGTTCTGACGCATTTCCTCAAGCCGCTTCTTGAGATCATCGACGATACGCAGGCTGCTGTCGGAGGTCGTCTGGAACAACTCGCTTTCGAAAGCCTTCACCATCGCCTTCGAGACTGTCACGGATTTGTCCGGATCATTGGTCCAGACCGCAAGCGTAACCACGAAGGACCGCGGATCCCGTTCCGCCGCAACCCGTTCGCCCAGCGAACGAAGCGCGCCGACCTTGTTGTCACCATCTTCCGGCTTGGGTGAAAAAAATGCTTTCAGCCGCGCAAGAGGCGGTGGGGATATGAATTCCGGGTCCTCATCCAGTTTCAGCTCGTCCACCACCCGCGCCAGCACGTTGCGCGACGTGACGGTGCGCAGCTTGCTCTCCACTTCGAGAATCTGGGTGTCGCGCTGCTGGTTGGGCGAAAACACCCCGTCATTGACGACATTCAGGTTGGAGGGATTGACGACGATATCCGTATAGGCGGTGTAACGCGGCGGCGTCATGTAGGCATAGGCGAGTGCAGCGGCGACGCAGAGAATGATCGCAAGCACAATCCAGACGATCCCGGCACGCAGCCAGCCGAGTACCTCGTCGACACCGATCCGGTCGATATATTTCAGGCCCGGCAGCGTGGCCGCGAAACTGTTGCTTGGCGATGTCGGCCTTGTGGGCTTTTCAGCCGGAGCGGGTTCGGCAACGGCAGCCGCCGGCTTCGGCTCAAGATGCTCTTTCAGCACCGTGCGCTCGAAAACCTCATCCTCATCCACCAGATCGTCCAGCAGGGAACCGTGGGGTCTGGCGGCGGGCGCCGCTTTTTCATCCAGCGGACGTGCCTGCTTATGTCCCGCCTTTTGAAGCCTGTACATCAGCCAATCCAACTTGAACGAACCACAAAAAAGGCCTGCAACAGATGGTTTTCATCGTCGCCAGAACCACTATTAACCGGCAAGTCTAGATATAACGGGTGAATTTTAGGTTACCCGCATCATCCCCGCCATCATCACCTATTCGCCGCGTCCATGAAAGAGATGATTGACTTGAATGGATCGATACGGTTCTTTCTGGCGTTATATTTTTGTATTATCCATTTGAACCTCAAAGATTTTATCGAAACGGAGTTTGGAATGAGCCTGAAATTTGGAACGAGCGGCCTTCGCGGCCTGTCTGTCGATCTGAAAGGAAAGGCCTCGGCCGTCTACGCAACGGCATTTGCAAGGCACCTTCTCACATCGGGTCAGGCAAAGGCGGGCGACCCCATTCTCGTGGCCCGCGATTTCCGCGATTCGAGCCCGGATGTTTCCGCAACCTGTATCGCCGCGCTGAAAAAAGCCGGCCTCACACCGCTCGATTGCGGCACCGTGCCGACACCGGCACTGGCGCTTTACGGACTTTCCCTCAAGGCCGGCGCGCTGATGATAACCGGTTCGCATATTCCGGCCGACCGCAACGGCATCAAGTTCTACCGCCCGGACGGCGAGATCGACAAACAGGACGAAACGGCGATCGCCGCACTCGCAGCCGAAGTCGAGGCTGAAGGGATTAACGACGAGGCCGCAACGGCGGACGACCATTCCGCAATTGCAGCCGAGCTTTTTTATGAGCGTAATGCTGCACTCCTGCCGGAAAAGGCGTTGTCGGGCCTGAAGATCGGCGTTTACCAGCACAGCACGGTGGCGCGCGATCTCTTCGTCGATGTTCTCGCCCACTATGGCGCCGATGTCGTGTCGCTCGGCCGTTCCGAGACCTTCATTCCGGTCGATACCGAGGCGGTCTCCCCTGAAACGCTGGAGCTTCTCAAAAAATGGGCACCGGAACACGGCCTCGATGCCATCGTTTCCGCCGATGGTGACGGCGACCGGCCCCTGCTTGCCGATGAAAACGGCGTGCCGCTGCGCGGCGACCTGATCGGATTGATCACGGCGAATTTTCTCGATGCCGGCGTGGTCGTCACCCCAGTCACCTCCAATTCCGGCATTGAGGCGAGCGGTTCGTTCAAGGTCATCCGCACCAGGGTCGGTTCCCCTTTCGTGATCGCCGGCATGGCACAGGCCCTTGCCGAAGGAAACAACGGCGTCATGGGTTTCGAGGCCAATGGCGGCCTTCTGACAGCCTCCACCTTCACATTGAACGGCAAACCGCTATCGCCGCTGCCGACGCGGGACAGCTTCCTGCCCATCCTCGCCGTATTGCTTCTCTCCGCCGAGCAGAAAAAGCCGCTATCGCAGATTGCCGCCGCCTATAACCTGCCGGTCGCGGCTGCGGATCGTCTGGAAAACTTCGCACAGGAAAAAAGCGCTGCCCTGATGACGCATCTGCGCGCCTCGCGGGATAATCTCGAAACCTTCCTCGCCCCCGTGGGCACGGTCAAGGCGCTGAGCGACATTGACGGCCTGCGCGTGGCGCTCACAGACGGCAGCACCATCCATTTCCGCCCGTCCGGCAATGCTCCGGAAATGCGCTGCTACGTCGAGGCCGCCAATCAGGACGAAGCCGAAACGCTGCTCAGCAAGGGCCTCGATCTCATCCGCAACTTTGGATGAGTGGATGGCGCTGAACGCTTGAAGCGGACGGCCACCATGAATGTCCCAGTGTCGCAAATGTCGCATCCCGTCTTTGCCTGTTGCTCTTCCCGCTCCGGAAAGCGATAAGGGCCGCAGGGTTCAAGGAGGCGGGATGTGAGCGGCGAGACCATTACCCTTTATGAAGCGATCGGCGGCGATGCCACAGTCAGAGCACTGACCCGGCGCTTCTACGAATTAATGGACACCCTGCCAGAGGCGGTGCATTGCCGCGCCATCCATCCAGCCGATCTTTCCGGTAGCGAAAGCAAGTTCTACGATTATCTGACGGGATATCTTGGCGGACCGCCGGTCTATGTCGAAAAACACGGCCACCCGATGTTGCGCAGGCGTCATTTCGTGGCCCCTATCGGACCCGCCGAGCGGGACGAATGGCTGCTCTGCTTTCGCCGCGCGATGGACGAGACCATCGACAACCCACAGCTCCGGGACATCATCTGGGGACCGGTGGAGCGGCTGGCCTTTCACATGCAAAATCAGGAAGCGAATAACCCATGACGACGGAAAGATTGCGCGCCTTGATTTTGCTGCTGGGCAGCCTTTTGGGTGCTTCCGGCGTCATGCTTGCCGCCGCCGCCACCCATACCGGCGAAACCTATATGCTTGGCAACGCCTCGGCCATGGCGCTCGCCCATGCGCCGGTGCTTGTGGCACTGCATATCGGCGCGGACCGCATTAGAACCGCCATTCCGGCAGGGCTGATTCTTGGCTTCGGCACGGCGGTTTTTGTTGGTGATCTCGTCACCAGACATTTTTCCGGTCACAGCCTGTTTCCCTACGCGGCCCCCCTGGGTGGCCTCGGCATGATCGCGGGATGGCTGGTGCTCTGCGCCGGTGCATTTTTGAAGCCGAGGGGCTAAATCGGCATCAACGCCGTTTCCAGCGAAACGACAGGATGTTGCCGCCACGTTGAGCCGCGTCACCGATCTCGAAGAACGGCTTTTCGCCCGGCTGGCGGGTGCGCAAATAGGGAAAAGCGAGCACATTGCCGCCGTCAGCTGCGGCGCGGTTGCGCCGCTCGCGTTCGCCGACGACTTCATACATCTCCGTCAGGGCCGGATCGGCGCCCTGGTCGGCCATCTTGTGCAGCTCCACGCGGCAGGCCTCAGCCACCGCCTGCTCTGCATCTTTGAAATTATTGCGCTCGTCGCTCATCGTTTAAGGTCCGTTCATTCATCGTCTGCAGCGCCCGCTCCAGACTGGATTTGCTGCCATTGCGCAGCGGAATGAACGTCTTGCCGAATTTCTTGCAACCGGACTTCACCCGCAGACACGCATCGTGGCTGATACAGTCGATCGGGCAGAAAACGCAGTCGACGGAGGGAAGAACAGTGTCGATACGCGAGACCGCCTCACGCAATCCGCCATCGTGATGGATAAGCTCGGCGCCGAAATTGCTGGCGATCTGGCGAAGATGGGCAACCTGACAGTCACGGCCGCCAACATAAAGAAAGCTCTTCGGACCGGAAAGCTGCTGTTCGGCCACATCCTTTTCAGGTTGAGGCGCGCCCTTGCCCTGCTTGCCGCCGCGTTCGGCTTTCTTCTTTTCCTTGCGTGCCATTCCCTCACCTGCCGGTTGATTTTTTCATGCCCCGACGTTCGGGATGCCGGCACCATAATAAAGATGAGTTTTGGAGTAAAGTATAAAGGTGATAATTTTCCTCATGTTTTGACATAAAGAATCGATCACATATTCGCGATAACCTCACCAGATCAGTTGTTGATCTTCAATCCACCCATGAAAAGCTGCTCCAGGTGCCGGGCTGCATCCTCAAACCGGCCTTCGCCACCGTTCTTGTCGCCCAGCACGGCCCGCACCTGCACGTCGAAATCCGCATAGTGCTGCGTGGTCGACCAGATCGAGAAAATCAGGTGATAGGGATCGCATTTCGCCATCCGCCCGGCCTTGATCCAGACGCGGATTACCTCCGCCTTTTCATCCACCAGTTGCTTCAGCGGACCCTTCAGCTCATCCTCGATATGGGGCGCGCCCTGGAGGATTTCATTGGCAAACAGGCGGCTCTCGCGCGGAAAATCGCGCGACATTTCCAGCTTGCGGCGAATATAGGAGCGGATTTCGCTTTCAGGATTGCCCTCGGCATCGAAAGCCCTGAGCGGATCCAGCCAGGTATCCAGCACCCGCTCGATCAACGCGCGATGCATCGCCTCCTTGGTGCGGAAATAATAAAGTACGTTCGGTTTCGACATGCCGGCCGCCTCGGCAATCTGGTCGATGGTGGAACCGCGAAAGCCGTTGGTGGAAAACACACTCAGCGCGGCCTCAAGAATCGCTTCCTGCTTTTCTTCCTGAATGCGGGTCCGCTTCTGTGTTTTCGCTGCGCGCGGTATGGCCATACTCTGCTCTCTGTGTTTCTTTTCGGTGCAATTGCCGCTACAGTATGCTTAAAAAATAATCGCCGCGTACAGTTTAGGCAAAATTAGTGCGATTCGTCACGAAAATCCCTTGCTGACGTCATGGCGAATTTGCAATGTTTACCAGCCGGTCAATTTATCCACCATCGCCATCACAAGGCAATGGCTGTTATCTTAACCGGCAAAAACGGGAACGGCACAAGCTTTGCTTCGATAAAAACAAAACAGGTGAGGACGACACTTCATGGCAGCGGGTAAGAACTTGACGGTCAATGGCGACCGTCTGTGGGACAGTCTGATGGACATGGCGAAAATCGGCCCCGGCATTGCCGGCGGCAATAATCGCCGCACGCTGACGGATGAAGATGCTGAAGGCCGCAGCCTGTTCAAGCGCTGGTGCGAGGCGGCCGGCCTCACGATGGGCGTCGACAAGATGGGCACGATGTTCGCCACCCGCCCCGGCGAGGACCCGGATGCACTGCCGGTCTATATCGGCAGCCATCTCGACACCCAGCCAACCGGCGGCAAGTTCGATGGCGTTCTCGGCGTGCTGGCTGGACTGGAAGTCGTGCGAAGCCTGAACGATCTCAACATAAAGACGAAACACCCTGTTGTCGTTACCAACTGGTCCAACGAGGAAGGCGCTCGCTTTGCCCCGGCCATGCTGGCTTCCGGCGTCTTCGCCGGCATTCACGATCTCGATTACGCCTATAGCCGCACCGATACCGACGGCAAGACCTATGGCGACGAACTGAAGCGCATCGGCTGGCTGGGTGAGGAAGAGGTGGGCGCCCGCAAGATGCACGCCTATTTCGAATATCATATCGAACAGGGACCGATCCTCGAGGCGGAAGGCAAGCAGATCGGCGTCGTTACCCATGGTCAGGGCCTGTGGTGGCTGGAAGTGACGCTGACGGGCAAGGAAGCGCATACCGGCTCGACGCCGATGGCCATGCGCGTCAATGCCGGCCTCGCCGCCGCCCGCATCCTCGAAAAGGTGCAGGAAGCGGCGATGGCCCACCAGCCGGGCGCCGTCGCCGGCGTCGGCCAGATGATCTTTACGCCCAATTCCCGCAATGTGCTGCCCGGCAAGGTGGTTTTCACCATCGACCTCAGAACCCCCTCGCAGGCGAAACTCGACAACATGCGCGCCATCTTCGAACGCGAGGTGCCAGTTATTGCCGAAGAACTCGGCGTCGCCTGCTCAATCGAGGCCATCGGCCATTTCGATCCCGTCACCTTCGATCCGGTGCTGGTGGGCCGCGTGCGCGCTGCTGCCGAAAAGCTGGGCTACAGCCATATGGACATCATTTCCGGCGCGGGCCATGATGCTTGCTGGACGGCAAGGGTTGCACCCTCCACCATGATCTTCTGCCCCTGCGTGGACGGTCTTTCCCACAACGAAGCCGAAGACATCTCCTCCGAATGGGCCGCCGCGGGCTGCGACGTGCTGCTGCATGCGGTGCTGGAAACTGCGGAGATCGTGCAATGACCGCCACCATTATCAAGAACGGCACCATCGTCACCGCCGACCTGACCTACAAGGCCGATGTTAAAATCGAAGGCGGCAAGATCACAGAGATCGGACCCGATCTGACCGGCGGCACAGTGCTCGATGCCACGGGATGTTACGTCATGCCCGGCGGCATCGATCCGCATGTGCATCTGGAAATGCCCTTCATGGGCACATATTCCGCCGATGATTTCGAGAGTGGCACGCGTGCCGCCCTTGCCGGCGGCACGACCATGGTGGTGGATTTTTGTCTGCCCGATCCCGGCCAGTCGCTGCTCGATGCCCTGCAAAGATGGGACAACAAGGCAACGCGAGCCAACTGCGATTATTCCTTCCACATGGCCGTTACCTGGTGGGGCGAGCAGGTCTTCAACGAGATGAAGACTGTGGTTCAGGAAAAGGGCATCAATTCGTTCAAGCACTTCATGGCCTACAAGGGCGCGTTGATGGTGAATGACGACGAGATGTTCGCCTCCTTCTCGCGCTGCGCCGAGCTTGGCGCCATTCCCTTCGTGCATGCGGAAAACGGCGATATCGTTGCGCAGATGCAGGAAAAGCTGATGGCGGAAGGCAATGTCGGGCCGGAAGCGCATGCCTATTCCCGGCCGCCCTCCGTCGAAGGTGAAGCGACCAACCGCGCCATCATCATCGCCGATATGGCCGGTGCGCCGCTTTATGTCGTTCATACATCCTGCGAGCAGGCACATGAAGCCATCCGCCGTGCGCGTCAGAACGGCATGCGCGTTTATGGCGAACCGCTGATCCAGCACCTGATCCTCGATGAAAGCGAATACGCTAATGCCGACTGGGACCATGCTGCCCGCCGGGTCATGTCGCCACCCTTCCGCAACCGCCAGCATCAGGATAGCCTCTGGGCGGGTCTCGCCTCCGGCTCGCTGCAATGCGTGGCGACCGACCATTGCGCCTTCACCACCGACCAGAAACGCTTCGGCCTCGGTGATTTCCGCAAGATCCCCAATGGCACCGGCGGGCTGGAAGATCGCATGCCGCTGCTCTGGACCCATGGCGTGGCGACCGGCCGGCTGACGATGAACGAATTCGTCGCCGTCACCTCCACCAACATTGCGAAGATTCTCAACATCTATCCGAAAAAGGGCGCGGTCCTCGTCGGCAGCGATGCCGATCTCGTCGTCTGGGACCCAGTGCGGGAAAAGACCATCCGCGCGGAAAACCAGCAATCGGCCATCGACTACAACGTGTTCGAAGGACAGAAGGTCAAGGGCCTGCCGCGCTTCACCCTGTCGCGCGGCATCGTCAGCATCGAGGAAAGCACAGTCAAGACGCAGGAAGGTCACGGCACGTTCGTCGCCCGTGATCCCTATCCCGCCGTCAGCAAGGCGCTGTCCACATGGAAAGAGCTCGTCGCGCCACGCAAGGTAGAACGCAGCGGCATTCCGGCATCGGGTGTATGACCTTGAGCACCGATCCGAAACGCGAAATCGTCATCGCTGCCGCCGTTCTCCTGAATGCGCGGCGGCAAATGCTTGTCGTGCGCAAGCGCGGCACCACGCATTTCATGCAGCCGGGCGGCAAGATCGATCCGGGTGAAACGCCGGAGCAGGCGCTTCACCGTGAACTTGCCGAGGAAATCGGCCTCACGCTTCCTGAAAATGCCGCGCGATATGAGGGCATCTTTCGGGAGGAGGCCGCCAATGAGACAGGGGCGGAGGTCGTGGCCCATGCCTTCGTCGCCCAACTGAATATCGAAGTTACCCCACAGGCCGAGATAGAGGAGGTGCGCTGGCTCGATCTGGATGCGGCCTCCAATCTGCCGATCGCCAAACTCACGGAAACACGTATGCTGCCGCTGGCACGCGCAGCCCTGACGGAAAGTGGAAACAAGCCACGATGAACCAAGCCTCGTCCTATTCCGTCGTTTCCGCCAGAAATCTTGGCCTCACCTTCGAAACCGGCGATGGCCCGGTGCACGCGCTTTCCAATGTCGATCTGGAAGTGGGCAAGGGCGAGTTCGTCTCCTTCATCGGCCCTTCCGGCTGCGGTAAGACCACGTTCCTGCGGGTGATTGCCGATCTCGAAAAGCACACATCCGGCGATATCACCGTCAATGGCACCACGCCGGAAAACGCCCGCAAGGACCGGTCCTACGGCTATGTCTTTCAGGCCGCCGCACTCTATCCCTGGCGAACCATCGAAAAGAACATTGCACTGCCGCTCGAAATCATGGGCTATACGAAGGCCGAACAGAGGGAGCGCATCGATCGCACGCTCGATCTCGTCAATCTCAGCGGTTTCAGCAAGAAATACCCATGGCAGCTTTCCGGCGGCATGCAGCAGCGCGCCTCCATCGCCCGCGCGCTGGCCTTCGATGCCGACCTGCTGTTGATGGACGAACCCTTCGGCGCGCTGGACGAGATCGTCCGCGACCATCTGAACGAACAGCTGCTGAAACTGTGGGATACGACCGGCAAGACCATCTGCTTCGTCACCCACTCCATCCCGGAAGCCGTTTATCTCTCGACCAAGATCGTCGTTATGTCACCACGGCCCGGCCGCGTGACGGATATCATCGAATCCACGCTGCCAAGGGAAAGGCCGCTTGAGATCAGGGAGACGCCGGAATTTCTGGCAATTGCGCATCGCGTGCGTGAGGGATTGAAGGCGGGGCATAGCTATGAGGGGTGAGGTCAGCGCCAGCATTACCCCCCATCAACCGAGGGCAACCCGATGACCCTCCTCCGCCACCGCGTCCTCCCCATCCTCACCGTCCTCCTCGCCATCCTCATCGTCTGGCACCTTTGCGTCATCTACCTCAACATGCCCTTCGTCCGCGATCAGGCAAACCGCGCCGGCCAGACGCCGAGCTTCATGGAGCTTCTGCCGCAAACCTTCGCACAGGAGCGCCCGGTTCTCCCCGCCCCGCACCAGATCATCGCGGAACTGTGGGACACCACCGTCAACAAGGCGATCACCTCCAAGCGCAGCCTCGTTTATCACGCGGGCGTCACGCTTTCGGCCACGCTCCTCGGTTTCGCCATCGGCGCGGTGCTCGGCATCCTGCTTGCCGTCGCCATCATCCACAATCGCGCCATGGACCGCTCGGTCATGCCGTGGATCATCGCCAGCCAGACCATCCCCATCCTTGCTGTCGCGCCGATGATCATCGTCGTCCTGAATTCCATCGGCATTTCCGGGCTTTTGCCAAAGGCGCTGATTTCCACCTATCTCTCGTTCTTCCCGATTGTCGTCGGCATGGTGAAGGGCCTCAGAAGCCCCGAAACCATCCAGCTGGACCTGATGCACACCTATAATGCCTCGCCCGCACAAATCTTCTGGAAGCTGCGCTGGCCGTCTGCCCTGCCCTATCTCTTCACCTCGCTGAAGATCGCCATCGCGATTGCGCTGGTCGGGGCCATCGTCGGCGAATTGCCGACGGGCGCCGTCGCCGGTCTCGGCGCGCGTCTGCTGTCCGGCTCCTATT